>Ga0268299_1000259_pt1 | contig 195885 bp, 149 predicted proteins | sample NOBtaG_FD_193484 | JGI IMG/M metagenome (GOLD analysis project Ga0268299, IMG submission 193484) | Activated sludge microbial communities from bioreactor in Nijmegen, Gelderland, Netherland - NOB reactor | ecosystem: Engineered > Bioreactor > Aerobic > Activated sludge | place: Netherlands... | reverse complement strand
TCTTGACGACACGTCGAATTCGAGTTGCAGTAGCCATCGGGCTCCTCCTGAAAAAAGACTTTGGTCAGTCCAACTTCAGAAGGATGCCCCGCTTTTCAATTTCCACAAGATTTCAGGCTACCTCGATTGGAGGGCGGATGTTCTTATCGCCGCCTGTGCTTGAAGAGGCAGCATATCACGCATGGATTAGTCACTTTGAATTCGAAGATGTTTATCGCATTCTGGCCAGAGTAAGTCCAGAAGAAGTGCATCGGTATGCAAAAAACGCCTTCGTGCGCGGTTTCGCGAGGGAAAACGCAGGCATTTACTCACTAAGAGCGTGGAAACTTTACGTTTCCGAGTATCGCGGTTCGAGTGCCGAGGAAAGCGCCATGTTAATAAGAGCCATTCTTGAAGAGGAGGGCTTCGAGTTTGCTGAGGAGTTTACATTCGATTCGAGATTCGCTAAGCTTGTACGTACCAAAATGTATGAGTTGCGAAAGTTCGGAGATACGGATTATGTTCCCAAGCAAACAGCGGACAAGATTCATCGCGACAGCCAGATCATCGCTTTTCTTGAGAATTCTAGGAGTAAGTCTAACGGAAAGCGAGACGTTGTTGTGATCTCATCCTCGCCGATTCTGCAGGCTGCGGCCGCAGAATTTCGAAACGAACTGGATGAGCCGCCTCCCGTTTGGTCAGTAGCGTCGTTGGCCTACCTCGTGTCGCTTGCGCCTGGAACAAGCATGACCCTCGGCATGCTTCGGCGGTGCCTATTTGCTGAGGGAGAAATCGATAGTCAAGACCGGATTACGGCGCTCGCGCTGCGTGTCATTCGGTGTTCAGAAAAATACGAGCTCGGGTATTCAAGAAGGGCGACTTTGTCGAATGAACTGCGGAAACAAGTCTCCCGTTCGGCCGTTGAATACGGTTTGTCTCCAGAGGAACTCGAGGATCGTATTTTTGAGGAACCCTACAAAGACTCGCTCGCCGAGGTGCTTGCCAAGGCAATTGATGAACTTGAGCCCTCCAAGTCCGAAGCCGAGCTTACGAAGTTGCGCCAAACCATACGAGAGAATCAGTGATTCTAATGGGTCTCGGAAGTGCCGTAAGCAGCCTTCATATGCATAATGCGAATTCGGGGCACTTGAGGTCTGCGCAATCTCACATGTCCAAAAAGGCCCGAGACTGCTGGAAAAACCTCAGGCTGTTTAACTCGCGCGTTGCACAATCACTGGAGATCACAATACGGGCGATTGGGAACTAGTGCACGTTAAGCGGGAACCTCAGATTCGTATTGCTTTCCCTAGGTCATTTGCAAGCGCGCATGCGGAGCATCTATGAAGCGTAGCGAGTCAAGGGGACGTTCCGGGCCATCTGCAGAAGCATCTTCCGAACATTCCCGTCGCCGTCGGCGTCGGTCGAACCTGCCCATCGCAGCCGTCGCCGCAGCGGGTGGGACGCCGCGACATTCTGCTTTTCACTCCGTTTTTCATTTACCCGATCCTTCGGCGCTCTCAATTCGCGCGAACACTGAGCAAGTTTCTATAGTTGGAGACCAATCCATCACCCCGAACGAGGGCAGCCTACGATGTCACCGCTACCGACAACTTCAATCCCGAGGCTCAGGCCCGAAACCTACAGGCTAAAGCCTATCGCCTACAGCCTCGCATCTCAGCCCGTTTCCACCAAAAACCGCCAGAAACCCGAACCGCCCCAACCCATGACCGCCAAAGCGCTTGCCAGCGTCCGCCCAAACTTTTTTCGCCTATTGTCACCGGCAAACGCCGCGATTCCCGTAGCGTCCCGCGCCGCTGCCGGACCCATGACACAGAAATCCTCCCGAATGAACCCGCGCAATCCCGCCGCCCAGAGTTTTGACTTTTTGACTTTTTGGCGTTTTGACGTTTCCACCCACAAAAACCACCCAAAACCCGAACCACCCCAATACACGCCTGCCACAAGAGTTGCGAGCGTCCCCAAGTACTTTTTTCGCCTATTGTCACCGGCAAATGCCGCGATTCCCGTTGCGTCCGACGCCCCTGCCGGACGCATGACACAGGAGACGTCCGTAATGAGCCCGCGAACAATCGCCGCCGCTCAGATTTTTGACGTTTTGACTTTTTGGCGTTTTGACGTTTCCACCAAAAACCACCCAAAACCCGAATCACCCCAACACACGCCCGCCAAAGCGCTTGCCATCGTCCAAAGCCGAGTGACTCACCTTATGTCACCTTCGACTTTGCAGCCCTTGCGCGCGACCAGCGCTCATGTCTTCACCCTGGCCCCCTCGGCCCCTCGATCCCTTGGCCCCTTTTTTCACCTAGTGTCACCTTCAGTGTGCAGCCCTTGCGCGCGAGCAACGAAGCGGCTTGCCGGCTTGCCCATGGAGCGAAGCGAAGTGGGTTGGCGACGGACCACCAGCAACCCCGCCGCCCGCGCGATCATCGCTCATGTCTTCACCCTGGGCCCCCCGGCCCCTCGATCCCTTGGCCCCTTTTGTGTCACCGTTTTGCCGTCCCCCGCTAGAATGACCCACCTGAAGGAAAAAAAGCATCCCATGAACCAGACCCCCGTAAGCGCCGCGATCCTCGTCGGCGGCCAAAGCTCCCGAATGGGCGCGCCCAAGTCCGGCCTGCCCCTGGACGGACGCCCGCTCCTCGAGATCGCCGTTGAGCGAATCGCTCCGCTGGCTTGCAGCATCGCCCTCGTCGGCCGGATGGATGATTCGACGCGAGCCGTGAAGGATCGCCTCGAAAAGTCGCTCGACATCACCACCCTCGAAGACGACCCCGCCGTTCGCGGCCCCCTCGCCGGAATCCTCAGTCTGCTGACATCGGCCCCGGACGCGAATTGGCTCGTCCTCTCCTGCGACATGCCGGCCATGTCAACTGACGCCCTGCGCTGGCTGCTCGATCAGCACGATCCCGCGAGCCCGGCAACGGTGGGCGCGCTGGTCGGCCGCGACGAAATCGAACCATTCCCCGCGGTCTATCAGGCTGGCGTGGGTGCGCAGATCAGATCGTGCGCCGCGGATTGCGGCGGATCGCTGCGCCGAGTGCTCTCAATGCTGGGCGCGAGCGCCGTCAAGATTCCGAGCGAGTTCGCGCCGTGCTGGCGGAATTGCAACACGCCGGGAGAGTGGCAGGCCTTCCTCACTGAAAGGCGGCGGCAAAATGGAATCGACTAACGTAGCCCGCGCCTACTCGTCGTCGCCGTCGTCCTTCTTCTCCGACGGCTTCGTCGTCTCTGCGTCCGCGTCGGCGTCTTCGTCCTCTTCCTCGTCCTTCGCGGCCTCCAGCGCCCGGGCCGTCGCCTTCGCCACCTGCGTCGTCGGCAGGATGAGCCCGCCGCCGATGTCGCGCCCGATCGACATGAACGCCATCGGGTTCGCCTGGAACTCCTCATCCTCCGGCAGTTGCAGCGAGACAATGCCGACCAGCTTGCCATCGGCCGTGAGAACCGGCTGGCCCGCGTCGAGCGACAGGCCGGTAGGCACGAGCAGGTCGCGCGGTTTCTTCGCCCGGCCGGCAAGTCGACCGTCGCTGATGATCGGCGTCCGGTCGAAGAACTTCGCCATCCGCCGCAGCGCGTACAAACGATCGCCGACCTGCGGTTCGCCGGGCTCGGCCAGGTTTATGAATTCAAATGTCTTGTCGCCCGGCTCCTTGACCTGCACCCACGCGAGGTCCAGTTCCGTATCGCGGGCCAGCACCTTGGCCGGCAGTCCGTCGGTGTCGTCGCCGATCAGCACCTTGATGTCCGTCGGCGTCGCGCTGCCGAATCGCCGCGGCGCCCCGAGCTTGGAGTTGGCGCACAGCACCAGCCCCTTCGCATCGATCATGATGCCGGTGATCTCCGTCTCGCTCTCGCGCTTGCCGAACTGCCCCTCCATGCGAAGGAGGAACTTGACCGTCACCAGCGCCGACGATTGGCTCTCGGTCAGCCGTCGATACACCGCCGCCTCGTCTTCAGCGACGGCGGGCACGGCGAACGAAATGCACAGGAGGAAGAGGAATGTCTGACGAATCACGTGCGTGTCTCCTTGCTTGGTCAATTCAACGAGCCGGTTCGTTGTCCAGCGGCCGCCGCTCATACGATTCCGTAGGGTCGATCAATTCGCATCGGGCTTCTTCTCGTCCGCGAGCTGCGGCTTCCACTCCGGCTCGACAAACTGAAACCGCGTCGAAGCCCCGCGCAAGACGACGAAGACCACGCGCTTGGGCTGCTCTTCGCTGATCTTCTTCATCTCACGGCGGTAACTCTTGAGCCCCTTGATGGGCTTGCCGTTGATCCGCTGGATGAGGTCGTCCGACTCCAGCCCGCCGAGGCTCGCCCATCCGGCATCCTCGACCATCTCGACGATCACGCCCTTGGTATCAACGCTCCATCGGTTGTCGTCCCGATCGAAGAAAGTGATCTCGCGAACGGTCATCTCAAAGTCGCGGTTGCGATCCTTCCGCGCCTCGGCCGGCGCGATGCGCGTTCGCTCCAGCTCGACGGTAATGTCCATCTTCTCATCGCCGCGAAGCACGCTCAGCTTTGCCTCGCTGTCAATGTCCAGCTTGCGGAGTTGTCGATTGAAAAGCCCCGCATCCTGCATCCCCCGCGGCCGAAGCGGCTGCCCGTTCAGCGCGAGAATGATATCGCCCGCCTTCAACTGCGAACTCGCCGCGCGCGTGTTGGGATAGACGCGCGTGACGCGATAGCCCAGGTCGTCCGGATGGCCCAGCTGCTTGGCCAGCTTGTCGATGACCGGCTGAGTCGCAATGCCGATCCAAGCCTTCGGCACTTCGCGCGGCGGGTCCTCGTCATCCTCCGGCTTTGGCTTGAGCAGCGTGACCTGATTCTTGCCAGACCGGTCAAACTCAATCAGCAGGTACTCCGGCAGCGGGCTCGTCGCCATGATGCTCTTATATCGCTCGACCAGCGCGGCGAGGTTCTCGATCGGCTGATCGTCGATCTTGCGAATCACATCGCCGTACGACAGCGGAGGCTCGGCAAGCTGCGCGGGCCCGCCGGAACGCACGCTGCTGACAATCGCACCGGACGTGCTGTCCAGCCGCCGCTCGCGGGCCATGCGGTCGGTGATCTCCTCGACCGTGAGTCCCCACGCACGCAGGGCCGTCTCATCGCCGCGATCCTTTTCCAGTCGCGTCGTGACGACCTGCGCTTCGGCTTCCTCGCCGTCGCGCTCGTAAGCGATGCGCACCCGCGCGCCGATCGGATACTCGGCGAGCCGCTTCATCGTCATGGGGATCTCTTCCGCGAACCGGACGGTGATCTCCTCGCCGTCGAGCCGGACAATCACGTCGCCCGCCTTGATGCCGGACTTCGCCGCCGGTGAATCATCGACCACCGAATTGACCAGCACGCCGCGATCGTAGCCGGTCTTCTCGATGGGCTTAAGGGCGATACCCAGCCAGCTTCGCTCGACTTCGCCATGTTTGATCAGAAGATCGGCGACCGACTTGGCCAGATTGGACGGGATGGCGAAGCCGATCGCGTTGCCGCCGAGTTCGTTGATGCCGACGATCTGCCCCTTGAGGTTCACCAGCGGACCGCCGCTGTTGCCGGGGTGGATAAGCGCGTCGTGCTGGATCCAGCGCGTGAAGAGTCCCGTGCGCTGCCCGCTCTCCAGCTCCATCTCCTCGAGGTCATTCTGGTCGTGGCCGGAGAAGACACGCTGCGTGTTCGAGACGATGCCGAGGGTGACGCTGCGCGACAAGGCCAGCGGCGACCCCATCGCCATGACCTGATCCCCAACGCGCAGGTCGTCGGAGTCACCAAACGCCGCGACGGCCAGGCTCTCCTTCGGCGTCTTGAGTTTCGTGAGATCAAGCTGAATCACCGCGAGATCGGTCAGCGGGTCTTCGCCGACCAGGCGCGCGGGAATCTCCTGCTTGTCGGCCAGGGTGCACCGAAATTTCTTGCCGTTGTCCGTGACATGCTGATTGGTAATGACATACCCGTCGGGCGAGATGATCGTCCCGCTGCCGACCGCCGTCCCCTTGTGTTCCTTGCCGTCCCAGTAATTCACCGTGACGACGTTGATGTTGACCAGGGCTGGGAAGACTCTGTTACGGGCCGACTCGATCAGCGTGCGAAGCCCTTCGCGCAGCGCGTCGGCATCGGGCACGGGTGTCGGACTATCGGCACCAACTCTCACCGCGATCAGAATCAGCGGCAACATCGCGAGGAGTCCGAAGCGCGCGACGGCGCGAAACGAAAAAGCGGCGGCGATGGGCATGAGGCAATCCTTTTTCAAACGGGTGACTCGGCAAGCGACCCCGGGAGAGCAGCTGGCTTGCGATGAGTGTTGTCGATTCAGTCGAGATCGGCAAGGGCCCGCACTTTCGCAGGGCCCCCCGCGCAGGACAAACGTGTCCGCGTGTGCGGTTTACGTCGTCAGGATGCCTTGGTCAGGATGGTCTGGTCGATTCGATCGGCCGTCTGCGCCGGTGGCGTCTCCTGAGCCTCGTCCCGGCCGAGGGTCTCCCGAAGCCACTCGTTGAGCTTCTTGTTCTTGGAGACGATCTCGCCGAGCGTGACATTGTTCGGCTGCGCCGGTGCGGTGGGCGCCTGGGGCCGCTGTCCGATCGGGGCAGGTCGCGGTCCGGCCGTTTGACCTGCACCGCGCGAGGCGGGTGCCGCGGCGGCCCGGACCTTGGCAGGCAATGCGGGCACGACCGGCTTGGGGTTGATCTGCTCGGTGAGGACCGTGCGGAGGTTTTCCATCTCGCGAGGAAGGACGCTGCTGCAAATGTCGTCGGCCTGGTCGAGTCGGTTCCGGATCTGCTGAATCTTCGCCTTGGCCTCAAGCGAGCCATAGAGCTGCCGGACGATGCCGACGAGCTGCCCGACCCGCGATGTCTGCTGGCGGAGCAATTCCATCTTTTCATCGGAGAGGCCGATCACGTCCTTGGCTGTGTCGATGGACGTTTCGATTTCACCACGGCTCTTCTCGAGGCGCTGAACGACCTGCGCCGTGCTCTTGGAGAGCTGCGCCAATGCGGCGGCCCGCTTGCACGCCTCCTCGATCTGCTGGGCCGGCATATCGAGTAGTTCCTGCGTGTGCTTGGCGACCTGCTGTCCGCGCTGGAGAAGTTCATCTGTCTTCGACTGTGTCTCCTCGTGGATGCGGGTCAGTCGATCGACGACCTTGGCGGAATCGATTCGCGCCTCGGTCAGCTGGAGACGGGTGATTTGCACCTGCTCCCGGGTCTGCTCGCCCTCCTTCATGGCTCGCAATCGCAGGTCGCGTACCTCGTTGGTAATAATCTGAGCCGCGGCGTCGGCCTTGCGCAGCATTTCCTCCGCCTGTTTGGTGATGGCCTGGGCATTGGCGCGGGCCTCGGCGAGAGTCTTGTCGCTGCGCTCCGTGAGGTTCACGGCGATGGTCTGCGACCGATTGAGCAGATCGCTGATCTTGTCCGTCTGCTGCGCCGACTCGCGCCGGGCCGCTTCGAGCCGTCCATCGAAGTCCTTGACGACCAGTTCAACCTGGCTCTGCACATCATCGCCGGCTTTGACGAGGTCGCCTCGCAGCGAAGCCGCCCGATCGGTCATCTGCAGCAGCGCGACACGCACTTCAGAGAGGCTTGCCTGCCCTCGCTCGCGCACCTCGTCGGCGGCCTGGTTGGCCTCGTTGATGGCGCATTCGAGTTTGACGCGGGCCTGTTGCAGCCGTTCAGCCAGATCGGCCGCGACTGCGCGAGATTGCGAGCGAATGAGGTCGGCCTGCTGAAGGGCCTCGCCGATGCGCGACTCGAACTGCTGTCGGGCCGCCGCCACCTGCGTGCGCAAATCGCGTTCAAGTGAAACCGTGCTCTGCTTGAAGGCGTTGTTTTCCTCGCGCGACTGGGCGATGAGCGATCCGACTTCACTTCTGGCTTCTTCGAGCGACTTCTTGGTATCGTTGGCGAAGGCGCCGAGATCGCTGCGAATGGCCTCCGCCTTCTGGGACAGCTCGCCGGTAGAGCTTCGCGATTCTTCGATGGCCCGGCGTGTGGCCTGGTTCAGGTTGTCGAGTTCGGCACGGACGGCGTCTGCTTTGCGGGCAAGCTCGGCAAGTTCCAACTGGGTGCCGCGAACCTGCGCGACCTGCGTCGGCTGGGAGGCGGAGACTTCCTCGATCTCCTTCTTGACTTCCTGCGCCCGCGCCCGGGCCGCATTTGCCTCCGCCTGCGCCTCGTCAGCTCGCTTCTTCGCCTCTTCCGCGGCGGCGAAGGCTTCCAGCAAAACTCCGGCGGCCTTTTGACGAATCTGTCGGGCGTTGGTCATGCCCGCCTTTTCCTCTGTGACGAGTTTGCTCAGGCTGAGTTTCTGCGCGTGGGTGTAGGCGTGCAGTTCCTGAAGCGCCTGGCGAATCTGACGCTGCACGATAACGTTTTGCTTCTCGGTCTTTTCAGTCGTCTCGGCCAGTTGCCGCTGGAGCGATTCCGCCGTCTCGCGAGCCTCGGCGCGGAGCGCCTCCGACTCCGACTTTGTCTCGCGAAGGACGTTGGCGGCCTCGCGTAGTGACTCACTCGTCTGATTGCGGATCTGTCGCGCCGCTTCCAACTCGGCCTTCTCGGCGGCGAGCAATTCAGAAACCTGCTGCTTCAAGGCTGCGTGCCGGCGCTCGGTCCTTTCCAGGGCGGTGTCGATTCTCTGGCGCTCCTGGTCGGATTCAATATCTTTCCTGCGGCGAAGCTCATCGGCCTGCTTCACGGCCTCGCGCGCCGCTGTCCGTGCCTCCTCAAGCACCGCAAGTGCCTCAGTGCGGATTTTCCGCACTGCTTCCAACTCGTCGGCTCCCTGTCGGGGTCGCTGCTCGGCGAGCTTCCGCACTTCGTCGATTTCGGCGAGTCGAGACTCCGAACTCTCCAGCCGCTCGGCCAGCTTGCGCATCGTCCGATCCATCGTTCGGACACGCTCCTCAAGCGCCTCCTGGTGCTGGATCAGCTCTGCCCGGGCAATTGTGTCAGCCGCCGTCGTAGTCGGCTGGGCGGACGTGCCGGAAACTCCGAGCGCCTGTCGGGCATAAGCCCCCTGCGGGACTTGGGCGGCGGCCGGCGCGCCTTTGACGATCAACTGTTCGACGATTTCCTCGACGAGCGATTCGCTGATCTCCCGGGTAGACTTGGTATAGGCCGCGAGCATTGCATTGTCGCAGATATGATTGATGAGTCGGGGAACGCCCTCGGAATGTCTGTAGACGGCGTCGATGGCCGCGCTGCTGAACACTTCCCGCTTTTCATCCAGACCGGCGACGCGAAGCCGGTGATTGATATAGCCTGCGGTGACGTCCCGACTCATGGCGGTGAGATGAAAGCTCCGGAACATTCGCTGCTCAAGCTGCTTCATCGCCGCAGCGCGGAAGGTCTGCTGCAACTCGGGCTGTCCGAGAATCAGCACCTGGAGGAGCTTGGCATCGTCGGCTTCGAGATTGCCGAGCAGCCGGAGTTCCTCGAACGATTCGAGCGGCAGGTTCTGGGCCTCGTCGAGGATGACGACGGCGAGCCGATTGCGGGAGTACTGCTCCAAAAGGAAATGCTCGAGCGCGGCGGTGATGTCGGTGATGGTCGCGTCCGGCGAAATGGCAATCTCAAACTCGCGGCAGACCGACGTGAGCAGATCGCGAGGTCCCAGCCGGGTGTTGGTGATGACGGCGGTGCGCGCCGAGGGACCGAGCCGATTGAGGAGCAGGCGGCTCAGCAGCGTCTTTCCTGCGCCGACTTCTCCGGTGACCAGTGCAAAGCCCTTGCGCTCCTGGGCGGCGTACAGCAGCGAGGCCAGCGCCTCTTCGTGATCCGGCGTCTCATAGAAGAACCGGGGATCCGGCGTATTGTTGAACGGCAGGAGGTTGAGACCGAAGAAATCGAAATACATGCCTGGCTCCTCGATGGCGCACGACAGCGCGGGGCGATCGATGCCGCGCCGCGAGCCGCGTCATTCGGGCGTCGTCGGGCGATATGCGCCTGTGCATTTGTTATCGGAAGCGTGGCAGAATCCGCTTAGCGACGTCGGCGGTAACCTCCCGGCAGAAATTGCCCTCCTCTCCCTGCGGCGGAAATCGGCCCATTGAATTCTCGATTGCGTGTTCGAACAGAGATCGGACGCGCAAAGACTGCGTGACTCAGAATCAAGCGCGAATTCGGCTGGATAGGGCAGTTCACTTATTCGGCCGCTAAGGGATGCCGTTTGGGAGGGTCATATATTCAGTCGCTCCCCGCTCCACCCGATAAGCCGTCCGGCGAAAAGTCCGCCGCGGTCAGGCCCGATAGCCGGACCGGATACGAAACAGGACCTGAATCATGCCCTACAAACTCAGCAATCGGATGAACGACGTGACGCGGATGTTCGGCACGTTCTGTGGACTTGTCGGCATCATGTTGTGCGGCGCCTGCGGGCCGAGCGAGAAGGAAATCAAGGCGTTCGTTCACGAATGGGAGGCGTCGGTCTCAGCTTCGGACTATGAAGTTCAGCCGCCGGACTCGCTGGAAATCAGTTCGTCGAATGCGCCGGAAATCGACGGTGAGATTCAGACGGTTCGGCAGGACGGCAAGATCACCATGCGGCTCCTGGGTGAGGTGAAGGTCGCCGGACTGACTCCCGTGGAGATCGCCCGAAAGGTCGAGTCGCTCCTGCGTCGCTATTACCTGGAGCCCCAGGTGAGCGTTCGCGTCAGCTCGGCGGGAAGCAAGCGATACTACGTGTTCGGGCAGGTGGCGCGAGAGGGACCGTTCCAGTATACAGGCCGCGATACCCTGCTGGGGGCGCTGGCCCAGGCGAATCCGAAGTTCACCGCTGCCAAAGAGATGATCAAGGTCATTCGCCCCAGCCATGAAGAAGATAAACGCCAGGTACTGACGATTGATGCTTATCGAATGCTCGAAGAGGGCAGGATGGAGCAGAATGTGCTCCTTCAGGAGGGCGACATCATTTACGTGCCGCCGACCGTGCTTGGCTATATCGGTCTGAAGTTCCAGGAGATCCTGTATCCGATACAGCCGGTGTTGCAGACCTACGGTGCGCCGGCCGGCGTCGTCTCAACGAATCAAACCTATCGGAATGCCAACAACGACCCCAACAACGTCAACTGACCGCGAGTATACCCTGGGTCGCTTCGCGGCGGCCCGGTGTGACCTGACTGAGGAGTGTCGCAACCATGCAACATCACATTGACGAATTCTCCGTTTCGGACATTCGCTACACGCTCAGCGAGGTCTGGCGCGTTGTCACCAATCGTCGATGGCATTTCGTCCTGCCCTTCTTCGCGGTCGGGACGATCGCGCTGGTCGCCTCGTTCTGGGCTCCGCGCAAGTACACCGCGACCACGATCATCAAGCGCGAGCACGACCCGGTCCTGGCCAGCATGATGGGCAAGAGCTGGACCGAGCCCTACGCCGAAATCCGTCAGCGCATGGCCGCTGACATCTCAAATACCACCTTTGTGTCGGACGTGCTCTCAGACATGGACAACCCGGCCGCCTCGGCGATCGTCGCGGAGAACATTGTCCGCGCCGGCTCGCCGTCCGCCCCGCATTCCGGCTCCGTGCGACTGACGAAGGAAGTCTCCGCCGGCCTGAAGGTCGTGACCCTTGAGTCCTCGCCGAACCGGGATGTGATCGAGATCAGACTCACGATGTCAGAGCCGACGCGCGCAGCGAAGATCCTGGCCGCCTGTCGCGATCGATACATGGAAATCACGCGCAAGCGTGCCTCGGAGGTATTGAACGACGTTCAGCGGTTCTTTACCGCCGAGTCGGAGCGCTGCCGGTCAAAGCTCAGCGGCCTCGAAAAGAAGATCATCGAAATGGAGACGACCTACCCGGGAATCGACCCGTTGAAACCGGACGCGTCGCAGTCGGGGCAGGCCGCGCTCGTTCTCGAGCGGATTGAGATCGGCCGAAAACAGGACGAACTGATGGCCCGGCGACTGCGTCTGCAGGCGATTGTCGACGGCCAGTGCGTCGACGAATTCAGCCCGCGGGGAATGCCGTCGGAGTTGATCGGTACGGTTCGCAATCCCCGGATATCCGAGCTTGAGGCCGAGCTGGCCAAACTGCAGCAGGACCTCCACGAGAGTCGGACCGTTCGCCTGATGACCGAAGAGCATCCGACCGTTCTTAGACTGGTTAAGACGATCAAGCTTCGTGAAGATGAGCTGGCGGCGTCGCCGGCGATGATTCCGGAGACCGGTGCCGACGACTTCAGGAACGCCGGCGCCGAAGGGCTCACTGAAATCCAGCACGCCGCCGTGAAGCTGGAGAATACCGACGCGGAGATCATGGCCAATGCCAATCGACTGCAGGAGATCAGTCGCCTGACTGCCGAAATCGACCGGCGCCGCGTCGAGACGGCCGACCATCGCGAGGCTTATCTGAAGCTCTGTCAGCAATCCAACCAATTGCGTGAGGAACTCAACGGATGGCACGCGAACCTGGGTCCGATCGGCCATGTCCTCGCCATTGAAAACAGCAATCGCGGAATCCACTTCTCGACGTTGCAGGATGCTACCCTCGCCGCGAAGCCGACTTCGCCCAATGCGATCATCGTTGTGGCGATTTGCCTGGCGATCGGCGCCGGCGTCGGGGTCTTGATGCTTCTGATGGCGGAGTTACTGGATCGATCCTTCCAGACGGTCCGGCAGTTGAACACCTCGCTGGGCATCCCGGTGATCGAGAGCATTGATGAGATACTGACGGAACCTGCGCGTCGTCGGCTGATTCTGCGTCGCTTTGTGATGCTGCCCGCCGTGACGATGGCGATGGGGCTGACCATGAGTGTCGTCGGGGCGATGGCCTATCTGAGCCTGGAGCACCCTGAAAGCTATGAGAGGATGCGACGGATCGTCGGCCTGGGATGACGATAGATAAGGGTTGAAACGCCGGAATGTAAGACGTCCGGATTGACGGGCCAGTAAGCGGATCAGCCTTTCGGTCGACGGCTGACCGCCGGTGAGAGAACAATGGGACACATCGCGGAAGCACTCAAGCGAGCCAGACAGGAGCGCGAGGACCAATTGCGCCTCGGCGAAGCTCCGCACGCGCGGCCGCTCGTCGAGCCGCACCTGGATCGACCGGTTGATTCCTTTGCGCCGCAGTTGATTGATCTGGCGGGAGAAGATCGCCCGGTCGGCGTCGTTGAGGGTGATCGCACGAACAAGGGCGCCCGCCGGCTTGCCGACCTCATCCGGCCGGGATTGAATCGTCTGCGGGACCAGTGCCGCGAAGAGGAGATCGCCGCTGCCGCGCCGCCTGTACAGTGGGACGTTGAGTCGCCGCTGGTCACCCTCCGCGAGAGAAGCTCGTCGATCGCCGAACAATATCGCGCCATCCGAACCTGGCTCCTGTGTCGGGTGAAGCCTCGGGACCGAACATGCCTGTGCATCACCAGCAGCATTCCGGGCGAAGGCAAGACGGTCACGGTGGCCAATCTGGCCGTCGCGATGTCTGAGATCCGCCGCATGCGCGTGCTGGCCCTGGATTGCGATCTTCGGCAGGGGGCCCTCGCCGGGCTCTTCAAACTGTCGCGCTCGCCGGGCTTTTCGGATGTCCTGTCCGGCGAGGCGACGCTGGACGAAGCGATCATCCAGACGCCGATTCCAAATCTCTGCATCCTGCCCGCCGGTCGTTTGAAAGACGCCAATCCTGCCGAATTGCTGAATTCTGCGGCGGCGGTCCGGATCTTTGACGAGGTCCGCGACAGATTTCATTACACACTCGTCGATACACCTCCGGTACAGAGCGTTTCCGACGTGGGCGTCATCGGTGCGCTGTGCACGGGTCTGGTCATGGTCGTGCGAATGCATAAGACGGCATCGCACATGGTTCGGCAGTCGATCACATGGCTTCAGTCGAACAATCTCAACGTGATGGGTTGCGTAGCGACAGGTTGCAGCCTCAAGGACGCGACCTATTCCTACCGGTCCGGGGAATACCCGGAGAGGTAAGACGCCCCGTCGATGCGCCCGACGGCCTTCGGGGTCTTCATTCATCTCCTCCCATTCGCATAGTCGAGCTGAGTCCGCAGGATGAGCCCGCCTGGGAGTCGTTCGTCGCTAAGCACTCCGAGGCGACATTCTTTCACGAGTTATCCTGGCGCGACGCGGTCGCGCGGACTTTCGGACACACCGCGCACTATCTTGCGGCGAAGCGCGGCCCGGCGATCGTCGGTGTCCTGCCCTTATTTGAAGTCAATAGCATATTGGCCGGACGGCTTCTGCTGAGCATGCCGTACGCGACCTACGGGGGAATCCTGACGGAAGATGACGACACGCGAGACTCCCTGCTCCAGCACGCAAAATCGCTGACGATGAATCTGTCAGCACGCTGCCTGGAACTGCGATCGATGAAGGCTGCCGACCCGTCGCTGCCGGTTCATGCAACACACGCCACGTTTACTCGTCCCTTGCCCGCTACGGTCGACCAGATCGAGACCTATCTGCCGCGAAAGGCGCGAGCCAGCGCCCGACGTGCCGCCGAGCAGAATGAATTGAGCGTCGAATTCGGTCCGCACACGCTTGATGAGGTCTGGCGGCTTTACGCCCGCTCGATGCGTCGCCTGGGGTCGCCCAATTATCCGCTCCGATTCTTCGAAGCCATTGCCTCCGCGGCGAATGGTCAGGTTCTGGTGCAACTCGTCCGATGCAAGGGCAGGCCGGTTGCAAGCCTTGTCAGTTTCCTGCACCGCCGAACCGTCATGCCGTATTTCGTCGGGCTCGATGAGCGCGTGGAGATCTATGGCCTGTCGCACTATCTCTACCGCGAGTCCATGAGGTGGGGCGTCGCCAACGATTTCGACACTTACGACTTCGGCCGCAGTCGCATCGACAACACGGGACCCTTCGAGTTCAAACGCCTGTGCGGCTTCGAGCCGCGGCTCCTCTCCTATCAGCGATACATACCCGAAGGCGGCCACGCGCCCGACTTGTCCCCGGCATCGTCTCGATGGGCACTTGCTCGCCGGTTGTGGCGAAAACTGCCGATTTGGGCGACCGGTCCGCTCGGTGGATGGCTGGCCAAATCCATTCCCGGCTAAGAGCCGATGGAAATGGGTGGAAACCATGACCAGCCGTCGCCGCAAAATCCTCTTTCTCACCCACCGCGTGCCCTTTCCTCCCGACAAGGGGGACAAGATTCGCACGTTTCATCAACTCGATCACCTCGCAGTCGATCACGACGTCTACTGCGCCTGCTTCGTCGATAACCCGGATGATCGCGTCCATGCAATCGCCCTGCAGCGATGGTGCAAGGGCGTCTTCACCGTTGAGTGGCGGCCTCAAATCGGAATGATTCGCGCGCTGCGGGCACTTGGCACAGATCGTGCCCTCTCCGAGGCGGCCTACGATGATCGGCGCATGCATCAGCAGATCGATGCATGGTCGTCCTCCATCGAGTTCGACGCGGTCGTCGCCTTCTCCGCCTTCATGGCGCCCTATGCCCGCCGGGCCGCGGCGAGGCGGCGCGTCCTGGACCTGTGTGATTCCGACAGTGCCAAATGGCAGGAATACGCGGCGCTCTCGCGCTTCCCGATGTCCGGCATTTATGCCCTCGAAGCCCGGCGACTGCGCGCGCTGGAGCTGGCCTGCATCGAGGAGTTCGACGCGACGGCCGTCATCTCCGAGCGAGAGCGCCGAACGCTCGATCCGACCGGAACATCCCCGCGCCTGCACGTCATCGCCAACGGCGTCGATCTGCCATACGCGGTGCCGCCCCAGGCCTCGCGGCAGGGGCCGATCGTCAGTTTCGTCGGGGAGATGTCGTATCGACCCAATCACGATGGCATAACCTGGTTCATGCAAAGCGCCTGGCCGCACATTCGCGCGCGGGTAAGAGATGCGCAGTTAATGATCGTCGGACGAAATCCACCCGCCGACATCGTGCGGATGGCGAAGTTGCCCGGTGTCACCGTGACCGGCGAAGTGCCGGAGGTCCGTCGCTACCTCGCCTCGAGTCGCGTGGTCATTGCCCCGTTAAGAATCGCCCGCGGAATGCCCAACAAGGTGCTGGAGGCCATGGCCATGCAGCGGCCCGTTGTGGCAACCTCGACCGTCGGCAGTTGTCTGGACATCGAGCCCGGTCGTCATGTGCTGATCGCCGACGACCCGCTTGCGTTTGCATCGCAGGTGGTCCGACTCCTGGAATCGGACGGCCTGTGCGATCGAGTTGCCGAATCCGGATATCGCCACGCGGCGGGGCGTCACAGTTGGACGGACACCATGCGTCAGTACGAGCATTTGCTCTTTCCCTCGCAGCGGCCGACGCACGGCAAATCGAACAAGCCCCGGCAAGAAGCGCAATTCGTGCGCGATCGAAGCAAATCGACCGGCGATTCTCCCGCTGCTCCATTTCGCACCGACTTCGGCAGGCCCATTCAGACGCTCACCGGCAAGCCTTACTCCGCAGCCGCCGCCGGCTTCGTTCCCGGTGAATGGACAACTTCGCGGGCGCAAAAACTGCTCTAAAACTTGAGACCTTCCGCTTGCCTATTAGCGCTTGAGTAGGGGGGTTGCACGCTCGATAGATCATTATCGCACCCGCGGCGCGACGCCGCAGCGAAGCATGGAGTCTTGCTTTGGACGAGGCGACGTTGCACCTGGCCGAACGACCCACCGCAAAATCGGTTGGTAGGTCGGTCCCTGCGTGGCCGTTAGAGCCTGGCTCGTTCATGCCTGTCGACCTCAACGAGTCCATCCGTGGCGAACACCGTGGCGAAGATCGCGACCGGGGTGATAACGGCCGACCCGCGCGCAAAGTGCTGGTGATTGCCAGTCGCTTCCCGCCCGTCGCCTCCGTCGGCGCGATTCGCGTTCGCAAATTCGTGAAGTACCTCCCGCAGTTCAACTGGAAGCCCGTCGTCATCACCGGCGCGGCGCGCTCGGCGCGCATCTCGCGACACGACGCCCGACGCGCGGCCGATCCTTTGAGTCTCAACGAAATCCCAGCCGACATACCCGTCCATCGTCTCAGCCCTATCCCCGACAACTGGCCGGGCTTCGCCAGTCGCAGCATGTCAGGCTTCCTCGCGGGCATCACCGGCCGCATCGGCGCCGACGAGACATGGTGGCGCGGCGTCCTGAAGTGGCGAATCGAAAAGCTGCATGACAAGCTCACCTTTCCCGATCGGGGAATCTGGCGGCTGCCCTCGGCGGTGCGCCTGGCGCGACGCCTGCATCGGGAACATCGTTTCGACGCGGTCTTCTCCACCGGCATGCCCTTCAGCGATCACCTCATCGGGCTCGCCGTGTCGTCCATGATTCGCAAGCCGTGGATCGCTGACTTTCGAGATCCCTGGGTGGAGTACATTCATTGGCGGCAGTGGGAGCACGGGCTCGGTCGCGCTCTGACGAAGTGGTCGGAGTCCGCCGTGATTTCGCAGGCCGCCGCGGTCATCAGCGTCAACGATCACATGACGCGCCGGTTCAAGGACCGATACGCCGCGCACGTCCGAAAATTCAACACCATCGAAAACGGCTATGACCCCGACGACTTCGCGGACACGGCGGATCAGCCCCCGGGCAAGCGATTTCGCCTCCTGCACGCCGGTTCACTTTACGAGACGCGCAGCCCGATGAATCTCCTGGCGGCCTGGCGTCGCTTCATCACCGACACGCCCGGCGCCGCCGAACACGCACAATTGGAATTCGCCGGTCGGGCCGGTGTGTTTCGCGACGAGCTGACCAACCCGGCCGACCGTGGAACCATCGTGTATCACGGCGTGCTCCCGCACGCGGAGGCCCTGGCGGCCATGTCTTCGGCCGATGTAAATCTCATCATGTTGCCCGATTTGCCGGGTAGTGAGGGCGACACCACCGCGAAGATGTATGAATGCATCGGAGCGGGCAGGGCGATTCTGGCGACCGTGCCGAGAAGCGGCGCGGCCGCGGCCGAGTTGGGCCGCCATGACGGCGTCTGGCTCGTCTCGCCCAAAGATATTGAAGGAATCCATCGCGCGATCTGCGACCTTTATCGTCGATGGTTATCGGGAACGCTCCAGGTCCGGCGTGCTAAGGACTTGTTGAATTCAGTCACGCGGCGACGCCAGACCGAACAGCTCGCCGAGTTGTTTAATCGCGTCGCACCGCGCAGGGGAATCAGGCGGGAGGTGGTCTCGTGAGTCGCTGGCTGGCAAGAACGGAATTTGACACGTGGACGGGTCAGTGGCTTCGTCGCATCCGACGGCGCCACAACGAGCAGTGCATCAACGTCGTTGCCTATCACGGCATTTCGCCGCGCGATTCCATCTTCACCACCGGAACCACGCTGCGGCACGACCCCACTGAGTTCGAGCGACAGATGGACTATCTGGCGGACAACTTCAACCTCATGAGCCTGGAGGCGATGGTGGATGCCATGGAGCGCGGTGAGTCGCTTCGCCGCGCCGTCGCCGTCACCATTGATGACGGGATGGCCGACTCCGCGAGTTTCGCCGTCCCGATTCTCGTGCGAAGGCGAATCCCCGCGACCCTCTTCGTCGTGACCTCCGTCGTCGGCAATGAAGACCTGATGTGGCAGCACAAGCTGACCTGGCTCCAATCCCAGGGCCTCGGCGAAAAAGTCGTCGAAGCAATGGCCGCCGAGGGCTTCCCGCCGATTCTGGAGAGCCAGAGCGTCGACGAGTATGCCCGTCAGCACTACCGAGCCGACCTGCCCGAAATCCTTGAGACGCTCATCCGCGCCACCGGCTCAACCGGTCCGGCCATCGCCGCCAAAGCCCGGCCCTACATCGAGCGCGAAGATCTGGCGAGCTTCGATCCCGAATTGATCCAAATCGGCAACCACACTTATTCGCACGCGATCCTGGCGAATCTCGACGAGGCGGCTCAGCGAATTGAATTACAGACGGCGCGCGATGCGATCCGCGACCTCACCGGACGCACGCCCTTCGCCGTGGCCTACCCCTTCGGGCTCAAGCGCCACTTCAATGCGATCTCGCGGCGGCTCGTCGCCGAGACAGGGCATCGCGCGGCCGTGGACATGCGCCGCCGCCTGAATCTCCCCGGCGTCGACGCCTTCAACATCAGCCGAAAGCCCGCGCCGTGCGGCTCACAGCAACAGTTCGAGCAGGCCATCGAAGATTGGCCGGATAATGCGGCGATCGATTCCACGAACTCCGAGACCCGATGATTCACGGCAAGAAAAAATCACTCCTGGTAGCGCCGTACATCGGGGAGTTCGGCTGGGAATTGATGAACTGGCAGGCCAGGGTGCGCCGCCTCGCCCTCGCAGGTGCGCATGATCGCGTCATCATCTGCGCGCCGCCGGATCGTAGGCCGCTCTACGCGGACTGGCCGTACCATCGCAACGTCATCTTCTGTCCCATCGGGCGGATGCAGCTTCCCGGTGAGGCGAGCGAGGATCATCGCATCGACGTGAATGGTCGGCCGATCGACGCAGAACAACTCCGATCGCTCGTCGTGGGCGCCGCCCTGGAATCCGCGAGTCGGCTGGGTCTCGCCGAACCTGATATGGACATTCTCTGCTGCGGTCTTCGGTCGCAGTTATGGTCCGTTCACTCCGGCGAGCAGCAGTTCGCCGAGTTGCGGGCACATGAAAAGCTCTCGACCGATGTCCTGTTGATACCGCGGACGCGCCACCTGGCGGCCGATCGAAACTTGTCGCCCCAGTGGTGGGAGGCTCTGGCCGACCGGCTGCGATATCGCGGCCTTCGCGTCGATGTCTATGCCCCGCCGATCAGCCGGGCCATCGCCCAGTTATCCGGCAGTCGCCTCGCGGTGGGCGCATCGACCGGCGGCCTGCATCTGGCCAGCCTCTGCCGGTGTCCGCACTACGTCTGGGGCAGCGGCGCCGAGATTCGCTGGACGCGCTTGGGCATCAGCAACCGACAAAGATATGAAACCCTTTGGAATCCCTTCGGCACGCCCTGCATCTACGACGAATCCGGCTGGCAACCGTCGATCGAACATGCCGAACAGGGAGTCCTGCGGGCGCTCGATGAAATCGGGCTGAATTTTTCCGTGAGTCGGCCGGCATGGAGCCTGCGGCCCAAGTGGCGGATCAAGCGGCGACTGGCCCGCCTGATCGAGGCGGTCGACGGCCGGACACTCTGGCCCTGGCGTTTGCGACAGATCGTGCGCGAGCGGCTGGTATGAGCCGGCGCCCGTAGAAGTTGAATCGATAGCGAGTGACGTTTCCTTAACACATGCGAAACTTTCTACTCATCTCCTATCACTTCCCACCGCTCGGCGGCAGCGGCGTTCAGCGAGCCCTTAAGCTCGCCAAGTATCTGCCGAACAGCGACTGGCACGCTCACGTCATCTGCGCGGCGCATCAACACTATCCCGTGTCCGACGCTTCTCTTCGCGATGAAATTGGCCCGGAAGCCTCCGTCTATCCGACGCTCGGTTGGGATGCCGGCTCGCTCGCGGCGCGCTTCGGCCGGCAGCTCGGCCTCGTCTGGAAAAACCGCGAAGCAACTCACGCATGGGAAAACCGACTCTACTGGCGACTAGAACGATGGCAGGGAAGGCTGCCGCTGCCGGAGCAGGAATTGTCCTGGATTCCCTCGGCGATCGCCCGCGCCCGCGAGGTCGCTCGGCGCGTTCCAATTGACGCCGTAGTCACGACGTCTCCACCAAATGTGTCGCACTACATCGGCCGGCATCTCAAACGTCGCCTGGGCATGCCGTGGATCGCCGATCTGCGCGACCCGATTGTCGACAACTTCGCCGGCGATCCTCACGCCGGACTTGAGCAGCGCTTTCGGCGCTCCATCGAGCGCATGATCGTGCACGGGGCCGATCGCGTCGTGGTAACGTGCCCGGAGCTGGGGGAGCGTCTATGCGAGCGATATCCCGATCTGCCGGATACGAAAATCAGGACGATCCCGAACGGCTACGATTCGGCGGATATTCAGCTCGCCGCCCCGCAGTCGGCGGATCGCGACCGATTCACCATGACTTACGTGGGGGCGTTCTACCGCCAGCAGACAATCGCCCCGATCCTTGATGGCCTTCGCCTTCTGCGTCGTGAAAGGCCCGAGGCGGCCCGGAAGCTGCGGTTCCGGATCGTCGGCACGATGTCGGCGCCGCAGCGCGCGCTCCTGAATGTTGACGACGCGGCCTTTATCAAAGTCGTCGGGTACAAACCGCATGCCGAGGCCATCAGCGAGATGTCCTCGGCCGACGCCCTGGTGCTCACCACGCCGGCCAACGAAGGCGGACGCTATTGCATCCCGGCCAAGACATTCGAGTATTTCGCCTTCGGTCGACACATCGTCGCCGGCGTGCATCGAGGCACCGCGGTCGAGGGTTGGCTTCACCGCGCCGGTGACTGCACCATCGTCGCCGAATCGACAGCCCACGCCTGGAAGACGGCGATCGAAAAAGCGTTCGACGCATGGTTGCATGGGACCAGCGAGAAACCGCGCGACAAGGCGTTCGTCGAGTCATTCCGCCGCGATCGACTGGCCGCCCAGTTTGCGCAGCTGCTCGACGGCTGCGTCGACGGCCGACCCCGGCTGAAGATCAGCCATCCAAGCGACGCGGAAGAGGCCGCCGCATGAAGATAGCCTGGCACATGCCCACCCTGCAGTCTGTCGGCTGCGGGCTATCCAGACGAGCGATCGAATTTGCGAAGGGGTTGTCGCCGCATCATGCGATCCGGTTCTACGTTTGCGAGAGCAAGACCAATGTCACCAGCGACCGGATCGAGGGGATACCCATCGAGCGCGTCGCGCTCACAATCGCGAAGCCGTTGCATTGGTCCTTGCAGGCGCTGGCCCGGCGAAAGAGCGCCGCAAGGTGCGTCGCCCGCGTACCCGACGACTGCGATGTGTTCATCTCCTGTCAGCCCGAGGCGGTAACGGCCCGGCGGCTGTGGTTTCCGCTTCAGTCGATTGTCTACGTCTGCGGCGGCACAACCCTGCTCCATGACGAGGCGGAACTTGCCCGGCAGGCGTACGGCCCGACGTCGCGGCGTTTAGCGTATCTTCTGGATCGACGGCTCAAACGTGCGAACGAACGACGAGCATTTGAGTCGTCGACGGCAGTCGTTTTCGACAGCCGCCACACCCGCGAAAGTGTCATCCGTGATTACCGCATCGATCCCGCGAAGTGCCACACCATTTACGGCGGCGTCGATCCCGACGACTTCGCCCCGGCCGATGCAGCAAAGCGCGCCGCCGCGAGGGCCTCCCTGAATATTGGCGCCGATGAATTCGTCGTCGCCTGGACCGGCCGATTGTCCCCCGAAAAAAATCTTGAGCTGTTGATAGACGCGGTCGCGATTGCAGAGCCGAAGCCCGATCGCGTCCTGCTCATCGGCGAGGGTCCGCTGCGCCTGGCACTCGAAAGCCGGATCGCCCGAAACCAACTTGAAGGCATCGTCCAATTACCCGGCGAGCAGTCCGATGTTCGGCCAATCCTTCACGCCGCCGATGTGTTCGTCTTCCCCTCGCGCGGCGAATCGTTCGGTGGAGCTTTGGCCGAGGCGATGGCCTGCGGCCTGCCCTGCATCGCCGTCCGCCCCAACGGTGGCGCGGTGCGCAATGCATCATTGGAAATACTCGACGGCGGCCAATGCGGCCTGCTGGTGGGGGACGATCCCCGGGAATTGTCGCAGGCCCTCCGGCGGTTGCACGACGACACCGATCTTCGCATGAGACTGGGCACCCTTGCCCGTCGCCGCGCCGTCCAGCGGTTTACCTGGCAGGGGGCCGGCGTGGAGCTGGCGGGCCTGCTGGATGTCGTCCGCTGCAATCCACACGCCTCACCCGCATCCCCGGCGCACCTCGCCGCAGCGGCTCATGCGCAGAAAATGCCGAAGTTATGTGACCCCCTCGCCCGACCGATGGAGGTGGTGGGCAGGACGCCACGATAATACGAGCTTCTGCGCTCGAGTCCCGCCGTCATTCCCAGGCCATCGGAATGCGATCATGCGCTTTACCCTCTACGTGATGATGCTCCTGGCGATCCTGCCGCTGGTCATGCTGCGGCCGTTCTTCGGGCTCTGCGTTTACTACTTCGTCTCGTTGCTTCAGCCGAAGCTGCTCTGCTGGCATCCCGATTTTCAGGACGCCATGCTCGTCGGCGTGCCGCTCATCGTCGGGGCTGTCCTCATCGGCATCCGGCGCAAGCATTTTTCACCCCGCAAGGAAGTTCTCTCCGGCAAAGTTGTCGGCCTCACCGAACGAGTTGTCCAGAGCTCACTCGTCGAACCCTCGTGGTTGCTGCTCACCTGCGCGCTGCTGTTTGTCTACATCTCGGTGACGCGGCTCCTGGTGCCGCATTCCCTCTCGTACACTTCGTATCAGTATCGCGGGCTCTTCAAGATACTGGTCGTGATGGCCCTCATCACCGGCATGGCCTCCGACTATCGCAGGCTCCGCGTGCTCTACATCGTGGTCGCCCTCTCCGTTGGCTTCTGGGCGATCAAGGGAGGCCTCAAGGTCATCACCCTCGGCCCGCACCAGGTCTATGGAAAAACCTACGACAACAACCTGTTCGCACTTACCAGCGCCATGGTCCTGCCGATGGTGTTCTACTACGGCATGTCGCTTCGCCGCGCGAAGTGGCGAAATCTCCTCATGATCTGCTCGGTGCTCATCTGTCTGGGCATCATCGGCTCGCGGTCTCGTGCAGGATTCGTGGCCTTCGGTTTCGTTCTGGCCGGAATGGCCTGGACGAGTCGGTATCGAGTTCGCGCCGTCATGGCCGTCTTCCTCGTCGTCATCGTGGCCTTTGCCGCGGCCGGCGACGAAATCGTCGATCGAATCGACTCCATCCTCGCCTACCAGTCGGACAGGTCCGCACGATCGCGATTCTGGACCTGGGAAGTGGCGCGCGACCTTGTTGCGAGAAACCCGGTGATCGGTGTCGGATTCGCGAATTTCGAAGTCGCCAAGGCAACACTCGACGGCGGCCAGAAAGCGGCCCACAACATCTACCTTCAAAACCTCGCCGAGCTCGGCTTTCTCGGCCACCCCCTGTGGTTGCTGGTCGTGATCGGCTCGCTCGTCAGCTCATTCCGGTTCATGCGCTGGGCGAGGCGGCTCCCGCCCGACATGCGATGGGCCTATTACTGGTCGCGCGGCATCTGCCTGGGCATGGCCGCATTTTGCATCCACGGCCTCTTTCACAACGAAGAGTACCTCGAACTCATGTTCGTCCTCGTCGGTCTGCACGTGGCCTTACAGACCGCGACACGTCGAGAACTGCAGCTCCGAAAGCTCCAATCCCTGCTTCCCGAAAAGTCGCGACTCGACACAGCCCAGGCGGCGCCCGCACCGCAGCCCATGCACCCGGGCCGTTTGTTGGGTCTCATTCCCTGCTCCGCTCCTGCCGCATCCTGACAGCCTCAGCGTGAATTCGGCCGCCGCCCGGCGCTTGCGCCAAGCAGCACGCCGCCTGCGTCCGACTGACTGATTCGCCATGCGAAAAAAAAAAGCCGAGGCCTTTGAAGGCCCCGGCCTGGTGGGAAGACCGCTGTTGGCACCCTTGGATGAATGCCGCAGCGGGTTGTGGGCAGGACAGACAGGATGCTCAGTGCGATCCCGTCAGCCTGTACATTCGGTCCGATTTGCACGACGCTTAATAATAAAACGACCTCAAGACGCATCGGGCAATTATCGCTGGTTTGTCGTTCGATAATGGTCTCGTGGTCCTGTGGAAACGGCCCGTAACGTGATCTTATAGGAAGTCGAATTCGGGCAGTCCCGCTGCGCCTCGGATTTGAAGGGTCTTAATCCTGGCTTTCCCGCGGCAATGGTTGATAAGTCAGCAGCCAGATAACGGCCAAAAGCGCCAACGGTCCCCATACAAGTGTCTTCAGGATCGTCGCCTTGGCCGTGATGATCGACGAACAGAAAAAGACGGCGATGCCGCAGAACGCTCGCATTCGCCGGCTGCGGTGGCTGAGTGTTTCGCCGACCAGGACCGCATATGCCGGCGTCAGCGTAAGGTAGTGAGCGAACCATACAACGGGGGATATCAGCGTACTGCCTACACAAAGCCCGGCGACGGCATAGTCGATCGAGCGGCGATCATTCCGCCGTCGCAGCCGCAGCATCATCATCGCCAGCACCACCGCCAAAAGGACGCCGCTGACAATGCGTCCCATCATGAAGACGCCCGCCTCCGGCTCCTTGCTGTACGTGCCGGTCACGACGCCCCAAAGTCGCGCCGTCGCGAGCCCCAGTGAGAAGTTGCTGAATCGCGTAAAGACCGCCCCCGTCGGCGTCGCCGCGCCCTCCGGGAACTCGGCGATCTGCATCCACGTGACGTGCCAGCCGAAAACGATGACCGGCAGGAGCACCGTCGTCGCGAGGAGCCCCGCCGCGCAGGAAGCCCAGCACGGCACAGTCCGGGACGGCCGCCGAACCAGCGGCGCAAGGAGGATGGCCGAGCTGGCCGGCTTCATCGCCGCAATGATCGACCATGCGGCGCCGGCCTTTATCGGCTTGTCCGTCGCCAGGGCCTGCCACCCGGCCATCGTCGCAAGCAGCAGAAATGCGTTGACGTTCCCGTTCCATGTGTCGTGCCAAAGCGGCCGCAGTCCCGCGACGATGCAGAACCCCACGGCAATCGTCGCCGTGCTCGCGGAGTACATCTCGGTGACGCGGCGATGGCACACGCAAAGGGCGACGCCGATGCAAATCCAGCGAAACAGATCCCACGCAAGACTCCGCCACGGCTGAGGAATTACGTGAAACGGCCGGATGGCCACCGCGAGAAACGGTGGATAAACGTAACCCGGTTCGCCGTCATGGATCGGCGTCTGCGGATTCTCATAAAGGCTGCGCGAGGCATTCTCATAAATGACAAAGTCGCCGTGGTACTCCCCAAGTCGGGCCGCGGTCATCTGCCACGCCGCAACGACCATGAGCCCGCCGACCAGAAAGTACCCGCCGCGACTTCGGGTCAATGGGGCAACAGGCACGGCGGCGGGGGGATTTATCTGCGTCACGCCGGAGGCTCCGTCTTCGCGGGCGCCGAAGCCTTGAATCGCGCAAGTGCCCGGCCAGTTACCGTCTTCATGGCTGCGCGGTAGTCATCAAGCGTCGCACCCGAGTCAGGCCGCGGGATGCAGACAAGATCGAAACCGGCAGGCAGGACGGCCGCTTCCAGGCGAAATGCCTCGCGGATCAGCCGCTTCAAGCGGTTTCGCTGCACAGCCCCGCCGAGCCGCCGCCCGACGGACAGGCCGATTCGCGCATAGGGCAGCCCATTCTCGCGGACATATACCACGAGGTGCCGGTTGGACGCGGAGCATTTCGCCCCAAACACCCGGGCAAATGCGATGTTGCCCGAGAGCCTGCGAGTTTTCGGAAATTTCGCGCGTACCGATGGCAAATCGTCTGCCTCCAGGTGCTTAGCCGATCATGATCGTCCCATCCGTCCGAATGTGCAAAACCTGTGACTTACGGTGAGTTTGCCTGAGCAAGTTGGGAAGAACCCTCCGCCGCAGGCACGTCGCGCCTGTGACTCCGAAAATTCCGGCGCACCTGCCCAAAAAACTTGCGCACTTCGATAACGATCCTATCTGACGCCGTTGCGAATGTTGCGCGCGAGACGACTTGCCTAAGTTTCGTTTCCGTCCTGTGAGATCGCCGCGCGGCCGATTTTTGTTTGACTCGCTTCTGGCGCGGTGTATTTTCCTTTTGCTACTGAATGGTGGCGCTTGATCGTCGCCCACCAGCAGCCCTGACAGCTTCGGTAAGCCCGCTTCGGTCCAAAGAGCAGGCGGCGTCGGTGTGGCAACACGCCGCGACCTGCAAGGTGAACACATAGCCCGGACCGGGGCAAGCGGCCTAGTGCCAGGGATGTTGAGGCGAAAGAACCCTGAGAGGGGTGTCCGGCCCACGTGGTCGGGCGAGGCGTCAGCCGATCGAGACTCCGAGGCGCACATACCCAGGCGCGGGGTAACCCGAAGCTGCGGTGAAGCGCAAGGGAGGAGACGAGCCGAAATGCCCGTCAAGGCTGGCGACGAAGACCCCTGAGAGGGAAAAGCCCAGGGGAGCATCCGGCGGTCGTTGGGCTAAACACCCGACCTGATCGCAAGGGACTCCCGGAAGGAAGAACCCGGTAGCCGGTCCGCAGTCACGTTCTGGTCACGCTTCGGCGATGCCGTATAACGGACTGCCTGGTAACGGCAGGCGGGGCATGCGTCGGTGGTAACGCCCACGCGACTTTCCGGGAGGAGAAAGCTCCGAAGGGAGAACCCCAGAGGCGCTGTCGGCACGAAACAAGGCCGACAAGGCACGCGAGGGAGCAAACCGTCGAGAGGGAGACCAAACCCTGAGGACGGAAGGTGGCGGGCAGGCAAAGCCCGCGTGGACCGGACCTCGCGATCCGCATGTGTCATAGGGAGCAAAAGCCCAGGGAAGGTGTCGCTGACTGAGAGGTTGGCGGCCAGTCTCGACCAGGCAAGGCCCTGAAGGGCGGCGAAACTCGATGAGAGGTGCGCTGGCGGATATTAAACCCATCCGCACGCGACGGTCGGTTGGAAAGACCACCCGGCCGGGTCTGACGACAACGGCAAAGTGGGATCGCGGAACCAATGACCCGCGCTACCGGCCGACCGCACCGAACTCTGAACGGGAACGCAAGCTCAAGAGGGAATGACTCGCCGGCGGCAACGCGGCGGGCCCACGGGTCGACGACGGAGACTTCGAAGGGCACGCGGTCGCTCCCACCATTCAGCAGCATTTTTCTTTTCCGACGCCAACGGAGGGGTGTTGGGCCCGGCTCGTGGGCGCGGAGTGTGAGCTGGGCCGTCTGTCTCCCGCAAGGATTGCATTGAAGAATTCGTTTCGCGCCGAACGGCTTTTTCGGCGGCCTGCTTCTTTGGAGATGGATCTTCGGGAGGCAGGACGCTTTTTTTATGCGCGCGGGCCGGATGGACCATCCCCGGCATTCATGCCGCTTCCGGCCGCCCGCTTCGCTCGTATCGCTCGGTGCGGTACTCTCCCTCTCCATGTTCGGTTGCGAGCGAGTTTTCTATTATCCCGATCAGCGCGATCGAGGCAGTCCTTCCGATGAGGGGCTGGCTTTCGAGGATGTCCACTTCACCGCGTCCGACGGCGTGCGACTGCATGGCTGGTTCTTGCCGGCGCACCCGAAGGTCGAGGCGGCGCGCGCCACCGTCCTCCACCTGCACGGCAACGCCGCCAACGTCACCGGCCATTTTCCCTTCGTAAGCTGGATGCCCGCCGCGGGCTTCAATGTGTTCACCTTCGACTATCGCGGCTATGGCAAAAGCGAGGGCAGCGTCTCGCGCGAGGGGACGATTCTCGACGCCCGGGCGGCGCTGGACCATCTCCGCGGCCGGGCCGATGTCGACGCCAGGCGCATCGTCCTCTTCGGCCAGTCCATCGGCGGTGCGATCGCCATTGCACTCGCCGCCGAGCGCCGCGAAGACCTCGCGGCCGTCGTCTTGGATTCCCCCTTCACCGGCTATCGCGAAATCGCCCGGCATCACATCCTGCGAAACCCCGTCATGCTGCTGATTGCGTGGTGGTTCCCGTTCGGCATCGACAAAGGCCACGACCCGATCGACTGCATCAACCTCATCTCACCGACGCCGATCCTGATCGTCCATGGAAAGGACGACCGGATTGTCCCGCCGTCGATGGGGCAGAAGTTGTTCGACGCCGCAGGCGAGCCGAAGGAACTCTGGCAGATAGACGCAACCGATCACATGGAGGTCTGGGAAACCCACCGCGAAGAGGCCATCGCGAAGTTTGTCGCGTTCGTCAACAAGTCGCACTGAATGATCAGAGCCGCGACCGTAAGGGAGCGGTCACCTTGCGAATGGGAGGGCCGTTGGATACTTGTGATGACCCCTCCCTTGCGGTCGGAGCCTTTTCGTCTCGCGTCGCAGAACTACTGGTCCGTCTCGGTCGATTTTTCGGGTAGCATGAGCCTCTGGCTCGTGCATAAACGGCGGCCTCCAATCCGGCCGAACCCGTAGTTTCAACCGAGACGGTCCATTACTTCTTACTCGCAATTGTTCGGATCACTTCCGGCAAAAGCTCCCGTTCCAATGCCATCACCCTGGCAGCCAGCGACTCCGGCGTGTCGCCCGGCTGCACCGGGCACTTGCGCTGCGCGAGAATCTTCCCGTGGTCGTATTCATGGTCCACCAGGTGAACCGTTGCCCCGGTCTCCGTCTCGCCCGCCGCCAGCACGGCCTCATGCACGTGGTTGCCGTAAAAACCCTTCCCGCCGAACTTCGGCAGCAGGGCGGGGTGAATGTTGATCACCTTCCCGAGCCACTTCGCCGGCGGCATCCAGTAACAGAGCCACCCCGCCTGCACCACGAGGTCCGGTGCATACACGTCCAGCGTCAGGGCGATGTGGGCGCTGAACTTCTGCACGTCGGGAACATCTTTCACCCGAATGACATCGACCGGCAACCCCGCCGCCTCGGCCCGCGCGACGCCCGCCACCTCACTGCGCGACGAAATAACCACCGCGATCTCCACGCCGGGCAATCGACCGTCGCCGATGCGGTCGATCAGGTTTTGCAGGCTGGTGCCGCCGCCGGAAATCATCACCGCAAGGCGAAACCTCCCGCCGCTGCCGTCGCCGCGCCGCGCTTTCCTGTCTCGCCGTCGTGTCATCGCCTTCGACCTCGCAAGGGGCGAGCCGGCGGTATCTCGCTGATCACCCCGCTGGCAACAAGAAACTCCCCAATGTCCCGCCAGTATTTCTCCTCGTTCTCGTCACCCGGGAAGTCATTGTGCCGGCAGTCGAACTCGATGTATTGGATGTGCTCGCCGAGCGTCTTGAGCATTCGGCCGTGCGCCACGGGAATAATATCGTCGCGGTCGCCGTGCATGACAAGCGTCGGCACGTCGAGCGTCCTAAGCACGTCATCCACGTGAAACGGGTTCTTGACCAGAAAGCCCGGAGCGAAGTACTTGCGTGCCATCGCCGCGGCACTCGTGAAGGTTGATTCGAGTATCAGCCCGCTGGGCCGGCGTTGATCGGCCAGTCCCGCCGCGACCCCGCCGCCCAATGAGCGGCCGTGAATCACGATGCGCCCCGCATCGATCTCCGGGCGGCCAATCAACTGATCGAAAAACCACACGGCGTCCTCAACGATGCCGCGCTCGCTCGGCGACCCCGCCGATCGGCCGTATCCGCGATACTCAGGTAGAAAAACGGCGAACCCCAACTGTTGATAGCCCAGGATCATGCGCGCCTGGTCGTCGATGATCTCCGCGTTGCCATGGCAGAAGACAACCAGTGGAGCAGGCTTGGCGGCAAAAGCCCCGACCGCCGGCACCAGCCACCCGACGACGTCGCCGCCGTCAACAGGCCGCCTGAAGACGACGGTCGACAGGTCGTACTTCTCGCCCGGGTAAGGCGTCGGCGCCATATCAGCGGGGAACAGCAGTTTGTCCTGGGAAAAATAAAGCGTCGCGCACCAAGCGGTGTAAATGATGGCCGCATGAATCGGAATGCGAAAATACCATCGCATGCGCCGGCGCTTGGATGCCGGCGACACCGCTTCGGCGGCAACGTCGGGCCCGTTAGGTTGGGATGATTCCGAGCTCATGTAGGGGTCGAGGGCGGTAGTTGGCCACGCGGGGATTTCCGGCTCGTCGCCGTTGGAGATTCTGCGATCCTACTCGGTGCTTGCGGTGGTCTCCGTCGCCAGCGCCGACAGCGATTCGCCGGCGTGCTTCTGAAATTCCCTGAACGCGTCGTTCTGTGCGACCTTCCTGACCCGATCCTCCGCGATGCTCACCGCTCCGGCCAGCACGTTCTCTTCCTTTTTTCCATCTCCGTCAAACGTCGCAAGGACGATGCCCGTGCGCGTCTCAAGCAGAACCCCGCTGCACGCGCTGTAGTGTCCGACCGTATCGCCGGGCACGAGAAACAGGCCGATGATGGTCCAGTAGGCCATCGCCGCCGGATTGTGCCCGTGCGCATAATTGTCATCCTGCGTATAGACCAGCAGCAATGGAGCGCGAAGCAGCGCCGCCGCGTCGCGGAGTTGTTTCAGATTTGGCTTTTCAGGGGTCAATAGCGGGCTGACGAAATGAACCTGGTTGAACGCCGGTTTGCCGCCTCTTTTGATGCGCTTCGTCATCGCTCGCCAGGCATCGGCCTCCTCACCGGTAATGACGCCAACACCCACGTCGTCTCGGTAATAGTAGCCACGTTCGCCTGCGAACGACCCGATTCGCGCAATTGCAAGGTTGGTCGGGAACTCTGTCTTGATGTCCGCCGACAAAAACTCCTGCATCCCCGGATCGCTCAGCGCCTCAAGCTCCGGTGACAGCTTGGGTAGTTTCGGCGCCGGCTTGGCGATGCCCTTGTACTGTTGACTGCAGCCGACGACCGACAGCAACGCGGCGACAACTCCGACGATTGAGTTGAGTTTCATGCGATTCATGGCACAGGTTCCTCCTCGGGTGCGCGATCGCATCGTACCATGACGTTACCCACACCGAAAGCAGACATCGACCGGCGATGCAGCCTTACGGCAGCGCGACCATATACGCATTCCACCCCGGGCTGTTCTCCGCGCTCTTGCGCTTGCGATAGATGCCCGTGCCCTCGCCTTTCTTGTCCTCGTCTTCCCAGTATACGTCCGCCGTCGCAAAGCCCGCATCGAGAAGCGCATCTTTCACGCCGCCGAGCGTCCACAGCCGCCAGTCATAGGTGAAGGCCTTCTTGACCATCGTCCCGTTCTTGAATTTGAAATGAATATGGCAGACGGTGTGATCGTTGATCGGGTTATACACCGCCTGTTCCCAGATATAGGTGAAGTTCTTGATCTTCGTCTTTTCCTTCATCACCTGCTGCGACTCCCAGCCGCCGTAGGCGTCGCAGACAAACATGCCCTTGGGGGCCAGCGATTTGCGCACCACGCTGAAGTACGCCACGAGGTCGCGCCGCTCCTTGAAGATGAAATAGCTGAAGTTAAACGCGCCGATGACGTGCATCTTCGGCGCCGAAACGTCCAGCACGTTCTTATTCACCTGGTGGACGCGCGCCGCCGCCTGCTTGGGCAGCTTGCTGATGTTGTGCTTCATGCCCCAAGCGAGCGTCGGCTTGTGCAGGTCGATGCCGTAAGCGACGTTCTTCGGACGCAGCTTCACCCACTCGCAGGAGATCAGCTGCGTTCCGCAGAAGTCCTCGCGAAAGAGTGTCGCCGGACGTCCGTACGTCTTCTTGTAGAGTCGATCAATGAAATCCACCTCGGCATCGGCGGATTGGACGGAGTGCTGATAGAGAATGTGTTTGTCGGTCTTGACGCTGTACTTGGCCATGCTGTTCGGCAAACTCCCGTTGATGATCTTCTGACTCCCAATAGTCAGGAACGGGGGAATGTAGCCGACTCGCCCGCGCAGTTGAAGCGTGACGTTGCAAATGGCTCTCGGTGGGGCGTGGCTGGTCGGATGAGGTGCTCGAAGGTTGTCCGGGCGTCTGCCCTCAAACCAGCCGACAATTCGCGCAATTAGCATCAAAGCACGGCTCAATGTGCCCCGTTGCATTGGCGTGCCCAAGCTTCTGCTCAATCTCGTACTCGATCGCGCTTGCGATCGTGTGACCCTGCTCGACATTCAGCCGCGCCGGCACGACCGCATGAAAGTCCACCCAATGATAGCGGCCCGCATGCCGATGCCGGAGCTTATGGAACGAGCATATCCGCGGCTCGCGGCCCGCCGGGCCGACGTGGCTCGTCAATATGCGATCCAGCTCGCGCGCATCGGCCGGGTCCTGCTCATCAAGAATGCCCGCCGCCGATCGGCGCAGCAGACTGACGCCCATCCGCGCGATATACGCCGCCATCACCAGCGCAACCAGCGGATCGGCATAAGTCCATCCGGTGATTTTGACCACGCCCAGCGCGATCAGCGCCGCGACCGATGTGATCGCGTCGGTCAGCAAGTGCTTCCCGTCCGCCTCAAGTGCCATCGAACCGCTGGATCGCCCCAGTCGAATCAGATAGACGCCGACAGCCCCGTTGGCGATCATCGCCACCGCCACAAGCGCCAGCCCGATGCCGATCTGCTCGATCTTCATCGGGCTGAACAAAAGCACGTCAAGCGATTTGAATGCAATGACCAGGGATGCGACGAGAATCAAGCCGCCCTCAAACCCCGCCGACATGAATTCAACTTTACCGTGTCCGTAGGGGTGCTCTTCGTCGGCGGGCCTGTGTGCCAGTCGCACGGCATAAAGCGTGAACGCTGAAGCCAGCACGTTGACGATCGACTCCAGCGCATCGGAGAAAATCGCCGCCGACCCCGTGAGCAGGTAAGCGGCGAACTTGAGCGCCAATAGTACAACGCCGACGCAGACACTCGCCGCGGCAGCGCGAAGCTCAAGGGCCGTCGAGTGATGAGCTGCATGGGTCACAGGAGGATCGTAACGCGCGTCGCCGGCCGATTAAAGCGTCGAGAAGCCCACCATCCCGCTTCACCTTGACTTTGGATTGCGCCGATCTGTAGAGTAGGGATTGCCCGAGCCGGAGCCTCTCGCCTGTCTCATTCGGAGTCGTTTGTCCGGCAGCGCGAGTAAAGTAGAAGCGGATTCGCACGGAGGATTCAAATGTCCATTAATCCGATCTCTCGCCGCACGGCCCATGCGGCACTGACCGTCCTCGGGTTGCTGGCAAACTGCGCCATGGCGAACGCTGCCGACAAGTCGCGGCGCGTCGCCCCTCATTTCGCCCCTGATCGCTCCGGAGAGGGCATTTCGATCAAGGGCGCAAAAGTCGAGATCGACCTCCCGGACCATCACCGCATCACCGGGTCAATCTCTCACCGATCCTCGCGTCTCGGCGACGAGATTATTCAAGGCAAACTCGACGACGCGGCAGGCGGCGACTTCACCCTCGTCATGCGCGACAGCCGCATCGCCGGCGTCGTCCGCACCGCCTCCGGCAAGACCTTTGAAATCGCGACAACGCCCGACGGAGCCCGCCAACTCACCGAGGTGAACCGCTCCTCGCGATTCTCCTGCGGAGACTACCTCCCGCAATACACCATTGCCGCCGACAACTTCACCCGCCCAACGAACTCCCCGGGGCCGTCGAACCATATCGTCGCCTCCCCGGCAGGCACCCACCCCCGCGGCATTCCCATCACCGGTTGCGACAGCGGCTTCGTCATCGACGTCATGGTCGTCTACACCGAGGCAGCGAAAATCGCCGCGGGAGGTCAGGCCACCATCGAAATGCGCATCGCCTCGGCCGTCTCCGACACCAACACGGCCTTCTCTAACAGCGGCATCAGTTGCTTCGTCAATCTGGTCCATCGCCAGGAAGTCGCCTACACCGAGACCGGCGACAGCCTGATCGACGGCCCGCGCCTGCTCGATCCCGGCGACGGCTTCCTCGACAACGTCCACACATTGCGCGATCTTCATTCCGCCGACATTGCCATCCTCTGGGTCGACAGCCTCGAAGTCGGCGGCCGCGTCTTCGCCCCCATGGAGCCGACCGGCGCAAGCGGCTTCCACGAAATGCGACAGGACAACTGGTCCCTCCTCACCATGGCCCACGAACTCGGTCACAATCTCGGTTGTGCCCACGACCGCCCCAACGCATTCCCCGACAACTACTTCTCCTACTCCTACGGCTACCACGAGCCGGGCGGCGCGTGGCACACCATCATGGCCGTCGTCCCGCCGAACACGCCCGTCATTCCGCACTTCTCCAACCCCAGCATCAACTTCGGCGGCCTGCCCACCGGCGTGCCCATCGGCATGCCCGACGAAAGCCACTGCGCCGCCACCATCAACAAGACCAAGCTCATCGTCGCCAATTACCGATTGACCCCCGAGGCCGGCCTGCCAAGCCGGCTTTATGTCAACGCCGCGGCATCGCCCGGCGGCGACGGTACCTCATGGGCCCTGGCCATGAACGATCTGCAGAACGCCATCTGCCAGGCCGTGCGCTCCGGCGGCGCCGTGCAGGAAATCTGGGTCCGATCGGGCGCCTACTACCCCGATCTGAACTCCGACCTCGAGCAAATGGCTTTCTACCTGCGGGACAATCTGGCAATCTACGGCGGCTTCGCCGGCACTGAGACGATGCTCGCCCAGCGCAATCCCGCGGCCAACGTGACAATCCTCAGCGGCGAGATCGGCTCCGCCATGACCACCCTCGACAACAGCAACAACGTCGTCATGTCCATCGGCAACGGCGCGACCGCACGTCTCGACGGCTTCACCATCACCAAGGGCAGCGCCGACACGTCGAATCTCTACTTCACCGACGACGGCGGCGGCATGCGCTGCGACGGCTCCAGCCCGACCGTCGCCAACTGCACCTTCTCGATGAACGCCGTCGTCGACGCCGGCGGCGGAATGGCCAATCTCGCCTTCAGCTCGCCGAACGTCCTGACCTGCACCTTCGCAAACAACACCGCCGAGCGCGGCGGCGGAATGGGTAACTATGACGGCAGCACCCCCTTCATCTCCGACTGCACCTTCTCCGGAAACAGCGCCGCCTCCGTCGGCGGCGGCATGCACAACGAGTTTTGCAGCCCGATCATCGTCAGCACCGACTTCGATGCAAACTCAGCTGAGTACGGCGGGGCGGTGGAAAACGGCGGCAGCGGCGCGTTCTTCAACTTCTGTACCTTCGGCCCCGGCAACACGGCCCTCTTCTCCGGCGGCGCCGTGAATAACAACACCAGTAACTCCCTCTATCTCGATTGCGATTTCACCGGCAACGACTCCCCCTACGGCGGCGCTCTTCGCAACTTCAACTCCAGCCCCATGCTGACCACCTGCAACTTTGACGGCAACACAGCACTCCCCGGCACCGGCGGCGCCGTCGCCAATAACGGAGTCCTCTCCTCGCCGACCTTCGACCTCTGCACATTCACCGGCAACTCGGCCGACTGGAGCGGAGCGATGGAAAGCTTCGAGTGTAGCCCCACGCTGCTCGACTGCACATTCACCTCGAACGACGCCGTCAACGGCGGCGGCGCGATGAGCCACAGCGGCGGCGCCGATTCGTCCCTCGTGCGCTGCCAGTTCTTCTCCAACACCGCCGGTTTCGGTGGGGCGGTCTATTGCCTCGATGTCACCGACGTGGCATTCACCGGCTGCGAGTTCTTCACCAATTCCGCAAACGATGCCGGAGCCATGTACTTCTACAACGCCGGCTCCCTCCTCGATGGCTGCCGCTTCGAAGGCAACACCGCCGGCCTTGTCCCCTCCGGCCTCGGCGGCGCGATCGGCGCCGTCGTCGGCAGCAATCCGACGATTCGCCGCTGCACCTTCATCGGAAACGAGGCAGGCTCCTCCGGCGGCGCGGTCTGGCTCGACAGCAGCCCGGCGATTCTTGCCAGCAGCTACTTCCTCGGAAACTTCTCCGACTGGAGCGGCGGGGCGATCGAAAACACCACCAGCGATTCCCTCATCGCCGGCTGCGTCTTCAGCGGCAACACCGCGACAAACAGCCATGGCGGCGCGATCACTATCTCCGGCGCCCAAAGTCCGACATTGGCCAACAACAGCCTCAGCGGCAACCACGCCGGCTTCGCGGGCGGCGGTCTGGCCCTCGATGCCGCAAATCCACCGACTGTCTCCAACTGCCTCCTCTGGGGCAACACCGATCCCAACGGTTCGACCCAGTCGCAACAGCTTCAGATATTCGGCGGCTCGATCGACATCAACTACTCCTCCGTCGAAGGCTGGACAGGCTCGCTCGGCGGCGTGGGCAACGACGGGTCCGACCCGATCTTCGCCGACGCCGACGGCGGCGACGACACGCCCGGCACCGAAGACGACGACCTGCGCATTGCCTCCGGCTCCCCGGCCGTCGACTCCGGTGACGACACCCGCGTACCTGCCGACGGGGCCGATCTGGACGTGAACATGGACTTCGCCGAGCGCCAGCCCCTCGATCTGGACGACCAGCCGCGCTTCGCTGACGACCCGGCGACCGTCGACACTGGCGTGACCGATCCGCCGACTTACCTCGCCGTAGTCGATCGCGGCGCCTACGAGGTGCAGTTCGTCCCCGGCGAGTGCGGCACCTGCCCCGGCGACGTCACGGGTGACACCGACATCGACGGAGCGGACATCCAGATGCTCATCGACTGCATCCTCGCCGGCCCCTTCATCAGCCCCGGCTGCGAGTGCGCCGACACCGACGACAGCTTCGACCTCAATTCCGCCGACGTCCCCAACTTCGTCACCGCGGCGCTCTCAGGCCCGGGCTGTAACTGATCGACATGTTTTCGAGCGTTCGCTGACGGTCCATCGAATTAGGGGCACCGCATTACCCGACGGCTCGCTGCCGTCGCTGCTGCGGCGACTTCGTCTTACAATCCTCGCGCATCCCTCCCTCGCGCGAGGACCACGCTGGTGCGCAACATTCAGATACTTCCCCTCATTCGCGTCTTTGCTCAATCCGTTTGCGTTTATTGCGGTGTCATTGGTGTCGCATCCGCCGCCGATTTTCACGTCGGCGGCGGTCAACCGTTTTCCTCCATCGGCGCTGTCTCCTGGCACACCCTTCAGCCGGGCGACACAGTCTGGATTCACTGGCGAGCTGCCCCATACCGCGAGAAGTGGGTCATCGGCTTGCAGGGCACCGCGGCAGCCCCAATCAGCGTGCGCGGCGTTCCCGGGCCGGGAGGCCAGCGCCCGGTGATCGACGGTGAAAACGCAACGACCCCGGCACCGCTCAACTATTGGAACGAAGGCCGCTCGGTCATCAAGGTCGGTGGGTCGAATACCCCGTCCAACAGCATGGCCCAGTGGATACTCATCGAAGGCCTGGACATCCGCGGCGCCCGGCCGCCCAACACCTTCACCGGCGACACAGGCATAGTGCAGACTTACTCAAACAACGGCGCCGCGATTCACGTCGAGCTCGGCGAGCACGTCACGATACGTGACTGCATCATCCGCGACAGCGGCAACGGCATCTTCGTCAGTTCCTTCGACGAAGATATCTCTCGCGACATTCTGATCGAAAACAACTACATCCATTCCAATGGCAACAGCGGCAGCATCTTCGAGCACAACACCTACACCGCCGCCATCGGCATCGTGTATCAGTTCAACCGTTTCGGCCCTCTCGCCTCAGGGGCCGGCGGCAATAATCTGAAAGACCGCTCCGCGGGCCTTGTCGTCCGCTACAACTGGATCGAGGGCGGCAATCGCCAGTTGGACCTCGTCGATGCCGAGGACAGCACCCTGATCCGCGACCATCCCAGTTATCGCCGCACCGACGTCTACGGCAATGTCCTCATCGAGCCGGCCGGCGCGGGAAACCGTCAGATCATCCACTACGGCGGCGACAGCGGCACAATCGGCGACTATCGCAAGGGCGATCTCTTCTTCTATCACAACACACTGGTCTCCACCCGCACCGATCGAACAACGCTCATGCGACTGTCCACGAACGACGAGCACTGCGACGCCAGAAACAACATCCTTTACGTCACCACCCCCGGCACCGAACTGGCCATGCTCGACGCGACCGGCGTCCTCGACCTCTCCCACAATTGGATCAAGCCGGGCTGGGTCGGCGCCTTCGGCGGCCTGTCCGGCGTCATCAACGACGACGGCACGCAGATTCTCGGCCCGTCGCCGGGCTTCACCAGTGAGGCAGGGCAGGATTACACCCTGACGCCGCAGTCGGCATGCGTCGATGCGGCGACAGCCTTGCACCCGACCGCCGCCGTCGACGGCGCGGTCACGCGGCAATATGTAAAACACCAGTCGAGCATGACGCGAACAATCGCCGGCACGGCCTCGGAAGTGGGGGCCTTTGAACAGGTTCCATTGTGCGCCACGGACATCGACTGCGACGGCGATTGTGACGAAGCCGACGTGGCGGCGTTCGTCCTGGCTCTCCTCGACGCCGACGCCTTCGCCCTCGCCTACCCCGGCTGCCCCATCGAAGGCGCCGATGTTGACCAGGACACCAACGTAAACGCCCAGGACATACCAGCCTTTGTCGCTGCAATCCTTTCAGCATCCAAACCGTAATGGCGACGATCCCTCAGAGATTGGCAGCATCAAACTGAGCCAGCTTTTTTTTCCATCGGGCAGCCTCTTGTGCATGGCCCTGATCCGGTTCGGCCGCGTCCCACATCCCATACATGATGCCCAGGGCACGGATCACACCTCTTCGACGCTCCTTCGGGACGTCCGGGTGCTTGTCGAACATCTCGAACTCGTCTCGCAGCAGGTCCTCGCATTCCTTGAAGCGCTTGCTCGTGATAAGGAGTCCGCTAAGCGTAGTGCGCGCCGTGATGGTGTAAGTGTGAAACTCACCATACGCGATGCGGAAGCCCTTGACGGCCCGACGATAAAGGGCGACCGCATCATCAATCTCGCCCTGAGACTCCTGCACCCTCGCCAGATTGAAGCACGAGCGGAGCGTCGCAGCGTGATTGTCGCCAAGAACACGGCGGCGACCGTCCAGTGCCGCCCTGGTAAGTTCGACGGCGCCCGCGGTGTCGTTTTGCGCGAAGTGTAAGCCCCCCAGATTGTCGATGATCATGAGCGTCAGCCAGTGGTCTTCGCCGAGTGTCTTGCGACTGGCCTCAAGTGTCTCCTCGTAAACCTCCTTCGCGCGGTCGTAGTCCTTTTTGTCGCGGTAATACCCTGCAAGGTTGTTCATGGCGTTTATCACGCGCGGGTTGTTTTCTCCATAAACGGCTCGGAGGCCCTCGATGGACTCGCGAAGCAGCGGCTCGGCCTCGTCGAAACGCTTCAGGCTGTTCAGCGCGGATCCCAGAGAACCAATGCAGCTCAGAGTATCAATGTCGAGCGACCCGGCGTACTTGCGGAGCCATGGCAGCGCCTGCTTGTACATCTCGACCGATTCCTCGAACCGGGATTGTGAAAAAAGAGTCATGGCCAGGTTGACCCGGACCCTCGTCGTCGTCTCCGAGTTCTCCCCATGCTCGGAAATGCCAAGATCAAGGCACTCCCGCAGTTCCCGTTCCGCCTCGTTGAACCGCCCGAGGTCCTCGAGCAGAAGCGCGTGATGCTTCGCCGCTTCGATGGTCTTCTTATCACTGCGACCCAGCTCGGCCGTCCGAATCGACAGCGAATCCACGGCAGGCTGCTCGGCCAGCTTAAGCAGCCCAAGACGTCGCACCGTATCGCTGACAATCAGAAGCAGGTCGGCCCGCACATTCGGCTGGTCGGCGAACTGTGAGTCAATAGCCTTGATCGCTGGTTTGAAGATATTGGTCTCAAGGGCCGACAGCGCCACCCCCGTAAAGTCGACCTTCGCAAGTTCCGCGTCTGCCGCCGCCACCCAGGCCTCGGTGGTCTCGATGGGCGCATGAAGTCGCTCGCCCGCCTGCCGAATCTCGTTGAGCAGGTCCTGACGAAGCCGGACGCCCATCTGCATGACGTCCACGTCCGAAAGCTGCGCCGACTGAAATGCGACGACCTTTTCAAGGTCGCGGGAACGAGCCTGGGCCTCGCCTCGTGCGTCCAATGCTTCCGCGGCAGCTAAGTCAGCGCGATCTCTCTCGCGAACTGCCCACACCAGGCCGACCGTCGTGCCAAAGAGACCGAGCAGAACGACCAAAGCGATCGCGGTGCCGGCCGTGACGGCCACCCGGTTGCGTCGTACAAATTTGCGAAACCGATAGCCCGCGCTCGGCGGCGCGGCCACGACCGCCTCACCCGCCAGATACCGTTGAATGTCTGCGGCCAATCCATTAGCCGTGTCGTATCTTCGGGCCCGGTCCTTCTCCAGACATTTCATGACGATCAAGTCAAGATCGCCTCGGACGAGCCTGGTGAGCCGCGTCGGTTCTGTCTTCCGAAGCGCCGCCACCGATGGGAGCTCGCCTTTCATCGTTGACAATCGCGTGCTCGGTGTCGGCGGCTCCTCCTCCCGGATGATGCGCTGAATCTCCGCGTAGCCCGCGTTCAGGAGCGACTTGATGTCGAACGGCGTTGTGCCGGTCAGCAGCTCATACAGCAGCACGCCAAGGCTGTACACGTCGCTGCGCGTATCAATGTCAAGATCGGAAAGCCCCGCCTGTTCCGGGCTCATGTAGGCCGGCGTCCCGATCATCTGCCGCAGTTCGGTGAACAGCGTCTTCTCCGTCAGCCGTCCGCCCGTCGCCTTCGCGATACCGAAGTCGATCACCTTCACCACAGGTTTGTCATCGTGTCGCGTGATGAGTACGTTGCTGGGCTTGATGTCGCGATGGATGATCCCCTTCTGATGCGCGTGCTGGACGGCCTGGCAGACTGAAACAAACAGCTCCAGCCGCTCCAGCGGCGTGAGGTTGTTCGCGTCGCAAAACTGCGTGATCGGAACTCCCTTCACCAGCTCCATCACAAAATACGGTCGCCCCGACTCAGTTGCGCCCGCATCCAGCACCTTGGCGATGTTGGGGTGATCCATGATCGCCAGGGCCTGCCGCTCGGCTTCGAATCGGGCAATGACCTGCCGAGTGTCCATCCCCAGCTTGATGATCTTGAGTGCCACCTTGCGCCGAACCGGCTTCTCCTGCTCGGCCATATAGACAGTGCCGAATCCGCCCTCGCCGATGACCTCTAGCAGCTTGTAGCGCCCAATGACCGTGCCAACCGCCTGATCGGCGGAGATTTCGACGAAGTCGCCGGAACCAAGGACCACAGGCTCTTCATCATGGCTGTGGCGAGTCTCATCATCGGGCGCGGCAGAATCCGCCGTCGGCGAAACCATGAAGCCGCCCGCTTGCTCATCAGCTCTGAGCAGTGCCTCAACCTCCGCGCGCAGGCCCGCGTCGCTTCCGCACGCCCGGTCAAGCGCCGCTGCACGTTCTCCCGCCGAAAGGTCCGCCAGCTCCATGAAAACGCGCTTCGCCTGATTCTTGTCGATTCGTGTCACGGATGCCTCTCATTGATCTTTCGAGAGTGCTCGGAAAAGTACCGCGCGTGCGTACGCCCAAAGGCGAGCCGCCGTCCGAGGCGCCAGTCCAAGCGTCTCTGCTGCCTGATCCACGCTCAGCCCCGCAAAGAACCGTAGCCGAACGACGGCCGCGGCCTCGGGGTCCTCAGCCTCCAAGCGTACGACGGCTGACTCGACTGCCAGGATTTGTTCAGATTCTGCTTCCACCAGGGCCGCGACGTCCCCAATGTCCTGAAGCGCCACCGGCCTGGTGCCGCGACGGCCCTTTGTTCGGGCGTGATCCACCAGAATCCGCCTCATGGCCTGCGCAGCCGCTGCGTAGAAGTGCCCACGTCCCGCCCACGGAATGTTCCGCGGCCCAGCCAGCTTGAGATATGCCTCATGGACAAGGGCCGTAGCCGAAAGGGTGTGCCCGGGCCGCTCCCCGGATAATTGCCGTTGTGCCGCCTTCCGGAGTTGATCGTAAACCAGTGGCAGGAGGCGACGAATGGCGTCACCGTCCCCGTTCGCCGCCGCGGTCATCAGGATGGTCGGATCCTCGGGTTGCGGACTCTTTAACGACATGCGGAAATGGTAACCGGATCGTCAAAGGTTTCCCCGGACCCCGTCCAAGGAGCCTTCCCCGTACAACCATCACGCCCGCCCCCGCTCCCCGTCCGTGGCGTCACCCCCCGTGGGTGACGTCGTGATCATCACAATGTCGTCGGCGTCATCTCCCGCGCGACCGCACCCCCCAAAGTATTTAGCCCCCGGTCAATGACCGGGGGCTTCGCCTCCGCCCACCAACTCCGCCCACTCCCAAACGAAACCGCGCGTACACCGAGCATCTATGAAGCGTTGCGAGTCAAGTGGGACGTTCCGGATTTGCGCGGAAGCCTTTTTCGCACATTCCCGTCGCCGTCGGCGTCGGTCGAACCTGCCCATCGCAGCCGTCGCCGCAGCGGGGTGGCTTCCGCACATTTCCGGAGCCCGAGGCGGAGGGAGATCGCCCTCGCGCCACCAGAACAACGAGCGAGGGCCGACGCAACGTGAAACGCTCAAGCATCTATTCGGGATCACCGGCATCGCGGCGTCCCAGGAAGTATCCATACGACGGACGCCGCCATTCAAGACTACGAGCGTCGCCGATGGGCGCGCGCTCATGCTCCACGTCGGGGTGATCCGTAAAGTCGTCACGTCTTCGTCGGAAATGCAAAGGGCCCCGGGTGGTGAGTCCCGGAGCCCTTTGGTTGACTCGTTGAATGATGAAGTGCCGTCGCGCTGCTACGGCCCGACCGCCGCCGTCGGCAGGCCCAGTTCGCGGAGCTTTTCGATCATTGCAGCGAATTGCGCGTCGGTGCCGGTCTCGCAGTTCGGGCCCCAACACTGGGCGATCGACCAGTCGTAGAACGCCTCCCAAGCGGCCTCCTCATGGGGTGGCATGGGCGTCTCGCCCGTGTCCCCTTCGCCGCCCCCGCCATCGGGTGGTACGGGCGTCTCGCCCGTGTCGCCGTCATCACCGGACGACATCATCGACTCGCCGCCGCCCATCAGGCTTTCGCCTTCGCATTCGTCCGGGATTCCGTTGGTGTTGGCGTCGTCGCTGATCTCCGCCGCGATGTCGCAGCCGTCCGGGATGCCATTGCTATTGCAGTCGCCGCAGGCCGGATCGCTCTCGCAATCGGCGATGTCGCATTCGTCGGGGATGCCATTGGTATTGCAATCACTACTACCAAACGGCGGCGGCAGCGACAAGTTGCACTCGTCGGGATAGCCATCCTCGTTGCAGTCGGGGCTGACCCATTCGTCCCCGTCCGGGTCCGTCGGGTCCATGTCACAGTCATCCGGCACGCCGTTGGTGTTGCAATCCGGCTCGCACTCGTCGGGGTAGCCGTTGGTATTGCAATCGGCGCTGACCAACGAGTTCCCATCCGGATCGCTCGGGTTCAAGTCGCACACGTCGGCAATGCCGTTCTCATTGCAGTCCTCGCCGCACTCGTCCGGGATGCCGTCGGTGTCGCAGTCGTAGCTCGTCGCCTGGACGATGTCCCAGTCGTCGGGCACGTCGTTCTCGTTGCAGTCCGGTTCGCACTCGTCGGGCACGCCGTTGCTGTTCACGTCGCTGCTGGTCTGCGCGGCGATGTCCTCGTCGTCGGGAATGCCGTTCACATTGCAATCGATGATCCGTAAGGTGGGAGGAGTGCACTGCTCGCCGATCAGCGCGTTGACGAAACACTGGATGTCCAGTCCGTTGAACGCTCCGTCGCTGTTTGTGTCATGCCGGCACACGTCAAGGATGTCCGAGCAGGTGAAATCGCCGAACAGCAGGGCGTCGACGAATAGTGGGATGTCAAAGAGGTTGACCAGGCAGTCGTCGTTGACGTCGCCTTTCAGGCACGGGTCGCACAGTTCCGGGTTCATCTCGCAATCGCCGCAGGCGGGGATCGTGGTGCGGGCGTAGTCGGGCGGGAGGAGGGTGTAGTAAACACCCTGGGGCCCGGGACCAAATTGGGGCCCGACGTAAGGTAGCCATACAGCAACGACCTGATCATCGGCTCCGTACGCGACGGTGTGGGCGGCGCTGCGATCCAGCCGGCGGATGTTGTGGCCGTTTACAGGGTCGGTCGGACCTGTCGCCTGATTGACGCGGAACGGCCCGCCGCGAGGCTGTCCATGACTGTCGAAAAACTGCGCACGAACCTCCTCCCGGGTCGGACTCTCGATTCGGGCATTCCAGGCAACGATAAACCGGCCGGCCCTGTTATCGGTTGCGAGGGTCAGGGCGACCGCCGGGCTGGGCTGAACGGCGTGCACGGTCGCATCGGAATCAGTATCGACGACGAACATCCCCGCGCGGCCTTCCCCGGAGGCCGGTAACGGATCGCGCAGTTTCTGGCCGGCTTGCGCGCCGGCGTCAAACTTGAACCGCCGAGCGTAGATGTGATTCGCGCCGTCAAAGCACTCCTGAGTCGCCGGACCGACCCATGCGACGACGACATCGTTGCCAACAAAGCTCACGGACGGAGAACGTTGGTCCGTATCAAGCTCAGAAGTCGGATCTTCTTGAAAAGGGTTGTTGACCCATTGGGTCGGGTCATTGATGTCGGGGCCGTTGCGCGAATCTTGCGTGAGCAGTTGTCCATCGGGGCCAAAGATGAGCAATGCGATGTTCTTTCTGGGATCGGTATCGAACATGTCTTCGTCGTACGCGAATGCGATCGCCACGTATCCATCTTCCGAGCGGGCGGACACTGCCGACAGCCATGCGTTCATGCGGCTGATGCAATAGTCAATGTCGCATTCGCGGATGATCTGGTCGGCGGAACCAAGAAGCTGGGCGTGCAGTCCGTTGGCATTCCCGCGATTCGTCCACGATGTTGCGTCTACCCCCGCGTCCGATGTACCTGCGCTTGCCACCCAATCATGCGCATTGGCGTTGGAAGCAGGTACGGGTGTAAAGCTGAAGGCGTCAAAATCAAAAGCGAGGCGATGCAGCGACGGCACAGCCGTGCTGATAACGGACCTGCGATGCCCAACCCAAGCCGCATGCACTCTTCCGTTGCGACTCATCGATATCGAAGGTAGGTCATGAGTGCCAAGTTCTGTTTCAGCAGATGAGGTCAGATTAGCTCCAGATCCCAGGGGACTCCCGTTTGGATTGAAACGCTGGACTCTGATGTGATTACTGGCTGGGTCGCCAGTCGGTGCAGTCGGCCACCCGATGATAAACTCGCCGCACTGGCGGATCGCCACAGTTGCATTTATCGACTCGGAGGTTACTTCAGTCTCTACAGGCGTAGTCGGTGGCGTGGGACATTGACCACTTGCAGGTCCGCTGCACAGCATCGCCCCCAGACCCGCGATGGTCAACAATGCGAACTGACAAGGAATCCTTGCGCGCGGGGAATCTCCCTTCGGCTGACACATGGTGTCGCCTCCTTTCCGGGCCGACGATCAGTCGGCGCTAAAACAGAATGAATGAAAACGCGGTCAGCGCGCTTGCCGAGCCCGCGATCGCCGCGGACTCCGCGCGCAACGCAGTGCTAATGAACTTCCGAACAGCAAAAGCATCGCTGACCCTGGTTCAGGAACGGCAACGAGTTGGAACGCGTAACTGCCACTGCTCATGTGCCAATCCGTTAGTAGGTAGTTGATAATCGCGTGCTGGTTAACCAAGCCGAAGCCGGTTTCCCAGCGAAACCAGCTGTCGATGTCCCCAATCTGTGTGATCTCTAACCAGTAAAGTTCAGATTCCGCAAAGGAGACGGGGGTTGATAACGCAACGCTATAAACGTATTCATTGGGTTCACCCTGGACCAGCACGCGCCGCCCTGTCCAAGTCCTTTGTGGGTTGAGAAAACTCTCTTCGTACAAGATCATTGATTCAGCGGGCAATCCGTTCGGCCTTGCCCCGTAAAACCGGAGACGGAAAATCTCGTCGCCCGACGGCGGCAGGTGAGGCTGATCTTCACCGCCGTAGAATCCCCACCAGTTGATTCCGCCGACAATAGCCGCACCATCAAGGACGATGTTGTCAGCCGCCCGTTGCCAGATTTCCTGGCCGAAGATGTCCAGCCCCAATGTATCACTACCCGAGCCTCCAAACGGCGCAGGCTGCTGATCAACGATAATCCCCCCGCGCGGAAGACCCATCAGCTCCGGGTCGATGTCCAGCACCGGACCGGCCAGCGCCGTTCGACCAGCAACGGCAATCAGGACCACGGACGACGTAACAAAAGCCTGCTTCAACATGCGGATATCCTCCCCGATTCGCTCGCCGCCCGTCGGCGAGACGCCCCCAACAGGATTATACCGCTTGCAACTTCCATACCGCCCGTCCGATACCGATGAATTCCCACGAATACCGCCATTCCACGTAGCACCCCAAGCCCACGGATTCCAATCCGTGGGCATACCCACCGCCTGCATCGCCTACGGGCAGCTCGCCGACTGAATCATCGCCTTGAAGTACGCGTCCACGTCCGCGACTGTCACCTGATTGTCGCCCGAAAAATCGCCGCAGTAGGCTTGCAGGACATTATCTGTGTCGCCGTACAATGCACTCGAAAACCCGCCGCTGTCCGCCCCCGTGACGCGGCCATCCCCGGTGAAATCACCTTTGATCCGAACCTCAATTACCGCGTCGGGTAGCGAGGAAAAGGTCCCCACCGCATTCCCGTCAACGCGCGGCGTCTCCGGCAGCCCGGAGGCGTCATAACCGAAGGCGATGTGCTCGATGGTCGCGGCAAGCCCCTGATCCATCCGGCCGACGAACAGGGTGGAAAAGGTGTCAGGATGATTTTTCCCCTTCTTTCCGGGGCCGTCGCCTCGGCACGACAGCGAATACCCGCGTTCGCCCGCATGGCGGTGAGCGACCATGTCGCTCGTCGCGTCTAGGGCAAGCCCCTCAGCGATGGCCCCGGCACGATCCCGCCGCAGGCGCACATGATACCCTCGACATGCCAACTCGTTCCCCAGGATATTCCGCCCATGGCCGCCGGGCTGTATGTCCTCCCCAGCGCTGACCGCCGTGGCGCCGTTTAGCACGCCGACGGCCCGAAGGGCCAAAAGTCAGTAGGCAGGTGCATCGCACCTGTACCCGAGCAAGCCCCAATCCATCTCGACCCCAACGGGGTCGCATCCCGGCCCGCGCGATCATCGTTCCCCGCGCGAGCGCTGAGCAAAAATAAACAAATGGAGATAAATCTATCCATGCCCCGAGAGGTAGCGCATCGTGCACAACCAAAATCCCCAGCCCCCCGGCCCCGCTGTGTCACCTTCCCGAACCGTTTTTCAAAGACTTACAAACGAATTTCCCCGAAACTTTCCGTGCCCGTTCGGGCATACACCGGTCTTATTTCACTTTGCCCGATTTCACGCAACACCACGAAAAACCACCCAAAACGCGAACCGCCCCAACACATGCCCGCCACAACACTTGCCATCGTCCAAAGCCGAGTGACTCACCTTATGTCACCTTCGATCTTGCAGGACTTGCGCGCGAGCACGGCTCTTGACTTCACCCTCGACCCCTTGGCCCCTTTTTCCGCCTTCTGTCACCTTCGATTCGTTGCTCCCGCGAGGGGCCTCGCCGCGGCTTGCCGGCTTGCCCATGGAGCAGAGCGAAGTGGGCTTGCCCATGGAGCAGAGCGAAGTGGGCTTGCCCATGGAGCAGAGCGAAGTGGGCTTGCCCATGGAGCAGAGCGAAGTGGGCTTGCCCATGGAGCAGAGCGAAGTGGGCTTGCCCATGGAGCGAAGCGAAGTGGGTTGGCGAAAGACCACCAGCAATCCCGCCGTAAAGGCGATGACCGTGTGCCGATGTATAATTCCCGCAAACTCACACCCGGAGCGACCCCATGCCCCCGAAAATGATCCCCTACGCTCTCCCGCCTCGCGATCCCGATTGGCAGGCACGCCGTGCCGCCGAGCTCATCACCGAGATGAACGGCCGGCGCAGTTGTCGCGATTTTTCACCCCGCCCGGTCCCGCGCGAGCTTCTGGAGCAGGCCATCGAAATCGCCCACTCCGCCCCCAGCGGCGCCAATCGCAAGCCGTGGCGATTCGTTGCCATCGACGATCCTGCCGTCAAACGGGAAATCCGCATCGCCGCCGAAGCCGAGGAGAAGGAGAGCTACGACCATCGAATGCCCGCTGAATGGCTCGAGGCCCTCGAGCCGATCGGCACGACGTGGGAAAAGCCGTTCCTGGAAATCGCCCCGTACCTTGTCATTATCTTTCGCATCGACTGGGAGGAGTCGGGGCAGCGCCGTCTCAGAAATTACTACCCCATCGAGAGCACCGGCATCGCATCAGGCTTCTTTCTCATGGCGTGCCACCACTTGGGCCTCGCCACCCTGACCCACACACCCAGCCCGATGAATTTCCTCCGGCAGATCTGCCGCCGTCCGGAATGCGAGAAGCCCTTCCTGCTCATTCCCGTCGGCTACCCGGCCGAGAATTGTCAGGCCCCCGACCTGGTGAAGAAGCCGGTGCAAGAGGCATTGCAGTGGAATCGTTAGCTGCGCCGAAGGTGTCGGCTCAGGAATTGAAGCGCGATGGGCCCGGAAGGATGATTGAGTTCAGGACGGCGGCGGCAGTTAGTTCGGAAGCCCGCTGCCCGAGTACGCCTGCGCCGGCGTTCGAAAATTTCGTGCCGTGCTCCACGACCGCGAAGGCCGAACCGCGTCGCCCGTCATCCGATGTCCCGAAAACGAGTCGCTCGGGTCGGGAGGATTGAGCGGAAGCTCGGGTCGCTGGTAGAAGCGAACGCCCACGCGCCGAATGCCCCGCTCCGGCGAGGACGAATTGACGACGACGCAATTTTCGCGGCGCTGGGACTTCTCACTGCCGCCGTCGTTATTGGGACTGTCGAAAAAGAGATTCAGTTGGCGGCCGAGTTCCGGCGCGTTGTACGCGGTTGTCAGGATGGCAGCGCCGCCGATCGAAAGATCGAGCAGCTGCGCCGGAGTTTCCTGCTCCGAGCCTTCAACGAGTAAAGTGACGGGCACAAAAGACTGGATTCGGGGGTCTTCTCGTCGCTCAAGATTTCGCAGGTTCATATCACCATCCCCAATCGACCGTAGTTTGCCCAGCCAGGCCCCGAATGGGACCGCTTCGGTTGTCTGGCCCTATCGGTTCGATGAACCCCGAAGATAAGCATTCTCCAATAATCAACGACCCAAGTCGCTGCGGGCGAACCGTATTGGGACGAGATCGACCCGGCCGGGACGCGGCTCGCCCGAACGGCGGATGGACGGGCATGCAGTGGTAAGGGAAACCGGAGAAATGAATCGCGCCCGATAGGATTCGAACCTACGACCTACGGTTTAGGAAACCGTTGCTCTATCCAGCTGAGCTACGGGCGCTGATGCGGCGAATGCTAACCGATAATCTCGCCACCGGCCTGTGCATCCCCGCACGGGGTCCGGCAATGCCATGGAGCCCAACATTATTGGCCCGCGGAAGCTCGTTTTTCAACCCTCGGCTGCATACTATTAAGCGTGGTGGACTTTGCGGGATGGGGCTGAGCCATCAATTGGCTCGCAGTCGACCGGCAGGGGGGTAGAGGCTCGCAGGGAGAGGATTCGGTGATCGCGGATTCTCTGGAGGCGGATTCTCAAGATGTTTAATCGGTCAAAGGGCCGGAATCTCCTGCTCGGTGCAGCGTGCATTCATTGCGCGGCGTGTATTTTCTCGCCCGACGCGGCACATGCCCAGGCGATCGTGTCCCCGCCCGGCAAGCTGATCTTTCGGTCGGAGACCGTTGACCTGTCTCAGATTCCCTCCCTGCTCCACGCCGGGGCGCGGTTCGACCCGTCGGTTCCCTATGTCATTCAACTCGACGGCCCGATGACGCCGGCCCGGCGCGAAGCGCTCTCGGCCGCCGGCGTGAAGCTCCACCAGTATCTTCCAGTCCATGCCTATATCGCCGACCTCGGCACTGCCGATGCGACCGCGCTGGTCGATGCCGGTTTCATCACCTGGGCCGGCGTTTTTCAGGATGCCTGGAAAATCAGTCCCACGATCGGCAAATCCAAATTCGCAACAAAAGAACGACGCGATCTGGACGCAAGCGGCCGCAGATTGCTGGTCGTGAACCCGTTCACCGCAGCCGGTCGCGAGCGAGTCATCGCGAAAGCCTCTGAATTGGGCGGCAAGGCACAGCACCTGCAATCGCGCGACCGATCGGGTCGGCTTGGCATCGAAGTCGACGAACGCCGCGTTAATCAATTACTGAAGTCCAAAGACATTCTGTTCGTCGATGAGGCCCCAGAGGCGGAGCCGCGAAATGCCTCTACTTCCTGGATCGTTCAAAGCGACATCGCCAATGTGCGCACCCTGTGGGACATGGGCCTCCACGGAGAAAACCAAATCGCCGGAATCGTCGACTGGGATCTTCGGGCAGATCATTGCTCGTTTGATGATCCGTCCAATCCGATCGGACCGATGCACCGAAAGCTCCTCGCCTATTACGGCATGGGTATCAGCCCAGGCTTCGGCTATCACGGCACCCATGTCGGAGGCACCTTCGCGGGCAAGGAAGTCGCCGAGTTGAATCCAGACCTCAAAGGTCTGGCCTACGAAGCGAAGATCGTGTTTCAACATTACAACGGTGTGACGGTCATGGGTGTATTCAATGCTTACGACCGGTTTACCATCGCCCACAACGACGGCGCTCGCGTCCACAACAACAGTTGGGGCAACAACGACTTCTTCTACAATCAGTGGGCCCGGGACATCGACGCCTTCACCTGGGACAACGAAGACGACCTCGTCCTCGTCGCCGTCATCAACAGCGGCATCGTCAAGGCGCCAGAAAACGCAAAGAACTGTCTCTCCGTCGCCGGCAGCAAAGATTCCCCCAATCAGAACCAGAAATGCAAGGGCGGCGTCGGTCCGACCGCGGATGGTCGGCAGAAGCCCGAGGTGTTCGCCCCCGGATGCGGCTCGCGTTCGGCCAACGTAAACACTGTGTGCGGCAACGATGACACGCTCAGCGACGGCGGAACTTCCTACGCCACGCCCGCCGTTTCCGCGATGGGCTTGCTCGCTCGCCAGTATTTCATGGAGGGCTTCTATCCCACCGGTGTGCCCGACCTCGCTCAAGCCTTCACGCCCAGCGGCGCATTGTTGAAGGCCGTGTTGATCAACTCCGCCGCGGATATGTCAGGCATCGCCGGCTATTTCAACGGTACGGAGGGGTGGGGTCTCATCAAGATGGACGATGTCATCTTCTTCGCCGGTGACGCCCGTAAGACTCTCATCGAGGACGTTCGCAACGCCTCCGGTCTCTCAACGGGCGAAACAAAGTCGCACTACGTCGTCGTCGGTCCGACGGCGACGCAGCTCAAGGTCACACTCGTCTGGACCGACGCCCCCGCCGCCGCCATGGCCGGGCTGACACCCATCAACAATCTGGATCTGTCCGTCCATTCGCCGTCGGCCGCCGTTTTTCTCGGAAATGTCTTTAGCGGAGCGGAGTCGATGACCGGCGGCGCTGCGGACTCCGTCAACAATTCCGAGCAGGTTCACCTCGCCGCGCCTGAAGCCGGCGTATGGCGAATCGATGTCGCCGGTACCGCGGTGAATCAGGACACGCAGGGATACGCCCTGGTCGTGACGGGCGACGTGGATTGCGTCAAAGGCGACGTGAACGGAGACGGAATGCTCGACGGACTCGACGTCGCGGAATTCGTGCAGATTTTGATTGGGGGCGGACCGTTTTTCCCCGAATGTGCGGCGGACATGAATTACTCCGGCGCACCTGATATCATGGACGTCGACGGATTCGTTTCCGTCTTGCTCGGCGCCTGACGGCAAGCGGGGAATGGCGCCGGTTTCGCGATCCGAGCGAATGCACACCGCGTCAAGCATCACAATGGAACCAAGGGGGAGGACGGGAGCGAAAGCACAGTGAAGATTCCATCGCCCAAATCACTTAATGAAGTGCGAAATCTGATTTTTGCCGCGGTCATCGTCGTTGGACTGACCGCAATGCCGGCCGGCGCGGCAATTACTGAGAATCAGGTTCTCGTCGTCTACAACTCCGCCTTCCCGGAAGCAGTCACCCTGAAGGACGCCTATCTCGCTCATCATCCCGCCATCCCGGCGGTGAATGTCTTCGACCTGAATAACGCCGCCATTCCTGCGGCCGACCTCACTCGGGCTCAGTTCAACACGCTGATCCGCGACCCGATTCGTGCGCATCTGCTGCTGCCCGGTGATCCGACGCCGTCCGGCATCGTGAGCATCGTCCTGATTCGTCCCATCCCGCATCGCGTACAGGACACCGACATCCCCACCGTGGGAGACATGCCCGGCAGCGCGGCAACGGATCTCACCAACGGCGACGCGGATTACGCAAGCGTGGACGCCGAACTGGTTTTGCTTTGGCAGAATCTTGACACAGGCGAAGCCGGATTGACGATGGACAGCCGTGCCGACAACATGATCGACAATCCCTACCACCAAACCGCCGGGATGATCGGTGCGTTTTCCCGCGCCAATATTCAGACCGCGAAATCGTTCATGAATCGTTCCAACATCTGCTGGATTCCAAACGGGTCCGGAGCGACCCTGCTGACCCCCGGCGATATGTACCTCGTCAGCCGGATCGACGGCACAACCTTGTCGCAGGCGACCGCCGCACTCGATCGGGCACAGAACTTGAGGATCAACAAGGCGCTGGTGCGAGTTTTGCTTGACGAGTTTAACGTGTCAACCAATCAGGACTTCGACAACGATGGGCTCTTTGCTTTCAATGATCCATTCAACGCCGGTGATGACTACGAGGAAACGACAGCCATTCTGAGCGGTGCGGGCTGGGACGTTCGCTACGACGGAACTTTCAACTTCATCGATTCCACCGAAGAGACCAACCCGATCATTGCATACGGCTCTTACGGAGAGAATCACGATGCCGTTGCCGGACTCGGCGAAGACCCGCCTGGCAGCGCAACGTACATCAACGGTTTCGACTTTCCACCGGGGGCGATCTTCAATACGTTTGAATCGGATAACGCCCGCGCCATCAACGGCCTCGGCACAATCTTCGGACTCGAGCAGGTCGCCGACTTCCTGGCCGCGGGCGGCACCTTTGCCGTCGGCCACGTCTATGAGCCCTTTACATTCACCATTGCCGACAACGAGTTCCTTTTCGTCAACTTCCTGGTAAACGGGCTTTCATGGGGAGAGGCCGCCTATTCGTCCATTCCGTCTTTAAGCTGGCAGAACGTTGTATTCGGTGATCCGCTCACGGTGCCGGTGATCCTGGATGACCCCGGGCTCCCATTAGGCGACATGAACGGAGACGGGTTGGTCAACGGACTGGACATCGCTCCGTTTACGGACGTCGTGCTCAACGGCCCGCCGAACTATTACATCGCATTTCCGACGCTGGACCCCATCGTCCGAGGCGATTTCACCGGGGACCGGCAAGTGACGCTGTCGGATGTCCCCCAGTTCATGGACGCGCTTCTCGCGCCTTAGAGACGCACCCGCCAAGACCAGCCACGGGTCTCGTTTGGCATCATTGGGCAATCGGTTAAAGTACGCGCCCGATTCGACCGTGGCCTCGGCGGCGACGGTCGGCGTGACATGGAAAGGGCGCGATGGCAATTCAGTTTATGTGTGCCGCCTGCGGGCAGCCGATCGAAGTTGACGACGATATGGCGAATCAGGCCGTGACCTGTCCCTACTGCCGAAAGTTGGTCACGGCCCCGCTCGTGAGCGAGCATCAGACCCTTGGCGATCCCGCTCCGGCGAGACCCACCGGTGCGACCTCCGGCCCCGCCCAGCCTCCGCCCGTTTATGCCGCGGCCGGTTCGAACATCATGAGTTGGCTATCGCTGGGCTGCATTTCGGGATCGCTCATTTGCCTCGCAATCTTCGTGGGATTCGTCTTTTCGATCGCCAAGGATTACGACATCCAGAAAATGCAGCAGGCCGAGTTCAACAAGGTCCTGCAGGAACAATTGATTGAGCGGACAGGCGTTCAATTTTCCGCCCTTCTGGGCCTCTGCGTCCTGCCGCCTCTTGGAATCGTGTTTGCCATCATCGCGCTCGTGAAGCGTACGCCTCCCAAGTGGCCGGCCATCACCTCGCTCAGCATCAGCGGGCTCATTCTCCTTCTCATGTGTTTCGGAATGATGATGCAGGCTGCGCAGCTCTCCAGTCAGGGCGCGGCGGCGCCATAGTCTTTGCCTCCTGTGAAGATAATTTTAATGTCCAATAATCCGGGTTCGCACATGCGCAGCTCATTTCATTTCTTTCGCGAGGCGGCGGCCACGCCATGCATCCGGTTCTTAGCGGACGCTTGCGGCCGCGGCGATTCCGAATGCTCGCGCGATCGGCCCCTGCGAATTGATTAACTGTCCCAACATGCAGAAAGCGCATTGACAAGAGTCCGTCGATCAGGGTATTTTCCGAGTTGGTGACAATTAACCTGTAGCGCGGTCGAGTGATTCGATTCCCTATCCCGGATGCGGAGTCGGCGTAGCGAGGTATCCATGGAAGTTTATGAGGCACCCAGGTCGCAGTCTCGCGCAGAGCGAGGAGATCGACGCCGCGTATTCACGATTGAACATGCCAATCGGACGCTTCCACTCGTCAAGCGAATCGTCGCTGACATGGTCAAGCAGTTCAAACTCGTTTGTTCACTGGAAGATCGCTGCCACATGCGCCGCCCGCGCGTCACTCAGGAAGAACATCAGGCGATCCGCAAGCGCTATGAAGTGGAGCTCGACAACCTCCGCGATCTTTGCGAGGAACTCGCCGCAGTCGGTTGCGAGCTGAAAGACTGGCGGCGCGGACTGATCGACTTCCTCTCGATGAAGGACGGTCGCCAGATCGAGCTCTGCTGGCAGCTTGGCGAAGACAAGATCGAGCACTGGCACGAAGTCGGGGCCGGCTTCGCGGGTCGTCAGCCGCTCGATGTCGACTCCAATCAGGAAGCCGTGACCCAGTCCTGACCGTGCCACAGCCGCGGCCTCACGTCCGGTCCCGCGGAAGCCCAGGGCCCGCCGACGCCGCAGTTTGTCCCTTCTCGCCATCACCTTCATTTGTTTAGAATCGTTCCTCCGGGGGGACTATGGAGGCTCGGTCCCATGACATTGCGCCCGATCGCCAGCGAGGCGGCACGCAAGCATCTTCGGCTTTCGATGTGTCCCGACGTCGGGCCCATTCGTTTTGCCAATCTGCTGCGTGAGCTGGGCGGAATCGACGCCGTTCTGGGGGCAAGCGTCCAGAAGCTTCAGTCAGTCTCAAGAGTCGGCCCCAAGGTCGCCCAGGGAATCGCCTCCCTCCGCGATCGCGTGGATGTCGACGCGGAAGTCCTGCTGGCCGAGCGTCATAACGTTCGGATCATCTGCCTGGAAGACGAAGACTACCCGCTGCCGCTTCGCCGCATTTACGACCCGCCGATCTGCCTCTATGTGAAAGGCTCGCTTGATCGCCGCGATGCGATTGCCTTCGGTATCGTCGGCTCCAGGGCCTGTTCGCGTTACGGCGTCGAGCAGGCCGAGCGGTTCGGCGCACTCGCGGCGGGCGCGGGCATGACGGTTGTCTCGGGAATGGCGCGCGGGGTCGATTTTCATGCCCACTCCGGCGCGCTGGCCGCCGGCGGAAGGACACTTGCCGTCCTGGGTTGCGGGCTGTGCCACGTTTACCCGCCCGATTCAGTGGAGTTGTCGCAGCGCATTGTGGAATCAGGCGCCATGATCTCCGAATTGCCGATGAGCGTCGCGCCCGATTTCAAGAACTTCCCGCCGCGCAACCGCATCATCGCGGGACTCTCGATGGGTGTGCTGGTCGTCGAAGCGGCCCGACGCAGCGGCGCGCTCATCACCGCCCGCCTGGCGACGGAATACGACCGCGAAGTATTCGCCCTGTCCGGGCGCGTTGATACGCCGCAGGCCGAAGGCTGCCTGGAATTGATCAAGAAAGGCGAGGCCAAACTGGTGACTCAGTTCGGCGATGTGCTGGAAGAACTCGGTGCCGTGGGCACCTCTCTCCGCGAAGCCGCTGCACCACAACTGGTCCAGACTTTGTTCGATGCCGGCGCGGGCACGTCACCATCCGCCGTCAGCGTCCTTCAACTTGACGAAGCGGAACACGCTGTCTTGAACTGTCTAATCCAGGAAGCCATGGGCATCGAGAGAATCTGCGAATCGTCTGGGATGATTCCCTCGCGCGTGGCGGTCGCGTTGACCGGGTTGCAATTGAAGGGGGCAGTCAAGAAGCTCCCCAGCGAGCTCTTTAATGCGACAGGAAAGCTCTGAATCACTCGCGGTTCCTAGTCTCCGTTTCCAGATTTCGGACGATAAACCTCGATGAGGAGTTTTTTCCCGCCTCGCCCATGGACAACTGCGATGGGTTTTTCATCAACTCAGACGCGTTTTCATCGAATTCTCTATGGTAATATCGATTTACGTCGCACGGGAAGCGACTTGTCGAAACATGACACTATCTTGTCAATAACATATAGCCCAGTGACTTATGATGTTCACTACTTATTAACACTACCGAATTAATCTGTTCAATTGCAGGTTGCCACTTATACTGCCGATGCTAGATATTGATCGGGCCACGAATGAGTAGATACGACCCCGACCGGCTTGTTCGTCGGCCCGGTCTTTTTTCTCCCGGTACGCCAAATTGTCACTGCTCTCAAGTCGCGATACCGCGATAGAATCCGCAGAGTCCGCGCGCGTGTTTGCCTGTTTCGCCTCAGCTCCTGTATAGATTGAATCCACCGGCGCGCAAAAGGCCTCTTGCAAATGTCAAACGGCTCGTCCGATACCCCGCCGCTTTATTTCCGCACGTACGGAAGCAACGGCCCCCTGGCATTCGTCCTTCATGGCGGCCCCGGTGCACCGGGTTACATGGCGCCTGTCGCACGAGGGATCGCCTCATTCGTGCGCGCGATCGAGCCCTTCCAGCGGCGCAGCGGTGACGAGCCGCTCACCGTGCGGAAGCATATTCTCGACCTGCACCAGCTGATCTCCAGCCAAACCGATGCAACGCCGAGCGTCATCATTGGTCACTCCTGGGGCGCGATGCTCGCGCTGGCCTTCGCCGCGGAATACCCCGCGAGCGTCAGCAGACTCGTGCTCATCGGTTGCGGCACCTTCGATCGCGCGTCGCGTCAGCGTCTTACGGAATTACGGGCGGCGCGCATGACGCCCGCGGTGCTTGAGCGCCAGGTAAGACTCCTGAAGCGATTCTCCAGACCGGATGACCGCCTTCGCGCCATGGGTAGTCTCAATCAACGGATTGATTCGGTCCGGCTCGTCCCGCACCGCGACGAGACCGCTGCGTTTGACGCGCGCGGCCACGAAGAGACTTGGGGCGACATGCTGCGGCTGCAAACCGAGAATCTCTATCCAGCCGCATTCGCGTCGATCAGTGCACCAGTGCTGATGATTCATGGCGAGGACGATCCGCACCCCGGTCCCATGATCCGCGACTGCCTCGCCCCTCACCTGCCAAACCTCGAATACCGTGAATTAGCCCGATGCGGCCACTATCCCTGGCTCGAACGGGATGCCGCGGATGAATTTCTGGCCTTGCTTCGGAACTGGCTTCTAATCCAGACCCCAGCCAAAGCTTGATTTCTCACATGCCGGATCGTTAGACTCAGACAGGCCGGGAGGAAGCAGATTCACTTGGCTGGTCGCGGGGTTCGTTTTTTTTCCTCTCCCCCTCGCGCCGGCATCTCCGCACATGGGATCCACTCCGCACCGGCTGCCCTCTTTCGGGAGGCTCTGACGTATTCCGCTTTCTGCTCCGTCTTCAGTTGATATCAGGAGTCCGAGCCATGTTTCCTTGTCATGCAGGTACCAGTCGTTCGACGATCGCCGCTTTCGCTCTCAAGTCCGCGTTACACCTTGCAATGGGGATATCCACCCTTTTCATGGCGACCGCGGCCGATGCCGTCGCCGGATCGCCCAGTTGCGTTCCACTGCGTGACGGCAGTGCATGCGAGGTCGTGACCTGCCCCGTGGACGGTGAACGATGCACGCCACGATGCATGAGATACAACCCGAATGAAGGCAGCACAATCGTCATAGATTGTGACTGCCGAGATTCACAGGAGTGCAGAGCCGTCGCACCCGACTTCATCGGAAATGCATGCATCGCCCCCTTCAACTTTGACGGGACCGTTCACCTGCCCCCCGCCGGCTGCGCTTATCTCACTCATCCGGGAGATCCTTTTCAGATCATCGACGGTTTGCCGCCGGGGACGACCATCCAATGCGACGCAGCAAACACCAATTTCTTTTGCGATCCCATGGTCGGCGTTTGTTCCTTTTCCACCATGTCAGGCTGCGTCGAGCCGGGTGGATCACTTGGCGGCGAGAAGTCATGCTCGGAAGCCACCCTGTTCTTCGATATGGACGGAACAGGCACTCTGGCCGGGTACAACCGCTTCATCGGTATCCCCATCAGCTTCGAAATCCATGCCGCGCCACGCACGCCCTTCGCTCCCGTCCAGACATTCGATACCGACATGTTCCGGCTCTTCGGGCAGATCACCGGCGATCCTGATTTCGACTTGCTGCGAGTCGTAGGTGGCACCGACTTCGGTCTTCCCAGCCCCGGCCACACCACGCTGACCCAGTTACCGGGTGGAGACTGGGCTGTCGATAGTTTCTTTGACATCACCTATCGCATCGACTTCGTCGGCGCGCCGGGAGGTGTGCTCGCCGGAAGATCGGGCTCCACGACAGCGACGGTCAGAATCTCCATGGGGTCGCAGCCTCGCTGCGAGGGCGTTTGCCCGCCGGGCTTCGAGTGCCGCACGGATCGCACCGTCAATCCCGACGGCACGATCGACATCTGCTGTGATTGCATTCCTATCGTCTGCGAACCTCTTCCCGACCTGTCTGATTGTCGTCCTGTCAGTTGTCCTGATTCCTCACAGATTTGTGTTCCTCGATGTGTTCGTCAGTTTCCCGGTTCCGGAAATGTCCAGGTGCTCGATTGCGACTGCCGTTTCGGCGGCGAGTGCCACGTTGAACTCAATCCGGCATCAGGCAATGGTTGCGTCGTTCCCGATGGAGGTGAAGGGACCGTTCATCTTCCGCCGACCGGTTGTGCCTATCTCACCGACCCGGATGATCCTTTTCAGATCATCGACGGATTGCCCGTCGGCACGACCATTCGGTCAGATGGCAACAACACCAATTTCCTGTGTACGCCGATGGTCAATGTCTGCTCGTTCTCGACCGCCCTCGGCTGTTTCCAGCCTGGCGGTTCTCTCGGCGGTGAAAAAAGCTGCTCGGAGGCGACACTCTTCTTCGACATGAACGGCACTGGAACCCTTGCCGGCTTCAATCGCTTTATCCCCATTCCCATCAGCATGGAAATCCACGCTGCCCCGAGAGTCATCAGCTCGCCCGTTCAGGATTTCCCCACCGACATGTTTAGGCTTTTCGGTCAGGTCACTGGCGATCCCGACTTCGATCTCTTGCGCATCGTGGCGGGGACCGACTTCGGTCTACCCAGCCCTGGCCATACGACGCTGACGCAGTTGCCGGGAGGCAATTGGGCCGTCGACAGCTTTTTTGATATCACGTATCGAATCGACTTCGTCGGCGCCCCCGGAGGGTCGTTGGCCGGCATGTCCGGATCAACCACCGGGACGCTGCGCATGTCGACCGGCTCCACGCCGCGATGCCAGGGTTTCTGCCCCAAGGGCTACATCTGCAAAACCCAGAAAACTGTCAATCCCGATGGCACCATCGATCTGTGCTGTGATTGCATTCTCGACTGCCCCTGTCCCGGAGACATGGACGGCGATGGATTCATGACCGGAAGCGACATTCAGCCGTTTGTCGATTGCTACCTGAACTTCTTCGATCAGATGATCCCGCCGCAATGTGCCTGTGCCGATGTGCAACAGGATGGGGTCTTTACAGAAATGGACATCACCCTCTTCGTCGAGAGGCTGCTTTCAGTGCCCAAGATCAACTGTTTCCCGCAGTGACGGTCCATGTTGTTGAGGTTGCGGTTTCGAATTCGGGACCGCAAGAGCTTCAGCGCAAAGCTGGATAGGCCTGATTGCTCAAGCCCGCGCAGGATCGGGTCGCTCGGGATCAATCCCGAATTCCTCAACCGCGGCTTCGACGACCGACGCGTCGATCTCCCCGCGCAGGGCGAGCGTGTTGAGCGTCGCAACGCAAATGGACTCGGCATCGACCTCGAAGAAGCGGCGCAGCTCTTCTCGCGCCTCGCTTCGACCGTACCCGTCCGTGCCCAGCGGAACGAACTCGGCCGGGGCCCATCTCGCCACCTGCTCGGCGACCAGTTTCACATAGTCGCTGGCCGCGATAATCGGCCGTGGGTCGCCCTCAAGCTGCTTCACGAAGAACGGTTTCTTCGGCGTCGCCATCGGATGCAGGCGATTCCATCGCTCAACGATGAGCGCCTCACGCCGAAGCTGTTGATAGCTGGTCACGCTCCACACGTCGGCGGCCACCTTGAATCGGTCGGCGAGCATCTGCTGAGCGCGGATCGTCTCATTCAGAATCGAGCCGCTGCCGAACAGGTGAACGCGCGGCCAATTCCGCTTGCGCTCGGCCGCCCGGTAGAGATACATGCCCTTGAGGATGCCCTCGGCAATCCCCGGTTGGTTCGGCATGGCCGGCATCTCGTACGGCTCATTATGAATCGCGATGTAATAGAAGACGTCTTCCTGCGCCTCGTACATCCGCCGGATGCCTTCCTTGATCAGCACCGCGACCTCATACGCAAACGCGGGGTCGTAAGACAGACAGTTCGGAACCAGGGTCGCCAGCAACTGACTGTTGCCGTCCTGGTGCTGCAATCCTTCGCCGGCCAGTGTCGTTCGTCCGCTCGTCGCCCCCATCAGGAAGCCGCGGCCGCGCATGTCGCCATGCGCCCAGATGCTGTCGCCCACGCGCTGAAAACCAAACATCGAATAGAACGTGAAGAACGGCACCGTGTTAATGCCGTGCGTGACGTAAGCCGTGCCCGCCGCGGAGAACGACGCCATCGACCCGGCCTCAGTGATGCCCTCCTGCAATAGCTGGCCGTCGCGCTCTTCGCGGTAGTACATCAGCGACTCACGATCGACCGGCTCATACTTCTGGCCCGCATGGGCGTAGATGCCGTGCTTCTGGAACAGCGAGTCCATACCGAACGTCCGCGACTCATCCGGCACGATCGGCACGATCAGCGGGCCGAGTTGCTTGTCGCCTAGCAGACGCGTCAGCAGGCGCACAAACACCATCGTCGTCGATGCCGGACGACCGCCGCTGCCCTTGTAAAACTCCTCGAACAACTTATCCGGCGGCGCCTGTATCGGCTTGGCCCGGACCATTCGCCGCGGAATGAACCCGCCCAGTGCCGCCCGACGATCGAGCAGATACTTTTCTTCCGGGCTTCCCGAAGGTGGGCGATAAAAAGGGGCGTCGCGCAGCTCCTTATCGGAGATCGGAATGCCGAATCGATCCCGAAACTCGGCAAGCTCCACCTCGTTCAGCTTCTTCTGCTGGTGCGTGATGTTCTTACCTTCGCCCGCTTCGCCAAGGCCGTACCCCTTGATCGTACGAGCAAGAATAACAGTGGGCTGACCCTTGTGGGCAATCGCCGCTTTATACGCCGCGTATACCTTCACCGGGTCATGGCCGCCGAGCCGCAGCTTTTCGAGCTGCTTGTCGCTCAGATGTTCGACGAGCTTCAGGATGCGCGGGTCAGTTCCGAAGAAGTGCTCGCGGATGTAAGCGCCCTCGGAAATACTGAATCGCTGCCACTGACCGTCGACGACATTCGCCATCCTCGCCGGCAAAAGCGCCTCGGTATCGGCCGCAAAGAGCGGGTCCCAATCGTCGCCCCAGATAACCTTGATGACATTCCAGCCCGCGCCACGGAACGCCGCCTCCAGTTCCTGAATGATGCTGCCGTTTCCGCGAACCGGTCCGTCGAGTCGCTGGAGGTTGCAGTTCACCACGAAGCACAGATTGTCGAGCCCTTCGCGCGATGCAAGCGTCAGCGCGCCCATGCTTTCGGGCTCATCCATTTCGCCGTCACCGAGAAAGGCCCAGACCCGGCAATGCTCGGTATCCGCCAGGCCTCGATCGTGAAGGTACCTGTTGAATCGCGCCTGATAGATCGCGGACAACGGGCCGAGTCCCATCGAGACCGTCGGGAATTCCCAGAACTCCGGCATGAGCCACGGATGCGGATAGCTCGACAGCCCGCCGCCCTCGGCAAGTTCACGACGAAAATTGTGCATCTGATTCGTCGAGAGGCGGCCTTCGAGGTAGGCCCGGGCATAGATGCCCGGCGCGCAGTGTCCCTGAAAGTAAATCTGGTCGCCGGTTCGTTCCGGCGTATTGGCGCGAAAAAAGTGATTCAGCCCGACCTGGAGCAGGGTCGCCGCGCTGGCGAATGTTGAGATATGGCCCCCGATTCCCGCCGAGCGCCGATTGGCCCGGACCACCAGCGCCATCGCGTTCCACCGCATATAGCTCTTGAGCCGCCGCTCGATCTCCCGGTCGCCGGGGTAAGGGGGCTGCTGGGAGACGTGAATCGTATTTACATAGGGCGTATTGGCGTTGAATGGGGCGGCAATTCCCTTGCCGGTGGCCCAGTCTCGAAGCGCCGACAGAAGGAATTCGGCACGTTCTGGTCCCTGAGAGGCAACAACTGCCTGCAGCGATTCCAGCCATTCCCTTGTTTCAACAGGGTCGTTGTCCGGCAAATAGGCGTGCGACATGGCCGCGACTTTACTGACGTCCGACAGAAATGCAAATTCCTAGCCTGTTTCGGCTGCCGAAAGACCCCCAAAGCCCGCCCGAGGCTGACGCCGATTGCTGACGCCTGCCGATAGATAAAAGAGCGTTCCGAACTGCTCGTCGCCGTTGGTCCGCGCTTGGGAGGCGTTTGATGACTCGAGTTCGATCTATCTTGACCGCCGCCGGGGTCGGGCTCTTTGCCCTCGGTTGCATCCCGCCGGAAAACCAGCGCCTCAATGCGCCGCCTCAGGGTGAGAGCAACAGCCGCCCCGAATGGTCGCAGTATTACACCTACCACAATGACCAGGGCATGTTGGCCGACATGTCGGTCGCCGACATCCACTTCGTACCGCATTGTTCCGAGCTGTCCGGGACCGGGCAGGCCCGACTCGCCCGCTATGCCGAACTTCTGGCCGCGCGCGGCGGGACAATCAACTATGAAACGACCCTCGATAACGACAAGCTGATCAGGGATCGCCTCGCAGTCGCCAAGCGGTTTCTCGTTCAGGCCCTTCCCGGTAAGCAGCAGATCGACATCGTTCCCGGAATCGCGGGCGGACGCGGCATGGATGCCAAGGAAGGCCTCGCCGGACAGGCGATTGCCAAGCAGGCTGAGACGCGCAAGAACGCCTATCAGTTGAACATCAGGCTCAATGATGGGCAATAAATCGTGAACAAGACACTGAAAATCTTCCTGTCTGTTTCCATCGTGATGATCGCTCACGGATGCGCCCTCGATCGGACCGAGAAGGTCTCTTCGGCCTCGGGCGTCAGCGAGCAAAGGGCCGAACTCGCCGAGAAGGCCAAGCCCGCACCGCCGCCGAAAATCAACGCGGAGACCCATCTCGCCGCCGCCCGGATGCTCGAAAAGCAGGGCGACCTGCAAGGGGCCATCGGCCAATACGAACGGGCGATCATTTGCGATCCCCGGTCCGCCGTGTCGTACAGCCGGCTCGGCATCTGCTATCAGAAGCTGGGCCGCTTTTCCGATGCCGACCAGATCCTTCGAACCGGCATTCAGGCCATCCCCGGCTCGGCGATGCTCTGCAACAACCTCGGCTACAGCTTTCTCGTTCAGCGGCGATACGCCGATGCCGAGCAGCAATTCCGCGACGCCCTTCGCATCGCACCGGACTTTCCGCGGGCACGCATGAACCTGGCCATCTCGCTGGGCTACGTCGGGAACATGAAGGACAGCCTGATTGAGTTCTCCCGCGTCGTGCCGGCCGACATCGCCCATTACAACGTCGCCATTCTTCAGATGGATCAGGGCAATTATGTCGCCGCCTGCGACTCCTTCAAGGAGGCCCTGGCGATCAATCCGGATTGCCCCGGCGCCGCGGAACAGTATCAACGTGCCCGGGCGTTTGTCATGAGTCAGGACCCGTCCGGTCCCAAGCCCTCCGTGTTTCCGGGCAAGCGCCTCGCCGGCTCGGCCACCGAGGTTGAACCCAGTGGCCCGTGATGTCGTTTCGAACCGAGACAATCGACGACGCCTTAGTTTTCAAATGCTCGACCCCCTTCGACCTGGAACTGGCCACTGAGTCATGACGCTGCAAACATCCCCATTTCAATCTCCGGCCCGCGCGCCTAGCATGTTCGCCATGAGCAGGCTGCGAGATCCGTGGGTGCGCGGGGCGGTGTTCGCCCTCTTTGCCGTCATCGTGCTGGTGATGACCACGCGCGTCTCCCCGCCGACCTCGCTGCAAAGCGAACGCCCGGCGACGGACCTGGTCAGGACGCTCGATCGCCACGAGGCCGCCGAGGCGCAGCATTACGCGTGGCTGTCGCGCAAGGTCGCCGCCGCGTACGTTCCGCTGGTCGAGCGCATCCCCGTCCCCGAAGGCTTTACACGGGTGAAGGTCGCGTCGCGCGGCTTCGCCGAGTGGCTGCGGCACCTGCCGGTCATGCCGGTCGACACGCCGGTGACTTCCGGCAAGCGCAAGGTCATCCTCAAGGCCGATGCGCCGAGCCTCGCCGCCGTGATCGCCCTCCAGCCGACCAACGACCGCGCTTTGGCCGGGGCCAACATGCTCACCCGTCTGCGGGCCGAGTATCGCTGGACCGCCAAACAGCTCGACGATCTGGGCTTTCATTTCACCAGCGGCCACCTGGCCACGTGGCAGGGCTGGGCCTCCGGCGAGCGGCCGAACGTCAAGGGGCGCGAGGTGAAGTTCGTCAAGCAGTTCGACCCCGATCCCAGCCGGGCGAACTTCTGCAGCTATCTCGAGACCATCTTTCAATACGGCACCTGCTACAGCCTCCTCGACGACACCACCGCCGCCGCCGACGGCTCCATCGCGCCGGGCGACATCTTTCTCCGCACCGGCAAGAAGCCGACGACGATCATCGTCCTCGACGCCTGCACCGGTCCCAACGGCGAGCTTTGCATCCTGCTCGGCGAGGCCGGCGTCCCGGCCCAGTCGTTCCACGTCCTCAAAGGCTCGGACGGCAGCCCGTGGTTCGCCGTCCGGCAAAAGAGCGACATCGCCCTCTCCGGCAACCGCGTCCTGAAGCTGTCCGAGCTTCGCCGCTGGAAGTAGCCCACCCTTTCCGAATCGCCGCCGCATACCAGCCCGAAGCGCGAGCGAGGGTGGAGACGAGAGCGTTGCTCGGGCGCAGGTGCTGCAAAGTCGAAGGTGACATAAGGTGAGTCACTGCCTTTCAGCCGACTGCAACTCGCGCGGCGGGCACGTGTTGGGGCGCTTCGCGTTTTGGGTGATTTTTGGGGCGCATTCGCATGATTCCTCCGCCCCTGCCGGGGCGGGAATCTTTCCTTGATGCTGACCACTGGTTGCGCTCGGCTTGCTTCGCGGCGCCTTGCTCCACCAGTGGCTACAGCCCGGCGCCCCATTCGGGGCTCGAACTGGGCGATGCATTTGTGGGCATGTGCGCACGCTTTGTTTGGGCTGATGGTTGGCACGGCGGCGCGTAGATTTGAAGGTGACAATAGGCGAAAAGAGCTTTTGGGGACGCTTGCAAGCGCTGTGGCGGGCATGGGTTGGGGCATCTCGCGATTTAGGCGGTTTTTGGTGAAAAACGGCGAGGTGAAACACGACCGGTGTATGCCCGAACGGGGGTGGAAAATTTCGGGGAAGTTCGTTTGTAAGTCCTTGAAAAACGGCCTGGCAAAGTGACACAGAGGGGCCGGTGGGGCCAGGGTGATGTCACGGCGGGAGGTTGGCGCCGGCGGATTCGTCCTTGCAGGCGCTTCGGGCTGGTTTGGGCACGGGATGTGACGGGCGGGTGACATCGCAATGATAACTCTTGCTCATCGTGCGCGCGGTTCGCGGTGCGTTGCGGCGATCGGGGCTGGATATGGGACGACCTGGCGGCTGCTGAAGACGAGAGCCTGCTTTAGCGGGGTTGCTCGGAGGGCTGCTTGACCGGTACTTGAGGGCCGGGCTGGTTGGTCGTGGGCTGACGGAGTGCTCTCCCACCCCCCGCCGATGTCGCGTTTGTGACGGATCGAGTGCTCATAATGCGCGGCACCGACGGGGGGTGGGAGAGCAGGGGGCAAGGGGTTTGCTGCGCTCCGGTGACCGGGGCTGAAGCCCTGGCCTATTGGCCCTTCGGGGAAGGCCGTTAAAACGGCCTGATTCGAATCAACATCTCGGGTTCTGTCGCGCTGCTTTTCTGGGAATGGGTTGGATGCGAGAATGCCACACTAAGACCCCGATGGAGTAGAGCGAATTTACTTTCACTCGGGCTCTTAGAATTGGCTTACCGCATCAATCATCCGTAACTAGAACCTGCTCGTGGCGACGTTTTGGGTTACGAAATGCCTACGCTCGCCTTGGCCGAAAGTGAAAGCTCATCCCGCCGGCCCTTGGCGAAGAGGTGATATCCCTGGGCGGCGATCATCGCGCCGTTATCCGTGCAGTAGCGCATCGGGGTCAGGTGCAGGGCGAGGCCTTCCTTTGTGCAGCGATCCGACAGCCGCGCGCGGAGCATCGAGTTCGCCGCGACGCCGCCGCCGACCACGACGGTGCGGACGCCGGTCTTCGCCACCGCGCGCATCGTCTTTTCGACCAGCACATCGACGACGGCGCTGCTGAAGGCGGCGCAGATGTCGCTGATCTGCTGGTCGCTGAGCTTCTCCAGCCCGCCGGTCGTCTTGCCGGGGCCGTGGACGCGATAGAGGACGGCGGTCTTCAGGCCGCTGAAGGAGAAATCGAGCGAGTCGGCGGCGAGCATGGTTCGCGGGAACTTCGCGCTCTTGGGGTTCCCCGCCGCGGCGCGCTTGTCGACGATGGGCCCGCCGGGGAAGCCGAGCTTGAGGATGCCGGCGACCTTGTCGAAGGCCTCGCCGGCGGCGTCGTCGATGGTCGCGCCGAGCAGGGCGATGTCGTCGTAGTCACGCACGTGGTAAAGCGAGGTGTGCCCGCCGGAGACGACGAGGGCGACGGCGGGCCAGGGGTCAAGCGGCAGCTCGATCGCGGCGCTGGTCGCGTGGGCGTGGATGTGGTTGACGCCGACGAGCGGCTTGTCCCATGCCCAGGCGAGGGTCTTGGCGGCGGTGACGCCGATGAGCAGCGAACCGATGAGGCCGGGCATCTGTGTCACGGCGATGGCATCGACGGCGTCGGGCGTGCAGGCAGCCTGGGCGAGGGCTTCTTCGATGAGCGGGTCGAGCTTTTCGAGGTGGGCGCGGGAGGCGATCTCGGGAACGACGCCGCCGTATTTTTCGTGGAGGTCGAACTGTGTGGCGGTGAGGTTGCAACGGACGCGGCGGCCGTCGTCGACGACGGCGACAGAGGTTTCGTCGCAGGAAGTTTCGATGCCGAGGAGGGTGGTCATGGGGGCGTCAGTTTGAAGCGGCCGATGAGGCGGCCTGAGGGTCTTCGTCATCTTCGCCGGGCGTTCGCAGTTTATCTTGCAAATGCTTGAGGGCCACTCGAAGCTGCACGTCGCCATCGAGCAGGCGGCGTTCGGCGGCGGCGCGATGCGGGTCGCTGACGGACTCCTCGGCAGGGTCAACGGCCTGTGCGTCGGACTCGGGGCTGGCGCCCGGTTCGCGCTCGATCTCGCGCCAGGTGGCCTGCCATTTGGTGCGCTGGGCCTCGGAGAGCGGCACGGGGATGGTCGGATCGACACCCCATTTATCGCCCGTTCCGCGATTGATGCACTGTCCGCTGGGCAGGTAGTAGTAGGCGGTGGTCAGCTTGATGGCGCCGTTGTCACCGTCGAGTTCGACGACTTCCTGAACGCTGCCCTTGCCGTAGGATCGCTCGCCGACGATCTCGGCGCGGTGATGATCCCGTAGGGCTCCCGCGACGATCTCCGCGGCACTGGCGCTGGCGCCATTGATCAGGACGCACATGGGCATCGCCGGATAGGTGCCGTCGTGCATGGCCGACCACTTCTTGCCGTCGGCACGTCGGCCGGCGATGCGGACGATGGTGCCGGATTCGAGAAAGCGATCGGCCACATCGCGGGCGGCATCGAGCAGGCCGCCGGTGTTTTCGCGGAGGTCGAGAATCAGGCCGCGAAGGCCTGCGCCGATGAGGCGCTGGACGGCGACGTCGAGCTTCTGTGGTGCGTCATGGGTGAACTTGTTGAGCCGGACATAGCCGATGCGCGTGACGGGATCGATCATGTATCGCCAGCCGCCCTCGGCCGCGCGCGACCAGCCGCGCACGGGGTTCAACTGGATGATCGCGCGAGCGAGCGTGAGGACGCGCTCCTGGTCGTTGGCCGACGGACGGATCACAGTGAGGGTCAGCTCGGTGCCGGGCGGACCGTTGAGCAGGTGATTGACGGCCTCGACGAGGGGCAGGTCGGCGGTGGACTGCTCGCCGATGTGGGTGATGATGTCGCCGGGGAGGATGTCGGCCTCATCGGCGGGGGACCGGGGCTCTCGGCTGATGACTTCGAGGCCGCGGGCATTGGCCCAGACTTCGACACCGATGCCGCCGAAGAAGCCGTCGGTGCGATTCTTGAAGCGGCTGTACTCGTCGGGATTGAGGTAACCGGCGTAGGGGTCGTGAAGCTCCTGCACCATCGCCTTGATGCCTGCCTCGACGGCAGCGTCGGTGAGCCTTGCGTCGTCGAGATCATCGACGAAGCGGCGATGTATCTGGGCTTTGACGTCGGCGAGGGGCCCGAAGGCCTTGTAAACGGCGTCGCGCCCGGCAATGGTCTGCGGGAGTTGCCACATGAGAAGAGTGATCATGGCAATCACGAGGATCCAAGCGAGATTGCGTTTCGGCATAACGGCTCCTACGGGGGCAACTTCACGACGTGGCTGCGGAGGGGCGATTGTCTCGCCGCGAGAATCGTGCGTCAACCGCGAAGAATGGCGGTTTGACAAGTTGAATCACCGGGCCGGACCTTGCATAATGCGAAACAGGCGGGGCATCTGCGTCGCAGACTCTCACGGAGGAGCCCGACAATGAGCATCATGTTTGGAGCACATTGCGACGATTTTCACGTCGCCACCCGATTGTTCCTGAAGCTCGATCTGGGTTTGGAACGAGAGACGGTGCTTCACTTCTTCGACAGCGTAAAGCGGGAGTTCCCGCTCCTTCGAAAGCTGCGTCGGCGCGATGATGCGTCTCTATTGCTGGAAGAAGACGAGTCCGACGACGGGGCGAAGCGCTGGATTCGGCTGGACGCGGGGGCCATCCGGCTCGGGCATTTCAATCCGCCGTCGCTGGATGAGGCCGAGCGCCTCGGGCAGGTGGTCCTCAAGATGGCCCCGTATCACCTGACGCTCGGCGAGCTTGATTACGACCATCTGGAAGTGGTGATGGGGTTCGACCTGGAGTACCGGGGGAACCACGATCAACTCGTTGCGGAGACATTTTTTTCCGAGGGGCCGCTGGCGGGGCTGTTGGGTCATGAAGGCGTGATGCAGACGATCGACTCGCAGCCGTTTCTCGGCCTGTCGCTCAGCGAGAACTGCGATACGCAGGTTTATCTGGAAGTGAAGAGTCGCACCTCGACCTTTGAGGTACGGACCCAGCAATACGAGTCTCAACCGCTGAGCGTCTTCCTTACGCTCCGACGGTACTGGGGATTCTCGGCGGGCGAGAGCCTGCTCGATGTTCACCGCGAGCTGTCCGAACGGGCGGAAGAATGGGCCGTCTCGCGCGTGGTGCCGCTTCTGGTCAATCCACTGGCGCAGGCCATCGCTTCGAGGCCGTAGTCGGCGAGCCCGGCTTTTTGGGCGATACATGTCAATCTCCGATGCAATCTAAATGAATCCCGATTCGGCCCGTCGAGCGTCGATAGTGGTGAGCCTGCTGGCGGCGGCGGTGTCGGCGTGGATTGCATGGCATTCGCAGCGCGGGCTGGAGACGCTTTGGGACGAGCAGGTCGACCACGACATCGCCGTTCGACTTGTCGAGCATCCGCTGACCGGGGGGGACGAGTCGCTCGATGCCTCGCAGATGCGGCTGCCGATGTACGTCAACGCATTGGCGTTTGCGGTGACGGGGCGCGACGACCTGCGTCTGTCGCGCGTGATCAGCATCCTGGCGGGGGCGCTGACGATTGTCGCGACCGCGGCGCTGGGGCGAGCCTGTTTCGGGCCGCTGGTCGGCGCGCTGGCGTCGATTCTGCTTGGGCTTTCGCCGTATTTCTTGTCATTCGCGCGTATTTCGATGACCGAGGGGGATGTCTTCGTCGCGCTCTTTGCCACGCTGGCGCTTTGGGCCTTCGTTCGTTACATTCAGCGGCCCAATGCCGAGCGGTGGCTGCTCGCGGGGCTGCTGATCGCGCTGGCCATCGGGTCTAAACTGTTCGCGGGCTACCTGTTCATTGTATGCGCGGTGCTGACCGTCTCCTCCGGGCCCTCGCGGTCGTCGGAGGCGGCGGGCCGGCTCGATGATTTGCGGAGATTGCATCGTCTGCTCGGGATTAACTGCGCGGTTCTCCTGGGCACGGCGATCACCGCCTACTTTTCGAAGTCCGCCGCGTGTGTGGGGTGGGCCATCGCGCTGGTCGTCTGGCTTCAGACGACGGTCTTCGTCATGCGACAACGCGTGATGGCGTCGGGAAGGGTGGCGCGGTATGTGGCCATGGTCGCCTATTCGACGGCCGCGGTCTGCGTCCTGATGCCGGCGCACGTGGTGGACCATCAGATCGCCCGGGAGGTATTGCGGCGGCTGCTGCGGTGGGACAACTCATTCCCGCTGGCCATGTGGAGCGATCACCTTCGTTTGTACGCGGGGATCATTCTCGTGAAGCTGACGATCCCGTTGGGCGTGATGACGGCCGTGGGGCTGGTGCTTGCGGGGTTTCGGGAGCGCGACGACGGCCGGTGGCGGGCTTGTACTTTGTCGTTTGTTTTCTACGTTGTATTGATCTGCTTCCTGCCGCTGCGGCAGACCTTTTATTTGATGGCCGTTTATCCGTGCATGATGATCGTCACGGCGGGACTGGCGGTGGAGATCGGCGGCTGGCTGTCGCAACGATCGCGCGGCGCGGCGCGGGCGTGGTGTGTCGTGGTCGCGGCCATGCTCGTTCACCTGGGTGTGCGGGTCTATGAGGGGCACCCGTGGTATCAGCTTTATGGGTATGACAACGTGGGGAACCGCTGGCTGGGAGCGGATTCGCGGGGGTATCGAAATCTGATTCAGACGCCGAGCGACGGGGTGGAATCGCTGATCAAATGGTGCAGCGAGGATGGGCGCGTCAAGAAGGGAGACCTGGTGGTCAGCTACCTCTGGGAGGCGGAGATCATTCGCAAGGCGCTGCCGAAAGAGCCCTTCTTCACATTCGTGCCGCGCGGGGTGACGCCGGAGAGCGACGCGGTTCCGCCGGCCCCCGCCATCGACGGGGCGGACTTCGTTTTGCTGCACATCAACAACCTCCTGGGGTATGGCGACCTGCCGGCGGACTGGCCGGATTCCGAGGCGCTTTCGGCCCGATTTGAGGTGATTCACACCGTAAAACGGGGGGATTTCGCGGTGGGGTGGGTCTATGCCCGACGGGAGTAGCAGGGGGGGCCGGACGGTCGAGGGTTCCCCAAACGGGCGAGTTTCCTAGAAATTCTTAAGGGGGTGTCCAGAAAAGCCCTTAAAAATGGGGGTTTGCTCTTGTATTGGCCGATAGAAGTCTATACATTTTGCCGCGGTCGGTGCCGTGGAGTTGCGGCATCAAGAGCGAGTGGTAATCAACATTGAAGGAGTAGAGATGGCCAAGTCAATGAGTAAGTCAGCCCTGATCGGCCACCTGGCTGAGTCGAACGAGATGACCCGCAAGCAGGTCGTCGCGTTCATGGAGACTCTGGTGGACACCGCCTACAAGCAGGCGAAGAACGGCTTCACGCTTCCCGGCGTCGGCAAGCTGGTGCTCGTGAATCGCAAGGCGCGCATGGGTCGCAACCCGGCAACGGGCGAGACGATCAAGATTCCGGCGAAGAAGGTCGTGAAGTTCCGCGTGGCGAAGGCCGCGAAGGACGCGATCCTCACCGGCAAGAAGTAAGCCCGCGCGTGCGCATGGCACGCACAAAAGCGCTCACGGTTTAGCAGTTAGCAAACCAGCAGAATTGTCGGCTTCAAGCGCCCCAGCGACGGAACACGTCGATGGGGCGTTTTGCCGTTTGGGGACACTTGCGAGTAGACTCATTGGCCATGAATTCGGCACTGATTGGCGTTCTTATATTGACTTTGTGTATGAGCAATCCTGATTCGACAATATTCGACGCACGCAAGGTGCCCCGAGATCAGCGCATTAAGCTGGCGAATTCGATCCTGGGAGAAAACGACGCGCCCGAGGTTTTGAAGGCCTACAAGAACGCTCTAAAGGCGTATCGGAGCATCTTCTTTCTGCAAAGGGAGGAAGAGGACGAGGAACTGATCAGCCATCTCGGGCGATACGATGATGCGCTGGGAATGGTATGCGCATTGGACGCGAACCAGTCGGGTATCCTGGCGCGATGGCTCAAAGTTAATGAAACGACTCTGGCTGCCATCCTGGAGGCTACGTCCACCGAAAAAGTAGCCTTTCCCTTTGACGAGAACGCAACCCGACTTCCCGACGCCACATCGCCGATTGTCATGAAGGCATTTGCGATCGCTAAGTTGATCATGGCGAAAGCCAATGAAAGGGCGATTCAAAGTGACTGGGATTCGGCATTTGAGTGGAATCGGCGGGCCCAGACGATCGGTCGTCAACTGTTGGGGCAGCCGCTCCTTTTTTATCAACAGGTGGCATTCGGTCTCGAAACGCGGGCGCTTCGGCAGTTGCTCACTTTTGTCTGTCGATGCCCCTCTGTCCGGCATCGGGAATTGCTTAATGACCTTATGAGGCGAGATCGAATCGCTTCGAGCGATCAGGATATCTATCGCGTCGAGTCGCTTCATTCCATCGACATGATTGAGTCCGTCTACGAATGGTTGGACGGGAAAGACGAGCTCGGAAAGACCGGCGAAATGCTGGCCACGATGATAGAGTCTCCATTAGATAATGCACCGGGAATCGCAAATCGAAAGCCGTTTCAAAGCATCGGTGAACTGCGATCGGCGCTTCAAAAGTCGTCGGCCGACGCGGCATGGGAGAATCACGAGCGGCAGGTCCGATTGTTTGCGGATTGGCGAAGCAGGCCGTTTTTTGAGCGGTGGAAAACGAGAGACAGGTTTTCCGCCGCTTATTGGCGGCTTGCTGAGTCGGAGCCGTGCCTGGCCATTCTCGCTTCCTGGCTTGAGCCCACCAATTATGATTATTGCGAGGCAGCGGCGATTGCACAGCGACATGCGACGATTTGCATATTTGCCGTTTTCGATTTCATGGATCGTTTTGGCAGGTTGCCAAAGGCACTGAGCGAAGTTGAGCAATTCGTTCCATGCGAGTTATTGATTGACCCGTTTAGCGGCGAGGTGCTGAAGTACAAAATTGACGCCAGATTAGGGGCATTCACACTCTACAGCGTGGGTGAGGATCAGATTGATGATCATGGACTGGATGCGGAATTTGAACGCGGCAGGCGCGGAGACTTTGTCTACTGGCCAGTTAGGAAAGCCGAGATTCCACCTTTGGAAGAGCTCGCTGACGACACTGAGTGACGTGAAAAGTGAATGACGCCCTGAGCGATGTACCGTCCATCTCAAACACCGTTGTGCATATTGGATTGTCATTCCGCGGAATAAGGCGACCCACTTCGGGGTCGAGAAGGCGGGGGGCCGTTCTTGAACAGGGGCGATGCCCCTGCCTACTGAATTGAAGCCCTTCGGGCTTGTCGAGGCGTGATCCAGTGCAATACGCGAATTCGTTTCTCAGCTGACGAATAAGCGTCGGTTGGAATGGTTCCTGCCGAGGCGCAAGCCGTCTCGACATCGCAAGGCCCGGGCAACTTCTTGGTTGTGCCATTCTGCTTGGCACCCGTCGTGGGAGGTTTGTGCGACGGGCGGGCTCGGGCGGGGGCGGTCATTAGGGGATTCACTAATGCGCGGGATCGTCGACATTGTTAAGGACTGGTTAAGCATCACGTACTTGGCCGGTGGCTGATAGGCAGATGCGGCAGAGTGCGGAGCGCGGCAGGTGAGCGCGGTAGTGCCCTCCGGTTGAGCCGTGCGAGATTTGGTGCTGGCGGGGGAATGCTCCCGATTCTAATATACCCGTCGCTGTCGCTCGACAGCGATTCGCGGCAGGTAAAACGAATTCGCAGACGCCTCGGAGGGCTCGCCTTGATGAATCTGCTTGGTGAATATGGCCTCGGTTTACTCGCCGCCGGAGACGCACCGGAGATCGACGCCGGGAGCACCGCATGGATGCTGACAAGCTGCGCGCTTGTTCTGCTCATGGTGCCCGGCCTGGCGATGTTCTATGGCGGGTTGGTGCGTCGCAAGAACGTCCTGTCCACGATGATGCACAGCTTTCTCGCGATGGCTGTGCTTGGGGTCCAGTGGGTTGTGATCGGCTACGCACTTTGCTTCGGAGAGGATCACGGGGGCATCATCGGATTCGACTGGGACAAGTTCTGTCTGAACGGCATCGCCTACGACGCGCTCTACGGGGACAGGCGCATTCCCGAGTTGGTGTTCGTGATGTTCCAGGGGAAATTCGCGATCATCACGCCGGCGCTGATATCCGGCGCCGTTGCCGAGCGGATGAAGCTGTCTAGCTACGTGATCTTCATCATTCTCTGGTCCACGCTCATCTACTGCCCACTTGCGCATTGGGTGTGGGGTGACGGCGGCTGGCTGTTGAAGTACGGCGTGCTCGATTTCGCGGGCGGCACCGTGGTTCACGTTTCCTCCGGCATCGCGGCGCTGGTGATGGCCATGATGATCGGGAAGCGGCTGACCGTGCCGAACGAGACACTTGAGCCCGGTAATCTGATTCTGACGCTGACCGGTGCCGGACTCTTGTGGTTCGGCTGGTTCGGGTTCAATGCGGGCAGCGCGATCGCCTCAGAGGTGCAGGCGGCGGGGTCGGTAGCCGGTCTCGCCTTTGCAACAACGCAGACGGCTGCCGCCGCGGGCGCGCTGTCATGGATCGTGGTGGAGTTCATGCGAAAAGGGCGGTGTACGAGTCTGGGACTTGTTTCCGGCATCCTGGCCGGCCTGGTGGCTATCACGCCGGGCGCCGGTCATGTTGAGCCTCGCTGGGCTTTGCTGATCGGGCTGGTCGCCGGGGCGATTTGCTACTTCGCGGTGCACTTCAAGGAGCATACAGGTGTCTATGACGACGCCCTGGACGCATTCGGGGTACATGGCGTCGGCGGGGCCTGGGGCGGAATTGCAACCGGTATCTTCTGTTTTACGCCCGTTGCGGGCATAATTGACGGTCAATCTGGTCAACTTGTGAAGCAGATCGTCGGTCTGGCGGCGGCAGCGGCGTTCGCGGCCGTCGGAACCTACCTGATCGCGCAATTGCTGAAGAGCACGATCGGGCTTCGTGTGACCGAGGCACAAGAACTCGCGGGACTCGATCAGAGTATTCATGGAGAGAAGTCGTATCGATTGATACAGGGCCAGGAATAGGCCAGATGTGCCCAGCGACAGGCGGAGCGCGACTTGAGCCGATAAGTCGCGTGAACAACAATTCGGAGAGAGGTTTTTCTCATGAGCCAGGAATCCGTCGTACAGATTCAGAATGACCCGCGGGCGACGATCGCGACCATTCTGTGCCGCGATTTCGACTATCACGGCACGAACCAATTCAAGGCCGAATTAGCCGGCGCAACCGGGGGCGATAGCAAGCTGCCGTTGATCCTCGACATGAGCAACGTCGGCTTCATGCCGAGCGTGACGCTTGGGGCGCTTATCGAACTGCGAAATCGCTTGGCGCGCGAGCAGCGCACGCTGACGCTGGTCGGGATTCAGCCGGCGATCGCCAAACTGATGCAGGCAAGCGGTATCCTGAATTTGTTCAGCGTACGTACCAACCTGGCCGAGGCGATGAACTAAGCGTTTGATGCTTCGCCCGACAATGATGGATTCGGTCCTCCCATCGTGGAGCGAGCGATTCCAAAACCAACGTGTCCCGCTCATTCTGTTCGACCCAGTGTCGAACTTTGCCCGTTGATTCTTGAGGAGATCATGACCATGGATCATGCCAGCGCACGCCGGGCGGCCGTCGCCGCCGCAACCACGTGGACCCACCCGCCGAGCCGTTCGGACGGCATGGCGATATCCACCCAGATCGACAAATACTTCGCCTGCGATGTGTTCAATCAGCGAACCATGCGACAGCGGCTTTCCAAGGACATCTACAAGCGTCTGATGCGGACGATCGACCTGGGCGAGCCACTGGACCCACAGGTGGCCGAGGTCGTCGCGGCCGAGATGAAGGACTGGGCCGTCGAACACGGCGCGACGCACTATACGCACTGGTTTCAGCCGCTCACCGGGCTGACCGCCGAAAAACACGATTCGCTCGTCGAGCTGGAGAAGGACGGCGAGATGATCTACGCCCTTTCCGGCAGCAGCCTGTGTCAGAGCGAGCCGGACGCATCGAGCTTTCCATCGGGCGGATTGCGAGCAACCTTTGAAGCGCGCGGCTACACGGCCTGGGACGCGACGAGTCCGGCGTTCCTCGTGCGCGGGCATAACACGGTCACGCTGTGTATCCCGACCGCGTTCGTCTCCTGGACCGGCGCCGCGCTGGACCAGAAGACGCCGCTGCTGCGATCGATGGACGCTCTGTCCAAGCACGCGATGCGCGTTATGCGCCTCTTCGGAACCGACAAGGGCGTGCAGCGTGTCCTGACCACGGTCGGCCCCGAACAGGAGTACTTCCTGATCGATCGGCATTTGTACTACGCCCGACCGGACCTGGTTTCGTGCGATCGCACCTTGTTCGGCGCGCGGCCGCCGAAGGGGCAGCAACTGGAGGACCACTACTTCGGTTCGATCCCGCCGCGCGTGCTGGCTTTCATGGCTGAGCTTGAATACGAGCTCTATCGCATGGGCATCCCGGTCAAGACGCGTCACAACGAGGTCGCGCCGGGACAGTTTGAGATCGCCCCGACCTTTGAGACCTCCAACGTGGCCTGCGACCACCAGATGCTGATGATGGAGGCGATCAAGCGGGTTGCGCCGCGCTACGGAATGCACGCGATCCTGCACGAGAAGCCCTTTTTGGGCCTGAACGGGTCCGGCAAGCACAACAACTGGTCGATGACCACGGACACGCGCGTGAATCTGCTCGACCCGCGCGAGGATACCCATACGAATATGGAGTTTCTCGTCTATCTGTGCGCGGTGATCCGCGCCGTGGATGTGAATGCGGAGCTTCTCCGGGCGGCGATCGCCTCGGCGGGGAATGATCATCGACTCGGCGCCAACGAGGCCCCGCCGGCGATCATCTCGATCTTCCTGGGCGACATGCTCACCGATATCGTCGAACAATTGGAGAAGGGCGAGTTGAGCCGGACCATCAAGGGCGGCGCGATGGACCTGGGCGCCATGACCCTGCCGCAGCTCCCGAGGGATTCGGGCGATCGAAATCGGACGTCGCCGTTTGCCTTCACCGGCAACAAGTTTGAATTCCGGGCGGTCGGCTCATCCGCGACGTCGGCATGGCCCAATACCGTGATGAACACCATCGTCGCCGAGTCGCTCGATTACGTCGCGACACACCTTGAGAAAGAAGTCGGCGCCAATCCGCCGAAAGAGAAGCTGATGGCAGCGGCGCGAAGCTTGTTGCAGCAGATCATCAAGCAGCACAAACGCGTGATCTTCAACGGCGACGGCTACTCCGCGGAGTGGCATGCCGAGGCGGGGCGTCGCGGACTGCCCAACCTGCGCGACAGCGTCGCCGCGATTCCGAAGCTGGGGACGGAGAGGTCATTCCAGATTTTTGAGAAGTATCAGGTGCTCAGCAGGCAGGAATTGCAAAGCCGCGTCACCGCCTATCTTGAGAAATACACCAAGCAGATTCTGATCGAGTCGGAAACGATGGTGATGATGGGGCGGCAGATGATTCTGCCTGCCGCCATCGCGCACGAGACTCGCCTCGGTGAGGCGGTCGCCGCGCTCAAGAATGCGGGAGCGGATTACAAGGAGCGGCTGGCGATGCTCCAGCACTTCAGCGAACTCGTGCGACAATTCACCACGACGCTGGAAGGGCTGGCCGAGGCGGACAATCTTGAGTCGCACGACCCGCTCGAGCACGCGACGTACATGAAGGAAAAGATCATCCCGCTGATGGAAGTGCTTCGGTCCGCCGGAGATGAGCTGGAGAATCACGTGTCGGCGGATCTTTGGCCGCTGCCTTCGTATCGGGAGCTCTTGTTCCTGAAGTAAGCACCTTCCGTGCCCGACGGCGAAGGTTCGTTCACGAAGCCCGAGACGAGATGGCGGGTTGGGCGTAAAATGCTGCGCTGCGAAGGCCGCGATTCTGTCAGGCCGCAATCAAGCAAAGTCCTGCCCAGTCACGCGAAAGCGCCAGTGGTTACGCAAAGCCAAGAAAAAGCACAATTGTGGGCAAGGACGCCCCAGGGACGGAGATCGTCGGTGGGGCGCTTTGTTTTTTCAAGTTATGCGCGAAGTGCATCGCGCCAGGTACGGCGATTGCGCATGCCAGGCCGATTGCGTGAAGGTGCACTTACCTCTGAATCCGGGCAACATGAGCCAAGAGGGGAGCGACGAACTTGGCAAAGGTCAATTCAGGGTGAGGTTCTAGATACTCGCCTGATTCAAATGAAGTAGGCGAAGACAGGAGGAAGCATGCTCCATCATACAGCCGCTCTCGAAGGAGCTTCTCAATCAGTATTGCATATCGGTCACGATAGGAGGCGCGAACGAATTCAGGAAAAACTTTGAAGTGTGGTTGGACAACTTTCACAGGGGATCTGGAACGGTCACAGTCTTCCAATAGCATCAAATAGCCAAGAAAAGGTCGAGACGAGGGCTTAAATGCACCTTCGCGATACGCCGCCCATATGTCTGTAGCACTTCCCAGCGCTTCTTCAGTACGATTGTTGAAATTGTTCCCGAAAGAGGGACCAATCTGAGACTTGAATTCGAGCGCTGCGAACAGCTCACAGTTGTGAACCACTACCAAGTCCCATTTCTTTTCTGCGCGAAACCATCCCGGTAGTTCAATCTTCTTATCAATTGCGATGCTCGATTCAGGAACGTTGGCCTTTATCAGCAAGTCGTAGACGAGACGTATGAAACCATCCATCTGTTTGCCGCCGGTCACGGCACTTCGGGCTCCTCGATCTCGGTCGTCCAGCCCCTGGCCACCTTGTTGAGTCGATTGCTTGCCGCGAGTAACCCAGAAATGCCGGACCGCATCTCGCAGGGCTGCTTCATTTTCCTGCATGTTCGTGCTCTCGGGTCGTTAAGGCAGAGGATAAGAACAGGTCCGCTCCATAGCTTGCAACCCGTTTTCTTGCGGCCTCAAAGTACTTGGCGTCCACTTCGATGCCGATGCTGTTTCGCCCCCAACGAGCGCACGCCAGATTCGTTGTGCCTGTCCCCATGAATGGGTCAAGAACTGTGTCCCCGACAAACGAAAACATGCGAATTAGTCGTTCGGCAAATTCAACGGGATACGGTGCTGGATGACTTGGGCTCGATGTACCGCGAAGATCTGTCCAGATTTGCCTAAACCAAGCCTGATAATTGTCTGAGCTTACGACGCTCAAGAGCCGTTCTCGGTGGCTTGGACTGCGGTAGCCCCCTGGCTTCCGCTGCATTAACACGAATTCTATGTCGTTCTTAATCACCGCGTTCGGCTCGTAAGGTTTTCCGAGAAAACCTCCTCCGCCAGAAACCTCGTACTGGGCGTTCGAAATCTTGTACCAAATGATTGGTGCAAGATTATCGAAGCCAATGGCTTTGCAATGTTCCTGAATTGTCGCGTGTAGCGGAACAACCGTGTGGCGACCGTTATTCTTTCTTCTCGAGAGACAGACGTCTCCGACATTCACGATCAGTCGCCCGCCGGGAACCAGGGCGCGAAAACAATTGGTCCAAACCGCGTCTAGGCCGGCGATGAACTCATCATAGTCCGCGATGTGGCCCAACTGACTCCGGTGATCATTGTACCTCTTTAAATTCCAGTAAGGAGGGGACGTGACAACCAGGTGCACGGATTCTTCAGCGAGCGCTGTTGCTGACCGAGTGTCGCCCATTACAAGTTCATGAGACGTCTTGAGCCCACGCACCAGCGTTTCGATGCGCATCATCAACTGGCTGTCCCGGGCGATTTTTGGTATGACTTCATCCAGGTTCTTTGCGAGTGCATACTTGCCAAGGATTTCCACTTCGGATTCCGAGTAGGGGTCGTCCTTCATTTCGAACCCGAGGGATTTTATTGATTTTGATCGCAACATGTTCGTCAACTTATGGCGTTACGCGGCTTAAGGATAGGGTGTCAATTTAGTCTATTAGTCGGACTCTTGGCAATCATACCGCCCAACCGGCCTTTAGCCGGTGTGGACAGTTTGCGCTATTTCGTTTCTGTGAGCGCATTCGGCGATCATCTCCACCGGTGGGAAGTGATGGCGCTGACGATCTGGCCGGCGAGGCGGACGGCATCTACGCCGTCTTCGGCGCTGACGGCGGGGGGGTTGCCGGTGGCGACGCAGTCGAGGAACGATTCCAACTCGGCTCGGAGCGGCTCCACGTCGTCGACGATGAGCGGCTCGACGTTGACGAGCTGGCCGAAGTCGAGGTCGGCCATCTGGGCGAGGTCTTCGAGCTTCTTATCCTTGGCGAGCGAGAGCACGTCAAGATTCGCATCGCGCGTTACGACGATGCCGTTCTTCCTCTGATAGTCGAGCGAGAGGTAGGCTGTCTCGGAAAAGACGCGCAGGCGACGGTCAGTCTTCAATGCCAGGCGCGACGCGACAAGATTCGCCACGGCGCCATTTTCAAACACGACGCGGGCATTGGCGACGTCCTCGTGTTTCGCCAGAACATTGACGCCCACCGCATCGACCTGAACAGGTTTCGAGCGAACCAAATGCAGAATGATGTCGATGTCGTGGATCATCATGTCCGACACAACGCCGATGTCCGCCGAGCGAAAGCGAAACGGGCTGATCCGCTGGCTCTCGATGTACTTGGGGCGGATGTCGAGCCGCTGGATGGCTCGCACGACGGGGTTGAACCGCTCGGTGTGGCCGACGGTGAGGATGGAGCCGGTTTCCTTCGCGCAATTCATCATCGCCTCGGCGTCGGCGACGGTGTCGGCGATAGGCTTCTCAACGAGGACGGCCATGCCGCGGCGGAGCAGCTTTTCGGCGATGGCGCGGTGGTGAATCGTGGGAACGGCGACCGTGACGGCCCGGACATCGGTAGGCAGGTCGTCAATGCTGGAGAGGGCCGTCGCGCCGTGCTTACCGGCGATCTCGGCGGCGCGGTCCTTGTTTAGATCGACCACGGCGACGAGCTGCGACTGGGGCATCTCCTGGTAGAGCCGGGCATGGTGGCGGCCCATATGCCCGACGCCGACGACGGCAGTGCGGATGGGAGAATCGGTCACCGGCCGTTGCCCCCGTTACCGGCGTAGAAGGCGGGGCGTTCGCCGTTGCCGTCTCGGCGGCATGATTCGAGATAGCGACCGTGTACGCCGCTGTGGATGGAACGCTTCACGAACTCGATGAGGTAGCGGCAATGCTCGTCGAGGTTGGTCATGCTGTCGACGTCGCTGAGGCGGCGGGCAAGCGTGACGGAACCGTTTCGGTCGTCCTTCTTGCCGGAGGGCAGCAGACCGTAAAGCGTGCGCAGGCTGTACGTGTTGACCGCCTGTCCCTTGCGGGGGAAGAGCTTCTTGTAGACGTCGCGTAGCTGCTGGATGGCGCTTTCCTGGAAGCCCCAACGGCCGAGGCCCTTGACGTTGACGCCCTGAATGGAGCCTTCGAAGCCATAGATCATGTAGGGCGGGGCGTCCATGGTGCAGCGGGCCATGCCGGTGATGAAGGAGTAGCGGCCGATGGTGACGAACTGCTGGATGCCGACGAGCCCGCTGATGGTGACGTTGCTTTCGATCTGAACATGACCGGCGACCTGGACCTGATTCGAAAGGATGCAGTGGTCGCCGACGATGACGTCGTGGGCGAGGTGGGTCCCGACCTGAAACTGGTTATGGCTGCCGACCTTGGTATGGCCGCCGGCGACCTCGGTACCGGTGTGGGCGGTGACGCCTTCGCGGAAGATATTGTGGTCGCCGATGATGAGCTGGGTGTCGGTCCCTTTGTACTTGAGGTCCTGGGGGGCGGCGCCGATGACCGTGGCGGGGTAAAAGAGGTTGCCCTCGCCGATACTCGTGCATCCGAGGATCGTGGCATTGGGCATCAGGACGGTGCCGCGGCCGATTGTGACTTTCGGCCCGACATAGCAACCCGGGCCGATCTCAACGTCTTCGGCCAGTTCCGCCTTGGGATCAACTGTCGCACTGGGTGCGATCTTGGGCATCGGGCTATCCTGAATTGGGCGAGGTCACGATCCCTAACGCCCTCCGATTCCTGCCGCCCCGACGGGGCTGCAGGATAGACCCGTCGGCGGTGTCAGGCGTTAGGCCGGTTCCGCATCGACCATCATAAACTTAATTTCCGCCTGAGCCACGAGGCTTTCACCCACGGAGGCGGTGCACCGGACATGGCCGGTACGGGATTTGACTCTAACCGTTCGGGCCTCCAAAACCAACTGGTCGCCGGGCAGGACGGCTTTACGGAATTTCACATGATCCATGGACAGCAGGACCGCGACTTTGCCGGTGTGCTCCAGCTTCTGGGCCAGGAGAATGCCGGAAAGCTGGGCCATGGCCTCAATAATGAGGACTCCCGGCATGATCGGCTGGGTCGGGAAGTGCCCCTGGAAAAAGGGTTCATTGATGGAGACGTTCTTGATACCGACGGCCCGGCGATCCGCGTCCATTTCAACGACGCGGTCAACCAGGAGAAATGGGTATCGGTGGGGTAGGACGCGCCGGAGCTGGACAGCGTCCATCTCGGTGACCGTGCGCAGACGGTTGGATCGTTCCGCCCGTTCGATACCTTCCAGCAGCTTGCGGACCAGCTCGTGATTCAGGGCATGTCCGCTCTTGCGGGCGAGAATCTTCCCGCGGAGGGGCCGGCCGGCGAGATAGAGGTCGCCAATCAGGTCGAGAATCTTGTGGCGGACGCATTCGTCCGGGTAGCGGAACTGATTGCCGACGACGCCATCGGGCCCGATGACCACGACGTCGTCGTAGGTCAGGTGCTGGCCCAGGCCGGCGGCCCGGAATTGCTCGGCTTCCTTCTCGAACAGGAAGGTGCGGGCCGGGGCGATTTCCTTGAGGAATGACTCGCTGGACACGCGAATCGGAAAGATCTGCCGCTGGAGCGGGCCGTTCGGGCCATAGTCGAGATCGTAAATGATATTCAGATCGTCGGTGTCGGTCGGTACGGCGATGAGTTCTGCATCGCCCTCGGTCACGCGGACCGTTTGGGTGATGACCAGCGGATGCTGCTCAGCGGACTGTTCGACGATTCCGGCTTGGAGGATCGCATCCACGAAGAACTGGCTGCTGCCGTCGCAGCCGGGCAGTTCACCGCCGCTCAACTCGATTTCGGCATTGTCAACGCCCAGGGCGTGAAGGGCGGCCATGCAGTGTTCAACGGTCTCGATGGCCAGGGTGCCGTTGCGCAGCGAAGTGCGCCGGGCTCGCTTGGTGACGTTTGAGACATGGGCCTTGATGCGAACGGGCGTTGGGGCGTCGGTCCGGACAAAGACGATGCCGTGGTCTGCCGGCGCAGGTTTGAAGCGTACGGAGACCTCTTCCCCGGTGAACAAGCCACGGCCGGAAATATCAGCCGCGTTCTGGATGGTGTGTTGCGGCTTCAAGCTGGGCCACCCGTTTCGCTAATTCGGCAACTTCCTCGTGCAACTTCGGCAGCTTACGAATGCGAGCATCAATTCTGAAGGCTTCCTTGCTGTCTCTGCCGGGGAAACCAACGATCGACTTTCCGGGCTCGATGTTCTTGGTTGCCACCGTTCTTCCCGCGACCCTGACGCCGTCCCCGACCGTGACGCCGTCGATGGTGCCGGACTGACCCCCAAACACGACGCCTTTGCCGACTCGGGCACTTCCAGCAATGCCGACTTGAGCAGCCAGGACGCAGAGGGGACCAATCTGGACATTATGTGCCACTTGGACAAGGTTATCAATCTTCGAGCCACGGCCCACGACCGTCGCCCCTATCTTGGCCCGGTCGACGCAACTGTTTGCCCCAATCTCGACGTCGTCCTCGATGATGACGATTCCATTGTGGGCGATCTTTCGGTGGGCGCCTTCGCGAAAGAGGTAACCCAGGCCATCGGCCCCGATGACCGTACCTGAGTGAATGATGACGCGATGGCCGATGACGCAACGATCATAGACCACGCAGCGATCAAAGAGGCGACAATCGTCACCGATGCTGGCGCCGGCGCCGATGCTGACGCCCGGATGAATGATGGTGTTCCTGCCGATTCGCGCTTGTGCGCCGACGACGGCGCAGGCGCCGACCGAGACGTTATCTTGCAGAACCGCAGAAGGATCCACGATCGCTGACGGGTGGACCCCGGGGGGAGGGTCGATCGGGGGAACGTGGAACAGGTCCAGAATGAGGGCGATGGCCAGCGCCGGGTCTTTGACCAGCACTGCGCGCGGGTGATCGGCCAAAAGGTCCTCGGGGCCGACGATTGCGGCAGCCTGACACGCGGGCAGGGATCGCGCGTGCTTCTTCTCAAGAAGCCAGGAAATCTCATTGGGGCCCGCCTCGATAAGAGAGCCGACGCCGACAATCTGCTTTCGCGCATCATCGCCGGGGCCGACGAATCTACCACCGCACAAATCAACGATGTGGGACAGGGGAAAAGTCTTCGGCGACGATAGATCGTTCATGTCAATCCCATGGGGCCCGAGGTTAGGGCTTCCCGGCTGCGCCGCGAGTGACCGATAGCTGCTTCTTGCCGCCGGCGGCCTTGTAGTCGGCGTCGATACGGCGAATGACCAGGTCGGTGATGTCAATCTCCGGGACGTTGTGAACCACGGTGCGATCCTGAATGAGACGGCGGAGATTCTGGACGGTCGGCTCGATTTCGTCAGGCTTGAAATCGGTCCGATTGAGCACGACGTCAAAACCGCGCTCGCTGGATATCTGCCGGACGATCTTCAGGACGTTTTCATAGATGATTCGCGTCCAGTCAAACTTGTCCTGGTCCATGGTCTGTTCCGTGACCTTCAGCCAGACGTTCGCGTCGATATTCAGGCGGACCAGGTCCTTTCGTCGGAGTGAGAAATCCTCGGAACCGGGGCGAAAGGCGCTGAGTTCGGTCTGCTTGTCTTCAATGACCTTTCTCCGCTGGCTCGCCTCCTTGGCGAACTCATCGGTCTGGTCCTTCATCATCTGGTTAAGGTCTTGTATCTGGGCGCACTCGTTAAAGATGCGGACCAGATCCACGACGGCGACAGGATGGCCGCCCGAGGATGGTTCGGTCGCCGGCGGCGCATCGACGGGCGGCGCCTGGGCGAAAGCGGCGGTAATGGCGAGGCACAATCCGATAACCACGATCAATCCCAATTTCTGTTGCACGATGTCGCTACTCCTGAATACAAGCGGTAACGGTCAATGAGAACTCGCGTCATTGTCGGTTTGGAGCCGCGAAATTCAAGCGCTGGGGGATTACGAGCCTAATAACGCGGAATTGCGGTCTCCACCTGAGAAAGTGAACGGCAGGTCAACCGTGCAGTTCCTTATCTCCATCCCCACTCGCGGCAAATCTTTTTCAAGCGCGGCAGGCACCGGTTCGATCAAGGTGGGGAATGTCCTATTCTGGTCCATTTACGAATGGGCCACGGGCCGATTTGGAATGTTCACTCAGGTCCGCTACTTGAGTGGCCGGAAGACAGGGTTCACGACATGTCAGCGACACTGGTTCGGAATCAGGCTGCCGTCACGCAGGCGAAGGGGACATGCAAGAGCGGGACGAGCGCAAAGGACCGATTCTCCAACTTCCATGCCGGTTCGAGCGCCGAGCACGCCTGCTCCCTACTTCAATCCGCTGTGAACCATCTCGGCACGAATGTGCTGATCGCGGACAGAAACCTGAATATCATCTACATGAACGAGCGCTCCGAGGCAACGCTTCGTGCAGTGGAGGACGTCCTCAAGAACGAACTCGGCCTCTGCATTGATGACCTGCTGAGCGGCTCACTGGACCGGCTGCACGGCGCTTGGGCGAAAGAGCTTCGCAAGACACTGTCCAATCCGAAGAATCTGCCTATTAAGACCGACATCTGCCTGGGTCCGTTGACGCTGGCCCTGGAAGTGAACGCGTTCTATGACGAGACCGGTGAATACGCCGGTCAGGTCGTGAACTGGGAGGATGCGACCCGGGCCCGAAAGGCGGAATTCGAGTCCGCCAAGATGAATGCGATAATCGAGAATGCTCCGATCAACATGATCCTTGCGGATAAGGATTTTAACATCACATATGTGAATCCGGCGACGATCAGGAGTCTGAGGCCCCTGACGCACATGTTGCCGGTTCCCCTGGACAAGGTCGTCGGGTCGAACATGGACATCTTCCACAAGAATCCGGCCCACCCGCGCCGGATCCTGTCGAATCCCAGAAGCTTCCCGCACAACGCGATCATCGATCTGGGAGATCAGAAACTCGACCTTCACGTCAGCGGCATTTACGACAAGCAGGGCGAGTATCTCGGTCCCATGGTTACCTGGTCCAACATCACCGACAAACTCAAGCTCGAGGCGGAGTCAAATCGGCTCCAGCAGGAGAACGAGCGCAACGCGGCCGAACTCAAGGAAAAGGTCGACCGATTGCTCGTCAACGTACAGGCCGCCGCGGGGGGGGACCTGACCACGCGGGTCGTGGTCAAGGGTGACGACGCCGTTGGCCAACTCGGCGAGGGCCTTGACCGGATGATCTCGTCGCTTCGCCACATCATCATGCAGATCATGGAGGCGGCGGAGCAGTTCACGGACGGTGCCCGCGTTGTCTCGGAAGGATCGGACCTGCTGTCAGACGGCGCGCAGACCCAGTCGGCGAACGTGGAACAAATGACGGCGTCGATTCAGTCGCTGGTCAAGATGATCGAAGGCATCGCACAGAACGTCCGCGATGTCGATCAGATCGCGAAAGACACGAATCAGCGGGCGATCGACGGCGGCGAGGCGGTCGAGAAGAACATTAAGGCGATCAATCTGATTGATAAGTCCGCGGAGAAGATTGAGGCGATCATCGGTGTAATCAGCGAAATCGCGGCCCAGAGCAATCTGTTGGCCGTGATCGCCGCAACCGAGGTGGCCCGGGCCGGCAGGCATGGACGCGGCTTCGCGGTCGTCGCGGACGAGGTTCGCAAGCTCGCCGACCGGTCGAGCCAGATCGCAAGGGAAGTCACGCCCCTGATCAAGGAGGCGACGCAGCGAGTCAGAGAAGTCGCCGAGCTGAGTCATCAGACGGGCGAGGTACTGATGAAGATTATCGAGGGTGTTGATCAAAGCGCGACGGGAATCGGCCTGATCGCCCGCGCGACCCAGGAGCAGACATCGACGGCCGCCGAGGTCAACACCGGCGTTCAGAACATTTCCTCGATCACCGAGAGCAATGCCTCCGCGGTCGAAGAGATGGCGAACTCGTCGAGCGCGCTCTCCGGGCAGGCCGAGCAGCTCAAGGAGTTGGTCGGGGCGTTCAACATCGGCTCGGACAGAGCCAGGAGTTCTGCAAGGGCCTCCCGGTCGATGGCTGTTGCGACAGAAAGATAAGAGAACTCTCGCCGCGGCGCCGGGCGTGGCGGCCTGCGGTGACGAATTGGCATGGCGCCGATCCCTGTATCGAACATGCAGCGAGCACGGTCGGAAAGGAATTGACGCGGTGGAACTACTTAAGTTGACGGAACAGGAATTCGAGCGGGCCGCGAAACTTGTCTATGACAAGTCCGGCATCCACCTTCAGCCTGAAAAGCTCGGTCTGTTGAGCAATCGCCTCCGCAGGCGACTGCGCGCGCTGGAGCTCAATTCGTTTGCTGATTACTACCGGCTCATCAGCAGCGAGCCGGGAGGCGAGTGCGAACTGCCGCATTTTATTTCCGCTGTCACAACCAACGAGACCTATTTCTTCCGAAACGACCAGCTCTGGCAGTTTTTCAAGGGCGAGTTGATCCCGCATTGGCAGGAAGCCAAGGCGAAGACCCGGTCCATTCGAATCTGGAGCGCGGCATCGAGCAGCGGCGAAGAGGCGTACACGGCCGCCATTTCACTCCGCGAGAACATACCCCAGATCGATGACTGGTCGGTGACGATCATCGCCAGCGACATCAGTCCCCGCGTGCTCGATCACGCGCGCGCCGCCATCTACAATGACTACGCCATCTCGCGGATGGGGGGGCCGCGGGTTCAGGCGTGGTTTGACCGGAGTGATGACGGATATCACCTGAAGGAGGTCATTCGCCAGATGGTGAACTTCCAGTATCACAACCTCCGTGACGAATTCCCCGACGGCCGGTTTGACCTTGTTTTCCTGCGAAACGTACTCATGTACTTCGACCTGGACATGAAGAAGCGCGTGCTGGATGTGGTATCCAAGGCGCTCGTACCCGGCGGGCACCTGATCGTCGGCGACGTGGACCCGATCGGCGCGTCGATCCAATTGAGAAGGGCGATGCAGCTTGAATACATGCGACCCGGAGTCTACCGGAAACCAGGCGGCGTCGGCCCAGTACATTCCATGGAATCAACGAGTGGCGCCGCGGCGCTTGAGCGCGAGAAGCATCGGCAGGGTGACGACTGCGCACAGAATTTCCGTGGCGCCGGTCAACAAGAATGTGATGCGATAGGCGTCGATTCCCTGGGCGGCCCTTGATGCGCAGGCGAGGATGCCTCCGCCGACAAGCGGGCCGAGCAGCATTCCAATCGAGCCGGCAATGTTGAATCCCGTGAAGGCGGCGCCGCGCTGTTCGGGCGGTGCAAGGTCTGCGCAAAGCGCGAGGTTGGGGGCGAACATGAGTGCGCTGAGAACTCCCGACAGCAGCATCAGGATCGTCAATTGCTGGGGCGTCGCCACGCCGTATGCGGCGAAGACAACGCCGAAGGCGGCGGAGCCGAGCGCCAGCGGCCAGACACGTCCGATGCGATCGACCAGTCGGCCCGCCGGATAAACAAGAATCGCAAACGGCGCGAGAAACAGCAGGAGAAGTCTTCCTCGCTCCGCCGGGGCCAGGCCATGAATGTCGGCAAGGAACAGGACAAAAGTGGAGATGACCACGCCGACGCAGAACCGATCGATGAAGGCATAAGCCAGGGGCACCGCGAGGTCCCTGCGGCCGGCCAATAGTTCAATGAGTCGACGCAACGGCCGGCGGGTTTCGCGCGCTTCCGGGGCTTCGCGCGCAAAAATCAGAACGCCAACCGCGGCCACCGCGCTGATCGTCCCGGCGATGTGAAAGGTCCAGTCGGGCAGATAGTGCCACACTTCACCGCCCAGGCGCGTTCCGCAGGCCGTGCCCAACATCATTGAGGAGCCGATGATCCCCATCGCACGGCCTCGCCTGTTAGCGGGCGCCCAACCGCCGGCGATGGCCATCAATGTGCTCAGCGCGAGAATGTGAGAGGCGCCTTCGAGAAATCGAAGCGCCAGGAGCGAAGGCAGGTTCGGGGCCAGCGACATGCACGACAACAGGACCGCATCCGCGGCCAGGGCCGATGCGGCAACGCGCCGCCGCCTGCCGGCATCCGACAGCACACCGATCAGCGGCGCAGCCAGCACGGCGCCGATCATGTTGATTGACATGAACGTATGCACCCAGAACGGAGTCGCTCCATACCGGTCGCCGACCAGCTCCTTCAGCGGGGCGACCATCAAGGTAACCGGCAGCATGGTGCCGAACAGCAGGATGGCGAGGGTGAAAATGCCGCGCGTCGCTGAACCGGACTTGTCCATCGCGACTGAGCGACCGTCGGCCGCGAAAGGAATGGCGTTGGATGAGGATTGCATGGCTGACGTCATTCCTGACCCAACCGGAAATCGCGCGTCAACCGCCCGCTGCCTGCGAAGCCTCGTCGATCGCATTATTGATCCGGTGCATCATCTCCATGTAGTCGGTCTGGCGCTTCATCATTTCCTTGAGCTTGTCGTTGCCCGCCACGGCCGCCTCGCAATCCGCGAGCTTTCGCTTGTCGGCGACCTCGATCGGTTTACCGGTGTTTTCCAACTCCTGGATGCGTTCCATCTGCGTCTGATAGGCCTTGAGCGTCTCCTGGGCCTCCTTGTCCTCGGAAACGGCGCGGGCGGCTGCCATGAAGGCGGTCATTCGCGGGTGGGCGGCGATCTTCTTGCCCAGCGACCGGGCATCGGCGATGATGTCTTCCATGAGAGAGTCCTTTCGGTGAGTCGTCTCGACGAACACGTCCATCGTCGCCTCGATCGCTGCTGTCGGCAAGGCTTATCGTTCCGCGAGGCGCGACGAACAGAACAGCCATGGCGCACACCCAACAGCGGTTTCCCACGTTGACCAGTGCACGATCACGTCCTGCCGGCGCGTTGATGTCGGCCGACCAATCTATCAGAGTAATTCATGCCTAAACGGTTTTCAGAACGAATACTTGAGTTCATGCGGCAGCCGGAGTACCGGCCGATGAAGGGTCCCAAGCTGGCCAAGGCGATGGGCATCGCCGAGGCGGAGCATGGCGACTTTCACGACGCCGTGGACGCCCTGCGCCGCGTCGGACGCGTCGTCCTCGGCACCGACAACGCCGTCATGCTGCCGCATCCGCCGAACCAGATCAGCGGCATGTTTCGGGCCAATCCGCGCGGGTTCGGGTTCGTCGTGCCCGACGTGGCGACGGCCCACGGCGACCTTTACATCGGCAAGGGCGACACGCTCGATGCCGTCACCGGCGATCGCGTGCTGTGTCAGGTTGTTCCGCGAGGCATGCGCGACGGCAAGAAGGCGCTGGGCGGACGCATCATCAAGGTCATCGAGCGCGGCGACAGCAAATTCGTCGGCCAGCTTCGCAACGAGGGCGGAACGTGGTTCGTACAACCGGATGGTAACACGCTGCACGTGCCGGTCCTCGTCGGCGATGTCGGCGCTAAGGGGGCGAAAGTCGGCGATCAGGTCGTCGTGGAGATCGTCAGCTATCCGTCGGCCGGCCAGCAGGCCAAGGGCGTCATCGTCGAACGCCTGGGCAAACAGGGCCAGCCCGGCGTCGACCTGATCAGCATCATCCGCCAATACCATCTGCCCGAGGGCTTTCCGGAAGAGGTCATTGAAGATGCGCGGAATGCGGTGCGATCGTTTGACGCCGAAAAGGAACTTGCCCAGCGGGAGGACCTGACCGGGCGACTGACGATCACCATCGACCCCGACGACGCAAAGGACTACGACGACGCCATCACGCTCGAACGATTGTCGGACGACCGGGGCGACAGTGCGGCGCCCGGCAAGGGCAAACGCCGCAAGGATCGATCGATCGGCCCGGCCACCTGGGAACTCGGCGTACACATTGCCGACGTCAGCTATTTTGTCCGCGTCGGGCAACCGATGGACGAAGAGGCGCGGCAGCGCTGCACCAGCGTCTATTTCCCGGGGCACGTGATTCCCATGTTGCCGGAGGTGCTGTCCAACGGGATTTGCAGCTTGCAGGAGGCCGAGCCGCGGCTGTGCAAGAGCGCGTTCATTCGATACGACGCGCACGGCGGCGTGCTCAGCGCCCGGTTCGCCAACACAGTCATCAAATCCGCCAAACGGCTGACCTATCGCCAGGCGTCAGGCATCCTGGAGGGTAAGACCGATGGCATTCCCAAGCCGGTCGTCGAGCTGGTTCGGGAAATGGACAAGCTGGCCCGCGTGATTCAGAAGCGGCGGCACGACGAAGGCATGATCGTCCTCGATTTGCCCGCCGTGGACCTCATTCTCGATGAGAACGGCAAGGTGGTCGATGCCAAGCCGGAAGACGACAGCTTCTCCCACAAGATCATCGAGATGTTCATGGTCGAGGCCAACGAGGCGGTCGCCCGGCTGATGGACAAGCTCGGCGTGCCGTGCATCCGGCGCATCCATCCCGAGCCGGATGAGGATTCGCTGGAGGCAATGGCCCGGTTCCTGCGCGCGGCCGGGTTCGCGATCCCGAAGAAGATCACACCGCGCGACATGCAGGCCCTGTTGGAGCCGCTGCGCGGCAAGCCCGAGGCGTATGCCGTGAATCTGGCGGTGCTCAAGTCGATGGAGATGGCCGAGTACTCGCCGAAGATCATCGGGCACTTCGCTTTGGCCAGTAAGCACTACGCCCACTTCACGAGTCCAATTCGTCGCTACGCCGATCTGATGGTTCATCGCCTGCTGGATCGTTACTTCGAGGGGCCTTTCGGCGGGCGCAACAAGATCGGCCTGGAAGACGTGCCCGACGTGGACGAGTTAAACGAGATGGGGCGTCGGCTGTCCTACAACGCCCGTCGCGCGGAAAGCGCGGAGAGCGAACTGCGCACGGTCAAGGTCTTGCAGCTAATGACCGAGCACGTCGGCGACGAGTTCGAAGGCGTCGTAACCGGCGTAACGAACTTCGGGCTCTTCGTCCAGCATCCGAAGTATCTGATCGACGGGTTGCTCCGCATGGAGGACCTCGGCGACGATTGGTGGGAGGTGGATGTCAAAGCCGGGCGCGTCTGGGGCGAACGAACACGCCAGACGTTCACGATGGGGACGATACTGAAGGTGCAGATCGCCGAAGTGGATGTCTCAGCTCGCCAGCTAAATCTGGCCCTGGTGCAGGGCGGCCAGCCGGTGCGCCGTCGCGGCGGGGGTGCCGGCGGTGTTGGAGCCGTCGGCGATCGTCCTCGCGGCAAGGGCGACCACCCCAGCGGCAAGAAGGGCCACCGTAAAGGCCCATCCCCGCGCGGCGCCGTCAAGCGCGGCGGCAAAAAGGGCGGCCGATCGAAGAGACGCGGCCGAAGATAACGGCACGGTCGTTGACGCAAGTCCTAAGCGCCCGGTCCAAAGCGTCCGCGTGATGGTCACCCCGCTTATGGGCAGGCTCGTCCATGATGCCGTATGTATGGCACAGGTCGCTTATCCTCCCAGGTTGATCATCGCCGTTTCCTGCAGCAGCGATCCCGTCGGCTTCTTGCCGGCAACAGCGGCCGAAATCAGATCGTCGGCGAGGCGGTCTTGAAACGCGTCCCGCTTCCAGCACGGCGAAAGATCAACTCGGCGCGAATCGAGCAGGCACGGAAAGAGCAGGCCGTCCGCCGTCAGGCGCATTCGTCTGCACTGTCCGCAGAAGGGTCTGGAGATCGGCGCGATGATGCCGATGATGCCGCTTTGGCGGGGGCCTCGGGCAGCGAAACGTGCTGCGGTCTCACCCTTGGCGGGTGGCAGCGGCGAAAGCCGAAAATGCGATTCCAGTCTGCGGCGGATCGTGCGCTCCGGAACAAAATGCAAACGATTGAACTCGGCTGCCGGGCCGATCGGCATGGCCTCAAGAAAGCGGACCTCAAAGCGGCGCTCCATGGCCCAGCCGGCGATCTCGATGAGGTCTTCATCGTTGTAGCCCGAAAGCACGACGGTGTTGAGTCGGGGATAGGGAAAGCCCGCCTCGACGGCGGCGTGGAGTCCGCTGATGACACCTTCGATGCAGCCTCCGGTGAGCGCTCGATACCGCGTCGGATCAATGGTATCCAGCGACACGTTGAGTCGGTCGAGACCCGCCGCCTTCAGATCGCGAGCCATTTGGGCGAGGCGCAGGCCGTTGGTTGTCATGGCGAGCGAGAGGTTCGGCGCTTCCCGACGAATGCGGGCTATGAAATCGACAATCGAACCGTGCAACAGCGGTTCACCGCCGGTCAATCGCAGTTGGCGAAGGCCTCGTTGCAAATAGAGATGGCTGATGAGGTCCAGCCGCTGGTCATCCGTCAGGATTGCGCGGCACGATGGTGGGCACGACCCGGGCCGGCAATATAGACAACGCAGATTGCAGGCGGACGTGACTGAAAGCCGAAGGTGATCGATCGTCCTGTCATGGGCGTCGGTGATCGGGCGCCTGTCCAATACGGAAAGCGAGCCGGCCGGGCTGATCGTCGCCTCGGCATGGTTCAAACACGCATCGGCCTTCATCGTGGGTCACGTCTTTCCTGGCTCATGACGGCAATCGGGCCGACGTCGCGGCTGCGGCAGCGCAAGCCGAATAGATTTCTGAGCATCGCATGCAGATCGGCTCAATCTCCTTCCACCCCGGGAAATCTTCTTTGATGGCCGCATGAAGCGACTCGTCATCCGATTGCACGATCGCCCAATCGAACGTGGGAAAGCCGCAGAGTGAACATGCGTATCCGGGCGTCGGGGTTGAGTCATGATGAACGTCGGCCTCGACTTGGCGTAACTGGGGTAGCCCATTCTCGGCCCATTCGAGCAGCGTGTGATGGTTCGGCAAAGTCGTCGTCGCTTGCCGCCAAAGTTCCGCGAACGCGAGATCAGTCAGATCATCGCTGGGAATTCCGAATGCACGAGCCAGCTCCGCCCGCCTTTTCGCCTCCACGCTCGCAGGTGCGTGGCCTCGGTGAGCGAGGCGCCCATCGACGAAGAGCGCCCAGAGAACTGCGTACCGGTCCTGGGCGAGGTTTCTTGCGGCAGACGTGGCGCCGGCCGGCTTTCGAGCGACGTCGTAACCAAAGTCGGGCGTGAGCATGTCGTCGATATGCAGGAACTCGTGACGGGCCCAGTATTCGAAGGCGGAGCGATCGAGCAGTGTCGACGGGGCAATCGAGATGACGACGGTGTACTTGCCCGGCGATCCGAACAATTCCGCGGTCTGCGCCCTGGGGCCTGACGCCTGCGTCACCATGAGTCGGCTCACAGCGCCGCGAATATGGGTGAATTCATCAATCACCGCGAGGATTCGTTTGCGAAGGCCCGTGTCGTCAAACCACCGCTCGTGCAGATCGGCGAACGCCTGATCGCGCGCGGTCGGATCGCGCTGTTCGTAGCACTGCGAGAACTGGCGCTCATAGAGGGGGCGCATCGTTTCGTCCCTACGCGCCATTTCAAACACGGTCCGCTCGATGAGACTCGGTTGCACGGCCAGATACATGCTTAATTCCTTTGGCTCATCGCCGCGGCCAGGTGCGGGCCAAGTTCCACGGCCCCCGGCGCGCCGCAGGTGATCGTTGAGTCCTCGTCAGTGATCTCGCGAAGCTCCAGCCAGCCCGGGCCGATCTGAACTTTGAGGCCGGCACACCACTGCCTTAACAGGTCATGGCCCAAGTCCGCGAGCCTCGCCAATGCCGATTCGGGGCTCGATCGGCGGATGCGCTCGAAGAAGGCGGGCATCCACGAAGCGGCATGTTCGCGCAGGAATTCCCGCTGGGCGTCTGCGCACCGGGACGCCTCTTCGGGCTTGTCCGCGATGCACTCCATCATCGACAGCACGGCAAGAAATTCCCACTGAGTTGCAATGTGGTCTCCTCTTTCCATCGAGGGTCCGGTCACGTCGAATCCGAATGCGCGATAGAAGCCCATGATGTCCGCGAGTGTCTGACTCTGTTGAAACACTTCTGAGCCGCGGTACTCAAGTTCATACGGCGGGCACTCCGATCGGACGGTATGGCCCAGCAGCCTGCCGTAGTCCTGTTCGAAGGCGCCTTTGTCCTTGAAGCACTCGAAGAACGCGGCGGGCCCGGTCGTCGCCAGGCTCAGACTCCGAGCCGCCGCACAAATCTCCTCCTGTACGGCCTGATGGCAGAACCGATCCGTGTTCTCGCGGCAAGGCTCTGCGAATCCCGCCGCGATCAATCTGGCCAGCTTCGCCCGCGAAAGCGCCGCGATGCTAGATGGTGTTGGCATGCATTTCCGGTCGGACATGAACGGGCTCCTCCACCTGCGTGCGGAATATTTCTCGGTTCTTCTTGTCAAAGGCAATGATGGTGTCGTTGAACATCTCGAATTTCTTGTCGGCCACGGTCGATTCCCAGACCTTGGGCCCTTCCTTGATTTCATAGCGATGAATGATCCGATTGGAACGCCGGAACAGCTGCAAGACGGCGAGCAATTCCCGATCGGGCGCGCGATATCGCTCAACGGCGTCCTGTACCCCGGGGCCGAACATTTGCTCCAGGTACTTCGTGGGCACCCAGCGCGGTGGGATGTAGTAGCCGTTGGGCTCGGTCCCGAACTGCGGATAGAGCGGCAGCGCAACTCTGGCGACGTGAACGAGGTAGTAGAGCGGGTTGTAGCGATCTTCGATCCAGGTGCTGTCCTCGTTGACTTTCACGAGGCCCTGCATGCGCACCTGTCCGACGCAGGCCGACATGCACCGCGTTTCCATCGGAACGCCGTCGGACTCGGGGTCGGTCCCTTCGACGCGAGGGTAACAGCCGATGCACTTTTCGCTGGTCCGGGTGGTTCCCCGGTAGAGCGACTTCTTGTACGGGCAGGCCTCGACGCACTTGCGATATCCGCGGCACTCCTGTTGGTCGATGAGGACGATTCCGTCCTCGGGCCGCTTGTAGATTGCATTGCGAGGGCAAGCCGCGAGGCATGCCGGGTAGCTGCAATGATTGCACAGCCGCGCCAGGTAGAAGAACCACGCCTTGTGCTTGTTCGGGCCGGTTGCGTCCTCACCCTTGCCGAAGTCCATGGGACGGGTCAGTCCGCCCGGCGGCGTGTCTTCGTGGATGTTGGGCGCGGTCCACTCCTCCTCGGTGGGGAGATACCCGAGCACGAGGTTGGGCTGGCCACCGCGTGCGACGACATCCGGGCACTCGAAGATCGTCCTGCCTTTCAACTCTCCGTACGGCTTGCGCGTGTCACCATTGGGATGTCCGGTCCATTCAACGCTGTCCGGATTTGCCTGGGCGAGCAGGTCGAGGGTCTTCACATCCCAATGCTGCGGGTAACCGCCATAGGGCTTGGTTTCGACGTTGGTCCACCACATGTGCTCCTGGCCTTTGGAGAAAGTCCAGGTGCTCTTGCAGGCCATCGTGCATGTCTGGCAACCAATGCAGCGATTGATGTTGATCACGAAGGCGAACTGCTGCTTCGGCGCCGCCTGCGGATAGGGGTAGCCCATCGACCGGCCGAGTTGCCAATTGTATACATTGCTCATGTCGGACTCCTCGTCCTAAAGAACCGGGAGGTTGACTGCGCCGCCCGGGTCACGATCCACTTGCAGCCTTGCCGCGCGCGGTCCGCGCAGCAGGAACTGCTGCTCAATCATTTCGCGAATGACTTTCATGCCGAGTTGGGTGACGGCCAGCGTCGGGCCGGCGAACTGTCTGCTCTCGAACATCTCCGAGATGGACGCTGCGCTATGGCCGAGGCGAACGTACTCCTCGATGAAGCACTCGGCCATCTCGCGCACCGAGCCGGGGTCGTCTACGGTCAATTCCACGCCGGTCAGCGTCATGGGATCAGTCGGATCGGGATCTTCAAAGGGCATGTCTGGCTCCCCTGTCCTCCAACTCGCTGCGACAGACTAGAACGCATCAAACTCGACCGCCGGCGCTGCGTCATTGCCGCCCACGAATCCGCCGGCGAGGTATTTCTTCATCATGTCGCTCTCCTGTCCCGGCGACATGCCCGTTGTCGCGGGCAGCCAGATGCCCTTGCCGCCGAGGCCGCCGTCTTCGGCCTTGGTAACGCGAACAAGCGTTTCCTTCGGAACGGTATTGATGGCGTGATTGTCCGCCTCACCGCCGAAGATGAACCCCATGAAGACCTTGGCCTTGTGAAAGAGATTGTCGGTCTGATGCATCGGCATGTGCCAGTTGCGCGTCAGACTCTGCTGGGAGCCGTAGCGCAGATTGGCCTGGTACCCGTCATCCGACAGCGCTCGACCATCGGGCCGCGTTTCGTGCGCCTTGACGCTTTTCTCCGTGGCGATGTAGGGCGCGTGCTTGATCATGATGCAACTGTACGGATACGCCGGGTTGTAGATGGCCCGAAGCATCAGCCGTGCGACCTTGTAGAACGGATCATTCGGCTTCGCGCCGATGTAAGGCCGGTCCGCCGGATTGGCATCGACATAGACGTAATCGCCGTTGTTAATGCCGAGGTCCAATGCCGCCTGCGGGTTGATGTGCATCTGATGATCACCGACGTAGGGAGAGCGTTTATCCATCCGATGCGGGTCGCCGAAACTGCTATCGAAAATGTTGTGCCAATCGACGTTGCTCCATGATGAGTGGACGCGATGCCGAGTCTTGGGCGTCAGGGCGTAGAACTTGAAGCCCTTCTCCCAGAGGAAGTTTCTCGTGAGCTTGACCTGCTTCCAGGGCAGCTTGATGTTTCTCACCGTTCGTTCGTCCCAATGCTCCGCCTCGGGGCCGATGCCGTAATCGTTTGGCCGGATGTACGGGTTGCTCGACATGATGACGTTCGGCAGATAGGGCGTTGCCTCGGTTCCCTCGCGGTGAACGATGAAGTTCTCGCCGTACTCAATGGCCTCGGGGATGTCCGCGTATGCATGAAGCCTGCCCGTGTCCGTGTGGAAAGGCTCGTCGTTGTGAACCTGCTCCCAAAATGGAATGCGCGGGTATGTTCTGAAGAGCATCAGGGCGGCGCCCGGCGGGCCGTACTTGCCGGCCATGATGTCCTCGAGCTTGTATCCGACCGTCGTCGTGCTCGTGTCGAGCAGCCTTTGGAGATAGATACTTCGCTTTCCCTCGTGTTCAAACTTAAAGTAGTCGTGGAACTTCTGTTTCCACTGGCCGCCGAGCTCCTCTCCGACCGCCTTGGCGATGTTGGCGAGAATCCAGAGGTCGTCCCGTGAGTCGAAGACAGGCCTGATGCCGCCTTTCCATATCTGAAGGAACGGGTTCGAGCAGGACGCCGTCACCTCCAGGTCCTGGAACTCGACCCAGCTGTTGGCCGGCAGACCAAAGTCGGCGTATTGCACCGAAGATGTCATCACGATGTCCTGCGAGATGATCATCTCGATGTTCGGATTGACGTTCTTGAACATGTCGTAAGCGTGCTTGGCATTATTGAACAGGTTCACATTCGTAAACTGCAGCGCCTTGGTCGGCGTCGGCATGTGCGACTTGCCGGTGAACACCTTTCGCCCGTCCTTCGGCGTATTCACGATGAGCGGCCGGTCGCCGTGATTCCAGTAGGCGGGCTCTTCATCTCTCGCATAGTTGTGCGCATGCACCGCCTTGCCCGGTGCTTTTTCATCCAGGTTGACCTCAAATGGATCTTCAGCGACCCAGCCCTTGAAGCCCGGGCCGGTGATGGCGCTGCCTTGGAAGAGGGCGGCCTTATAGTTGCCGGCCCATCCGTGGCAGCCCGCGCCCGGTTTGCCGATGTTGCCTGTCAGAAGTATCGGAAGGAGTGCCGCGCGATTGGCCTCAGTCGCATGGAACCAGTGGTTGATGCCTTCGCCCTGGTGGATGGCAACTGGCCCGCCGGCCTTGGTGACCTCCCAGATGTCGCTGGCAAGTCGTTCAATCAAGTCCGCGGGTGAGTGAGTGACCTCCGCCACGCTCTCCAGGTCGTAATCCTTCAAATGAATCTGGTACATTGACCAGAGCGTCATCACCTCGACTTCGCTGCCGTCGGCCAGCTTGATCGTCCATGTGCCTTCAAGGGCCGGTTCGATTTTCCGGGAGCGCATCCGCCCGCCGACGTCATCGCGCGTCAGCGCAACGGGTTTGTTGGTCTTGACATCCCAAACCACGCGGTCGCCGAGGGTCTGATGCTGTTCGGCCGTCAGGCCCTGCACTTTCATGCTCGGCCCGTCGGATGCGAGCGTGCTCTTGTACCCGGCGAAGACCTCTTCCGCGCGGAGCCTTTTCAGATTGTCCGTGCGTACCAGCAGCGGGAAGTCCGTAAATTCCTTGACGAATTTCTCGTCGTACCAGCCGCGGTCCATCATCAGCCGCGTCACACCGAGCCAGAGCGCCGCGTCGGTGGCCGGCCGGATCGGTATCCAGTAGTCGGCCTTGGTACTCGGAGCCCCGTACTCGGGAGCGATGACCACAATCCGGCCGCCGCGCTCCATGCACTCGATGAACCAATGGGAGTCGGGGAGCTTGTTCTCCACCAGGTTCTTGCCGTCCATGATGATGAGCTTGCTGAATCGCAGGTCGTTGAAATCGCAATCCGAATTCTGAAGCCCATGAACCCAGGGTTGCCCGGGCGTCTGATCGCCGTGCCAGGTGTAGTTGCTCCAGTTGCGGCCGGCCTTTGCCTTGTCGGCCCCGACATGACGAATCGCCGCGTCGAGCAGCGCCATGCTGTTGTTCAGTCGGTACATCCCATACTTGCCGAGGACGCCGAGCAGGCCCATCCCTCCGCGCATCTTGAACGTGCGCGTGCCCGCGCCCTCCATCGGCTCGAGCATTTCCTCCGGGTAGTTCTGTTCACGCAGAAGCTTTGCCCCTTCGTCGCCGCTGTATCGTTTGCCGATGGCGACGTATCCCTTGGCGATGTACTTCAGCGCGCTGTCCCAGTCGATCTTGACGTGAACGTCCGTGCCGCGCGAATCAAACTTGTATTTCGCCTTGTTCTCCGGCGTCAGCAACGGGAAGCCGTCGTCGGCCCACTCTTTCCAGCCCTTTCGAATGATCGGGTGCTTAAGGCGATAAGGGCCATAGACCAGCCGATGAAACGTATATCCCTTCGCGCATTGTCGCGGGTTCCAATTGGCGGTGGCCTTGTTGCCGTAGAGATCAGCGTACTTCTCGGAGTCGTATTGGGAGCCCATGCGCGTGATGATGCCGTTTCGCGTATAGGCAAGGACGCGACATGCGTGCGTATCGTTCGGCGAGCAAACCCAACTGAACGTGCCGTCATAGGCGTACTGATCGCGATAGATTTTTTCCCAGTCGCGGGCGGGGTATCCGGCGAGCGGGTTCCCCACATCGGGTCGGGCCGCGAGTGCCTGAAGCGGCCAGCTCAAAACGCCGCTTGCCCCGGCGGCGAGAACGACAGAAGTTCCCAGGAACTCACGTCGTGTGGTCTCAGAGGCCTGCCTTGGAGCCATGGTCAGTCTCTCCTACGCCCAAGGGCGTGTTGGTGTCGCTTTCAACTATTCGATGACCAGCTTTTGCCAGATGCTGATGCTCTTCTTGCCGTCGCGATCGCCGATGCCGCCGTCCCAGATCGCAAAGGAGATCGGGAGATAGTCGCCGGGCCGAAACACGCGCTCATCCGCGCCGCCGTGTTCGTGCTGGCATGGCGGCTCCAGCGATCGCTGCATTTGCACCGACCACATCCCGCGGTTGTAAACAGCGCTGCCTTGAACGAGTTGCACGGACGCCGGTTTGCTTGCCAGCGTGCCGGGCCCGCGCGCGACGAGGCATTCCACGGGAGTCTTAAGTTCGGGATCGGCGACCAGATTGCCGGCTCCCCAAGCCGTGATGTACTGCGGGTTGTGTTGTGTGATCTCGCCGTGCGACCAGTCCACATTCGACATGTCTTTTGCCCGAATGGGACATTCGTCGTACATATCTACAACACGATCCGGGAATGCGGCGTCCACGTCCTGATAGCCGTCGGCGATGTTCTTCTGCCGATCAGCTTTCCACATCCAGATATTCACGCCGCCGTGCTGCGAAGCATCTCCCATATAGAACGGCGGGTTGCTGGAGAGCGAGAACTGGATGGCAATTGCGTCTCGAAACTCCGCAACACGCACGGCGCGATCGTCCTGAGTTGCATCCAGCCAGGTCAGTCGAATGGCGAGCTCTTCGCTGTTGTGCATTGCCTGCGCGACGAGTCCCTCCACGCGTTCATCGTTCCACCACAGCGGTGTCAAAGCGACGTACGCCGGGCGCGCCTGGTCCCATGTTGTGTCTTCGGGACCGGCCGGGAGTGAACCGATGATGCGGGCGGCGGTGATCGTGCTTTGCCTTAGCTGGGCGCGATCCTGCGAGCCGGATCTGGCGAGCGATTGCACATAGTGAATCAAGTCCCAGGTATCGTCGCTGGAATAGTTCCCTTCGTAGGCGGGCATCGGTGTGCCGCGCATGCCCTTGAGGATGCGGCAGTACAGGGCCGGTCCGTCCATCCCTCCCTTGAAGATGCCGTTCACGAATGACCGCGGCGGGTCGGGATAGCCCTCGTCGTCAAACTTGACGGCCTCGGGAAGTGGGTGGCCATCCGGTCCGTGACAGGAAGCGCATGCCTCCAGGTAAACCCGTCGGCCGTTGAACCATCGCAGATCGTCAAGTTTCGGTTCAGGCGGCACAACAATGGATGCACCGGGCGAAATGCGATCAGCCAGTAGGGCATCGATCTCGGAAGGTTCGATTTCGCCGCGGTCCGCCTCGGCCGTTAATTCCGCTCGAACGGCATCGGCGTGAATTTGTCGGATAAAGGCCACGAGGGCTTGTAGGTCGGCAATTGGAAGGTGCCCCCACGGCGGCATCGCGGAGCCAGGCATTCCCCGCGAAATGGTCCGCATGAGGTCCTCGTCCGAGGGAACCTGGTTTTCAGTCGTAGCCAGCTTGAACTTTCCAGACTTCAAGTTGCGCGGCCGCGGGTTCATCAGATAAGCAAACTTGCCGGCGCCGTCCCCTGTTTCTCCATGGCAGATCGCGCACTGCGTGGCGAACAGTTGTCGTCCTCGCTCGAGCAAAGTGGGCGTCTGGGAAGGGTCCACCACGGCTGAGTCAGATGCCCCCTGGCCCGAGCTTGAGTGGGGCGGTGCCGACGGCGATTCACGTGACAAAGGGTCATTGACCGCGAACGCCTCCGGCGACCCAAAGGGCATGGGGTCGCCCCTGAAGGCCTTTCCGGATGAGTCATTGGGCAGTTCAGGGTTACCGGCCTGAAGGGCACAACTGACAAGCGTGATGATGATGCCCAGCAGCCAGATGGTGGGCAGCCAGTTCATGGTTGATTTGGATGAAGCCATGATGCGAATCCTCCGCAGGTCACTGAGAGGGATATTACATAGTTCTTGATCGTCATGTCAACAATAGATCGTCAAAAAAAAGGAGCTATTTTCTGCGTTTCGCCCGTCCGCTCAGGCCCTCCTGGCCGATCTCGGCGAGGGTTGTTTCCTCGAGCATCTGCTGATACGCAAGAGAAATCGGCTTCCAGTATTCGTGGAACCCGCAGGGATGGTCATCGTTACACCGCGGCTGGCCGAACGGGCAGCGGGACCGATTCAGCACGTCGTCGTAGGGGGAGAGAATGTCAAAGAGCTTAATCTTGTTTCGTGCCCTCGTCAGGCGAAAACCACCGCCGACCCCGCGAGAAGAATCGAGAAGGCCGGCCCGGACGGCGGTGTTCAGGATGCGCGACAAGTATTGGGAGGGCACACCGGTATGCGCCGCGATCTCCTTCGCCAGCACCGGATTCTTTCCGTCCTGCGCGGCAATGTATGCGAAGGCCCGAAGAGCATATTGTGCCGTCGTCGATAACATGGGCGATATCTTTACCCGCTTATCAAAAAGTAATCAACCGATCACTTGACGGACTCCCGATGAGCCGTTGCCGAGACTGCACGCGTGTTTCGGCAGACGAAGATGAGATCACCGCTGGTGGCCGGGATGAAATCGTCCCCTTCGTACGATCCGAATACGCCTTCCACGACGCCACCGACGGATTGAAAGATGTGCTCGAGATCGCTTCTCTCAAGATTGGACATGGTCCAGCGACGGCTGCGCCAGGCGACCGGTTTGTGATCCAGATCGACTTCCAGAATGTCAACCGCGGTTTGCTCGCCGAGCCTTTGCAACGTCTTGATGATCAGCAGTTCGCGGCCTTCGACTCGGCACCGCTTCACGTTTTGGCAAACGCCGGCCTTGTCTTCAATTGCGCTCTGATTCAGGAGCGTCACGACGACGATGCCGCCGGGGCGACACAGGGACATCATTGCCGACACGGCCGACGCCGCACCCTCCATACCGCCCGCAAGCGCCAGTGAATTACCCAGACAGACGACTGCATCAAATCGCTTCGAAGAAACCGGAGGTTCGCAAAAGGAGCGTTGGGCCCAGCAAAGCCCGTCAGGTTCGCCGTGAAGTCGCCGGCAATGCGTAATCATGGCGGGGCTGATGTCGGACCCCTCGACCGCCCGCCCCCAGGAATGAAACATTGCCGCGTGGTGGCCGGTGCCGCAGGCCACGTCCGCGACTGTTTGCACACCATGCCTGGCGAACAGGTCCTTGAAGAACGGCGCCTCTCGAGCCAGCCGCCTGGGCCAGTCCACCAGCACGTCGTAGCGGTCTGCCAGGTCGTCGAATGACTGCTTTGCCGTCGCGTCAGGCATGATTCAGTACCTTAAGTGAGATGCCGATCGGACCGGACTTGCGAACTTCTTCTTGCGAACCAAACGCGGCGCCGTTCAGCTCCGCGAGCAACTCATCAAGATTGAGCTGATGATGGGCGGCGGCCGTCCTCACCGAGATGGCCCGGGCCATCGTTCGTCGCATGATCGGGTTGGCCAGGGGCGCGAAGCCCTTTGCAAGCAATACAGGGAGCGTGGCGGGAAACCATTCGACGATGAGGCCGATCTTGTCATCGGCGGTGATATGCGCCGGACGTTCAACCGGAGCCTCCGCCGGATTCCAGCCGTTCATGATTCGCCACAGGTGTACGCCCCAGATTGCGATCCCATTCACTTCAAGAAGCCCACTCACTCCGGCGATCGGATAGGCCCATTCGGCGAAATCAGTGACCACCTGGAAGGTCACGCGCATCGCGCAGCCGATGTTGACCAGCAGGAACGGGAGCCACAGCGGCCGCAGTCGCCGGATATCCACGCCATTGAGCGTGGGCACCACTTTCGCGGCCATGCCCAGAATCATGAGACTGATGAAGCCGACGGTAATCGCATGTCGCACGGCCCCGTAGTACGCATGGGAAAAACCGATCTCCAGAGACTCTCGTCCGCTCATGGAAAGCGCCCCAGCAGAGGGAAGAATGACTCGCATATAGAGCGGCGCGAGTACAAGCATGATCATCGACGTATGCAGCCATGCGACGGCGCAGCGAATAAACTTCGTACTGCGGTCCCGCTCCGTCGGACGCGCGAGCAGCCCCCATCGGAGAGTCAGCGCGATGCTGCATCCTGCGAGGAGGGTCATGGCGGCGTAGAGCGGCATCGCCCACCGATAGTCGCCGGTGCGACGCATCACGATGAAGAGCACCGCCTCGCCGAAAATGGCGGCGACCATCAGGACGAGCGACCGAGTCACCAGTTTCCGACCGGGAGTCGCCATTCCAAAAAGCGCAGGGAACATGCGTATCCCGACGCCGAGGATCATGAGCATCGCGAATCCGTGGATTTGCAGGTCCCGCAGCGGCGCCTGATACGTCGAAATGATGCGAAGCAGCTCGGTCCGGTTGATTGCGGACGTCGTGGCGTAAAGGAGGCCGAGATCATAGACGGCCTGCACGAAGAAGAAGCCGAGCGACGCAACCACGAATCCATCGTGTCGTTCGTAAGGCTTGCCGCTGAGTTTGAATGTCTGGAGCAGCACCATGACAAAGATGCCGATCGCGGCGATTTCGGCGAAGCTCGCTGCAACGGCCAACTCCCGGAACATCGGACGCGCAAACAGCGGCTCCCCGATCGCCCGGGCAAAGACGCCGAACACCATCAGGTAGAAACTCATGTTCGCAAGATCGGGCCTCCACAGTCTGGTATGCTTGATGCGTGGAAATGCCTGATAGGCGAACCCCATCACGAACAAACCGACCCAGCCGAAGATCTGTGCATGTCCGTGCGCGTTGATTTCGTGGATCGAAATGCTGGTGAACGCCTGGCTCCACCCGATGCGCAGGAGGAGTACGGCGCCCCACACGGCGCCGGCAGTCAGCACAACAACCAGCCCTGCCTTGAAGAATCGGCGATACATGGTGTTCGCCAACTCGTCGAGAAGGTCGGGCGTCTGCGCCGCCGCGGATGGCGCTCTTGATGGATGGGCCGCTGCGTCGTTCAGTTCATCAATGAGCTCCGCCTCCGGGACGCCGTGTGCTCTTGCAAAGTACGCGACTGACTCGGCTGGTCCATGGGGGCCTCCGCAACCTTGCAGACCGTACTTGTCGAAGACGGCTCGGGCGCCCGGATGGCGTCGCAGGACGTCCGGCACCATCATGTCTGGAAATACGGGTCCGGCAGCTGTAGACGTCGCAGTCATGGGTCACCTGGTTCGCTCATTTCCGTTCGCTCTTTTCCATTCGCTCGCTTCAGGGGGGAGTCGAGCGACGGAACGATTCGGCTGACGCCGATGCTTGATCGGCTATTCTTGACATCTGTATCAAGAATACATCTGATTCCCAGGTTGTCAATGCGCCGGTTGAGAACCCGCAAGGGCGGGACGCATCGCCGATGGATAGCGTAAGTGGCTGTCTCCGTTGCCTTTACGGTGCATGAGTGACTGCTCCGGAGGATTTCCGGGCATTGATCCAACCCCCAAAAATAGATAAACTGATAGAGAAATATGCTTTAGGCGCTGCCGGGAGAAAATGGGCGCGCACCATGCGACCTCGAGCTCGCCATCAGACTCCGGCAGGGTTTTGCATTGCCGCATCTCAATCTGGGTCGCATTCATCTGATCAGCGGCGACCGGCAGGCGGCGATCCGTCACTTCGAGACCGCCGTCACGCTGGATCCGAATCTCGCGCCCGTCGTGCAAGTGCTCGTTCAGGCCGATCGAAATTGACGGGCGGTCATCGGGTCCGTTGTCCACATGAAGCGATCGAGAAGGGGGCGAGAATGTCGAGCGGCCAACGATGACTCGTACGCACACCGATGTCATCTGCGGAGCAATTCCCCGACCATTTTCGCATCGGTCGCGATAGTCACCCGACCTGATCTTGACTCACGTCTTCCGAGCCGGTTATATTGATGATAAGAGAGTCAAGAAATAGTCTAAAAGTCGTCGCTCCCGAGGTGTCCCCATGTTCGCATATCGCCCTCTAGGGCTTGCCGGAAGTGTCCTCGCAATCTTCTTCATGACGCCGACGCGCGCCATAGCGGACCCTGTGACCGGTCTCGTTCGGCGTGCCGGTGATCTCGCGCCGATCGGTGGGGCGAAGGTGACGCTTCAGGCCTCGTTGACGCATACTTTCACTCAACCCGATGGAACATTCACGTTCGACGTGCCCGCCGGGCCGGGCCGCGTGATCGTCGGCGCGGCCAAGGGCTACTTCAACGGCGGGGTGACGGTGACATCGCCCGCCGTCGGCATCGTGATCACACTGACCGCGGTTGCACCGGGAAACGACCCCGCCTACCAGTTCATGCCTCCTGAAAACTGCGGCATCTGCCATCCCAATCAGGTGAGCGAATGGACGAATTCACCCATGGCCAATGCCGGCGTGAATACATGGGTGCATGACATTTACAACGGAATGGCCACCCCCGGCGGCATGGGCGGGTTTGTCTATACGCGTGATTCCGTCTTTGCCCCGACCAATCCGAATTCCGAGTGCGCCGCCTGTCATCAGCCCGAATCCTGGATTCCCTCGCCCTTCACACGCATGGAAGGGCCGCAGGATGCCGGCTATCCGTCGATCGCCGCAGCCCATGGCATCTCGTGCGACATCTGCCACAAGGTCGCAGACGTCGACGTGGCGAAAATCAACTTCCCCGGCATCTTCCCGGGCGCCGTGGTCTTCACCCGGCCGCAGGGGCCTTCTCCCCATCAGGTGCAGTACGGTTTACTCGGCGACACGACCGTCAACATGCCCTTCATGATGCGTGCGTCCTATCAGCCTCAGCTCATGGCCGAGGTCTGCGGCACCTGTCATCAGGATCGAAGCGATCCGGAGGAGAATCACTCCTACACCGGCCCGATCTCGGAACCGACCTATATCGAGTGGGATGAGTCGCCCTACGCCGATCCGCAGTCCGCATACTATGCCAATTGCGTGACCTGCCACATGCCGCCCTCCGGCGAGACGCAGTTCTGCACCATTCAGAGTCCGCCGCTCGTTCGCGATACCAGTCTCATCCGATCGCACAACATCCGCGGAACAACACAGGACTTCCTCGAAAACGCAGTCACCTTGTCGATGGCGACGAGCGTCACCGGCAACACGCTGCAGGTCGACGTGACGCTCGACAACAACCTCACCGGTCACCACGTCCCAACCGGCGTCACGACGCGCAACATGATCCTTTTGATCGAGGCCTGGCCTGATGGACAAAGCCCCATCGCCGACCTCCTTCCATTCACCGGAGCCCAGACCGTTCACGCGCTCGGTGGCGTCGGCGACCCGGCCCTCGGCTACTACGGCGGTCGCCCCGGAAAGCTCTATGCCAAGGTGAATCACGACGCGCAGATGAGCAGCCCGACATTCTTCACCGACGCAACCGGCATCGTCTTTGACAATCGGCTCGCCGCCCTCGAAGTGGACCAGACTTCCTATACCTTCACGCTGCCGCCGGGCACCGGCGATATCCGTGTGCGAGCCCGACTGCTTTACCGCCGCGCCTGGCGAGCGCTCGTCGACGCCAAGGGCTGGACCGAGGATGGCCACGGCAATCCCCTCGGCGATGTCCAGCCGCCTCACTACGGCTACCTCATGGAATCAGCTGAGATCATGGTTCCAAATTGTGAGATGGCCGGCTCAGGCGACGTGAATAGCGACGGTAACGTCAACGGCCTGGATATCGGCGGGTTCGTGGACGTGCTGATCAACAGCCCGAATGGTCCCGCCTCCCCGGCATTTTGCGAGGCCGACATCCAAAAGGACGCAACGGTGGATTTCGCTGACCTCGGCTTATTTGTCCAGAGTCTGCTGAACTGACCTATTCCCCATTAACCTGACGGCAAATGCGACTGCGCGCGCGGCGCCTCCGGGAAGATGCGCTTCAGCGCCTTTGCCAGGCTCTTGAGCGGCTGCGGCTCGATCGTCGGCTCCTGGAAGGTGCCGGTCAGCCGCACTTCCATCAGTTCGCGCGAGGCACCCTCCAACAGATCGGTCAAAATGGGCAAACGCAGCCGCAGCGGACTACCCGCCAGCAGCCGAACGTCGAGCTGTTTCGTCCGCATGTCCATCATTCCGCCGCCGACGAAAGAGACGGCCTTGCCCTGCAGATCGATCTTTTGAAAAGTCAGCGTATTCCGCGAGATGAAATATTTGATCCACCCATCGTGAAACACGTTCTTATCCGGCGTGAGGTTCAGCACCTGGAAAATCGCAAAGACGATCGGCATCCTCCACACCTGCGCGCCGGCCACAAACAGTTCCCCCGCGCCCTCGCGATAGCCCCGCGAGCCACCGCGTCCCTGCAGGATGAGGTTTCCGCGTATCGTCCCGTGCGTCTCGTCGTCTGTCTCGCCGCCCAGCGACTCCAGAAAGCTCCGCAGCTTCAGATCGCGCGCGACGATCGACGCCTGATAGGTCACGTCGCTGTGATGCAGATCGATCTCCGCCTCGCCCGTCGCCTCGCCCCCGTATGCCACCGCCACGGCATCGCGCACGTGAACATGATGTGTCTTGGGGTCGGCGATGAGGCGCCCTTCCAACTGGCTCATCTCCCACCCGGCCAGCGTCGCCGTATCGAGCGCCATTAGCCCCTCAAGTCGAACTTCGCCATCGGTATCGACGTGCAGGGCCCCGCTGACAAACCCGTTGAGATTCTCGGCGCTGAACCCCAGGTTCGCCGAAGCGCCCGCCAGAATGAGCCGACCCGTCGCGTCCCAGCTCAGTCGCCCGCCCGCGCCCTGCGCGAACACCAGCGGATCAAACTCCAGCCCGATGGTCCCGCTCGGCTTCGCCGCTGTCACCAGCTCGCGCAGCCTCGGCGGCAGCGCGGCGATCAATTCTTCATCAATCACCAGTCCGCTCGCCTTCACCGTCAGCGACCCGCGCGGCCCGGGATCGGCGAAGTCCAGCACGCCGCTCAGCTCCACGATTCCCTCACCGCGCCGCCCGCGCAGCGAAACGATCTCGACATGGTCGTCCGCCACCTTCAGCCGCGCCGACACATTGGTCAGCGGCAGCGGGAACGCCTTCAGACAAAGTTCCGCATTCTCGGTCTCAATCCGCGTGCGATGATGTCGCTGCGTCTGTCCGTCGATCGATGCCAGATGGACCGCCGAGAGAATGCTCAATTGCCCCTTCGGCTGAACGGCCTGCCAGACCTTCCGAAGCGATTCAGGCAGCGCCGCCTGCAGTTCGTCATCCAGCGCCAGGTTGCGCGCGTCAAAAACCAGGTCCGCCTCGTAGCCGCTGTCCAGCCGCCGAACATCCCCGCGCGCCGTCACCCATGCGTCGCCGTGTTTCCCGGAAACGTCCAGAACCGAAAACCCGTCCGGCCGGATGACAATCTCACCCTGTACGCCGTCGATCCGAAACGGAAACGGTTGATACTTCAGCGCCGCGTCGCAGAGCTTGGCCGTCAGGTTGTATCGCAGGCCCGAAGCCCCGGGCATCCACGCAACCACCCCCGAAAGATCAAACTTTCCCTCCGGCTGAAACTGCTCAAAGGCCCCGCGTCCTTCCGACGGAAGGGCGGCTGCAAGGGCATCGTCCATCTTCAGCGACTTCGCCTCGACGCGCACCTCGGCGCGGTCGATCGAGTTGCCCGCCATTTCCGCCAGCCCCTCGAATTGCACCGTGCCGGACTCGTGCATGCCTTGGATCCCGCGCACCTCAATCCGGTCACCCTCGATCGCGATGCGTCCGGTCACGTGTTCGAGTGGATAAGGAAAATCGGTCAGCAGCAGGTGGGCATCGACCATGTCCGCCACGACGCTTGTACGCCATGGCGGCTCTCCGTCGGCATCGTCGCCCCCGGGCCGGTGACTGCGAATCGTGACATTGGCCCAGCCCTGCGGATAAAAGCGCTCCCAAACGGTGCGATAGCGATCCGGCAGCACGTCGAGCAGCGTGCTGTTAAGTGCCACATCAATGGCATCCACTGAAAGCTGCACCGAGGGAAACTCCGTCGACTGATCGATCACCGCGTCGACGCTGATGATCGCCCCGTCGCGCCGGCCCATCAGCTGTTCCAGATAGACAAAGGGCGGGTCGAACCGCACCCGTCCGGTCAGTTGATCGACGCGATAGGGAAATGCCGACGATCTCCCCGAAGCGCCCCTGGGCTCGAAGAATCCCGTCAGCTTCATCGCCTGTCCTGCGCCTTGGGGCCGCTGTAGCGATAGCTGCAGATCGAACAAGCCATGCGGGTCGTAATCCGCGAGGATGGTCCGCAGCGTCTCCGGCACGCGCGAGTCAGCCAGCAGCCGCCTGCGCAGCGCGCCTTCCGGCGCCGCCAGGTCCTTGCTCTTGATCGAAAGATCGACGCCGATCTGCTCCGGCGACGTCTCCGAACCGATCAACGCGCCGCGAACAATGCACGCCGCCTCGTTGATCACCCCGGAGATGTCCACGTCAAGCCGGTCGCGGCGCAGGTCCAGTATCCCCTGCACGTCGGTCATCACCACCGCCGCCACGGCCGGCGATGTCGTCGTCTGCGGCACATCCGGGCTGGAGCCGAGCATCGACAGCGGGATACGGCACTTCACGCGCCGCAGTTCCACCTCCGTGTCACGCTCGCTTTCCTGCGAGGAGTTGTAGGCCAGTCGGCTCAGCTTCACCTCACCGGCCAGCGCGACGCGATCAAAAAACTCCCGCGCCACCTTCGGCAATTGAAGCCGCACTGTCCGCGCATCCACGAACGGCGTATTCGCTACAAGCTGCACCTCAGGATCGAAGATGACCGTCGTGCGCTCCGCGGGCTCGCTCAGGCGGCGCACTTCTATGCAATAGCCGGTCTCAGACTGCGTCGACGGCCGAACATCGGCATCGAGCTGCTCGTCATCGGACTCTCGCTTGCCAGAGGAATTCACGCTGACGATCGTCGCGATCGCCGACCGAATGGCGATGACAGGCCGCCCGCCGGATTTGGCGGCGCTGGATCGTTGAGCGTGAGGCGTGAGCAATTGCCAGTTGCGAACGTCGGTATCAACATTGTGGACCAGCGTGATGTGCGGCCCCGAAGCAACCACGCGCTGCACGTGCAATGAACCGAACAGCAGTCGCCACGGGTCGTGAATCAGCCGCACCTGCCGGGCCGAGAAGATCTCCCGCGCCTCAAGGCTCTTCGCGCTGGGGTCAAGACTCTCGTCATAACGAACGGCCACACGCACCTTCTCAAGCGTGATGCCCCCGAACATGCGAAACTTGGCGTTGTCAACCGTCACATCGCCGCCCGTCGCCTCGCGCAGAAATTCCTCCGCCCGCGCGCGGATCGTCGCGTCACGTGTGTTGATGCCGTACCACGTCAACCCCAGCACGATCGCGCAGAGCAGGATGATGCCGATTCGCTCGCGCGACACTGAGACCGGATGCCGTTCCAGCGCCCGACGGCGGATGAACTGCCGCCACCGGTTGGGGCGTCGAATCGGTGCGGTGTGTAGCGGGATCAGCATGAAGCGCCCCTGCCGCCAGGTTTGCCCGTGGTTCGAGTCTCCAGGAACCGGGCCAACGCGACGGCCGCCAGTACAATCATCATCGGCATCATCGCCGCACGGTATCGAACAGACCCCACGAACACCATATGAACCAGCGAAAAGTAAACCACCGGGCTCGCCAGCAGCAAGAGTATCGCCGGGCGTTTTCGCATCAAAAAGGCCCCGCAGCCCGCCAGAATATAGACGGGAATGCTGGATGCGAGGGCGACCGCCTGAAGCCCTGTCCCCGAATACCCCTCGGCGTGCATCAGCGGCGACCAAGTCCGGGCGAGTTTCACCACGCAGAGCCGAAGCGCCGCCCCAAGATTCTCCCGCGCCCAGTCCATCGCCGCCTTGCGGCAAATCCGATCCCGCTCGACTTCATTCGCATCGTCGGGCATGGCCGGATAAACAATTCGATCCATCCCCGGACTTCCGTCCGCCCACGGCCCCAGCGCTTCCATCAGGCTCGCGCCGCCGCCGGTTCGGACCGGAACGAATTCTCCCAACACGGCGTAGTTTCGTGTCACCATCGGCGCCAGCGCCATGATACTCCCCACGAGACACAGCGCAACCATTGCGCGCCGCCTGCCCGGCTTTGTTAGCAGCCAAACCGCCGGAAGCATCGCGAACACAAGCATGAACCCCGTGCTCCGCGTCATCGCGCCGAGACCGAGCAGCAAGCCGCCGCATCCCGCGAGCAGGGGGGCATAACGACTCGATAGTCGCGCCAGGCAGCACATCGCCGCAAGAAGAATCGCGATATGTACCGTCTCGGTCAGCACCAGTCCGTTGAAGAACAGGAGAATCGGGTCGATCGCAAAAATGCCCGCCGCGATGATTCCCGCCCGATCACCGCAAATCGCCCGTGCAAGCATCGAGATCAACAGTATCGACGCGCATGAAAACACGGCGTTGACGATTCGACCAAAGCGAAACACCGCCGCGTCGCTGTTCGCGCCGAGCCCAATGCCCGCTGACAAAATCGCCGGATAGACCGGGTCCGTGCCCGCCTTCACTCGCTCCGAGTCGATCGGCCCTTTACCGTCAGCAATGTTTCGGGCGACTTGTACGTAGCGATGTGAATCCGGGAAATCGAATCGCTCCGGTCGGTGTTCGGCATATGCCAGGAGGCCAATCCGAAACGCCAACCCGCCGAACAGGATCACACATAGCCATCTGCCGTAGGACGGAACGCACGAAGGCGCCGATGGATCCGGGCTGTCACGATGGGGAATCCCTGTCACCGGCACGCTTCTTGGATTCGATGGTTATCGAAATTGTCGCGCCCTGGCCGCGCCTCGCCGACCTGCACCACCAGCTTCCCTCCGCGCCGCTCAATCGTCACGCCACCGGCCATCTCCACCCGTCGGGATTTTCCGTCCCCATCGACCAGTTCAGCCGCCGCCTCGATCCGCTCGAAGCCGATCGACTGCATCGCGGCGCCTGACCGCTCGATCGCCACGCGCAGCAGTTCCGTTCTGACGGCCCGGGGAAGGCCTGCGAGCGACTTCACGTCCAGCTCCCATTCGTTCCCGGTCGAGCCTGTAGTGCATTCGTCCAGGGCGTCCGCCGCTGCCGAGCGGATCACCTCCTGGGCTCGCGCTGCCTGCTCAGCCAATTGAACCAGCGCCGTGCCGACCTGCGGATTGATCGCCGCCTCGATCGTCGGGATTAGCTCGTTACGAATCCGATTGCGCGTTGCGGCTCCAGGATCGTAATTGGTTGCGTCTTCTCGAAAGGCCAGACCCGCGGCTTCGCAGTAAGAGGCGATGTCTCGCTTCCAGAATCCGAGCATCGGCCGTACCAGCGTGAGTCCATCGCCCATCGCTCGTTGCTTCGGCATTCCTGTCAGCCCGGCCAGCCCCGCACCCCGGAGGATTCGATGCAAAACCGTCTCTGCCTGATCGTCCGCATGATGCGCGACACTCACTATGCCTGCGGATTGTGACTCGGCGACTCGGCTCAGGAATGAATAGCGCAGCTCCCGCGCGGTCGTTTCAATTGATTGCCCCGTCGTCTCGGCGGCCCCGCCAACGTTCAGGGACTCGCAAACGAGCGGCAGCTCCAATTCATCGGCCAGATGTCTGACAAACTCCGCGTCGCCCGCCGACGCCGGCCGCAGTTGATGATCCAGATGCGCCACGACAAGCCGCCAGCCGCAATCGTGAATCTCACTGACCCGCAGGAGTCCATGCAGCATCGCCACGGAGTCCGCGCCGCCCGAGACAGCGCACACCACGCCGGCCCGGTGGGGGATCAACCGCCGCGCTGATTCAAACAAACTGCGATGAAAATGACGAACGTCCATGATCTCGGATGCCGCCGATCAGTCCTGCGACCGACCGACCGTCAGCGAAACGGCGCCCTCGGCGCGCGCCTTGCGGCGAAGCTGCCCGCAGGCCGCGTCAATATCCAGACCGCGGCTTGAGCGAATGTGTGCGTTGACGCCGTGGTCTCGCAAGTACTCGACAAACGCATGGGCCGACTCCGCCGTCGGCCGCTCGTACGGCAATCCTTCTACCGGGTTGTATCGCAGCAGGTTCACATTGCAGCGGAAGTGCTTGCAGAACCGCGCGAGCTGGGCCGCGTGCTGCTGCCGATCGTTGACATTGTGCAGCAGGATGTATTCCAGCGTGATCTCGCGCCCGGTCTTGTCAAAATAGTGCCCGCACGCCGCGCTCAGTTCCTGCAGGCCGATCTTCTCGGCCCAGGGAATCAGCTCCTGTCGCAGCTCATCACTCGGAGCATGCAGCGAAAGCGCCAGGTTCAGTTGCAGCCCCTCACCGGCCAATCGTCGAATCATCTTCGGGAGTCCGACCGTGCTCACGGTGATCTTGCGGGCGCCGATGTTCGGTCCCCACGGCGCGTTGATCGTCCGCACCGCCCGCATCACCGCGTCATAATTCGCCAGCGGCTCGCCCAGCCCCATGAATACGACATTGGACAATCGCGCCCCCGATGCAGTCGCCTCGGCACTCACCCGTAGCGTCTGTTCGATGATCTCCCCATGCGTCAGATTGCGCTCCAGACCATCCAGCCCGCTCGCGCAGAACCGGCACTTCGCCGGGCAACCGACCTGCGAACTGATGCACGCCGTCCGTCGCGTCTCCGTGGGAATCAGGACACACTCGCTCGTCGCCCCGTCCGGCCACTGAAGTAGAAGCTTCACCGTCCCGTCCGTGGAAGCGCCGCGCCGCACGATCTGCGAACGGTACAGGACAAATTCGCGCTCCATCCCTTCGCGGAGCCCTTTTGACAGGTTGGTCATCGCGCCGAAGTCGGTCACCCCGCGCTCATAAATCCACGACATCACCTGCCCGGCGCGAAAGCCCGGCTCCCCGTGTTCGGTGAACCACTGCGTCAGCGCCGTCTGATCGAGTTCCAGTAAATGTCGCCGGTCTGGCGCCGACTCCGCTTCGCTCGTCAATGTATACCCGCCTCGCCGCGCCCTTACTCGTGGATGATCGTACCGATGCGATGTCCCTGAACGGCCTTCCGCATGTTGCCCGGCTTCATCAGCGAGAACACCGTGATCGGTACTCCGTGCCGCTGGCACATGTCGATCGCCGAGACATCCATCACCTTCAGCCGGTTGTCGATGACTTCATTGTAGCTCAGCTTGGCCAGGAACTTCGCCTTCGGGTCCTTTTTCGGGTCCGCCGTATAGACGCCGTCTACGTTTGTCGCCTTGAACAGGATGTCGGCCCCCAGCTCCACCGACGCCAGCGCCGCCGCCGTATCGGTCGTCACGAAAGGCCGACCCGTCCCCGCCGCGAGAATCACCACGCGCCCCTTCTCCAGATGGCGGATGCACCGCCGGCGGATGAAGTTCTCGCAGGCGCTGTGAACCGCCACCGCCGACTGCACCCGCACCGGCTGACCCAGTTCCTCCAGCATGTCCTGCAGCGCCAGCGCGTTGATGACCGTCGCCAGCATGCCCATGTAGTGCGCCGTCGCTTCCTGAATGCTCAGCTTCTCGGCGATCTTGGCCCCGCGCAGAAAATTGCCCCCGCCGACCACGACCGCCACCTGCACCCCCAGCTTCGACACGCCGATCACTTCCTCGGCAATGCGCCGCAGGGCCGAGCCGTCCAGCCCGAATTCTCCCGCCTGACAAAATCCTTCGCCGGAGATCTTCAGCACCACGCGGTGAATCTTCCGCCCGCCGCGAGACTTCGCCCCGCCTTTTGATTTCTTGCTCATGTCACTTCCTGCCGATTCGGCAAACAGGGCCTCAACCTCAAACTCTATCGTAACCCGGCGCAGCGAATCGGGATATCCGGCGCAGTTGTCGTGCCGGCCCGCTTGGTTTCGGCTTGGAGGCCCCCGGCCAAGTCGATAGAATGATCGCGGTCCATCGGACCGATCGTGGGATTCTTGAAAGTGCTCTAGCAGGGAGGCCCGTCATGGCAGTGCAGAAGCCGATCAATCTTCAGGCGTGGATCGAGGAGAACAAGCATCTCTTCAAGCCGCCCGTGGCCAACCGCTACCTTTACGACGGCCGAGACTTCTTCGTCATGGTCATCGTCGGCCCCAACGCGCGCAACGACTTCCACCTCGTCGATTCCGAAGAGTATTTCTATCAGGTCAAAGGCGACATCGTGGTGAAGATTCACGAGGGCGACAAGATCGTCGACTACCGCATCCGCGAGGGAGAGACCTTCTTTATCCCGGCCAATGTCCCCCACGCCCCGCAGCGCCCGCCGAACACCATCGGCGTCGTCGTCGAGCGCCGCCGCCCGCCGGGCGAGCGCGAGCACATCATCTGGTACTGCCCCGGTTGCTCGGCTTTGGTGGAAGACCTGGAGTTCGACTGCGCCGACATCGTCGAGCACTTCAGCAAGGCCATGGAAGACTTCTGGATGGACGAAGCCCGCCGCACCTGCAAAAAGTGCGGCAAGCGCGTAGAAAAACCGGGGCCGCTGCAGAGCATTTGACGGGCTGTGTGGCCATCAGCGCTTTGAAATACACCGCTTTTGCCGCATTAACAGTAACGCGAGCGGCATCATCATCCCCGCGCCGCAACCTCCGCCCGCAGCGCCGCAGTCGCCCACCGGGTTCACGATCGGACCCGGCGGAGGCGCCCCGGGGCCGGGCCCCGGCGGCGGAGCCGGCATCGCGTCACATGCGTCGCCGATGCCGTCGCCGTCCGCATCCGCCTGAGCCGGGTTGGCGGCGGCTGGACAGTTGTCCACGCAATCGGCTCGACCATCGCCGTCACCGTCGGTGTCCGCCACGCCGCATCCGCAACCGCCGGGTGCCGTCTTGGCGGCATCATTCGCACATCCATCGAGGCAGTCCAGCGTTCCATCGCCATCCGTGTCAGCGGCGCTGTCAACAACGCCGCATCCGCACATGCCCGGCGCAATCTTCATCGAATCGGCGGGGCAGCCATCGTTGCAATCGGGCGTGCCGTCGCCGTCAGAGTCCGCATCGGCAACACCGCATCCGCAGACGCCCGGCGCGATCTTCAGCGGATCGGCGGGACATCCGTCGTTGCAGTTCGGCGTCCCATCGCCGTCGGAATCAGTATCGGCGACTCCGCAGCCGCAAACGCCCATCGTGACTTTGAGCGGATCGGCAGGGCACGCATCGTTACAGTCCGCGGTGCCGTCCCCGTCGGAGTCCGTATCCGCCACGCCGCATCCACAAGCGCCCGGCGCGATCTTCAAAATGTCATTCGGACATCCATCGATGCAGTCCGGCGTCCCGTCCCCGTCCATGTCGCTGGCGCTGTCGACCACGCCGCATCCGCAGGTCCCCGGCGCGACCTTCAGCGGATCAGACGGACAAGCGTCGTTGCAGTCGAGGGTTCCATCCGCGTCGGAATCGGTATCGGCAACGCCACATCCGCAAACGCCCGGCGCCGTCTTGGTGGCATCGTTGGGACAGCCGTCGGCGCAGTCATCGGTCCCGTCGCCGTCGCTGTCGGGACACGGTACGAATGAAGAGACGTAAATGGCGTTGGTTCCGTCGGAGAGATTGACGGAGAAGCAGACTTGCCCGCTGTTGTTGAATGCGTAGCCCTGCCCGTCCTGCCCGGCGACGCCCTTGGCGGGGAAGACGCCGCACGAATTGACGGTTCGAAAGACGCCCGGAGTAACTTCCAGACTCTGACCCTTCACAATCACAGGGGTCAGCACGCCTGACGGCGTCGTGGCCCATATGGAATCGCCGTTGAACTGATATTCGGGCGCACCGGCGATTTGGGCATAGAAGGCCACTTGCCCGACATTGTTAATGCTTGGAACAACGACCGGCGTGTCGAAGTAAATCCCGGCCGGAAACCCCGGGACGTCCATCCCGTCGCGCATGATGAGTTGGACGGTGCCTGCGGGAAGCGTGTATTTGTAAACGGCGAAGTCGTTCGTGAAGTTTACGCCGCCCAGACCCTCCTTTAGAAAACTGCTGAACGCGACTTCTCCGTTCGCCGAAAGGGCCGGAGGATAGAGGATGTTGTAGAAACCGCCGCCGGGCGCTGGGTCGCCTTCTCGGGCGATGAGACGGAGTGTCCCACCCTCCTCGACCCAGATTGATTCTTCATTCTCCGTGGTTACACCGATACCCGTCAGAGTCGCGTTGAAGGCGAGATACCCGTCGTCATTGATGGTCATACTCGGAAAACTCAGGAATGAGACGTTTCCAAGCCCGGGCGCGGGTTGGCCCTGATACGCCACGACGCGCGGGGGGCTCATCGTGCGGCTCTCCGACATAAGCATCTGCCCGTAATTCGTGGGAATCGAAAAGGCGACCTGTCCGCCCGAATTGATCAACGGTGTATTGTTAAATGAGAAGCCGCTTTGCACATATTGAACGGAACCCGCCATAAACCCCGGCGGCAGGTTCGGCAGGCTGTCTCCTTCGCGGGCGACCAGTCTCAATGGTCCCCCCGCTGTTCGGCACCAAAGTGCGCCGTCATCGTTGACAGTGACACCACCGACGCCGACCTTGAGAAACCCTTGAAAAGCGACATCGCCGGAGGAACCCATGCTCGGAGTGCCGACACTTGTGATCTGGGTGCCGGCCGGGATGCTCGGAAACGTTTCGTCTCCGAATGCCACTCTCACGACAGTGCCCAGTGTGTTCTGTGCCCAGCAGCCGCCCTGAGAAATCATCGGAGCGGAGCCCACGCCGTAAAAGGCAACTTGTCCGAGGGGGTTCTTGTGCTGCGTCGTAAAACTGTTGGCGTCGAAGTGGAGCGCCACGTTGCCGGGCGTTGGGTCGCCTTGCCGGGCGACGAGGTGCAATTCACCGAGTGCGTTCTCCGAGTACAGGGTCCACTGGTTGAGGGCGCCCACGCCGCCGATGCCGTGCGCAAGGTAACAGCTGAACGAGACATATCCCGCTTCATCGATCGACGGATAGCTCAGTTGCTGGGTGCCGAATATGCCCGTCGTATCCGGGGCAGCTTCACCGGAGCGCATGACCTTCCGATAGGCCATCTGGCCCCGGGCAGAACTCCCGGCGAGCACCAGCAGGATGAAGGCACAGACAAAAGGTCGGAACCGTGATCTAGACATTGGAAAACTCCAGAATGGCGGTCTGCCCGAAGCCCCCTATGAAACCCTCGGGACGCCGATAGTTATGCGATGCCGGGGCGGCAGGATTCACGAATCGTCAGAAATGGCCCCAAAAGCGATGCATCGCCCGGCTCATCCGCCGTCTCGGCCCGACTGCCCAGGAATCAATAGGCCCGTGCGTCGCCGCCGACCTGCTTCGGCGCGCGGCGCCAAAATCCAATCGGCAGGGGCATCGCCCCCGACCTGCTTCGGCCCGAAGGGCCAAAATCCAGTAGGCAGGGGCATCGCCTCTGTGCCCAGAAACCCCCGCGGTAATTTCGACCCCGAAGGGGGTCGCATTTCTCCCGCGCGCCAAGTCCACCATCCGCGCGCACGCCGAGCAAGGATTAAGCAATAGAGGTCAATCCACCCGGTTCCCGCGAGGAAGTACGCGATGCTCAAGATGCACGCCGACCAAGCCCCAAGCCTCACGCCGTTTCACGCCATTTTCCACCAGAATCTCAACTCGCCCCAACTCGCGACCGCCACGTGTGTTGGCACGATTTCCAAAGGCCTTGTGTCACCTTATGTCACCTTCGCATCCTCGCCTCCCTCGCGAGCAAGCAAGCGGCATTCCGGCATGCCGATGGAGCAAAGCGAATTGGGCTTGCCCATGGCGCAAAGCGAAGTGGGCTTGCCCTGGGACCGAACCCATGTGTTTCATCGCTCACCATCCGTGCCGCTACGCCCCGCGAGCCGCAACTCTGAAATCTCAAATTTCAAATCTCAAATCCTCCGGCCGCCGCGGCGATGCCTTCCGCCTCCTGGGCTTACTTGCTCGTTTTCATTCATTTTCCGCCCCAAACTCACCTCGCCCCAACACACGCCCGCCACAAGATTTGCAAGTGTCGCCCAAAACTTCTTTCGCCTATTGTCACCTCGCATAATTCGCAGCGCAAGGCCCTTTTTAAGGCTCCTACGATCGCGTCACCTAGCGCGAATGTATCCGCGCAACTCCGCCGCCGCGCACCATTTTGACGTTTTGTTTTTTTGTCGTTTTGACGTTTCCCCTCGCCGCTACAATGCCCCGACGATGAAAATCGACCTCCACACCCACATCCTCCCCGAGCGATGGCCCGACCTCGTCGAGAAGTTCGGCTACCCCGGCTGGCTGCGGCTGGACCACCACAAGCCATGTCGAGCCAGAATGCTCATCGGCGAGCGCGTCTTCCGCGAGATCGAGGACAACTGCTGGAGCGCCGCACGGCGGATCGAGGACTGTGACCGTACCGGCGTCACCATGCAGGTCCTGTCAACGGTCCCGGTCATGTTCAGCTATTGGGCCAAGCCCGCCGACGCCCTCGAGCTCTCGCAAATCCTCAACGACCACATCGCCGGCGTTGTGCGCGACAACCCCGACCGATTCGTCGGCCTGGGAACGATTCCCATGCAGGACCCCGACCTCGCCTGCCGCGAGTTGGAGCGCTGCGTCCGCGACCTGGGAATGCCCGGCATCGAGATCGGCACCCACATAGAGCCCAACGCCTTCACCGGGCGAAGCGAGTACTGGAACCTGAACGAGCCGGCGCTGGCCGCCGTCTTCCAGACCGCCGAGCGGCTGGGCGCCTGCGTCTTCGTCCATCCCTGGGACATGATGGGCAAGGATCGCATGGCGAAGTATTGGCTGCCCTGGCTGGTCGGCATGCCTGCGGAGACGAGTCTCGCGATCTGCTCGATGATTTTCGGCGGCGTGTTTGAGAGATTCCCGAAGCTGCGCGTTGCCTTCGCCCACGGCGGCGGGTCGTTTCCATTCACCATTGGCCGCATCGAACACGGCTGGCGCGTCCGGCCCGACCTCTGCGCGGTTGACTGCAAGACCAACCCGCGCGAATTCCTCGCCAAGCCCGACGGCACACCGGCCCGCTTCTGGGTGGACTCCCTCGTCCACGACGCAGGCGCCCTGAACTTCCTCCTCGACCTCTTCGGCAGCCGCCGCATCTGCCTCGGCTCCGACTACCCCTTCCCCCTCGGCGAGGCCGATCCCGGCAAACTCATACTGGGCATGTCATCGCTGGATGAAAAGTCGAGAGACCACATTCTCCACGCGTCGGTCAAAGAGTTTCTGCACGGCTGATGGATTTGAGAAACGGCCGAGGTGCCAGGTGCAAACGTGATTGCACCATCATCGCTGCGGGATTGGTATGCCCAGTCGCGCCATCACCATCTTCAAATCCGCCCACGCCTTGCCCTTCTGCGTGGCGTCGCGAAGCAGGTACGCCGGATGAAACGTCGGCATCACCGGGATCGGCTCGCCGATCGTCGCTGTGCCGCTGACGTGGAAGTCGTGCCATCGCCCCCGCAGCCGGCCGATCCCGTCGCGCGTGTCCAGCAGCGTCTGCGCAGCGGGCGCACCGAGCGCGATGATGACCTCCGGCTTGATAATCTCAATCTGCCGCAGCAGATAGTCCTTGCACGCCGTGATCTCATCGGTCGCCGGCGTCCGGTTGTTCGGCGGGCGGCACTTGATGACGTTCGCGATGTACACATCCTCGCGCTTGAGCCCCATGCCCTTCTGAATCATGTCGGTCAGCAGTTGCCCGGCACGGCCGACAAAGGGCTCGCCGGAAACGTCCTCGTCATGACCGGGCGCCTCGCCGATGAACATGATCCGCGCCGCGGGACTGCCGACGCCGAACACCGTCATCGTTCGCGTGGCATGCAGCGTGCACTTCACGCAGACCTTCACCTCCGCGTCGTCAATAACCGCCAGCGCTGCGTTGCGCAGCTCGATCTCCTCGCGGGAAACCGGCGGACGCGCCGGCAGCGGCGGTGCGTCGGGCGAAGCTGGTACGGATGTCGTTGAAACGCCCGCGAGGCGTATCGGCAGCACATCCGCGCCGAGCAGGGCGTCGGCCTCAAACCGCTGTCGAAGGGCGTCGGAAATCGTAGAGTGGGGGGCTGACATCTGCCAATCGTCTTACCAGACGAGAACCACCTCGACAAGGCGATGTGACGAGCAGCAAGTCGCCGGTTGTGAATTTACCGCGGCATCCGCCGGTGAATCTTCGAATCAACCGGCCGCACGTCCGGCCATTCGTCCAACCGACCCGCCGCCGAACGATCGTCAATCAGCAGCAATCCGCCCGGCCGAAGAGCGGGCATGACGTGGCGCAGCCCTTCTTCGGGCCGCTCCAGTCGGCAGAACACGTTAAACGCCACGATCACATCCGCCTCAATCGGAACGCGTTGAAATGAAACATCGAGACAATGACACTCCGCGCTGGGAATCTGCCGGGCAACGGCCGAAAGGATGCGCTGCGAACGGTCGATCACCACGAGCCGGTGCGGAACCGTGATGGTCCGCTCGATTTCCTCCGGCTCCAGTGAACGAAGCGGCATGACCGGGATGCGTCGTAAAAGTTGATCGCTGTACCGCGCTGCATCACCAACCAACTTACGAAGGCCGGACGCGTCATCACGCGATGCGTCGTTCAACATGCCGGCCATCAGCAACGTCACGCCGCCGGGCCCAATCACGACAATCGTCGGATTCTCCGGCCCCTTTTCGCGCAGGAGTTCCGCGAGCCGTTCAAAAACCGAAAGGTGACGGTTGTGCCACGAAGTGGAGCCGACGGGGTCCAGCACGCTGCTTATCCCTCCCTTTTGCCGATCTGGGAGGCGATCAGGGGACCATTTTGAATTTCGCCACGTTGCTGTTCAGCTTGCCGGCGATGACGTCCTCGACCTCGACCTTCATCACATACTCGCCGGCGCCGAGGGACTTGGGAATCGCCAGCGGGCCGATGGTGAGGTAGAAGTCGCTTCGCTGCTGCCGGGCGAGGTCTTCAATGTTTTCATCGCGCTGGGTCCAGAGCTCCTCGCCGGTTGTGCTGAGCAGGCTCTGGCGAACCGAAAGCAGGGTGCGATACATGCCCGAGGGCGTCTTCTCGGATTGGAAGTTGTCCACCTCGATATAAAGCAGGACGAGGTTGCGCGCTCCGACGCGGAAGTCAGCAGGTGAGATCGGCTCGTATCGGCCGAAGCCGTCGATGGCGCTGCAGAGTTCGACCTTCGGCACGCGCAGGTCCGCCTTCTGGCGAACGAGCTTGCGCAGCGTCTCGATGGCATCGAGTTGACGGTTGGCCCACGTTGCCGGGTCGCGCTCCGACGTACTTCGGGCGGACATCATGGCCTGTATCTGCCCGCGCATGATTTCCTGAATGTCCTCATTCACCCCATCGGTCGGTGCGAGGGCCTTGTCATCCTGGCCATCGACGAGGTACATCATCCGCAGTCGAAACTGCTCTTCCAGATTGTTCGGATCGCGGCCGACCAGCCGCTCCTGCTCGGCGATCTTCGCCTTGATCGCATCGGCAGCCGGCGCTGCGGGCGGAGGGACCTGCGTAGGGGCCTGCGTTGCCGGTGATTCGGTTACGATCGGCTCCGTTTTGGCCGTGCTCAATTCATCCGCCGTCGAATCGTTTGAAATCGTCTGGGGGCGGGAATTCGCCGTGGTCTTGGGTGCGGCCGAGACTGAAATGTCCGCGAGCACCGGCGGCTTCGCGACTGGCTTCTCTTTCGCGATGTTCTCTTCCGATGCCTCCGGCGGCTGAGCCGGCGTTGAATCATCCGGCTTGTCGATGTTCGCGGGAGGGCGATTCGTAGCCACGGCGGGTGACTGCGTGACGGGTTCCTGCGTAGAGTCTTTACGCTCGATGGGGTCGGGTTCAAGCGGCTTGGGTTCGTTGCGAGCCGCGGTGGCCGGCATCTGGCCGGAGGTCTTTTTCGCTGGTGATGCGCCGATGGTCGGGTCCTTGCCCGTTGCCTTTGTCGAAGGATCGTTCAGGTCGGCGATCTGCGGAGCGTCGTCGTTTCCTGTCTTGCTTGGTGTATCGGAACCGGCTGGGCTGCTCGGATTCTCGCCGGAGTCCGGCGCCCACTCAGGCTCGTACTGTCCCGAATCGCTTCTCGATCGCGCCGCCGTCTTGCGGATTCGATTGGCGCGGTCCGGGTCATTCTGCCGCTCGATCTTCGTGGTGAAGTCGTTTTGCACGTAGCCCGGGTCGTATCGATTGTTCATCGACTTGACGTACTCTTCGACGCGCTTGTCCACTTGCTCGACCTTCGGATCGCTTGGTTCGGCCGATTCCGGCTTCGCGGCGGTCTTCTCGGGCTGCGCCGGTTTGGCCATCGCAGCCGGTTTGGTCTCTTTGGATTCGGTCTTCTTCAGACCGAACCAGTCCCACTTCTGTTCGGTACAGCCGAAAGTGAGTGTGGCAAGAGCGAGCGCCGCGGCACAGGCCGACGGACGAGATATGGACGGCAACTTTGACATGTGCAAACCTTATCCTCATGTTACGGGCGTCCCGCGCGACGCCGACCGGACCATCCTCCCTGCATACGCCGGAACCAAAGGGCCTATTCTCGCGGTATTTGTTCGACAAATCCAGTGCAACGACTCAAGCCCAGGTGCCGGCTGCGGTAGCTAAGACGCCGCGGCGAGGCTGCAAATCAGCTTTTCGACACCCAATTTGACACCGCCCAGACCGCTCTTGACGCCGACATCGATCCGCAGGAGTTGGCCGAGAATGTCCTCCCATTGCGCCGCGGAGAATCGTCCAAGCTGCCGCCGCACGGCCTGCAGGTCGCCCCAGATTCCCGCCTCTTTCGCGGCGACTGCAATCGGTGCGCCGCTGTCAACAACCCTCCGGGCCTCGGCCATTCTCCGAAATGAATAGGCCAGCCCGCCGATCGCGCGATATTCAGCGTCTCGATCGTGGCTGATCACCTGGTCCCATAGCTCCAGCGCTGCCCGCGCATTGCCGTCACAGATGGCATCGACCAGCTTGAACACCACCTCGGCGCGAGACTCACCAACCAGTTGCTCGACGTCCTTCGCGCGGATCTGCGTCTCCGGGGCGACGAATGTCGCCAGCTTCGACAGCTCCATGTCGAGGAGCCCAAGCTCGGCGCCGACCAGATCGACGAGAAGCCGTGCCGCCGCGTTCTCCAGTCTGCACCCGTAGGGATCGTTCGCCCGATCAGTCAGCCACCCGATGACCGCGGCCCCCTTGGGCGTCTCACACGGAATGTTCTTTCCAACTTCTGCTGTCAGCTTGTAAAGCCGAGTGTTCTTCGGCCAGCTTTGGCAATCCAGGACAAGCACGCCGGATGGCGAGGCAGCGCCTAGATATTTTTCCAGGACGTCGCGATGGGCGCTCACAAAGTCATCGGCGTCGCGAACGAGAACCAGCCGCACCGGCGCGAGCAGGGAGGGCGTGCGGCACTCATCGAGCACTTCCGCGATGCGAGCATCGGGCCCGGCGAACTCGGCCAGCGTCATCTGATCGCGATCCCCGCCAAGAACGGATTGCAGGACGTTCTCCAGCGCCTCTGTGCGGAGGAATACATCCGGACCGTATATGACGATAATGGGTGGGTGGGGGCGATTCGTCGGGCCCTTGCCCGAATCGCTTCCGCTCGATCTTGCCCTGCCGGCCGCCATCCTTCGCCCTCCCGAAGCATGTCGGCCGCGAGTGTTCGCTCGACTGCTTACGGTGTCGCTTCGAGTTGCGCCGCGACGGCAGCGTCTCGATACAGCTCCAGTCGCTTGGCCGCCTTGCGCCGCTGCTGCTCAGTGGCTGTCTGCGATGTCTCGACCTTGCTCCACGCCGCACGGGCCTGCGTTCGATCGCCCATGAAGAGCGTCACATCGCCGAAGCTGAGCCAGGCGTCGGCATCGTCGGGGGCCAGAAACAGCAGCTTCTGCAACGTCGCAGCTGCCGAACGGTAATTGCGATGGCGCGATTGCACAAGCGCCATCGTCTTGAGCGCCGCCGGATCGTCGGGTCGATCTTTTAACAAGCGATCAAGCTCGGCTTCCGCCTCTTTGGTCTGTCCTGCCAGTAAGAGAAGTGCCGCCAGATCATGTCGGGCTGAGGCGAGACCGGGATCGTACTCCAGCGCCTTGCGGTAACGAACGATCGCGACGTCGGTCTCGCCGCGCAGGCGGTGCCAGGTTCCCAATTCGTACTGCTTTCGAGCATCTTCCGCCACCGCCGGGTCGACGCGCTGCATGCCCGCATCCGGCTCTCCATGTGCCGTAAGCGAGCCGCCGCTCGCATGAAGTGTCGGACCGACGAATGATGAATCGATTTGGTTCGTCGGTGCGCGTTCCCCTCGACCCTTCGTCGATTCGGCGATCTCGCTCTGTTCGTCTTCCGGGGCCAGAACCGGCGGCGCGACAATATGCAGGTCACTGAACACGGCGCGTGCCGAGTGACCGGCCCGATCAGTTGCGGCAATTTTGATCTCGACGCGGCCGGCGACGTCCCGCGGGACCTCCCAGCGGAATTCGCTCGCCGCGGCGCGCAGCTCGGCGATGGGGCGGTACATCTTCGACTGTTCGGTCCGTGCATAAACCGTCACGGGTCGCTCGGCCAGGTTATCGTCGAGGACTTCCCAGCGGATCGTCACTTCGCGCTGCGCAGCGAAGTCTTCGGCCGCTCGCACGCTGAGAACCTTGGCGATCGGCGCACTTAGGTCGACTCGCACCCATTGCTGAGGCGCCGTGCCCGGTGTCGGTGGGGGGGAGGAGGCCCCCGCGGCGTTGTGCAGCACGAGGTAGAATCCGTAGAGTCCTTCGCCGTCTGCATGGTATGTGATGGAGTTGCCCGCAGCGCTGGTTCGCTTGGTTGGTTTGCCCGTCTTGTTGAGCCTGCCCGTTGTTCGTTCGGAAGCGTATTTCGTCCATGTCGTCCCGCGATCCGTGGTTGTCCACAGGTCGACCTGCGTCACATTTCCCCCCGACGAAGCAGGCTGGTAGGCGATTTCGATGTCCCTCGTCGGCAAAGACGGGATTTCACGCTCGAAGAACGGCGACGGCATCGTATCCGGCGCGATCGACTCGGAAGGGATATCAGCGGACGCCGCTGCGACACCGCCGCACACGACCGCGGCCGAAATCAAAAGGCGAACGAGAAACAGATCAGTCGATTTCATCTGCAGTCCTTTAATGTTCTCTCCCGACGGTCAGGCGGGCCGGCGAGTACACCCGTCCCGCGCGCTCCGTCGCGCAGTGACGATCACACCGGTTATCGGGCATATCGACGCATCTGGCGTTGCCACTAAAAGTCTGACGTCGCGCATCCCGAAAAAACATCGTTTCCAGCTCTGCCAGTGACGTTGTCCGAATTCAGACATGCTCGAAATGCGATTTGGACTGGCCCCGCCGGTCTCCGTTTTCAATACTGAAATCGGCTCTTTGCTCACGTCGCCCGGCCCGAGGAACGATGTTGGTTGTGCCCGGCGAATCGATCCTGTGCCGGTGGGTAGTTTTGGACAGCAGCCAAGCTAGTGGGGGAATAAGCCGTGAATATTTCGTCCAGGATTTGCAGGGTGGTTATGGCCGCGTCGGTATGCCTGATATTCGCCGGGGCCACCGGATGCACTCAAAGCGACTACAGCTCGGCCGTGAATTATCGCTGGCTGCCCGACATGCGGCCCGCTCGGCAGGCGCCGCCGGCAAGAAATGTCCGCCCCGCGACCGTCGAACAGCCCCCGAAGCAGATTGAATCGTCCGAGGATTACCGCGAACGCCACCCGTCGATGTGGAAGCGCAAATTGCGGGCCATGTACGCCAGCGCCTGAATCGGACGCTCTAAGACTTGCGAATTGTGATTGACTGCCCGGAAGAATACCGCGCGCCGGGCATCAGCAGCAGTTCCACCAGGGACGCCACATCTTCCGGCTGTAGAACCTGATCCTCCGGGAATTCGGGAAATGCCCCGCGAAGCATGACCGTCTCAACGGCGCCGGGCGCCACGCAATAAACGCGTATCCCGTGTGGCCGCCCTTCTTCTGCCAGCCCTTTGCTGTAGGTCGTAACAAACGCCTTTGCCCCGCCGTACGCCGCCAGACCCGGAAACGGATCGTGCGCGGCCACCGAAGAAATGTTGACGATCGAACCGCCGCCGGTTTTCACCATCCCCTCCCACACCGCACGCGTACAGAGAAACACGCTGCGCATGTTCGTACGGACAAGGGTGTCGAAGAGGTGCGGTTCCATCTCCTCGATCTTCGCAACCGGGGCGATCCCCGCGTTGTTCACCAGAATCTTCACCGGGCCCAGCACTTCGGCTGTCTCGGCGAAAAGCCGCTCGACATCTTCCTCTTGTGTGACGTCGGCCACGACGGAGAGCACGCGGCCGTTGTCGCGCTCGATGCACTTTTGAGTCTCGTGGAGCTGTTCGGCCGTTCGGGAAGTGATGGCGACGTGAGCGCCGGCGGCAGCCAGCCGACGCGCTATGGCGCGTCCGATGCCCCGGCCCGCCCCCGTGACGACGGCCGTTTGTCCTCTGAGCAACATGGGTTCCTTAACGTCTATGAGCGCGTCGCCTTGCCAGGGCCGATGCCGCTCGATCCGCCGAGTTCAACGAGTTCGATTCGCTTGCCGAGCCGCTCCTGCTCGTCGGGTGTGCCGGCCCCGCAACGACAGGAGCCGCCGCAACCTGATGACGCCGACCTTCGCATGCCGGCGACGATGCGCGTAATCAGGTAGATCACCGCAGCGCCGACGCAAACCGCGACCAGCAACATTTCAACGACCGGATTCATAACAGGGGATTCTAACGCGCTGACGGCCGCTTGGCGATTTGGCCGCGTGGCTCCGCGAGCATACGATAACCCGCCCGCGAGGAATTAAGTCTCGCCGATCGCCACGAGAATGAGTCATTACATGCAAAAGCCGTGGTTCTCCATTCTTGTCGCGGCCGTCACATCGACCGCCGCGATTTGCTCAGGACCGGGCTGCGCCGGACCAGGCCCGAAGTTGGCCCCTGTCGCGCCGATGGAAAATGTCCCCACCGAAGCCGGCGCCGTTGAATATCGATATGACATGAACGATGACGGAAAGCCGGACTACGCCGAAGTCCGCCATTCCGGCGGGCTCGTTCATCAAGTGCGTTTTGACAGCGATGACGACGGCATTCTCGATGCGACCGTCGATCGCCTCAACGCTAAATCAAACGAAGGCGACAGGCAACTCGTCGTCCTGCTCGACAGCATCCCGTTCGGCGTCGTCCGTGATGCCTGGCAGTCCGGCCGATTTCGCCTTTTTCCGCCGCCCAGCCGGGTCATCAGCCCGTTCCCCGTGATGACCGATTTGTCGTTCTCCGAGTTCTTCGGCGTCTCCCCTTCGCCGGGCGCGGAGTCAGAGTATTACGACGGCAAGATTCTGCACGGAGGTTACGATGTTTATGCCGCGGAAGGTAACGCGGGGTGGATCGAACACACCGATTACCATCTCCAGTTTCTCGCGCACGCCGCCGCCTATCTCTGGCCGGACATCTGGTATGGCCACGAACTCGGCAAGATTCAGCGGCATTTTTTCCGTGGCCATGAGAATCTGTTCGTCGGTTACGTCGTCACCACATCCGGCCTCGGCGCGACCCAGGGCAGGAATGGGCATCAGTCAGCCCTGGTTCGTCTGGACCGATTCTGTCAGGCGGTGATGTTCGAGATGCGCGGCCGCGTGCAGATCACCCTTATGTCCGACCACGGTCACTGCCTGCTGTCCAGCAAGCGTATTCCGCTGTCCGACCTGCTGAAGAAGTTCGGCTATCGCGCCACCGATCAGCTTCGCGGGCCCGGCGACGTGGTCGTGCCGGAATTCGGCGTCGTCAACTTCGCGGGGGTCTACACCCATTCGCCGGACTCCGTCGCCCGCGATCTCGTCGGCGTCGACGGCATTGAGCTGACGACCTTTCTGGACAAGGATGACTCAGTCGTCGTTCGAGGCGCAAGCGGCCTGGCGCGTATCCGTCGAAGCGCAATCGGCGGGGGATACAAGTACGATTGCGAGCGCGGCGACCCGTTGCAACTCCTGCCAGTCATCGAATTGCTGCGGCAGAAGGGCGAAGTCGGCCCGGACGGCAGCGTCTCCGATGCCGCGCTGTTTGATGCGACGAAGGATCACCTGTATCCAGACGCACTTCATCGACTCTGGCGAGCCTTCCACGGATTGATGACCAACCCGCCTGACGTGATGATCTCGGTGCAGGACGGCTGGCACTGCGGCAGCGCCCTGATGACGAAGCTCGTGGACGTCTCCGCGGCCCATGGCTCGCTGAATCTCGAATCATCCAGCGGGTTCGTCATGTCGACCAACGGACCCCTACCCGAGGTCATCCGCATGGAATCGCTCAGGGAGAAACTGGACCAGTTGGGGGTAGGGTTTCGTCAACGGGTTCCTCGAGATGACTCGGCTGAGTCGGCGGCTGGCCGCTGACCTTAAGGTGTTTGGAAAGCCAGATTGCCCGAGTGCCGCACACAATCATGGCGGCACTCCAGACAACCGGAAATAGTAATCCTTCCTCATGAAAAGCCGGGCCGGCCTGCGCGAGCAGAATGGCGATGAGTCCGCATGTCGTCCAGAGAATATGTGTGGGACTTCGATACTTTGGTTCGGCCGGCGGATCAGCCGTAGAGTGGCCACATTCAGGGCACCGACCGCTCACATTCCCGGTCAGGTTGTAGCCGCAGCTTTGGCAATGGCCTTATGGATACCGTGAGCGCAATCGGCATCGCGACGAAGCAGCAATGAGGCCGATGATCGGGCCGCCAAGTATGACGAGATACAAAGGGAAGACCGTGATCGCGAGTATCGAACTCGCGCCTGCAACCAGGTTTGTGATGACCGCCACGACCCAAAGGATCAGGGCGACCAAGTAGTAATACAGGCAAAGGCGCCAGTGGGTTCGTCTAGCGGGGATTCCGACCAGCGCCCAACCGACAATAAGTCCGACGATCGGTGAACTAAGGCCGATACGGCCAATTAACTCAAAATCAAAGATGTCAGCGAGTTGCGCGAGCGGCATCATGAAGCACCGTGGCCAGTGATTGTATCCGCGCTGGGTCCGGCTCGTTCGCCCAGTGGCCGTCTTTCTTGATGTAGCTCCCGACAATCAGCGCGTCGGCGTGCTTCGCCAGCGCCGGTATCTGCTCCGGTGTCACGCCGCTGCCCACGAAGACTGGTTCATCGACCGCTTCGGCCACGGCCTCGACATCCGCGGGGCTTGTCGGCTGCCCGGTTGCCGTCCCCGTGACGACGAGCCCGTCGGCCCCGGCGAACGCGGCCGCCTTTGCCATTTCGGCTAGACTCACATCTGAAGTAATCGCATGTGATGAGTGCTTCTTCTTGATATCCGAGATAACGGCGACATGCTCCGCGCCGATCATCCGTCGATATCGCAAGAGCGGTCCGGCGTCCGCCTCGGACATCAGCCCCTCGTCCGCGACATGCGAAAAGACAAAGCCTTCGCAGCGGACGAACTGAAGCTCCGCCGCCAGTGCCACCGCGATGGCCTCCCGATTCGCCCCGGCCAGCACCTGCACACCGAGCGGGCACTCCGTCGCTTGCCGCACCGCGCTACAGACGGCTGTCATTGCCGAAACGATCTCCGGCCCCACGGCGCGATTCAAATAGGGCAGGTCGTGCATGTTCTCGAGAATGATTGCATCGACCCCGCCGGTGACCAGCACCTTCGCCTCGCGCAGGGCTTGCTCAACAATCTCGCGGACCTTCTTCTGCGACCGCGGCGTGCCCGGCAGGGCGTTAACGTGGATCATACCGACCAGAGCGGGTCGTGAAAGTGAGGCCAGAAAGCCCAGACCATGTAATGACATAATTGGAAGGAATCCTTTGCTGATTTGCCTGACGGGCCTCACTCAGACTGCCCGGCGAGAGTCCGAACTCTCATCCGCACCGGGCAGCGCCCGCATGTTCGTGTCAATTCTGCCCAGCGTTTCCAGTTCGCGGGCTGCGTCGGCGGCGCCAAGTTCCTTAAGCTTCCTTGCGGCAGGCTCCGTCCGGCTTGACCAGTTACCGATCGTCTTGTTGTAGGCCTCGGCGGCTTTTTCGAGGCCGATCCGGATGCCGTCGAGGTGGTTTACAAACACGCACAGCCGATCGTAAAGCTCGCGGCCCGCCTCGGCGATTTGCTCAGCGTTTTCCGCGACCTGTTGCTGCTGCCAGCCATGCCGCACCGCAAGAAGTAGCGCGATCAGCGTCGTCGGCGATGCCAGCAGCACGCCTTGCTCGACGCCGTCGGTGAGCAGATCGCGGTCCTTCGCCAGGGCCGCCGAGAAGAAGGCCTCGCCCGGCATGAACATCACCACAAATTCCGGCGCAGGCGAGAACTGCTTCCAGTACTCCTTGCCGCCAAGACTCTTGAGTGTCCCGCGGACGCTCGCGGCGTATCGGGTCAATTGCCGTTCGCGCTCCGCATCGTCCGTCGCCGCCGCCGCGTCGAGATAGGATGAAGTATTCACTTTCGAGTCAACGGCCAGACACCTGCCGCCGGGCAGCCGAACGATCAGGTCCGGGCGCTGACCGCCGTCCAGCGCCGTTTGCGTGACGAAGTCGCAATGTTCGACGAGTCCGCAGAGTTCGACGATGCGCTGAAGCGTGACTTCGCCCCATTTCCCCTTGGCCCCGCTCTGCCGCAGCGCCGAGACAAGCTGTCCGGTCTCGCTGGAAAGCCGGTCGCTGCGCAGCGACAAGGCCTCGAGCTTCTCATTCATGCCGCCGTAGGCTTCCTGGCGAATCTTCTCCAGGGCCTTGATCTGCTGTTCATAGCGTTCCAACTGCTCGCGGATCGGCTTGAATTTCGTCTCGGCCAGCGTGATGAATTGTTCGTTGTTGTTCTTAAGCGCCTGGGCGGAAACGGCGGCGAATGCCTCTTTCGCCTTCTTCTCCATCTCCTCGATCTGCCGCCGCTGCTCCGCAAAATGCTCCCGGGCCGATTCCAGCCGCGTCTTTGCCTCGGCGCCGGATACCTTCTCTGTTTCCAGGATTGCCCGAACTTCGGCGAGTTGCTGATCGCGATCGGAAAGCTGCCTTCGAACTTCCGCGAGCGTCGCGATCAACCCGGCCAGTTCACTGCTTTTCTGCGATAGTTCCCCCTCAACCGCGCGTCGCCCTCGCAAGATACCGAGATAAGCGCCGAGTGCGCCACCGATGACGAGGCCGAGAATAAGCCAGAGGAATTCGTTCATATCGCACGCCTATGGACGACGGTCGGCGGAAGTGTGTTGCTGCGCCGAGGATCGGCGGTGTGCTCCCTTTTCACCGTCTCTCGTCACGAGTTTACCGCGATAAGCGGATTTCGCACACTTTCGTCTTTGGCCTGCCAATGCGGTATTGTATGATGGACAGCGTTGTGACGAGCCTCGCGCCGGGTACGTTTGTCGGATCATCTGATCGGGATTTGAAACATGCTTGAATGTCGCTCTGATGTTTGTTCCACCTCAAATCAAAGATTTTTCTCGCTCAATCATTTCTTCGGCAAAGCGAAATACACAACTGCCGCTCTGTTATGTGTGTTGGCATCGGTCAACACCGGTCTTGCTGTTGCGCCGACTCCTCCGCCCGGCTGCCCCGTCAGGACCGTCGAATTCTCCAATGCGACACCGCTGGTACTTCCCGATTTCGGCGTGCAGTCCTCACAGATCAATGTGGTCGGCACCGGCGGATTCATCTGGGATATCGACGTCGTCACCGCCATCACACACCTGCGACCGACCGATCTGGACATCGCCCTGACTTCCCCCCTTGGCAACGTCATGACGCTGACTACCGACAACGGCGGCGGATTTGACAATGTCTTCACCCTGACCGTGTGGGATGAGCAGGCCAACCCCGGCGGACAAGTCCCCTACGCGACCGGTTTTAATGACGGCATGGTGACCGACCACCAGTACATGAACAATGTCATTGCAGCGGCACTCACTCCGGAAGAAGGATATTTCCTCGCAACCGCCTTCTCCTCGTTCTTCCTCGGAAGCGGCGACGGCGCATGGACGCTGACCATCTCGGATGACACCGCCGGCGAGGCAGGCACTCTCGCCAACTGGGCGCTTCGATTCACCATCCTCGAAGCCACTCCAGAATTCAACTTCATGCCGCAGACATTCGACAACAACACCGCGCAGGTCATCCAAATGGCCGGTACACCGACGATCACCTCGGCGATCGCGGTACCGTCGATTCTCTCGGGACCGATCCTGATCCTGACTGTCAATCTCGATGCTACGCATACGGCCTGCGGCAACCTTGACATCACACTCCAGTCACCCGCCGGAACCGTAGTTACCCTGACGACCGACAATGGTGGTTCCCTGGACAATCTGTTCGCCGGCACCCGCTTTTCCGACACGGCGGATTTCGACGGAGCCGTCCCTTATGTCACCAATGACGACATGGTCACCGACCATCCCTATGTCAACAACGTGACAGCTTTTGAGCTCGTTCCCGAGGAACCGCTGGGTGCCTTCCGGGGCGAAAGCGCCGGCGGAGTCTGGGTGCTGACGATCCACGACGATACCAACGGCGACGGAGGCATGCTCAATTCCTGGGAACTTGAAATCGCGACGATTTCCTTCACCGATGCCGATGGCGACGGGCTGAATGACGACTGCGACAACTGCCCCCAGATCGCCAATCCAGGTCAGGAGGATGCCGACGGCGATTCACTCGGCGACGCATGCGACAATCTGCCCAATCTCGCAAAACATGATGCTTTTGGCTACCACGTCATCGATTCCAACACGGCGCATGGGCCGCCCTTCCAATGGGTGGACATCGGCGCCACAGGAAGCGTCGCTTCCTTCGCAACGGGCGCGGCGGGGCCGCTCGCGATTGGTTTTCCTTTCGCCTACTACGGCGCGGTGCAGTCGAAAGCCTGGATTGATGACGACGGTTGGCTGCACCTCAGCGATCTGGGGCCCGCGAACTCGGGTGGTTTTGCCGGAGCCAATTGCCCCCTTCCCCGCACGCTCGGAGATGGCAGCCTGATCGCCGCATACTGGGGAAATCTCGATGCCGCTGCCTTCATGCCTAACGGAGTCGCCTATTCTCAAGCATTCCCGGCCGGCCAATGCCCCTATGGCGCATACAGCGGCGCATGTTTCATCGCCGAGTGGAAGGGCTTCTACGAAAGCACCCTTTTCGGGCCCACCACCAACGATCAGACCTTTGAAGTCATCCTGTTCGACAACGGCGACATACTCGTTCAGATTCTCGATGCCGGAAACTCGTTCGGATCGAGCAGCGCCATCGGTATTGAAAATGAAAACGAACTCGACGGCCTTAGTTATGCGTGTAACGGCGACCGAATCGTTTCCGACGGCCTGACGGTTCTCTTCTTCCTTGACCCCCAGGACCAGGACGGCATTCCCGCGCAGTTCGACAATTGCCCGACCGTTTTCAACCCCGATCAACTCGACAGCGACGGCGATGGAATCGGCGATGCCTGTCCGGGTTCCGGACCACCACCCGGCCAGGGTATCCCGGGCTGCTGCGGCGCCGGCTTTCCCACGGTGGCCCTGTCCATGCTCCCGCTGTGGCTGGCCTATCGAGGCGTCCGCCAACGGCGAAAGTTAAGATAATGTAAACCGCTCGGCTGCTTGTAGCGCTCCATCGCATTCCCTATCATGGTCGGTCTTGCATTGTCGGTCGCGCGGTTGCCCGCTGCGAGGCGAGTCCGCGGCACTTTGCACCGTCCAAGAGTCATTCCGTAATCGCGTCGTTGAGGAGTTTGCTCTTATGGCTGATCTGGTTCCTGTTCATGGTGGACTTTCCGCACCGGTCGATCGCACCGTCTCGGCCGATCGAGTCGAAGCCTTCACGAAGGCCGCCGCGGCCATGCCGGTCCTGCGCATCGATGACGCTGACCTGTCCAGTCTGTACCGCTTCGGCGACGGCGGCCTCTCGCCCCTCACCGGGCCGATGAACAGCGAGCAGTGGAACCGGAGCCTCGACCATGGCGTCGTCCAGCGCGAGGGCAAGAACTACGCATGGACCATCCCGATTTCCTTTCCCATTACGAACGACGAGGCAGCGTCGATCAAGCCCGGTGCCAAAGCCCAGCTTCAGAACGCGCGCGGCGAATTCGTCGGCATGATCGCCGTCAACGACGTATTCCCCTACGACAAGGCGAAGTACATCAAGGGCGTCTACCAGACCGAGCGGACCGACCATCCCGGCGGCAGAATGGTGATGAGTGATTCGCGCGAGATGCTCGTCGGCGGCGATGTCGACGTCCTGCCGCAGCCCGTTCACCCGGACTACGGTCAGTTCGTCCTCAGGCCGACCGAGACGCGAAAGCTGTTCGCTCAAAAAGGCTGGACGCGCGTCGTCGCCTTCCAGACGCGCAACCCGCTGCACCGCGCCCACGAGTACGCCCTGGTCTATGGCTTGGAGCAGCTTGTTCGCCAATGTGACACCGCCGGGGCGGTGTTAAATCCGCTCATCGGCGAGACCAAGAGCGACGACGTCGACGCTGCGACGCGCATGCGAACCTATCGCGCCCTCATCGAGGACAAGGCCCTCGGCCAGGGCGATAGCGATGAAAAGCTCTGGGCCACCAAGTCCTACAAGCTGACCGACCGCGTCATCCTGCTCGGTCTGGATATCAAGATGTTCTACGGCGGCCCCAAAGAGGCGGTCATGCACGGCGTCTATCGCCAGAACTACGGCTTCACCGACATCGTCATCGGTCGCAAGCATGCCGACGCTCCCTACGACGACGGCAAGGACATCTGGGACGGCCTCGCCGCCCAGCGCATCTTCGACAACCTGCCGGGCGAGCTGCACATCAAGCCGGTCAAGGTCGGCTTCGCGGCATACTACGAGTCAGTCGGCCGCGTTGACCTCGTGGAAAACCACGCCGACGAAAAGCCCGTCTCCATCAGCGGTCGCGAAGTCCGCGAGCAACTCATCGCCGGCAACATGCCCGACCCGCGGATCATGCGACCGGAAACGGCGAAGATATTGATTGAGAAGATGCATAAGTAGCTTACATTACCGCAATAGGCATGTTGCTCAGTCTAGGTAGAAATCTCGTAATGACCACCAGAAAAGTAGAGGCCAGCAAGGACAAGACGCTTCATCTGCGGTGAATTTTGCTGAAAGGCGCTTCGTCCACTGGCAATCCAAACAAACCTGCGACTGTATCCGCTAAGCCTGGCTCCATCGGCCGCGAGCCATCGCTTAAGCCACGACAGCTTTGCCTCAAGCTCGTCAACACAATGAAGCCCACTTGCGGGATGCACTTCGATCCAATGGAGTTGTTCCGAGTGACTTGGAGTGGTCGTCGCCACAACGTAATCCCATCGGGGCTCATTCGGGAATCTGCTCCTGAGTGCTGAGTCGAGATCAGCGCTGCCGCCGAGCTTTCTTGAATTGCTTGCGCCGATTTTCTGTCGATCCGAAGCGCGCAATGCCTGCAATCCAGCGTGGTACGCGTCGGAAAGCTCGGGTGTTTTCGATATATCACGCTGAAAGCTCATTGTGGAAAGAGACTTCCAGTGTTGGCCATCGTTGCGGCAACCGCTTCGTTCACCCGACCGCTGAATTCAAGCATCCCACCCCACGTCGCCTCAGTCTTATCCAACGACGCTGGATTTAGCTCAGTAATATCGCGCACTACCCCTGTTTCACCGTCAAAGAAATATACCTTGCATTTTTTCTTTAATGCCTTGGATGCAACGGCGACCAAGCCCGGTTTCTGGGGCACCTCGAATACGCGGAGTAGCTCCTCGGCATTCGCGCTCGCGCCTCCAAGCACGCGAAGCACCCATGCCAGATCTAGCACTTGTGGCGAATGCGTCGAAATGCAGACGCGATATCCGCGATGAAGCAATTCCAAGACCATTAGCAAGACTGTTGTGATGGCGCGTGGATGCATTCCCATCTCGGGCTCCTCAAGGATGACCCATTCGATGTCATCCCGACGGGATACTTTCGCAGGGGGCATTAGCCAGTACAGGCCAAGCAGCAGTGGAACAAACTCCCGCTGACCAGCCGACCACACCATGTAAGGCAAGTGGTCCTTGCTTTCGCCTTGGCCGAGAACTAAGCGTTTTTGCGATCGCTGAGTGTCGATTGTCAGTCTGAATCCTTTGAAAACAGTCTGTTCAAGCAGCTTCCGGTACTCACTCTTAAGCCGATTGGATTTCGGGAACACTGCATCACCGGCCCCAAGCTCTCGCTCCATCAAGAGCCTAAGCTTCTCACTGAAGGAGCGAACAGCAAACGGATCACCAGCCGAAAAATCACTGAAAGGACGCGGCCAACCATCTCGGAGTGTAAGTACTCTTTGGGCCGGAATGAGGAATGCCGACTCCTTTTTTCCCCTTCCCATCCTGCTCGTTTTTTCTACTTCCCATTCCTCATTATTCCACTCAATTCGACTTGAATCATTGGACCAAATGGCATGCATTCCTTCCCCGAAGTAAAGATCGAGAAACTGATGGGTCTTGCGTGCCCAGTCAAGTCCGTAGCTTGCCAACTGGGCTTGAATCTGGCCAGTGTCAAGAATGAGTTTTAGCCATTGAAGCGCAATGCTCTTGCCGCTTGCCTGTGGGCCGACAAAGACCGTCAAGTCTCCAAACGTGACATCTGCATCAGTGATTGGCCCAATGTTTCGTAAGCCCAATGAGTATGACATCTAAAGCTCTCTCGCAATCAGGCCGCACGATACGAGTAAGTCACGCGTTCTTATCAAGCCGCTCAATTCCTCAAAACGGAGTCGCCCTTCTCGGCAATTCACCCCACGTTTTTCCAGCCAACATTCTACCCTTCCTAGCACGGACTTGCCCGCCCCATTGCTTAAAGAAAAACGGCACATCCTGAGCCACGCACCGGTCTCGAATCTGCCTGACCCATTCTGCCTCCATCGGCCTGGCCCCCGGACCGCTCTCGCCGCCGACGATCACCCAGTGAATCCCCTGTAACGGGAGGCGCGGGATCGGCCCCAGAAGCGGCTCGACCGAAAGAAACCGAATCTTCGCCGGTATGGCCCGAAGCGTGCGAATGCGATGAACATAAAGCGCGCTCTCCACACTCGTCCCCAGCCAAACATTCTCAGGCCACGGCAAATGCTCGGCGTGCGCCAATGCGATCTCCGGGCGTTTCGTGAGAACCTGGAACTGATGTTGCGAGGCTCGCTCCATGACCGCGAACACGCGCTGAATGAACTCGAGCGGTACATCCTTATGGAAGAGGTCGCTCATCGAATTGACGAAGATCATCCGGGAGCGTTTCCACTTAAGCGGGATATCAAGTGCATCGGGCTGCAACGTGAGATTGAACCCGTCCCGATATTGCGGCACGCCCATTGCTTTGAGCCGTTTGGCCATCCGCTCGGCGTAACAATTCTTGCACCCCGGGCTGATCTTGGTGCAGCCGGTGACCGGATTCCAAGTCGCTTCGGTCCACTCGATGGTTGATCCAATGGCCATGTCAGAACCCTAACTATAACCGAAGTCCCGAGACTCACAACCACAACTTCCGAGCGTACAAGTTCGCTCCAACCAATGTGGAGGCATCGGCTTGCACTACAAAAGGCGGATTGGATTCGAATTCCTGAAATCCGCAAGAATTGGCGCTTGCCGACGCAGTTGACAGCCCGCGATGACCTTCGCTAGACTCGCCGATCCGGCAGGGTTCGACCCATACCGGATGGAATGCGGCGGAAGCGATTTCGCCCTTTTTTTGTCCCAGACTTCGTACCTTTTGGCACAAAGTCCGATGGAGGATCCCCCACAGTCGCCTGACCCGAACAACGAAATGGGGCTCCTGGCGAAGGGGATGAAATACGCCGGAGTGGCCACGCAGTTCGCGGTCACACTGGGTGTTTTCGGCTACATCGGACTCAGCGCGGACCAAAAGTACGGGTGCGATCCCTGGGGCGTGCTGACTGGTATCCTCCTCGGCATGGGGCTGGGTATCTGGTCCATGCTGAAGCAGTTTGAAAAGCTCGAGAAGATGAAATAGTTCGGAGAATCCCGACCCCGTGAAACTCGTGGCCGCCTGTATCCTTTGCCTGCTCGCCTCGTCCGCCGGCGCATATCTGATCGGTTACGGACCGACTTTGTCGCGCTGGGGTGAAGAGGGAATCCGCAGCATGAACGCCGTCGGCACGATCTGTCTCGCTGCCGCCATTGTGGCATTTCTGCCGCTCGTCGTCGTCTCGATCCATCGCCCGGCCTACATCGGCCAGGTCGCGCTCGCCGGAACGGTCCTGCGTCTCCTGCTGACCATGGCCGCCGGCGGTATCTACCAGACCATCGCCAAGCCCCAGATGGAATCATTCCTGCTCTGGGCGGTCATTTTCTACTGTCTGCTGCTCACCGTTGAGACGGGCTTCGGCGTGTTGCTCGTGAAGAAGTACTACCGCTCGTCGGCCGATTATCGAGGTACCCCCGCGTGAATTCGCTTCTCCTCGCATCCCACGACGCCCTGGATCACGTCCTGCCGCATCGCTTCGGCAAGCCGCTGTTCCATTGGAACGTGAACTGGACGTCTCCGCTCGATATCGTCTCGTTCACGCCGCACGATACGTGGTTCACAAATCAAATCCTCATGACCATCGTTGCGGCGGTCATCATGCTGCTCGTCTTCCCGATGATCGGGCGGCGCTACACCGCCATGATCGCCGGCGGTCCCGAGCGAAGCGTCCCCACAGGCTTCACCAACCTGCTCGAAGCGATGATGCAGTTCATCCGCAACGACGTCGCCCGACCGGTGCTCGCCGACAAGACAGACCGCTTCCTGCCGTTCCTCTGGACGGTCTTCTTCTACATCCTGATCTGCAATCTGCTCGGCATGATCCCGCTGGATTCGATCATTTACCTGATCAGCGGCGGCAAGCTCCAGCACATCGGCGGCACCGCCACCGGCAACATCATGATCACCGCCGGCCTCGCCCTGTGCGCCTTCCTGATGATCCACTACTCCGGCGCGAAAGAGGTTTATTCCGCCCTCGTCACCGGAACCTACGGCCATCATCACCACGAGGAACACGGCCACGACGAGGGGCATGGTCACGGCCATCACGGTCATCATCACGCCCACGGCGGCATGAGCCCGCCCGCAGCCTTGATAATGTCCCCCCTCCTCTATATCTGGAATTTCGGGCCGCACGTGTTCGCAATGCACGAGCCTCGCAGCAAGCCGAGCCCGGCGATGCGCATTATCATGATTCCGCTTTATGTCGTGTTTCTCGCCGTCGTCATGAAGTATGGCGCGCTTTTGTTTGGAGACATCGCGTCGCAGGTCGCTATGTATATGGGCTTGGTTCTCGGATTTATTGCGGGAGCCTGTGCGGGCGGCGTTCACCCGACGGATTTTCTCGACTCCGTCATGTGGGTTATTCTTCTGATACTTGAGGGCATCGGCGCCGTCATCAAGCCCTTCGCACTCGCCATTCGTCTCTTCGCCAACATGGTCGCCGGGCACGTCGTTCTCGCGTCCATCCTCGGTTTGATCTTCGCGTTCGAAGGCTCCGTGAGCATGAACTACGGCATGGGCATTATCAGCTCGCTCGGCGCGGCCGCTTTGAGCTGTCTGGAATTGTTCGTCTGCTTCCTTCAGGCGTATGTATTCGTCTTTCTGACCACGCTCTTCATCGGTGCGTCGGTCTCGCCGGAGCACTAAGCGCGAACGGAATGGGAATGACACCGCCCCGGCAACTTCCCGGGCGATCAACGATCTGAGGTTGGGGCAGCCGACGCCCTGGCCGTTAATTGACGAATGTCGGCAAAGGTTTTTGTGGCGGCCTTTCGAGGCCGCAAACGTAAGGAGTTCGGATCATGATGGATTTGATTGCACAGGGAACCCAACTCATGGGTGACAAGGGCCTCGTCGCCCTCGGCGCCGGGCTCGGCGCCGGCATCGTCACACTTGGCGCTGCCAAGGGCATCGGCCACCTCGCCGGCGAGGCGATGGGCGGCATCGCTCGCCAGCCCGAGGCCGGCGGAAAAATCTTTACCTCGCTCATCATCGCGGCGGCGCTGATCGAGGGCTTCACCTTCTTCGCGCTCGTCGTCTGCAACGGAATCATGGGCAAGATCTAAGTATCGCGAATCAACGGGAATCAGGACACGATCATGCGACCAAGAACGACTTTGAGCCTGCTCTTTCTGCTGCTGGCTTTTGCTTTCACAACGGCCGGCGCGCTGGGAACTGATTCCGCGCCGCCGCACGGCGATGCCGCCGCGGCCGAGAGTGGCCACGGCGACGATGCCCACGGCGCGGACAAGCCCACGCTGCTTCAATGGGATTTCGGCTCGGCCTTCTGGTCGGTGATCGTGTTCGTGATCCTTCTCGTGGTTCTTCGCGCCACGGCCTGGAAGCCGATCCTCACCGGCCTCCAGCAGCGTGAGAGCTTCATCTCTGAGTCGCTCGCCAAAGCGAAGCACGAGCGTCAGGAGAGCGAAAAGCTCCTCGCCGAGTACAACAGGAAATTGCACGATGCCCGGCACGAAGCGTCGGCCATCGTCGATGAGGGCCGCCGCGATGCCGAGGAAGTCCGCAAGCGCGTCCATGCCGAGGCGAAGTCCGAGGCCGATGCGATTGTTTCCCGTGCCCGGCGAGATATCCAGATGGCCACCGATGATGCCATCAAGCGGCTTCAGGATCAGTCGATCATGCTCGCATCGACCATGGCCTCGAAGATCGTGCGGAAGGAATTGACGGCCGGCGACCATCAGCGTCTCCTCCAGGAATCGCTCGCGGAGCTCGGGCAAGCGAACAACTGACAAACAGACATCCAGCCGGAATCGCAACGAACGGCGTCAGCCTTCTAATCCGGCCTGAGACAGAACTATGGCATCAGAGTTTGACATTTCCCAGGCAGCCGCGTCGATCTACGCCGACAGCCTGTTACAGCTCGCGTCGGACGCCGGCCAGGCTGAGCCCATCGGTCAGGAATTGGCCGATCTCGCCGCCTTGTGGAAAAGCGAGCCGGCCTTCGCATCGATGATGCGATCCGCGGCGATCGATGACGACGCCCGGCGTGAGAGCCTCCGAAAGATCTTCACCGGCAAGTTGAATCAGCTCACGTTGAATTTGCTGCTGGTTCTCAACGAGCGCGGCCGCTCGATGATCCTGCCCGCCGTTTGCGACGCCTATCGTCGCCAGCTTGCCGCGCGGCTGAATCAGCAGGCGGTCCATGTGACCACCGCCGTCGCGCTGGATGACGCACAGCGCAAACAGTTGGCCGCCGAGGTTCGGCGGCTCAGCGGCAAAGAGGCCGTCTTCTTCGAGAAGGTAGAACCCGATCTCCTCGGCGGCATGAGCGTCCAGATCGGCGATCGCTTGTACGACACCTCGGTTCGCCGGCGCCTCCGCAGGCTGCGCGGCGAACTCTTGGCATCCGTGGAAAAAACACTGCTTCAGGGAACTGCACGTTTCGTGACGGAAGGATAGACCCAGATGAGAATCCAGGTTGACGAGATCACGTCAGTCATCAAACAGGAGATCGCCCAGTATCAGGGCGCTCTCGAGGCCTCCGAAGTCGGCCGCGTCATCGCCATCGGCGACGGCGTCACCCAGATTTACGGCCTCTCCAACGTGATGGCCGGAGAGATGATCGAGTACGAAAACGGCGCGATCGGCCAGGTCATGAACCTGGAAGAAAACTCGGTCGGCGCCGTCGTTCTCGGCGACTATCTCGGCGTCAAAGAGGGCGACACCGTCCGCGGCACCGGAAACCTCCTCTCCGTACCCGTCGGCGACATGATGGTTGGCCGCGTCGTCGACCCGCTCGGACGTGCCATCGACGGCAAGGGCGAGATTGTCAGCGACATCCGCTGGCCATTGGAATATGCCGCGCCGGGCATCGCCGCACGCCAGCCCGTGAATCAGCCCCTGCAGACCGGCGTCAAGGCCATCGACAGCATGATCCCCATCGGTCGTGGTCAGCGCGAACTCATCATCGGTGATCGCAAGACCGGTAAGACCGCCATCGCCATCGATACGATCCTGAATCAAAAGGACAGCGGCGTCATCTGCGTCTATGTCGCCGTCGGTCAGAAGGAATCGACCGTGGCCAGCACCGTCGAGCGGCTCCGGCAATACGGCGCGATGGACTACACCATCGTCGTCTCCGCCGGTAGCTCCGACCCCGCTCCGCTTCAATACATCGCCCCGTACTCCGGCTGCGCGATGGCCGAATTCTTCATGTACAACAAGGGCAAGCACACCCTCTGCATCTACGACGATCTTTCCAAGCAGGCCCAGGCCTACCGCCAGCTTTCGCTGCTGTTGCGGCGTCCGCCGGGCCGCGAAGCCTATCCGGGCGACGTGTTTTACTTGCACAGCCGCCTCCTGGAGCGCTCGTGCAAGCTCGCCGAACGGCGCGCCGTCGTGCCTGCCGGCCAGTCCTACAAAGAAGGCGGCGCCAACGGCAAGACCTACATCGGCGTCCCCGGCAAACACGAGGCCGAGCACGATGCCAAGGCCATGCCCGGCCACGAGGTCGCGGTGGATCCGACGTCCGGCGGTTCCCTCACGGCCCTGCCGGTCATCGAAACGCTGGAAGGCGAAGTCTCGGCGTACATTCCGACCAACGTGATTTCCATCACCGACGGCCAGATTTACCTCGAGCCCGATCTGTTCTTCGCCGGAGTTCGGCCCGCGATCAACGTCGGTATCTCCGTCAGCCGCGTCGGCGGTAACGCCCAGATCAAGGCCATGAAGAAAATCGCCGGTTCGCTGCGACTCGACCTCGCCGCTTACCGAGAGTTGGAGGCGTTTGCCCAGCTTGGCACCGAGCTCGACGCCGCCACCCAGCGCCAGCTCGATCGCGGCGCGCGCATGGTCGAGCTCCTCAAGCAGGGGCAGTTCAAGCCCTTCCACGTGACCGATCAGGTCATCAGCATCTTCGCCGGCAGCCGCGGTTTCCTGGACGACCTTCCCATCACCCGCGTGGCGGAGTTCGAAGAGAAGCTTCTCAAGCACATCCAAGACGAGTTCCCCGAAGTGCGGAAGACGCTGACCGACAAGATGGAATTGACCAGCGATGTCGAAGAACGCCTGAAGGACATCATCGGAAAATTCAAGGCCCGGTTTGCTCCGGCGACGACGAAGGAGACGGCCGCGGCGCGATGATGGCAAAGAGTCGTCATGTTGACGCGGGTCAAGGACGACTCGTGGAGGTCTCAAGCGATTACGTTGAGAAGCGAATCACCGTCGCTGCGGCGAGCGTCGTTGGCGGTCGTATTGATCGGCGCGTTTGGACTGCACCTATGGGCCGCCTACACCCGATCGCAGACCCTGCTCGAACACGACGAGTCGATCAGTCTGCTCGCCGCTGCGGGCAAGTCTCAGGAAATGGGCGAACTGGAGGCCTCATCGAAGTCGATTGCCGTTGTTCCGGCGCACGAGATCAAGCAATGGCTGACGCCTTCCGGCACAACGGTCTCCGATGTTCGCTATTCGCTCGCCGCCCACGATCGGCATCCGCCGCTCTATTTTCTGATTCTCCATGCTATCGAGCGACTTGGCATCGAGTCGAGAACCTGGCTGCGCCTCGTCGGATCACTGGCGATCTTCCTCGCGGCATGGTTCGCAGCCCGGTATATCTGGCCGGATGCTTCCATCGGCCTTCAGTGTCTTGCGCTGGCATGGCTGCTCGCGTCGCCGGTCTCCTTATGGATCGCGACGGAGCTTCGGCAATACGGAATTGTCTATCTGGGCATCGTGATTTCAGTCGCGGCGATCATCCGTCATTGGCAGGCCGCGACCGGTTCACGCGAGACAATCTTCCTGCTCGTCGCCGCGCCGGCCGTTCTTCTCTGGTCACAAGTCGCCTCAATCATCTGGGTCGGCGTTTGCCTCCTGCTCCTCATCGTGCCGTGCTTCTTGAAAACGTCCGGTGCCGTGCGGCGATTCGTCTGGTCGCTGACCATTTCGTGTGTCGTACTCCTGCCCCTCGGTATCCGGTGGCTTGCCTATCCAACCGGGTTGCTGCTGTCCGCGCCTGTCCCGCCGAGTCAGCTTTCCGACCGTCTGCTGGAGCCGCTTTTCAGATCGATAAGCGCGGCGTGGTTCACCCATCCGGGTCGATTCGAGTTTACGCTCGTCCCATCGATTCTCGGCGCGCTGAGTTTCGTGACAGTCGGAGCCATCGGTCTGACGAGTCGATCAGTGGTTCACCGTCGTCTGACAGCGGCGGTCCTGGGTTGGCTGGTAATCTGGTGTCTCCTCATCGTCGCCGGCCGGCTGCCGCCGCAGGCGCTGATGCCAAAGCAGCTTCTGGCGGTGATTGTCTGCATGTTTGCGATTCTCGTCCGCGAGGCGCAGGCAGGGTGGAAGGATCGAACGGGTCGGATCGCCATCGTTTTCTTATTGCTCTCGCTCGCGACGCATCCGCTCGGAATCATCCAGCTCATTCACGCAAAGACCTCGCAGGCTGTCCTGGCTGCCGATCTGAGTCGCGCGGACGCTCTGCTGGCGACGGCCCCACAGCGAGGCCAGTTCCTTCCGTTGATCGACGCCCTGATGCCCGATGCCACGGTCATCGTCGGCAGCTCCGCCCGGCTCATTCAAGACTGGAAGAAAGTCGAGCCCGCTTTACCTGCCGACGGGCTCATTCTGGCGCACATCCGCTCAGGCAACAGCGGCGAGGCGCTTGCCGAATTGCAATCGAGACTCAGCGAGGAATATGCCGAAGCGGTGACGCTTCGAGATGAAAAATCGAGGACTCTGACCGCCTACCGAAAGCGTCGGTCGGCGATAACGAAACCCTGAAAGATCGCAGCGATGGCCAAAGCAAGACAGATCGTCAAACGCCGCAAGGCGGTGACAAACATCCGAAAGATCACCAAGACGATGCAGCTCATCGCCACCGCGCGATACCAGCAGGCCTTCCAGCGCGCCACGGCCACCAAGCCGTACACCCAGAAAATCACCAAGCTCGTCGAGGAGCTCTCCGCCGCCGCCGCCGGCCAGATCGATCACCCGCTGCTCAAGGAAAACCCCGAAGCCCCGACCGATGTGCTCCTGGTTCTCACCTCGAATCGCGGCCTCTGTGGCGGATACAACGCCGGCGTCGTCCGCAGGGCCCTCGGCCACCTGGACACCGTAACCGACAAGCCGCAGGAGCTGCATGTCGTCGGAAAGAAGGGCATCGCCTATTTCAAGTTCATCAAGCGCCCGATTTCGCAGGCCATCACCACGATCGACGATCGCCCGCGCTTCGATCAGGTCGAGCCGCTGGCCACCGAGTTCATGAGGCGGTTCGAGGCCGGCGAAGTCAGAAGCGTCTACGTCGCCTTCATGAGATTCATCTCGACGGGCCGTCAGGTGCCCGAAGTGATGCGGCTCCTGCCGCTCAGCAGCGACACCGTCGGCGCCGCCGCCGCGACCGCCGCCGCGCCCGGCCCGGAAGTGCAGTACGAGTTTTCGCCGGAGCCGAAGGAGTTGCTCAAGGTCCTGCTCCCGCAGACCGTGAAAGTTCGGCTCTATCAGTGCTTCACCGACATGGCGGTGAGCGAGCAGGTGGCGCGCATGGTGGCCATGAAGGCCGCGACCGACGCCGCCGGTGACATGATCAAAAACCTGTCGCGGCAGTTCAACCGCGCCCGACAGTCTCAGATCACCATGGAGCTTCTGGATATTGTCGGTTGTGCCGAGGCCCTCAAGTAATTCACCCGGAGACGGAGACTTAGATAATGGTTGCTGCTGCGACGAAAAACATCGGAAAGATCACGCAAATCATCGGCTCGACTCTCGATGCGGAGTTCCCCGAGGACGCCATGCCGAAGATTTACAACGCACTGACCTGCGAGGTCGAGCGCATCCTCGGCACGCGCAAGGTCAAAGAGACCCTCACCTGCGAAGTCGCCAGCCACCTCGGCGGCGGACGCATTCGCGCGGTCGCCCTCGGCAGCACCGATGGTCTCCGCCGTGGAATCGACATCACCGACCTCGGTCATCCGGTGGCCGTGCCCGTCGGTATGGACACCTTGGGTCGCGTGTTCAATCTGCTCGGCGACCCCATTGACGGCCGCGGCCCCGTCTCGACCAAGGATCGTCGGCCCATCCACCACGAGCCGCCGGTCTTCGCCGAGCTGACGCCCAAAACCGAGCAGCTCGTCACCGGCATTAAGGTCATCGACCTGCTCGCCCCGTTCGTCCGCGGTGGTAAGACCGGTCTTTTCGGTGGTGCCGGTCTCGGCAAGACCGTCATCATTCAGGAGATGATCGCCCGCATCGCTCGCGAGCACAGCGGCTACTCCGTCTTCGCCGGCGTCGGCGAGCGCACCCGCGAAGGAAACGACCTCTGGCTGGAAATGCAAGAGGCCGAGTTCAAAACCGCCGAAGGCCAGGTCAAGAAGGTCATCGAGCACACCGCGATGGTCTTCGGTCAGATGAATGAGCCGCCGGGTGCCCGTCTCCGCGTGGCCCTCTCGGCGCTGACCATGGCCGAGTATTTCCGCGATGAGTCCGGCGCCGACACCATGCTCTTCATCGATAACATCTTCCGCTTCAGCCAGGCAGGTTCCGAGGTGTCCGCCCTCCTGGGCCGCATGCCCAGCGCCGTCGGTTATCAGCCGACGCTCTCGACTGAAATGGGCGAGCTTCAGGAACGCATTACCTCGACCAGCGGCGGCGCCGTTACGTCCGTGCAGGCGGTCTACGTCCCTGCCGACGACCTGACCGACCCGGCCCCCGCGACGGCCTTTACCCACCTTGACGCGTTCATCGTGCTTGCTCGATCGATTTCCGAAAAGGGCATCTACCCCGCCATCGACCCGCTGGCCTCGTCGAGCCGCATTCTCGACGCCCAGTTCATTGGTGAGCGGCACTACAACTGCGCCAAGCGCGTCCAGCAGATTCTCCAGCGATACCGCGACCTCCAGGACATCATTGCCATTCTCGGTGTCGATGAATTGTCCCAGGAGGACAAGCTCCTCGTCGCCCGCGCACGAAAGATCGAGCGATTCTTCAGCCAGCCCTTCTACGTGGCTGAGACCTTTACTGGCTTTGCCGGAAACTACACCCAGCTCGACGACACCATCCGCAGCTTCGAAGAGATCTGTGACGGCAAGCACGACGCCCTTCCCGAGCAGGCCTTCATGTACGTCGGCACGGTCGAAGAGGCGATTGAAAAGGCGAAGAAGCTCCAAAGCTGATCGTCGACCACAAAACGCCCGCGACCCAAAATAAAAGACGCCGCGTCGACGTCATTCGTCGGCGCGGCGTTTCTATTTCCATGCGGTAATCGTGCCGCTTACTTGTCGCCCGTCTTGTTCAATTCTCTCGTCATATCCGCTTCGAGCTTCGGGTTCTTCATGCCCGCGGCCCTCGCTCGATCAATCGCCTCCGCTGTAGGGCACTTGTCGGTCTTGCCGAGATAAAGGCCGTAGGCAGCCCCCGCCCGGCTCGCCCCCGCGCAGTGCATCAGCACCGGCTCGCCGCCCGCCTGCTCCATCGCGTTGAGCAGCTCCGACGCCTGCACCTTGGTGAGCTTGTCGCTTTCCATCGGTATGTTGATGTACCGCAGCCCCAGCGCCCGCGCAGCGGCTTCTTCCTCCGCCGTGCCTTCCTTCGGTTGTCGCAGGTCGATCACCGTCTTGACCCCGCGTCGCTTCAGTTCTTCCAGTCCCTCCGGCGTCGGCGTCCCCGCGATGTAAATATTGCCGTCGCGGCAAAGATTCTTGACGCCCTCGACGTCGGCGACCCTCTTCGGCCCGGCCTGCGAGCAACCTGCAATCATTGAAATGGCCACGATGCAGGATCGAACGCCGACGAATCGATTTCGCTCTCTCATAATCAGTCTCCATCGTGACATATCAGTCGCGTCAGGCCGTTAATCTTGCCGACCCCGCTTCTTCTTCAACGGCGTACTGGATCGCCGCTTTCCGGTCGATCGCTTCTTCGCTCCGCCGGTCTTTTTAAGGGCGTCCAACTCTGCACGCATCGCCGACAGTTCTTCCTGCATTCGTGCCGAAGTGACGGCGTTTCGCGCTTCCGAATCGCCGTGCGGCTCACCCCGGGTCGATGGGGATCTCGTCGAACCGCCGCCCGCGTCCGGAATGAGCATCCGCACCCAGTCAAACGGGGCCGTCGGCGATAGGGGGCTGAAGCCCGACTTGGAGAGAAAGTTGTCGAACTGCTGCCGCGATCGCGCGAAGGCATCGACCGCCTGGGCAAAATACTGGTCGATAAACCGCCGGACCATCTGCTGGTTGCTCTGAATCGCCTGGTGCAGAAGCGAAGCGGGGAAGAGGTCCAGCTTGGGCGGATCGTGCTCGAGGATGATCTGCGTCAGGACCACGTTGGTAATGTCCTTACCGGTCTTGGAGTCGTGCACCACGATCCGGTCGCCGCCCAGGACGATGTCGTAAAGCTCATTGAGGGTGACGTGGCGGCTCCGCGTCACGTCGTAGAAGCGGCGGTTGGGGTATTTCTTGATTTCATAGACTTTGACGTCGCCGGGTTCAGCCGCCACGGGGGCACCTCCGTATTGCATTTGCAACAGAAAAACGTGCTATCGGCATCATGCATCTTTCATGGCATCTATAATTGCCTTTATGATAAGACTTTATGGCGAATCAGAAAAATTGTGCAATTGCACAAATTTCTGTTGCGAACGGGCCGATCCTCCGATATACTTATATCAGAACAACTGGGGCAACGACGCTTGTAAGCAAAAGTTTTTTTTGAGGAGTTCGCCATGACCGCTCAGACCGTCGAAAACGTCAAGAATCAGACCGAGACCATGTTCAAGCAGGCCACCGACACTTTCAAGTCCGCCATGGATACCGGCGTCCGCTTCCAGCAGGATGCCTTCAAGTGCATGTCGGAAGTCATGGCCCGCGGCGAGTCCTGTGACGACGTCATGCACCGCCTGGAGTCCGTCGCAACCGACTCGGTCAACCTGATCCGCAAGAATGCTGAGCAGGCCCAGAAGGTCTTCGACGAGGGCTGCAAGAGCGGCCTCGAAGTCATCAAGAAGACCCTCGACAGCGGCAATGGTAACGGCCCCAAGGATGCCGTCACCTACACCCGCGACGTCTGGCAGAACGCCTTTGATTCGATGCGATGCAACCTGGACACGGCGAGCCGAGCCAGCGCCCAGTGCATCGAGAATTGGTCCAGCTTCTTCGGCAAGTCGATGAGCTTCGGCGAGAAGAAGGCGGCCAAGTAATACTCCACCCTTCGAGGCCCGGCGGCCTGCTTCCACCCAGGCAGCCGCCGGGCTCGAAACTTTACAAAACACCGGCATTGCAGCTTGACACCGTCGCTTGCCCCACGAGACTTGCAACATGACGAAACAGGCGACAATTCGACACGACCCCATCGATGCCGGTGTTAAACATGACAAGGTCGCGGAGAGGTTTGATGCCCCCGCGGCCTTTCTTTTTTTTGCCCTACGTCCTCGTCCGACCGCAGGCGCCTTCACCGGTGACGCGCCGGCCGTCGGCAACGAGGACTATGGCGCCAGGTGAAAGCAATCGCCATGACCGACAACAACTCGAATCAGGCTACCATGGACCCACTCTCCCAGTTCTGGACCGACATGTTCGCCCGCATGAATGTTCCGCAGACCGGGGCCGGCGCGGGCCCCTCCCTCTCGCAGGACAGCCAGAAGCAGATGCAGCGCATCTTCTTCGACGCGATGGCAAAGTACTTCGACGATTTCATGAGGTCGGAGCAGTTTCTCAAGATGATGAAGGAGACCATGGATCGATCCCTGGCCTTCAAGCAGCAGGTCGATTCGTTTCTCACCCAGCTCTATCGAGGCGCCCAGATGCCGGCCAAGACCGATGTCGATGACATCTCCGGCCTGCTTCGCTCCATCGAGGCGAACGTCCTCGATCGCCTCGGTTCGTTGGAAACAAAAGTCGCAGCAGTGGAAGACAAGCGGCGAACGGGCCGCGGCGCCGGGGCGAGCCGGGCGCAGCGCCCGCCTCGTCGCGGTAAGATCAAGGCAGCCCGAGGCAAGAGCCCCAGGGGCAAGTCAGGCAAATAAGGGGCGAGCCGTTCGTCTCGCACGAGTCGGCCTCGCGGACAACAAGAAATGACGACGACTCAATACAAGAATCCGTTCCTCGACATGATGCCGGCCTTCCCGGCGATGATGCCCTCCTTCGAAGAAATGAAGGAGAAAATGGCTGCCTTTCCGAAGGTCGTGGAAATCGCTCGCAACGTCAAAGTCGGCGCGACCCCCCACGAGGTCATCTACATCGAGGACAAGCTCAAGGTCCTCCATTACCAGTCCGACGTACCCAAGGCCCATCGCACCCCGCTGATCCTCGTCTTCGCCCTCGTCAACCGGCCTTACATCCTCGACCTGCTCCCGCACAAGAGCGTCGTGCAGCAGTTCCTCAAGGCCGGCTTCGATGTCTACATGATCGACTGGGGCGTCCCCACCGAGGCGGACAAGCACCTCACCCTCGAGCACTACGTCCAGCGCTACATGCATAACGTCATGAAGCACGTGTGCGAATATACCGGCGAGGAAAAGGTCTCCCTGCTCGGCTATTGCATGGGCGGCACCATGAGCGCCATGTACACCGCCCTCCACCCCGACATGATCAAGAATTTCATCCTCATGGCCGCGCCGGTCGACTGGTCCGACCGCGAGGCGCTGCTCTGCGTCTGGAGCGATCCCAAGTGGTTCGATGTCGACAAGGTCATCGACGCCTGGGGAAATGCCCCGCCCGCATGGTTGCAGGGTTCCTTCGCCATCCTCAAGCCCGTCTCAAACCTGATCGAGAAGTACATTGGCTTCTACGAGCGGATGGACGACGAGAAATTCCTGGAGGAGTTTTTCGCCATGGAGGCATGGGTCAACGACAACATCCCCCTCGCCGGCGAGACTTTCCGCCAGTTTGTCAAGGACTGCTTCCAGAAAAACCTGCTCGTCCAGAACAAGCTCCGCGTCGGCAAGAAGATCGTCGATCTTTCGAAGATCACTTGTCCGATACTTAATCTGATGGCCACGGCCGATCATCTCGTCCCCTGCGGACAGAGCGCGCCGTTTAACGATCTCGTCGGCTCCAAAGATCGCAAAGCGATCAATTTCCCGGCGGGCCACATTGGTCTCTCTGTCGGCTCCAAGGCCCAGCGGGATCTTTGGCCGCAGGTTGCTCAGTGGTTGGCGGATCGCAGCGATCCGATCCAGCGGCCCATGGCGCGCAAGTCGAAGCGACGGGGTAAGGCCGCAAAGGCCTGATGGAGAAATCGAGGTCGACATAGACTGGGGAGTGTCACCATGCAATTCTACGGAAAAGTAGCAGTCATCACCGGCGCCGCAAGCGGCATCGGCCGCGCGACCAGCATCGCCATGACCGACCTCGGCATCGAGGCCATCGCCGCCGTCGATCGCAGCGCCGCCGTCACCGACATGTGCGACACCTTCAACAGGGAAGTCGGTCGCCAGGTCCTCTTTCCCTACAGCGGCGACGTCACCAGCGCCGAATTCCGCGAGAGCGTCTTTTCAGATTTGCGACACCGCTTCGGAGCCGTCCACATCTGCGTCCCCGCCGCCGGAATCACCCGCGATCGGCTCGCCGTCAAGTTCCACAAGAACAACGGCAGCCGCGCAGACCTCTACCCAGTCAAAGACTTCGAGGAAGTCATCAGGGTCAACCTCCTCGCCCCCATCTACTGGGCCATGGAGACGATCGCCACCGTCGCTGAGGATCGCGCTCGAAAGAATCTCACCAAGTGGGAGCCCACCGAAGGCACCCAGGGCGGCGTCGTTTTCATCGGCTCCGTTTCTTCGCTCGGCAACAAGGGGCAGGTCTCCTACGCGACCGCCAAGGCCGGCCTCGTCGGCGCCCAGGCCACTCTTGCCAAGGAAGCCATCTTCTATGGCGTCCGCTGCAACATCATCCACCCCGGCTACACTGACACGCCGATGGTCCGCGCCCTGGGCGAAGACCTGATTCGTCAGGTGATTCTGCCGCAGACCCAGTTACGCCGATTGCTTCGCCCCGAAGAAGTCGCCGACGCCATCTGCTTCCTCCTGAGGAATTCCGCCGTCAGCGGCTCCCTCTGGGTCGATGCAGGCTGGCACCCTGTAGCCTGACCGCCTTACATTCGGTAACTCGCCCGCCCGCAAGATCCGACAGGTCACTTGCGCCCTGCGGTATCGGTCTCGATTTCAAACGCGACGACCAGTGCCTCATCGCCCGCGCCGGGGCCCATCTCCACCGCACCCGACGGATCAGGGTTCGAGATGTGAGTCTGAGAATTATCGAAGTGTCCGCTCACGGCAATCCGCGTGCCCTTCGTAAGCGTCAACGACGTTGCCCGCTCGTAGCGAATCGGCCAGCGAAAGTCATACCGCTCGATGCCGAGGATCGGCGACACATCGCCCTCCGGCGACATCGCCTCGATCTCCATCGATCTCCCACGGGCTCGCATATACGGCATCACCGCCCGAATGCTCACCGCCGAAGCAAGAAGGTGCTCGACCCGATGATCAACCGACGCACCCGGCGCGATCCGCGGGCTTGCATCAGAAACAATCAAAGACCGGACCTCGCGCCGTGGAACCCCGGAAGCAATTCGCATCGCCACCCGAAGTCGTGACCCCTTCGTCCTTCCCATCGGGCTCGCATACATATCAACGACCAGCAGCGAGCCGCCCGGCAGCCGCCGACCAACGTCTCGCGGGTACTGAATCATCCCGTCTGCCGGGCTGAATGACCCAAGCAGTTCGAGATGTATCGGCAGCTCGGACTTTCCCGGGAGCCTGTCTCCCGGCGACATGATCCACACCAAAGCATGATGCACGCTGTCCCGCTCGATCGGTCGAAACTCAACCGCGCTGATCCACTCGTCCTTCTCCAGGTCCGTGGGAATGACAAACCGGGTCCCTTGCAGCGGACCATATTCCGGAAGCTGCATCGGCGGCGTCGTCAGCAAGACGTCCGGCTCCCCGATGGCCCACGTTTGGGAGAGTGCCGGAATCTTCGGCGCGTCAGACCGATTCCCCGCCGGCCGGTCTGACCCCAGCCACGCAAGCAGCGAATCCCGATCGGAATCATCGAGCATGGGATTGTCCACCCACGGACTCTCACCGTTCGCTTCCGTCGAAATCACGTGTCCCGGCGGCATCAGTCGATCGCGAACCACCGCCTCAATCATCGAGAATCGACCCTTCACTGACTGAAGCGATTCCAGGGAGAAGGGGGCGACCCCGCCACGCCGATGACACCCCACGCAGTTCTTCGCCAAATTGTGAGCGATGTCCCCGTAATAAGTCAGGTCGCTCGCAGGCCTCGACGTCGTCGGCGCCGGATCGAGCACGCAGCCAGGCGGCCAAGTTGCAGTCACCTCTGGCCGCTGCTTCTTAAGCACTGCGTCCAGCGCGTCGCGAAGATAGTCATGACGAACGCGATCCAGCGCCCGCCCCACGCCGAATTGATCGTCAATCGCCCCGCGATAGACAAGCACCCGCGACGCATCGAGAACGAAAACCTCCGTCGTTGTGCGCCCTTTAAGGGCATGCTGAATATCGTGTCGCCGGTCAGCGACGTACGGCCCATCAAATCCCTGCTCCCGGATCGCATCCACCATGCCTTTGGCGCTCTCGGCATCCACGCCGTTAACATAGACAAACGAAATCCCGCGCTTCGCGTACTCATCCTCGATTCCCGCCAGACGAGGGGAATATCGAACCGCCAATGGGCAGTCCGTGCTCGTCATGCAGATGACGAGTCCACTCCGGCCTGATAGCAGCTTGCAAAGTGTGGTCGGATCGCCCTTGAGCGGCTCGATCCGGAGGTCCGGCACGACCCGGCCGATGCCCAGAGACGCCGCATCCTCAACCGCCGACTGTCGCCGAAGCGCGACATCGTCCTGCGCGAGTGTGCGGGACTGAAGGATCAGGACAAGCGCGAGTGCACCCAATAGCGGCATACCGCGAATCAAGCGCACACGCTTGGGCCGACGCCGCAGAACATCGTCGTTACCGAGAAATGGAAAAGTCAATCTCACAATCGTCGCCGCCGCCCAAGCGATAGCAGGGCGGTGGTAATCAGTAGCGCCGCGCTCGTCGGCTCCGGCACCGGCGTGTAATCCACGATCAGTCGGGGTCGCAGTGCCTCGTCCGCGTCCTCGCGTGTCGAGAATCGCTTGGAAGTCTGCGCCGCCGATTCGTTGCCGATGATGATCCATCCGAAGTTCATCGCGGGGTCGTCAAGAAACCCCTGAACGTCCGCGACCATCTCGCTCGTCGATGGCCACAGATAGTCACCCGACGCCCCGACCAGGGTCTGAGTCGATACCGCGCCCTCGTAATCGCCGCCCGCCGTGGTCCATGGCGAACTGTTGTACATCGCGAAGAGCCACGTCGCATCCCCGGCGCCGGCCGCCGCGCCCTGTCCGCCGCTGCTCGTCGTCGAGCCCTCGCCCCATTCCGCCAGCAGCCGATGCACCGACACCGTGGCGTTCGCCTCATTCGAGGCGGACAAGCTCAGCCCCAGCATGACGCTGTTGATCGTCGAACCCGCCGGAATCCCTGCCGCGATGTCAAACTGGAGAACGCCGCGTCGCCGCGAATTGGATGGCTGGTTGTTGCGCCCGACAAACATCCCTGTCGAACCGCCGCTGCTGACGTCGCCTTCAGCGTCTTCGATCAGCGTGTTGTCCGCCGCCGCACCCAGAATGACCAGGTCGCCCCGTACTTCGCCGGCCGCCGCAATCATCAATATCAGGGCCGCGGTTGCCGCGTAACCGACGACGTTTCGAGCCAAATAAAATGGGACCTTACGCATGTTCATTCCCCCATGAGTCATGCATTCTATGGGCAGTTCCCCGCCACAAGGCAATCGACAAATAAATCAATGTCGTATGCCGTTTCCAGGGCCAGATTGCTGTCCATATCGGTCGCACAGAACTGCGCCGTCCCCGCGTCCACCGTGCCGATGATCGCCTCCACGAACAGCGATATGTCCCGGCCATCCACCAGCGTGTCCTGATTCGTGTCCCCCTTAATGCACACCGCCTCGAACTGCCGCATCATCTCGTGATCTTCATGCTCTAGGATGTGGCAGTGATACGGATACAGCCCCGTGTAGTCCTCAAACCGCGCGATGACCCGCGTGATCTGGTAGGGGTGTGCCATTACCGTGTCCTTCCAGCCCGCCTCGTTCGCAGCCGGCGGCATCGGCGCGCCGATCGGCACTACCTCGCCTTCGACGATCTCAAAATCCTGTCGATCGAGAATCTGGAAGAACACCAGGTGCATATGCATCGGGTGCGAAATCCCCGAGCGATTGATGAACGACCAGATCTCCGTCGTCCCCAGCACCGGATACTCGGTGATGTCGTCCCATTGCAGATCGTTGATCAGCCACATCGATCCGGTGCACGGATTGCTCAGCTTTCTCAGTGCAAAACTCCTCGTGGTGACCGCATCCATCGGGTCAAGCGTCTCCATCGGCCGCAGACTCCCCGGGATCGCGTCCGTATGCCCCGCCTCTCCCTGCACGACGAATTTCATGACATCCGGCAGCGCAAACATTGGATCGCCGCTTGGGAAGGGCGACGCCGCGCTGTTCGTCATGATAATCTCCGTCGCAGGCGCGAGTGCCGAGAAATCGACGATGATGTCCGCTCGCTCCGCCGGCCCCAGCGTAACCTGGCTGATGGTGACCGGCGCGGGAAGAAGGCCGCCGTCCGTACCGATCTGCTCAAACGTCTGCGCATTGGAAAAAGACAGCGTCAGCGTGCGCGAGTTGCATCCGTTCAGCGCCCGGAAGCGATACTTGCCCTGCTTCACATTCATGAACGGCCACACCTTGCCGTTGACCAGCATCTTGTCACCGAAAAAGTGCTCTTCCCATACGGTCGGGTAATACAGCGAACCATCAGGGTTGAACATGCGGTCCTGTATGATCAGCGGAATGTCGTACTCGCCCGACGGCAGATTCAGCGATTGCTCAAACGCATCGGTCATGACGTAACCGCCCGCCAGCCCCATATAGACGTTCAGCCGAGTGATCCCCAGCGCATGATCGTGGTACCAGATGAGCCCCGGCAGCTGATTGTTCGGATACACATACGTATCCGAGTCGCCGGGTAGAAACGTGCTCTCCGGGTATCCGTCATACGCCGCCGGCACGTGTCCGCCGTGCAGATGCACGACGACCTTCGGCTCATTCGCCGCGCCGTGCGCACACGGATCGACCGTCAGGTAGTGATCCGTCCGCGGGTCGTTCAACTCATCGCGCAAATCGTTGATCCAGTTCACGGTCACCGGTACGTCGCGCGTCGCAAGAATGGTCGGCCCCGGATAAATCCCCTCATAGGTCCACAGCGTCGTCGGCGGCAGCTCCGAATGAAGCTTTTGCTGCACTTGCACGATTTCAATGTCGTAAGTTGCTTCGCCGCCCTGCGTTCCCGTTGTGGGCGTGGCAAGTGGCGGGATCGGCAGGAGATCAAGAAAGGGCGTCAGAACGATCGGGCACAGGTTGGTCATGCAGGGCGTCGAGTCGCCCTGATAAGTACCGTCCTGGGTCGCGCAATCGGCGGACGTCAGAACCTGGCAGGTTCCGTCATCGAAACAACAGGCCCCCGTCGGCTGCGGACACGGATTCGGCGAGCAGCCCGTGCTGTTGCCTTGATATGTGCCGCTCGTCGTGATGCAGTCGTTCTGGCCAAGCACCTGACAGGTGCCGTTGGCGAAGCAGCATGCGCCCATCGGCTGCGGACACGGATTGGGCGAGCAGCTTGTCGCGTTTCCCTGATAAGTCCCGCTCATCGAAGTGCAGTTGGCGGAAGTGAGCACCTGGCAGGAACCATCGGCGAAGCAGCACGCGCCGCTCGCCGCCGGTGGCGTGAAGTTGATCGTCAGCCTTGGCCGACGGCTCGGCGTTGTGGAGTGGCGCGAATCATACCGCTTGGACGTCCCGGCGGTCGATTCGTCGCCGATGGCGATCCATCCATAATTCGTCGCCGGGTTGTTGAGCCAGTTCTGTACCGCGGCAACCATCGCAAAGGAGGTGGACCATGTGTAGTTGCCGATGGTCAAACCGACGGTAGTCGATCCGGAAGGCGTTGGGTTGTAGTCGCCTCCCAGCGTGGTCCATTGCGGCGCAAACGTAAGGTCTTTCGTATCGAAGAATCGATAGCGCCAGGTGGCGTCGTTGTCCTCCGCGAGCGTGCCGCCGCCCTCGTTCCCGCTCGGATTGGACAAACCTTCCCCCCAATCGGCCAGGATCACGTGCAAGCGCACGATCTCGTCGCCCGCCTGCGTGCGGGACATATAAAGCTGAAGCGATGCGCTGTTGATCGTCGACCCCGCGGGAATCGATCCCGCGACGTCGAACTTCATCAGTGCCCGTCGATTCGCGGTGCCGTTCGTCTGTCCCGTGAACATGTAACTGCCGGCGCCGTTGCTGAAGAACTCGCTGTCATCATAGAGCGTCGTGTCCTTGGTCGGGTTGAGCACGATCGTGTCGGCGGCTGCCGGCGCCGAGAGAAGCGAGAAGATGACGAAGATTCCGAAAATAACTCGATGGACTAAGCAGTCCGATTCAACAAATTGGTCCTGCATCCCGGCTGCTCCCATGGTAGTGAATTCAAGGCTGGACTCGACGTCTCGCCCCCCAAGGGTACGTCGTGCATCCCCCGGCTGCTTCTCCCCAAAACCTGCGCCGCAAATCAGTCGGGGCGGTTCAACGCCCCGTCGATCCATCACTGCTCCATCGTCCATTCTAACCGCACGACCCGCACAGGGAATACGGAGACATTCCCCGCTCCTTAAGGAGCCGAGAGCAAGACAACGTGGAATCGTTGAACCCAGAGATTACCCGCCTAGCAGGGCCTCGGTGAACAACTGACAATCCCCACCGTCCGATAGCATATCACCGCTCAAATCGGACCGGGCCACGTGGTTGGGATCAGTTTCGACGCCAATGAGAACGCCGACGAACAGGTCGGAGTCATCGAAGTCAACATCCCCATCCGCATCAATATCGCCGGCGATAGGGACGATCGCCAAAGGAAGCGTGAGCGTCGCAATCGTCTCGGGCGGGCATTTGCCATTGTTGTTCCAGAGATTGAAGAGGTCGTCGCCCTTCGAATTGGTGTTGTTCTCCGCCTGTAGGAACTCCACATATTCCTTGGTCGTGCTTTGATAATAGAGCGTCACCGTCGCCGAAGTTGCTCCGTACGGGATGGAGTAAATCGTGTCGTCCCAGTACTGACCGTCGGCGTATGCCGCTCCGACCGGCGAACCTCCAAACAGTGCAAAGGCGGCGTTGGTAAACCCCCGCGGCGGAATCCGGTTGTCCTTGTAGATCTTGTTATTGAGCACAAAGTGAAAGGACGGGCCCGGCGGGACACCGGCCAGCGACGCCGTGTCAGTGTCCAATCCCGGCTTGGCCTCGTAGATCTTCACTTCCGCATCATGGGTCAGCACGCCGGTCATCGCGTTGTAGGCCCCTGACTCGCCGAGCAGAATCATGCCGTCATCGTAGAACCGAATGTTCAGCCACACCCGCCGTCCCTCGGGATACCCGGTAGGCAGCTTGTGGCCGCTCTCGTTGGTCACCGTCACAATCAGTTGGTCATCGCTCTGGCTCGCGTCGAGCGTAGCCGATTTCTGAAGCATGGATCGCGCGCGAAGCACGCCCGCCTGAATCGCACTCGCGTTGACTTCGCCCGGATAAAGCGAGGGCAATAGCGACGCAAGCCAAGTGCTGCCGCCGGTCATGTCGTGCAGAGGTAAATCGCTGCGAATCGGGCCGGTGTCGCACCCGCGCCCGGTCACGGCCTTCATGTGGCAGTCCTGGCAGACGTAGACAAACCCGTCCGGCCGACCGCTGAATTGCGGTGCATGAACGCCGGTCGAAGCGTACTCACTGTTGAGCCATTCGCTGAATGTGCGCTCGATCGGCATAAGATCCAGCGAAGAGGTCGATGCGGGCGGCGTATCAAACGGGTTGGGAGGGTAGTTGCCTCCGCCGTCCTTCGTAAATGCGGAGTTGCTCACATCATGGCAGGTCCCGCATACCGCGGCCTCCCGGTGGAAAGGGGAAACCAGCGTCGCGTGCGGCGCGGAAACAGTGAAGGGTCCCCGTCTTCGCGTGCCCACTGGGTCCACAACGTACATCCCGTTGGCAAAGTCGTCCGGGATTGCCGCCAGCGCCGCGAGGATCGCGGTATCCTCGGACGGATTCGCGGCGTTCGGAACAGGATCGACGAGTCGATGGCACAGATCGCACGATACCCCGAACATGTCGGTTGACAGCATCTGCGTGCCGCTCGTCGGGACAGACCTTCCCTGGAGCCATCCGGCTGATATGTGACACCTCAGACACAGGTCGCCCGAGTCCGGCGCGTCCTGATTGGCGACCGCGAGACATGCCTCAAACAGCGGATCCCCCGATGCATGCGCCATCATGCTTCCCTGCCAGTTGAAGTACGGTTCGACGGCCGTATCGTAGTTGCCGTGGCACGGTGCGCAATCCGTTGGCGGGTTGAGGCTCCCCGCGTCGAATGGCTGCGTCCCCGGCAGGTCAAAATCGCGCAGCGTCGTCGGCGCGATGCCGCCCATCGGCGCTTGCACCGTGAAGGCTGCGTTACTCTCGTCCTGTCCCGGATTGCTTGCGTTGTCCGTCGCTCTGACCCGAATCAGCGCCGCGGCAGTCGGGCGGTTGGGCATGAAAGCGGTGTGAGAACCATTGTCGCCCGTCTGCCCGAGGCCCAGCGCCAGAGGCTTGAAGCTCGCTCCGTTGTCGGTCGAAAAGTAGATGTCCACCGCCGCGATTCCGCTGGCGTCCGTGGCCGACCATTGAACCAGGGTCCCGCCATTCCCCGTGAGCATTTCTCCACCGTTCGGCGCAATCACCGTAACCACCGGCGGTGTTACGTCCGGACCCGTCACCGGCACGAGATGGCTTTGAATCTCGGTTACGTTGACATTGCTCACGCTGCCAACGTCCGCGGGTGTCAGCCCTGCGAAGGTGGGCGTGTTCGTGTAGTTCGCCGTGTCGGAGATTTCGACAATATTAGAGAAGGCATCGGCGTCTGAAAAATCATTTTGAATGAAACGCATCGCCTGACGCCGGCCCGCGTCATTGTTGGAATAGTTGCCGATGACCTGCCCGAGTCGAATCCCGTATGCGTTTCGCGTTCCGCCGCCGTCGAAGTCCAGATGGCATTGTCCGCAGTGATTCATTTTACTCGGTACCGACTCAATCGTCGTCCCCACCGCCTGCGGGTACTCATTGAAGAAGGACGTGCGAATCGTGGGTCGGGCCGCAGCCGGCGCCCCGATCGCAAGGACAATGAGGAGAAAAGCACCATTCGAGACGTTCAGCGCTGGGGACTTCTCATGCGTCACGTGGTTGAATTGCACTTGCTTCATCGAATTGTCCTCCCGGCGGAAGCTCCACCCTGGACCTTCCAACTCTCAAATCCCCCAGTGAAAGGTGCACAAACCCGAACCGACGACGCGGACTTGTGACTGTCCGTCGGCAATTCCTGTGCCTCCCGCCAACGCGTTCGGTTGCCCGCGAGTTCCAGTAATGCGGACACCGGTATAGCGGCTCGGCACCGCGATGTTTCGCGCTCGGCCCGGGAAAGTTCGCAGACCGCGGTGAATCAGCGTCGGTGTTGGCCAATCGTCGGAATTGGGGATATAAACCCCGCATGAAATTGGAAGAGAAATTCGTCCACCGGCGATTGCCCGGCGGCGTCGAGTTTGCGGCCCTCCCCATGACCGCCCGCCGAATCGCCGCATACGAAATCCGCGTCTTCGCCGGCCTGACCAACGAGCCCGAGTCACTTGGCGGCCTCGCCCGTACCGTCGAGGAGTCCATCTCCAAGGGCACGCGGCAGCGATCCGCCCAGGAGCTGACCGATGCCTTCGACGCCATCGGTGCCCAGACCGGCTCCGGCGTCGGCCGCGAGTCAATGGTCTTCCGCTGCACCTGCCTCCCGGAATACCTGGATCACGCCCTCGGCCTCCATGCCGAAATGCTCCGGACGCCCACCTTTCCACAGGAGTTTGTGGACGTTGCCATCGAACTGGCCCAGCAGGAACTGACCAGCCTCGAGGACGATCCCGGCGAACTCGCCCGCAAGCTTATCGAGCCATATGCCTTCGGCGAAGTCCTGGGTCGCCACGAATTGGGCACGATGGAGTCTCTCGCCCGCATTACCGGGGAGGACGTGACAAACTTCTGGCGGGATTGTTTCTCCGCCGGAAGGATGCAGGTCACCGTCGGTGGCGGCATCGACGTCGAAAAAGTCGCCGCGCGAATTGACCAGCTCTTCGGCGGCTTCGGCGATCCCAACGCACGTAACGGCGGCCCGTTGAAGTCGCAATTTGTTCCCGGCCGCCGCCATCATCACAAGGAACTCGAACAGGAACACATTCTCATCTGCTGGCCCGGCGTTCCGGTTGATCACGATGATTACCCCGTCCAGCGCATCACCCTCGGCGTCCTCGGCGAAGGAATGAGCAGTCGCCTCTTCGTCGAAGTGCGCGAAAAGCAGGGCCTCGTCTATTGGGTCGGCGCATGGGACGAGCATCCCCGCAGCACCGGCCGGATGTTCATGGGCGCCTCGACCACCCCCGCGCGATGCGATCAAACCTATTGCACCCTGCTCCGCGAAGTCGATCGCCTCGCCAAAGATGTGACCGATGAAGAAATCGAACGGATCAAAGTCGGCGCCATCGCCAAGACCCAGACCCACGGCGACATCACCAGGGCCCGCGTCAGCGAACTGAGCAGCGATCTCTTCTACTTCGGCAGGCCGGTCTCCGTTGCCGAGAAGAACGAAAAGCTCGCCGCCGTCACCATCGCCGATGTGCAGGCCTATCTCGAAAAGTACCCGCGCGATCAACTGTGCGTGCAGACCCTGGGCCCGCGAGCCCTGGAAGGAGTCGCCTGATGAGCGCGGCCCAGCAAAGTCACTTTGTCGATCGCACCCTCCCCAACGGCCTGCGCGTCGTGATGGAGGTCATGCCGCACGTCCAAAGCGCCGCCGCCGGTTTTCTCGTACGCACCGGCGCCCGTGACGAGGAGCCCAACCTCGCCGGCGTCTCTCATTTCCTCGAGCACATGTGCTTCAAGGGCACGGCCAAACGCGACTGGCGACAGATCACCATCGACTTCGACAACATGGGCAGCACCTACAACGCCTACACCTCCAAGGAGCGCACCGTCTATTTCGGTTGGGTCCGCGTCGAAGACCTGGAGCGCCAGATCGAGCTTCTCGCCGACATGATGCAAAGCGCCATCCCGCCCGACGAGTTCGAAACGGAAAAAAAGGTGATCCTCGAAGAGATCGCCATGTCCGCCGACCAGATCGACCGCTGCGTCTACGACCTCATTCACGGCAGAACCTACGAAGGCCACGCCCTCGCCTGGCCGGTCCTCGGCACCACCGAGTCAATTTCCCGCCTTACCCGAGACGAGCTGCACGGCTACTTTGTCGAGCGCTACAACCCGGCGAACATCACCCTGCTCGTGGTCGGCAACATCAATCCCGACGATGCCATGGCCATGGCAGTCCGCCACTGCGGCGACTGGCCCGCCGGCCGGCCGCGCCCCGAGAGAAAGGCACCGCCGCCGCTTCGCACCGGTGCATGCTGCAAGGTTGTCGATCGCTTCAAACAGCAGGCGATCGCCCTCGCCGTCCCCGCGCCCTCCGCAACCCACGTCGACCGCGAAAACGCCGACGTCCTCGCCTCCATCATCGGCGGCCACAATTCCCGTTTCTTCTGGAACGTCATCCAGGAGGGCATCGCCCCCTACGTCTCGGCCGGCCGGCTCGATTACTGCGACGCGGCCATGATGATCGCCTTCGGCTTCTGTGAGACCCAGCGCGTCGATGAACTGTTGGCCGCGATGCGCTCAGAGCTCAAAAAGGTCGCCACCGACGGCGTCACCGCCGAAGAGGTCCAGCGCGTCAAGAATCGCACCCGCACCGGCCTCACCACCGAGGCCGAAGCGCCTTACTACAGACTCATGCAGCTCATCCAGGACATTGACACAGTCGGCAAGCCGCGCGACGTCACCGAGCGTTTGAGTGCGATCGAGGCCGTCAACCGCGATTCGATCCAGGACTACATGCGGAAATGGCCGATCGACACAGAGGGCTGGCTCACCAGCCTCGGCCCTCGCCATTGGCCTGATAACGCCGCTCTCGTCAGTTAACCCCTGATCGCCCGACTCTCCGTTTCCGCCTTCAAACAGGTCGTCGCGCAGCCCCTGCGGGCAAAAAACCGCCCTTGCAGTGCTTTCTGCCGACCGAAAATCCCCCCGGAACCCCTGTCCCCGCGCAGAACGCCTACCGATATTGAAATTGTTTCGCCCCCGGCGGGTAATACACCTACGGAATCGGAGGGATTCCAGGAAGTTCATTAGAGGCGCATGTCCGACCTGCCCACGCAAAGCTTATCCGGCCCGCAGCTGCGCGTCGCGCCCGACTTGGATTTCGCGCCCGCACCGTCACGGCCATTCGGCTCCTCCGGCCGCAGGATAGATGGCATCCTCGTCATGGAAAATACGGGCCAGTCCTCCCCGCGCCCGTTGCTCGCATTCATCGGCCTCCTGCTGCTGGTCGTCGGCGTCGCCCTCGGCACCATCTCGCAGTCCACCTGGATCACCATCGTGACCCTCGGCCAGGGCGTCACGCCCGCCGCCGCCGGCGTCGAACAGTCGCCGGCCTCCTGGCTCGCCACAAAACCCTGGACCGGCCCCAGTGCCAAGTGGATTGCATCCATCGTCCTGGGTCTGCTGGGCCTCTCCTGCCAGCGCGGCCGCGCCCTAAGCGTCGTGGTCACCGCCGCCCAGTTCGCCGTCACGGCCTACACTTGTGACCTGCTCATCGACGGCAAGTTGCGGTGGCTCGCCACCACCGCGTTCGGCAACGCCTCATTGCCCTTTGTCTTGCCGATCGTCTCCGCCGTCTTCGGCTACATCGTTCACGCCGGCCTCACCAAGGAGGGTGCCAGCGCGAAAGGAACCGTCGGCCTCCTCATCGTGGCCGCCGCCGCCCTCGGCACCGTTCACGGCTGGTACAACTGGACCCCGTTGATCGATCGCCTCGGAACCGGCGCAGCGGACTTGATGAAAGACTGGGGCGCCGAAGCGATCTGGGCCACCGTCCTGGTCCTCACCGCCATCGGTGTCGCCTCCTCGCGGACAAAGCCCGTATTCTTCCTGGTCGCCCTGATGCTCGGTTGCCTCGCGTGGTACTGCATCTCCAGCGGCATGACCGAGATCCGAAGCTTCCCCTCCCTCGCCACCGCTGACCACATCCCCAGCGTCGAGCACATCAGCTACAAAAACGTCGATCCCTGGCACTGGGTCGTCGCCGGCGAGCTCGTCGTCCTCGCCATCGTCCTGGCCCACATGTCCCTCGGCATGGGCATCCTTAACATCGCCTTCGCCCTCCTCTGGATGTTCGGCGGCCTCACCTTCTACAACTCCGTCAGCAACATGTCGCTCGTCCGCGCCCTCAGCGAAGGCGCCGCCATCGGCGTGCAGCAGCGCGGCATGACCCCCACGGCCCCGGCCGATCCACTCGCAGGCTTCGGCCTCCCCGTTGAAACATCGCCCCCAGGCGCTCGGCCCTCCGCAGCGCGAACGAGCGACTCGTTTGCTTTGCCCGAGGCGCAGCGTGAGGCCATGCAGCGCATGCAGCGTCCCATCCAGGTCCGCGAGATCACGCCGCTCGTCTGGATGTTCTCCACCGCCGTCCTCGCCGGCATCTTCGCCGTCGCCGGTATCGCCTTGATGACGCCCAATGAGAGCGTCCGAATCGGGAGTCTCTGCGCCGTTTGGCTCACCTGCGGCGTCCTCTGCACCGCCCTCTACTTCCTCTGGCCCAAGGGCTCGGCTTCCTTCGAAGGCTGGCTCGCCGCCTTCCGCTACTCTCGCTACCACACCGGTGTCTATTGGGCTGCCTTCTTCGCCTCCGCCGGCGTCGCCGGCATCTGGGCCCTTCGCCCGACCGCAAGCACCGCCGCCTGGGTTCACGCCAGCGCAGCCGCGATCCTCCTCGGCACCTGCCTCAGCCTCGGCGCCGCCGCCATCCTCATCGCCTTCGGAAACTTCCCCAAGCTCCCCGCCTGGGTCTACATCGTGATGACCATCGGCCAGTCGTCCCTCATGTGGGCCCTGCTCATGCACCAAAGCTACCGCACCCGCCGCGCCATCGCCTAATTCCCCACGCAGCAATTTCGCCCAACGGGGTAGCATGGGCTTCCAGCCCGTGCGTATGACATGAACAAGTGCGACCGAGAATGGTGAGTTCGAGCGAATATCGCTCAAGTCCGGTGATGGTCGGCGCGACATCGATCTTATAAGTGCCTAGCGCCGGGTCGCAAGCAGATCGGCCAGCGCGCTGCGTAATTCGGGAAACCGAAATTCAAAGCCTTCCTCGCTCAGTCTCTTTGAAATGAGATACCGCCCATACAGCGCCAATTCAGGATCGCTACGCATCAGCAGGGGCGCGCCGAGCCGCACCATCCAGCCCAATGCAGGCAGACCTATCGGCATTCCCATCGCGCGCCGCAGCGTTTGCATGAATTCTCGCTGAGAAACGGGGTTTGGCGCAGTCGCGATATATGTGCCCTGCATGTTTGAATCCGTCAGGCCGCGTATGAATAGTCGATTCATATCGGCCTCATGTATCCAGCTCATACCCTGCCGGCCCGATCCGACCGTGCCGCCCAGTCCGAATCGGACAAGCGTCCGGAGGCGGGAAAGCGCGCCGCCTCCCGCGCCGCGGTCTTGCCCGATGACAAAGCTGGTTCGCAGGATGACCTTCCGTTGCGATGCAAGCGCGCTCGCGTGAAACGCCTCCTCCCAAGCCCTTCCCACAGTCGGCGCGAGTCCGACTCCGAAAGGCGAATCCTCGCTGCAAGTCACGGTCGGCGGATCGCCGTAAATATGCGCCGTACTCATTTGCACCCATACCGGCGGCGGGCTCCTGATGGACCGCACCGCCTCACCCAGAACCCGCGTCGCCTCGACGCGCGATCGAAGGATTTCATCCTGATGATCTGGTGTCTTGATGCAATCGACCGTGCGCCCGACCAGATTAACCAACCCCGCCGCGCCATCGAGTTCGCGATGCCAGACATCGAGCGACCGCGCGTCCCACGCCACATGACGCCACGGTCCATCAACCTTTGGCGGGGTTCGAGACAGAATCACAACCGGCGTGCCCGATGGGGCGAGCTGAGTCGCAAGCGAGACTCCGAGAAAGCCGCTGCCTCCCGCGATGACAACCGCGCCGGCGGAATGATGGGTGTCCATGAATTCACGGTACCTCAAAACCACCTGCAATTGAAGAAATCGTTGTGAGCTACCAAACTTTCAAAAGATTCGATAATTAGGCGGTCCAGTCTTGTACTGGTGTCGGTCAGCACAACGACGGTGCCGCACCGATTTCAGGAGGCAAAGTTTACCTGTCCAACGGAGCCTCTGGAGCCTTAACCCCAGTCCACTAATCGTGATAAATACTCTGACACCGAGCGCCAAATTCTTCTGGACCCGGCCATCCCTACTTCGGTAGGATTCCCATCTACGGCGATCATTCGATCGCCCTTTAGGAGGTCCAACTCATGGCTATTGATAAACTCACGTCTACCGTCTCAGCCCTGCGCAGGCTCGCACCCATCATCGCCGCCGTCGGTGTCATCGTCACGGCCCTGCTGGCCTCGGCGATGGGGCCGGGAACCATGACGAAGTCCAGAAAGGGCGGCGCCATGCGCGCCGAGGCAGTCTTTTCTCCCGGCGGCGGCTGCGAAAGTCGCATTGTCGAAGAGCTGAGTTCGGCCAAAAAGAACATCCGCATTCAGATGTACATCTTCACCTCAAAGCGCATCGCCGACGTCCTCGGCAAGGCCGCCAAGCGCGGCGTCAAGGTAGACGTCATTCTTGACAAGTCGCAGGAGAAGGCGACCTACGGCCCCTGGCGCGCCCTCCTCCGTGACGGCGTCCGCGTCTATTTCGATCGCGAGCACGACACCGCGAACAACAAGATCGTCATCGTCGACAGCAGGGCGGTCATCACCGGTTCCTACAATTTCACCAAGGCGGCGGAAGATAAGAACGCGGAGAACATCCTGATTCTCAAGAATGCCGAAGACGTGATCGATTCCTACATCGAAAACTTCGACCGCCACCTGGAGCACGCAAAGAAGGCCGCCTCCTGAAGTGCGATGGCGGATGACCCGCGAAGCGGCCGGCGCCCCTGTCGGCCGTAGAATACGAACTGATCGAGATTCGCAATCGCGTAGCGCCGACGCGCAATCCGCCTTACGCCTCGGACTTCCGGCTGCCCACGATCAGCAGAACGACCGTAAGTATTCCGAACGGCAGCAGCGTCAGCCCCGGGTTCGTCGCCGCCTCCCCGAGAATCCGCTCGCCGACGTTCATGTCCGCCGCAAGTTCCTGCCACTTCGCCGCGATGATTGCCACGAGAATGCCCGCGATGGTCCCGCCCGCGATATAGCCCGACGAAAGCAGCACGCCGGGGCTCATCTCCGATTCCGCCGCGGTGCGCTTCGCCTTCTTATCAGCCAGCCATCGCATCATCCCGCCGACAAAAATCGGCGTCGATGCCGAAAGCGGCAGATACACACCGACGGCGAACGGCAGCGAGGGAATGCCCGCCAGCTCCAGAACGATGGCGATGGCCACTCCCAATAGGACCAGCGCCCACGGAAGCTTCTGCGTCAAGATGCCGTCCACGATGAAAGACATCAGCGCCGCCTTCGGAGCGATGTACTTGTTCACCTTGATTCCGTCGTCGCGCTCCGTCAGTTTGCCATTGATGCCCGGATCAACGAGATAGCAGATCTTCCCCGCCTCATTCACGAGATACTTGCCCTGAGGAACGCCCTCGATCTCGCCCACCCTCGCCTGCAGGACGAGATACTCCTTTTCATCATCGCTTGCGTAAGTGCCGCCGACGTGAACCTTCGCCTCGGCGTTGAGCTTCGTCACGTCGATTGTCCGAGTCGGCAGCTCCTTTGTCGAATAGACAGTGCCCGAATCGTTCAGCAGCAAAATGGTAAAGCCGATCACCAGTGCCGATGTGATCGCCCCGACCAGAATCGATACCTGCTGGTGCCGCGGCGTAGCCCCGACAATATACCCCGTCTTCAGACATTGCGCGACCGTTCCGCCGTTTGAAGACGCAATGCACACGATCGCTGCGATGGAAAGCGCCGTCAGCCGATGGCTCGCACCGGTCCATCCAATCGCCACGAAGATAAGGCACGTCAGCAGCAGCGTCGCCACGGTCATCCCGGAAATCGGATTGGATGACGACCCGATCTCGCCCGTCAGCCGCGCCGATACCGTCACGAACAGGAATCCGAAGACAACGATGAGTGCCGCGCCCAGCAGGTTCATCTCCAGCATCGGCGCCGCCCAGATCGCAATGATCAGTCCCGCGCACCCGACCAGCACGACCTTCATGGACATGTCGCGATCGATGCGCATCGTCGCAGGTGCCGCGACTTTGACAGCGCCGTTCTTCGCCCGCGAACCGGCCAGATCACCAAGCCCCGATTTGATCGAGCCGATGATCGTCGGCATTGACTGCATCATGCTGATGATCCCGCCCGCCGCCACCGCCCCAGCGCCGATGTAGAGCACGTAGTCGTGCCAGATTTCACCGATGCTCATATCTCGGATCAGTTTCTCCGCCGGAAACAGCGGCGCGCTGAGCCCGTCGCCGAAGAGCATGATCGCCGGTATCAGGACCCACGACGCCAGAATGCCGCCGCCCACCATGATGCACGCGATGCGCGGACCAATGACGTAGCCCACACCAAGCAGGGCGGGCGAAGCCTCCAGCGAAACCGCCGCCCCCTTGAACTCAAAGGCGACGCTGCCGTCCGCCTTGAAAAACTTGAGCAGCCGGCCCGGCGTATCCTGCCAGAACTTGAAGCCCGCCATCAGCCACTGATAGACGAACGCCATCCCGAATCCCGCGAACACCTTCGCCGCAGACGATCCGCCTTTCTCACCAACGATCAGCACGTCGGCGCAGGCCACGCCCTCGGGATATGTCAGCTTCCCATGCTGCTTCACGATGAACACCCGTCGCAGCGGGATCATCATCAAAACGCCGAGCAAACCGCCCAGCACCGCCACCAGCATGACCCGCACCACTTCGAGGTCGTATCCGAGAATGAGCAGTGCCGGCATCGTCACACCGACGCCGAAAGCGATCGACTCGCCCGCCGACCCCGTCGTCTGCACGATGTTGTTCTCCAGGATGGTCGCGTTCCGGCCCGCCAGCGGACCAAGTACCCGGAAGAGTGTGATCGAAAGCACCGCGATCGGGATCGACGCCGAAACCGTCATCCCCACCTTCAGCACCAGGTACAGCGACGAAGCGCCGAAGATGATCCCCAGGATAGCGCCGACAAGAACTGGGGCGATCCCGATTTCCGGGATCACAGACTCACTGGGGATGAACGGCTTGTGTGCTGGCACACTGCCGACCGAACTGGCACTCCCGCCGGTCAGCACGGTCCCGCAATGTCCGCAATACTTGGCTGATTCTCCGACACGTGCGCCGCACGCCGAGCACTGACCCATAAGCGATCTCCCGTCCGCCGCCATAACCGCCTCCCGGGCATGGCAAAGGCTCGAAGAGTCTCCCCGACCCACTCTATTACCGCAAGTAAATGGCTTTGAGTCAGCGACTGAACCCGATATAATCGTAGGTGTCAGGATGCCTGCCTCAGCCCCGACCGGCGTGAGCGGGAAAGTGTCGCTTTCGCTTGAACAACATCGTCCGGCTGCCGGAGCCTACGGTTCGGGGCATCCGTCCCGCAGAGGGGTTTTTCATCCATGAGTCTTGATTGCTACTCCCACCGGCCGCTTCGTTTCTTGAGCGCAGCGGCGATCGTCTTGTCCTGCCTCTGGGCATCTCCGGCTTCCGCGATTCATTTCGCCGCCTGCCATGAGCCGGAAATCCACGGATGCGGCAAGGCCCAGGCCATGATCAATCAGCTGCAGTGGGAGTCCGCGGCCGAATCCCATGCCTCTCCGCGCGAGGGTTTTCACGACACGGATGTCCTCCACTATGACCTGGAGATCGAAGTCTCCAATCTGATCAGCATCGGAATCCCGCGCGCCACCCTCGACGGACGTAACACCATCACGATCCAAAGCAAAGTTCCCGATCTCACCGAGTTCACCTTTCGCCTTCGGTATCAGTACGAAATACTCAACGCCGTGATTGACGACACGATCCCGGTGGTCGTCACGGAAGTAAGTGACTCGACGCGTGTCGTCACCCTCGATCGCAGCTATGGTGTGGATGAGATCTTCACCCTGACAATCGAGTACACCGGAGAGTCCTGGCCGCTCGGCTTCGGATCCTTCAAAGTCGGCCCACACGGTAGTTCTCAGATTATCTTCAGCCTCAGCGAGCCCTATTACTCATATTCCTGGTGGCCCGTAAAGGACGGTGACGCCGGCCTGCCCGGCGACAACAGCGACAAGGCCACCATTGACCTGACCTACACCGTCCCCAACAATTTCACCACCGCCGCCAACGGCATGCTCGTCAGTGAAGAGTTCCTCAGCGGGAATCGCCGCCGCACCCACTGGCACAGCAATTACCAGATCGCGCCATACCTCGTCTCCATCGCCGCCACGAACTACAACAAGTGGACGCGAACCTATAACCACCCCGGCGGCTCAATGCCCGTCGAGTTCTACATCTACCCGGAAAACGATACCCCCGGAAACCGCACCGCCTGGGAAAGATGCCTGAGCATGCTCCCCGTCTTCCGCACCGTGTTCGGCGAGTATCCCTTCATCAACGAAAAGTACGGCCACTACAACTTCAACTTCGGCGGCGGAATGGAGCATCAGACCATGACCGGTCTGGGCACATTCGGCGAATCGACCATCGCCCACGAACTGGGTCACCAGTGGTGGGGCGACATGATCACTTGCAAGACCTGGAGTGATATCTGGCTCAACGAGGGTTTCGCCACCTTCTCGGAAGCCATCTGGATCGAGCGCCGCGGTGGGGGAGTGAATCTGCCGGGCTATCTCTCCGCCATGCAAGGTCGAAAGCCCAGTAACTTGTCCAAGACCGTCTACGTGTATGACACGGCGAATTACGGCGGCATTTTCGATTCCGACTCCAGCTACAACAAGGGAAGCTGGGTCCTCCACCAGCTGCGCGGCGTCGTCGGCGACGAAACCTTCTTCCAGATTCTCGCCAACTATCGCGCCGCCTTCGAGTTCTCAGCCGCGACAACCGACGATTTCGCCGCCATCGCCGCCGGCACCTACGGACAGGACCTCACCTGGTTCTTCGATCAGTGGGTCTATGGCCCCGGCGCCGCCGCCTATCAGTACGGCTGGCAAACCGCCAACATCAACGGACAGAACTACCTCCTCGCCCGAATCGCCCAGACCCACACCACCGCCGGCTGGCCGAGCACCTTCAAGATGCCCGTCCGCCTCCGAACCACCATCGCCGGCTCCCCGCAGGACATCACCGTCGCCAACGACCAGCGCACGCAGTGGTTCGTCGTCCCCATCAACGCCCCTGCAACCGCCAGCAGCTTCGATCCCGAGCAGTGGGTCCTCCGCTCCGGCCTCTCCAACGTGAGCTATCAGCCCGGCCCGCCGAAGATCGTGCAGGTCACCCCGGCCCCCGGCGCCGAAATCTCCGGGCTCACTCCCACCACCCAGGTCGCCGTCTGGTTCCACACCAACGTCAACGCCTCCGCGGCCAACTTCTCGCTGACCGGCGCCAACTCTGGTGCCAGGTCCTTCACACTCCTCTCCGGCGTGAATGTGAACCCCGCCATCCTCAATCTCGACGCCCCCTTGCCGCCCGACGACTACACCCTCGTCGTCTCCGGCGTCACCGCCGCCAACAGCGGCCTGACCCTCGACGGCGAAGTGGCTGTGGCCACTGATCCGGCCTCTCTCCCCACCGGCGACGGCGTCGCCGGCGGTGATGCCGCCATCGCCTTCGCAGTCACCCCATGCGGCCTCACCGCCGATATCAACGACGACTGCAACCGCGATGACATCGACGTCGATCTCTTCACCCAGGTCCTGCTCGGCCTCGACATCGACGCCGACCACATCGACCGAAGCGACTTGGACGACAGCGGCACCCCCGATGGCCTCGACGTCCAGCTCTTCATCGACGCCACCCTCAATCCCTGAGAGGAATTCATCGCGACCTGCTCACGGCTGCGGCAAGATTCGATAGATAGACCTGCCCGTGGAAATGTACAGCAGCCCGTCTGGGCCAAAGGCGATGTCGTTCATCCCGTCGGGAATCCCCGAGGCAAACACCTCATCCATCACCGCCGACCGCCGATCGCCACTCAGCCGAACGCGGCGAATCGTCCCCGGCACCCACTCCGCGATGAATAGGTCATTGACGAACCCGTCGCCGTACCGAGTCGTCTCATTAAACGCCACACCCGTCGGCGCAGTGTCAATGATCAGCAGCGGGTCGTGATAGTTCGTCGTCGCGGCTGCAAAATCGCTCTCATCCGGCGTATCCGCGAATCCGCCGACCAACGGCCAGCCATAATTCCCGCCCGCCTCAATCAGATTCAGCTCCTCCGTCGGTCCGCCGAATCCGTTATCCCCTCCGAACAGTCCGCCGCTCATCGGATCAAACGCAAAATCAAACGTATTCCGCAGCCCGATGGCAAAGCTCATCACGTCGCTGCCGAACGGATTGTCACCGGGAATCGTGCCGTCCGGCCGAAGTCGGATGATCTTCCCTGCCAGCGCCGCCGGGTCCTGCGCCTCGATGTTGGGTGCCGTATTGTTCAGTCGATCGCCGATCGAAACATAAAGCATCCCGTCCAGCCCGAAATGAATGTTGCCGCCCTCGTGCCCCGGAAGGCTGCTCGCCGGAAACGTCGCGATGCGCACCTCGCTCCCCACAACCGTCCGCAAATTCTCCAGCGTCACCCGAACGACCCGATACTCCGATCGCGGCCACGCATTGTCGAAAGGCAGGATGTTCGCCGAATGCCCGGCATACAGATAGCCGTTCTGCGCAAAGTTCGGATCAATCGCCAGCCCCAGCAGCCCGCCCTGCGCCAATCCCGCCGTCGGAAAATCGGCCACGGCCTCGTCGACCAATTGACCACTGGGCAGCACCGCCCGTACAGCGCCCGTGTTCTTCTCGCTGTAAAGCAGCGTCCCATCCGGCAGAAACGCCAGATTCACCGGAAACCGCGCATCAGAAACGACCGTCTCCAGCGTCGCCGGCACTACGCAGGAAAACCCGGTCGAGGCGATCGGCCTCTCCTCAAACAGCGCATTAAAAAACTCGGCCAGTTCGACTCCGCAGCCGAACTGGCCGAATGCAATCAGAATTGAAACCAGTTCCAGGCGAAAACGACGACGGAGCTTCAACACGGTGTGATTCACCAGGCCTTGCCCCATCTTCCATTGACCCAGCATGTCACAGCTTCATCGTCACCGTCTTCACTTCGCTATAGTGTTCCAGTGCATACTCGCCAAGCTCACGCCCGATGCCCGACTGCTTGAATCCGCCGAAAGGCGCCGCCGCGTCGAAGACGTCGTAGCAGTTCACCCACACCGTCCCCGCCCGCACGCCGTTGGAGATCGCCATCGCCTTCTGAATGTCCTTCGTCCACACCGCCGCCGCGAGGCCGTACACCGAGCGATTCGCCCGGGCGATCACCTCGTCCACATCCTTGAACGGCATGACGCAAAGCACCGGGCCGAAGATCTCCTCCTGCGCGATGGTCATTTCTTCATTCACGCCGTCGAACACCGTCGGCTCGATGAAGAACCCGCGATCACCGACCCGATTGCCGCCGGCCACCATCTTCGCGCCCTGCTTGTTCCCGATGTCGATGTAGTTCATCACCCGGTCGAACTGCTCGCGGCTCACCTGCGGGCCCTGATGCGTCTTCATGTCAAACGGATCGCCCACCCGGCGGCTCTTGGCGATGCCCTTGAGCTTCTCGACGAACTCGCCGTGAATCTTCTCTTCCACGTACAACCGCGACCCCGCACAGCAGCACTGCCCCTGGTTGAAGAACAGCGCGAAGTACGCCCCCTGGATCGCCGCGTCCGCGTCGGCATCTGCAAAGACGATGTTCGGGCTCTTCCCGCCCAGCTCCAGGCTGACGCGCTTCAGATTGCTCTTCGACGCCGCCTCCATGATCAGCTTGCCCACTTCGGTGCTGCCCGTGAACGCCACCTTGTCGATGTCCATGTGCCGCGCCATCGTTCCGCCCGCCGTCGGCCCCATGCCCGGGATGATGTTGATGACGCCCGGCGGAAAGCCCGCCTCCAGTGCCAACTGCCCGACATAAAGCGCCGTAAGCGGCGTCTGCTCGGCCGGCTTGAGGATGACCGTGTTACCCGTCGCCAACGCCGGTCCCCACTTCCACGCCTGCATCAGCAGCGGGAAGTTCCACGGAATGATCTGCGCACAAACACCGATCGGCTCGTGCCGCGTATAACAGAAGAACGGCCCGTTGATCGGAATCGTCTTGCCGTGAATCTTGTCAGCCCACCCCGCGTAATAGCGATAGCAAGCCACCGTCAGCGGCAGATCGGCATTGAGCGAATCGCGGATCGGCTTGCCGTTGTCCAGCGTCTCCAGCGCCGCCAGCTTCTCCTTGTTCTTCTCGATGAGGTCGGCCAACTTGTAGATCAGGTTGCCGCGCTGCGTGGCCGACATCTTCGGCCAAGGGCCGCTCTCAAAGGCCTTGCGCGCCGCCTTCACCGCCTTGTCCACATCCGGCTCGTCGCCCTCGGCCACGTGCGCGATCACATCGCCCGTCGCCGGGTTGATCGTCTCGAAGGTGCGCCCCGCGACCGAATCGACCCATTGGCCGTCGATCAGGCACTTGGTGTATTCAATCTTCACGTCCGTCTTGACCGGTGCAGGTGCGGTGGCAGTGCTCATGGGGAATTACCTCCTGAAAATGCCTGTTTCAAGGACGCGTCGGGCGTCCGTGGTCGGTCTCGGTTGATCGTCCGGGGTAGCATGAGCCACCTGCTCGTGCGTTCTCACCACAGGGTAGCATGAGCTTCCAACTCGTGCGAATTCATCCGCAGGGCAGCATGAGCTTCCAGCTCGTGCGATTTCATCCGCAGGGTAGCATGAGCTTCCAGCTCGTGCGAATTCATCCGCAGGGCAGCATGAGCTTCCAACTCGTGCGTTCTCACCGCAGGGTAGCACGAGCTTCCAACTCGTGCGTACTCAATCGCCTCACATCCAGCCGCGTCCCCGGTTTCCAATTGAAACGGACCAGCAAGACTCCAGCTCGATGCGAATCGGCGTATCGTGATAAGATAGCGCACGAGGCGCGGGCTGTCAAAAAAACAGGGCTCGCCCGCCGCCGGGCCGGAACACGATCCATGACCCAGGTCGAGAAAAGTGAAGCAGTTGCAACCGCGACGCCGCAATCCCCACCGGGCCTAGTGGACGTGAAGTTCAAGAAGCCGAGTGCCCTCCAACTCAGCATTTACGTCCCCGCCGGCGTGGGCCTTTACTTCTTAGCGGTAGTCATCTGCGCGCTCATCGGCATGCTCAATGCAATCGTGGCGATTGTCGCGCTCGTGGCAGTCACGGCGCTTACCATCTTTGCGGTCGTCATCGAGTCGGACCGAAATCGCCGTCGGGCGCTCGCCGAAGCTAAGAGCCTGACGGATAGGGGCCAGGTCAAGGGCGCGTTGGCTCATATCGCCTCCCGCGTCGCGGTTGACGGCCCGAACTACCTGATTGTGAACAGGCTGAAATCACTGGCCCGCCATCGCAATACACCCTCGGCGATAAGGCTCCACTGGACGGACTCCGTCGGCGCAATCGAGCCGCTCAATGTGAACTTCCTGGCTGTCAGCCTCGACGAATCGGATGAGCAGTTTGTCCAGTTGGCGGACGCGATGTCCAACCATGTGAACGACGAAACGAAAGAGATCAAGGGACTTCGTGCGACCACTGAGGAGACCGCCGTCGGCCGACGCATTCGGCGAGGTTTTCGTCTGATGTGGATGTGGCCCGCAATGTTTTTCTTTCTTCTCCAACTCATCCAGGGCGCCGTGGACTCATACAATCAGGGAGCCGTTACATGGCGCTTGTGGTTATATGGTGCAGTGATTCTTCTCTCTATTCCGGGCTTGGCGGGGTTCACGTTCATAGCGGAGTCGAAAGAATGGCTCATCGTCCCCGGTGGCCTGTTACTCCGAAAGAAGTCCAGGAATCCCACGCAATCAGACCTCGAATTGTTCACCCCGGAGTCCGCAACACTGGTCGCGGTACAATCGCGCAAGGAGTCCTGGACCGTGTTCGTTGTGGAGGAAAGTCGCAACCAGACGCTTCTCCTGACGACCCATGAAACCGAAATGGCCCTCCGCGCCTGGCTAAGCCCCATCCCGCCGCCCAGCGTGGAAAAACTCGTGGACCTGACATGACCACGGCTTCAATCACCGATACTCCCCCTGCGTCCGATTCGCGTGATCCGCTGATCGTCCTCTCGCGCGCACCTCGTTATCGTGAGTGGATTATCTTCGCCGTCGGCATAGGGGTCCTCATCCCTGCGTCTCATGAATTCGTAGCTTGGCTCTTTCCGGGGTTCTATTCATTCATAAATGGATTGCCATCCGCGTTCAGGGGAATGATCATTGGACTTCTCTTGTCCCCACTCATCTTTGTCGTCGCTCACCTGCAAGCCCGCGTTGCGATTCGCGGCATTCTCGCGACTCAGCGCGCTTGGCGCAGAAAGCCCAGTCTCGAGGTCATTCCGATCCTCGTTGATAGCGCTCCTCGCCTCTTTGGCCATAAGCGGATATTGAAGCAGATGGTCACAACGCTGCGCGAACTGGGTTTCAGGAATCGGCCAATCATCATACATTGGATGCGGCTGCCACCTCCGCTGCAACCACCCATTGATGTTCCGATCGAACCTATCCCGCTCGACGAAGCGGACTCCACCTTTCACGCGATCGAGCTCGGATTTTTGAATGCGGTCGACGAGGTGGCCGATGGTTCCCGGCGATCCGCCTCCCATGAGTTAACGATTCGACGGCTCCGCAAGACTTACCTGTATACAGGCATTTTGTTCTCAGTGGTCATGATGTCATTCCTCTTTGTTATGACTGCGATCGCGTCGATGCTCTCAGCCCGCTTCGATCCGATGCTCATGTTCTTTGCATTGATGTTGCTGTCGGCCTCGTTGCCTCTGCTCATGGGTGGCGCAGTTGGGCCCGCCTGGCTGCTCGTTACCGGGGGACTCGTCATGCGAAAGGCAAAGAAGCGCGGGATGGCGAGTGATGTCCATCTGTTTGTCCCCGAGGGGACTTCGCTGTTGATCCGCCCCCTCAACAAGCGCCTCTGGCAGATGATCGTGTCCGACGAAAAGGAATTCGGCATCGCCCAGATCAGCGACCGCGAACTGACCATGCTCCTGCGCGCCTGGCTAAGCCCCATCCCGCCCCCCAGCGTCGAAAAACTCGTGGACCTCACCTAACCCGGCCCCTTCCATTGCACGCCCATCGCGAACCCATTGACCCTCCGACCTCGTCCGCCGCCCGCGCGATGGCCATCACCGCGCCCGCTCTCAAATCTCAAATTGAAAATCTCAAATCCGCCAGCAATATTTAGCCCCCGGTCAATGACCGGGGGCTCTCCTCCACCTACCAACATCGCTCGTTTCCAAAGAAAAGGGCGCGCACACCGAGCAAGTATCATCAATAGAGCCCAAACCGCGCACACTCAACAAGGGCACATCCGATGCACAAAATACACGTCAACCCAATCTGCAACCCCTCGCCAACTCTGTGTCACCTTCCCGACGCTTTTTTCAAAGACTTACAAACGAACTTCCCCGAAACTTTCCGTGCATATTCGGTCTTACACCAGTCATGTTTCACCTTGCTCGAATTCACGAAAAACCGCCCAAATCGCGAAGCGCCCCAACACACGCCCGCCAAACCATTTGCAATCGCCCAAAACGCAGTGACTCACCTTATGTCACCTTCGATCTTGCAGGACTTGCGCGCAAGCAATGCGCTTGCCTTTACCCTCGGCCCCCTGGCCCCTCGATACCTTGGCCCCTCTTTTCACCTTATGTCACCCTGCGAATCATCGAATCCGCGTCCAATTCAGAGCCCCAATCATCAGAAAGGAGCCACCTCCAGAATGCCCCCGAGAGACCTCGCCGCCCAAAATTTTGACTTTTTGACTTTTGGACGTTTTGACTTTTCTCTACGCCGCAAAAAGAAAGCTCAGCGTGAGCCATCCCCCCAATCGCCAAATCTTGCAAAGGGAGGGGGCACGTCTCGAATGAAACCGCCCGGCGCCGCCGCCCAAAGTTTTGACGTTCTGACGTTTCGGCGTTTTGACGTTTCCCGGTCAAGCCCGCCGCCCCCATCCCCCGGTCGCCAACGCCCCAACCCCTGCTCTATAATGCACCCTAACGAAAGGCGGCGGACGAATGGCTGATGCACTCCAGGACCCTCGGGTTCACGCAAACCTGCTGATTCTCGAAATCGGCAACTCCCACGTCAGCGTGGCGACCAGCATCGGGCCCTCGGTCCGCACCGAGCAGCGCTTCGCCCTGGATCAGGCCGACGAAGTCGTCGCCTACTGCGAAACCGCCTGGGCGGCCCTCCCGGAGGAGCACCTTCGGGCTATGGCGGCGGCCAGTGTCGTCCCCGACGCGCTGGAGAGCCTCCGCGAGCGCATCGAGGAGGCCCTCAGCGACAAAATGATGGTCGTCGGCGAGGACCTCCAACGGCCGATGTCGCTGGCGGTCGAGGAGCCTGAGCTGGTCGGCATCGACCGCGTCTGCGCCGCTGCTGCCGCCTACGATGGAGCCCAGTCGGCTTGCGCCATCGCCAGTTTCGGCACGGCCATCACCATCGACTGCGTGAACGGCGAAGGCGTCTTCATGGGCGGGGCGATCCTTCCGGGCCTCAGGTTGCAGGCCCGTTCCCTGCACGAGGGCACGGCCGCTCTGCCGCAAGTCGAAGTCGTCGCGACCGGCTCCACATTCGGCGCCAGCACGCAGGACGCCATCTCCAACGGCATACTCTACGGCGCGGTGGGAGCGATGCGCGAGATCGTCGAGCGCTACGCAACCGAGCTCGGCAGTTGGCCGCTGCTCATCGCAACCGGCGGGGCGGCCGAGCTGGTCGGCGGCCAATGCGATTTCATCGACCGCACCGTCCCCGACCTCTGCATCCGCGGCATCGGCCTGGCCTATCGCAAGCATTTCACCCCGCTGCCGGAATCATGGTAACTCCCGACAGTGCAACCGTTGCGGCACTCCTGACCCCGCTCGCCCCCGGCGCCATCGCCGTCATCGCCCTCACCGGCCCGCGGACACGAGAGATTCTGGTCGCCATCCTCCGGGCCCCCAAGAGCGATGCTCCGATCGTCCTGGAAGTGGGGCGGTCACGCCTTTGCCGGATCATGGATGGGCAGGAAGTTCTCGATGACGCCATCGTCGCGATCCTGCCGCAAGGCCCCCACGAAGTCGCCGAGATCTGCACCCACGGCGGCGTCCGCATCGCTCAGCGCGTCCTGGCTCTGCTCGCCGCCAACGGCGCGGAACTGCTCGACGCTGAGTCCTTCAGCCAGCGGACGTCATCGCATTCAAGCCCGATCGAACAAGATATCGACCGCGCCCTCCTCCGCTCCCGCAGCCGCCGCATGACAACATGGCTCCTCGCCCAGCGCCGCATCCTGCCGGATTTTCTCGCCCAGTACGACAGACTGCCCGCGCAGCAGAAGGACGAATACCAGCAAAGAAGCTATCGCGCTTCGTGTCTTTTCAACGGCATCACCATCGCCTTGATCGGCCCGCCCAACGTCGGCAAAAGCACCCTCGCCAATCGCCTCATCGGCCACGAGCGCACCATTACATCCGACATCCCCGGCACCACGCGCGACTGGGTCAGCGAAACGGCACTCATCCAAGGCTGGCCCGTCACGCTCACCGACACCGCCGGCATCCGCGACACGGATTGCGAAATTGAGTCCGAAGCGATTCGCCGCGGCCAGCATGAGGCCTCCACGGCAGACATCGTGCTGATTCTGGCGGACGCGACGCAGGGTGAAGAGGCGTGCAAGCAATGCATCCGCGATTCGGCGAAAACGCTGCCATCAGAGGTTCGGCGCCTCTTCGTCTTCAACAAATGGGACCGGGCACAGACGCTCCAGCCGACCCCCGGTAGCACGTCGGTCCTCGTCTCGGCATCAACCGGCCAGGGAATAGAAACTCTCGAGCAGCGCATCGCAGAGATAACCGGATTGGATCAGCTAGAGGATGAACAGCCGACGGGATTTGAAGGAGCGCACTTTCGATTATAAGGAAATGGATGCAATCTCCCATACGCGATGTGATGCGGCGCCGCGCATACTACTCCGGCAATTCCTCGTGGGCCGGTTCGGGCAGGAAGAAGGAGAGAATGAATCCCGCCACATATACGCCGCAGCCGATCAGCGCGGCCGCCTGGGCGAATTGGGCGGGGCCCGTGTCGCCAGGCATCTGGCTCACGAGCTTGGCGGTCACCATGGCGGCGCTGGTGCCGATCATTCGACCGCCGACATTCGCGGCAAATCCCTCGCCCGTGCCGCGAAGGTGCGTCGGATACATGCGCGGCAGGTAATTACCCCAGAAGGAGAACTGCGCCACGGTGAGAATGCCCACGAGGGCGATGCCCCATTTCAGAATCTGCAAGTTGCTCTGAGCCGGAAACAGAAAGACAAGCGGCACAATCACGATGCCGGGTATCTGGAAAATGCGCAGCAGCCTCCGCCGGCTGACGATCCGCACGGCAAGGAACGCAAGAAGACACCGACCGATGAGCCCACCGACTTCCTGCCAGCTTTGGACACCAGCGATGATTTTCTGCTGCAAGGGCTTGGCCAACTCGCTCACCGTCGGCAGCCCGGGCACGATCTGCGGAAGCTGCTGGATCGCGCCAAAGGCCGCGCCGTAGCTGCACGCGAACATAAGCGTCGTCACGATCGTGGTGCGGCGCAGCTCGGGGCTGAACAGGGCCGCGAAGCTCGGGCGCTTCAGCGTGCCCTCGGCCTTCTTCTTCGCCCAGGATGGGGACTCAGGCAGGAACGGGCGAATGATCAGCAGCGGGATCGCGGGGATCACCCCGGAAATCAGCGTGTAGCGCCACGCCTCGTGGCCGCCGTGAATGGCTGGCAGGTCCGGTCCCCAGTGAACGGCCAGGTAATTCGCCCCCGCGACGAGAAGGCCGCCAATGGAGCTGAACGCCTGAGTCCAGCCGAGAACGCGCTCGCGCTGCTTGGGGTCAGGGAACATTTCCGAAAGCCACGCGACGGCCGCGACAAACTCCACGCAGACGCCGACGAACGTCGTACATCGCAGGATAAGGAGCATGTACACACTTGTGCTGTAGCCCGCGGCGCACGCGCTGAACGCGTAGATGAGGATGCTCCAGACAAGCACGCGCCGTCGCCCCAGCCGATCGGTCAGGTATCCGCCGAGCAGGCCAAATACGCCGCCGCAAAGAGCGGGCAGATAAAACAGCCATCCGAGCCAGTTGTTGAACTCCGGCGAGCCCGGCGCGACGCCGATCAGGTCCTTCAGGGCCGGCGCCAGAATAAGCGGGAGCATCAGCAATTCGTAGATGTCGAACGCAAAGCCGATGGAGGCGATCACACAGATAAGCCACTGAACCCGGGTGAGCTTCAAGCTGCCCGTGACGTCCGCGCCGCACTGCAAACACTGGGTGGCGCCCTCCCTCAGTGGCGAACCGCACTTTCGACAGGATGGGTGTGTCATGGAAAGCTCTCTCGGCGAAGCGTTGCGGGAACCGTAATGGGCGAAATCGAGACCGTCAACCGAAGTGGAGCATGACTGAGAAAGAACTCGGGGCCCAACGCTGCGACAATCGCTTGAGATGCCTGCACGGTTGGGTCAGCGAATCTTGGCCACCAGAAGCGTTCGATCGTCGTCAGCAGGATGGCCCGACGTGAAGGCGTTCAGATCGGTGATGACCGCCTCGATCAGCGACGTCGCCCCGATGCGGCAGTCTTCAAGAACTTTGTCGAGTCGCTCAAGACCAAACATCTCGCCGCGGGGATTATGAGCCTCGGTAATGCCGTCTGTGTAGAAGACAATCTGGTCGCCCGGTCGCAGGGGATGCGATGTCTCCTTATAGATTTCGTCGGGCATGATGCCCAGCGGCAGGCCGCCGATCTGGTCGAGTGACGTCATGCTGCCATCCTCGCAGCGCTTGAGGCGCGGCGGATTGTGACCGGCTGAGGCATATGTCAGTTCGCGAGATTTCGGATCATAGATGCCGTAGAAAGCGGTCACGAAGCTGCCGGTGTTTCCGGTGTAGCGTCGGGCGAGCTGTGCGTTCAGATAAGTCAGCATCTTGCTCGGCGGAGTCGCGGCGCCGGGTTGAGTGTGGGCAATGCTGTGCGTGATGGCCATCATGACGGCGGCGGGCGTGCCGTGGCCGCTGACATCGGCGATGAGGATGCCCCACTTGTCATCGGGCAGCGGAAAGAAGTCGTAGTAATCGCCGCCGGCGCGGTGCGATGTCTGGTAGTACGCGGCGAGTTCCATGTTGGCGATATTCGGCAGGGCCGGCGGAAGCAGGGAGCGCTGAATATCCTCGACTTGTTTGAGTTCGAAGTCGATTTCGTCGTATGCCGCCTGCACCTGATTACGAAGCACAAGACTTTGCGTCGCGCGGCCGAAGAGATTGGTCATCCAGACCAGCTCGGGAAGCTGCTCGCGATCGAAGGCGGCGGGCTCCTTGCGCATCAGCACGACCATGTTGAGCCCGTGCCCGCCGTCAAGGATCGGCAGGGCCACAAGCGATCTCATCCCGACGAAGTACTCCGCCGCGGGGTCGTCCGTCGGGCACTTGATGTCGTCGATGATCGTGGGCGTATCGGTGTAGATCATGTCGCCCAGCATGCCGCGATCGAAAATCGGCAATTGATCGACATGTTTCCAGGGGTCCGGTTGCTCCTTCCACAGGTTGCTTCGCGTGATGCGATACCAGGGAGCCTGAAGGTCCCGCCGGCTCATCGAGACCATCCGGTCTGAGGGGATCAACTGACGGACCCGGACTCCGTAAGTGCGTACCATCTCCTGGGGGTCAGTCTGCACGCTCAGTTCGCACATCATTTCCATGACGATGCGCAGTCGCTCTTTCCAATCCTGATCACCCTGATTAAGAATCGACACTGCACCTCTCCCGTGATAGTTGGATGAGCGGTCCGCCGCGAACGTGCGAGAATTGTATCGCACCGGGGGATTCGTTTCTCCGGTACGCCCGGAGGCGGTAAGACGGCGCGGAAGCTAATAGCCGCGCAAGGATCGGCATGGAGAGTGCGGGTGAAAAACCACCCCCAAGGGGATTCGAACCCCTTGCCGAATCACGCGAAGTAGCGCCCATTACACAAGTTAGCGATTCGCAGAAAACCGGCTTACCGACTGGCTTACCGAATCCGGCGCAATCTGACCCCGACCTACAACAGATCATCGACGCATGGCCGGACCTGCCGGGGGGGCTGAAGGCGGCGGTTGTCGCAATTGTCGATTCTGTCCCCCGCGATGCGTCGCATGTATCGCAACGTATCGCATCGCGCCGCGCGTAGTGGCGCGAATTGAACCCTTTTTTAGAGGATGTTGACCCATGAAGAAAACCCAAAAGACCCGGCCAGAGAAAAACAAGACGCTCGCTTATGAAGACTTCCCTTCGCTGTCCGAGGCCCAGAAGGTGTTCGCTGCAATGGAGGCCCGCGAACGGGAATTGACGGCGCGTGTCCACGATCTTGAGGCTGCCGTCACGGACGAAAAGGCCGGGGCCGAGAACATTGACGCGCTCGCGCGCCAGTTGCTTGACGGCGAGGTGGTCGAGTTTGATGGTGTTGACCGGGCGCAAGTTGAACTCCGGCAGGCGCGCCGAGAACTACTTGTCGCGTCGCGGGCGCGCGAACTACAGGCTGATGTCGCCAAAAAAGAACGGCGGCACGCGCAATCAAAGATTCAGGCGAGCTTCGCGCCGCGGTATGCCGCCGCGGCGGAATCACTGAGGGATAGTTATGTCGGTTTTGTTGCTGCGATTCGCGGGCTCAATCGCGTTCGATACGCGATGGAGGCTGCGCTCGGCGAAGATGCGCGTTGCAGTTCGCCGGAACTGAATGACAACCATATCCACAACGCTTTTAATACTTGGGAAAATGACGCCATCGCTACCGGATGGCTTGAGCCTGTGGCGACCGAGGCCGATGGCGATACGGTGCGTGTGAAGGTGTTAACGAGCATCGCTTATGTGCCCGACCCCGCGAAGCGTCCAGAGTTCACGGCGGCATTAAATGAGAACACAATTCATCGGCTGCCGCGCGAAGATGCACAGCGATTGATCGAGGTCGGGCAGGCCGAGCGCGTCGCCGATGACCGCCCGGCTGCCTGGGTGTTGGCAGAAATCAAGGCCAGCGAAACGGTCTCGGCCTAACCTTTTGAGCCGCGCGTCAACGCGGCAGGGAGCTAAAACGTGATGATTGAAAAACACAGCATTCGGTGCGATCGGCGGTCGATCATTCTTAGCGCCGTCGAAGGTTTGCGGCATTGTGTGAAAACATTTATTGCGAAGCGAGACCAGCTTCGCAAGATGCCGACACCAAGGACGGCGCGAGAGCGCGTCCAGCAACGCGCGCTTAGTGTCGAGGTGTCGGCACTCAAGGCGCACATTGACGATCAGCTTCCGGCCGTCGGGGGGCTGCGCGACCGCTTCAATCGAGCAGCGCGAAGCGCCGGGCTTTGCGGCATCGAAACGAAGATTCTTTAATTATTTGTCGGTGTGAGGCGCTTCGCTGGCCGCGCGTAAGTCTAGTGTTTGCGTCTAACGTAAACGCTAGACTTATGGCGGTCGGGGGAGGGGGGCAAAATCGCTGTAAGTCGAGGTTTTCAAAGACCGTGCTGCCCCCGTGTCGATTTTCAGTGGTCGATTCGGGGCGGTTAATCGGAGGCTAGTGTATGGGCGGCATAGGTTCGGGAAAACGAAGCACGCGGGCATCGGTTGACGGCGTGGAGCCGCAATGCCCCAACTACTTGGATGACGAGGGCCGCGCCGCTTGGCATCGCGTGGCCGAGTCGCTTCGCAAGGTCGGGCTGTTGGATTCGTCGTTAGGCGATCTCATCGGCGCGTACGTCGCGGCCACTTTGGAGATTGAAGAATGCGAACGGCGGCTAGCTGCCGAGGGCTTGACGCTTGCCTACAAAAGTAAATTACAGATAGCTCACCCTTGCGTCGGCATCCGAAACGCGGCGGTGATGAGAATGTGTCGCGTCGGTTCACAGCTAGGCATCGTGACTTTCATGTATGGCCGTTCGGTGAGAAAGCCCATGCAGGCGGTTGGCGCGTCGGCTGGGGACGGGAACAAGCTGGCGCTGAAACTTTACGAGGACGCGAACAGGCAGCGCAAGACACGAGGGTAATCGTGCCCCCGGTCGCTGCGTGTTGGTGTAGAATCGTGTTTTTCGGGTAGCGGCTTGATCGGCCGTGAACGGACCGGCGGCGTCGCATGGCACCACCTGCGGCACTGCCCGGCCCGGCCCGACAAAGGTGGTGCGAAGATGCCGTTTTCGTTCTGTGAACTCGAATCACAATTCCGAGAAATCGCCTCGCACGGCTCTACAGAGAGCGCTCCCGCGCGAATCGCAGACCTTGAAGCGAAAGCCGCGAGGCGCGTTCGTGAGCTTGCCGACGCGGGGAAACCTGCATTCAAGAAACTGATTCCCGCGCCTGGCGTGCGCGTGCATCGCGGGAAACCCCATGAGCGATTCAAGCTTTGCGACTCACAGGTTTGGGATTGCGTCCGACTTCGCATTGCCGGGAATGCGCGCGAAGCAGATATAAAAACCACCGACGGCTTGAGCGGTGCGGATTGCACGATTGCGATCCCCAAGGCGCTACGCGATCGGTTGCCGTCTGATTCTGCGATTGTCGGGGGGCGCAAAATCGAGAGCGATCATCACAATGTGGACGCGCGTTTTGCGGTTGCCGGATTCGACCCGGCCGCATGGCGCGACCGCGCGCGGGATGACGCGGAAACCTGCAAGATTCTTGCGGAGCTTGCGGGGGAAGCGGTGGCGCGGCGTGGCAAGCAAAAATCCACCACAAAGCGGACTCGGGAAAATATCGGGAAGGCACCGAAACCGTTGACCGACAAACAAAAGGCTGTCCTGAAATTGCGGGATGAGAACCACATGACCTTTGAGGAAATCGGCAGGCAAACGCGCACTGGCAAGTCTGCCGCGAAAGAGCTTTACGACCGGGCGAAGTTGCGGGAAGCCGAGTTTGACAAGCATGTCAGATCGGTCAGAGCACAAGCACTACCCGGCGGCGACGCTGCCCCCCGTGGCCAAGGTGCGAAGCGGTCCGGGACCGCTGTCCGCGAGCAGTATTAGCGTTCGCGCGTCGTTCGTATTTCACGTTCGTATTTTCCAAAAATCCAAAATAATTTTCATGCGTCGAAGCGCCCCTAAATGAAGGGCTGCGCACGGTGTCTGCCCGCGTTCGCGCCCGGAAAACCCCCGAAAACACGAACGGTCCGCGCCCCATTGTGAGGCCGCGATTGTGCGGCTCACACGGAGCAACGACATGGTGAAACTTTTGACGGTTAAGGACGTGGCCGGGCTGACGAGCGTTTCGGTCCGGTCGATTTGGAAGCTGACGGCGGCGGGTCAATTTCCAAAGCCCATGAGGATCGGCCGGTCGGTGCGGTGGCGAGCGATTGACGTTCAAAACTGGATTAGAAACGGCTGCAAGATGGCCGAGGCGGTGGCCGCACGATGATACCCCAACAAAAACGGCCGCGCGCCCTAGATGGGGACGCGACGGCCGGAAAACCGAATGCCCAAACATCATACCCGGTTCGTCGTGATTTTCAATCTGTTGGTGAGCAATTCGCGGGCCGGTGGATGGATGCTTCGACGCGCTTCGCTTCGGCATTCTTTCGCGTGTTGACCGATGCACCGATTCCCGCGATTGCGAAAATCATCGACGCGCTGCGAAGTGAAAACGCGATGCTTTCGCCGATGAACTTCCCGACCCCGGCCCATTGGAACTTGACCGCGATCCTCTGCGGCTTCGCGGAAAGGCGAATACCCCCAACAGCATCGCGCGTGCTGGCGGTGGCGGAATCGGGCGGATTCGAGCTGCCGATCGGCGGCGGCGATGCGCTCGCGGAAACCCGCGCAATACTGTGCTGCGAATCCAGCGCGGCGGGCATCGGTTCATGGATTCGTGAAATCCGCGCGTGCGCGAAAAAACATCATCGCGCCCGGCGATTGTGGCGCGTTCTGCGAGATTCCATCACCGATAGTGCAACAGACGCGGCACCTGCCGCGACACCGATCATCGTTACCCGCGCGCGGAGGCGATTCCCATGAAACTATTGCACATTGAATATGCACGGACCGGAAGCAACGGGACCGCGCTGATAACTGCGAAACTTGGCGACGATAAACTGGCCTGCGAGAAGGTTGACGTGCTGCGAATTAAACAACGTGACGCTTTCGCTTCGCGACTCTGCGAGCATCACGGTGCGATTGACCGGGCGATTCTCGATAAGGAATTACTGCGAATCGCGGAGGAAATCTCAAAACCCGCGCCGATGCCGCATGATGCGCCGGAAATCGAACCGGCCCATATCGTTCGGCCCGAGCTATTTCATGTTCGCGACGTTTCGGGAATCTCCGTCCCTGTCCGATTTACGCGCGGCGGCGAAGCGGCGGCACGGTGGTATCAATTTCTTCGGTGGAGCGACGGCAAGCGTGAACGGCGGACACTGGAAAGCACAATCGCGCTTCCAGATAACTCAACACTTTTCCTTCACCCGGTCCCCGGCGATCCATCCCCGACGATGACACCAACATGGTCCGCCGATTCGCGGCGTGCATGGTTGGATGGCGCGGCCACGCCGAACCCGTCAGGCTTATTCAAGCGTATCTGTGAGGCGATCGCGCAATATGTAGAACTTCCCCCCGAATCAGCATCGGGAAGTGTCGCAACGCTGGCACTTTGGATCATCTTGACGTACGTTTTCCCGGCGTGGTCCGCGATCCCTTATCTTTCCATCGGCGGTCCGCTTGGCTCCGGGAAATCGACGTTGTTTGCCGTACTGGGTCGTCTGGTTTTCCGGGCGCTGCAATCCAGCAACATGACCGCGCCTTGCCTGTTCCGAACATTACATGAGCAGGGCGGCGCGTTGCTGTTGGACGAGGCCGAAAGGCTGCGTGATGGTTCGCCGGAAGCTGGCGAGCTTCGGTCGATTTTGCTTTCAGGATACAAGGGCGGCTCCCCGGCGATGCGACTTGAAAAGGTAGGCGACGGCTTCCAGCAAGTCGCGTTTGACGTTTTCGGTCCGAAGGCGATGGCGTCGATTGCGAACCCCCCTGAGGCGCTGGCGTCGCGGTGTTTGCGGTTCACGATGTTCCGGGCCGGGCCGGACTCTCCGAAGCCGCGCCGTCGCATCGACGCGAACCCGGCAATGTGGCAGGCGATCCGCGACGACCTGCACACCTTGGCGCTCGAAAACGGCGCAGCATGGTTGGACCTTGCCGGGCGGTCGGACGTTGTGCCGACAGACCTTGCCGGACGGGATTATGAGCTGTGGCAGCCAGTGCTGGCCTTGGCTACGTTCATCGAGTCACACGGCGCTAAAGGGCTGCTCCGGCTGATGCAGGATCATGCCCTATCTGCGGCGGCTGACGGCCGGGACGAAGCGACCCCCGAGGCGGACGAGACCTTGCTACGGATCGTGGCCGAGGCAGTCCTAGAGAACCGGCAGGCGCGGCTTAAAGCTGGGGACGTGCTCAAGGCGGCGAGGGAAATCGACCCGTCAACTTTCGATCGGTGGTCGGCGCGCGGAATCACAGGTTCGCTTGGGCGGTACGGAATCCGCACAAACAAGACGGCGGGAAGTCGCGTTTTCGCGCGTGTCACACTGGACGCCCTACGGCGAATCCAGCGAGCTTATGGAATCGAACTCCCTATTCCCCCCCAAGACATGCCCTACGTGCCCCATGTACCCCAAAGCGGCGATTCTGGGGCGGAAAATGAGGGCACGTTGTAAGGAATGTGCTCCGCTTGGCGCTATCGAAAACGTGACTTGAGGGCACTTAGGGCACGTAGGGCACGTTGTAGGGTAACAGGACCATGAACTTTGAAGTAGCGGACTTTTTGGGCAGATTGACCGGCGACGCGACCCCGGACGGGCTATGCGGCGTGCCCGTTCGCGGACTCAACGGTGGCAATATGGAGGTATGGACAAAATCGCCAACGGTCCCCGTTTTCGATGGCGATGAAAAGGTCGGATTTGAGGGGGACCGCGAAACCCGGCCGGGCGACGGTGTAGGACTCCCCGCTACTCAAAACGACCCGAAACGGTTCGAACGGTTCGCGGGCGAGCAAGCTGGTGATTTCTTCGCGGTTCATACACCAATTCTAGCATCACGTCGCACTGGCTCGCAAGGAATCGCATCGGCGGCCTACCGACCACCCGAGCAATGGGACGCCAGCGACCGGGCGGCTGTCGAGGCGACGCTCGGCCTACGGGAACCGTGGACCCCCCGACCGGCCCGGACGGTTGACGGCGTGCCCCCTGGCTGGACGGCGACGGCATGGGTGAAGCGGTTGACCTACTTGGCGGACGTTTGCGAAGAAATCCGGGCGGACCTTGCGGCCGGGCATCGGGCAGAGGCACAACGAATCACGGAGGTACTCAAAAATGGACCCTTTTGACGGCATGGATGATGAGGAAGTTGAGGGCACGATCGGCGGGTTCAATCCCTACGTCGGTGACGACGACGAAGATGACGACGAATACGACCCGGACCCCGACTTCGATGATGACGATGACGGCGACGATTAACAGGCAGACCCCCGAAAAACGACGCGCCAGAATCGCATTAGACGAGCGCGGCGCGGCTGGACGGGGTTCAAGGCGGGCGGAGTTGGGATTGAGTTGACGCATGTACGGCGGTGTATATAATATGTGTATGGACTGGAAAACGATGATTCGAAAAGCGGTCAAGAATAGCGGGCTGACGATGTACGCCGTCGCAAAGGCGGCTGACGTTGCCTACCCGCGATTACATGGCTTCATGCACGGTGGCGGGATATCGCTTCACAATGCGGAGCGACTCGCAATGGCCGTCGGTCTTGAACTCCAACCCGTGAAAGGCAAGGTGCGAAAGTGAGACTCACGCGCCAAAAGTATCGGGACAAAGTGACCGGCGAGTATCGGGATTCTGAAAAATGGTACATCTGCATCATGCAGGACCGGCAAGAGATTCGCATACCCGCTTTCAGCGACAAGCGGGCAAGCGAGGAATTCGGTCGGAAGATTGACGACTTGGCATCGTTCAAGGCCGCACGGCGGACACTGCCCCCGGACATGACCCGATGGCTCGATACGCTCCCGACCGCAACACGGCGACGGCTGGCAAAGCACGGTCTGATTGACCGGCAATGTGCCGCATCGTTCAAGGGAATCACGCAACACTTGACGGACTATCGGCAGGCGCTGAGCGAGCAAGGCCGAACCCCGGATTACATTCAAAAATCATGCTGGCGAATCGAGAGGATCATCGGCGGCATCGGCGCGCAGTCGCTGGCGGACGTGACCCCGGCCGCTGTCTCGCGGTGGCTGTCCGACCGTCGGAAGCTTGCCCGCAAGGATGGCGGGCTGAGCATTAAGTCTGCGAATCACTACCTAGCGAGCGTCAAGGGGTTCGTGAACTGGATGATTCAGGACAGGCGAGCGAGCGAAAACCCCTTAGCCTGTCTGGTTAAAATGAACGCGGCGACGGACCGGCGACACGTTCGAAGGGCGCTTGATTCTGATGGGTTGGTAACGTTGCTGACGGCGACCCGGACAGGCCCCGAGCGGTGCGGCATGTCCGCTGAGTCCCGCTACTGGCTCTATCGGCTGGCGGTCGAAACCGGCCTACGGTCCGGCGAGCTTCGCAGTCTCACCCGGTCAAGTTTCGATCTGAGCGAATCGGCGACGGTGACACTGGCGGCGAAGCACGCGAAGAATCGCACCGATGCGATACTCCCGCTTCGGGCGGCGACGGCGACGGCGCTTGCGGCTTATCTGGTTGACAAGTTGCCGATGGCTCCCGCGTTCACCATGCCCCGGCCGGAAAAGGTTGTCGTTATGTTCAAGGCCGATCTGACGGCGGCGGGCATCGACTATGCCGACGACGCTGGACGTGTTGCTGACTTCCATTCCCTGCGTAAGAGCTTCGCCACCATGCTGATTCGCGGCGGCGTAGATATCCGCACGGCGAAAGACCTAATGCGTCACAGCACGATCGGCATGACGGCGGACGTGTACGCGGTATCCGTCCGAGGCGCGGACTCCGAGGCGGTCGAATCCCTGCCGGACTTCGGGGCGGCGACGGCTGGCGAATTGCAGGCGACCGGGACAGGCAAAAACGTCGGATTCTGCTTACCGAATAGCTTACCGAAAAGCTTACCGAAACTGCACGCGCGGGGGGGCGCGGCCATGCAACGCCATGCACGCAATCGGCGCGCACCCGAAGATTCGCAAGTCTATTGCGAATCGGCGGATAGCGTCGTAAGTGACGACCGGGAACTGGTTTCTGTCGGTGAGTGCCAAGCCTATGGCACACCACCCCCAAGGGGATTCGAACCCCTGTCGCCGGCATGAAAAGCCGGTGTCCTAGGCCTCTAGACGATGGGGGCATTGCCTCGCGCGCCGCGAAAGTATCGGGAGCCCGTGCTCAATTGTCAATAACCGCGTCTGGACGCGAACCCACCGACGCTGCGATATGTCTGAGGCTTCTTCCCCAAAAAAATATCGCGCTGCGCATCCGGTTCACGGAGGTCGCAGCGCGATGGTGCCGCGATCGATTGGGCGCTCGAACGCGGCGGGGCATTGAAGGCCGGACTGGGCGTCCAACCTTGCGGGGGGTCTGGCTGCTTCCGAGACTGCGCTTCGAGCACAAATGGCACGTATCCGCCACGAGTCGGAAGCGACACACTGGTCATGCACCAAGGCGATTCGAGCTCCTTTGGCTCGACCCACCTCGGCGGGTTGAATTCTGGTTCCCCCAACACTCCCGACCAACAATAGGCCCGCCAAACCGCCTGAGTCAAACGCCATCAAATCATGGGGCCTTTTCCACCGTGACTGCCGTCAATGCCAGCTTATCGGGCAGCAGGGCGAACCGGCATATCAGACCTGTCCGGGCTGCTAACCAACGCGATCGGCCCGTGTCCTACCGACTGAACACTCCGGCCCATTAGGACAGGGTCGGCCTTGAACAGGAGGTCGCACGATGAAAACGAAAATCCACAAACTGCTTCTGTCACTCATGCTCATAGCCCTGCCGGTTTTTTCGACCGGTTGCGATGACGATTTCTACGAGGATGGCCACCTGACCGACGCGATTTACGCACTGGGTGATGCCGTATCACAAGTCATCGTTGTCAGCGCAGCGGCATTCGGACCTGGCGGCATCTCACACTAAACCCCGGATCATCAGTGCGCCCCTCCTCTGATCCTCCTCGTGCGTTGCGAGGGGGATCGAGGAGCTGGCGCACGCAGGGTTCGCTCAGCTCTCCGCGAAGATTTCCTCACGCGTCTTTCTTACCTAGTGTAGTGCCTCAGTCAGTCAAGCGTTTCCGAGGGTCGCCCTGGCTCTGCGGACCTTTTCGAGAATTCGTTCGGCCGGCGCGGTCCAAATGAATGGTTTCGGATTATCGTTGTGGCCGTCGA
>Ga0268299_1000258_pt1 | contig 196103 bp, 198 predicted proteins | sample NOBtaG_FD_193484 | JGI IMG/M metagenome (GOLD analysis project Ga0268299, IMG submission 193484) | Activated sludge microbial communities from bioreactor in Nijmegen, Gelderland, Netherland - NOB reactor | ecosystem: Engineered > Bioreactor > Aerobic > Activated sludge | place: Netherlands... | reverse complement strand
TGCTCTCGACTGTGAACGGTGAGACGGGCACCATGGTGCGGGTTGTTCATCCTGCGGGGTCCTCGGCTGGAGTTTGGCGATTGCAGCCTAACCCCGCTTCGGGTGAACAACCTCCTGAGAACTCACACCTAGCGCCCCGCGCGGCCGGGTGGAAGCCCCGGCCGCGCGGGAACCGGCCAAGGCTTCTCAATCCCGCGCCGCCGGTGCATCCTGCGCCGCATCCAGCAGGGCCCCGCCGATGATCTGCCGCGCGTTCCTTCTTGCCGTCACCCTAGCCGGCCCCGCGCTGGCCGATGCCCCGGGTGCCGTCGCCCGGCTTGATCTGGCGGCGCGGCTCCATGCCCGCGGCATCGCCACCGGCGACGCGCTGGCCGTTGCCACCGCGTTCCGGCTGGCCCAGGGGGTCACGCTGCGCCCCGCCGACTGGGCCCACCGGACCGAGAACGCGACCGACGACGATGCCGCCCTTGCCCCGCCGCTGCGTCCGCTGCCCGACCAGCCCGAAACCGCCGATGCCGCGCGGATCGGCGCCTCGGTCCTGGCGCTGGTCACCGGGCAGGGCGCCGACGCCGCCCTCATGATGGCCGAGGGCGATGATGACCTGACCGAACTGGTCGAGGATGCCGCCGCCGAAACCGCGCGCGGCCGGATCGGCGGCGCCAACCATGCCGAAGCGGTGCTGCCGCCGGGAAAGAAGGACATCTGGGAAATCCCCTTCGCCGGCATGGAACGGGCCGAGGTGGCGGTCTTCGGCGACGGCTCGGCCGGGCTGGGCTGGATGGTGGCCGATGCCGCCGGCCTGCCGGTCTGCATCGCCCATCACGCGACCGACCCGCTTTACTGCAGCTTCACGCCGGCCGCGAACGGCTTCTACACCGTCACCGTTCTGGGCACCGTCCTTGGCCGGTCGGCGGGCGACATCCGCTATCTCATCGTCACCAACTGACCGCCCCGGGGGTAGGGTTCCCCGGATGACGGCATTTGTCATCGCGCGGATGCTTTTCAAACCGGGCGCGGGGTGTCACAGTCGCGCCATTCACATCCCGTCCCGTCCGGGCGGCCCAACACACAGGACAAGACCATGAAACTGAAAGCCCTTTCCGCTGCCCTTGCGACCACGGCGCTTGTCGCCTTCACGCTTCCCTCCATCGCGCAGGACCAGGCCGGCCCCAATGCCTCGATCGACGCCGCCGGCGAACCGGGCGCCGCGGCGACGCTGGCCCTTGCCTATGAAGTCTACGAAATCGGCGTCGCCGACGGCGATGCGCTGACCGTCCTCACCGCCGCCAAAATGGCCGCATCGGTCGAGGTGACCAAGGCCGAAGCCGCCGCCCTTGACCCCGCGACGGTCGAGTCGGGCGAGGCGCAGACCACCCGCGCCAGGAAGGCCGCCCCGGCCGCCCCGGCCGCGCCCGCGCCGGTGATGAAGGAAGGCGAGCCCCGCCCCGCCGCCGTCGCCACCTTCGGCAGCGAACCGGCCGAGGATGAGGGCGACGCCACCGCCCCGGTCGACGCCACGGCGATGTTCGCCAAGGCGACCGAGCTTGCCGGCGACGATGAAACCCTGAAGGGCCTGATCGCCGACGCCGAGGCCGAAACCTCGCGCGGTCGGATCGGCGGCGCGGTGACCTATGAATCGCGCCTGCCGCATACGATGTATGACGTCTGGGAAATCCCGTTCTACGGCAATTCCTACGCCGAAGTGGCCATCGTCGGCGACGGCGACGCCAACCTTGACCTGACCATCACCGACGAGAACGGCAACGTCATCTGCTACGACGTCAGCCCCTCCGACCAAGTCTATTGCGACTGGGTGCCCGCCTGGGACGGCTATTTCTACATCACCGTGGAAAACACCGGCAGCAAGCGCAACACCTACTACCTGCTGACGAACTGATCCCGCGCCACCGCGGAACAGGGGCCCGGACCGCAAGGTCCGGGCCTTTTCCATGCGATCGTGGCACGGTCGGGCAAGGCGGGGACAGGGCGGAAACGCCGCCATGAGAGAAGCCCCGGCCGGGTCAACAGGCGCGTCAGCGCCCCGGCCAGCGCCCGACCGCCCCGATGGGCGGGCGCTTCTGCACCGAGGTTTCATCGCTCGCCCCGCAGGAGAGGCCGCACCATGAAGCGCCAGCCTCGAACCGTCGGATGCGCCCGCCCGCGGTCAGGCGCCGGCCTGCCGCATCGCTGGGGGCCGACGGGTTGCGCACAAGGCCCCCCACCACCGGCGTCAGGACCCGGACAGCAGGATCACGCCGGCGATCAGCACGCCGCATCCGGCCAACCGCCACGGTCCGACCGCTTCGCGCAGGATCAGCATCCCCATCAGCGCCCCCACCATCATCGACATTTCCCGCATCGGCGCCACGAGGCTGAGCGGTGCGCCGCCCGTCAGCGCCGCCAGCACGAGGATGTAGGAAAGCGGGGACAGAATCCCCACGCCAAGCGCGGTCCACCAATGTCCCCGCATGGCACGCATGGCGCGATCAGGATTGGCCAGAACCAGCGGCAGCAGCAGGAAGAACCGCAGCAGGTTCGAGAACCAGTCCAGCACCACCGGCGCGATACCAAGCGCCTTCACCGCATAGGCATCGGCCACCGTGTAGCTGGCGATCAGGCCGCCGGTCGCGGTGCCCCAGCGGACACCTGCCTGCCCGCCGGGGCGGGTAAAGGCGGAAAGCCTTCCCTGGGTGGCGATCAGCAGGATGCCGGCGACAACCAGCGCCAGCCCGACCAGGCCTGTGCCGGACGGCGTTTCGCCAAGGATGAGAAAGGCCCCGATGGTCGAAAGCATGGGTCCGGTTCCCCGCGCGACGGGATAGACCACCGACAGGTCCGCCACCTGATAGCCGCGCTGCAGGCACAGGCTGTAGGCCAGATGGATCAATCCGCTGAGCAGGACAAAGCCGACACCCGCCCGGGTCCAGACGATGCTTCCCTGCGTCAACAGATACAGAACCCACGGCGCATAGACGATGCAGGCGATGAGATTGTAGGCAAAGACGAAGACCGGCCCGACCGGCGCGGCCCGTTTCGCCAGCAGGTTCCAGCTGGCGTGGATGAAGGATGCGAGAACGACAAGAAGCACCGAGGCAAGCGTCATTGAGACCCCCTTGCGCGCCCCCGATCAGATCTGGCGGCGCGGTTGATCTCGACGTCTCCTCCCCTGGGCTTTTGTCCCTTGGGTGCAGCCGGGGAACTCCCCCGGTCTCTGCAACGCTCGGTCCAGCGGCAACCCGTATGGCGACCCGGAACCCTAGTTACCACTCAGTCGATGGGCCGAGCCTACCCAAAGCCTGCCCCGGGCCGCAAGTGGCGAACGCCCGCGCCGCCCGGTGGCGACGCCCCTTTGCACAGCGCCCCGATCGCCAGACCGCTCCCCCCCCGGGCGGGCGCTGGAGGGCCGAGAGGTAGAGCCCATTGCACTCATTCGCCTTCACTTGACCGAGGTTGCCATTGAGCCATCGCGAACCTAGGGTTCGATCAGAACCCGAGAGGACATGAGGATGCTGAAAAGGCTAGTTGTCGGCTTTCTGGCCTTCGCTTCAGCTGCGCATTCCGAGGACTCCTCTTCCACCATTGGGCCGGTTCTTGTGGGTGATGAAGCCCGCCCCGAATGCCAAGCGGCATTGGGCATGGCATCCGCAGCCTTCGTTTCGACAAGCCCCGTGCTCACCTGGCCCGTGCCGGAGCCGGATGCAGGATTGGCCGCACTGGTTCTACGCCGCAAGGATCGCGACATCAGCGGGGGCGATGGAATTTGGGCCGATCCTGAAGTCTTCGCGAGGATCGAAGGGGATGAGCAGTCGCGCATGATCTTCCACTGGCAACGCGAGGCGCGGGACGGTCGGCGTATCTTGCTGGTCGAGGTTCCGTTTAGCTGGCGAGGCAGTTGGTATTCCCTGTTCTTGGTGGACGGGGCGCTGTCCCCGGAGTCCTTTCCGCAAATCTATCTTGATGCCGCTCGGGCAAATTTCCGCCAGCCGTTGGATGGCCCGCCGATTCTGCTTCCTGTTCTGTATCAGGATAGCTGGGCCACGCCGACGATCCTGCGCGATGAAAGCTCAGGCGGGCTTTGGATGCTCGAGCAGGGGCATTTCAATTTCTGGCAACCGGAATGGCAGGTTCATGTCTATGGTGCCGAAGGCTCTGCTCTGCTCTGCCGTGTCGTCTTCAGCCCTGACGGCAGCGTGGGTCTGGAAAGGATGCCACCTGCCGTGCGTCGCTTCGCCGCCTTTGCGGATGAAGCGCTGGGGCCGGGGCGAGACGAAGGAACGCTTCAACCCACACAAGGCATCCGCAACCGGATTTCCCTTTTCTGGACCATACTCGCCGAGCGGCCCTGGGCTTTGACAGCCACACCTTACAACAGCCGCGAGGAAGTCGAGGCAGGGTTGACGGCATGGGCCGAGGGCGTGCCTGCGCGGGTCCGATTGCGCCAGAATCTTTTCGAAAGTCTGGAACCGGCAGAAAATGCACTGTCGGACTTTCTGCGCGAGCGCTTTGCTATTGAAGAGGACGCCGCGCGCACGTTCAGCGCCTACGCCATCGACCATATGCTGCGAAGCTATTTCACGTTCCACAGCGAGGCAGGCGGCCTTGCGCACACGCCATCTGTCACACCGTGGCCTAATAGCCTGCATTGAACCACAGCTTCATCCCCCAAAGCCGCCATCCACTCCTCCGGCCGCCACCCGCCGCGCAAACGAAAACCCCCGCGGGATCGCTCCCGCGGGGGTCGGTCCAGCGTCGGTCGGCGGTCAGTTGTTCGCCGCCAGAACCTCGTTCAGCCAGGGCACGAACTGCGCGATGTTGGTGTAGGCCGAGAACATCGCCCGTTCCTCGCAGCCCTTGCCCGAGGTCGCGGTCAGGCCCCAGCTGACGATCCCGGCCTGGATGTAGGAGCCGTCATCCAGCGGCACCACCAGCGGCCCGCCCGAATCGCCGTTGCACGAGGTCTTGCCGCCCTCGAACGTGCCCGAGCAGATCATGTTCTCGCTCATCGGCAGGGGCGCCTGCGCCAGCAGCTGTTCCCAGAGCGGATAGGCCACGTCTTCCTTCACCGCCAGGATTTCGGCGGCATAGACGAAGCCGTTCACCGCTTCCTCGGCGCGCGCTTCCATCATCGCGTTGTTGCACATCTCGCGGTCCAGCATCTGGATCTGCGCCTGCCGCAGGTCGGGCGAGGGGCGGCCGCCGTTCTGCAGGCCCCAGCCGGTGACGATCGTGGTGACGCCGGGCTGCGAAAGGATGTCGCCGAAGGCCGCATCCGGCACCTCGATCGTCTTGTAGGGCACGTTCGGCGCGCGCGACAACTTGATCAGCGCGATGTCAAAGTCGAACTGGTCGGGCGTATAGCTCGGGTGGACGAAAATCTGCTGCACCGGGATGCGGTCGCCCGATCCGTCCAGCGTGTTGGTGCCGGCGACGATCGAAATCTCCTGCGGCTTCACGTCGAAGGCCATGCCCTGGTCGTCGATCATCCGCACGCAATGCGCCGCCGTCAGCACCCACTGGTCCAGGACCAGCGAGCCGCCGCAGAACTGGCTGTCGGTCGAAACGGGCATGTTGGCGATGGTCAGCGCCACCTGCCAGGGCCAGGCCCCGTCCTGCGCCACCTCGCCGCCGATGACCTTGGACCCGGCCGCCTCTTCGATGGCGGCACGGTCGGCCTTCTTGCCGGATTCGGCAAAGGAATACGGCGAATCCGCCTTCTTGCCGGATTCGGCAAAGCTTTGCGCAATCGCCAGACCGCCGGCATTGGCCATGACGGTTGCAAAGACAAGCAATCCAAGGACCTTCCGTTTCATCTCAATACTCCATCGCAAAATCGGGATCAGGCCGTCCCGGGTTTCAGTCGCACCACCTGACGGATCATCGTCAGCGCGGCGGGTTTGGTCGAGAAACCGCGGTCGCGGCTCTCGTCGGGGTCGATCAGCCGGGTTTCCAGCCAGGCCGTCATCTCGTCGCTCGCGCCGGGAAAGGCGCGCGTCATCTCGGGGGTCGCCAGCCGCGTCAGGTCGACGCGCAGGCCGGTGTCATCGTCCATCGGCACGGCAAGAACCCAGATTTCCTCGATCCCCGCCGTGCTGTTGGGCCGGATCTGCAGGCCGATCCGGGCGCTTTCGCCGGGGGCAAGGCGGTTGGCGATGTTCTGCTGCGGCCAGATCGGGATCACCTCGAAATCGGCCGCCATGTAAAGGACCGAGACGTCCTGCATCTTGCCCGAGGTGTTGGTCACCGTCAGCCAGATCTGGTCACAGGGCGAAACGCCGGCCGCAGGATCATGCGCCACGGCCTCGCCCGCCTTGCCGCAGGCGTCACCCTCGGGCGCAGCCGGCCGCAGTTCATAATCCACCCGCACCGGGTCTTTCCCGGTGACGCTGCGGCCCGTGGCGCCCGCCAGCGTCTCGCGCAGCCGCAGCCCGTGCGACGCCACTTCCAGCGCACGCGCCACCGCCTCGGCCTCGGTCTCGCCCTCCAGCCGTTCGATGCGCAGCGTCGATCCCGGTCCTTCGGGATCAAGCACGCCATCCGCCCCGGCCAGCGCCACCGCGCCGTCGACCAGGATCGGCACCAGATCGGGCAGGGTGCCCGGCGCGCCCGGCGCCGGCAGCGCCGCCTGCCAGGCCGCATAGTCATGCCCGTCGGCATCATCGGCGCGCACCGGCGCGGCCAGTGTCAGCGGCGCGGGCGGTGGGGCCGAAATCACCTCGGCCCAGGCGGCGCCCGCCGGAATCTCGCCCTCAAGTGCGGCGTCGCGCGCGGTCACCCGCGTGGCGGTGACGATGCCCAGAACCTCGCCCCCCGTGCCCTCGGCATAAAGCGCCAGTTCCGTGCCCTCGGCGATGCCCTGCAGCAGTCCGCCCTTCAGCCGGCCATCCGCCACCTGCAGCCGCGCATCCGCGCTGCCGTCGCCGAAGACCACCGCATCCAAGAGCGGCCCCTCCGCCTCGGGCACCTGCCGTGCCGGCCCCTGCACCATCGCATCCGCCGTCGCCGCCAGCACCTGCGACCAGCTGGCCTCGGGCGTGGTTTCAAGAACCTGCGCCAGCCGCAGCGTGAACTCGCCATGCCAGAGGCCGGTATCGCCCAGCGGATATTCGAACGACCGTTCGTCGGATTGCGAGGAATAGAGGAACACGTAATCCCCGCTCAGCACCAGGGGCGCCGTCGCCGGGGCAGATGCCGCATCGGCGGGAATGCCCAGCGCCTCGGGGTCCAGCACCTTGGGCTCGCCGGCGCCACCCGCCGCGCGGAAGCCGGTGGCGGAATGGCAGGCGTCGATCAGCCCGACCAGCGTGACGCCGCGGTCCATCAGGGCCTGCGCCCAGCCCTGCAACTCGTCATCCAGGATCGCATTCTCGACCGCGCCGATCGCACCCTTCCAGCCGGCCGCATCGGCGGGCAGGAAAATCTCGTCATAACCCCCGCCCTCGTCCCCGGAAAGATCGGGCGCCTGCGACCCGTGGCCCGAGAAATAGAGGACCACCGTATCCCCCGGCGCCGAGGCCGCCGCCACCGCGTCCAGGGCCGCGATGATCCCCGCCCGCGTCGGCGCGCCGGTCGCCACACCCGCCGGCAGGCCGGAGGTGTCGGAGGCCAGCACCATCATCGCCGCCGGGTCCACGCCGCGGGCCGCCAGCGTCTCGGCCATCAGCCGCGCGTCGTTCGACGGGCCTTTCAGATCGGCATCCAGCACCAGATAGTCCGACACGCCGATCACCACCGCCCGCACCTCGGCCGCGGCCGGCGCGGCCCAGAGGGCGGCGGCGACAGGCAGGGCATATGTCAGGCGGTGCATCATCATGGCGCGAAGATGCCGCGGCGGATGGTGTGAAACAAGTCTTGCAACCGGCATGACGGCATTTGTCATCGGGCCCTACAACCACGCCGCGAAACGCCCCCGGCGGCCGCACCGCCCGCGCGTCAGCCCAGCGGGCGGGGGAAGGCGACCTCGACCGTCAGGCCCTTCTCGACCTTCGGCAGCGTCAGCCTTGCCCCGTGGCGCAGCGCGATGGCGCGCACCAGCGCCAGGCCAAGGCCGTGCCCCTTGATGCCCTTCGCCCGGTCCCGGTCGGCGCGGACGAACCGCTCGAACGCCTCCTCGCGCAGCTCGGCCGGCAGGCCCGGGCCGGTGTCGGCCACCCGCAGCACCGCCCGTTCGCCCCCCGCCAGCGACAGCCGCAGCTGATCGCCCGGCGCGCAATACTTGATCGCATTGTCCAGCAGGTTGGCCAGCATCTGCGCGATCAGGTGCCGGTCGCCCAGCACCTCGACCGCCGGGTCGATCTTCGCGGCCGTCACCAGACCCTTGTCCTCGGCCAAAGCCTCGTAAAGATCCCAGACCTCGGCCGCGACGACCGACAGGTCCACCGGCACCAGCCCGCCGCCGCCCTGGTCGGCCTCGGCGCGGGAGATGTCCAGAAGCGAGTCGAAGACGCGGATCGCCTGCCGCATCTCGGCCCTGACCTCGCCCGTCACCTCTTCCTGCCCCTCGATCCGGTCCAGCTTGCGCAGCATCCGGTTCAGGGGCGTCCGCATCTCATGCGCGATCGTATCCGACAGCCGGTGCGTCGCCCGGTTCAGGTTGGCGATCCGGTCCAGCATCGTGTGGACATGGCTTTCCAAGAGCCCGAATTCGTCGCGGCTGCGCGGGCCGGGCAGCCGCGCATCCAGATTGCCCGCCGCCACCACATCGGCCAGCGCGTTCAGCCGGCCGATCCGCCCCATCACCCAGCGCGCCGCCAGCCAGCCGACGAAGGCGCCCGCCGCCAGGATCGCCGCCAGCAGCCCGGCCATCCCCTGCCGCAGCGCCGCAAGCGTCGCGTCCACCGGCGCCAGCGACCGGCCCACCAGCAGCGGGAACCCCCCCGGCAGGTCGCGCGCCACCACCAGCCAGCGTGTGCCGTCGCGGTCGATCTCCTGCGCCGGGTCGACGGTGAACCCGTCGCCCGACGGGATCAGCCCCTCGGGCCAGCCCCCCAGCGTGCCGGCCAGCACGTTGCCGTCGCGGTCCATCAGCAACAGCATTTCCTCCGCGCCCGCCTCGGCCCGGAACGCGATCGCCTGCCGCAGCGCGATGATCCGCCGCTGTTCGTAAAGCGCCGCCAGCGCGTCCAGGTCGGCGGTCAGCAGCGCGCGCTGCGCCTCGGTCAGCCGGGCGGCGACCAGCCGGTATTGCAGCCCCATCGCCAGCACGGAAATCAGCGCCACCGCCAGCGCCATCGCCCCCGCCAGCCGCCAGGTGGCACGCGCATGCAGCGGCCGTTCGTCCGCCGGCACCTCGGTCGGGGTTTCGATCACCCCGCGCCCCCGGCCGCCGGCAGCGGCGCGAAGACATAGCCCTCGCCCCGCGCGGTCTGGATCGCCGGGCTTCCGGCATCCTCAAGCTTGCGGCGCAGCCGGCCGACATGCACGTCCACCACGTTGGTGCCCGGGTCGAAATGCAGGTTCCAGACGTTTTCCAGCAGCTGCATCCGGGTGACGATCTGCCCGGCGTTCCGGGCGAAATAGGTGATCAGTTCGAATTCCTTGGGGCTGACCGGCACATGCGCGCGCTTCACATGCACCGTGCGCGCCTTCATGCGGATTTCCAGGTCGCCGAAGGCCAGAAGGTCGTTGTCCAGCACCTGCATCGTGCCCCGGCGCAACAGCGCCCGCAGCCGCGCCCGCAACTCGTCTTCCTCGAAGGGCTTCGGCAGGTAATCGTCGGCGCCCTTCTCCAGCCCCTCCACCCGCTGCGCCGCCCGGCCCAGCGCCGAAAGGACAAGGATCAGCGCCCGCGATCCCCCGGCCCGGATGCGGGCGATCGCATCCACGCCGTCGCCGCCCGGCAGCGTCCGGTCAAGGACGATCACCTTGTAGTCGCCCGCCGCCTCGGCCACGCCGGCATCCAGCGTGTCGCGGTGTTCGGCCGCGCAATCCAGCGCCCGAACCACCGCAGCCACCGCCGCGGCGGTTTCGGCATCGTCCTCGATGATCAGGATTCGGTCCATTCCCGGCTCCGTTCCAGCCCCTTGGCCCGGCACTTGCGGCGCCAAGGTTCAGAACACCACGACCGCCGGGTCAAGCACATTCGCACCGCCCAGGGGGCGCGCGCCGTCATGCTTGCCCCAGGGGTCAAGGTAGATGTGCCGCGTCGCCCCGCCCGGCGCCTGCACCAGGATCAGCGCCGGCGCATCCAGTTCCAGCGCATCCAGCGCCGCGGGGTCCATCGCCTCGCCGTTGACGGCGACGATCCGGTCGCCCTTGGCCAGCCCGGCAAACAGCGCCGGCGAATTCTCGGTGACGCCGGTCACCGTGCCGTCGTCGCCCAGCACCACGCCCAGCGCGCCCAGCCGGTAGCTCTTGATCCGCGCCGGCTCGCTTCCCGCTTCCGACAGGTCGCGCGTCTTGATGCCGAACTCGGCCTCCTCGGCCTCGGGCAGGGTCAGCGCCATGGCGATGGTGATCGTCTCGCCCCCGCGCAGGACCGTCAGCTCGGCCGTGCCGGCGCCCTGCGCCGCCTCGATCAGGAAGGCGAAGTCGCCCGGTGCCGCCAGCGCAGTGCCATCGACCGCCAGGATGATGTCGCCGCCCTGCAGCCCGGCAACCGCCGCCAGCCCGCCCTCCTGCGCGCCGTCGACCAGCAGGCCCGCCACCGGCACGCCCAGCGCCTCGGCCGCCTTCCTGTCAACCGGCCGCGCGGTCAGGCCCAGCCGGGGAAAGGGTTCCAGCGTCTCGTCGATCAGCCCGTTCACGATCCGCTCAAGATCGGGGGCGGCGATCGCATAGGCGATGCCGACGAACATCCGGCTGCCATCGGCGATCTGGCTGTTCATCCCGACCAGCCGGCCCGAGGCATCGACCAGCGGCCCGCCCGAAGACCCGGGGTTCACCGCCGCATCGTGTTGCAGCATCAGCAGCGGCACCGAAACCTCAACCTGCCGGGCCGTGGCCGACACCAGCCCCTCGGTCAGCGTGAATTCTATCCCCAGGGGCGCGCCCAGCGCATAGACCTCAAGCCCCAGCCCGGCGGCCTCTGGCGCCATGGAAAGGCCCTGCCGCCCCGGCGCAACCGAAATCACCGCCACGTCGCGCACCGGATCGCGGGCGATGACGGTGCCGATCTCCTCGTTCCCGTGCCGGTCGACCAGCCGCACCTCCTCGGCATCGCCGACCACATGGGCGTTGGTGACGGCCACCACCGCCGCGTCGCCCCAGAGGAAGGCCGAGCCGAGGAACCTGTCCTCGGCATCGTTCGACCGCACCACCAGAACGGCCTCCATCGCCGCATCCAGTGGCGCCTCGGTCGCCATGGCGGGCGTGGCGGCAAGGGGCGTCAGCCCCGCCACCGTGCCCGCCGAGATCCCCAGCCCCAGCGCGATCAGCGCCACACTCATCTTCCGCGTCAGGCCGCCGGCGGCCGCGCGCAGGGTCTTGTCGAACATGTTCTTCCAGTCCTTGCTCTGTGGGTCTGCCCCTCGGTGCCGGAAGCTAGTCGCGCCGTCCCGCCCGGTCACATGACAAATCCCGTCATGGAAAGATTGTGAGTTTACAGGCAAATGCCCGGCCTTCATCTTCGGCCGCAACGCAACGCATTTCCGGCAACCCTTATGCACCGTCCGCTTCTCCTGTCGCTTTTCCTTGCCGCCGCCAGCGCCGCGCTGGCCGAACCCGCCAGCCCGCTGCGCCTGGCCGCGCTGTCGGCCGACCTTTACGCGCAGGGCGTGGAGGCGGCCGATCCGCTGACCATCCTGACCGCCGCGCGCCTGCGCAAGTCCGCCGCACCCGACCTTGCGCCGGAGGATCCGCTCTCCTGGCAATCCATGCTGGCCGCCGCATCGGCGCTTGCCGGCGACGATCCGGCCGTTGCCGCCCTTGCCGCCGACATCGCCGCCGAAACGGCCAAGGGCGCCATCGCCGGGGCCGTCATCCGCCGCGGCGACGCCGATCCCGGCGAAACCCCCCTTCTCGCGCTGGATTTCGAGGGCGGCGCCTATGCCGAGGTCTATGTCGAGGCCGCCCCCGGCACCGATATCAACATCTTCGTCCGCGACGCCGACGGCAATGTCGTGTGCGAGGACAGGAACACCTCTTTCGTCGCCTATTGCGGCTGGACCCCGTCCCAGGACGGCAGCTTCACCCTGACGGTTGAAAACCGCAGCACCGCCCCCACCGAATATTCCCTGATGACCAATTGAGGCTCCCCATGTTCCGAACGCTTTGCCTGTCCACCGCGCTTGGTCTTTTCGCCCTTCCCGCCATGGCGCGCGAAAACTACGCCCTGCTGATCGGCGCCAGCGAATATCAGAACCTGGCCGAGAAATGGTGGCTGAAGGGGCCGAAGAACGACGTCGACCTCGTCTATACCTACCTCACGACCGAGGCGCCGGTTCCCTTCGCGCCCGAGAACGTCACCGTCCTGACCGACGGGTCGGAAACCGCCACCCCCGCCACGCTGCAGGCGATCCGCGATGCCTTCGCGGCCCTTGAGGCGACGCTGGAGCCGGGCGATTTCGTCTATCTCCATTTCTCGGGCCACGGCACCCAGGCCCCCGCCCTTGACCCCGATACCGAGCTTGACGGGCTGGACGAACTGTTCCTGCCGGTGGATATCGGCGACTGGAACGACGGGGTCGGCACTGTCGAGAACAGCCTTGTCGATGACGAGATCGGCACCCTGATCGACAGCCTTCGCGCCACCGGCGCCGATGTCTGGGTCGTGTTCGACAGCTGCCATTCCGGCACCGCCACCCGCGCCGTCGAGACGGATGAGGAAGTGGCCGTCCGCCAGCTGCCGCCCGAGGCGCTGGGCATCGACCAGGCCGCCCTCGACGCCGCCGAGGCCGAGGCCGCAACCACCCGCAGCGTCGGCGGCGACGATCCCCGCACCGCGCCGGAAATGCCGGTCGACGTGACCGAGGCCCCCGCCGATGCCGCAACGGAATGGGGCAGCCTTGTCGCCTTCTACGCCGCGCAGACCAACGAGGTGACGCCCGAAAAGCGCCTGCCCAAGGGCCAGCCCGACCGCCGCTCGCAGGGCGTCTTCACCTTCACCCTGTTCGAGACTTTGGCCGAATATCCCGGGGCGACCTATGGCCAGATCGCCCAGGAAGTCCTGCGCAAATACGCCGTCGGCAACCTGGCGAAGTCGACGCCGCTTTTCGAGGGCGATCTTGACCAGGTGGCCTTCGACGGCGAACCCGGCCAGCGTGTCGCCCAGTGGCCGGCCGAGGCGACCGATGCCGGCCTGACCATCCCCGCAGGCGAACTTCACGGGTTGGCCGAGGGCGATATCCTGGCCGTCATGGCCACCGCCGCCGGCAAGACGGAAGAGGCGCTCGGCTATGTCCGCATCACCGCGACCGACACATTCACCGCCACCGCGACGCCGGTCGACCATGACGGCAAGGCGCTGCCCGCCGAATTGCCCAAGGGGCTTTACCTGCGCAAGCTGGATGCCGGGCTTGATTTCTCGCTGACCGTGGCCCTTCCCGAACCCGGCAGCGCACCGGCCGACGCGCTTCTGGCCGCGCTTGACGCGCTGCGCGAGGAATCCGGTCCCCGCCTGAACTTCGTCGCCGCGACCGAGGAGGCCGACCTTCGCCTTGCCGTCCTGCCCGAAAGCGACCGGCCCGATGCGATCTGGGTCCTGCCCGCCACCGGCCTTGCCGAAGACCTGACGACCACCCCCTCGGTCGGCACCGAGGGCAAGACCGGCGACGAACTGGCGGTGACGCTGGCCGATACGCTCGCCCACATGGCCAAGGCGCTGAACCTGATGAAGCTGGGCGCCGCCGTCGGCACCGGCGATCTGGATGTCGAGGTGCAGATGCAGACCCGCACGCCCGAGGACCGCACCCTGAAGCCCCTGCCCTTCAGCCCGGTGCCGACGCTGGTCCCCGAGGACGAGGTGCATGTTCTGGCGAAGAACAACATGGACATCCCGGTCGACGTGAACGTCCTCTACATCGGCGCCGACAATTCCATCTCGCACTGGTTCTCGGGCCGGCTGCAGCCGGGGGATGAGCTGAAGAAGGGCCTTTTCGCCATCGGCGACGAGGCGCTGGGCCGCGAGCGGCTGATCGTCGTCGTCACCCCGGCCAAGCAGCACAGCCCCGTCGAGGACCTGAGCTATCTGGCGCAGGACGCGCTGGAAACCAGCCGCAGCCTTGGCGGCACCGCGCTGAACGCGGCGTTTGAGGAGGCAGGTTTCGGCGAAACCACCCGCGCCGCCGTCGCGCTGACCGACGAGGCCGAGGAAGCAGGCCCCGCGCCGATGATCCTGCAACTGGAACTGCGCACCGCCCAGGCGGAATGACGGCGGGGCCTGCCGGCTCATCCGCAACCACCGCCCGCCGGCACGCTTCCCTCCCCCTTGCGGGAAGGGCGAGGGTGGGGGGTGCCCCGCATGACGCCGCCCCGCGGCCCGCACCGGGCCGTTTCCCGTTGCGGCGGGCCGGTGGCTGCGGCAGGGTCCGGCCATGGTCCGGTCCTATATCCTTTGTGCCACGCCCCGGTCGGGCAGCACGCTTCTTTGCGACCTTCTGGCCGCCACCGGCCGGGCCGGCGCGCCCGATTCCTTCTTCATGCGCGACGTGGCGCCCGAATGGGCGCGGGCCTGGGGCCTGCCCGACGGGGACGGGGCCGACGATCTCGCATGGCGCCGCGCGTTCCTGTCGGCGGTCCTCGCGGCCGGGCGGGGCGGGACGGATGTCTTCGGCCTGCGGCTGATGCACGAGAACCTGGCCGACGTTGCGGCCTTCCTCGCGCCGCTGCACCCCGGGGTTGCGGGCGATGCCGCGCTCATCGCCGCTGCCTTCGGCCCGGTCCTTTACCTCCACCTCTCGCGGCGGGACAAGCTGGCGCAGGCGGTGTCGCGGGTCAGGGCCGAACAGACCGGGCTCTGGCACATCGCCCCTGACGGGACCGAGCTTGAACGCCTGTCGCCGCCGCAGCCGCCCGTCTACGACCACGCCCGCATCGCCCGCGAACTGGCCGCGCTGGACCAGGCCGATGCCGCCTGGAACGACTGGTTCGCCGAACAGGGGATCGCCCCGCTGCGCCTTGCCTACGAAGACCTTGCCGCCGACCCCGCCGGCACGCTGGCGCGCGTCTGCCGGGCGCTGGACCTGCCGCCGCCCGATCCGGCGACCGTCCGCCCCGGCACCGCCCGGCTGGCCGACGCGACCAGCCAGGAATGGATGCAGCGATTCCGGGCCGAAGCAGGGGACGCTTGCCGATAGGGCAGGTGCGGCGCATCCTTGCCGGGCAGCCGCCAGAAAGGTCGCCCATGCCCGACGCCGCGCCCAAGCCCGACGAACTGCCCCCCGGCAACGACCGGCTTCGCCTGGGCATCGCCCTTCTTGGCGCGGCACTGCCGCCGGTCCTCTATACCTTCGGCCTGGTCTTCGGCGGCGTCTTTCCCCGCACCATGTCGGATTTCTACTACCTGCCGCCCGCATCCACCTTCTTCATCGGCATCCTCTGGGCGAACGGCGTGTTCCTGATCCTTTACCGCGGCTATTCCACCGTGCCGCCCGGCTATCGCGTGCTGCCCGCGGCACTTGCCCGCCAGATGACCGACGCGAACCTGTCGTCGATCGCCGGCTTCGCGATGATCCTGACCGCGGTCGTCCCCACCTGCGCCGGCACCTGCGGCGCGCTGTCCTATGCGACGGTGCATTTCCTGGCGGCCTTCGCCTGCCTTGGCACGCTGGCTGTCATCGCGCTTTTCAGCTTCACCGCCAGCGACACGCCGCCCGCGGCGCAAACCGCCTTCCGCCGCCGCAGCACGGCGATCTACCGCATCTGCGGCGTGGTGATCCTTGCCGCCCTGGCCGTGATCGGCGGGCTGAAATTCCTCGCCACCGGCTATGGCGCCGCGATCTTCTGGCTTGAGGCGCTGGCCGTCTGGGCCTTCGCCTTTTCCTGGCTGCGCAAGGCGATGCCCGACCCCGAGGAAACCGGCGCGGGCTGACACACGCGGAAGCCGCGCCGCCACTCCGCGGTTTCATCCGGTTGGCCGAGCGCCCGCCCGCCTCAGCCCAGCACTTCCTTCATGCTGACCACCCGCTTCTCGGCCACCGATTTCAGCGCCGCATCGGCCAGCGCCAGCGCCACCAGCCCATCCTCGCCGGAAGGCGACGCCGCCCCCTTGCCGCCCAGGGCGGCGATGAAGGCCGCGATCTCGGCGGCATAGGCCTCGGTATAGCGGGTCATGAAGAAATCGTGCAGCGGCGGCCGGGTATAGCCCGACCCGTTCGCAACCTCGATCGACACCGGCCGCTGGTTCTCGGCCGCGGCCATGCCCTTCGATCCGTGCACCTCGATCCGCTGGTCATAGCCATAGCTCGCGCGGCGGGAGTTCGAGATCACCGCCTGCTTTCCGCTGGCGGTCTTCAGCATGACCTGCACGCTGTCGAAATCCCCCGCCTTGCCGATCTCGGGGTCGACCAGAACGGCGGCGGTGGCCACCACCTCGTCAATCTCCTCACCCAGCAGGAAGCGGGCCATGTCGAAGTCGTGGATCGTCATGTCGCGGAAAATGCCGCCCGACCGCTTGATGTAATCCACCGGCGGCGCGCCCGGGTCGCGGCTGATGATCACCACCATCTCGACCGCGCCGATCGTGCCCTTGTCGATCTCGGCCCGGACGGCGCGGAAATGCGGGTCGAAACGGCGGTTGAAACCCACCATCAGCTTGCCCTTGTGGGCGCGGACGGTTGCGAGGCAGGCCTTCACCCGCGCCAGCGACAGGTCGATCGGCTTCTCGCAGAAGACGGCCTTGCCGGCCTTGACGAACTGCTCGATCAGGTCGGCATGGGTATCGGTCGGCGTGCAGATCACCACCGCGTCGATGTCCTTTGCCGCGCAGATCTCGTCGATGCTGCGCACGGCGCAGCCATACTGGTCGGCAATCGCCTGCGCCGCGGCGGGGAAGGCATCCGCCACCGCCACCAACCGGGCATTCGCATCGCCCGTCACCGCCTTGGCATGCACCTTGCCGATGCGGCCCGCACCCAGAAGACCGAACCTGATCGTCATCTCTCTCCTTACTCGGGATAGGCCCCGGCGACGTTCTGATCAAAATCCACCAGCGCCCCGGTCATCACGCCCGAGTCCGCCGAAAGCAGGTAGGACACCAGCCCCGCCACATGGCCGGGCTTGACCAGCATGCCCATCGGCTGCCGCGCCTCGGCCGCCTGAAGCCAGCCGTCCCCGGCGCCATGGAACCGGCGCTGCACGACATCCTCGCCCGGCGTGTCCATCCAGCCGCAGTTGATGCCGTTCACCCGGATGCGATGGCCGCGCAAGGCTTGCGCCGCGTTCTTGGTCACATTCGCCAGCGCCGCCTTCGACGCCGAATAGGGCGCAAGGTAGGACTGGCCGCAATGCACCACCATCGACAGGATGTTGACGGCGCTGGCCGGGTGGCCCTTTTCCACCGCCAGCTGCGCGAACCGTTGCAAGGCGAAGAACGGCCCGCGCGTGTTGATGGCGAAATGCCGGTCGAAATCTTCGGGCGTGCAATCAAGGATCGACCCGCGCTCGGTCGTGGCAGCGGCGTTGACCAGCGCCGTCACCGTTCCGAAGCGGTTCGCCGCCCGGTCGATCAGCGCCACCGCGTCATCGACCACGCCCATGTCGGCCGGAATGAACCGCGCATCCGCCCCAAGCGACCGAAGCCGCGCCTCGGCCGCCTCGCCCTCGGCCACCCGCCGGCCGGCGATGGCCAGCTGTGTGCAGCCCCCGGCGATCAGCCGCTCGGCTATGGCAAGGCCAAGGCCCTGCGTGCCGCCGGCGATGACGGCCACGGTTCCGGAATGGTCAGGCATAGGCGGCTTCCGAGGCACCCTTGACGCCGGTGATGTAGCTGACGATGTCGTTGCCGTCGGTTTCATCCTTGCGCAAGGACGCGACGATCCGGCCGCGGCGGAAGACGACGATCCGGTCCACCAGATCGAAGACCTGCCGCAGGTTGTGGCTGATCAGGATCATCGGGATGCCGCGTTCCTTGAGGCCCCGGATGATGTTTTCCACCTGCGCGGTTTCCTGCACCCCCAGGGCCGCCGTCGGTTCGTCCATGATCACCAGCCGCGACGCGAAGGCCGCGGTCCGCGCGATCGACACGCATTGCCGCTGCCCGCCCGACATGTTGCGGATCGGGTTGTCGACGTTCGGAATCTTCACCGCCGTGGTCTTCAGCGCCTCTAGCGTGCGGTCGCGCATCGTCTTCTTGTCCAGCCAGCTGAACGGGCCAAGCCGCCATTTGAAAAGCTCGCGCCCGAGGAACAGGTTCGCCGGCACGTCCAGGTCGTCGGCCAGCGCAAGGGTCTGGAACACGGTCTCGATCCCCGCCTCGCGCGCCTCGAGCGGGCCCGAGAAATGGACGGGCTGGCCGTGGAACAGGATATCCCCGCTGGTCCGCTGCTCGACCGCGGTCACCTGGCGGACGAAGGTGGATTTCCCGGCCCCGTTGTCGCCGACGACGGCGACATGCTCGCCCTCATGCAGGACGAAGTTCGCATCTTCCAGCGCGTGAACGCCGCCGTAGTGCTTGGTCAGGCCGCGGGTTTCCAGAATGACGTTCGACATGGTTCCCTCCGTTACCCGCGGGCCCGCCGGCGCTGCCGCCACTGGTCCAGCACCACGGCGCCGACGATGATCGCGCCCTTGACCATCTCCTGGTAGTAGGCATCCAGCCGGATCGAGGTGAAGCCCGAGATGATGGTGGAAAAGATCATCGCCCCAAGAACCGTGCCGATGATCGAGCCGCGGCCGCCGGCCAGCGACACGCCGCCAATCACCGCCATGGCGATGGCGTCAAGTTCGTACATCACCCCCATGCCGGCCTGCGCCGTCAGGTTCTTCGATGTCAGAAGGACGGCGGCCACCGCGGCCAGCATGCCGGCGATCGCGTAGACCAGCACCTTGTGGCGGTCGACGTTGATCCCCGACATCCGCGCCGCCGCCTCGTTCGAGCCGATGGCATAGCTGCGCTTGCCGTAAAGCGTGTAGATCATGATGATCTGGAACAGCACCGCCAGCAGCACGAAGACCACGGCGGGGTTCTGTCCGGGCCAGCTGAGCAGGCCGAAGCTCAGGTTGCCAAGAAGATCGCCGTTCGCAAGCTTGCCGTAGGTTTCGGTCGGGAAGCTGACCGGCTGGCCGTTCGACCACCATCGCGCCACGCCGCGGGCCGAGACCATCATCCCAAGCGTGGCGATGAAGGGCGGTATCCGCGTGTAGGCGATGAGAAGGCCGTTCACCAGCCCGGCCAGCAGCCCGCAGGCCAGGCCCACCACGATGGGAACAATCACCGGCAGGTCCATCGCCCATTCGCCGAAGATCGCCTTCGGGTTGGGGTTGCCGTTCACCACCGCGGTCTGGGCAAAGCTCATCACGATCATCGCCGTCGCGCCGACCACGCTGCCCGAGGACAGGTCGATCCCGCCCAGGATGATGACCTGGGTCACGCCGATGGCGATGATCCCGGTGATCGCCACCTGCAGGATCATGATATCAAGGCGCTGCTTGTTGAAGATCGCGTCGACATTGTCGCGCATGTTGAAAAGGAAGCTGCCGCCGTTCAGCCGGTTCAGCACCTCGAACACAAGGACGATCAGGACCAGCGCGAAGAAGACGTTCCATTCCGGCGCGCGGGTGCGCTTGGCCGGATCGTATTTCAGGCCCCCAAGGCCGTGTGTCGCTTGCGCCACGGTCATCCCCCTTCCCGATCGGTCAGCATCCGGTTGTCGGGGGGCGGCGCATCCGTCGCCCCCCGATCGCGCCGCTTGGTCAGTTCCTGGCCAGGTAGTCGGCCAGGTTCGCCGGCGTCACCAGTTCGAACGGCACCCAGACGGTCTGGTCGACGGCTTCGCCCGCGGCCAGCTTGGTGGCGGCGTCCAGCGCGCCGGACCCCTGGGCCGCAGCGTTCTGGAACACGGTCACGTCCAGATCGCCCGCCTGCATCGCGGCCAGCGCGTCCTGCGTGGCGTCGACGCCGCCGACCTGCACCGTCGCCATGTCGATGCCCGCGGCCTTCATCGCCTGGATCGCGCCGATCGCCATCTCGTCGTTGTTCGAGATCACGCCGTCGAAGGCGGCGCCGGTCGACAGCCAGTTGGTCATCAGGTTCTGCGCCTGGTCGCGGCTCCAGTTCGCGGTCTGCTGGTCGATGACGTTGATCGTGACCTTGCACTTGCCGGCCTCGATCACGTCATAGATGTCCTGCGTGCGCTGCACGGCGGCCTGGTTCGACAGCTCGCCCTGCAGGACATAGACGTTGACCTCGGTCTTGCCTTCGGCGGCCCAGTTGTCGCAGAGCGCGATGGTTTCCAGCGTGCCGCTGTCCACTTCGTTCGAGGCGACGAAGGCCTGGTTGTCGGGCAGCGTGTCAAGGTTGATCGGCTGGCGGTTCACATAGACCAGGGGCACGCCGGCGGCGGCCGCGGCGTCCGACATCGCCTGCGTCGCGCTGGTGTCGACCGGGTTCACGATGATCGCCGACACGCCGGATGCGATGAAGTTGTTGATCTGGTCCAGCTGCTTGGCCACGTCGTTCTGGGCGTCCTCGATCTGCACCGACAGGCCCTGCTCGTCGGCGGTCTTCTGGATGCCGTTGCGAAGAACGGTCAGGAAATTGTCGTCGAACAGTGCCATCGACACGCCGATCCCGTCGGCCATGGCGGTGGTGCCCATCAGCGAGACAAGGCCCGCCGCGAGAATCGTCTTCATGGTCTTCTCCTCCACTGTCGGTGCCCGGCACACCGTTCCTCCCTGCCGGACCGCCCACATGGGGCGGTATTCCCGCGCTCAGGCCTCCACGCCCTCACGGATGAATTTCATGCTGGCCCGCAGTGCCGGGCCCGGATCGGCCAGCGCATGCACCGAAGGCGCGAAAGGTTCAAAGCTGACCGGGCCGGCATAGCCCGCCGCCCGCAGCGCGCGGATCTGCGCGACGTTGCCCAGGATGTCGTCGGCATCGACCAGCACCCGGTGCGGATCGCGCATGTCGTCAAGCCAGATCGCATCCTTCACGCCGGAAACGTGAACGATACCCGTCAGTTCCGGGTAGATCGGCCCGTATCCCGCCAGCGCGTGATGGAACGTGTCATGCACCATGAAGTATGTGCCGGCGCCGGCTACCCTATCGATGCAATCGGCCAGCACATCCTTGTAGCGCAGCGAACAGACGGCAAAGCCAAGGGGTTCGACCATGGCCTTCAGACCATGCGCCTTCAGCATCGGCAGCAGTTCGCGCAGCGCCAGTTCGGTGACCCTGCGGCTCTCGGCCCTTTCGGTTGCCACGCCGTCGTTGCGGGGGATCAGGCTGACCGCCTCGGCCCCGGCCGCCACGGCAGTCTTCATCAGCGCCTCGGCCTCGGCCGCCTTGGCGTCGGACCAGTCGTTGAACATCTTCACTTCGGCCAGCGCCAGGAACCGCAGCCCCTTGGCCGCGACCGCGGCCTTGACCGCCGACGGGTCCGCCCCGCCGAAAAGCGGCGATTTCAGATCGTTGCGGAATTCCACCCCTACGCAGTCCAGACCGGCGGCAAGGCCGAGGAATGCCTCCCATCCCAGGTTGGGCGCCGTCATGTGGTTCAGGGCGAAGGGCAGACGCAACGACGTGCTCCCGTGCAGAATCGCGCCCTCTTCCGGCGCGTATGGAATTCATATTCCATTTTTGGACCAAGGCAACCAAAAAATTCCAAAACCGCCCGAGTCAGATCGACTCGCGCACATGCAGGTCGGGCGGCAGGAAATGCTGCCCGCCGTCGCGCACGCCCACGCCGTCGGTGGCCGCCCGCGCCATCAGTGCGAACAGGTCGCGGCACAGCCGTTCCAGCGGCGTGTCCGTCACCAGCGTGACCACGCCCTCGGCCAGGCCACGGCGCGATTCCGGGGTCAGCGCAGAGACGACCAGCGAAACCTCGCCCGGGCGGGCGACCTCGCGGCAGGCGGCAATCGCCCCCTCCATCCCGCCGCCGGCGACATAGATGCCCCGCAGGTCGGCGTGCCGCGCCAGAAGCTGCTGGGTCGCCTCGTAGGTCAGCTGCCGGGTTTCCAGGTTGACCAGCGTATCCAGCACCTCAAGCCGCGGCGTCGCCTCGCGCAGATAGGCGCGAAAGCCGGTCTCGCGCAGGTCATGGCCGTGCCAGCGGTGCCCGCCGACGAAAACCGCCACCTTGCCGGCGTCGCGCGCCGCCAGCGCGGTGATCCAGCCGGCAGTGCGCCCGACCTTCAGGTTGTTCAGCCCCAGATAAGCGGCCCGCGCCCCTTGCGCGAAATCCGACAGCAGCGAGAAGACCGGCAGCCCCTGCTCGCGCAGCGTCTCGACCGCGGCGGTCACCTCGGGGTGGTTGACCGCGGTCGCCGCCACCGCGTCGCAGCGCCCGGCCATCCGCAGCAGCGCCCCCGCCATGTCGGCCGGCGACTGGCTGGCGCTGAATTCCAGCAGAAGCCGCCCCTTCACCCCCTCGACATGCGCCACCGCCCGGTGCAGTTCGGTCGCGAAGGCGCGATAGAATTCCTGCCCCTGCTTGTGCAGGACCACGCCGAAGGTCGCCACCCGTTCCGGCCCGCGCGGCGCCCCCAGCCGCACCGCGGCCGGATGGCCGATCCGCGCCGCAGCCTCGGCCAGCAGCATCCGCGTATCGGCCCTGACCGCCTCGCGCCCGTTCAGCGCCCGGTCCACCGTGGCCACGCTGACCCCGGCAGCCTCGGCCAGCGCCCGCATTCCGGGCCGTCGCATCGCGCCCCTCCTGACGAAGAATCGTCAAACCCCGGCTTGAGCATGACGAGATTTGACGTGAAACGCCAGCGCGGCGATTGCCGGATATGGAACAAACATTCTACGCTGCCCTCACAGGGAGGACACCATGGCCAAGAGAGACTACAGCCTGCTGGGCGCCGACGGCGCGCGCGCGGTCGAGACCGGGCTTGCCGCGGCCGAATGGTATCATACCGACGTGCCGCGCAAGGTGATGAAGGACCTGATGCAAAGGTCCGACGCGCCCGCGATCCGCGACACGCTGGTCCTTTACGGCACGATGATCCTTGCCGCCGGCATTGGCATCTGGCTCTGGCCATCGTGGTGGTCGGCGCCGTTCTGGGCGGTCTATGGCGTCCTCTACGGCTCGGCCTCCGACTCGCGCTGGCACGAATGCAGCCACGGGACGGCGTTCAAGACCCCCTGGATGAACAACGTCGTCTACGAGATCGCCAGCTTCATGATCATGCGCAACTCGGCCACCTGGCGGTGGAGCCACGCGCGCCATCATACCGACACCTACATCGTCGGCCGCGACCCCGAGATCGCGGTGATGCGGCCGCCGGTGCTGGCGAAGGCCATCCTGTCGTTCTTCGGCATCCCCGAGGTGATCGACTTCTTCCCCCGGATGATCCGCAACGCGGTTTCCGGCCCCACGGCCGAGGAACGGACCTTCGTGCCAGAGTCGGAATGGGGCCGCGTGCAGCATGTGGCGCAGGTCTATCTGGCGATCTATGCGGCCACGCTGGCGGTTGCCCTGGCCACCTGGTCGATTCTGCCCTTCATGGTGATCGGCCTGCCGCGGATGTATGGCGCCTGGCACCATGTGATGACGGGCCTGCTGCAGCATGGCGGGCTGGCCGACAACGTGCTGGACCACCGGCTGAACAGCCGCACCATGTATCTGAACCCGGTCAGCCGGTTCATCTACTGGAACATGAACTACCACGTCGAACACCACATGTTCCCGATGGTGCCCTATCACGCCCTGCCCCGCCTGCACGCGACGATCGGCCATGACCTGCCGGCGCCGACGCGCGGCATCCTTGCCGGCTATGCCGAGGCCTGGCCCGCCTGGCGGCGACAGCTTCTGAACGAGAATTATTTCCTGAAGCGCGAACTGCCGCCGACGGCCAAGCCCTACCGCGAGGAATTCCACCAGATTTCGCCCGGCACCGTCGGTGCCCCCGTCCCGCCCGCCAAGGCCCTGCCAGCCGAATAAGGACCGCCGATGCCCTGGATTGCCGCCTGTGCCACCGATGACGTGGACGAAGAAGACCTGATCCGCTGGGATCATGCCGGCCAGACCTATGCGATCTACCATTCGCCCGAGGGTGACTTCTACGCCACCGCCGGCCTTTGCACCCATGAACAGGTGCATCTCTGCGACGGGCTGGTGATGGGCCACCTGATCGAATGCCCCAAGCACAACGGCCAGTTCGACTATCGCACCGGCGCGGCGAAGCGGACCCCGGTCTGCGTGGCCCTGCGCACCTTCCCCGTCAGGGTCGAGGACGGCCAGGTCCTGGTCGAGGTGCCCTGATGGCCCCGCCCACCGTCCGCGACCTGCTGGATGCCCGGGGTTCGCATCAGTTCGCCATGCTGCGGGTCGAGACGCTGGAAGAGGCCGAGGCCGCCGCCCGCGCCGGGGTCGAGCTTCTGTCGATCCCGCCGGCGATGATCCACGACCGCCGCTTCCGCGACGCCGCGCCCGATTGCTTTGCCTTCCCGGGCGAGAATTTCTATGAAATCGGCGGCACCGACGATTTCCTCCGCTGGGCCATGCCGCTGTACAAGGCCGGGGCCGACGCCTTCTATTGTTCGGGCAGTCTGGCGACCGTCCGCGCCATGGCCGACCATGCGCTGCCGGTCTGCGGCCATGTCGGGCTGATCCCGTCCAAGCGCACCTGGACCGGCGGGTTCAGGGCGGTGGGCAAGACGCTGGAAACTGCCCAGCTGGTCTGGCGGCAGGTGCGGGCGCTGGAAGCGGCCGGCGCCTTCGCCGCCGAGATAGAGGTCGTGCCCCATTCCATCACCGAGGCGATCGCCGAACGGACAAGCCTGTTCCTGATCTCGATGGGCGCCGGGCCGGGCGGGCATGCGCAGTATCTGTTTTCGGATGACGTGCTGGGCCAGAACCGCGGCCATGTGCCCCGCCACGCGAAAATCTACGCCAACCTTGCGGCCGAGTATGACCGCATCCAGGGCCTGCGGGTCGAGGCGATGACGCGCTTTGCCGAAGACGTTCACAATGGCAGCTATCCCGCCCCGCAGCACATGGTCGGCAGCGACGCCGAGGTCGTCGGCGCCTTCCGCGACTGGCTGGCGCGCGAACCCTGAGCGTGCCGGTCAGGCGCCCCCGGGTATTACCTTCCCGGGGTTCATCACGCCTGCGGGATCAAGCGCCGCCTTGATCGCGCGCATCACCTCCAGCGCAACCGGGTCTTTCCGCCGCCGCATCGACGGCAGCTTGGAAAGGCCGATGCCGTGTTCGGCGCTGAAACTGCCGCCCAGGTCCTGCACCACATCCTCGACCACATCCATCACCGCGTCCTTCAGGCCCGGATCGTCGCGGCTGGGAAAGACCGTGTAGTGCAGGTTGCCGTCGCCCAGATGCGCGACGGTCAGGCTGCGCACGCCCGGATCAAGCGCCTGCAGGCGAGATTCAACCTGGCGCAGGAAACTGTCCACCCGGTCCAGCGGCAGGCAGACATCGGTGTCGACGACAGGCGACAGCCCGACGCAGATTTCCGCCGCCGCCTCGCGCCGGGCCCAGATCGCGCGGCGCTGCGCCTCGCTTTGCGCCACCACGGCGTCGGTGATCAGCCCCTCGTCCAGCATGCCGGCCAGCACCGTCTCAAGCCGGCCGACCAGCGGCACCGCGCCATCGGGGCCGGGGGTGGCCTCCTCGGCCACGGTCGTCGCGGCCTCGATCAGGATCGTCACCTCGGGCACCTGCGCGAAGGGCAGGCCCAGGTCGGGCCGCACCACCGCCAGCCGCGCGGAATAGCTGCGCGGCATGAATTCGAACGCCTCGACCCGGCCGCCGGTCGCCGCCTGCATCCGGTTCAGCAGCGCCAGCGCATCGGGCAGGCTCTCTGCCGCCACGCAGGCCGTGGCATAGGCCAGCGGCCCCGGCACCAGCTTCATCACCGCCGCGGTGATGATGCCCAACGTGCCCTCGGCGCCGATGAACAGGTCTTTCAGGTCATAGCCGGAATTGTCCTTGTGCAGCTCGCTCATCAGGTTCAGCACCCGGCCGTCGGCCAGCACCACCTCGACCCCCAGGCAGAGGCCGCGGGTCGATCCGTAACGCAGCACGTTCGACCCGCCGGCGTTGGTCGAGAGCGCGCCGCCCAGCATCGCCGACCCGCGCGCCCCGAACCACAGCGGGAAATACAGACCCTGCGCCTCGGCCGCGTCGTGGATGCGCTGCAGGACGACGCCCGCCTCGGCGATCACCACCCGCGCCTCGGCGCGCAGGTCGCGGATGCGGTTCATCCGTTCCAGGCTGACCAGAAGGCCGCCCTCTGTCATCGTGCCGCCGACAAGGCCGGTGTTGCCGGAAATCGGCACCACCGGCACGCCCGCCGCCGCGGCCGCCCGGACCGTCGCCGCAACCTCGGCGGTCGACGCCGGGCGCATCACGGCCAGCGGCCGGCCTTCGTAGTGCCCCATCCAGTCGCGCGCGTAACGCGCCATGTCCGGCCCGGTCAGCACATGCGCCGCGCCGCTGATCGCCGCCAGTTCCTCAAGCAGACCCATGTCTTCGCGCCCCGAGCCAACCCCGCCGTAGCCTTGCGGGATACGGCGCCGACAGACCCTAGGAAGGGTTGACAGAAACGTCCATCCGCCAATAGTTAGCACTTATGCTAACAAACGGTGGTCTCATGCTTCGTCGGATGGTTCTTGTTGCCGCGCTTCTTGTCACGCCGGTCCCGGCGCAGGACCTGCCCGCGCCCGTCGCCGGGAATTACACGCTGGACCTTGGCCATTCGCGGCTTCTGGTCAAGCTGAACCACCTGGGCTTTTCCACCTATATCGCGCCCTTCACCGATTTCACCGCGACGCTGGCCTTCGACCCCGAAAACCCCGCCGCGATGAAGGTCGACGCAACCGTCCGTATCGCCTCGCTTGAAACCCACTACCCGGACCCGGCGCTGAAGTTCAACGAAACCCTGACCGGATCGGAATTCCTTGACGCCGCGCAGTTCCCGCAGGCGCGCTTCACCTCGACCGCCGTCACCCTGACTGGCCCCGACACCGCCGATGTCACCGGCGACCTGACGCTGCATGGCGTGACGAAGCCCATGACCCTGCAGGTCACCTACAACGGCGGCTGGGGCAACATGCCGCTTGATCCCGCCGGCGCGCGGATCGGCTTCTCGGCGACGGGCAACTTCCTGCGGTCGGATTTCGGCGTCGGCTACGGCGTCCCGCCGCCCGGGTCCGAAATGGGCGTGTCGGACCGGGTGGCGCTTGAGATCGAGATGGAATTCACCAGCCTTTCGGCCGCCGTGCCGCTGGACTAACCCGGCACAAGCGCCAGCAGCGCCAGGACCTCGGGCCCCAGCCCTTCGACGATCAGCCGCACGCCCTCGGCATTCGGGTGGATGCCGTCGGCCTGCATATAGGCGGCAATCGCCGCCGGGTCAGACGGATCGGCCCCCGCGGCCAGCAGGCCGTCAAAGAAATACGGCGCCAGCAGCGCGCCATGCGCGGCAGCCAGATCGGGATAGATCGCATCGAAGGTCGCCTTGTAATCCGGCCCGAAATTGCCCGGCGCCCTCATCCCCACCAGCAGGACCGGCAGGCCCCGCTTCGACGCGCCGGCAAGGATGGCGTCCAGATTGGCCCGCACCTCGGCCGGGTCGATGCCGCGCAGCATGTCGTTCCCGCCGAGGGTCACGATCAGCGCATCCGCCTCGGGCGAAAGCGCCCAGTCCAGCCGCGCCAGCCCCCCGGCCGTCGTGTCGCCGGAAACGCCCGCGTTCTGCACCGCCACATCGGCGCCCTCGCCCTTCAGCCAGCCTTCGAGCTGCGGCACGAACCCCGCCTCGGGCGCAAGGCCATAGCCCGCGGTCAGGCTGTCGCCCAGCGCCACAACCGTCACCGGTTCCGCAAAAACTGCCGCGCCGCAGCAAACCCACGCGATCGTGAGGTTGCGCAGCCGCCCGATCAGGCCATATCCCTGAAAGACCGCCCGTTTCAGGACCATGCGCATGACCGAACCCGTCCTTTCGATGACCGACGCCCGCCTTACCCTGCCCGGAAACGCCGGCCCGGTCGAGATATTGCGCGGCATCACCCTGGCCATCACGCGGGGCGAAACGGTCGGTCTGGTGGGGCCTTCGGGATCGGGCAAGTCGTCGCTCCTCATGCTTCTGGGCGGGCTGGAACGCGCCACCGGCGGGCAGGTGCGCGCCTTGGGCCACGACCTGACGGCGATGGACGAGGATGCGCTGGCCCGCTTCCGCCGTGACAACATGGGGGTCGTCTTCCAGTCTTTCCACCTGATCCCGACGATGACCGCGCTGGAAAACGTGGCGATCCCGCTGGAACTGGCCGGCCATCGCGATGCCTTTGACCGGGCGGCGGCGGAACTGGCGGCCATGGGTCTTGCCCACCGCGCCGACCACTACCCGAGCCAGCTTTCCGGCGGCGAACAGCAGCGTGTGGCGCTGGCCCGCGCCGCCGCGCCGCGCCCGGCGATCCTGCTGGCCGACGAACCCACCGGCAACCTTGATGCGAAGAACGGCGCCACGATCATGGACCTGCTTTTCGGCCTGCGCGACCGGCACGGATCGACGCTGGTCCTTGTCACCCATGCCCCGGAACTGGCCGCCCGCTGCGACCGGGTGATCCGGCTGGCGGACGGGCGTCTCGCCGATGACATGGCACGGGCCGCCGCGGAATGAGCCTGGCCCTTCGCATCGCAGCGCGCGAGTTGCGCGGCGGCCTCAGCGGGTTGCGCGTCTTCCTTCTGTGCCTGGCGCTGGGGGTGGCGGCCATCGCCGGCGTCGGCACATTGCGCAGTGCCATTCAGGCGGGCCTTGCCGATCAGGGCAGTATCCTGCTGGGCGGCGATGCGGAAATCCGCCTGACCTACCGCGCCGCCGGGCCGGACGAACGCGCCTTCATGGGCCGCGTGGCGACCACGGTTTCCGAAGTCTACGATTTCCGCTCGATGGCGCTGACCGAAGGCGACCAGGCGCTGACCCAGGTCAAGGCGGTCGACGGCAGCTGGCCGATCTACGGCATGGCCCCGCTGGACCCGCCGATGCCGCTGGATCAGGCGCTGGCCACCCGCGACGGGCTGCCCGGCGCGGTGATGGACCCGGTGCTGATCGAACGGCTGGGCCTTGCGCCCGGCGATACGTTCCGCCTTGGCACCCAGACCTTCCGGCTGTCCGCCGCCCTGCTGCGGGAACCCGACGGCGCCGCCGCAGGCTTCTCGCTGGGGCCGCGGACGGTGGTCCTGTCGTCCGCGCTGGCCGAATCCGGCCTGCTGACGCCCGGCTCGCTCTACGAAACCCTCTACCGGCTGGCCCTGCCGCCGGGAACCGATCTGTCGGCGTTGGAGCGGCAGGCGAAGGACGCCTTCCCCGACAGCGGTCTGCGCTGGACCGACAGCCGCAACGCCGCGCCGGGAATTGAAACCTTCGTCGACCGGATCGGCAGCTTTCTGGTGCTGGTCGGGCTGGCGGGGCTGGCCGTCGGCGGCGTCGGCATCTCCGCCGCGATCCGCGCCTGGCTGGGCCGCAAGACCGCGACCATCGCCACGCTGCGGACGCTGGGCGCCTCGGGCGGGCTGGTCTTCCGCATCTACCTGATCCAGACCGCCGCCCTTGCCTCGGCCGGCATCGTGCTGGGCCTTGCGCTTGGTGCAGGCCTGCCGCTGCTGGCGGCCCCGCTGATCGAGGCGTCGCTGCCCTTCCCCGCAACCATCGGCCTTTCGCCCTCCGCGCTGGTCGAGGCGGCCTTCTACGGCGCCCTTGCGGCGCTGATCTTCACCCTGATCCCGCTGGCCCGGACCGAGACGATCCGCCCGGCCGCGCTTTACCGCGGCGCGGAATCCCGCAGCCGTCCGCGCCGGCGCTGGCTGGTCGTGCTGGCCGTGCTGGCGGCGCTGCTCGTGGGCACCGCCACGCTCATGTCCGGCATCCCCGAACTGGCGCTTGGCACGGCCGGGGGCATCCTTGCGGCGATGGCCATCCTTGCGCTGGCCGCGCTTGGCCTGCGCGCGCTGACCCGGCGCATGGCCCGCAGCCATGGCGTCCGCGGCCGCGTCGCCCTGCGCGCCGCCCTTGCCGCCATCGGCGGCCCGGGGTCCGACGCCGCGCCGGTCGTCCTGTCGCTGGGCCTTGGCCTTTCGGTCCTGGCCGCCGTGGGCCAGATCGACTGGAACCTGCGCGCCGCGATCGACCGCGACCTTCCGACACGCGCGCCCGCCTTCTTCTTCGTCGACATCCAGCCCGATCAGGTGGCGGGCTTCCTTGCGCTGGTGAACGGCAATCCGGCCGTCACCAAGACGGAAAGCGCGCCGATGCTGCGCGGTGTCATCACCCGCATCAACGACCGCCCCGCGCGTGAGGTGGCGGGCGACCACTGGGTCGTCCGGGGCGACCGGGGCATCACCTATTCCGAAGCCCCGCCCGAAGGCACCACGGTCACCGCCGGCCGCTGGTGGCCCACCGGCTATGCCGGCGATCCGCAGATCAGCATCGGTGAGGAAGAGGCGCTGGAGATGGGGCTGAAGCTGGGCGACCGGATGACCGTCAACATCCTTGGCCGCGACATCACCGGCACCATCACCTCGTTCCGCGCCGTCGATTTCTCGAACGCCGGCATCGGTTTCGTCCTGGTGATGAACCCCGCGGCCCTTGCCGGCGCGCCGCACACGTCGATCGCCACCGTCTACGCCCCGCCCGAGGCCGAGGCGGCGATCCTGAAGGAGGTGACGACCACCTGGCCCAACATCACGGCGATCCGCATCCGCGAGGCAATCGACCGGGTGACCGAGGCGCTGGCGGCCATCGCCTCGGCCACCGCCTGGGCTGCCGCCGGCACGCTGCTGACGGGCTTCATCGTGCTGATCGGCGCCGCCGCGGCGGGGGAAAGCGCGCGCGCCTATGAATCGGCGCTGCTCAAGACGCTGGGCGCGACGCGCGGCCGCATCCTTGCCAGTTTCGCCCTGCGCTCGGCCCTGCTGGGCGCGGCGGCGGGGATCGTCGCCATCGTTGCGGGGGCACTAGCCGGCTGGGCGGTGATGACCTTCGTGATGGAAAGCACCTACCGCTTCGAACCCGTATCGGCGCTGGGGATCGTGCTGGGCGGCATCCTTGCCACGCTGCTGGCCGGGCTTGCCTTCGCCGCCCGGCCGCTGGCCGCGCGCCCCGCCCGCATCCTGCGCGCGCAGGACTAGGAAACGCGCGCCAGCCGCCGCAGCGTCAGCCCGACCGCGCGCAACTCCTTGCTGGCGGGCCGCAGCAGGCGGGCGGCCGATGCCAGCCACCCCAGGGGCCGCAACCGCCGCGCCAGCCGCGCCACCCGGTCCATCGCCCCTTCCGGCGCGTCGCGGCGATAGGCGTCCAGCGCCGCGTCAAGCCAGCGCGGATCATCGGGGAAGCGCGAAAAACACCCCTGGGTGAAGATGACGATATCCATCGCCTGCCAGAACCCGCCGCGCCTTGCGGGCGAAAACCGTTCCAGGTCGATGAACCGCGCCTCGGCGCCGTCCCAGCAGATGTCGCGCGGCGCCGGCCGCCCGTGCACAAGGCCCGCCCGGTGCAGCCGCCCCAGCGCCCGCCCCGCCGCGGCAAAGGCGCCAAGCCCGCCGGTCGGGTCCGCATGCGCCACCCGGGGCAGCGGCAGGCCGACATCCGGCATCACCAGATAATCCGGCCCCTCCAGCACCACGGGCGCGACGGGCAGGCCCCTGTCGGCCAGCGCCCGCAGCCCCTCACGCTCGGCGGCGAAGGATTTCCGCGGATCGCCCTTCTGCAGCCGCAACCGGACCGACAGCCGTTCCACCCGCTTCAGCCAGAAACGCCGCCCGTCCGGCAGGTCGACCGCCCGCACCCGCACCGGGGGTTCGGCCAGCGCCGCCCGCACGGCGGCCGTCAGGTCGGATGGATCGGACGTGTTCATCGCGGCCCGCTGTCAGGCCGCCGGATGCAAGGCCCGGGCGGCGGCGGGGGAAGGTGCAACCGCATCGGGCCGGGCGACCGCCTCAACGTCCGGCCAGAAACCCGGCCGGCGCCCGCGCCAGCAGTTCCCCGGCCAGGTCGCGGCCCAGATCGGCGCCGTCGGCCGCGGCCCCCCGCCTTTCGCCGGCAATCGCCTCGGTCCCGTCGGGCCGCAGGATTTCACCCCTGAGCCAGAGCCGGTCGCCCTCAAGCACGGCAAGCCCGGCGATGGGCGTCTCGCAGGAACCGTCCAGCCGGGCCAGGAACGCCCGTTCGGCCGCCAGCCGCAACCCGGTGTCCCGGTCATGGATCGCGGCCAGCATCGCCGCGACCCGCGGATCGTCCGCACGACGCTCGACCCCGATGGCGCCCTGCGCCACCGCGGGCAGCATGTCTTCCGGCGCGATGACCGACCGCGCCACGCCGGCCATGCCCAGCCGCGTGAGGCCGGCCATGGCCAGGAAGGTCGCCTCGGCCACGCCTTCTTCCAGCTTGCGCAGCCGGGTCTGCACATTGCCCCGGAACTCGACCAGCTTCAGGTCGGGCCGCCGCAGCGCCAGCTGCGCCCGCCGCCGCAGGGACGACGAGCCGACCACCGCGCCCTGCGGCAGGTCGGCGATGGAGCCCCATTTCAGGCTGACGAAGGCATCGCGCACATCGGCCCGCGGCAGGTAGCAATCCAGCGCCAGTCCGGCGGGCTGCGCCGTCGGCATGTCCTTCATCGAATGGACCGCGATGTCGATCCCGCCGGCGATCAGCGCTTCCTCGATCTCGCGGGTGAAAAGGCCCTTGCCGCCAATCTCGCGCAGCGCCTTGTCCTGGATCTGGTCGCCGGTCACCTTGATGACGACGACATCGAACGCCGCCTCGGTCAGGCCGAAGGCCTGCATCAGGCTGCGCCGCACCTCATGCGCCTGCCAGAGCGCAAGCGGCGAGCCGCGGGTGCCGATCCTGAGCGGCTGGTCGGGGGTGGGAAGGTCAATGGCCATGCCCACTGTTAGGCCGGCTGCGATCTGCCTTCAAGCCGCCGGAGACACCGGGCGTTGCGGCAAAGACGACAGGGGCCGGATCGGGCCCGGTGCGCGCGCCAGGTCCACCGGGCGGATTGCGGCAGATGCGCCCCGCCGCGGCCGCGACACGCATGCCGGCTTGACACTTGCCGGCCAAGCGGCAAGGCAGGATCGAACGGAGGCGCCGATGCCCAAGACCACCGCGACCAAGCCGATCCTGCGCACCCTTGCCGGCGAACGCCTGCCCACACCGCCGATCTGGATGATGCGGCAGGCGGGCCGCTACCTGCCCGAATACCGCGCCACCCGCGCGCAGGCGGGCGATTTCCTCTCGCTCTGCTATACGCCCGACCTTGCGGCCGAGGTCACGCTGCAACCGATCCGCCGCTACGGCTTCGACGCGGCGATCCTTTTCGCCGACATCCTGCTGCTGCCGCAGGCGCTGGGCCCGGACCTGTGGTTCGAAACGGGCGAGGGGCCGCGGATGGAGACGACCACCACCCCGGCCGAGGTTGCCGCGCTGCGGCCGGCCGAGGCGGTCCATGAAACGCTTGCCCCGGTCTACCAGACCTTGCGCATCCTTGCGCGCGAACTGCCTGCCGAGACGACGCTGATCGGCTTTGCCGGTGCGCCCTGGACCGTCGCCACCTACATGATCGCCGGGCGCGGCACGCCCGACCAGGCCCCCGCGCATGCCCTGAAGGCGGCCGACCGCGCCACCTTTGCCGCGCTGATCGACCGCATCACCGAGGCGACGATCCTTTACCTGTCGGCGCAGGTGCAGGCCGGGGCCGAGGTGGTGAAGCTGTTCGACAGCTGGGCCGGCAGCCTGAAGGGGCAGGATTTCACCGATTTCGCCGTGAAGCCGGTTGCCCGCATCATCGCCGCGCTGAAGGATCGCCACCCCGGACTGCCCGTCATCGCCTTCCCGCGCGAGGCGGGGCAGGGCTATGTCGGCTTCGCCCGGGCAACCGGGGCCGACTGCGTGGCGCTGGACAATTCGGTCACCCCGGAATGGGCGGCGGCGCATGTGCAGGTTGACGGCTGCGTCCAGGGCAACCTTGACCCCCGCCACATGGTGACGGGCGGCGACGCGCTGGTGGCCGAGACGCGGCGGATCGTCCGGGCCTTCGCCGGGGGCCCGCATGTCTTCAACCTGGGCCACGGCATCACCCCCGACGCCGACCCCGCAAACGTGAAGCTGATGATCGACACCGTCAGGGCCGGCTGACCCATGCGCGCGCGCTGGCCCGCGCTTGCCGCCTGTGCCGCGCTGGCCGCGGCCGGCGCGCTTTGGGCGTCGGGCCTGATCGGCATCGGCCAGGCCTGGCTGGCCATGCGCGCGCAAGCCGCGGAATGGGCCGACAGCGGGCTCTGGCTGCCGCATTACCGGGTGGTGACCGAAGCGCGGCCGGTCGCCGGCGTCGACGACAACCTGTCGGGCCTGACCTTCAGCCCGGCGACCGGCACGCTTTTCGCCGTCATCAACCGCCCGCCGTCGGTGGCGGAAATCTCGGTCGAGGGCGATCTCCTGCGCCTGATCCCCATCGCCGGCGGCACCGACCCCGAGGGGATCACCTCGGTCGACGGCAGCCGCTTCATCATCGCCGACGAGGCGCGCAACAGGCTTAGCTGGGTCGAGATCACCCCCGGCACCACAAGCCTTGACCTGACCACCGCCCCCCATATCGCCATCGACCTTGAGGCCACCGCCAACATGGGATTCGAGGGCATCTCGTGGGATTCGAACGCGGACCGCCTGATCGTGGTGCAGGAGATGTGGCCGGCCCGTGTCCTGAAGATCACCGGGCTTGCCCGCGCGCTGGCGGGCGAAGGGCTTGAGATCGAGGTCGAACAATGGAGCCCGGCCGCCGGCCGCGTCTTCCTTGCCGCCGACCTTTCGTCGGCCAGCCTGCACGAACCGACGGGCAACCTGATCCTGCTGAGCGACGTCACCGCCGCCCTGATCGAATATTCCCCCGCCGGAGAGGTGGTCAGCCTGATGCCGCTCTGGCGCGGCTGGAACGGGCTGACCCATGGCATCCCGCAGGCGGAAGGCGTGGCCGTGGGGCCGAACGGCGATATCTTCATCGTATCCGAGCCGAACCTGCTTTACCGCTTCCGCCGCGACAGGGCGGCAGCCTGGGCGGCCGTGGCCAAGGGCGGATGATGCCGCCCGTCTGGGTGTGGGTGGCGCTTGCCGCCGCGCTGGCGCAGACCGGGCGCAATGCCACGCAGACAGGGCTGACCGCGCGGCTGGGGACGCTGGGCGCAACGAACGTGCGCTTTCTCTTCGGTCTGCCGTTCGCCGTGCTGTTCCTCTGGATCGGGGCGCGCGTCACCGGCGAGGGTGTCCCGCCGCTGAACCTTGCCTCGACCGGATTTGCCGCGACCGGCGCCCTTGCCCAGATCGCGGCAACGGCGCTGATGCTGCAGGTCATGCGGTCGCAAAGCTTTGGCATCACCACCGCCTGGCTGAAGGTGGAACCCGTGCTGGTGGCGCTGGCCGGCTGGGCGCTTTTGGGCGATCCGGTGACGCTGCCGATGCTGGGGGCGATCGGCATCGCGATCGCCGGCGTCCTGATCCTTTCGCTGCGGCCGGGGACGGGGCGGCAGATGATCACCGGCCTTGGCCCGGCGGCGATGGGGTTGCTGGCGGGCCTGTGCTTCGGCGTCTCGGCCGTGGGGTTCAGGGGCGGCATCACGGCGCTGGATCAGGGCGGGTTCCTGATCCGGGCGCTGACGGTGCTGGTCCTGTCGCTGACGATCCAGACCGCCGTCCTGCTGGTCTGGATGGCCGCCCGCGACCGGGTGGCGCTGCGGGGCACCTTCGCCGCCTGGCGCCCCTCGGTCGCGGCGGGGTTTCTGGGGGCGCTGGCCTCGGCCTTCTGGTTCGTCGGCTTCTCGCTGACCTCGGCCGCGAACATCCGCACCGTCGCGCTGGTCGAGGTGATCTTCGCCCTCGCGGTTTCGTGGTGGGTCTTCGGCCAGAAGATCACGCGCCGGCAGGCCCTTGGCATCGTCATCCTGCTGGCCGGGGTAGCGCTGCTGATGCGGGTCGCACCCTGATGCCCCACGCCCCGGGGCGTCAGGCAAAGACCTGTGGTCCCAGCATGCCGCGCAGCGCCGCGATGGCCTCGGCCGCATCCTCGCACGCCGGGCCGATCCTGATCTCAACGCTGGCCGCCCAACCCAGCGCCGCCACCTTCGCCGGCCGGACCGTCAGGGTCAGGCCCTTCGGCCCCTCGACCACACGTTCAACCGCATCCTCGGCGCCGAAGCTTTCGTCCGACAGCTCCACCCACACCGGCCCGCCGCCGGCAGGCTGGCGGAAGAGGACATAGGGTTCGTCCTCGTCCTCGCCCTCGGCAAAGCCGATGAACAGCATCCCCTCATCCTCGACGACCGAGGCATAGGCGGCGCGGATCGTGACATCGGCCATGGTCAGGGCCACTTCGCGACGGGGGGCAGGCTCATCAGCACGGCGCTGGCGTCGTGCCCGGTTTCCAGCCCGAACTTCGTGCCCCGGTCGTAGACCAGGTTGTATTCGGCATAAAGCCCGCGATGGACAAGCTGGATGTCGCGGTCGGCGTCGGAAAAGGGCGTGCCCAGACGCCGTTCGGTCACCGGCAGGAAGGCGGGCAGGAACGCCTCGCCCACGGCGCGGGTGAAGGCGAAATCGGCCTGCCAGTCGCCGGTGTTCAGATCGTCAAAGAAAATGCCGCCGACGCCGCGCGCCCGGCCGCGATGCGGCACGAAGAAATACTCGTCCGCCCAGGCCTTGAACCGGGGATAGTAGTCGGCGGAATGCGCATCGCAGGCCGCCTGCATCTGCGCGTGGAAATGCGCCGTATCCTCGGCATATTCGATGCAGGGGTTCAGGTCCGCCCCGCCGCCGAACCACCACGCGCCCGGCGTCCAGAACATCCGCGTGTTCATGTGGACGGCCGGCGTGTGCGGGTTCGCCATATGGGCGACAAGGCTGATGCCACTGGCCCAGAAGCGCGGATCGTCGGCCATGCCGGGGACGCCGCGCGCCGCCATCGCCTGCTGCGCCCTTTCCCCAAGACTGCCATGGACGGCCGACCAGTTGACGCCGACCTTCTCGAAGACCCGCCCGCCGCGCAGGACGGACATGATGCCGCCGCCGCCTTCGGGCCGGGTGGTCGGCGTCACCTCGAACCGGGCCGGCGCCCCGCCATCTGCGGCGGCGCGCGCCTCAAGCCCCTCGAACGCGGCGACGATCCGGTCGCGCAGGCTGCGAAACCATGCCGATGCCTCTGCCTTGCGCGCCTCGATATCCATCGCCCTGCCCATCTTCCGGCCCCGCCGTCAGCCCCTGACTACGGCGAAGGCGACGGGTTTCCAAGGCGTCATTTGGCGAAGCGACCGCCGGGCGCTAGACTGCGCCAGAGGCTGAGCGAGTCGCATCATGAAACGTCTTACCCCTGCCCTGCTGTGCCTTCTTGCCGCCTGCGGCACCCCGCAGGAACAATGCATCGCCCAGAACACCCGCGACCTTCGCACGGTGGAAAAGCTGATCGCCGAGGCCGAGACCAACCTGAAGCGCGGCTATGCTCTTGAGAAGGAAACCATCCGCTTTGCCGCGTTCGAGCGTTGCCTGATCCCCGGGCGGCCGACGCCGGAGAACCCGAACCCCGCGCCGGTGGTGTCGACCTGCCCGACGACGCGGGAACAGACGGTGACGAAACCCGTCGCCATCGACCTTGAGGCCGAGGCGCGGAAGCTGGCCCAGCTGAAGGAAAAGCGCGTGCAGCTGTCGCGCGCCGCCGAACCGGTGATCGCCCAGTGCCGGGCGCTTTACCCCGAGTGATCAGAAGGCGGGGGCGGCCACCACGTCCAGAACGCCGCGCCCGCCATCGACGGTGACGACCTGCCCGGTCACGAAGCGCGCCGCGTCGGACGCCAGGTATTGCACCGTCTCGGCCAGTTCGTCGGGGCCTGCGATGCGGCCAAGGGGGGTGCCCGCCTCGATCCGGTCCCGGTAGGACGGGGTTTCCTTCAGCGTCGCCTGCAGGCTGGCCGTCATCACGCTGCCGAAGGCGACGGCGTTGACGCGGATGCCCCGGGGCGCCAGCACCACGGCCAGGGTGCGGGTCATCTGTTCGATGGCGGCGCAGGACATGGAATAGGCCAGAAGCTCCGGCTGCACCCGATGGGCGGCGATGGACGAGAGGTTGACGATCGACCCGATCAGCGCCCCCTCTTCGGCCCCGGCCTTCTCGGCCGCCTGGATCATCCGCCGCGCCGTCAGCTGCGAGATGCGCAGCGTCGCGGCGACGTTCTGCCGGAAGGTGGCCTCGACCGCATCGGCATCGGGGTTCAGCACATCGGACTTGTCGACCCGCCGGCTGGCGTTGACCAGGATGTCGACCCGGTCGAAGGCATCGTAGGTGGCGGACAGCAGGTTGGCGACCGTCAGCTTCTGGCAGAGGTCGCCCGCGAACATGCGGACCGGCCCCTCGGCGCGGGAATCCTCGCCGACCTCGGCCTCAAGCCGCGCCTCGTCGCCGTCGGCAAAGACCACGTTCGCGCCGCGGTCGACCAGGTGGCGGGCGATGGCAAGGCCAAGCCCGGATGCGGCGCCGGTGACGATGGCGGTCTTGCCCGAGACGGAAAACGACATGGCGGGGGTTCCTTTATCGGGCCGGACGCCGGGGTTTCGCGGCGCGGATCAGGCGGAAGGCGGAATCGCCGCCGATGCTCTCGACCGTCAGGAACTGCGCGGCGAGGGCGGCATCATAGGGCAGGTGCCGGTTCGCCACCAGCCAGAGCGCGCCGTCGGGGGCAAGCATCCGCCGGGCGGCGGCGATGAAGGCGGCGCCAAGGGCCGGATCGGCGCTGCGCGAAATGTGGAAGGGCGGGTTCATCACCACGGTTTCCACCAGGGATTCCGGCCGGAAGGCGGTGGCATCGGCCCAGTGAAACCGCGCGCGCGGATCGGTGACGTTCTCGCGCGCGCAGGCCAGGGCGTCGGCCTCGGCCTCGACCAGATCCAGCCGCTTCACCCCGTCGCGCGCCAGCACCGCGCGCGACAGATAACCCCAGCCAGCGCCAAGGTCGACGACCTTGGGCCCAAGCTTCGCCGGCAGCGCCTCGGCCAGCAGGACCGAGCCGCGGTCGGGCGCGTCGGCGGAAAAGACGCCGGGGCGGGTGACGAAACTGCCGTCGATCACCCGCGGCCGGGCCACCCAGTCGGCAAAGGGGGCGGGATCGGCGGGGAAGGCCGCGAGCTTGCCATGCGCCTTGGTCACCACCTCGCCCAGCGCCACGCGGGCGCGCAGGTCGCGCAGCATCGGCTCGATCCCGTCGGTCTTCTGCCCGTCGACGATCACCGGCCCGCCGGGGGCCACTTCGGCCGCCGCCTGCGCCACCAGCGCGCGGGCATGGTCGCGCGCCCGGGGCAGGCAGACCAGCGCGGCGGCATAGGGCGGCGCAGGATCGGTCGCGAAGCCGTGGGCGCGGAACGCATCATGGTCGGGGCGGAAGCCGGTCAGCACGGCCAGCCGGTCCTGCGGCAGCGCCGTAAGATCATCGCCCGCCTGCGGCCGGTAGACGGCGATGCGGCCCTCTGCCGGCAGGTCGATCACCCCCGAGGCGAGCGCAAGGTCAAGACGGTCGGATTGCATGGGAAGCCGGGCGCGGGCGCCCTATTCCTTTTCCATCGTGCATTGCAGCGGATGCTGGTGCCGGCGGGCGAAGTCCATCACCTGCGCAACCTTGGTTTCCGCCACCTCGAACGAGAAGACGCCGACCACGGCAAGGCCCTTCTTGTGCACCGTCAGCATGATGTCGAAGGCCTGCGCATGCGACAGCCCGAAGAACCGTTCCAGCACATGAACGACGAATTCCATCGGCGTGTAGTCGTCGTTCAGCAGCAGCACCTTGTACATCGGCGGGCGCTGGGTCTTGGTCTTCGGCTTGGTCAGGATCGACGTGTCATGGCCCGGGCCATCGGTCTTGTCCGACAGGGTGAAGGGGCGTTCAGACACGGCGCATGCTCCGCAGGCGAGGATTCGCTGCTTGGGAAGATGACGGAAATATAGCGAAAAATCCCCGCGCGAAAAGGGGTGGGCTTGCGGCCGGGCGCCGGTGGGCGCATCAGGGACGCGGCCACCGGGCCGAAACGGGGGCCGCGCGGGGGGCCGGGATGATCACCACCATCGGTTTCGATGCCGACGACACGCTCTGGCAGAACGAGGCCTATTTCCGGCTGACGCAGGAACGCTTTGCCGATCTCCTGCGCGACCATGCCGATCCCGACCACCTGAACGAACGGCTGCTGGCGGCCGAACGGCGCAATATCGGCGCCTACGGGTTCGGGGTGAAGGGCTTCACCCTGTCGATGATCGAGACCGCGATCGAGGTGACCGAAGGGCGGGTTCCGGCCAGCGTCATTTCGGAACTGCTGGGCGCGGGGCGCGCCATGCTGGATCATCCGGTCGAACTGCTGCCGCTGGCGCAGGCCGCGGTTCAGGCGCTGTCGCAAAGCCACCGCATCGTCCTGATCACCAAGGGCGACCTGCTGCATCAGGAACGCAAGCTGGCGCAGTCGGGGCTGGGGGATTTCTTCCACGCGGTCGAGATCGTGTCGGACAAGACCGCCGCCACCTATGCCCGTGTCTTCGCCCGCCACGGCAGCGGGCCGGCCGAGGCGGCGATGGTCGGCAATTCGCTGAAATCCGACGTTATTCCGGCGATCGAGGCCGGAGGATACGGCGTCTATGTGCCCCACGGCCTGACCTGGGCGCTGGAGGCGGCCGACGAACCCGCCGGCCACCCCCGCTATGCGACGATCCCCGACCTGGGCCGCCTTTCCGCGCTGATCGGCCGGTTTGGCGATTGACCCAACCCGTTGCGGTGACTGCCGGCCGGTCCCCCACATGTTCCGGCCCGTTGCCGCAGGTGCTGCTTTGCCGCAACAAGCAGCGGTTTTCGGCAAAGCCCTTGGAATGTGAATGTTTTCCGCGCGCATGCCTGTGCTAGCCTGATCCTTGGCAGAAACGAGGCCCCGCCAAAAGGGGCCCGCAGACAGGCAGAAGGACGAGCGAATTGGCAACGCTCTACGGGCGGCTTTTCCGCAGCATTTTCATGTATATGGCCCTTGCGGCCTTCCTTCTTGCGCAGCCATCGGCAGCAGCACCCTTTGCCGCCATCGTGGTTGACGCCCGTTCGGGCGAGACGCTGTGGGAAAAGAACGCCGACACAAGGCTGCACCCCGCATCGCTGACCAAGATGATGACGCTTTACATCGCCTTCCAGGAAATCGAGGCCGGCCGCATCTCGCTGGACGACCGGGTGGTGATCTCGAAACACGCGGCCGCACAGCCGCCATCGCGCCTGGGGCTGAAGCCCGGCCAGAAGATCGCGCTGCGCTACCTGATCCGCGCCGCTGCGGTGAAATCGGCCAATGATGCCGCCACGGCGATCGGCGAACACATCGCCGGCAGCGAGGCCGCCTTTGCCAAGCGGATGACCAAGACTGCCAAGGCGCTGGGCATGAAGAATTCGACCTTCCGCAACGCCAACGGCCTGACGACCGACGGCCACCTGTCGACCGCGCGCGACATGACGGTGCTTGGCCGGCACCTGTTCTACGATTTTCCGCAGTATTACAACATCTTCTCGCGCCGGACGGCCGATGCCGGCGTGGCGACGGTAACGAATACCAACTCGCGCTTCCTGGACGGCTATGAAGGCGCCGACGGGATCAAGACCGGCTATACGGTCGCCGCCGGGTTCAACCTGACGGCCTCGGCCAAGCGCGGGAACAAGCGGCTGATCGCCACGATCTTCGGTTCGACCTCGACCCCGGCGCGCAACGCCAAGATGGCCGAGATCATGGACATGGGCTTTGGCCTGGCGAAGAAGAACGTGAAGGAACGCAAGCCCGACGTGGCGCCGATCCCCGAGGATGCGCTGATCGCTTCGGCCGAGCCCGCGCCGATCGACACGCCCGATGTGGCGGGTGGTGCGGCCAAGACCGTGCGGGTCAGCGGCGCGGTGACGAAATCGCCGCGTCCGAAGCCGCGGCCGGGCGTCGATGCCGATGCCGGCGTTGCCGTGGCCGTCGCCGCTGCGGTTGCAGAGCCGGCGCCCGAAGTGCCCGATGCGGTGGCGATGGCGATTGCCGAGGGCGTGGAAAGCGCCCTGGCCGAGGCGACTGCACCGCCGCCGCCCGAAGGCACGCTTGAGGCGCAGGCGGTGGCCCTGGCCGAAGCGCCGGTCGAGGCCCCGGCCGAGGTCGTGGCCGAAGCCGTGCTGTCCGACGCGGCATCCGCCCCCGCACCGGAAGGCACACTGGACGCACAGGCCGTGGCCCTGGCCGAAGCCCCTGCCGCGGCGCCGGCCGAAGGCACGCTGGACGCGCAGGCCGTGGCGCTGGCCGAAGGCGCCACCCCCGCCGTCGATCCCGCACTGGCGGCCATCCGCCCGCAGGCGCGGCCGGAAGGCGCCTTCGCCGCCGCACCGGAAGCGCCGGCCGAGGCAGCCGTTGCCGTGGCCGAAGCCCCCGCCGCGCTGCCCGAGGAGGTTCAGGTCGCCGAAGCCGCGCCGGTCGAGGAGACCGATCCCGTGGCGCTCCTGGCCGATGCCGGCGCCGCAGCGCCCGCGCCTGAAGGGACCATCGCCGAAGTGACCGCAGTGGAAACCGTCGCCGCCGTCGCGCCCGCCGCCATCCTGCCGGATACCCCCGCCGAACCCGCCCGCGCCGCCCCGATCTTCGAGCCGGTCGAGATGGCGGAAGCCGAGGTCGAGGAAACCGAGACGCTGGTCGTCGTTTCGAAATCCACCTCCGGCGGCCGCGGCTGGGGGGTGAATGTCGGCGCCTTCACTTCACGCTCCGAGGCCGAGCGGGCGCTGCTGAAAACCGCGCTGGCCGAAAGCGCCACGCTGAACGACGGGCTGAAGAAGATCACCGAGAAGGGCGGCAAGTATCGCGCCAGCTTCCTTGGTCTTTCCGAAGACCAGGCCGATCTGGCCTGCCGCCGGCTGCGCGCGCGCGGCATGGCCTGCGAAACCATGGGGCCGGCGTGATGGACTATGTGATTGCCCCGCCCGCCTGCCCTTCGGTCGCGGTCGAGGGGACGGCGGCGCGTTTTCCGGTGCGGCGCATCTTCTGTGTCGGCCGCAACTACGCCGACCACGCGCGCGAGATGGGCAACGATCCCGACCGGGAACCGCCCTTCTTCTTCAACAAGCCCGCCGATGCGCTGGTCGCTTCCGGCGCGACCGTCGCCTATCCGACGATGACCGCCGATTTCCATTATGAGGCGGAGCTGGTGGTCGCGCTGGCCGGTGGCGGTGCCGGCATTTCGCCCGAGGCGGCGCCCGGCCTGATCTTCGGCCATGCCGCCGGGAACGACCTGACGCGCCGCGACCTGCAGGCCGAGGCCAAGCAGCTGCGCCGGCCCTGGGACATGGCCAAGGGCTTCGACGCCTCGGCCGTGCTGGGGGCGATCCGGCCCGGGCCGCTGGCCGACGGGGCCATCCGCTGCACCGTCAATGGCACCCGGCGGCAGGCGGCGCGGCTTTCCGACATGATCTGGCCGGTGCCCGACATCATCGCCCATCTGTCGCGGCTGGTGGTTCTGGCGCCGGGCGACCTGATCATGACCGGCACCCCGGCCGGCGTCGGCGCGCTGGTGACGGGCGACCGTTGCGTGGTCGAGATCGACGGGCTTGCCCCCGCCACGGTGACGGTCGGCTAGAACCCGGCGTCAGGGGCGGGGATGATCGTCCCAGTCTTTCGTCAGGATGCGGTTCGCGTCGCCTTCAGGGTCGTCGAACTGCCGGTGCTTCATCGCCCAGATGAAGGCAAGAAGGCCGACGAAGCCCAAAAACAGCGAGACGGGGATCAGGATGCCAAGGATTTCCATCGGTTCCCCTATTTCAGCCGCAGCGCATTCATCGAGACGGTGATCGAGGAGAGCGACATCGCCAGCGCGGCGGCAAGCGGCGTCGCCGAACCGATCAGCGCCAGCGGCACCGCGATCACGTTATAGGCGGCCGAGATGGCGAAGTTTTCCACCATCCGCCGCGTCGCCTGCCGGCTGATGCGCAGGGCATCGGCGATCGGGGCCATGTCCTGCCCCAGAAGCACGATGTCGGACGCGACGCGCGCGGCGTCAAGCGCCGTCGCCGGCGAGACCGAGACATGCGCCGCCGCCAGCGCCGCGGTATCGTTCAGCCCGTCGCCCACCATCAGCACATGCGCGCCTTCGGCCTTGAGCGCGGCAACGCGCGCGGCCTTTTCCGCCGGCAGCACGCCCGCCGACCAGTCGGCGATGCCCAGACGCGCGGCCAGCGCCGCAACCGCCGCGGCGCTGTCACCCGACAGCAGCACGACGCGGTGCCCGGCGGCGTTCAGCGCCGCCATCACCTCGACCGCGCCGGGGCGAAGCCGGTCGGCGAAGGTGAAGGCGCGCGCGGCGCCGTCACCGGTGGACAGGTAGGTGGCGGTTTCGGCCACGCCCTCGGTCCCGCACCATTCGGCGCGGCCAAGGCGGACGCGGCGGCCCTTCCAGACCCCCTCGATCCCGTAGCCCGGCACTTCGCGGATGTCGTCGACCCGGGCGGGGCGCAGGCCACGGGCGCGGGCGCCTTCGGCGAGCGCCATGGCCAGCGGGTGCGACGAGGCCCCGGCCAGCGCCAGCGCCACCTCGGTCGCCGTGGCGGGATGGCCGTCAAGGTTCGTCGGCTCCGGCGTGCCCATGGTCAGCGTGCCGGTCTTGTCGAAGACCACGGTATCAACCTCGGCCAGCCGTTCCAGCGCGGTGCCGTGCTTGATCAGCAGGCCCTTGCGGAACAGCCGCCCGCTGGCCGCCGTCACCACCGCCGGCACGGCAAGGCCAAGGGCGCAGGGACAGGTGATGATCAGGACCGCGGCCGAAATGTTCACCGCATGGCGCACGTCGCCGCCGGTGGCCCACATCCAGTAGCCGAAGGCGCTGAACGACAGGAGATGCACCAAAGGCGAATAAAGCCGCGAGGCCCGGTCGGCCAGCGATGTGTAGCGCGTCTTCGCCGCCTCGGCCACGGCGACAAGATCGGCCATCCGGTGCAGGCTGCTGTCCTTGCCGGCGGCTGTGACGCGAAGGGTCAGCGGGCCGGTCAGGTTCACTTCGCCGGCCGAAACCACCGTTCCGGGCGCTGCGGGCACCGGCAGGCTTTCCCCGGTCAAGAGGCTGCGGTCCACCTCGGACGTGCCGGTTTCCACAACACCGTCCACCGGCATCCGCCCGCCGGGGCGCACAAGCACGATGTCGCCCGCCAGCACCTCGGAAATCGGCCGCGTCACCTCGGCGCCGTTCTCCAGCACGATGGCGCGCGGCACTTCCAGCGCCGCCAGTTCCTGCGCGGCCGACCGGGCGATGGCGCGGGTGCGGTGGTCAAGATAGCGGCCCAAGAGCAGGAAGAAGCACAGCATCACCGCCGCGTCGAAATAGGCGTGGTGGCCGGACATGACGGTTTCGAAGACCGAGATCGACGAGGCAAGGACCAGCGCCAGCGAGATCGGGAAATCCATCCCCAGCCGCCCCGCCTTCAGCCCCTTCCACGCCGAACGGAAGAAGGGCTGGCCCGAGAAGGCCACCGTCGGCAGGGCGATGGCGCCGGAAATCCAGTGGAAAAGGTCACGCGTCACGCCCTCGGCGCCCGACCAGACGGCGACCGACAGCAGCATGACGTTCATCATGGAAAAGAACGCGACGCCCAGCCGCATCAGCAGATCGCGCCCCTGCCGGTCGGTCTCGGTTGACGAAAGCAGGCCGGGGTCAAGCTCGTGCGCCTCATAGCCGACGCCGGCCATCACCCCGATCATCTGGCCGGGCGTCACCTCGGGGCCGGCATCGACCGAAAGGCGCCGCAGCGTCAGGTTCAGCCGGGCCGAACGGACGCCGGGCACGGCAAGGGCGGCATTCTCGACCGTCGAGATGCAGGCGGCGCAATGCGCGGCGGGCAAGGACAGCATGATCCGGGCATCGCCCGGCGCGGCCAGCGCCGCCAGCCGTTCGGCCGATGGCGCGGCGACACAGGCCGGGCAGGCCGATATGCCGCCCGCCGTTTCCTGGATCTGTTCCGCCATCGCCATCCGGTCAGCCCTTCACGTAAAGGTCGATGCGCTGATCGAAGGGCGTGCCGTCCTGTGCCGTCGCGCTGATCCGGAACATCCAGTAGCCCTGGCCCAGCGGAACCTCGGCCTCGTAGGCATCGCCCAGCAGCGCGAATTCGGGCGAAACGTCATCGGCCGCCGCGGTGGTGCGGCCGATCAGCACCGAAAGGCCGGCAACCTGGACCGCACGCCCTTCCGCATCGGCAAAGGCGATGCGGGCGCGGCCGCGGTCATAGCTGGCGGTGACGGTCCAGCCCAGCGCCTCTTGCGCGGCGCGGCGGGCGTCGAATTCCTGGCTGGCGACGTAGGAGTTCTTCACCTCCAGCCCGGGGAAGGTGCTGACCGCCTTCCACGCCATCACCAGGTTGACCGCGATGATCACGCCGAAGGCGCCTATGGTGATGGCGGCGACATGCCGCCCGGTGATCTCGCCCATCGTGCTACTGTGCCTTTCCGTTGAAGATCGTCGCCACCGCGACGCGGTCCGTGCCGGGTTCTTCGGGCGTGCCCTCGTCCGAAATCCAGAAGGTCACCTCGGTCCGGTCGGTCGCGGCCGCCACGCTGTCCGCCGCCGCCACCAGATAGACCCGCGCCTCGCGGGTTTCGTTGGCCGGCACCAGAACGCGCAGATCATCCGACCCTTCGACGGCAACTTCAAGCCGCGCGGCGGATGTCAGCGACACCGCGAACCAGCGGTCCTCGCCATGCTTGTTGCGCAGCCGCAGGTCATAGGTGTTGCGGATCGACCCGTCGGAGAGGGTGACATAGGTGGGGTTGCGGATCGGCGTGATGTTCACGTCGATCTCGGTCCGCAGGAACAGCGCGACGACCAGCCCAAGGCCCACCGCGGCCCAGAGGGCGGTGTAGAGGATGGTCCGCGGCCGGAAGACGTGTTTCCAGACCGACTTCGGCGCCTGGCCCCCGCGTTCGCGGGTTTCGTCGGTCAGGGCGAGATAGCCGATCAGCCCGCGCGGCTTGCCGATCTTGTCCATCATGTCGTTGCAGGCGTCGATGCAGAGGCCGCAGGTGATGCAGGCAAGCTGCTGGCCGTTCCTTATGTCGATGCCCATCGGGCAGACGTTGACGCAGGCCATGCAGTCGATGCAGTCGCCGTTGCCGGCCACGGTCTGCTTGCCGCGCGGCTCTCCCCGCCATTCGCGGTAGGCGATGGTGATCGTATCCTCGTCCATCATCGCGGCCTGGATGCGCGGCCAGGGGCAGGCGTAGATGCACATCTGTTCGCGCGCGAAGCCGCCGAAGGCGAAGGTCGTCGCCGTCAGGATCAGCATCGTCGTATAGGCCACCGGATGCGCCTGACCCGTCAGCAGGTCGCGCAGCAGCGTGGGCGCGTCGGTGAAGTAGAAGATCCACGCCCCGCCCGTCGCCAGCGCGATCAGGAACCAGACCGTCCACTTGACGGTGCGCTTCCTGACCTTCTCGGCATTCCAGCCCTGCCGGTGCAGCCGGATGCGGGCGTTGCGGTCGCCCTCGATCCAGCGTTCGACAAGGATGAAGAGATCGGTCCACACCGTCTGCGGGCAGGCATAGCCGCACCAGACCCGGCCCGCCGCGGAGGTGAAGAGGAAAAGGCCAAGCCCCGCCATGATCAGCAGGCCGGCGACGAAATAGAATTCGTGCGGCCATATCTCGATCATGAAGAAGAAGAACCGCCGGTGCGCCAGGTCGACCAGGACGGCCTGGTCGGGCAGGTTCGGCCCGCGGTCCCAGCGCAGCCAGGGCGTCAGGTAGTAGATGCCCAGCGTCACCGCCATGATCCACCACTTCAGGGTGCGGAAGCTTCCATAGACGCGGCGGGGGAAGATCGGCTCGCGCTTGGCGTAGAGGCTGGGCGGGGCGGTATCAGGCGAGGTCACGGAAGTCTCCGGCGGGACATCTGAGCTTGGGGTCGGTATGGCCGCAGGCTGCACCCGGCAGCCTTGACCTGCATCAATAATCTCATCCGTGATTCAGAATATCACGCATCGCTGCTGTCGCAGGGTGCTTTTGCCGCAGCCGGACAGGGCCGGGCGAAGGCGGCCGGCCCCTGAATCATGGGAGGAAAGGGGCACCGGCGTCCCAGGAAACGCGCGAACAGGAAGGGCGCCGGTGCCGGGCCCTCATCTTGCGATTCCGGCCATGCCTCCTGCGTGGCACGGTCCGCGGCCGCGCGCCTTGACCTGAATCAAACCGGCGCCGCTATCTGCGCCTCGCGCTGCACCCAGTGCGCGAAGGCGCGGGCGGCCGGCCGAAGCGGCCCGGGCCGGTGCACCAGCCAGTAGCCCTTGCCATCGTCCAGCCGGAGCAGCATCCGCAGCCGGCCTGCCGCGATGTCGGCGGCGACGAACATTTCGGTGGTGACGGCGATGCCCTGTCCGGCGCAGGCCGCCGCGATGATCAGTTCTCCGGGCAGCGACATGGTGGCACCCTGCGCCCTTTCCACCCCCGCGCGGCTGAAAAGCGCCAGCCGGTCGTCGACGCCCGGCTCCTCGATCCACGGCAAGCGGGCCAGTGCGGCCACATCGCCCGTGCCGATCCCCTGCGCAAGCGCCGGCGCCGCGACGACGACCAGCGGCGCGGGCAGCAGCAGGCGCGCTTCCAGCCCCGGCCATGGCCCGGTGCCGAAACGGATGGCCAGGTCGATCCCGCCGATGGCAAGGGTGCGCAACTCGACCGTCGGGTCCAGCATCAGGCTGATGTCGGGATGCGCCGCGCGAAAGCCCGAAAGCCGCGGCAAGAGCCAGGCGGCGGCAAAGCTGGGCGAGGTGGTCACCTGCAGCGGCCGCCCCGATTCGGCCCCGGTCATTTCGGCAATTGCCGCCGCCATGGCGCCGAACCCGTCACGCAGCGCGCGCCCCAGCCGTTCGCCTTCGGGCGTCGCCCGCGGCGGGTTCTGGCGGCGGTCAAGCAATTGCAGCCCAAGCCTGTCTTCCAGCGCCCGGATCTGCTGGCTGACCGCCGCATGCGAGACGTTCAGCATCGCGCCCGCGGCCGTCATCGACCCGGTCTCCGACCAGGCGGCAAAGGCGCGCAGCGCGGCAAGCGGGGGCAGGATGCGCCAGGTATCCATGTAAGCTGACCTTACACAGCAAGAAATCGCCTGCCTGGCAGAATGGCGCAGCGTGACCGACAATCAAGTATCTTCCAACCAGACTGCCGGAGGAAATGATGCTGGGTCTTCTTGCTGCAACTTTCAAGGTCGCAAGCCGGACCGATGACCGACCTGTCCTGCCGTCGCGTGACTGGGCGCTGCCGGAATGGCCGGCTGCCAGCTGGTCGCCGCCGTTGCACTGGTATCAGCTGCCAAAGACGGATGCGGCGACCGGCGACTGAGGCCGCCCGCCGACAGAAGAAGGGCGCCGGGTTTCCCCGGCGCCCTGGATCGACCGCGATTCGGCCGGTGCGGAAGGTTACTCGCCGCCGCCCTGGCTGTGGACGTAGAACGACACGGCGCGGATTTCGTCTTCGGAAAGTCGCGTGTTCCAGTTCGGCATCACGCCGAAACGGGCGAGGCTGACCGATTCGGCCACTTCCTCTCGCGTGCCGCCGTAAAGCCAGACCGCATCGGTCAGCCTCGGCGCGCCCTGCGCCCGGTCGCCCGAACCGTCTTCCATATGGCAGGCCGCGCAGTTGTCGGCGAAGACCGTCGCCCCGGCGGCGGCAAGCGTGGCATCATGCTCCTGCCCGGAAATCTGCAGCACGTATTCCACGACTTCGGAAATCTGCTGCGATTCCAGCAGCTCGTCCGTGCCGAACTTCGGCATTTCCGAATAGCGGGCATCCGCGTCGGCGGTGTTGCGGATGCCGTGGGTCACGGTCAGGTGGATATCCTCCATCGTGCCGCCCCAGAGCCAGTCGTCATCCAAGAGGTTCGGATAGCCGAGCGACTGCACCCCGGCCGCGCCCGCGCCATGGCACTGGGCGCAGTTGGTGCGGAAGACCGCGGCGCCTGCGCGTTCGGCATAGGCCGCAAGCTCGGGGTCATCCTTGATGGCGGTCAGGTCGGCCGCGACCAGCTTTTCCTTCACCGGACCGTTCTTGGCATCCCATTCGGCCATCTCGGCCGCGACCAGATCACGGTACTTGATGCCAAGGACGCCCTGCGTCGCCTGCGTGATCAGCGGCCACGCCGGATAGGCGATCACATAGCCGAGCGAGTAGACGATGGTCGCATAGAACAGCCAGACCCACCACCGCGGCATCGGGTTGTCGAATTCCTGGATTCCGTCCCAGACGTGGCCCGTTGTCGGCACCTCGCCCTGAACCTTGGTCACTTTCTTGGCGCACATGTCACGCCTCCGTCCGATGGGGTTTCGGGGCTTCCGCAGCGGGCTCGCGCTCGTTGCGGAAGATCGAATTGGCGATGTCGTCGTGCACCTTGCGGCTGCCGGGCCGGAACGCCCAGATGCAGATGCCCACGAAGGCCAGCGTCATGGCCAGAAGGCCCCAGCTGTCGGCCGTTTCGCGCAGGAACGAGTAGGTTTCCATCTTCCCCCCCTCAGCGCAACGGATCGGGGGTGAAGGTCGAGAAGTCGACCATCGTGCCCAGAACCTGGATATAGGCGATCAGCGCGTCCATCTCGGTCAGCGCGGGCTGGCCGTCGAAGTTCCTGACGTTGATCACCGTGCCGAAGGCGGCCTCGCCATAGCGTTCCTCAAGACCGGCGTAGTCGCTGTTCGGGTCTGCCTGGGCCGTGAAGTCGGCCGCGGCATTCGCCAGCATCTCTTCGGTATAGGGCACGCCGACCAGGGCATGCGTCGACATCACGTCCTGGATATAGCGCCCGTCGATCTCGTTCCCGGCAAGGAAGCCGTAGGGCGGCATCACCGATTCCGGCACCACCGACTTGGCATCATAGAAGTGGTCCTGATGCCATTCGTCCGAGTAGCGGCCGCCGACACGGGCCAGATCCGGCCCGGTGCGCTTCGACCCCCACTGGAACGGGTGGTCATACATCGATTCCGCGGCAAGGCTGTAGTGGCCGTAGCGCGTCACCTCGTCCCGCATCGGGCGGATCATCTGGCTGTGACAGCCATAGCAGCCCTCGCGGATATAGATGTCGCGCCCGGCAAGTTCGAGAGGCGTATAGGGCCGCACGCCTTCGACCTTCTCGATCGTGTTCTCGATGTAGAAGAGCGGCACGATCTGGACCAGCCCGCCGATGGTGACGACCACGAAGGCCAGCACCATCAGAAGCGTTGCGTGGGTCTCGATAGCCTTGTGCTTGTCAAGGAAAGCCATGATGCGTCCTTTCTCACTCGGCCGGGACGAAGGTGTTGGCATTGACCGCCGCCTTGGCGGGCTGCGCCCGGACGGTCATCCAGAGGTTGTAGGCCATGATCAGCGCGCCGGTCAGGAACATCAGGCCGCCGAGGGCACGGACCACATACATCGGGAACTTGGCGGCGACGGTGTCGGCGAAGGCGTTCACCAGGAAGCCGTTCGTATCCACCTCACGCCACATCAGCCCTTCCATGATGCCGGTCACCCACATCGCCGAGGCGTAGAGGACGATGCCGATGGTCGCGAGCCAGAAGTGCCAGGAAACCAGTTTCAGGCTGTACAGCCCTTCCCGGTTCCACAGCCGCGGCGTCAGGAAGTAGAGCGCGCCGAAGGTGATCATGCCGTTCCAGCCAAGCGCGCCGGAATGGACGTGGCCGATGGTCCAGTCGGTGTAGTGCGACAGGCTGTTCACCGCCTTGATCGACATCATCGGGCCTTCGAAGGTCGACATGCCGTAGAAGCCGATGGAGACGACCATCATCCGGATCACCGGATCGGTGCGCAGCTTGTCCCAGGCGCCCGACAGCGTCATCAGGCCGTTGATCATGCCGCCCCACGAGGGCATCCAGAGCATGATCGAGAACACCATCCCGAGGGTCGAGGCCCAGTCGGGCAGTGCCGTATAGTGCAGGTGATGCGGACCGGCCCAGATGTAAAGGAAGATCAGCGCCCAGAAGTGGATGATCGACAGCTTGTAGCTGTAGACCGGGCGTTCGGCCTGTTTCGGCACGAAGTAGTACATCATGCCCAGGAAGCCCGCGGTCAGGAAGAAGCCCACGGCGTTGTGGCCATACCACCACTGGATCATCGCATCCTGCACGCCGGCGGTGACCTGCACCGACTGGCTGCCCAGGAACGACACCGGGATCGCCAGGTTGTTCACGATGTGCAGCATGGCGATGGTGATGATGAACGACAGGTAGAACCAGTTCGCCACGTAGATGTGGGGTTCCTTCCGCTTCATCACCGTGCCGGCATAGACTGCCAGGAAGGCGACCCAGACCACGACGATCCACCAGTCGATGTACCACACCGTCTCGGCATATTCCTTCGACTGGGTGCCGCCCAGCACGTAGGAGGTGGCGGCCAGCACGATCATCAGCTGCCAGCCCCAGAAGACGAACCAGCCAAGGCCGCCGCCCCAGAGCCGCGCCGCGCTGGTGCGCTGCACCACGTAGAACGCCGTGCAGATCAGCGCATTGCCCCCGAAGGCGAAGATCACCGCGCTGGTGTGCAGGGGCCGCAGCCGGCCGAAGTTGCCGATGCCCTGCAGCAGCTCGAAGTTGAGCCAGGGAAAGGCCAGCTGCAGCGCGATGACCACGCCGACAAGGAAGCCGACGATTCCCCAGAACGCCGTGGCGATGACACCCGCACGCACCACCCCGTCCATGTATTCATTCCGGTTGACGACTTTCGGCACGCCCACCCTGCGCAGCACCACGATGAAGGTGATGGCTGCGGCAAGCATGACCACGATCGCATTGACCATATAGGCCAGATCGCGCGCGTAGTTGGCGGCGATCGCGGCAAGAAGCGCGATCACGCCAAGCGCGATCAGTTTCATGTAATCCCACATTTGCTGTCCCTTTGTCCTGCGCCCTGCCGGCGGACGAGAGCGACTCGTCCGTCGAATGGGGTTCTCGACTGTTCCGCTCATGCGGCCACGGCGTCTACAATACATTGATCTGGGTCAATCTTCGCATGCGACAGGTTTGACCTTTGTCAACGTCGGCAACCGGGGCGCAAACTAATGTTAGCCCGACTCTGCCCCAGCATGGAGGATCAAGATGGCCTACAAGTCGCTTCTTACCATTGCCACCACGCCCGACCGCGCCGCCGCCACCGTCGACGCCGCGGCCGCCGTTGCCCGCCGCTTCGACGCGCATCTCGATGCGCTGGGCCTGGGCGTCGACCGGACCCAGATCGGCTATTCCTATGTCGGCGCGGGATCGGTCGTGCTGCAGGTTGCCATGGAACGGGCCGAGGAAGACGCCCGTGCCGCCGAAAAGGCGCTGAAGGATGCCATGGCCGCGCAGGGCGCCGACCTGCGCTGGTCGGTCGATTCCGCGGTGACCCAGATCGGCGCGCTGACCGAACTGGTCGCGACGCGCGCGCGCTATTCCGACCTGGTGATCCTGGCCAAGCCCTATGCCAAGACCTCGGGCCCCGAGGAAGAGGCAGCGCTTGAGGCCGCCATGTTCGAGGGGATGGCCCCCGTCCTGGTCGTGCCTGAGACCGGCCTGCCCTCGGCCGATTTCAGGCATGTCGTCCTCGCCTGGAACCAGAGCCGCGAGGCCATGGTCGCCGCGCGCCGGGCGATGCCCTTCCTGAAACGCGCCGAGCGGGTGACGATCACGGTGATCGACCCGCCGGTCCACGGGCCGGAACGGTCCGATCCCGGCGGGCTGCTGTGCCAGCTTCTGGTGCGCCACGGCGTCAAGGCCGAGGTGGCGGTGCTGGCCCGCACCCTGCCCCGCATCTCGGACGTGCTGGCCCGCCAGTGCCGCGACGCCAACGCCGATCTTCTGGTGATGGGCGCCTACGGCCATTCGCGCTTCCGCGAGGCGATCCTGGGCGGTGCCACGCGGAACATGCTGGAAGCGGCCGAAGTGCCGGTGTTCATGGCGCACTAGGTTGTGGGGGGCGGGGCTCCGGCCCCGCCGTCAGCGCGCTTCGGCGGCCAGTTTGACGCCCAGCGCGGCGAAGGATGCGGCGAAGACACGGCGCAACCAGCCCATCGCACGGCGGCTGGCCAGCAGGCGCTGGCGGCTTGACGCGGCCAGCGCCGCGTAGCCGAGGAACACGACGAAGGTCATGGCGGTGAAACCGGCCCCCAGTTCAACCAGCAGCGCAAGGCCGCTGCCGGCGGGCATGAACTGCGGGATGAAGGCCATGAAGAACAGCGGCAGCTTGGGGTTGAGGATGTTCAGCAGGATGCCCCGGCGGACCAGCCGGCCCGGCGGCTGCGGCTCTGCCGGCTGGATCGACAGGCCGCCCCGGTCCTGCAGCACGCCCCAGGCCATCCACAAGAGATAGGCCACACCGGCGAACTTGATCAGCTGGAACAGCACGGCGCTGGTGTGCAACACTGCCGCAAGCCCCGCCATCGCCACGACCATGTGGACCACCGTCGCGATCGTGCAGCCGACCGAGGCCCAGAATCCCGCCCGGAACCCGCCGCCCAAGGCCGAGGACAGCGTGTAGACGACGCCGATTCCCGGCGAGACGCAGACGATGAACGCGGTCAGCAGATATTCAGGGGTCATCCCGTCCTCCCGGCTTCACCCGACGGCTGGCGCCACAGGATCACGGTTTCCGCGTGGTGTCACGGGGCCCTGGTCAACGGCATCCGGCGGCAAGATGGCACGCCGGGGCGCGGGCGGTCAGCCCGGCGCCGGCTTTCCGGTGAACACCGCAAGCTGGGCCGCGAAGGCGCGCCGGAACGCGGGCCGCGCCTCGCCCCGGGCGACATAGGCGGCAAGGTTGGGAAACCCGTTCAGCAGTCCCGAACCCTTGAGCCGCATCAGCACGCCCACCATCATCAGGTCACCCGCGCTGAAGGCGCCATCCAGCCAGTCGGCCTCGCCCAGCCGGCGCGACAGTTCGGACAGGCGCTTGCGGATGCGGTCCTCAAGCCCCGGCAGGCGCTGGGCGTGCCAGGGCTTGTCGCCTTCAAGGAAGATCGCCGCCTCGCGCTCGATCACCGGCGGCTCGATCGTGTTGACGGCGGCGAACATCCACATGACCGCCCGCGCCCGCGCGCTGGCATCGTCCGGCAGAAGGCCGGCGTGGCGCCGGGCGATGTGAAGGACGATCGCGCCGGATTCGAACAGAACCAGATCGCCTTCCTCGTAGGTCGGAATCTGGCCGAACGGGTGCAGCGCCAGATGCGCCGGCTCCTTCATTGCCCGGAACGACACCAGCCGCACATCGTAGGGCTGGCCCGCCTCTTCCAGCGCCCAGCGGACGCGCATGTCGCGCGCCAGTCCGCGGCCACGGTCGGGCGACCGCTCGAAGGCGGTGATGGTGGGGGTCATGGCAGGGCTCCGGCTGCGGCAGGCCCGGCGATCATGCCACGATTGCGGGCGGCTGTCCGCAATCGTGGCAAGCGCCGCCCGCAGCCCTCAGCCCATCCGTTCCGACGCGAACGAACCGGGCGAGGCCGGGAAGACCACGGTCTTGTTGCCGTTCAGGAACACCCGGTGGTGGATATGGGCGTGGATCGCCCGGGCAAGGACCTGGCTTTCCACGTCGCGGCCAAGGCTGACATAATCCTCGGCCGATTGCGCATGGGTGATGCGCACGATGTCCTGTTCGATGATCGGGCCTTCGTCCAGGTCGGCGGTCACATAATGCGATGTCGCCCCGATCAGCTTCACCCCGCGTTCATAGGCCTGCTTGTAGGGGTTCGCGCCCTTGAACGAGGGCAGGAAGGAATGGTGGATGTTGATGATCCGCCCCGACATCTTCTTGCAAAGCGCGTCGGACAGGATCTGCATGTAGCGCGCCAGCACCACAAGCTCGGTCCCGGTTTCCTCGATGATGTCCATCATCCGCTTCTCGGCCTCGGGCTTGTTGGCCGGGGTCACGCGGATGTGGTGGAAGGGAATGTCGTGGTTCACCACCACTTTCTGATAGGTCAGGTGGTTCGAAATGACGCCGACGATCTCGACCGGCAGGGCGCCGATGCGGGTGCGGTAGAGCAGGTCGTTCAGGCAGTGCCCGAAGTTCGACACCATGAGAAGAACCCGCGTCCGGTGCGCGCCGTCATGGATCGCCCAGTCCATCCCGAAGGGTTCGGCCACCGGGCCGAAGCCCGTGCGCAGCGCATCAAGGCCGGCGCCGGTTTCCGACCGGAACGAGATGCGGGCGAAGAACTTGCCGGTCACGTCATCATCGAACTGGGCGGCATCGGTGATGTTGCAACCGTTGCTGGCAAGGTAGGTCGAAATCGCGGCCACGATGCCGCGCCGCGAGGCACATTGGACCGTAAGCACAAAACGCGTCGTCATAAGGCATCCCCGTAATGTTCGGCGTTGAAGGTTCCAGGACCGGCGACACGCGTGAATCCGGCGAAAAGCGCCATTTCCGGGCAATTTTCGCAGATGCAGCGCTGTTGTTGCTGATGCAGAAAAACCGGCGGGGAATCAAGCGGGCAACGTGCCCGCCGGCACGCGCGTCAGGCCAGCATCCCGCCGTCGCTGTCGTCGCCCGCCTCTTCGACCAGCCGGTCGAAATCGGGGATGGTGACGTGGCGCTTGCCTTCCAGCCGGATCACGCCATCGCGCTTCAGCGCCGAAATCTGCCGGCTGACGGTCTCCAGCGTCAGCCCCAGGTAATCGGCCATTTCCTCGCGCGTCAGCGGCAGGTCCACCGCCAGAATTCCGGACGGCCGCCGCAGGTTCAGCGAGGCATCGCGCCGCGCGATGATCGCCACCAGCGAGGCGATCTTTTCCCGCGCGGTCTTGCGGCCCAGCAGCAGCATCCATTCCCGCGCGGCGTCCAGTTCGTCCAGCGTCATTTCCAGCAGCCGCTCGGCCACATGCGGGGTGCGGATCATCAGTTCCTCGAACGGGCGCTTGCGGAAGCAGCACATGACGACATCGGTCGTCGCCGTCACGTCATAGGCGGCGCTGGTCCGGCCCGGCCGGCCGACGAAATCCGACGGCAGCAAGAGGCCGACCATCTGGCGGCGCCCGTCCTCCATCGTCTGGGTCAGCGTCGCGATGCCCGAGACGACCGAGGCCACGAAATCCATCCGGTCGCCCGACCAGACGATCGTCTGCCCGGCCTGATAGCTGCGGTAATACTTGATCTGTTCCAGCCGCGCGAGTTCGTCGCTGTCGCAGCGCGCGCAGACCGCCCGGTGCCGGATCGGGCAGTCGCCACAGGACTGATGCACGGATTGAAGATCGTGCAGAGTCATCCGCCGCCTTTCGAAGATTGATCTGCGTCAAGGCCCGCGGGCCCGCATCTGCCTAAGGGTAGTCACATGAAGCTGGATGTGCAACTCACGCGCCTCGGTCTTTTTGACGCGAGGGTGCCTAGGTATACGTCTTATCCGACCGCGCCCCATTTCGGGGCATCCGTCGGGGCAGACGATTTCGTCCATTGGATCGGGGCCATCCCCGAGGGCGCGCAGGTGTCGCTTTACCTGCATGTCCCGTTCTGCAGGCGCCTGTGCTGGTTCTGCGCCTGCCGCACCCAGGGCACCCATTCGGACGATCCGGTGATCGCCTATGCCAGGACGCTGAAGCAGGAAATCGCGCTGCTGGCCCGCCATCTGCCGCGCGGCGTCACTCTGTCGCGGCTGCACTGGGGCGGCGGCACGCCAACGATGCTTCCGGCCGCCGAGATCACGGCGCTGGCGGCGGCGGTGTTCAATGTGGTGCCGCTGGCCGAGGGGGGCGAGTTCTCGGTCGAGATCGACCCGAACGAGGTGGACGACGCCCGACTTGATGCGCTGGTGGCGGCGGGGATGAACCGCGCCTCGATCGGCGTGCAGGATTTCGATCCCGAAATCCAGCGCACCATCGGACGCGAGCAGAGCTATGAGCTGACGCGCGAGATCGCGTTCAAGATCAAGGCCCGCGGCGTCGGCAGCCTGAACGCCGACATCCTCTATGGCCTGCCGCACCAGACGCCCGGCCGGATCGCCGATTCGGTTGAAAAGCTTCTCACCCTGTCGCCCGACCGGGTGGCGCTTTACGGCTATGCCCATGTGCCGTGGATGAGCCGGCGGCAGCAGATGATCCCGTCGGACGCGATGCCCACGCCCGAGGAACGGCTGCGCCTCTTCAACACCGCGCGGCGGCTGTTCGTCCAGGCGGGATATGACGAGATCGGTATCGACCACTTCGCCAAGCCCGAGGACGGGCTGGCGCAGGCGCAGCGGGCGGGGCGGCTGCGGCGGAACTTCCAGGGCTATACCGACGATACCGCGCCGGCGCTGATCGGGCTGGGCGCGTCGTCGATCAGCCGGTTCCCGCAGGGCTATGCCCAGAACGCCCCGGCGACCGCCGCCTATACCCAGGCGGTGCGCGATGGGCGGTTCTCTACCGTCAAGGGCCATGCCTTCGCCGGCGAAGACCTGCTGCGGGCGCGCATCATCGAGGCGCTGATGTGCGACTTCCGGGTCGACCGGCAGGAACTGGTGGCGCGATTCGGCACCGGCCCGGAACGGGTGGACACGCTTTTCGCGGCGGCGGCGGCAGGGTTCGGCGACATGGTCGAGGTGGAGGCCGGGGTCTTTTCCATCCCGGAACGGGCGCGGCCGCTGACGCGGATGATCGCCCGCGCCTTCGATGCCTATGACCAGTCGAAGGCCCTGCATTCGGCGGCGGTCTGACACCGGCGGCACGATAACGCGGCCGCTGCGCCGGGTTTCCAAAAGGCGCGTTCAACAGGCCCGGACCTGCCCTAGCTGCCGGCCCCGTCCTCGGCCGGGCCCAGGCTTTCGACCAGGTCGATCATGCGCGGCAGGCAGCTGCCGTGCAGGTCATAGCGGGCCAGCACCGTCTGCCGGGCGGCGGCGCGCAGCGCGTCGTCGCGGGCGGGATCGGCAAGGCATTCTGCCAGAACGCGCGACCAGCCGGCGACATCGAAGAAATCGACCAGCCGGCCGTTCACCCCGTCGCGGATCACCTCGGCCACCGGGCCGACGCGGGCCCCGACGACCAGCGCGCCTGCCGACATCGCCTCGACCATCGACCAGGACAGGACGAAGGGATAGGTCAGGTAGGCGTGGACGCGGGCGATCTGCATCAGGCGGATGAAATCGGGATAGGGCACCCGGCCAAGGAAATGCACGCGGGAGAGGTCGAGCCGATCCTTCACCTCGTCCAGGAACACGTCCTTCCAGCCCTTGCCGCCCGCCGGCGGCCCGCCGTAGCTGACCTCATCGCCGCCGACCACCACCACCTCGGCCGCCGGCCGGGCCCGCAGCACTTCGGGCAGGGCGCGCATGAAGATGTGGTAGCCGCGGTAGGGTTCAAGGTTCCTGTTGACGAAGGTCAGCACCTCGTCCCCGGCGCGGATCACGCGGCCCGAAGGCAGGGTGTATTCGGCCGCCGGGTCGGGCGCGGCCACCTGGGTGTTCACCCCGTCGAACACCACGTCGATCATCGCCCGCAGCGGGGCCGGATAGGTGGAGGCCTGCCATTCGGTCGGCGAAACGCCCTTGTCGGCATGAAGAAGCGCCTGCCCCAGATGGGCGGTGCGGCCCTGCGCGATCATCACCTGGTCGAAGGAGGGCGGGTTGAATTCGGGGTCGAAGCCCACGTCGGCGCCCCGGCCGCGATAGTAGAACTCGGCATAGACCAGCAGCCGCGCCTCGGGCCAGACTTCCTTGAGGAACAGCGTCTCGCCCCAGCCGGAATGGCCGAAGATCACGTCCGGCACATAGGATTCGCGTTCGCGCAGCTGCCGCGCGGCGCGGGCCACGGTGACGCCCCGGTCGGACATGGTGGTGTAGTTGCGGCCAAGCCGGGTGGCGCCGGCATCGACCGGCGGGGCCTGATGAGTGTAGCGCCAGACCGGAATGGTCGAGGGGCGGCGGTTGCCGGCATCGGTCAGGGCGCGGCAGTCATGGCCGCGCGCGGCCAGCGCCGGCGCAAGATGCAGGAACTGGCCCGGGAAATTCTGGTGGACGAACAGGACCTTCATGCCGCCGGACCGAAGGCGGCAGCCATCAGCGTGCGGGTATAGTCGGTTTGCGGCGCCTGGAAGATAGCCTCGGTCGTGCCGGCCTCGACCACGTCGCCCGCCTTCATCACCATCACCTTGTGCGACATGGCGCGGATCACCCGCAGGTCGTGGCTGATGAAAATGTAGGCCAGCCCCCATTTCCGCTGCAGATCGCGCAGGAGGCCGACGATCTGGACCTGCACCGTCATGTCGAGCGCCGAGGTCGGTTCGTCCAGCACCACCAGCCGCGGCCGCAGGATCATGGCGCGGGCGATGGCGATGCGTTGGCGCTGGCCGCCGGAAAACTCGTGCGGATAGCGGCCCATCGTCACCGGGTCGAGGCCGACCTCGGCCATGATCTCGGCCACCATGGCGCGGCGGTCGCGGCCGGGTTCGACGCCATGGACGCCCAGCCCCTCGGCGATGATCTCTTCGGCGGTCATCCTTGGGGAAAGGCTGCCGTAGGGATCCTGGAACACGATCTGCATGTCGCGGCGCAGCGCGCGCAGGCCGCGCCGGTGCAGGTCGTTGATGCCGCGGCCAAGGAAGGTGACGGGGCCGGTCGCAGGGATCAGCCGCATCAGCGCAAGGGCAAGCGTGGTCTTGCCCGATCCGCTTTCGCCGACGATGCCCAATGTCTCGCCGGCGCGGACAGCAAGGCTGGCGTCGTTCACCGCCTTCACATGGCCCACCGTGCGTTTCAGAAGGCCGCGCTGGATGGGGAACCAGACGCGCAGCCCTTCGGCGCGCACCACCTCGGCCGCGTCGGGGGCGACGGGGTCGGGGTTGCCCTTCGGTTCGGCCGCCAGCAGCTTCTGCGTATAGGGATGCTGCGGGCTGGCGAAGACCTGCGCGGCAGGGCCCTGTTCCACGATCAGGCCGCCCTGCATGACGCAGACCCGGTCGGCGATGCGGCGGACGACGTTCAGGTCATGGGTGATGAAAAGAAGCGACAGGCCGAGGTCGCGCTTCAGCTCGGCCAGAAGGTCAAGGATCTGCGCCTGGATGGTGACGTCCAGCGCGGTCGTCGGTTCGTCGGCGACAAGAAGCTTGGGGTTGTTCGCCAGCGCCATGGCGATCATCACCCGCTGCCGCTGCCCGCCCGAAAGCTGATGCGGATAGGCGGCAAGCCGGCTTTCGGCATCGCGGATGCCGACCTTGGCCAGCAGGTCCAGCATCCGGCCGCGGGCGGCCTCACCCGTCAGGCCCTGATGCAGCGCCAGCGCCTCGGCGATCTGCCGGCCGATCGTGTGCAGCGGGTTGAGCGAGGTCATCGGCTCCTGGAAGATGAAGCTGATCTCGTTGCCCCGGACGCGGCGCAGCTCGGATTCCGGCAGGCCGGCCAGATCGCGCCCCTGCCATTCGACCCGGCCCGAGACGGCGGCGCTGTCGGGGATCAGCCGCACCGTGGAAAGCGCGGTCACCGACTTGCCCGAACCGCTTTCCCCGACCAGCGCGACGGTTTCGCCCTTGCCGACCGCGAAGGAAACGCCGCGGACCGCCTCGATCACCCGGCCGTCCTGCGCGAAGCTGACCTTCAGGTCGCGGATGTCCAGAAGGCTCATCTGCCCGGCCTCATCTGAAGGTCTTCCGCGGGTCGAAGGCATCGCGCACGCCTTCGAAGACGAAGATCAGCAGCGTCAGCATGATGGCGAAGGTGAAGAACGACACGAAGGCCAGGTGCGGCGTCTGCAGGTTCTGCTGCGCCTGCCGCGACAGCTGACCGAGCGAGGGGGCCGAGGCGGGAAGTCCGAACCCGAGATAGTCGAGCGTGGCAAGCGCGCCGATGGTGCCGGTGACGATGAAGGGAAGCATGGTCAGCGTAGCGACCATGGCGTTGGGCAGCATGTGGCGGAACATGATCTGCCGGTCGGACACGCCCAGCGCGCGGGCGGCGCGGACATACTCGAAGTTGCGGGCGCGCAGGAATTCGGCCCGGACCACGCCGACCAGCGAGGTCCAGCCGAAAAGCACCATCAGGAAGACCATCAGGCCCACGGATTTCGACCAGACCGCCGTCAGGATGATGATGACGTATAGCGACGGGACCGCACCCCAGATTTCGATGATGCGCTGGAAGATCAGGTCGGTCAGCCCGCCGAAATAACCCTGCACCGCGCCGGCAAGGATGCCGACGACCGAGGTGATGATGGTGACGACCAGCGCGAAGGTGACCGACAGGCGGAAGCCGTAGATCACCCGCGCCAGCACATCGCGCGACGTGTCGTCGGTGCCCAGCCAGTTCTGCGCCGTCGGGCCTGCGGGGGCGACGCCGCCGGTATTGACGATCGTCGTATAGGAATAGGGCACCGGCGGCCAGAGCATCCAGCCCCGGCTGACGGGTTCGCCCAGCGCGGTGCCCTTGGCCCGCGCCTCGACCATGATGCCTTCGGGATCGTCCCAGCAGTCAAGCGCGCCGCCGGCGACGATCAGGCACTGGACTTCGGGGGTGGAATAGTCGGCCTCGGTCCCCAGATCGCCACCGAAGGCGCGCTCTGGGTAGAACTTCAGGAAGGGCGTGTAATAGCCGTCCTGATACTTCACCAGCAGCGGCCGGTCGTTGGCGACCAGTTCGGCGCAAAGCGAGATGCCGTAGAGGACAAGGAAAATCCACAGCGACCAGTAGGCCCGCCGGTTGGCCTTGAAGTTGCGCCAGCGGCGCTGGTTCAGGGCGGAAAGCGCCATGGTCAGCCCGCCCGCTTTTCAAAGTCGATGCGCGGATCGACCAGGACATACATCAGGTCCGACAGGATGCCGACGACAAGGCCGATCAGGCCGAAGGCGAACAGCGTGCCGAAGATCACCGGATAGTCGCGTTCGACCGCCGAGCGATAGGACAGCTGCCCCAGCCCATCGAGCGAGAAGATGAATTCAAGGATCAGGGACGAGCCGAAGAAGACCGAAAGGAAAAGGCCCGGAAAGCCCGCGATCACGATCAGCATGGCGTTGCGGAAGACATGGCCGTAAAGGACGCGGCCCTCGGACAGGCCCTTGGCGCGGGCGGTCATCACGTATTGCTTGCGGATTTCGTCAAGGAAGCTGTTCTTGGTCAGCAGCGTCAGCGTGGCGAAGGACGAGATCAGCTGCGCCAGCACCGGCAGCGTGATGTGCCAGAGATAGTCGACCGCCTTGCCCCAGAGCGACAGGCTCTCCCAGTTCGACGATGTCAGCCCGCGCAGCGGGAACCACTGGAAATAGCTGCCGCCGGCGAAGACCACCATCAGAAGGATGGCGAACAGGAAGGACGGGATCGCATAGGCGGCGATGATGATGCCGGATGACCATGTGTCGAAACTGGTGCCGTCCTTCACCGCCTTGCGGATGCCAAGCGGGATCGAGATCAGGTAGGCGATCAGCGTCGACCACAGGCCCAGCGTGATCGACACGGGCATCTTTTCCAGCACCAGATCGACCACCGAAATGTCGCGGAAGTAGCTTTCGCCAAAATCGAAGCGCAGGAACTTGCCCATCATGATGAAGAAGCGTTCCAGCGCCGGGATCGCCTCTTCGCGGCATTCGGCGGCATCCAGCGTGGGCTCTCCCGCATAGCCCGGGTCGCAGACGATGCGGGAGAAGCCGAAATTCACCTTCAGCTGTGCCAGGAATTCGGGCGGCAGGCCGCGGGCGCCGGCATAGCCCTTGTCGTCGCCGGTCACCCCGGTCTCGCCGCCGCCGCCGGTGATGGCCGAGATGGAATCGCCCTCGCCCTCGACCCGCAGCGCGATCTGTTCGATGGGGCCGCCGGGGACGAACTGGGTCAGCACGAAGTTGATGACCATGATCCCGAACAAGGTCGGGATCACCAGCAACAGCCGTCTAAGGATATAGGCGCCCAAGTCCCCTGCCCGCCGTTCTTGTCGTTATTGGAAGACGCCCCTGGCTTTCAGCGCCTCGCCCTTTTCGGCGTTGTACCACCAGATGCTTTCCGCGCCCAGCGCGTAGGGGGGCATGTTCTCGGGGTGTTCGTACATGTCGTAATATGCAACCCAATAGGCCGAGTTGTACCATTGCGGCACCCAGAAGTTGATCCGCCGCAGCACCCGGTCAAGCGCATGGGTGGCGGTGGTCAGCTCGTCCTTGGTCTTGGCCGCCATCAGCACCTCGATCATCCGGTCGACCGCGGGGTCTTTCAGCCCGGCCTTGTTGAAGGCCGAGACATCCGCCGTGGCGGACCCGTAGAACTGCTTCAGCTCGGCCCCCGAGAAATAGTTCGACCGGGCGCGGTCGGTGATGATGTCGAAATCATAGGCCGGGTTCACCGTGCGCTGTTCGAACTGCGCCTGGTCGATCGAAACCAGCTCTGCATCCACCCCCAGCGCCCGCAGGTTTTCCACATAGGGCGCGATCAGCCGTTCGAACGCGGGATCGTCATTCAGGAATTCGATCGACAGCACCTCGCCCTTGGCGTTGCGGCGCATCCCGTCGCTGCCGGTTTCCCAGCCCGCCTCGTCCAGAAGTGCCGAGGCGGCGCGCAGGTTCTTGCGGTCAAGCTGGCGGTCGACCGAGGAGACCGGCGCCATCACCGCATCTTCCGTCAGGATTTCCGGCGGCAGCAGGCCCTCGTCCACCAGGGGCTGCAGGATCGCCACCTCTTCGGGCGTGGGCGCGCCGGCGGCTTCCAGCCACGAGTTTTCCCAGACCGATTCCACGCGGCTGTAAAGGCCGTAGAACAGGGTCTGGTTGGTCCATTCGTAGTTGAACATCAGGCCGATCGCCTGCCGCACCTTCGGATCCTGCCACGCGGCGCGCCGCAGGTTGAAGATGAAGGCCTGGCCGGGGGCCTTGTTGTCGTTCTCGATCACATCCTTGATGACGGTGCCGTCCTTGATGCGGGGGAATTCATAGCCGGTCGCCCACTGGCGCGACGAATTCTCTTGCCGGAAGGTGTAGATGCCGGCCTTGAACGCCTCGAACGCGGCGTTGGGGTCACCGAAATACTCCCAGCGCAAAAGATCGAAGTTGTTCTGCCCGACGTTGATCGGCAGGTCGTTGCCCCAGTAGTCGGGGTTGCGCCGGTAGGCGATGGTCTTGCCCGCATCCATGCTGTCGAAGACATAGGGGCCGGAACCGATGAAGGGCTTCAGGCTTGACGCTTCGAGGTCGATGTTCTCACGCTCGAACTGCGCCTTGGAAAAGACCGGCAGGCCGCCGACGCTTTCGGGCAGGTCGCGGGTGGGGACGCCCGGCTTGAAGTTGAACCTGATCCGGTGGGGACCAAGGATTTCATAGCCGTCCACCTGTTCGGCAAAGACGGTGCGGAAATCCTGCAACCCCTTGGTCAGGAACGTGTCGTAGGAAAAGGCCACGTCGTCGGTCGTCATCGGCGTGCCGTCCGAGAAGGTGATGTCTTCCCGCAGGTTGAAGATCACCCAGGACCGGTCGGCCGGATATTCCATCGTGGTGCAGAGCAGGCAGTAGCTGGCGCCGATCTCGTCCGCGGTGCCGGTCAGGATCGTTTCCAGCATGATGTTCGATCCGATCGCCGGCACGCCCTTGATCGAATAGGGATTGAGCGTGTCGAAACCGCCGGTGAAGGACTGGATCAGTTCACCGCCCTTGGGGGCATCGGGATTGACATAGGGAAGATGCGCGAAATCGGCCGCAAGCTGCAGGTCGCCGAAGGTCGATATGCCGTGCGCGGTGATCGTGTCCTGCGCCCGCGCCATCCCCGCCGCGCCCAGCACAAGAAGCCCCGCAATCAGCCCGCCCGCCAGTTCAACGCGGCCTTCCCGTCGTGCCGCTGCCGCCCCTGCCGCCATCAACGCCTCCATTCCCGCCCGCCGTTCATTCCATGATGCCCGACCTTTCGTGATGCCGGGCATCTTGTGATGCTAGTGCGGCGAATGTCGATGGAAAAGGCGCGAATGCGTGAGCCGCGCGTGCGTCCGGCCAAGGCAAAGGGCCGCACCCCCGGGGGATGCGGCCCATGATGCTGCAACCGGCCTGCGCCCGCTGGCGCGGATCACTGCTGCGTTTCGAGATAGGCGATCAGGTTCGCCCGGTCCTCGGGTTTGGGGATGCCGGCGAATTTCATCTTGGTGTCGGCGGCAAAGCCCTTGGGGTCCTCGATGAAGGCGAACATCGTCGCGCCATCCCAGTTGGTGCCGGCATGGGCGGCCATCGAGGCGGAATATTCGAAGCCGGCGACGCTGGCGATGCCGCGGCCCATGACGCCGTTCAGGTGCGGCCCGGTCGCATCGGCGCCGTCAAGCTTGTGGCAGGCCTTGCACTTGGAGAAGACCTTCTCGCCCGCGGCCGGATCGGCGGTGGCGGCAAGGGCGGCGTAGTCGACGGTCACCTCCTCGCCCCCCTCGGCCGGGGCTTCGGCGCCGGTGTCGATCGTGTAGGCCTGGGTCAGTTCGCCTTCCTCGCCATGCCCGCCGCCGTGGCCCGCGCTCATGCTGTAGACAGAGCCGCCGGCCCAGTTGGCGAGAAGGAAGACAAGCAGCGATCCGCAGACCGCGCCCACCGTCTTGGTTACAGTCATCGTGTCGAACATGTCGCGCGCTTTCCCTGGACGTCCTTGGGCCGGTTTCTATCCGCTTCCCCCGCCTTTGCGCAAGGTGTAGGAGCGCGACCATTCGCCCCGCCGCATGGCCGGGCCGTGGGACGGAGCCATTGCGGATGACTGATCTGACCCCCACCGCCAGGCCGGCCGGCCGCATCGCATTCCAGGGCGAGCCGGGCGCCTATTCGCATCAGGCCTGCGCGCAGGCCCGGCCGGGCTGGGACGTGGTGCCCTGCGTCACCTTCGAGGACGTGGTGGATGCCGTGCGCTCCGGCAGCGCCGATCTGGGGATGCTGGCGGTCGAGAATTCGACCTACGGGCGGGTTGCCGACGTGCACAGCCTGTTGCCGCGGGCCGGGCTGCATATCGTCGACGAGGCGTTCGTCCGCGTGCATGTGAACCTGCTGGGCGTGAAGGGCGCCAGGATCGCCGACGTGACCGAAGCCTACGGCCACGTGGTGATCCTTCCGCAATGCGCGGGCTTCCTGAAGGAACACGGCATCCGCGGCCGGGTCAGCAGCGACAACGCCCGCGCCGCGCGCGAGGTGGCCGAGGCCGGCGACCGCGCCCGCGCCGCGCTGGCAAGCGAGCTTGCGGCCGAAATCTACGGGCTGGACGTGCTGGCGCGGCATATCGAGGACCACAAGAACAACACCACCCGGTTTCTGGTGATGAGCCCCGCGCCCGACCTGTCACGCCGGGCCGAGGACATGATCACCACCTTCACCTTCCGGGTGCGCAACATTCCGGCCGCGCTTTACAAGGCGATGGGCGGGTTCGCGACCAATGGCGTCAACATGACCAAGCTGGAAAGCTACATGGTCGGCGGCAGTTTCACCGCGACGGAATTCTATGCCGACATCGAGGGCCATCCCGAAGACCCGCCGGTCGCCCGCGCGCTGGAAGAGCTGGATTTCTTCACGACCAAGCTGAAGATCCTCGGCGTCTATCCGGCCGACCGCCGGCGGCACTGACGAGGGTCAGCGGCGCGGCGGCGTCTGCCAGCGGTCCTGCAGCACAAGCGCGAATTTCGCGACGGCCGCCGAAAACCGGCGCTCGATCCGGGCGCGCGCCAGCCGGGCGGATTGCAGGACCAGCCGCGCGGCAAAGTTCCGCGGTTTCACCTCGGTCACCACGGTCACCCGGGTGCGGCGCGGCGACAGGGCCAGAAGATCAAGCCGCAGCGTGCCTTCAAAGGCGTCGCCGGCGAAGGTGAAGCCCAGCGCCTGCCCCGGAACCGCCTCGGCAAAGGTGATCATGACGTTGCGCGCCTTGCCGCGAAAGATGAAGCGCACCCGCCAGGACAGGCCGGGACCATCGCCGGGGCCGCCGCCGGCCCGCTCGACCTCGGCGCCGCGGCGCATGGCCATGCGTTCGAACTGGTCGAAGTCGACAAGCTGGGCATAGACGAAATCAATCGGAGTCTCGATATCCTGCCGTGTCGAAAGTCGCATCTGCCCGCCCGGTTCCGTTGCCGTTTCGCCCGGGCCTCCGCGCAGGCGCCGGCCCTGTCCCGCGCCGCGAGTCTCGCCTTATTCCACAAGACCGGCAAGCCAGTTCACGATCAGGAACCGCGCAATCGCGCCCTTCCGTGGCGCGCGGATGCGGGGATGGTCGCCGGCCAGCACGGTGACCATCTCTTCGCGGCTGATCCAGAGCGCATCCTCCAGCTCGGCCGGGTCAAGGGTGATGTCCTCGGTCTCGGCCGTGGCGCGACAGCCGATCATCAGCGACGCGGGGAAGGGCCAGGGCTGGCTGGCCACATAGCCGACCGGGCCGCAGCGGACGCCGGTCTCCTCCATCACCTCGCGCCGGACCGCGGCCTCGACCGTCTCGCCCGGTTCCATGAAGCCGGCAAGGCAGGAATACATCCCTTCGGGCCAGCCGGGGCTGCGGCCCAGAAGCGCGCGGTTGCCTGAGAGGACCAGCATGATCACGACCGGATCGGTCCGGGGAAAGTGCTGGGCGCCGCAGGCGGGGCAGCGGCGGCTCCACCCGGCGGCGGCGGATTCCGAGGGCGCGCCGCATGCAGAGCAGAAGCGGTGGCTGCGGTGCCATTCCAGCAGCGCGCGCGCCGTGGCCAGAAGCTCGGCGCTCAGCGGGTCCAGCCCGGCGATCGCCTGCCGCAGGTCGGAAAAGGCGATGGTTTCGGCGAAGGCGGGATGGGTCTGCCGGCCAAGGTCGAACGGCCCCTGTTCCTGCGCCGGCGGCGCGGGCGGTTCCCAGGAAGAGACATCGGCGGCGAAAAGGCCGGTCCCCTGATCCAGCCCCAGGAAGACCGGGGCCGCGGCCGCGGCAAGGACCGGGTGATCATGCCCCACCCAATGCGGAAGGCCGCCCTCCATCAGCGGCCGCCCCCGCCAGACCGGCAGGAACCGGCCGGTTTCCGCCAGCCGGGCCTGCGCCGCCGCATCGCCGCGCAGCGCCTGCCCCCGGTCAAGCCCCGCGCCTGCGAAGGCCAGTTGCCGCAGATCAAGCATGTCGTTCCCGCCCCGTGTTTGCCATCGCCGCGCGCCGCTGCACCGCCGGCCCCCTTCCATGGCACGCCGCGCGGCGGCAGGGAAGAACCCGGCCCGACCGGGGCCGGGACGGCGGTCCGGGTTTTTCGTCGCATGCCCGCCGCCGCGGCCTGCAACGGGCTTGCCCCGCCGTGCGGGGGGTGACAACCTTAGGGCGATTGCGACGGCATCCCTGTCGCGATTTGCGTCAAGTGCAACCACCGGGGACCGGCCAGACCGAAGATGAACCAGCGCAAGGTCGACGAACAGCGGCTGCGTCTTGCCGATACCGAATCAAGCCGTGGCCACGCCGGCCCCGCGCCGCAGACGCCATTGCACCAGCCCGCCGCATCGGGCACCGGGCCGGGATCGGGCGCCCCGCCGCCAGAGGCGCAGGAAGCCACGCAGACCCTGTTCCGCCTGCGCATCCTTGCCACCAGCGACGTTCATGCCCAGCTTCTGTCCTACGACTATTTCGCCAACCGCCCGCAATACGGGATGGGCCTTGCCCAGACGGCCAGCCTGATCCGCCAGGCCCGGGCCGAGGTTCCCGGGTCGATCCTCCTTGACAACGGTGACTTCCTGCAAGGTTCGGCACTGGCCGAACTGGCCGCCGTGCCGGGCCGGCGCAAGCGGCCGCATCCTTCGGTGACGGCCTTCAACGTCCTTGGCTATGACGCCGTCGCGCTGGGCAACCATGAATTCAACTACGGGCTTGGCATCCTGCAAGAGGCCATGGCCGCCGCGCAGTTTCCGCTTCTGTCGGCGAATGTGGCGCTGAAGCCGGGCGCCGGTCCGCTGCAGGACCGGCTGCTGGCCGCCCCCTTCGCGCTGGTGCGGCGCCGGCTGACCGCGGCAAACGGCGAGGCGCGCGAGATCACGGTCGGCGTCCTTGGCCTGACCCCGCCCGAAATCCTGGAATGGGACCACGGCATCCTGGCCGGCAAGGTGCATGTGCGGCCGATGGTTGCCGCCGCGCGCGCCTGGCTGCCGGAACTGCGCCGCGCCGGGGCGGACCTGGTGGTCTGCCTGGCCCATACCGGCATTTCCGACCTCTGGCATCTTGACCGGAACGAAGGGCTTGCCGCCGACATCGCCGCCCTTCCGGGTGTCGACGCGGTGATCGCCGGGCACAGCCATGAGGTCTTTCCCAACGCCACCGGCTACGAGGATGCGCGGATCGACGCCGCGGCGGGGCGGCTGGCGGGCAAGCCCGCCGTGCAGCCCGGCCATTCCGGATCGCACCTCGGGATCATCGACCTGGTGCTGGCGCATGACGGCAACGGCTGGCAGACCCGCGAGGCGCGGGCGCGCGCGATCAGCGTTTCGGAAGAGGTCGCCGGCCTGTCGCCCAAGGACATCCGCGCCGGGGCCAATCCGCTGCGGGCGGCGCTGGGCGCCGACCACCGCTCGGCGCTGACATGGACGCGGCGGACGCTCGGCCGGACGCGCGTGCCGCTCAGCACCCATTTCGCCATGGCGGCGGATGTGCAGGCGATGCGCCTGATCGCGGCCGCCAAGGTGGCCCACGTCGCCGCCGCGCTGGAAGGACGGCCCGAGGGATTGCTGCCGATCCTTGCCGGCGTCACCCCGTTCCGGACCGGCGGGCGCGGCGGATCGCTGAACTATACCGACATCGAGCCGGGGCCGCTGTCGGTGCGGCATGTCTTTGACCTTTACCCCTTCCCGAATTCGATCGTCGCCTCGGTGGTGACCGGCGAACAGATCGCCGCCCGGCTTGAGGCATCGGCACGGGTCTTTGCCGAGCTTCGTGCCGGCGAACCCGATCAGGTGCTGATCGACCCGCGCGTGTCGCCCTTCGAGTTCGAGATGATCCCCGGCCTGACCTACCAGATCGACCTTGCGGCGCCGCGCGGCCGCCCGGGCCGCATCCGCGAGCTGCGGCTGGACGGGCAGCGCCTTGACCCGAAGGGGCGCTTCGTCCTTGCCTCGAACAGCTACCGGCTGGGCACCCGGCCCGAACTTGCCGGAAGGATCGTGCTGGACGCGCGGACGCTGGTGACCACGGTGATCGGCGACTATCTGCGCGCGGTGGGCGAGGTCGGGTTCCAGACCGCGCCGGGATGGTCGTTCGTGCCGATGCCGGGAACCGCGGTGATCTACGATACCGGCACCGGTGCGCCGGCGCATCTGGACGAGGTGCACCACCTGTCGCCCGAGCTGGAGGGGATCACCGAGGAGGGCTTTCACCGCTTTCGCCTCTATCTCTGATCGGATAGATCGCCCCTGATCCCGGCCAGAAGGACGATCCATGCCCGCCCTGCCCCAAGCCCTGCCCCATGGCCTTGCCCGCGGTTCGCGCTATGACGCGCTGTTCTTCGATCTCGACGGGACGCTGCTGGATACCGAGGCGCTGGCGCTGGAAACCGGCCTTGCGGTCTTTGCCGCAGCGGGCCATCCGGTCGGCCCGGCGCTGCTGCACCGGCTGGTCGGGCGGGACGAGCCGACCTCCGAGGCGATCCTGCGGGCCGAACTGCCCCACGCCGATGTGGGCTCCATCCGCCGCGACTGGGCGGCGGCCTTCGCGGCCGGGGTGGAAACCGGGCTGGTGCTGAAACCGGGCGTCGCCGAGCTGCTGGATGCGACGGACGGGCATCGGCGCGCCGTCGTCACCTCGACCGGGCGGCCGGGCGCGCATCGCAAGCTGGCGATCGCCGGCATCGCCGCGCGGTTCGAACTGGTCATCTCGCTTGACGACGTGACGGCGCCGAAGCCCGCGCCCGATCCCTATCTGCTGGCCGCGGGGCGCATGGGCCTGGACGCCGCCCGCTGCCTTGTCTTCGAGGACAGCGATACCGGCGCCGAGGCGGGCCATCGCGCCGGCTGCACCGTGGTGCAGGTGCCGGACGTGGGCGTGACCACCGGCCGCTTCGCGCATCACCTTGCCGATGACCTGCTTTCGGGCGCGCGGCTGGCCGGGCTGATCGGCTAGGGCAGGCCGCCGCCCGCCCGCCCGTCGCGCACATGGGCCGGGAAAGGCCACAAACATGCAATTGCATGTTCTGGCCCGCCATGCTAGGCGCGGCGACGAGCTAGGACGTCCTCAGCCAGAAATCCCACCGATCCGGAGAGTTTCATGGCTGGCCATCCTCCCGTTGCGGCCGCGCGCCGCGGCATCTTCGCCCATCTCCTGTCCGGCGCGGCGCTGGCGTCCGTCGCCGCCACGGCCAGTATGGCGCAGGAAGAGGGCGGCACGATCCTTGGCACCATATTCCTCGACCCGGCCCATACACGCGCCAGCGACCCCGATGGCAATGCGGCCGACCGCGCCAGCAGCCAGTATGTCGCCGAGGCCGAGTTGGACCGCGCCCGGATGGGCGATCTGAAGGATCTCTTCGCCGGCATCGCCTCGGTCTCGGTCGGGGGTGCCATCCCGGTGGCGCAGAAGATTTTCGTCAACGGCGTCGACATGCTGAACCTTGCCGTCACCGTCGACGGCGTCAGCCAGAACAACCGCATCTTCCACCATGTCTCGGCCAATGCCTTCGATCCCGGGCTGATGAAATTCGTCCGCGTCGATGCGGGCGCCGCGCCCGCCGATGCCGGGCCGCATGCGCTTGCCGGCGCCGTGGTGATGGAGACGGTGGATGCCGGCGACATCCTGGCCGAGGGCCAGACCATCGGCGGCAACACCCGCCTGTCCTTCGGCGACAACGGCGAGACGTTCGGCCGTTCGGTCACCCTTGCCGGCCGGTCGGGCGGGTTCGAATGGCTTGGGTATGTCAAGCGCGCGACCGGCGCCGACTACGAAACCGGCGCGGGCATGGTGGTCGAGGGCAGCGCCGCCGATCTTTCGGCCGCGCTTCTGAAACTGGCCTATGAATCCCCCGAAGGCCACAGGTTCGAACTTTCGGGCCAGGTCCTGACCGACGATGCCCTTCGCCCCTATCGCGCCAATTTCATCGCCGACGGCGCGCCGCTGCCGCTGCGCAACTATGATACCGAGCGCAAGACCTATGCCTTCTCTTACGAGAACACCAAGGCCGATGGCCTGTGGGATCCGCGCTTCGTCATCGGCCTTTCCGAGGTGCGGGTGGGCGTGGACCAGCCGGACTACCCGACGCTGGGCACCAGCTGGGGCGACAGTGAAACCCTGTCGGGCCGGGTCGAGAACCGCTTCCACCTGGGCGGCACGAACACGCTGACCGTCGGCGTCGATTTCTACGGCCGCGAAAGCGCGTATACCGACGACGAGACCGCCGCGATCACCGAGAAGTCGCGCAATGTCGGCCTCTATGCCCAGGCCCGGCTTGACCCGACCGAGAAGCTTTCGCTGTCCTTCGGCGGTCGCTGGGACATGCAGGATTTCACCGGCACAACCGGCTGGGAACAGGATTTCTCGGGCCTCAGCGGCAACCTTTCGGTCGCCTATGCCTTCACCGAAAGCTTCACCCTGCGCGGCGGCGTGTCTTCGGTCTTCGGCGGGCTGACGATCGAGGACAACTTCATCTACAATCCTGCCTGGGACTACACCGGTCTGAAACCCTCGCGCGCAACCAACTACACGCTGGGCTTCGACTATGACGACGGCAGGCTTCGGCTGGATGGCGAGCTGTTCCTGATCAGGATCGACGATGCCCGCATCAGCAGCTATCGCAGCAATGCCAATGGCGACGCGGAAAGCCGCGGGTTCAATCTCGGCCTCGGCTATGGCTGGGATCAGGGCTATCTGCGGGCAAGCTATTCGCACAGCAAGGTGACGGTCGACGACGCCGGCGCCGACAGCTACACGGCGCTGGACCTGGGCGCGCCGCTGGGCGGGGTCTTCGCGCTTGAGGTGCAGCACACCCCGTCGGGCAGCGATTTCACCTTCGGCGGCAGCGTCGAGGCGGCGCTGGAATACGACGATATCGAAGGCTATGCCGACCAGGCGATCCCCGGCTATGCCGTGCTGAACCTGTTTACCGAATACCGCTCGCCCACGATCGAGGGGCTGGTGATCCGGGCCGAGGTCAACAATGTCTTCGACAAGGAATATGCCGACCGCGCGACCTACGGTGCCGATTTCGAAAGCGTGACCCCGCTTTACGAGCCGGGCCGCACGGTTTCGATCACCGCAGGGATCACGTTCTAGACCGGCTTCAGGGAATGGAAGCCGAACAGGAAGGGGCCGGGGGACCGGCCCCTTCTTTCATGGGTAAAGCCGGTTCAGCATCCGCAGCATGCCGTAGGCTTCCTCGGTGGTCATCCGGGGGGCGAAAGCCTCCTGGATGCGGGCGACGTAGACCTGCCAGACCTTCGCATGCAGGCCCCTGGCCGATTCGGTCAGATGCAGCGTCTGGCCCCGGCCCGCGCCCGCAGTCGCCTCGCGCCGCAGAAGGCCCGCCTTGGCCATGCGGGCCACATGCCGCGACAGCGCATACTGCGCGACGAAAAGCCGCTTCTGCAGCGCGATCATCTGGATGCCGGCCTCGCCCGCCTCTTCGGCCGCAAGAAGGATTTCATACCAGATCGGGTCGTCCATCCCTGCCTCGCGCAGCGTCTTCTCGACCCGCGGCATGACCGAGCGCTGGATGCGCAGCAACGCGAAGAACACCCGGTTGTAGGCGATGTTCGGGTCGGCATCGCCGAAATGGCGCTGGCCGGGCGGGGTCGTCTCGGTCGTTTCGGTCACTTGGGCACCTGCGCAGGCGTGGGCCTGCCCGTGATAGGGTATCGTCCGGCGCCGGGCCACCTAGAGATGGTTCAGGACAAGCGGCCGCCCCTCGAAATGCTCGACCCGCAGCGGCGTGTCATAAAGCGCGCCCAGGGTCTCGGGCGTGAAAAGCGCCACGGGCGCGGCCTGCGCCATCACCCGACCCTCTTTCAGCGCCACGATGTCATCGGCCCAGGCGGCGGCGAAGTTGATCTCGTGCACCACGATCACCACCCCGCGGCCCTGGTCGCGCAGCGCTGCCAGCCGCGCCATCAGCGCGCGCGCATGGGCCATGTCCAGCGCGGCCAAGGGCTCATCAAGCAGCAGCCATTCGGTTTCCTGCGCGAAAGCCATGGCCAGATGCGCGCGCTGGCGCTGGCCGCCCGACAGTTCATCAAGGAAGCGGTGGCGCAGCGCGCCCAGGGTGAAGGCCTCGATCGCCTCGTCCACCATGGCGCGGTCCCTGGCTGCGGGGCGGCCCTGATGATGCGGCCAGCGGCCGAAGGCGACCAGTTCCTCGACGCGCAGGCGGCTTGCCACGTTCAGGCTCTGCGGCAGGATCGCCATCACGCGGGCGAGGTCGCGTGTGGGCGTGGCGGCGACATCCAGCCCCGCAACCGTGATGCGGCCGGATTGCAGCGGGGCCAGGCGCGCGATCAGCGACAGAAGCGTCGATTTCCCCGCCCCGTTCGGCCCGATCAGCGCCGTGATCCGCCCCGGCGCCAGCGTCAGGTCGATGTCGTGAAGGATGGGCGTGCGCCCGATGGAATGGCTGACGCCCTCGACCCGGATCATCGCACGCGGCCTTTCAGCAGAAGGAAGAAAAAGACCAGCCCGCCGGCAAACTCGATCACTGCGGGCAGGGGCGACTGGCGGGCGAGGACGCGTTCAAAAAGCGTCTGGCCCAGCACGAGAAGAAGGCAGGAGACAAGGATCGACACCGCGATCAGCGGCGCGTGCCGGTCTGTCCCGGCAAGCGGCCGCGCCAGTGCCACGACGATCAGGCCAAGGAAGGCCATCGGCCCGACCATCGCCGTCGCCACGGCCACCAGAACCGCCGTCAGGATCAGCGCCAGCGACAGCACAAGGTCATGCCGCAGCCCCAGCGACACGGCGGGCGCCCGCCCCAGCGCCAGCACGTCAAGCTGCCGCGCCATCCGCAGCGCCGCCAGGATGGCCAGCCCGGTCAGCCCCGCCGCCCAGGGCAAAAGCGACGCATTCACCCGCGAGAAGCTTGCCACCACCTGCGACTGCACCACGGCGAATTCGTTGGGGTCAAGGACGCGGGCCAGAAACCCCGAGGCGGAGCGGAAGAGGATGCCAAGGATCACGCCGGTCAGGATCATCCGGGCAACATCCTCGGTCCCGCGGCCAAGAAGCGTGCCGAAGAGCAGGAGCGAGGCGCCGACAAGCAGTGCCAGTTCGGCCAGGAATTTCGCCAGATCCGGCAGGCCGGCGAAGCCCACCGGGCCAAGCGAGGCGACAAGTGCGGTCTGAAGCAGGATGAACAGCGCATCGAAGCCCATGATCTGCGGCGTCAGGATGCGGTTGCGGCTGACGGTCTGGAAGAGGACGGTTGCCACCGCAATCGCCGCGCCGACGACCAGCATGCCCCCGAGCCGCGTCGCCCGCAGCGACAGGACGAACTGCCATTTCTGCCCCAGCCCCGGCAGCAGATAGGCCGCAGTTGCCGCCAGCAGCCCCAGGGCGAGCAGGGGCAGGACCAGCCGCCTAGCCATGCCGCGGGTTCCGCCACAAGAGCCAGAGGAAGAGCATCGTGCCGACGACCCCCAGCACCGTGCCGACCGGCACCTCGTAGGGATGGATCACCAGCCGCCCCGCGATGTCGCAGGCCAGAAGCAGCGCCGCCCCGCCCAGCGCGGTGACCGGCAGGCTGCGCCGCAGGTTGTCGCCCATGATCCGGCTGGTGATGTTCGGCACCACCAGGCCCACGAAGGGCACCATCCCGACCGTCGCCATCACAAGCGCCGTGACGACCGAGACGACGACCAGCCCCAGGCGCATCACCGCCGCGGGCTTCAGACCCAGCCCGGTCGCCAGACCCTCGCCAAGGCCGAGGATGGCGAAGCGATCGGCGGCGAAAAGCGCCAGCGCCGCCGCCGCCCCGGCGATCCACAGCAGTTCGTAGCGCCCGGCAATGACGCCCGAGAACTCGCCCGTCATCAGCCAGACCTGCACCAGTTGCAGAAGGTCGGTCTGCCAGCCGATGTGCAGCACCATGGCGCCAAGGACGCCCGACCAGACAAGCCCCGCCAGCGGCACCAGCATGACCTCGCGCGGGGGGATGCCGCGGACCAGCCGCAGGAAGAGGGCGGTCCCGGCCAACCCGGCCAGCGCAGTCACCGCCATCTTCACCCAGATCGGCGCCGCGGGCGCGATGAGCGTCACCGCCAGAAGGCCAAGTGCAGCGCTTTCCCCGGTGCCGACCGTTCCCGGCTCGACAAAACGGTTGCGCAGGATTTGCTGCATCACCACGCCGGAAACCGCAAGCGCCGCCCCGGTCAGCATCACCGCCAGCGTCCGCGGCAGGCGCGAGGCCCAGAAGATCAGTGCGGCCTTGCTGCCGTCCCGGCCCAGGGCAACGCCAAGATCGGCCGCGCCGGTCGCGAGGCTGACCACCGCGAGGGCGGCCAGCACGAGACCGAGCGCAAGCCAAAGCCGCATCGGGGATCAGCCGCCGAAGCCTGCCAGAAGCTCGTCCAGCGTGGTCGTCAGCGAGGTATAGCCGCCGCCCGCGATGTAGATCGGCGCCGGCGAGAGCGTGATGATCTGGCCCTTCTGCCCCGCCGTGGTCGATTTCACCAGATCATTGTCCAGCGTCGCCAGAGCCGAGGGCGCCTCGCCGATGGCGGCGGCGCGGTCGATCACGATGATCCAGTCGGGGTTCACCTCGGCGATGAACTCGAACGACACCGCATCGCCGTGCGTCTCGGGGTTGAGGTTCGGGAAAGCCTCGGGCAGGTCCAGCACGTCATGGATCCACGAGAAACGCGAACCCTTGCCGTAGGCTGAAACCTTCGGCCCGTTCGTCAGCAGGATCAGCGCCTTGCCCTTGCCCGCAACGGCGGCCTTGACCGCGGCGATCTTGGCGTCCAGCGCCGCGGTCAGTTCGGCCGCCCTGTCCTCCTTGCCGAAAAGCGTGCCATAGGCCGCGATCCGCGCCCGCGCCTCTTCGACCAGATGTTCCCAGATCGTCATGTCGATCGTGGTCGCGACCGCGGACAGCGGCTCTACCTGGGTCGAGGACCGGCCGCCCGCGACGATCAGGTCGGGCGACAGATTCGCCAGCGCCTCGAGGTCGGGCTCGAAGAGCGTGCCGACGACCGCGGCGCCGGCCGCGTCCAGATAGTCGACATAAAGCTGGTCGGGCACGCCTGCTACCGGCACGCCCAGCGCGGTCAGCGTGTCGAGCGCGGCAATGTCAAGGACGGCGATGGTCGCGGGTTTCGCGGGCAGGGTAACATCACCCGTCGCGGTGGCGATGGAAACCTCTTCGGCAACCGCTGCGGCAGCGCAAAGGGAAAGGGCGGCGGCAAGGCCGAGACGGCGCAACTGGATCAGCATGGCATCCTACTGTCTGTGGTTCGGAAAAAGGCGCGTCTGGCTGAGGATGGCTGCACGACCAGATGCGGGATACCGCCTTGCGCGCCGGGAATCCAGCGTATATTCCGCGTAAAAAGCTAAGGAATTGGCGCGATGATCACTTCGACCGCCCGCTACGCGACCGACCATGCCTCGAAGTATCTTCAGCAGCTTCTGAAGCACTTCGCCCACAAGGTCGAGGTCAGCTTCGACGAGAGCCATGGCACCGCCGCCATGCCCGCGGGGCCGGCGGAACTCTGGGCCGAGCCGGGGCAACTGACCGTCCGGGTGTCAGCCGAGGACGTGAAGGGCATCATCCAGGCCCGCTATGTGATCGACAGCCACCTTGTCAGCTTTGCCTTCCGTGAGGGGTTCAGCGGCCTGAACTGGGTGATGGACGCCCGGCCGGTCGATCCCGGGGTCTGATGAAGCGCGGCCTCCGGCCGGGCCGTGAGGGCGCGGTGCAGCGGTAGCGCTGCGCCCAGCTGTGGCGCTCCGACTGCCGGGCGCGGCGCGCAAGGCGGTTCCTTTCCCCGAAGCCATTTGTCCTGCAGCACGGTCTGCAGCAGCGCCTGTGGCGCAACCCCTTGATCGCCATGGATCGCACGGAAGAATGGGGCCGATGGCGGGAAGGGTGAGAGGCTGGACAACGACCCAAGCGGGGCTCGTTACGGCTGCTTCCTTCCGGACCTGACCGGGTTGGCGAGGCGCTCGCCCGCGCCAACCTCTCACGGTCGATATAGGCCGCCCGGCGGGGATTCGCAAGAAAGGCCGTTGCCGCCGCCGGGTGGGGCTAGGCGAAGGCCGCGCCACCGCCTAGGCTGACGGGGGCCCGGTAAGCAAGGGACGCCCGGAAAGCAAAGGACGCAAGGCATGACCCGCCTGCAACGGATGGACTGGCCCGAATTCGGTACGCCCGACCTGCCGCCCGCCTTCACCCTGCCCGAGGCACAGGCGCGGCTGGCGATGGTGCGGGCGGCGATGGACGCGCGGGGCCTGGCGGCGCTGGTCGTCTATGGCGACCGCGAGCATGCGGCGAACCTGCACTGGATCACCGGCTTCGATCCGCGCTTCGAAGAGGCGGTCCTTGTGGTGACCGAGGGCGAGGCCGTGCTTCTGGCCGGCAACGAATGCCTGCCCTACGCCCGCATCTCGCCCCTGGTGACGGCGGGGCAGGTGCGCGTTGCCCATTGCGCCAGCCTGTCGCTGCCATCACAGCCGCGCGGCACCCCGCGGCTGGCCGACATTCTGGCGCTTGTGGTGCCGCGGGGCCGGACGATCGGCGCCGCCGGCTGGAAATGGTTCGGCCCGGACGAGGCCGAGGATCCGACCACCGCGCTGGACCTGCCGGCCTTCATCGCCGATCCCCTGCGGATGATCGCCGGCAGGGTCGAGAATGCCACCGACCTGTTCCAGCACCCCGCACACGGCCTGCGGGCGCGGGTTGGCGTCGCCGGCATCGCGCGGCTGGAGTTCGCGAACCACATGGCGGCGGCGGCGGTGCGCCGGCTGGCCTTTGCGCTGCGCGAGGGGATGACGGATTTCGCCGCGGTCGAGGCCGCGCGCATCGGCGGCCTGCCGCTGGGTTGCCACGCGACCTTCGCCACCGGCGCGCGGGCCGATCAGGGCATGTCCGGGCCGACCGGCGAACGGATCGCCCTTGGCCATCCGATCAGCTTCAACATCTGCCACTGGGGCGCGAATGTCTGCCGGGCGGGCTGGGTTGCCCGCGGGCCGCAGGACCTGCCCGTCGCCGCCGGCGACTATTTCGAGGCGTTTGTCGCCCCCTATCTGGCGGCCATGTCGGCCTGGTGCGCGCTGATGCGGCCCGGCACCACCGGCGGGCGCGTCTGGCAGAAGATGCAGGACCGGCTGCCGTTCGCCACCTTCGGCGTGTCGCTGAACCCCGGCCACCTGATCGGCCTGGACGAATGGGTGTCCTCGCCCATCGCCGAGGGGTCCACGATCCGCCTTGCGTCGGGCATGGCGATGCAGATGGACGTGATCCCCGGCCATCCGGTCTATGGCTCCACCCGGATGGAAGACGGCTATGTCATCGCCGACGAGGACCTGACGGCCGAACTGGCGGCGGTCTATCCGAACGTCGCCCGCCGGGTGCAGGCGCGGGCGCAGTTCATGCGCGACGCGATCGGCATGGACGTGCCCGACACGCTGCTACCGCTGGCCGATACCTGCGGCATCCTTGCGCCCTGGCTGCTGGACCCCGCGCAGGTGGCGGTCCTTTAGCCCTTGCCCCGCCGGGGAAGGAATCCGTGCCCGTCTGCCCCTGCCGCAGACGAGTTCTTGCCGTTTCGCGCCGACCTTTGGAATGGAAAGACGATGTCTTTGGTCGCATATTAAATCACGATCAAACGACTCGATATAAGGCGCGCCATGACCCGCAAGATCATCGGACTATCCGGCAACCTGGACCGGCCATCCAAGACGAGTGCCCTGGTCCAGACCATTGTCGCCACCGCCGCAAGCCGGTTCGACGTGGTCGGCGCGGTCTACGACCTGGCCGATTTCGGCCCCTCGCTGGGCACGGCGCGGCGGGTGGCCGACCTTGCCCCGCCGGCGCGCGCCGCGCTGGACGTGGTCCTTTCGGCAGACGCGCTGGTGGTGGCAAGCCCGGTCTACAAGGGCAGCTACACGGGGCTTTTCAAGCACCTGATCGACCTTCTCGATCCCGGGGCGCTGCGCGGCAAGCCGGTGCTGCTGGCGGCGTCGGGCGGCGGGGACCGGCACGCGCTGGTGATCGAACACCAGTTGCGGCCGCTTTTCGGGTTCTTCGAGGCGCAGACGCTTGCGACAGGCGTCTATGCGGCCGACCGCGACTTTGCCGCCGGCCAGCCTGCAGCCCCTGCCCTGCAGGACCGGCTGGTCCGCGCGGTTGACCAGTTCGCCCCCCATTTCACCCGCCGCGCCCTGCCCGAGGTCTATGGCCTGACCGGCTGAGACGGCCAGCGCCGCGCATCACCTCACGTCGCCCGCAGGGGCGGCGGCCATCCTCCCATGTCCATCGAAAGGTTCCTGAAATGACCCGCAAGATCCGCCTTGGCGCCTTCCTTCCCGGCGGCGGCCAGCACATCGCCGCCTGGCGCCACCCCGACAGCCCGGCCGACGGCGCCACCAGCTTTGCCTTCCATGTGAAGCTGGCGCAGGAGGCCGAGCGTGGCCTTTTCGACGCCTATTTCCTGGCCGACGGCCTGGCCATCGCCTTTGGCGGCGGGATCGAGGGCGGCAATGCCAAGGTCGCGGGGTTCGAACCCGTGACGCTGTTTTCGGCACTGGCGCCGCTGACGAAGCACCTTGGTTTCATTGCCACCGCCTCGACCACCTACGAGGAACCCTACAACATCGCCCGCAAGTTCGCCTCGCTTGACCTGATCTCGGACGGGCGCGCGGGCTGGAACGTGGTGACGACGGCCACGGAAAGTGCCGCCCACAACTTCAACCTGGACCAGCAGCATCCGCACGCCTTCCGCTACCGGCGCGCGGCCGAGCATGTCGATGTGGTCAAGAAGCTGTGGGACAGTTTCGAGGACGATGCCTTCCTGCGCAACAAGGACAGCGGGCGCTTCTTCGATCCGGCCAAGGTGCATTACACCGACCACCGGGGCGACCATTTCAAGGTGAAAGGCCCGCTGAACGTCAACCGCAGCCTGCAGGGCCACCCGGTCATCGTGCAGGCGGGGCAGTCCGACGACGGCCGCGGGCTGGCCGCGGCGACGGCCGAGGTGATCTTCACCGCGCATCAGAAGCTGGACACGGCGCAGGAATTCTACCGCGACATCAAGGCCCGCGCGCGCGGCCTTGGCCGCAACCCCGAGCATATCCTGATCATGCCCGGCGTTTCCCCCTTCGTCGGCCGGACCGAGGCCGAGGCGCGCGAGAAATACGACCGGCTGACCGGGCTGATCCTTGAGGAAGACGGCATCGCGCTGATCAAAGGGCTGACCGGCGGCACGCTGGACCTGACCGGCGCCGACCTGGACGGCCCGCTGCCGCCGGTCGAACCGACCGAGGGGATGAAGTCGCGCCAGGCGCTGATCCGGCAGATCGCCGACGAGAACGGCTTCACCATCCGCCAGCTTTACCAGCATGTCGCATCGGCCCGCGGCCATTTCACCGTGGTCGGCACGCCGGTGCAGATCGCCGACACGCTGGAAGACTGGTTCCGGAACGAAGGCGCGGACGGGTTCAACATCCTGCCGCCGTGGCTGCCGACCGGGCTGACCGATTTCGTCGATCTGGTGATCCCCGAACTGCAGCGCCGGGGCCTGTTCCGCACCGCATACGAAGGCCGCACCCTGCGCGAGAACCTCGGCCTGCCCTTCCCGGAAAACCGCTGGGCGGCCGCGCGCCGTTCGGCCCAGGCGGCGGAGTAGGCCATGACATACCAGAGCCTCGACACCTCCTCCCTGCGGGCTTCTGGCGAAGCCGCCCCCGGCGCGGCGCTGCTGCGCCGGGGGGCGGCGGGCGCCCGGACGGGCCTGCGCCGCTTTGGCCTGCTGGCGGGCTTCCTTGCCCTCTGGCAGGTCGGATCGACCCTTGGCTGGATCAACGCCACCGTCTTCCCGCCGCTGGACGCGATCCTGGCCGCGCTGTGGCAGGGCCTGGCCGGCGGCGCGCTCTTGGACGACATCGCGATCAGCCTGCAGCGGTCAGCCATCGCCTTTGCCGCGGCCGTCGGCCTTGGCATTCCGCTGGGCCTGTTCATGGGCCAGATTCGCGCCCTGGAACAGGCGCTGGACCCGATCCTGCAGTTCTTCCGCCAGACCTCGGCCCTTGCGCTTTACCCGGTGTTCATCCTGCTGCTGGGGCTGGGCGAGGCGTCGAAGGTCTTCGTGATCTTCTGGGCCACCCTCTTCCCGATCCTGCTGGCCACCATCGGCGGGGTCAAGGAAGTCGACCGCAAGCTGATCGAGATGGCGGCGACCTTCGGCGCAAATCGCGCCACCATCTTCGGCCGCGTCGTCCTGCCCGCCAGCGTGCCGTCGATCTTCGTCGGCTTGCGCCTGTCGGCCACGACCGCGCTGCTCCTCCTGATCGCGGCCGAGATGATCGGGGCGAACAAGGGGCTGGGGTTCCAGGTGATGAACGCCCAGTACAACTTCCAGATCCCGCAGATGTTCGCGGCGATCCTGCTTCTGGCGCTGCTGGGCCTTTCGGCCAACGCCGCCCTGGTCGCCCTGCAGCGCCGCCTGTGCCGCTGGGCCGTGACCGCGCAATAACCATCTGTCAAACCTAGGAAAATGACATGACCCTTTCGCTTCGCACGCTTGCGCTGACCACCGCGCTTGGCCTTTCGGTCTCGCCCGCCTGGGCTGACGTCAACATCCGCTTCCTTGCCGGCCAGGGCGGCCTTTCCGCCCACGAACTTGCCTGGGAACTGGGCTATTTCGACGGCACCGGCATCACCCTGGAAAACGTGGGCTATGCGACCGGCGGCCCGGCCTCGCTGGTGGCGCTTGCCGGCGGCAGCGTCGAACTGGGTTCCGCCGCGACGGCCGCCGTCCTGAACGCGATCGCCGCCGGCAACGATTTCGTCGCCGCCTATCCGTCGAACGGCATCAACGACGAGGTGCAGTCGATCTTCTACGTGCTGGACGGCAGCCCGATCAGGTCGGTCGAGGACATCGTCGGCAAGACCATCGCCGTCAACACCCTGGGCGCGCATCTTGACTATGTCGTGCGCGAGGCGCTGCACCAGAAGGGCCTGCCCGAGGATGCGGCGAACCTTGTCGTCGTGCCCGGGCCGCAGCTGGAACAGGTGCTGCGCTCCGGCCAGGTGGACATTTCGGCCTTCGGTTACTGGCAGACCACCTTCACCGGCGCGGCGCTGAAGAACGGCCCGCTGCAGGCGGTGTTCGACGATACCGACGTGCTGGGCGAGATCGCCGGCGGCTTCGTCGTGCTGCGCCGCGACTGGATCGCCGCCCACCCCGACGAGGCGAAGGCCTTTGTCGAGGCCTCGACCAGGGCGCTGGACTATGCCCGCGAGCATCCGGCGGAAACCAGAGAAATCCTTGCCCGCGTGCTGGCGGAACGGGGCGAGAATCCGGACGTTGCCCAGTATTTCGCCGGCTACGGCGTGCGGGCGGGCGGCCTGCCGGTTGAACGCGACGTTCAGTTCTGGATCGACGTTCTGGAACGGCAGGGCGCGATCGAGAAGGGCAAGCTTGCGGCGAAGGATATCCTCTTCGTCACGGGCGACGCCCCGGCGACGAACTGAGGTGCGGGGAATGAGCGTGGTTGCCGAAACCCGCCGCGGGGAGATCACGGTTCGTGGCCTCTCCAAATCCTTCGCGCTGAACGGCCGGCGGCTGGATGTGCTGCGCGGCCTGCAGCTTTCCGTCGGCGGCGGTGAATCGCTGGCGATCGTCGGCCCGTCCGGCTGCGGCAAGACCACGCTCCTGCGCGTTCTGGCCGGGCTGGAAGACCCCGACGATGGCGAGGTCGAGATCGACGGCGCCCCCGTCCACGGCATCGGCCGGCAGCGCGCCGTCATCTTTCAGGAGCCGCGGCTGCTGCCCTGGCTGACCGTGCTGCAGAACGTGGCCTTCGGGCTTGAGGTGCGGGGCATCGACCCGCGGGGCGCGCAGGACCGGGCGCTGCACTACATCCGGCTGGTCGGGCTGACCGGGTTCGAGGAAGCCTATCCGCGGCAGTTGTCGGGCGGCATGGCGCAGCGCGTGGGCATCGCCCGCGCCCTGACGGTGCAGCCCGAAATCCTGCTGCTGGACGAACCGCTGGGCGCCCTGGATGCGATGACCAAGCTGACGATGCAGGAGGAACTGGCCCGCATCTGGCGCGAGGAAAAGGTGACGATGATCCTTGTCACCCATGATCTTGAAGAGGCGATCTTCCTGGCCGACCGGGTGCTGGTGATGTCGAAGGATGGCGCGCCGCCGCGATCCATCGCCATCGACCTGCCGCGTCCGCGCGACCGGAGCGAGCCGGACTTCGTGAAGGTCCGCCGGCAGCTGATGGCCGAATTCGGCCTGCACTGAGGCCGGCCTGCCGCGCTATCCCGTGGCGATCGCCCAGAGGAAGCGCAGGCAGACCGCCGTCAGGAACAGGCCGAAGGCGGTTTCCAGACGCCTGCGCGACAGCCGGTGCGCCAGCGCCACGCCGAACCGCGTGGTCAGGAGCGAGGTCGGGAAGGTCAGCGCGAAAGTGGCCAGCGAGACGAAGCCGATGGCATCGGGCGGCAGGTCGGGCCGCCCCCATCCGGCCGCCATGTAGCCCAGCGTTCCCGGCAGCGCGATCAGGACGCCCACCCCGGCCGAGGTGGATACCGCGCGGTGGATCGGCACGTTGTGAAGCGTCAGGAGCAGCGTGCTGACCGCACCGCCGCCGATCCCCATCAGCGCCGAGACCAGACCGACCGCGCCGCCGTAAAGCCGCAGCACGCCCGCCGCGGGCAGGCTGTCGCGCAGCCGCCAGCCGGCGCCGCCCATCAGCAGCTTGGCCGCGTTGATGGCGGCGACGGCGGCAAAGACCCCCTGGAACACCTGCGGTTCGGCAAAGCGTGCGATGACCGCGCCAAGGGCGACACCCGCCAGCACCGGCAGCGCCCAGAGCCGCAGAAGCCCGGTGTCCACGGTTCCGCGCCGCAGGTGCCCGCGCGACGACAGGAACGACGTCGGGATGATGACGGCAAGCGAGGTGCCCACCGCCATGGGCATCGCCAGATCGGGCGCGTGACCAAGGGCGTGGAACATTTCATAGAACACGGGAACCGAGATCGCGCCGCCGCCGATGCCGAAAAGCCCGGCCAGAAATCCGGTCAGCGCGCCCGCGGCCGCAAGGACCGCGATCATGGCAAGAAGCGTGCCGGGGTCGAAACCGCCCATCAGCCGCGTGCCGCCAGACGTGCCAGGCTTGCGCCGTCGAAACCGCCGAGACCGGCATCAAGTGCGGCGCGGTAGCGTGGCGCGGCGGCGCGCGCAAGCGGCAGGTCGGCGCCCTCGTCCGCGGCCAGTTGCAGCGCCAGCGCCAGATCCTTGGCCAGGCCGGCGATGTCGAAGGTGCCCGGCTGGTCGGCGCCCGCCAGCGTGTCGACCACGACCTGCGCCCGGTTCTTCAGGACGGTCGGCCCGGCCGAACTGTCGGCGATCAGGCTGATGGCAAGGTCTGCGGGAACCCCCGCCCCGCGCAGCAGCGCCAGGCTTTCCCCCACGGTCTGCCAGTAGATCGCCAGCGGCAGGTTGACCGCCAGCTTCATGCGCGCCGCCGCCGCGACGCTGCCCACATGTTCGACGCGCCGGCAGAGAACATCCAGAACCGGCCTCGCACGGCCGTAGGCGGCGACGGTGCCCCCGGCCATGCCCAGAAGCTGCCCCTTCAGCGCCGGGGCAACGGTTCCGCCCACCGGACAATGCAGGAAATCGGCCCCGGCGGCCGCGGCCCGCGCGGCAAGCGCCTCGGCCCCGGCCGGCAGAAGGGTGGACAGGTCGATGACCAGCCGCCCGGCGATGCCGGCGCCGGCCAGATCGCCCAGGACGGCCATCGCGGCCGGCGCATCGGTCAGCGACAGCAGGATGGTGTCGCAGGTGGCCAGCCCCGCGATCTCCACCGGCGCCGCCCCCGCGGCGGTGGCCGATGCCATGCGCGCGGGGCTGCGGTTCCAGACCCGGACCGGATGGCCGGCCTCGATCAGCCGGCGCGCGAAGGCGGTGCCCATCCGGCCGGTGCCGGCGATGCCGATGGTCTGGTTCACGCTTCCCCCTCTGCTGCCAACCCGAGGATCGACAGCGTCGTTTCACCCCGCCGCAGCCGTTCCATGATCCCGGCCTCGCGGCTGGCGCGCGCCCGGGCGGCGGCCAGCGCCGCCGGCAGGTCGGCCGCCGCCAGCACCACGACGGCATCGGCATCGGCAAGCACGATGTCGCCCGCCGCGATCGTGGCGCCGCCCAGCGTGACCGGAAGGCCGATCTGCCCACGATCCGTCTTGGTCGTGCCGCGGATGTTCCGCCCGCGGGCGAAGACCGGGAAACCCAGGGCGGCAATCTGGGCGCTGTCGCGGACCGCGCCGTCGATCACCAGCCCGGCGATCCCGCGTTGCTGGCAGGCCAGCGCCATGATCTCGCCGAAAGGCGCGCTTTCCAGGCTGCCGCCATAGTCAACGACCAGCACCTCGCCCGGACGGGCCGCGGCGATGGCCAGATGCAGCGCCAGATTGTCGCCCGGACGGCAGCGCACCGTCAGCGCCGGGCCGGCCAGCGCCATGCCGGGCGCAAGCGGTGAAAGCGGCGCCGCGACCACAAGCGCCGGCGGCCAGGCCTCGGCCAGCGTGGCCGTGCCCAGCGGCAGCAGGGCCGCCGCCCCGGTCACGCCGCGCGGGCCCCGATCTGCACCTGCATCGGCTGCAGCCCGTCCATGCTGCAGTCGAGGACATCGCCCGATACCACCGCCCCCACGCCGGCGGGGGTTCCGGTCATGATGATGTCGCCCGGCATCAGCCGGTGCTGTTCCGACAGCTTGGCGATGATCTCGTCGACCTTCCAGATCATCAGCGAAATGTCGGCGTCCTGCTTGACCGCGCCGTTGACCGACAGCCGCACATGGCCCGTGGTCAGGATGCCGCAATCGGCAGCGCGGGTGATCGGCCCGACCGGGGCGGACTGGTCGAAGGACTTCGTCACCTCCCACGGCAGGCCCTTGGCCAGCGCCGCCGCCTGATGGTCGCGGCGCGTCATGTCAAGGCCGATGGCATAGCCGAAGATGTGGCCCGACGCTTGTTCGACCGGGATGTTGTAGCCCCCCGATTTCAGCGCGACGACCAGTTCGCATTCATAGTGGAAGTTCCCGGTGAAGACCGGATAGGGGATGCTGCCGCCGTTCCTGACGATGGCATCGGCCGGTTTCATGAAGATCACCGGCGGGTCGCGCTCATCGGCGTTCATCTCGCGGATATGGGCGACGTAGTTCTTGCCGATGCAGTAGATGCGGCGGACCGGAAACTTCTCGTCCGTGCCGACGATGTCCAGATGCGATTGCGCCGGAGGTGTCAGGGCATAGGTCGCCATGGGAATCCCCTGTCTTGCGGGCCGCTGCCCGGGAAGCGTGAGTCTCGATGGCCGCAGGATTTCGCGGTTTTGCCGCCAGTTCAAGATATGAAACGCACTAATCGCCATGTTCATGTATTTTTTTGCAATCCAAAACGAATCGTATAGCGTTCCGCCAAGGCCGGCCGCGCGGAGGGAAACGGGCGCGGGCCGGCCGTGGACAACGGGAGGAGAGAACAGCATGACGACGACCAGACTGACCCGTCGAAGCTTTGGTCTTCTGACGGCGGGCGGGGCGGCCAGCCTTGTCCTTGGCGCACCGGCCATCGTCCGGGCGCAGACGGCGGTGACCTTCGCCGTCCCCAACCCTTCGGCGCTGACCTGGCTGCCCTATTGGGTGGCCGTGGGCGAAGGCTACTTCGGCGAAGAGGGCCTTGACCTGCGGCTTGAGGCGATCGACGGATCGTCCGCCGTGCTGCAGGCCATGTCCTCGGGCCAGGCGCAGATCGGCGCGCCCGGGCCGGGGCCGACGCTGGGCGCGCGGTCGCGCGGCGTGGACGTGAAGTTCCTCTACAACCTTTACCCGAAGTCGGTCTTCGGCCTGCTGGTCAAGGCCGACAGCGCCTACCAGACCCCGGTCGACCTGAAGGGAACGGTGATCGGCGTCGGCACGGCCGACGGCGCCGAGGTTTCGTTCACCAAGGCAATCATGACCGACCTCGGCCTGGCGGAAGGCACCGACTATACCTTCCTGCCGGTGGGCGACGGCGGCACCGCGGCGGTCGCCTTCCTGCGTGACGAGGTGGGCTCCTACGCCGGCGCGGTTTCGGACGCGGCGATCCTTGCCGCGCGCGGGCTGACCCTGCGCGAGATCACGCCCGAGGCCTATCTTGGCTTCTTCGGCAACGGCATCGCCATGCTGGAAAGCCAGATGGCCGCGACGCCCGACCTTGCGGCCAGGTTCGGCAAGGCGCTGGTCCGCGGCACGCGCTTTGCCAGCGACCCGGCGAACAAGGAAAAGGCGCTGGCCCATTGCGCCGCCGGCAACCCGCAGGAGGGCGAACAGGACTATGCGCCGTCGCTTTACGACGGGGTTGTCAACCGCATGACGCCGACCGACGCGTTCATCGGCCAGGGCTACGGCTACCAGCCGCCCGAGCACTGGCAGGCGATCCACGACAGTGCCGTGGCCTCCGGCGCGCTTGAGGCGCCGCTGCCCGATCTGGCGGCTGTCTACACGAACGAATTCGTGGCAGGCTGGAACGCCTGATGACGATGGCAGAGCCCCGCCCCCTGACCGCCGGACCGGCCGCATCCGCGCGGCCGGTCTACCAGATCGAACGGCTGTCGAAGACCTATGCCCGCAACCTGCTTGTCGCGCTGACCGACGTGACCCTGACGCTTGCGCAGGGGGAATTCGTCTCGGTCGTCGGGTCGTCGGGCTGCGGGAAATCGACGCTGCTCAAGATCATGGCGGGGCTCTTGCCGCCCACCACCGGGCGGGTCGTGCTGGAAGGCAGGCCGGTGACCGGCCCGCGGGCCGACATCGGCATGATGTTCCAGCAGGCCACGCTTCTGCCCTGGAAGACCACGGTGGAAAACATCGTGCTGCCGGTGGAAATCCGCGAGGGACGCGCCGCGGCAAAGGCGGCGATCCCCCGCGCGATGGACCTGTTGCGTCTGGTCGGCCTGGGCGAGTTCGCCAATGTCTACCCGAGCGAGCTTTCGGGCGGCATGGCGCAGCGCGCGTCGATCTGCCGGATGCTGATCTCGAACCCGGCGGTGCTGCTGCTGGACGAGCCGTTCTCGGCGCTGGACGAGTTGACGCGCGACTTCATGAACATGGAGCTGCAGCGCATCTGCGCGGAACAACGGTCGACCTCGTTCCTTGTCACCCATTCGCTGGCCGAGGCGGTGATCCTGTCGGACCGCATCCTGGTGATGCGGCCGCGCCCCGGCCGCATCGTCGAGGAAATCGTGATCGACCTGCCCCGCCCCCGCACGCTCGAGATGATCAACACCCCGCGTTTCGGCCAGATCGTCGCCCATATCCGCGACCTCTTGGGCAAGGAGGCTTTCCGGTGACCGCCGCCCCCGACCTCGACACCGATCCGAACGCCGACACCGTCTGGGTCGAGCGTGAGGCGCTGATCGACCGCGTGCCGCGCTGGGCGGCGATGCTGGCGCTGGCCGTCATCGTGATCGGCATCTGGGATCTGGCGACCACGCGCATGGGCTGGGTCTCGCCGATCATCCTGCCAAGCCCGAAGGAGACGCTGGACGAGCTGATCATGGTCGGGACCAACCTGATCACCGGCGGCTACATGCTTGAAGCCCTGTGGACGACGACCCGCACCGTCTTCTGGGCCTTCCTGATTGCCACCGCCATCGGTTTTTCGCTGGGCGTGCTGGTGGGCGAGACCAAGTTCGGCGAACGCGCCGTCATGCCCTATCTGGTGGCGATCGACACCATGCCCAAGGTGGCCTTCGCGCCGCTGTTCATCGCCTGGCTGGGCTTCGACATCGCGTCGAAGGTGGCGCTGGCGGCCTTCATCGCCACCTTCCCGATCATCGTGTCCACCGCCGCGGGGCTTTGCGCCGCGTCCGAGAACGAACGGATGCTGTTCAAGGCGATGGGCGCAAGCCGCTGGCAGACGCTGTTCCGGCTGAAGCTGCCGACCGGGCTGCCCTATATCTTCACCGGGCTGAAGATCGCCGCCGTCGGCGTGATGGCCGGCGCGATCACCGGCGAATTCCTGGGCGGCGGCAAGGGCTTTGGCGCGCTGATCCGGGAATCGGCCAGCATGCTGGCGACCCCGCGGGTCTTCGCGCTGATCCTCTACCTCAGCCTGCTTGGCCTGGCCCTTTTCTTCCTTGTCGCCTGGGTGCAGAAGCGGCTGGTCTTCTGGAACAAATCCGACCGGCCGGGTGGAGTGGGGTGATGGATGTCTCGGACAAGGCGCAGGGTGACACGCGCAACCTTTCGGAACAGGCCCATGACCGTATCCGCCGCGACATCCTGAACGGAGAGCTGTTTCCCGGCGACAAGCTGCTGATCGAGGCGGTGTCGGAACGCTACGGCATCGGCAGCGTCCCGGTGCGCGAGGCGCTGAACCGGCTGTCGTCCGAGGGTCTGGTCGCCCGCAAGAGCCAGCGCGGCTTCTTCGTGGCCGAGATTTCGATGACGGCGCTGGAGGAACTGGTCAAGACCCGCATCTGGCTTGAAACGCTGGCCCTGCGCGAATCCATCGCCCATGCCACGGAGGCCTGGGAGGAACAGCTGGTGCTGGCCTATCACCGGCTGGCCCGCACCAACCGGCGGATGCCGGCCGAGGCCGGGCGGGAGCTGTCCGAGGAATGGGAATTGCGCCACAAGGAATTCCACATGCTGCTCCTGGACCGCTGCGGTTCAGGCTGGCTGCTCGGTTTCTGCTCGACCATGATGGATCAGGCGGTGCGCTACCGCAGCCTGTCGATGAACGTGCATCCCAGCCGGCTGCGGCGCGAGGGCGCGGCGGCCGAACACGAGGCGCTGCTGAACGCAGCCATCGACCGCGATGCCGACCGCGCCTGTCGGCTGCTGGCCGACCACTACACCACCACCCTTGAAGGGCTGCGCGGTGTCATTCCGCAAAGCCCGGAATAGCCGCCGCCGGCCGTCACGGCGCGGCTTCGGCCGGTTCCACCTGCGTTCCGTCCTGCACCGTGTCGCCCGGATGCAGGATCACCGCCTCGCCCTCGGTCACCCCGCCGGTCACCTGCGCGAAAAGATCGTTGCGCTGCCCAAGGGTGATGCGGCGCAGCACGGCGCGGCCGTCCGACACCGCGAAGACCGCCCAGTCGGACCCGTCACGGAACAGCGCGCCGACCGGCACGGACAAGACGCCCTCGCCCTGCCAGACGCGGATGCGCGCCAGAACGCGGAAGCCGTGGCCCAGCGCGTGCCAGTCCGCCGCGTCGCCGCTAAGCGACAGGATCACCTCGACGCGCTGCTCCTCGATCCCCAGGGCCGAGACGCGGGTGACCGCCGCCGGCTCGATCCGCTCGACCGTCGCCGCAAGGTCGGGGCCGCCCCAGCCGGTGATCACCGCACCCGCGCCCGGCACCACGCGGACGGCATCGCGCGACAGAAGCTCGACCTCGATCTGCAGGTTGCCCGGATTGCCGATCTCGACGATCGGGGTTCCCGGCTGGACGACCTGTTCGTTCTCGGTCACCACGCGCAGGATACGGCCCGAGACGGGCGTCACGATCTCGACGCAGCAGGGTTCGGCCCCCGCACCGTTGCCGTCGGCCAGAACCGCGCGGGCGCTGTCGCGCTCACGCTCGCGCACGGCGAGGTTCGCGCGCGCGCTTTCCAGCGCAGCCTCGGCGGTGCGCAGTTCAAGGACGGAATTGTCGAACACCCGTTCTGAAATCGCCGACCGCTCGAACAGGATGCGCGACCGGCCGGCTTCGGCGGCGGCGTGGTCATGCGCGGCCTCGGCCTGCAGGACTTGCGCGCGGGCAAGGTCCACCGCCGCCTCGGCCGCGGCAACCGCCGCTTCGGCCACCGCACGCGACCGCGAGTCCAGCAGGGCCGGCGCCGCCGGGCCGATCCGGGCGACGACGGTCTTGCCGGCCTCGACCGTATCGCCGGCATGCAGCGCGCTGCGCTGCAGCTTGCCGGCGATCGGGGCAGAGACGGTAAAGACCTCGCGGATGCGCGCCTCGCCCTCCTCCTCGATCTCGACGGCGATGGTGCGCGGCGCCACCGGCGCGGTTTCAACCGCAACGGGGCGCGGCATGAAGGCCCAGATCAGCAGCCCGAGGAAGATCAGGCCGACGGTTACGGGAAAAAGCAGCCGGCGCATGGATCACTCCCTGGTCTTGAGGACGCTGACAAGGTCGAGGCGGTTGATGCGGCCCCGCATCAGTAGGGCGGACACGACCGCCGCAAGGCAGACGATGACGCTGGCCGTGGCATAGACCTCGCGCCCCATCACGAAGGGCACGCGGTAAAGATCGGACGAGAAGGCCGCGACCATCGCCAGCCCGATCCCGTAGCCGATCAGCCAGCCCAGGGGCTGCGCCAGCACGACGACGACGGCCAGTTCGCCCAGAAGGACGGCCGCCACCTCGCCGCGCGAAAAGCCAAGGACGCGCAGGCTTGCCAGTTCGCGCCCCTGTTCGGAAAGCGCGATGCGCGAGAAATTGTAGACGACGCCCACGGCGATGATCGAGGCGAGGGTGACATAGACCGTGATCATCACGGTGATGTTCTCGGCCAGCGTGGCGCGGAAACGGGCGACGGTCAGGTCGGCCACGGTCAGGAAGCCGGTGTTCGGCGCCGACCGGGTGGCGGCAAAGAACGCCCGCGCCTCGGCCGCGTCAAGAAGGACGCTGACGCCCGAGATCAGCGCCCCCTCGCCCAGCGCGCGGTTGAGCGCGGAAAGCTCCATCGCCGCGCCAAGCCCGACATAGCCCAGCGAAATGCCGCTGACCGGCAGGTCGACGGTCCGGCGCCGGCCTTCCAGGAAGGCGACCCGGATCACCTCGCCCGGCCGGGCGTCAAGCGCCTCGGCCAGCGCCTCGCTGATGACAAGGCCGTCCGCCGGCATGCCCATCGGCCGCAGATGCGGGTCAAGGACGCGCGACAGGTTCGGCACCGCCGGCCGCCCGCCGATCGCCAGAAGCTTCGACCGCGTCCCCTTGGACAGTCGTGCCGATGCCGACCGGAACGGTTCGACCGCCATCACCCCGGGCAGGTGGCGGGCATCCTGCACCGCCCGCGCCGGTTCGGGCGCGACAAAGGTGATGCGCACGTCATGCCGTTCGGCGCGGCTGAAGGTCACGTCGATCATGTGGTCGATCGAGCCGAAGGACCAGAGCGAAGCGACAAGGATCGCGACGGCCATCGCCACGCCAAGGATGCTGGTCCCGGTGCGGACCGGCCAGCGCCAGAGATGCCGGATCGTCATGCGCAGCCGCTGGCTGATGCCGATACGGGCGGCCATCCCGGCCAGATGCCGCCGGTAGGAGGCCGGGGCCGGCGGCGCCATGGCAACCGCCGGCGGCAGCGCCAGCACCGACCGGACGGATTGCAGCGCCCCGGCGGTGGCCGCGCCCAGCGTGATCAGCGCCGCAACGCCGTAGATCTGCGGATCGCGCGCGAAGACGAGGAACGGGAACGAGAAGAACCGTGCATAAAGGCGGGCGAGTCCGGCGCCCAGCCAGGTGCCGGCGACAAACCCGATCACGATGCCGATCAGGGCGATCAGCAGCACGAATTCCAGATAGTGGCCGGCAATGGCGCGCGGCCCGTAGCCGATGGCCTTGAGAAGCCCGATCTGTTCCCGCTCAAGCGCGACCAGGCGCGACAGCGTCATGTGCACCAGCATGGCCGCGACCAGCAGGAAGATCGGCGGCAGGACCTTGACCATGGCGCCCAGCTGCCTGAGTTCGGCGTCGAGGAAGGCGTGCGAGACCTGATCCGCGCGCCCCGTCGCGCCGCTGCCGCCGAAGCGCGCGGTCAGGCGGTCGACGTCGGCAATCACCCGATCGGCCGACGCGCCGGGTGCAAGCCGCAGGACAAGGTTCGAGAACGCGCCTTCCAGGTCGAAGGCGGCGGCAAGCGTCGCGCGGGGCATCCAGGCGATACCGAACCGGCGCGGATCGGGCATCATCTCGCCGGAGCCGAGCGCATAGATGAACTCCGGCGACAGCGCGATGCCGGTGACAAGGAAATCGCGCCGCTTGCCGTTCATCACGATGGTCAGAGCCGCGCCGGGCAGCAGGCCATGGGCGGCGGCGAAATCGGCCGAGATCGCCACTTCGCGCGCGGATTGCGGATCGGGCAGCCGGCCCTGCCGCAGGTGCAGCCGGTTCAGCCCGCCCGAGCCGCTGCCGGGCAGCGAGACCAGCAGCATCGACGCCGGTTCGTCCATGCCGGCAAGTTCGGGCCGGCCCAGCTTGACGATCCGCGCCTCGGCTTCAAGCACGCCGTCAATCGCCGCGGCATCCTGCATCAGCGCCTGCGGCGCGCGGGTGACATCGGCGAAAATGTCGGCGAACCGGTTCTCGGCGTAATAGCGGTCGCGCGTGTCCGAAAGCGACGCATAGGCGCCGTTGCCAAGGATCAGCGTGGCGACGCCGGCCGCGATCACCAGCGCGATGGCAAGCGCCTGCGCCCAGAGCCGGCGCAGGTCGCGCAGCACCTTGCGGCGAAGGGGGGCGATCACCATGACACCTCGGCCGGCGTCTTCTTGGTCACGGTCACGAATTCCTCGACGATCCGCCCGTCGGCAAAGCGCAGGGTCCGGTCGGCAATCTCGCGGATCGCCGCGTTGTGGGTAATGACCAGCGTGGTCGCGCCGGTGGCGCGGTTCACCTCGGTCAGCGCCTCAAGCACGCGGATGCCGGTCGCGCTGTCCAGGGCGCCGGTCGGCTCGTCGCAGAAAAGAAGCGCCGGGTTCTTCGCGATGGCGCGGGCGATGGCGACGCGCTGCTGTTCGCCGCCGGAAAGCTGGGCGGGAAAATGGTCGCGCCGGTCGGCCAGACCGACCAGGTCAAGCGCGGTCGCCGGCGCCATCGGATTGCGCGAGATTTCGGTGACCAGCGCCACATTCTCGATCGCGGTCAGGCTGGGCACCAGATTGTAGAACTGGAAGACAAAGCCGACATGGTCGCGCCGGTAAAGCGTCAGCCCTCGTTCGTCGAGCGCGGTCAGCTCTGTCTCGCGGAACCAGGCCCGGCCGGATGTCGCCGCATCAAGCCCGCCGAGGATGTTCAGGAACGTCGACTTGCCCGAACCCGATGGCCCGAGGATGACGACGAACTCGCCCTGGCGCGCGGCGAAATCGACGCCGCGAAGCGCCTGCACCTCAAGCGCGCCGTTGCGGTAGACCTTGCTTAGCCCCGCCGCGCGGATGACCGTCTCTGCCCCGCCGTCCATGCCTGTCCATCCTGGCTCTGCGTAAGGATGCCGCCCAGACTGAAATCCCGGCGTTGACCTGCGTCAAGCCGCGACGCGCGGGCGCAGCGCCCTGCGGGGCGGCCGTTCCGCCGGGCTGCGGGCCGCCCGGTCGATAACGAACCGGCGAGGGGCCGGAAATCCCGCTGAATGCGCTTGATCATTGCTGGCAAAACCAATCATTGTCGACACGGGTCTTCCTGACACGCGAAGGGCGCTTGGGATTGTCGGCGGTGCGGCACGCATGCAGCCGCAAGGGCGGGTGCTGACCGTTTCGGGCCCCGCGCAACCGACCGTGAGATGCCGTCGCCGGATGATTGAACAGAACCTGCTCCTGATCCTGATCGCGCTGCCCTTTGCGGGCGCCCTGATCACTGCCACGCTGCCCGTGCATGCACATACGGCGGCGGCCTGGGTATCGGGATGCCTTCTGGCCGCTGGGCTTGTGGTCCTTGGCGCCCTGCACGCGCCCATCTCGCAGGGCGAGGTGGTGAGGGGCACGCTGCAATGGGTGCCGTCGCTGCGCCTGAACCTGGATTTCCGGCTGGACGGGCTTTCCTGGCTGTTTGTCGTGCTGGTGATGGCGATCGGCATACTGGTCGTGCTTTACGCCCGCTACTATCTGGCGAAGACCGATCCGGTGCCGCGGTTCTATGCCTTCCTGATGGCCTTCACCGGCGCGATGATCGGGATGCTTCTGTCCGGCAACGTGCTGATGCTGGTGGTGTTCTGGGAACTGACCTCGGTGATGTCGTTCCTGCTGATCGGCTACTGGTACCAAAGCCAGGCCGCCCGCGACGGCGCGCGGATGGCCCTGATCGTCACGGCGACGGGGGGGCTGTGCCTGCTGGTCGCCATGCTGGCGATCGGGCAGATCGTCGGCAGCTACGATCTTGACCGGGTGCTGGCCTCGGCCGACCTGATCCGCGCCCATCCGCTTTATCCCGCCGTGCTGGGGCTGTTCCTGATCGGGGCCTTCACCAAATCGGCGCAGTTCCCGTTCCATTTCTGGCTGCCCGGCGCCATGGCCGCGCCGACGCCGGTTTCCGCCTTCCTGCATTCGGCGACGATGGTGAAGGCGGGCGTCTTCCTGCTGGTCAGGTTCGCGCCGGTCCTGGGCGGCACCGAGGCCTGGTTCTTTGCCGTCACCGGCACCGGCATGGCGACGCTGATCCTGGGCGCCGTCATCGCGCTTTTCCGCCATGACCTGAAGGGACTCCTGGCCTATTCCACGATCAGCCACCTTGGCCTGATCACCGCGCTGGCCGGCATCGGCAGCGAGGGCGCGATCCTGGCCGCGATCTTCCACATCGTGAACCACGCGGTCTTCAAGGCCTCGCTCTTCATGGCGGCGGGCATCATCGACCACGAAACCGGCACCCGCGACATGCGCCGGCTGAGCGGGCTGATCCATGCGATGCCGGTCACCGGGGCGCTGGCGATCGTGGCGGCGGCGGCGATGGCGGGGGTGCCGCTCCTGAACGGGTTCATCTCGAAGGAAATGTTCTTCGCCGAGGCGGTGGACTGGCACAACGGCACCTGGCTGGATAATTCGCTGCCCTATCTGGCGACCTTCGCCTCGATCTTCGCCGTCGCCTATTCCTACCGCTTCATCGCCACGGTCTTCTTCGGGCCGGTGGCGACGGACTTGCCCAAGGCGCCGCATGAACCTTCGCCCTGGATGCGGCGGCCGGTCGAGTTGCTGGTCGTGGTCTGCCTTGCCGTGGGCATCCTGCCCGGCCTGACGCTGGGCGAGACGCTGAACCTTGCGGCGCGGTCGGTGCTGGGCAGCGGGCTGGCGCAGCTGGACATTGCGGTCTGGCACGGCCTTAACCTGCCCCTTGTGATGAGCATGGTCGCCCTGGTCCTGGGAACCGGGCTCGCGGTGCTGCTGGGTGGGCGGATCGCCGAAGGGCCGGAAGGGCCGCCGGTGCTTTACCGGATCCGGGCGCAAAAGATTTACGAATGGCTTCTGCTGCAGATGACCTGGCGCCTGCCGCGGCTGGCCTATCGCTACATCGGCACCGAAAGGCTTCAGCCGCAGTTGCGGCTTCTGGTGCTGCTGACCATGGGCGCCGTGGCCTTTTCGGTCTGGGGCGCGCTGGAGGCGACCCCCGACGGGCGGATGAACGCCTTCAGCCCGGCCTTCGCCCTGATGTGGGCGGCGGGCTGCACCGCCGCGGTCGGCGCGGCCTGGCAGGCCAAGTATCACCGGTTCGCGGCGCTGGTCCTGCTGGGCGGGGCGGGCGTCGTGACCTGCGTCACCTTCGCCTGGTTCTCGGCCCCCGACCTGGCGGTGACGCAGCTTCTGGTCGAGATCGTCACCACCGCCCTGCTTCTGCTGGGCCTGCGCTGGCTGCCGCGCCGGCGCGAGGAAATTGCCGACGACCATCTCTTGCCGGCGCGCATCCGCCGCGCGCGCGACTTCGTGGTCGCCGTCGTTGCCGGATGCGGCATCGCCGCCATCGCCTATGTGGTGATGACCCGCCCGCTGATCCCCAATGTCGGCGACTGGTTCCTGCGCAATTCCTATTACGAGGGCGGCGGCACCAATACGGTCAACGTCATCCTCGTGGACTTCCGCGCCTTCGACACCTTCGGCGAGATCACCGTCCTTGCCATCGTCGGCCTGACGATCTTTGCCCTGCTGCGCCGCTTCCGCCCGGCGACCGAGTCGGCAGAGGCAACCGAACAGCAAAGGGCCGAAGCCGCCGATCCGCTGAAGGACTATCTGGCGGTGCCGGGGGTGATCACGCGCTGGATGTTCCCGGTGATGATCGTCGTCTCGGCCGACCTCTTCCTGCGCGGGCACGACCTGCCCGGCGGCGGCTTTTCCGCCGGCGTCGCCCTGGCGATCGCCTTCCTGCTGCAATACGTCGGCAACGATGCCCGCTGGGTCGAGGCGCGGATCACCGTGCTGCCGATCCGCTGGATGGGGCTGGGGCTGCTGATCGCCGGGGGGACGGGGCTTGGCGCCTTCCTGTTCGGCTACCCGTTCCTGACCGCCCATGCCCAGTATCTTGACCTGCCGCTGGTCGGGCGGGTGCCCGCCGCGACGGCGCTGATCTTCGATCTCGGCGTCTATGCGCTGGTCGTCGGCGCCGTGGTGCTGATGCTGATCGCGATCGCGCACCAGTCGATCCGGTCCGCCCGCAGCCGCGAAAGCGAGGCCACGGAAACCGATACGAAGGAGGCCGCGTGATGGAGGCCGTCCTTGCCGTCGCCATCGGCGTCCTGTCCGCCTCGGGCATCTGGCTTCTGTTGCGGCCGCGCACCTTCCAGGTGATCGTCGGGCTGTGCCTGCTGTCCTATGCGGTGAACCTGTTCATCTTCTCGATGGGGCGGATCACCATCGGCGCGCCGCCGATCATGCCGAAGGGCGGCTTCGTCGACCCGACGGCCTATGCCGACCCGATGCCGCAAGCGCTGATCCTGACGGCGATCGTCATCAGCTTTGCCACTACCGCGCTTTTCCTGGTGGTGATGATCGCGGCCCGGGGCGTCACCGGCACCGACCATGTCGACGGCAAGGAGCGCGATCCATGAACCCGGCGACGGAGCATCTGATCATCGCGCCGATCCTGATCCCGTTCCTCGCGGGTGCGATCATGCTGCTTTACGACGACCGGCAGCGGAAGGCGAAGCAGGCGATCGGCGTCGCCGCGGCGGTGGCGCTCCTGCTGGTGTCGATCGAACTGGTGAACCGCTCCAAGGACTATGCCCTGTCGGGCGGCAACGACATGGGTTTCTACCTGCTGGGCGACTGGCCGATGCCCTTCGGGATCGTGCTGGTGCTGGACCGGCTGTCGGCGATGATGGTGTTCCTGACATCCCTGCTGGCGGTTCCCTCGCTGATCTACGCCGGTGCCGGCTGGGCACGGCAGGGGCAGCATTTCCATTCCATGTTCCAGTTCCTGCTGATGGGGCTGAACGGCGCCTTCCTGACCGGCGACCTCTTCAACCTCTTCGTCTTCTTCGAGGTGCTCTTGGCCGCGTCCTACGGGCTTCTGCTGCACGGATCGGGGCAGCTGCGGGTGCGGGCGGGCCTGCATTACATCGCCATCAACCTTGCGGCCTCGGTCCTGTTCCTGATCGGGGTCAGCCTGATCTACGGCGTGACGGGCACGCTGAACATGGCGCATCTGTCGTCGCTGATGGCGGGGCTGCCGGCGGCCGACCGGCCCTTCGTCCATGCCGGCGCGGCCCTTCTGGGCTTTGTCTTCCTGGTCAAGGCGGGAATCTGGCCGCTGTCGTTCTGGCTGCCCACGGCCTACATGGCCGGCGCGGCGCCGGTCGCCGCCATGTTCGCGATCATGACCAAGGTCGGCGTCTACGCCATCCTGCGCATCGCCATGCTGATGTTCGGCGCCGGCGCCGGCGCCTCGGCGGGGTTCGGCGCGCCGGTGCTGATTGCCGGGGGCATGGCCACCGTGGCCTTCGGGATGATCGGCGTCCTAGCCTCGCAGGGGCTGGGGCGGATGGCGGCGCATCTGGTGCTGATCTCGTCGGGGACGGTGCTGGCGGTGATCGGCTTCTCGCTGGCGGGGGGCGGGCCGGCGCTGCTGTCGGGGGCGCTGTTCTATCTTCTCAGTTCCACCCTTGCGACCAGCGCCCTGTTCCTGCTGCTGGAACCGATGAGCCGCGAGGAAGGCGGCATCGCGGCGATGCTGGCGCTGACGGCCGATGCCTACGGGCTTGACCCGTCGCAAGAGGCCGAGGAGCCGGAGGCCGGCCTCGCGACGCCGGCGATCATCACCATCCTTGGCCTTGGCTTCGGTGTCTGCCTTCTGGTCCTGGCGGGGATGCCGCCGCTGTCCGGATTCATCGGCAAGGCGGCGATCCTTGCCCGGCTGATGTCGCAATACGCCGTGCCCGCGGCGCTGACCTGGGCCTTCATCGGGCTGATGGTCCTTTCGGGCCTTGCCGTCCTGGTCGGGCTGGTGCGCATCGGCATCCAGACCTTCTGGGCGCCCGACGGGCCCGTCCCGCGCGTCCTGCCGCTTGAGATCGGGCCGGTTGCCGGACTGGTCGGGCTGATCCTGCTGCTGACGGTGCAGGCCGAAGAGGTGATGCGCTACATGCAGGCCACCGCCCGCGGGCTGAGCGTGCCCGATCTTTACGCCGAGGGCGTGATGGAGGCGCCGCGGGTCGAGGATTCCGAGCCCCGGGTGGAGACGGGCGAATGAGCCGGATCATCCCGCATCCGTTCCTGTCGCTGGCGCTGCTCTTGATGTGGCTTCTGCTGACCCACCTGTCGGTCGGGCATCTGATCCTTGGCACCACGGTGGCGCTGGTCGCCGGCTGGGCCTTCGCGCCCATCGCGCCGCCCACGCCCCGGCTGCGCAGCCCGGCCGCGTTCCTGCGCCTCTGCGGCATCGTCACCGCCGACATCCTGCGGTCGAACCTGGCCGTGGCCTGGCTGATCCTGACCCAGGGCCGCAATGGCGAACGCCGGTCGGGGTTCGTCGAAATCCCGCTGCGCCTGACCGACCCGACCCCGCTTGCCATGCTGGCGATCATCGTCACGGCGACGCCGGGCACGGCATGGCTTGAACACGATTCCGGGCGCGGCGTGCTGACCCTGCATGTCTTCGACCTGGTCGAACCCGAACACTGGCGCCGGCTGATCACCGAACGCTACGAGGCGCTGCTGCAGGAGGCCTTCGGATGACCATGCTGACGCCGGGCAACATCCTTCTCGCCGCGGTCGCCTACGCGCAGCTGGCGCTGGCGGTGGCGGCCTGCCTTGCCACCTGGCGCACGCTGCGCGGGCCGCGCGCGCAGGACCGGGTGCTTGGGCTCGACACGCTTTATGTCACGGTGATGCTTCTCTTCATCGTCACCGGGATACGCCTCGGCGCCCCCTTCTTCTTCGAGGCGGCGATGATCGTCGGCGTCCTTGGCTTCGTCGCCACGGTCTCGCTGGCCAAGTTCCTGATCCGGGGGGAGATCATCGAATGATGCAGCTTGAATCCGTGCCGCTCTGGCTGGCGCTGCCCATCGCGTTCTTCCTGGTCGCCGGCAGCACGCTGACGCTTCTTGGCACCGTCGGGCTGGTGCAGCTGAAGGATTTCTACGACCGGCTGCATGCGCCGACGCTGGGCACCAGCTGGGGAACGGCGGCGGTGATGATCGCATCGGCGCTCTTGTTTTCCTGGCTGCAGGACCGGCCCATCCTGCATGAACTGGTCATCTGCTTCTTCGTGATGGTCACCACGCCGGTCACGCTGATGCTGCTGGGACGCGCCGCCCTTCACCGCGACCGGATCGAAGGCAGGATCGCCGCGCCGCCACCCGCGCCGGCCGGGCCGGAGGAATGAGCCGAGCCGAGCCCCCGCCGGAAACGGCGTTCCCGCCCCTTCGCGATGCCCACGCCCTTCCGGCGGCCGAAGTGCTGGAGCGGGTCAATGCCACCCCTGCCGGACTGCAAACAGCCGAGGCGGCCGAACGGCTGCGCCGCCACGGGCCGAACGCCCTGCCGCAGAGCCGCGGCCGCAGCCCGATCCTGCGGTTCCTGTCGCAGTTCAACAATGCGCTGATCTATTTCATGCTGGCCGGCGCGCTGGCCGCGGCGCTGCTTGGCCACATGGTCGACGCCGGGGTGATCCTCGCGGTTGTGCTGGTGAACGCCGTCGTCGGCTTCCTGCAGGAAGGCCGGGCCGAAAGCGCCCTGAACGCCATCCGCAAGCTGATCCTTCTGCAGGCAAGCGTCCTGCGCGACGGTGCCCGCACCGGCGTTCCGGCCGCCGATCTGGTGCCGGGCGACATCGTCCTGATCGAGGCGGGCGACCGCGTCCCCGCCGACCTGCGGCTGGTCAAGGCCCGCAGCCTGCTGGTGGACGAGGCGATCCTGACCGGGGAATCCGTCGCCAGCGAGAAGCACACCCGGCCGGTGGATGCAGAAGCGGCCCTTGGCGACCAGAACTCGATGGCCTTCTCGGGGACGCTGGTCGCCGCCGGACAGGGCACCGGCGTGGTCGTCGCCACCGGCCCTGGCACCCAGATGGGCCGGATCAGCGCGCTGCTTGACCAGGTCGACGAACTTTCGACGCCGCTTCTGCGCCAGATCAACGCCTTCGGCCGCAGGTTCACCCTGGTCGCGCTGCTGGGTGCGGCGGCGCTGTTCGTCTTTGCCGTCACCCTGCGCGGCTTCGGCTGGGAAGAGGCGCTGATGGCCGTGGTGGCGCTGGCCGTGGGGCTGGTGCCCGAGGGGCTGCCGGCGGTGATCACGATCACGCTGGCGATCGGCGTGCAGCGAATGGCGGCGCGCAACGCGGTGATCCGGCGGCTGCCGGCGGTGGAAACGCTGGGGGCGACCTCGGTCATCTGCTCGGACAAGACCGGAACCCTGACGCGGAACGAGATGACGGTCCGCCGGGTGGTCGCGGCGACCGGCACGCTTCTGGTCGACGGCGCCGGCTATGATCCGGGCCGGTATCGCGTGAAGGCCGACGGGGCGCATCTTGCGGTGATCCGGGCCGGGCTTCTGTGCAACGACGCCCGCCTTGACCCGGATTTTGCCGTCCAGGGCGACCCGATGGAAGGCGCGCTGGTCACGCTGGCGATGAAGGCGGGTTTCGACCCCGGGGTCGAGCGCACGGCCGAAGCGCGGCTCGACACGATTCCCTTCGACGCGAAGCACCGGTTCATGGCCACGCTGCACGATCTTGCCGGCATGGGCCGGGTGGTGCTGGTCAAGGGCGCGCCCGAGCGGCTGTTGGCGATGTGCGACCGCCAGGAACGCCCGGGCGGCCCCGAACCGCTGGACGCCGCATTCTGGCATGCCGCCATAGCCAGGGCCGCCGCCGGGGGTGAGCGTGTGCTGGGCTATGCGATGCGACCGATGCCTGCGGGCAGCGACACGCTGGATTTCGCCGATGTCGAGGCTGGCCTTGTCTTCCTTGGCCTGACCGGCTTCATCGACCCCCCGCGGGATGAGGCCGTCCGCGCCATCGCCGAATGCCGCTCGGCCGGGATCGCGGTGCGGATGATCACCGGCGACCATGCCGCGACGGCCCTTGCCATCGCCCGGCAGCTGGGCCTTGCCGACGATCCGCAGGTCCTGACCGGGCACGACCTTGACCGGCTGAGCGCCGAGGATTTCCAGCGCGCCGTGCGCGAGACGCAGGTCTTTGCCCGCACCAGCCCGGAACACAAGCTGCGCATCGTGCAGGCGCTGCAGGCCGACGGCCGCGTCGTCGCCATGACCGGCGACGGCGTGAACGATGCCCCGTCGCTGAAACAGGCGGACGTCGGCATCGCCATGGGCATCAAGGGCACCGAAGCCGCCAAGGAAGCGGCCGAGATGCTGCTGCTGGACGACAACTTTGCCTCGATCGTCGCGGCGGTGCATGAAGGCCGCACCGTCCATGACAACATCCGCAAGGTGGTGGCCTGGGAACTGCCGACCAACGGCGGCGAGGCGCTGACGGTCATCGCGGCGATCCTGCTGAATTTCGCCATGCCGATGACGCCGGTGCAGATCCTGTGGATCAACCTGATCCTGGCCGCGACGCTGGGCCTTGTGCTGGCGTTCGAACCGTCCGAGCCCGGCGTCATGCGCCGCTCGCCACGGCGGGCCGATGCGGGGCTGTTGAGCCGCTTCATGGCCTGGCGGATACTCTTCGTCTCGGTCCTGTTCGCGGCGGTGTCGCTGGCCGTGTTCTTCTGGGCGCTGGCCCAGGGCCGCGATCTGGCAACCGCGCGCACGATCGTCGTCAACACGCTGGTGGTGCTGGAAATCTTCTACCTGTTCAACGTGCGCTACCTGCACATGACATCCTTCACCCTGACCGGGGTGAAGGGCACCGGGCCGGTGCTGGCCGCCATCGCCGCACTTGTGCTGGCGCAGCTGGCGTTCACCTATCTGCCGGTGATGCAAGCGATCTTCGATTCGCGGCCGCTGACAGTGGCCGACGGCGTGCTGATCGTTGCCGTGGGGGCGGCGGTGATGGTGCTGCTGGAGATCGAGAAGGCGCTGCTGCGCGACAGGTTCGGCCCCGACTGAACCTTGGCCGAACGGTCGTTCAGGCGTGGCGGATGGTGTCGCCCGGCTGCAGCGTGGGCGAAAGCTCGATCACCTCGCCGCCGATGACGCCCGAGGGGCGCTTGCCGGCGATGATCTCGGCCGCCCTGCGCCCGATCTCAAGCCGGCAGGCGTCCATCGTGGCCAGACGGCGCGGCAGGCCATCCAGCAGTTCCATGCCGTTGAACCCGGCAAGGCCGATCTTGCCGGGCACGTCCAGCCCCTTCTCAAGGCACCAGAGAAGCCCGCCCGCGCCGATCATGTCGTTGGAGTAATAGAGGAAATCGACATCCGGGTTTCGCGCGAGAACCGCCTCGGTCATCTCGCGCCCCTTCAGAAGCGCCGATCCGCCGGAATAGTATTCGCGGTCCACCAGCGCCAGCCCGGCCTTGGCCAGCGCCTCTTCGAAACCCTCAAGCCGCTTGCGCGCGCGGTGGTCGTTCGTCGGCATATGCGTGCCAAGGAAGGCGATGCGGCGGTAGCCGGCGGCAACGATCGCCTCGGCCATCTGCCGGCCGGCGCGGCGGTGCGAGATGCCGACGGCGCTGTCGACCGGCTGGCCGTCGATGTCCATGATCTCGACGATGGGGATGCCGGCCTGCGCCAGCATCGCGCGCGAGGCATCGGTATGTTCCAACCCGGCGATGATCATCCCCGAAGGCCGCCAGGACAGCATTTCGTAGATGACCTGCTCTTCCCGCTCGGGCTGATAGTTCGACACGCCGACGACGGGCTGCAGGCCGGTGTCTTCCAGCACTTCGGAAATGCCGGTCATCACTTGCGGGAACACCATGTTGGACAGCGACGGGATGATGACGCCGACAAGGTTCACCCGCTGGCTGGCAAGCGCGCCGGCGATCTTGTTCGGCACGTAGCCCAGCGAACGGGCGGCCTCCAGCACGCGTTCGCGCGTGGATTCGGACACGTCGCCGCGGTTCCGCAGCACCCGGCTGACCGTCATCTCCGAAACGCCCGAGGCTTCGGAAACATCGCGGAGGGTCAGCGTGCGGCGCGGATCAGGGGGCATCTTCGTCAAGTGGGCGTTCCGTCGGGTAACTTTGTTTCTTGTTAGCGCCAATACCCTGTCTTGTCCAAGGCGTTTCGCGCCAGGGTAGATAGCGCTAACGCCTTGCGATCCCCGCATCGCGGCATGGTCTTGAACGGCAAGCCCGCCACCCGCGGCGCGAAATGCCCAAGCTTCGGTTGCCACGGACACCGGGATTGTGCATGAGAGGCGCGTGGCCCCGTAGCTCAGGGGATAGAGCGGCCGCCTCCTAAGCGGCAGGTCGATGGTTCGAATCCATCCGGGGTCACCAGCCGGTCAGAAATCCAGGTTCTCGACGTTCAGCGCGTTCTGCTGGATGAACTCGCGCCGCGGTTCGACCACGTCACCCATCAGCTTGGTGAAAATGTCGTCGGCCTCGGCCAGGTCGTCCACCTTCACCTGCAGCAGCGTGCGCGCGTCAGGATCGAGCGTGGTTTCCCAGAGCTGGTCGGGGTTCATCTCGCCCAGACCCTTGTAGCGCTGCAGGGTCAGGCCCTTCTCGCCCTCGGCAAGGACGGATTTCAGCAGGTCGATCGGCCCGTGGATCGCCTGTTCGCGGTCCTTGCGGACAAGCCGGGCGGGATTGCGATAGACATCGCGGTGCTGGCCGGCGATCTGGCCAAGGCGGCGCGCCTCGCCCGACCGCAGGACGGCGCCGTCCAGCGTCCGCAACTCCTCGACCCCGCGCAGGATGCGGGAAAGGCGGATGCCATGGTCCTGGGTGATGCGGCCATGCCAGCCGCGTTCGTATTCGACGGCCACCAGGTCCAGCCGCCGGGCCACCTGGTCGGCGACGGCCTGCAGGTCATCGTCGGCGCGGCCCGGGTCGAAGGCGCCGGCGAGCGCCGCCTGTTCAAGGATCGGCCGGGGATAATGCGTCGGGAAGGCATCAAGCACCCTGCGGAACTGCCGCGCGCCTTCGATCACCCGGGCCAGGTCCTGCCCGGCGATCTCTTCGCCGGTGGCAAGGCGCAGCACCGCGCCCTCGGTCCCCTGTTCGATCAGGTAGTCGTCAAGCGCCGCCTGATCCTTGAGATAGACCTCGGACTTGCCGCGCGCGACCTTGTAGAGCGGCGGCTGGGCGATGTAGAGATAGCCCCCCTCGATCAGTTCGGGCATCTGGCGGAAGAAGAACGTCAGCAGCAGCGTGCGGATATGCGCGCCGTCGACATCGGCATCGGTCATGATGACGACCTTGTGGTAGCGCAGCTTGCCGATGTCGAATTCGTCGCGGCCGATCCCGGTGCCAAGAGCCATGACCAGATTGCCGATCTCCTGGCTTCCCAGCATCTTGTCGAACCGCGCGCGTTCGACGTTCAGGATCTTGCCGCGTAGCGGCAGGATCGCCTGGTTCTTGCGGTCGCGGCCGGTCTGGGCGCTGCCGCCGGCGCTGTCGCCCTCGACCAGGAAAATCTCGGACTTGGAGGGGTCTTTTTCCGAACAATCCTTCAGCTTCCCGGCAAGGAAGTTCACGTCCAGCGCCGTCTTGCGCCGCGTCAACTCGCGCGCCTTCCGCGCCGCTTCGCGCGCCAGCGCAGCTTCAACGATCTTGCCGACGATGATCCGGGCCGGGCCGGGGTTTTCCTCGAACCATTCGGCCAGCTTCTCGTTCACCAGATTCTCGACCGCGGGGCGCACTTCGGACGAGACCAGCTTGTCCTTGGTCTGGCTTGAGAATTTCGGATCGGGCACCTTCACCGACAAGACGCAGGTCAGCCCCTCGCGCGCATCGTCGCCGGTGAAATCCACCTTCTCGCGCTTGGCGATGCCCGAGCTTTGGGCGTAGCTGGTGATCGTCCGGGTCAGCGCGCCGCGAAAGCCGGCAAGGTGGGTGCCGCCGTCGCGCTGGGGAATGTTGTTCGTGAACGGCAGAACGGTTTCGTGGTAGCTGTCGTTCCACCACATTGCCACCTCGACGCCGATGCCGTTGCGTTCGCCGGTCATGTAGATCGGTTCGGGCATCACCGGGGTCTTCGACCGGTCAAGGAAGCGCACGAATTCGCGCACGCCGCCCTCGTAGAACAATTCGACATGCTGGGGCTCTGCATGGCGCTCATCCTCAAGCACGATGCGCACGCCCGAGTTCAGGAAGGCAAGTTCGCGCAGCCGGTTTTCCAGCGTCTTGAAGCTGTAGTCGAGGTTCGAGAACGTGCCGTCGGGCCGGTTGGCCTTGGCGCTGGCAAGGAAGCGCACCTCGGTGCCGCGCTGGCCGGGCGCGGGGCCGACCGGGTGGACGTGGACGGTGCATTCGCCATCCTCGAACCGGGCGCGGTATTCGGTGTCATCGCGCCAGACCGTCAGTTCCAGCCACTCGCTAAGGGCATTGACGACCGAGACGCCCACGCCGTGCAACCCGCCGGACACCTTGTAGGCGTTGCCGCTGTCATCGGTGTTGTTGAACTTACCCCCGGCGTGAAGCTGGGTCATGATGACTTCGGCCGCCGAAACCCCTTCCTCGGCATGGATGTCGACCGGGATGCCGCGGCCGTTGTCGCGCACCGAAACGCTGTCGTCGGCATGGATTTTCACGACGACTTCGGTCGCGTGTCCGGCCAGCGCCTCGTCAATGCCGTTGTCGACGACTTCATAGACCATGTGGTGCAGGCCCGAGCCATCGTCGGTGTCGCCGATATACATGCCGGGCCGCTTCCTGACGGCTTCCAGCCCCTTGAGAACCTTGATGGAATCGGCGCCATAGTCGGCGGGTTTGCGGGCGGCTTCGGCCATGCGTTCTGAACCCTTCACAATGCCCGCGATTTATAGCGGCTTGGGCCGGGAATGTCACGCGCAGGCCACAAGATTTTGTGGTCAGAGGAAGGGAATCGCCAGTCCGACACCGATCAGCAGCAGGCCGGAAATCAGGTTCATCCGGCGCATGGCGGCGGGGCCGGACATAAGCCGCCGCGCCCGGTCAAGGAACAGCGCAAGCCCAAGGTTTCCCAGCGTCGGCACAAGCGCGGAAACCGCGATGATCGCCACGATGTCGGGCGCGGTCAGCCGGTCCAGCGCGAAGAAGCCGGGCAGCGCACCCATGTAGAAGAGGATGGCCTTGGGGTTGCCGATCACCGCCGCCACCCCGACCGAGAACCCGGCCCAGACTCCCGGCCGCGTCAGCCGGCTGTCGGCGCCGGGCTGGCCGGCGGGCTTGCGGATCAGAAGGGTTCCCATCACCAGGAAGATCGCCGCCGCGACCCAGCGCAGGACGGCAAGGAAATCGCCCCAGACGCTTTCGATCCAGCTGAGGCCAAGGATCGCGGTCAGCGGCCAGACCAGATCGCCCAGCGCCACGCCCACCGCCAGGGGCCAGGCGGCCGCGAAGCCGCCCGAAAGCGCCCGCGCGATCAGCGCCACCCAGACCGGCCCCGGCACGGCCCAGAGCGCGGCCATGCCGAGCGCATAGACGCCAAGCTGCTGCAGCGTGATGGTCAATCCGGCAGCACCAGACTGCCGTCTTCGGCCAGGGGCCAGAACGGGTTCATCGCCACTTCCCAGACATGCCCGTCAGGATCGGCCCAATAGCCGGAATAGCCGCCCCAGAACACCTTTTCGGGCGCCTTCAGCGCCGTGCCGCCCGCGGCCAGCGCGGCGGCATAGGCGGCGTCAACCTCGGCCTCGGTCGTGAAGTTCTGCGCCAGCGCGACCGCGCCGGTGCCAAGCGAAGCGCCCGCGCGTCCCTGATCCGCCGCCAGGTCGGCCAGACCGAACAGCGCCAGCACCGCGCCATGCATCTGGAAGAACGCCACGCCCGCCTGACTGCCCTTGTGCTCCACCCAGCCCAGCCGGGCATAGAAGCCGCGGGAGGCGGCCAGATCGGCAACGCCAAGGGTGATCAGGGTCACGCGCTGCGGGGTCATCCGGTCACCTGCGAAATGCCGCCCGCCTCGGCGACGGCGAAGAATTGCGCGCGTTGTCCCAGACTGTCAAACAGGTTGGCCTCGGTTCCCGTCATCATCGCCTGCGCCGCAAGGGCGCAAACCTCGTCGTAAAGGGCGGCGCGGCGGTCGGCGTCAAGATGCGCCGCCACCTCATCCAGCAGCAGGATCGGCGCGTGGCCGATCCCGGCCCGCAGCGCGCGCGCATTCGCCAGCACCAGCGACAGCAGAAGCGCCTTCTGTTCGCCGGTCGAACACTGGTCGGCCGGCATCGCCTTGTCGGCATAGACGGCGGTCAGGTCGGCGCGATGCGGGCCGGCCAGGGTGCGCCCGGCCGCGAGGTCGCGCCGGCGCCCGGCGGCCAGTGCCGCGGCCAGATCATCGCCCCAGTCTTCAGCACGGGCAAGCGTCAGGTCGGCGCGCGGAAAGGCCGTCGCCGCCCCGACCTGTGCCGCGGCGAGCCGTGCAAGGGTCGCCTGTCGGTTGCCGTCGATCTGCGCGCCGGCCGCGGCCATCTGCGCCTCAAGCGCGCCATGCCAGCGGGCATCGGTGATCTGGTCCTTCAGCAGCCGGTTCCGTTCCCGCATCGCCTTGTCATAGGCAAGCGTCGCCTCGGCATGATCGGGAAAGAAGGTCAGCACCATCCGGTCAAGGAAGCGCCGGCGCCCCTCGGCCCCCTCGATCCATAGCCTGTCCATCGCCGGGGTCAGCCAGAGGATGCGGATCATCCGGCCCAAGGCAACCTGCGGTGCGGCCTTGCCGTCGATCCGCGTCTGGCGCGCATCGGTGCCTTCGGCGAAGGTCTCGATTTCGTGCTGCGTTCCGTTCACGAATATTCGTGCGGAAACCTTCCAGCCGATCGATTCCGGCCTTCGTGACAGCTCTTCCGCGCTGGCGCGGCGCAGCCCGCGCCCGGGAGAAAGCAGCGAGACCGCCTCAAGGATATTGGTCTTGCCCGCGCCGTTCTGCCCGACGATCGCCACCGGGCGGCCGTCGAACTGCATCGCCGTCGCCCGGTGGCTGCGAAAATGCGACAGTGTCAGCGAGGTGACGGATAGCCCGCTCAATCCACGGCCCCTTCGATCCGGGAACCTTCAGCCTGCGAAGCCCCGCAGGCGCCGGGGCCGGTCACACGCGCATCGGCATCACGACATAGACGGCCGATGTATCGTTGCCTTCGCGCATCAGCGTAGGCTCACCGGCCGAGTTGAACAGGAACACCGCGTTCTCGCGATCAACCTGGCTGGCGATTTCAAGCAGATACTTGGCGTTGAAGCCGATCTCCAGCCGCTCGTCGCCATAGGCGACGGCCAGTTCCTCTTCGGCGGCGCCGCTGTCGGGGGCGTTCACCGACAGGACCAGACGATCCTCGTCCAGCGCCAGTTTCACCGCGCGAGACCGTTCCGACGACACGGTCGCCACCCGGTCGACCGCCTTGGCAAATTCGCTGGCGTCCACTTCCAGCCGTCTTGTGTTGTTCATCGGGATCACGCGGCTGTAGTCGGGGAAGGTGCCGTCGATCACCTTCGAGGTCAGCGTGACCGCCGGCGTGGCAAACCGAACCTTCGTTTCGGAAACCGAGACGGCGATCATCGAATCGTCATCGTCCAGCAGCTTGCGCAACTCGGCCACCGTCTTGCGCGGCACGATCACCCCGGGCATGCCTTCCGCACCGGCAGGCAGGTCAGCGTCGATCCGCGCCAGCCGGTGACCGTCGGTCGCGACGCAGCGCAGCACCTGACCGCCCTCGCCCTGCGCCACATGCATGTAGACGCCGTTCAGGTAGTAGCGCGTCTCCTCGGTCGAGATGGCGAATTTCGACTTGTCGAACAGCCGGCGCAGGACCGGGGCCTTGGCCGAGAAGTTCGTGGTGTATTCCGAGGTCGCCATCACCGGGAAATCTTCCTTCGGCAATGTCGCCAGGCTGAAGGTGGACCGGCCCGCGGTGATCGTCAGCCGGCCAGAAGTCGTGTCCTCGGACAGGCTGACCAGCGCGCCGTCGGGCAGCTTGCGGACGATCTCGTGCAGCATGACGGCCGAGACGGTGGTCGAACCGGGGCGTTCCACCATGGCGGCCGCGCGATCGACCACCTCGATGTCAAGGTCGGTCGCGCGGAAGGAAACCTGGGCGCCGTCCGCCTCGATCAACACGTTGGCAAGGATCGGAATCGTGTTGCGGCGTTCCACCACCGACTGGGCCTGCGCAAGCGCCCTGAGAAGCGTGCCGCGTTCGATCGAGAGTTTCATTCCTGTTCCCCTGGCCGGCGCCCTTCACAGGACGATACGGCATTGGCCGGCGAAAGCCGGTCACACACGTTTTGCCGGACTTTGTGGGGGATTGCGCGGCCCGTCAAGACCGCGCCCCGATCAGCCCTGCAAGAGACGGCGCAGAAGCTGCAGATCGTCGGCAAGCTGGCTGTCGATGGCCATCAGCTCCTCGATCTTGCGGACGCCGTGCATGATCGTCGTATGATCGCGGCCGCCGAAGCGCCGGCCGATCTCGGGCAGCGACCGCGCGGTCAGCTGCTTGGCAAGATACATCGCCACCTGCCGCGGCCGCGCGATGGTGCGAAGCCGCTTCGGACCGATCAGATCGGACAGGCGCACGTTGTAATGTTCCGCCACCTTGCGCTGGATTTCCTCGATCGTCAGCTTGCGGTCGGACGCACGCAGGATGTCGGCAAGGCAGTCCTGCGCCAGATCAAGGGTGATCTCGCGCCCGACCAGCGAGGCAAAGGCGAAAAGCCGCGTCAGCGCGCCTTCAAGCACCCGGACATTGGTGGTGATCCGGTGGGCAAGGAATTCCAGCACACCGGGCGCAATGACCAGGCCCTTGTACTGGCTGCGGTAGAATTCCGCCTTCTGCTGCAGGATGCCAAGGCGCAATTCATAATCGGTGGGGTGCAGGTCGACGACCAGACCGCATTGCAGGCGGCTCTTGATCCGGTCCTCAAGATCCTTGATCTCGCCGGGCGCGCGGTCGGCGGAAATGACGATCTGCTTGTTCTGGTCGACCAGGGCGTTGAACGTGTGGAAGAATTCTTCCTGGGTCGAATCCTTGCCGGCGATGAACTGCACGTCATCGACCATAAGCACGTCGACCGACCGGAACAGCGACTTGAAATCCATCACCTGCTTGTCGCGCAGGGCCTGGATGAACCTGTACATGAACTGCTCGGCCGACAGATACAGCACCCGCAGGTCGGGGCGGCGGGATTGCAGTTCATGCGCGATCGCATGCATCAGGTGGGTCTTGCCCAGCCCGACCCCGCCATAAAGGAAAAGCGGGTTGAAGGTGACAGGGCCGGCCTCGGCCACGCGCCGGGCGGCCGCATGGGCCAGTTCGTTCGGCTTGCCGACGACGAAGGTTTCAAAGGTGAACCGCTGGTCCAGCGGCGCACCGGGCGTCTCGTCCTCGGCCGGCGCCCGGACCGCGCGCGGGGCGGCTCGTTTCGGCGCCTCGCCGTCGGCGATGGGCCGGCCCACCGAGAATTCGACGCGGTCGACCTCGGCCCCCGAGGTCACAAGATGGTTGCGGATATGGTCGGCATAGTTGCGCTGGACCCAGTCACCGAAAAACATCGTCGGCACTTCGAAACGGGCCACGCCGTTGCGAAGCTGCGAAAGTTTCAGGGGCTCGATCCAGGTGACATAATTGTTCTTCCCGACGCGGCCGATCAGACCTTCCCGAATCTGGCCCCAAGTTTCGTTCGTCATTCTTTCCAGACCTGTTATCTGCCCCGGCCGGTCCATCCCATCCGGCCAATCCACCGACCCGCTGCGCATCGCCACCGGCATGCGTCAGCAAAGCCTGCGCCGCAGACCCACGCGGTCGGGAAGACATCAACAAGCACCGGCATCCGCCGGCGTGATGAGCAGACAGGGCCCCGCAACGAGATGCAGGTCAAACCCTTGATTCGCAGACCGAAATCCTGATTCTTTCTGGCTGGCAGGCCATGTCTCTGGCTGGCGGATCGCAGTCTGCGGCCACTTTGTCCCCCAAGACGAGTGAATCGCAGGAAGACGCTAGCAAGCGGCCGCGAGGCTTCGCAACCGAACAACGCGCTTGACACAGAGTCGGCCCGCGCGAATCCACCGGGGTGGGCAATTTGGCAACGGAACCCCTGGGACGGGGATTCGCGGCCGGTTTCAGAAACAATGAAAGGCGCGGCCTGCGCCGCGCCCGAAAAGCCTTTTCACAGTCTGGCGGGGCCGTCAGGCCTTGGCGCCCAGCGCCTTCACCCGCGACGAAAGCCGCGACATCTTGCGGGCGACGGTGTTCTTGTGCAGCACGCCCTTGGTGACGCCGCGCGCCAGTTCGGGCTGGGCCGCCTTCAGCGCGTCGGCCGCGGCCTTTTCGTCGCCCGAGGCCAGCGCCTCTTCGACCTTGCGCAGGAAGGTGCGGATGCGCGACCGGCGCGCCTTGTTCACGGCATAGCGCGCATCGGCCTGGCGGGCGCGTTTCTTGGACTGTTCGGTATTGGCCATCTGGGTTCGTGGTCCTTGGTTCAGATCGTTTCGGTCGCACGAACACCCAAGGCCCCGTCGGAAGGGACGGGAATCATCACGCCTATAGCGGGCCCACGCGCATGTGCGGCCGGCCTATACGGCATCGGCCCGGGAAAGGCAAACGCAGAAATCAGCGGTCGCGGAACTGCGGCTGGCGCTTTTCCAGGAAGGCGGCCATGCCCTCTTTCTGGTCTTCGGTGCCGAAGGCGGCGTGGAACATCCGCCGTTCGAAAAGCAGCCCCTCGGCCAGCGTGGTTTCATGCGCGCGGTTGACCGCTTCCTTGACCATCATCGCGGTCAGCGCCGATTTCTCGGCGATCTTGGCCGCCACCTTCAGCACCTCTTCCATAAGCGACTTGGCGGGGAAGACGCGCGAGACCAGGCCGCAGCGTTCCGCCTCGGCCGCGTCCATGAACCGGCCGGTCAGGTTCATGTCCATGGATTTCGACTTGCCCACGAACCGGGTCAGCCGCTGGGTGCCGCCCATGCCGGCGACGATCCCAAGGTTGATCTCGGGCTGGCCGAACTTCGCCGTATCGGCCGCAAGGATGAAGTCGCACATCATCGCCAGTTCGCAGCCGCCGCCAAGGCAATAGCCGGCGACCGCGGCGATCATCGGCTTGCGCACCGATGCGATCGCCTGCGCCTCGGGGCCGAAGAGGTTGTCGAAGAACACATCGGCATAGCCCTTTGCCGCCATCTCCTTCACGTCGGCACCCGCCGCGAACGCCTTGTCCGAGCCGGTGATGACGATGCAACGGACCTTGTCATTCGCATCGGCCGCGGCGACGGCGCCGGCCAGTTCGCGCATCAGCCTTGTGTTCAGCGCGTTCAGCGCGTCGGGCCGGTTGAGGCGGATCAGGGCGGTATAGTCCTCGATCTCGACGATGATCGTCTCATAGGCCATCGGCTGGCTCCGCTGGTTTGGGCTGGCTGCGAGTCCTAGCAGCAGGGGCGCGGAAGGCAAGCGGCGCGGGGCCGGCTAGGGCTGGCACCGGGGACAGTAGAAGGTGGAACGGCCCGACTGCACGATCCGGGTCACAGTGCCGGTGCAGCCGGGGGTCACGCAGGGTTGCCCCTCGCGATCGTAGACCCGGAAGGAATGCTGGAAATAGCCAAGCTCGCCATCCGCCTGCCGGAAGTCGCGCAGCGACGATCCGCCGGCACCGATCGCCTCGGCCAGTACATCGCGGATCACCGGAACCAGCGCGGCGGTGGCGGCGGGGTCCAGATCGCCGGCAAGGCGCGTCGGCGCCATCGCGGCGCGGAACAGCACCTCGCAGACATAGATGTTGCCCAGGCCCGCCACCAGGTGCTGATCAAGCAGCGCGGCCTTGATCGGCGTCCGCCGTCCGGCCAGGCGGGCGGCAAGATAGGCCCCGTCAAAGCCATTGCCCAGGGGTTCGGGGCCAAGCCCGGCCAGCAGCGGATGGGCCTCGGCCGCATTGGTGGCGACAAGGTCCATCGCGCCGAAACGGCGGGCGTCGTTGAAGGTGACGCGGGCGCCGCCCTCGACATCCAGCACCACATGGTCATGCTTTGCAGGCGCCGGATGGTCGTGGTGAAAGCTGCCAAGCGCCGCCCCCGACACCAGCATCCGCCCCGACATGCCAAGATGAACGATCAGCGTCTCGCCGGTCGACAGGTCGGCCAGCAGGTATTTCGACCGGCGGCGCAGCGACAGGACGCGTGCGCCGGTCAGCCTCTCGGCCATCCTGTCGGGAAAGGGCCAGCGCAGATCGGGCCGGTTCACCTGCGCATGGGTGATCCTTCGGCCCTCCAGCACCGGAAGCAGGCCAAGGCGAACCGTCTCGACTTCGGGGAGTTCGGGCAATCAGTCCTCGCGCAACGCCTTCTGCGCAGCTTCCATCAGAAGCGGATAACCCACAACGAACTTGTGCACCTGCATCCGCCGGCCGCCGCGGAAGTGGAAGGTCAGCATCCAGCTGTCGGACCGGGTGACGGCCTCAAGATCGCGCCAGCGGAAGGTGCGGCGGGAAAACCAGAAGGTCGGCAGGGTAACCGTTTCGCGGTCGAAACTGACTTCGTAGAGACTGTTCCAGAGCGCCGTCCAGACCGCGGCAAGAATGACGGCCCAGGTCATCATGTCGCTGTCGGGCGACATGCCGCCTGTCGCCGCCGAATCCATCTTCGCGGCATACCAGACGATCAGCCCGACGATGCCCCAGCAGAAAAGCCTGAGCCCCATGGACGTGCGCAGGCGGTAGCTGTCGATCGTCCGTGTCACCGGGCCGTTCATGCCGACCAGCGCGATGAGACGGTGGAAGAACGTGCCGCCGTCGCCTTCGTTCAGCGAGGGGGCGATGCCGCTGGTCAGCCGGTCCCTGATGACGAAGCGAAAGACCATGCGGACCAGCAGGCCGGCAGCCCCGGCGATGGCCAGCCAACCGAGAATCGCAACGAAATCAACATATGCCTGGTTCATCTTTGCCCCTTGCCCTTGGCCATGCGTCAGATTGCGGTTTCCCTTGACCGCCCGGCCCCTGTATATCCGCGCCAGATGGCAGATTTCGGGCGAAGGCGGGTCCATGACCGGATCGGACGACAGATCAACGCATTTCGGCTTTCGCGAAGTGCCCGAGGCCGAGAAGGCCGGGCTGGTGCATGGCGTCTTTTCGTCGGTCGCATCGAAATACGACGTGATGAACGACCTGATGTCGGCCGGCGTCCACCGGCTGTGGAAGGACGCGATGATGGACTGGCTGGCCCCGCGCGACGGCCAGCGGCTTCTCGACGTGGCCGGCGGCACCGGCGACATCGCCTTTCGTTTCCTCAGGCGCGCGCCGGGCGCATCGGCGGTGGTCTGCGACATGACCGAGGCGATGCTGGTCGAGGGCCGCAAGCGCGCCGAGGCCGGCAGTCTGGCCGACCGGCTGGCCTGGGTCACCGGCGATGCCATGGCGCTGCCCTTCGCATCGTCAAGCTTCGACGTCTACACGATCAGCTTCGGCATCAGGAATGTCACCCGCATCGCCGATGCCCTGGCCGAGGCGCATCGGGTGCTGCGCCCCGGCGGCCGGCTGATGGTGCTGGAATTCAGCCGCATCCCGAACGATCTGATGCAGAAGGCCTATGACCTCTATTCCTTCAACGTCATCCCGGCGATGGGCAAGGTCGTGACCGGCGACCGCGACAGCTATCAGTATCTGGTGGAATCGATCCGCCGCTTCCCCGATCAGGAGAGCTTTGCCGGGATGATCCGGGCGGCGGGGTTCACGCAGGTCAGCTATCGCAACCTGACCATGGGCGTTGCAGCGCTGCATTCGGGCTGGAAGGTCTGATTTGCGGGGGCCCCACAACATCTGGCGGCTGGTGCGGACGCTGGCGACGCTTGAACGGACCGGCGCCATCGGCGTGGTGCTTGAGGCGTTCAGCGCGCCCCCCGGGGTGCGCCTCGTGGCGCGCGTCATGGGCTGGCCGTTCAAGTGGCTGGGCCTGAAGGGCGATCCGGCGCTGCCGCCGGTGACGCGGGCGATCACCGCGCTTGGCCCGGCCTATATCAAGTTCGGCCAGATCCTCTCCACCCGGCCCGACATCGTCGGCGACGACCTTTCCGATCAGTTGAAGGTGCTGCAGGACAAGCTGCCCCCGTTCCCGACCGCCATCGCGCGCCAGATGGTCGAGGAAGAGTTCGGCCAGCCGACCGACAGCCTGTTTTCCGCCTTTTCCGAGCCGGTGGCCGCCGCCTCGATCGCGCAGGTTCACCGGGCCCGGCTGGCCGACACCGGCGAGGAAGTGGCGGTCAAGGTGCTGCGGCCGGGGATCGAGCGCGCCTTCCGCCGCGACATCGACGCCTTCTACTTTGCCGCCCGCTGGGTGGAAATCCTCGCCCCGTTCTCGCGCCGGCTGCGGCCGGTCGATGTGATCGCGCATTTCGAGGGCGTGGTCATGGGCGAACTGGACCTGCGGCTGGAATGCGCCTCGGCCGCCGAATTTGCCGCCAACACCGAACGCGACACCGGCCTCCTGGTGCCGCGTCCGTTCTGGGGCCTGTCGGGGCGCAACGTGCTTACCATCGGCTGGGCGGACGGGATCGGCCTGAACGAGATCGCCGCGATCGAGGCGGCGGGGATCGACCGCGTGGCCCTGGGCCGGCGGGTGCTGACGCTGTTCCTGAACCACGCGCTGCGCGACGGGTTCTTCCATGCCGACATGCATCAGGGAAACCTGAAGGTGGCGCCGGACGGCAGCCTTGTCGTCTATGACTTCGGGATCATGGGGCGGATCGACGAATACACCCGCCGCGTCTATGCCGAAATCCTGATGGGCTTCATCCACAAGGATTATCGCCGCGTCGCCGAGGTGCATTTCGAGGCGGGCTATGTGCCGGCCGACCGCGACATCGACGAATTTGCCCGCGCCCTTCGCGCCGTGGGGGAACCGATCTTCGGCATGGACGCCAGCCGCATCTCGATGGCGCGGCTGCTGGCCTATCTGTTCGAGGTCACCGAACGCTTCGGCATGGAAACCCGGACCGAGCTGATCCTGCTGCAGCGCACCATGGTCGTGGTCGAGGGCGTGGCCCGCAGCCTGGACCCGCATGTCAACATGTGGCAGGTGGCGCGGCCCGTGGTGGAAAGCTACATCCGGTCGCATGTCGGGCCGCAGGCCGTGGCGCGCGACCTGATGCGGACGCTGCGGGTTCTGGCGCGGTTCGGCCCGAAGCTGCCGGCGCTGACCGAGGCGGCGCTGATCCGGGCGGGCAATCCGGCCGTGCCGCCGCGCCCGGCGCGACGCCACCGCTTGTTCTGGCCGATCGCCGGCGCAACCGTCACCTTCGTGGCGGGACTGGCGGCCGGCCTGCTCATGTGATCAGCCCTGCGGGCTGCGCAGGGCCGTGATCGCCGTGGCCGGAACCTCGATCCCGCCGCGGAAGACCAGCACGATCGACCCGTCAACGCCCCGCGCCTCGGTCACCGGGCTGTAGTATTCGACGGGCGCCTCGGCCAGAACCTCGCCGCCGCGGCTGCTTTCCAGCGTGATCGTATAGCGGCCCTCGGGCAGCGGATCGCCCGCAGCATCCGCGCCAAGCCAGAGATAGGGTTCGGTCCCGACCGGAATTTCCTCGCGTGAGACGAGGCTGCCTTCGGCATCCCGCACCACCAGCACCGCCTGGTCGGCGGTGTCGGCCGGATTGGGCGCAAGTTCGACCGGCGTGCCGGAATACCAGACATCCGCCGCCGCCCGCGCCTCCTGCCCGACCCAGCCGGCAAGCTGGGCCATGCCCATCACCGCGAACTGCGCCGAAAGTGCCGCAAGCTGCTGGTTGGTCTGCACCTGCTGTTCGACACCCGAAAACGTGGCCAGCTGCACCGCGAATTCGGTCGATTCCATCGGATTGAGCGGATCCTGGTTCTGCAGCTGGGTGGTCAGCATCCGGAGAAACGTCTCGAAATCGGCACTGATCGCGCCGGAACCGGAGGCGGCGGCCGCGGCGCCGGACGCATATGAGGCTGAGGTGGTTCCGGATAGTTCCATTGCGTGATCCTGCCTGGTCAGATGCGAAGATAAAGGCCGTCGTGAACAATTGTCGGCCCTTGGCTGGCCACCGGCCAGGTTGCCTGCGGCGCATCAGCCGATGCGGGGCCCGGATCGGCCGGCCGGCCCTGCGGCGGGTCCTGACCGCCGGACCCCGACCAGCGACCGAAGCTGAGGTCGAGCCGCCCGAACCCTGCCTCGCGCAACGCATCGGCAAGCCGGTCGGCGTGGCGCCGCAAGAGATCAAGCGTTTCTGCGCGTTCGGCAAGGACGTTCAGCCTGGCCCTGTCGCCATCGGTCTGCAGGTCGATCTGCACAAGGCCCAGCTCTTCGGGCGCAAGACGCAGCGACGTGGTGCCGCCGCTGTCGGACGCCATCGCGACGGCGGCGGCCGCAACCTGCGAATGGGCGGGCGTGGGCGCGGCCAGCACCTGCGCCGGCGGAACGGCAGCCGTCGTTGCGCGCCCCGCATCGACCGAGGCGATCCCTGCCGCGGGCGTGGCCGCGGCGTCATTCTCCATGCCTGACAGCATGGCCTCGGCGCCCGGCATCTGACCCGGCGCCGTCTGATCCCGCGCCACGGCCTGACCGCCGGCCGGATCGGCAAGGTCGCCCGCCCCGCCGTCCACTCCGCCATCCGCCCCGCCGTCGCCCGCCAGGGCCGGCGGTTCGGGAAGTCGCTCGCTTCCCGCGCCGCCGCCAATGGCGGCCTCTGCCGCCCGGGCCTTGGCCGTGGAAACCGGCACGCCGGCTGCGGTATCACCCGCCTCAGCGCCGTCGACATCCGGCCGGGACGGGTGCCCGACCGCCGCCATGGTCCGGAACCGCCACTCGGCGCAGCTTGCCGTGGCACCCGCGCCGCCGTCGCCCTGATCCGTGGCATCCCCTTCGGCCACGACCGCTGCGGCATCGGGGCCGGCCAAAGGCGGCGGCGGCGGCATGGCAGCCACCGCCAGCGCCGCGGAACCGGCGGTTTCGGCGCGGTCATCCCGGTCCGCATCCCGGTCTGGCGGCGCCTCACCATCGTCAGACGCCCCCGCTGCCGCAGCACCGGCGGGGCCGACCACCGGCGCCCCGTCCGTCCCGGCGGAACCCGGCGATCCTGCATCGACGCAGGCCGCAAACCCGACGCCCGGCGCCGCAGGCCCGGCCGGCGCCATCGGGCCGGATGCGGCCGGTGCGCCGGTCAGGCCGGGGCGGGCGACAATCTGTGAAACGGGCATCGGCTGCGCTCTCTCGCTTCGGCGCCCCTCTTCTGCCCCGGAACGCCTTACCGATTCTTTACCCTGCGCCGCCAGAGTGCCGAAAATCAGACCGATCGCAGGAGGCGGACATGGAGATCACCGGACCGGCCCGGGGCGCGGCGCCAGCCCCGGCCGCGCAGGACGCGTTGCTGTGGCGGAAGGCAGGGGAACTGGAAGCCACCTTCCTGGCCGAACTGCTTGGCCAGGCCGGTCTTGGCGATACCGGCGGCGCCTTCTCCGGCGGGGCGGGCGAGGAGCAGTTCGCATCGTTCCTTCGGGCCGAACAGGCCAGGCTGATCGTCGAACGCGGGGGAATAGGCCTTGCCGAGACACTGTTCCGCTCGCTGCAGCAAGGAGGCGGGTCCGGTGCTTGACCAGTTCCTTGACGACACGCGCGCGGCACTTCTTGCCGGCGATTTCGCCGGGCTGGAGGCGTTGCTGCAGGCGGCCCCGCCGGCATCCGCGGCGATGGCCGGGCCGGACGCTGCCCGCCTGCGAGTGAAGGCCGCGCACAATGCCCGGCTGATCGAGGCGGCGCTGCGCGGCCTGCGCTCGGCCCGCGGCCTGCCCGGGCATGGCGCGCGACCGGCGCTGTTCTCGACCTATGACGCGCAGGGCCAGCGCGGCCTGATCGGCGCCATGTCCGCCGACCGCGGCCGCCGCTTCTGAATGCGGATTGAATCAAGTCCGACGCAAATCCGCGAAGGAAACCTTCCGCCGATTCAGCAAATGGTAAGGCCCCCGGCGGGAAGGTGACCTTGCGTTCCATGCCGGAACAGGCGCCCCGGACCTTCCGGACGGGGCACGGGTCAGAAGACCGTCACCGCCGCCAGCCGCGGCAACAAACCACCCGTCGCAAAGCGGCGGGGACGAAAGGAACTGACTATGTCTTCGATCCTGACCAATACCAGCGCCATGGTCGCCCTGCAGACGATGAAGGGCATCAACAGCCAGATGAACCGCGTCCAGTCGGAAATCTCGACCGGCAAGGCCGTCGGCTCGGCCAAGGACAATGCCGCCGTCTGGGCCATCTCGAAGGTGATGGAATCCGACGTGCAGGGCTTCAAGGGCATCTCCGACAGCCTCTCGCTCGGCTCGTCGACCATCAGCGTGGCCCGCCAGGCGGCCGAAACGGTCACCGACCTGCTGACCGAGATGAAGGAAAAGATCGTCGCCGCCCAGGAGGACAACGTCGACCGGGTCAAGATCCAGTCGGACATCGAGAAGCTGGTCGAACAGGTGGCCTCGGTCGTCGGTGCGGCGCAGTTCAACGGGCTGAACCTTGTCGACGGGTCGCAGACCTCGGTCGACATCCTTGCCTCGCTTGACCGCAGCGGCACCGGCGTCGTCGCCTCGTCGATCACCGTCGACGGGCAGAACCTCTCGACCGGCGGCTATGTGACCAACGATGTCTTCACCGCATCGACCGGCGGCACGATCTCGACCGACGCCGACACGTTCGTGCTGACGCTCGACCAGGGCGGCGGCACCGACGACATCACCATCGCCGATGGCACCAACGCCTGGGCCGCCGGCGACCGGATTTCGATCCGCATCGGCGAGCGTGAGGCATCCTATACGGTCACGCAGAACGATGTGGATGCCGGCAATGCCTCGCTCGCCTCGACGGTGCCCGACATGATCGCCGTCGGGCTGAAGAACGCGGTCGACGCCCTCGGGATCGACGGGCTGACCGTCAACTACGACAGCGGCAGCCCGGGCGCGATTTCCTTCGTGAACGATGGAACGGTCGACCTGTCGGTGTCCGGCCAGTACCGCAATGCCGGTTCCGGCGGGCTGGGGGCGCTCTCGTCGATCGACGTCTCGACGGCGGGTGCGGCGGAGCTGGCGCTGGGCAGCATCGAAACCATGCTGCAGACGGCGGTCGACGCCGCGGCCGAGTTTGGTTCGGCTGAACGGCGGATCGACATCCAGTCCGAGTTCGTCGGCAAGCTGACCGACGCGCTGACCGCCGGGATCGGCACGCTGGTCGACACCGACATGGAGGAAGCCTCGGCCCGGCTGCAGGCGCTGCAGGTGCAGCAGCAGCTTGGCATCCAGGCGCTGACCATCGCCAACCAGCAGCCGCAGAACCTGCTGTCGCTCTTCCGGTAAGGCGAATGACGCCGCGGCCTTCGGGCCCCGGCACCACCCCTGACCGTCATCAGCACCGGATTTCCCCCAATGAGCGCCGCACCCCATTCCGCCTATGCCCGACCCGCCGCCCCGATGCGCACAGCGCGCGATGCCGAATATGAGGTGATCGCCCGCGTGACCGGACGGCTGAACGCCGCCACTGCGCGCCGCGCACAGGACTTTCCCGGCCTCGTTGCCGCGCTTGCGGAAAACGAACGGCTCTGGTCCACCCTTGCCGCCGATGTCGCCGCGCCGGGCAACGGTCTGCCGGCCCAGCTCAGGGCGCGGCTCATCTACCTTTTCCGCTTCACCGCCGAACACAGCCGCAAGGTCCGCTCCGGCGCCGCCGGCGCCGAAGTGCTGGTCGAGATCAACACCGCCGTCCTGCGCGGGCTGCGCGGCGAAGGATCACCGGCATGAGCGGGCTGGTCCTGAAGCTTGGCCCGCACGAGCGAGTGCTGATCAACGGCGCGGTGATCGAGAACGGCGAGCGGCGTTCGAAGCTCGCGATCATGACCCCGAACGCCAGCATCCTTCGCCTGCGTGACGCCATCCACCCCGAAGAGGCGAACACGCCGGTCCGCCGCGTCTGCTATCTGGCGCAGCTCGTGCTGTCCGGCGATGCCGAGGCCGGCACGTCCCGCCAGCAGCTTCTGCGCGGCATCGAACAGCTGAGTCAGGTCCTGCGCGATGCCGACAGCCGCCAGCTGCTGGCCCAGGCAAGCCAGGCCGTCCTTGCCGACCAGCATTACCAGGCGCTGAAGAACCTGCGCGCGCTGCTGCCCCGGGAGGAGCGGCTTTTCGCCGCCGGCCGGGCGTGACCTTCCAGCCGGTGCTTCCCCTTGGCGGCTATGCCGGGTGGACCTTCCTCAAGCGGACCCTCGCCACGCAGCAGGAAACGCTGCAGGCCGCGCCAGCGGCCCGGCGGGACGAGGCCTATTTCCGCGACAGGATCGCCTCGGTCGACAGCGCCGCCGAACTTGTCGCCGACCAAAGGCTTCTGACCATCGCCGCCACCGCCTACGGGCTTGAGGAAGACGCCGGCTATCGCGCCTTCCTGGAGAAGATCCTCGCCGGCGGAACATTGGACGATGACGCGCTGGCCAACCGGCTTGCCGACAGCCGCTATGCCCAGTTCGCCGCCGCCTTCGGTTTCGGCGACCTTCCCGTGCCGCGGACGGGCCTGTCCGGCTTCGCCGACGAGGTTCTTGCCCGCTATCGCCAGCAAAGGTTCGAGGCGGCGGTCGGAGAGCAGAACCAGTCCTACCGGCTTGCCTTGAACGCCGAACATGCGCTGGCCGCGATTGCCGGCGGATCGGGCAGCGAGGATACCAAGTGGTATCGCATCCTGGGCAACGCGCCGCTGCGCGAGGTGGTCCAGACCGCGCTGGGCCTGCCCGGCAGCTTTGCCGGGATCGACATCGACCAGCAGCTTGCCGTGGTCAAGACGCGTGCGCAGAGCCTGTTTGGCGACGAAACCGCAAGCCAGTTCGCCCGCCCCGCGGCGATGGAGCGGCTGATCCGGACCTACATCCTGCGCGACGAGATTGCCGGCGCCGCCGCACCGCCAAGCCCGGCGGCCATCGCCCTGCAGCTCCTGGGCGGCTGATCCGAAGGGGCGGGCCCGCCCCCTCCCCTTCCCCGTTCCCCGTCCCTTTCCACGTCGCCGTTCACGGGCCCAAGCAGGCCTTCAGGCGGGCAAAGCTCGCCTCCGGCCCGCCCGCCGGCGCGTCCTCGGCAAGAAAGCCGTCAAGCTGGGGGAACAGCCGGATCGCCCGGTCGGTCTGGGCATCGCTGCCCGGGACGTAAAGCCCCGCCTGGATCATCATCTCGGCCCAGTCCCAGGCGCCAAGCACCCGCCGCGCATCGGCGATCAGCGCGTTCTCGGGCGCCGACGCGGCATCGGGCAGGCTGCGCGACACCGAACGCAACAGGTCAATCGCCGGATAGCGCCCGCGTTCGGCAATCTTCCGGTCAAGGATGACATGCCCGTCCAGCGTGCCGCGGATGATGTCGGCGACCGGTTCATCCATGTCCGATCCCGCGACCAGCACCGAGAAGACGGCGGTGATGTCGCCCGCGCCCTCGGCTCCGGGACCGGCGCGTTCGGCAAGCGACATGATCGCATGCGCCGTTGACGGGGGATAGCCGCGCAGCGCCGCCCCTTCGCCCGAGGCGATGGCCACCTCGCGATGCGCCTCGGCAAAGCGGGTGACGGAATCGATCAGCAGCAGCACATGCAGGCCCTGGTCGCGAAAATGCTCGGCCACCGCCATGGCGGACAGCGCGGCGCGGCGGCGCATCAGCGGCGACTGGTCGGAGGTGGCGGTCACCACCACCGACCGCGCCAGCCCGGCCGGGCCAAGAACCCGCTCGGTGAAATCGCGCAGCTCGCGCCCGCGTTCGCCGACCAGCGCAATCACCGCCACATCCGCGGCCACGCCCCGCGCGAACCGCGCCAGAAGCGACGACTTGCCGACGCCCGAACCGGCGAAAAGCCCGATGCGCTGCCCCCTGACCAACGGCAACAGCGTGTCGAACACCGCGATCCCGGTCGAAAGCCGCGCCCCCAGCCCGCGGCGGCGGGCCGGCGGCGGCGGGGCCGCATTGGTGGCCCGGAAACCCGGGCCGGGCAGCAGCGGGCGGCCATCCAGCGGCCGGCCGAGAGGGTCGACCACGCGGCCAAGCCAGCCTTGACCCGGCGCAAGGACTGGCGGGCCGACAAGCTCGACCACGGCGCCGATCCGAAGCCCCTCAGGGTCACCCTCGGGCAGGACCAGCACCCCCTGCGGCGAAAGACGGATAACCTCGCCGCCAAGGGTGCCGGCGCCGGAATCGGCAAGCACCCGGTCCCCCAGCGCCGCCGCCGCAAGCCCGCTGACAACGAAGGTGCCACGCCCGCTCTCGGCCACCCTGCCGACACTTCGGAACGGCTCTATCCTTGCGATTTCGGCGTGAAGTCCCGCGAAAGTGCCCGGCATCAGATTCCCTCTTTGTTCGCAGATTACCCTTTCTAAAGGAATCAGCCTTAAGCCGGGGTGAACCGGATCGAGGGAGAAGCCCCGATGTTTGAGAAACTGGAAATCACCCGTATGGCGCAGGCGCTTGCCGCCCATGCCGGCACCCGGATGGGGGTGATCGCGCGGAATGTCGCGAACGCCGACACGCCCGGATACAAGGCGCAGGACACCGGCGATTTCGCCTCGGTCTACCGGGCCGACGGCATCGGCCTGAAGGCGCCGCGACCGGGCCATCTGCGCGACGGGGCCAATCCCGCCGCGGCGCCCGTCTTCGCCTCCGGCGGCGCCGAGGCACCCAACGGCAATTCGGTGTCGCTGGAAATGGAGATGGTGAAATCGGCCGAGGCCCGGCAGGAGCATGAGATGGCCCTGGCGGTCTACCGCGCCACCTCGGACGTGATCCGCAGTTCCCTGGGACGCAGGGCCTAGCGCGCCATGAACGATCTTTCCACATCGCTTGCGGTTGCCGCCGCCGGGATGGAGGCACAGGCGAACCGCCTGCGCCACGTCTCGGAAAACATCGCCAACGCCGACACGCCGGGGTATCGCCGCAAGACCGTGGCCTTCGAAACCACGCCGGACGGCGGGCTGGTCAGGGCCGGGCCGGTGCGGCTTGACCGGTCCGAACTGCCACGGATCCACGATCCCGGCCATCCGCTTGCCGATGCCGCCGGCTACCGCGACGGATCAAACGTCAACCTCGTCCTGGAAATCGCCGACGCGCGTGAGGCGCAGCGCAGCTACGAGGCCAACCTGAAACTCTTCGATCAGGCCCGCCAGATGACGCAAAGCCTGTTCGATCTGCTGCGGCGATAGGAAACTGCGATGAATGTAACGGAATCCCTTGCCGCCCGCACCTATGCGCAGGCCAGAACGGCGGCGGCGCCCACGCCCGGCGAAGGCGAAGGCATCGGCCTTGGCAAGCTGGCCGAAGACTTCGCCGCCACGCTGCAACGGCACGAAGACACCGCCCGCGCCGCGATGACGGGCGGCGCCGACCCGCACGCGCTGGTCGAGGCGCTGGCCTCGTCGCAACTGGCCGTCGAAACCGTCGCCACGATCCGCGACCGGGTGGTCGAGGCCTATCAGGAAATCCTGAGGATGCCGGTATGACCGAGGCCGCGCTGCAGGATGTGCTGCGTCAGGGGCTCTGGGTCGCGGTCACCATGTCGGCCCCGGTCCTTGGCGTTGCGCTGGTCACCGGCGTGGCCATCGGGCTTCTGCAGGCGCTGACCTCGGTTCAGGAGATGACGCTGACCTTCGTGCCCAAGGTCGCCGCGATGATCGCGGTCTTCTGGGTGTCGATGGATTTCATGACCGGCACGCTTGCCGGCTTCTTCCGGGATCGGCTGATCCCGCTGATCGCAGGAGGCTGAGGATGGACAGCGCCGGTTACGTCGCCCTCGGGCGGCATTCGGGCCTGATGCGGGAAATGCAGGTCGTCGCCAACAACATCGCCAACATGTCGACCACCGGCTTCCGGCGCGAGGGGCTGGCGTTTGCCGAACATGTGGCCCGGCTGGAGGGTGAGGCCTCGCTGTCGATGGCCCATGCCACCGCCCGCGTGGTCGACCTGTCGCAGGCCGGCGTCGTGCCGACCGGCGGGACGTTCGATTTCGCCATCGAGGGCGAGGGGTTCTTTCTGGTGGAAACGCCCGACGGCAACCGGCTGACCCGCGCCGGCAGCTTCACCCCGAATGCGGCGGGCGAGCTGGTCACGGCCGAAGGCTTCCGCCTGCTTGACGCCGGCGGAGCGCCGGTCTTCGTCCCGCCCGGCGCTTCCGTCGCCCTGGGCGAGGATGGAACGCTGGCCGCAGACGGCGCGGCGATCGCCCAGATCGGCCTCTGGCGTCCGGTCGACCCGCTGGCACTGCGCCATCAGTCCGGCACGCTCTTTGACGGGGGTGAGGTGGAGCCGGCCGAGGGCGGCCGCCTGATGCAGGGCCATCTTGAGGAAAGCAACGTCAACCCCGTTTCCGAAGTCGCCCGGATGATCGAGGTGCAGCGCGCCTATGAGATGGGGCAGAAGTTCCTTGAGGCCGAGGATGCCCGCGCCCGCGCGGTGATCCAGGTCCTGGGGCGCTGATCATGAAGGCGCTTCACATTGCGGCCACGGGCATGGCGGCCCAGCAGATGAAGGTCGATGTCGTTTCCAACAACCTCGCCAACATGTCGACCACCGGCTACAACGCCCGCCGCGCCGATTTCGCCGACCTGCACTATCAGCAGATCGCCCGGCCCGGCACCGTCACGGCAAGCGACGGCACCGTCCTGCCGACCGGGGTGCAGATCGGCCTTGGCGTCCGGCCGTCCTCGGTCTCTGTCGTCCTTGCGCAGGGCGCGCTCAGCCAGACCAGTGGCGATCTCGATCTTGCGATCGAGGGGAACGGCTATCTTGAGGTCACGCTGCCCTCGGGCACCGCGGCCTTCACGCGCGACGGCGGGCTGAAACGGTCGGCCGAGGGCCTGATCGTGACGGCCGACGGCTATCCGGTCGCGCCCGGCATCACCATCCCCGACGACGCCCGATCCATCGCCATCAACGCCGATGGCGAGGTCTGGGGCTATTTCGACAACCAGGTGGAGCCTGAACTTCTGGGCCAGTTCACCCTGGTCGATTTCCCGAACGACAAGGGGCTTGAGGCGATCGGCTCGAACCTCTTCACCGAAACCGCCGCCTCGGGCGCTCCGGACGCCGGCCTTCCCGGCGTCGACGGCCGCGGCGTCCTGCGCCAGGGCTATCTTGAGGACAGTTCGGTCGATCCGGTCCGCGAGGTGACCGAACTGATCAAGGCCCAGCGCGGATACGAGCTGAACGCGAAGGTCATCACCGCCGCCGACCAGATGCTGGCCGCAACCACGCAGGTGCGCTGATGTGGCGCATTCTGGCGATGCTGCTGGTTCCGGGGGTTGCGGCGGCCGAAAGCCTGGTTGCCGCCCGCACCCTGCCGGCCCGGACGGTGATCGAAGCCGACGATCTTGTGCTGGTCGACGCCGATATCCCCGGCGCCCTGGCCGAGACCGGGCCCGCCCTCGGGCTTGAAACCCGGGTGGCGATCTATGCCGGCCGGCCCGTCCGCATGGCAGACATCGGCCCCCCCGCACTTGTCGAACGCAATGCCGCCGTGACCCTGGTCTACCTTGCCGGCGCCCTGTCGATCCGAGCCGAGGGCCGCGCGCTGGGCCGGGCCGGCGCGGGCGAACCGGTACGCGCGATGAACCTTGCCTCCAAAACCACCGTCACGGGCCTTGTCGCCCCCGACGGCACGATCCTTGTGGGAGAAACCCGTTGAAACGCATGGCCCTGCTGTTGCCGGTGCTTGCCGCCGCCTGCACCGACCTTGATACCGTGGGCCGCGCGCCGGAATTCTCCGCCCTTGAAGGGGGAAACCAGCAATATGCCCTCTACTCGGCCAGTTTTCCCGAAACCGCCGATCCGGGTCTGGCCTCCGATGCGGCCTCGCTCTGGACCGGGGGAACGGAATCGCTTCTCGGCGACCGGCGCGCCGCCGGCCGGGGCGACATCCTGACCGTCGTGATCGAGATCGACGACAGCGCCAAGATCGCCAACTCGTCCGGACGCAGCCGCAGCGGCGCCCAGGCTTCGGGCATCCCCTCGCTTTTCGGCATTCCCCAGCGCATCGACCCGTCGCTTCCCGAGGGCGCGACAATGGCCGATGCGGTCGAAACGAATTCGTCCTCGACCTTCGCCGGCACCGGCAGCGTCACCCGGTCGGAGAAGCTTACCCTGCGCGTCGCCGCGACCGTGGTCGAGGAACTGCCGAACGGCGTCCTGCGGATCGAGGGCCAGCAGGAGGTGCGGGTGAACTACGAACTGCGCGAGCTGATCGTCACCGGCTTCGTCCGGCCGAACGATATCTCGCGCCAGAATGAAATCACCTACGACAAGATCGCGGGCGCCAGAATCGCCTACGGCGGACGTGGCCAGATCTCGGATTTCCAGCAGCCGACCTACGGCCAGCAGATCACCGACATCGTCCTTCCGTACTGACCGCCATGCGCAAGATCATTCCCCTTCTATTGGCCCTGCTGGCGCTGGCGGCCGGAAGCGCCGCGGGCGTGTTCCTGCGCCCCCCCGAATCCGCCGAGGCCCCGGATGCCGAGGCCGAGGCGCCGGACGCCGGCGCGGAAGCCCCGCGCGACTATCTGAAGCTGAACAACCAGTTCATCGTGCCGGTGGTCGAGGATGGTCGGGTCGCGGCGCTGGTGGTTCTTGCGCTCGGGCTGGAGATCGAGGCCGGCCAGTCAGAGACGGTCTTCGCCCGCGAACCCAAGCTTCAGGACACCTTCCTGCAGGTTCTGTTCGACCATGCCAATGCGGGCGGCTTCCGCGGCTCCTTCACCGATGCCGGGAACCTTGTCTTCCTGCGCAAGGCATTGCTGGAACAGGCGATAGCCGTGCTTGGCCCGGTCGTCAGCGACGTGCTGATCACCGAAATCGCCCGCCAGGACGGCTGAGCGCGGCCGGGCCCCGACCTCTCGGCTGCCTCTCGCCCCCCCCCGGTCATCCGCTGCCGCGCGGCCGTCCGGCCAGCCTTTCGATCGCCCGCGTCCGGCCAAGCGCCAGGCGGGTGCGGTCGGCCTGGGCCAGCCATTCCGCCTGCCGCTGCGCCAGTTCGACATTCAGCACCGCCTTGCGCGCGCCGGCCCAGGTCTCATAGGCGAAGGCCACCCCGGCCTCGGCGGCATCGCGGGGCGGTTCGGTCGGCCGGGCGGCATCAAGCGTCGCGATCTGGGCGCGGACCGCCTCGCGCGCGGCGGCGGCGCGGCGCATCTCGGCACTGCTGGCCTCAAGCACAAGCCGCGCCATTTCGGCCAGGCGTCGAAGGCGATCGTCCGGCTTCATTTCAGGACGCTCCGCCCGGCGCGGCGGCGCATCGCATCGGCGAAGCGGATCGCCGCGGCGACGGCCGCATAATGCTCGGGCCGGATCTCGTCACCGATCTCCAGCGCGGCATGCAGCATCCGGGCGACCGGCGGATCGCGCCGCAGGGGAACCCCATGCTCCTGCGCAAGGCTGCGGATACGCAGCGCCACCTCGTCGACCCCCTTGGCAACACAGACCGGCGCCCGGCCGCGCCGGCGATCCCATTTCAGGGCCACGGCGAAATGCGTGGGATTGACGATCACCACATCCGCCCGGGGAACCTCGACCAGCATCTTGCGCATCGCAATTTCCTGCGCCCGGCGGCGGCGGTCTGCCTTGAGATGGGGATCGCCCTCGCTTTCCTTCATCTCGTCGGTCATTTCCTTGCGCGTCATCCGGTGGCGCCGCCGATACTCGACCCGCTGCCAGAGCAGGTCGGCAAGCCCGAAAGCCAGCGACAGGGCCAGGAACAGCAGCAGAAGCCCGAAACCGCGCGCGATCATCAGCCGGGCGACCTGCCCGCCTTCGAGCGCGGCGGCAAGGAAAATGTCCTCTGCCGTGGCGCGTAGGTAAAGCGCCAGCACGGCGCCGACCGCCAGCATCTTCAGCGTCCGGCGCAGGAAATCCACCAGGCCCGCCCGTCCGAACTTCTGCCGCGCATTGGCAAGGATCGACACCCGCGACGCCCGGAAGCCAAGCTTCTTCGGCGCAAGGACCAGCCCGCGCGACAGGATCAGCCAGCCGGTCACCGCAACCGCCGGCCCGGCGAGCAGCAGCAGCGCCGGCCCGGCCATCGCAAGCGCCAGCGGGAAAGCGGTTGCGCCGCCCCGGCCCGCCTGCCCGGCGGCGGGCCAGGCCGCGCCGGAGAGGAAAAGCATCCCCGCAGTCCCCGCGCGCCCGACCACCCAGGCCCCCAGCGCGGCACCGGCGAGCAGCAGTCCCGCTTGCCCGGCCGCCGCCTGCATGTCTTCGGACCGCAGCACATCGCCATCGGCCCGCGCCTGGTCAAGCCGGCGCTGCGACGGTTCGAACTCCTTCTCGCCCTCGTCCGCGTCGCCGCCGGCCATCAGGGAACCCCGAACGGTGCCGCCAGCGCGGCATCCATCGCCCGCTGCCAGACCTCAACCACGAAGGGCGCGGCCAGCGCCAGCAGTGCAAGCCCGCCCAGCGTCAGCGCAGGCGCGCCGATGAAGGACACCATCAGGGCCGGCATCGCCCGGTTGATCGCGCCGAGCGCAAGGTTGTAGAGCAGCGCCGCCAGCACGAAGGGCGCGGCCAGCGAAAAGGCCAGGCCGAAGGCATGGGCGGTGCGCGCAAGGCCCCAGTCCGCCAGCGCGCCGGGATCGGGCGCGTGCCCCGCCGGGACGATGGCATAGGACAGGATCAGCATTTCCGCAGCGCGGTGCAGCCCGCCGGTGATCACGAAAGCGGCAAGCGCGGCAAGCGTCAGCACGTTTGCCACCACCGGCTGCGGCTCGGGCCCGGCGCCGCCGAACATCTGCGCCAGCGAAATCGACTGCGCCGCGATCGTGCCGGCGGTCTGCAGCCCAAGGACCAGCAGCCTGAGACCGGCCCCCAGCGCCAGCCCGGTCACCGCCTCGGCCGCGGCGGCAGGAACCGAGAATGCGGCCGGCTGCGCCGCCGGGAAGATCACCAGTGTCAGCGCCACCGCAAGCGCAAGCTTCACGCGTTGCGGCACCGCGGTTTCACCGAAGGCGGGCAGCAGCGCCACCGCCGCACCGACCCGCAGGAAAACCAGCCCCGCCTGCCATATCGCATCCTCGGCCTCTCCCGACAGCAAGGCCAGCCCGGCGACCAGATCGTTCATGCCGCCACCTGCCCCAGAAGCGCCGGCCGGGCCTCGACGCCGATCTCCTCATAGGCGAGGACGGGCGTCTGCAGCCCGCGCGCCTGCACCACCGTCCGCAGGAACCGGCGGCGGGCGGCCGAGGTGACCAGCGCAGCCGCCGTGCCGGATTCCGCCGCCTGCGCCAGCCGCTCGGCGATGCCGTTTGCCAGCCTCGCGAACATTTCCGGCGGCAGCGCGACGTCGCGCGGACCGCGGTCGCCGTCCGCCTGATGGGCCTGAAAGGCGCGCTCCCATTCCGGGGCAAGCTGGACCAGCGGGATGGTTCCGTCCGGCCTGCGATGCTCTGCCACGATCTGGAACCCCAGCCGCTGGCGGACATGCTCGGCCACCGTCTCGGGGCCGCCCGACCCCCGCGCCTCGGCCACGGCCTCAAGGATCAGCGGCAGGTTCCGGATCGAGACCCGCTCATCAAGCAGCAGCCGCAGCACCGCATGAAGCAGGTCGGTCGGCACCTTTTCGGGGATCAGATCGTCGATCAGCCGGCGGTTCGCCTCGGCCCGGGCCGGGTCGGAGACCGCCACGAATTCATCAAGCAGCCGGCGCAAGCCCCGCAGGCTCAGCAGCTGGGCCAGCACCGCCTTCAGCACCTCAAGCAGATGCGTCGCAAGAACCTCGGCCGGCGAAACCACCGTCAGCCCGGCAAGGACGGCGTCTTCCTGCAGGTCGGGACGAATCCAGCGGGCGGGGGCGCCATAGACCGGCTCTTTCACATCCTCGCCCGGCGGCGCGGTCACCCCGTCGGCCATGAGGACCAGCGCCCGGTCCGGCATCAGCCGGTTCGCCACCCGTTCGACCCCCTGGATGCGGATGCGGTAGTTTCCGGGCGCAAGCGCCGCCTCGTCGGTCAGCCGCATCTCCGGCAGGATCAGGCCGTAGGTCGCGGCCACATGGTTGCGCATGTTGGCGATGCGGGCGTCAAGGCCGGTGGCGGGATCAAGCGCCATGCCGACCAGGTCCGGCGCGAACTCGATATGGATCTCGTCGAAGTCGAGGACATCGCCGATCTGCCGCCGCAACGGCATCGGCGGCGGCGCCGTTTCCGCCGGACCGGCCGGTAGCTGCCGTGACCCGCGCCACGCCCAGACGCCCAGCGCGGTCGCCGCGGTCACGAACGGCAGGAACGGCATCCCCGGCACCAGTGCGAAAAGGGCCATCAGCGCCGACACCGTGGCCAGCGCCGCCGGATAGCGGCCGAGTTGCGCGAAGAACGACACATCCGCCGCGCCCTTCGTCCCGCCGCGCGCCAGCAGAAGCGCCGCCGCGACCGAGATGACGACCGCCGGTATCTGGCTGACCAGCCCGTCGCCGACCGTCAGGATCGAATAGGTCTCGAACGCGCGCGCGGCGGGCATGTCGTGCAGGACGATGCCGACCACCAGCCCGACCACCAGGTTCAGCGCCGTGATCAAGAGCCCGGCCACCGCGTCGCCCTTGACGAACTTCGACGCCCCGTCGAGCGAGCCGAAGAACGTGGTTTCCGCCAGTTCGGTCTCGCGCCGGTGCTTCGCCTCGTCATGGGTGATCGCCCCGGCCGACAGGTCGGCGTCGATCGCCAGTTGCCGCCCCGGCATCCCGTCCAGCGCGAACCGCGCGCCGACCTCGGCCATGCGGCCCGCGCCCTTGGTGATGACGATGAAGTTGACGATCAGCAGGACGACGAAGATCACCAGCCCGAGGACCAGGTTGCCGCCCATGACGAATTCGGCAAACCCCTCGATCACATGGCCCGCCGCCTGCGTTCCGGTATGGCCCTGGCCGATGATCAGCTTCGTCGATGAGACATTGAGCGCGAGCCGCAGGAGCAGGCTGGCCAGCAGGATCGTCGGGAAGGCCGAGAAATCGAGCGGACGTTCGATGAACAGGGTCACCGTCAGCATCAGGATCGCCAGCGCGAACGATAGGGCAAGCCCGACGTCGACCACCGCCGCGGGAACCGGCAGGATCATGATGCCGATCACCGCCATCAGCGCCAGCGCCAGGAGGACGGTCGGCCGCATCAGCGCGGCGGGCGAAAATCCGGCGGGCATGTCACGACCCCCCGATCAGCGGCCGCGCCGCAGCGGGCAGTGGCACAAGCGAACCCGGGCTGGCCGCCATGCCCGCCTGCAACAGCGGATAGGGGTTGAAGGGCCGTTCCACGCCCGCGGGCACGCTGCCGCCTGCGGCCGCGTCGCTGTCGTCCAGGGCTGCATAAATCGTCTCGAACCTTGCCCGATAGCGCGCTGCATGTTCGGGCGTCATCGAATGGTAGGCCGCGGCGGCAGCGATCCAGTCGCCGGTCTGCCGGTGATGGCCCGCCAGCAGCCGGGCGGCATGGGCCGCATTCGCCTGCGGGTCCAGCATGTCAGCGGCCGATCCGAACGCATCGCCATGCCAGCGCCAGTTCAGCTGGAAGCAGCCAAGGTCGATGTTGGTCACCCCGGCCCGGACCGCCGCTTCGACATGGTCCAGCGCGGCCTCGGCCGTAGCGAACCAGCGGCCTTTGCCCCCTTCGTTCACCGCCCATGCCCAGGGATGCAGAAGCCCGTCATCGCCCTGGCGCCCCGTCTCGGTCAGCATGATGGCCGTCAGCACCCGCAGCGGCACGCCCGATTCACGCGCGACTTCCGCCGCCGCCGTCTCGCACAGCGCGGAGGGCGACGGCGCGCTCCGGGCCAGGGTCCGGTCCGCCGGCAGCGCCGCCAGAACGGCCATGATCACGGGAAGGCGGGGGGCAAGCCTGTTCATTCTGAACCTGTCCGTCATGTTCGGGGGGTGTTCCGGCGGATGCGCCGGCATGGGCCGGGCGGGATCAGGGCGGGCCGGTCGTCCCAAGGCTGCCAAGCAGGTCCGCGACCGCCCGCCGCGCCGTTTCGGCATCCTCAGCAAGCGACGCCGCCGCGGCGAGCGAGCCGTCGCGGGCTTGCGCCAGAGGCTCCGCCGCTCGCTCGCCCGCCGGGGCGGCCGTCGGCCCCGGTGACGGCGCCGCCGGCTGGTCCTGCGGAATCTCCGGGGACCCGGGGACGGCCGCGCCTGCCGGGTCTGCTGGCGCAGCGGCATGATCCGCGCCCCCCGGAACGGCGACAAGTCCGGCCAGCTCGCGCCAGCGCGGATCGTCCGATCCCGCCACATGCGGCCAGTCCGACGCCCAGATCGCCGCCCTTTCGCGCGCCGCCGGGTTTCCCGCACGCGCGAAGGCGGCGGCGGCGCCCGCCGGATCGCCAAGCTGAAGCAAGGCCTCGGCGCGGATGCGTTCCGCGTCAGACCCTTCCAGCGCCGCAATCTGGCCCAGCGCACCGCGGGCATCGCGCAGCGCCAGCAGCGCCTGCGCGGCAAGCAGGCGGTGGCCATCGTCGACGCCTGCATCGGCCGCGGTGGCCGGAACGGTGCGGGCCGCGCCAAGCCAGGCCAGCGCGGCATCGGCGAAGCCCAGCGCTTCGAGACGGCGCGCAACCGCCAGCGCGGTATCCGGCGCAACCGGCGGCAGGGGCGCCGAGCTTACCGCCATTGCAAGGAACAGCCCGTCCGGCGCACCTGCAGCGGCGCGCGACCAGAGGTCGGCCATCGTCGCCGGTGAAGCGCCGGGCAGGGCAAAGGCCGCGTCGAAATCACCCTCGATCGCCGCCGCAAGGACCGCGGCGCGCGCCAGGGCCGGCGCATCCGCTGTGCCCTGCGCCTGGTCCAGATGGGCGCGCAACGATGCGGCCGCACCTTCCGGCAGAGGGGTTCCCCCGGCAAAGGCGGCCTCGGCCAGCACGGCAAGCGCCAGCGCCGCGTCGCTGCCGCCCTCGCGCCACAGCGCGGCGGCGACCGCCGCACCGGCGCCGGGATCGCCGGTCGCCACCAGGAAACGCGCATCCATCAGCCGGATGCCCGCGTCTGCCCCGCCCGGCGCGCGCAGTGCCGCATCGCGGATGCGCCGCGCGGCATCCGCTGCGCCTGCGCCCAGAAACAGCGTCACAAGCGGCGGGCCGAAGTGCCGGCGCAGATGCGCGGGCAGGGCCGAAAAGCCGCGCGCCACCGCATCCCGGTTCAGGGACAGGATGGCCGATTGCGGCGCATCGCCCGATGCGGCCAGCACCAGCGCCGACCACAGCGCGGCCGCGGTATCGCATGCAGCCATCCCGGCAAAGACCGCCGCGCCGCCCGGCCCAAGGTCGGTGACATCCGCCATGGCGCGCAACAGCGCCGTCTCCGCATCCGTATCTGGCGGCAGAAGCGACAGCAGCATCCGCGCCTCGGCCCCGAAGCCGAGGGCAAGGTGGAACCGGGCGGCGGCTAGAACGGCCTCCCGGTCGGGCGTGTCGAACTCGCCCAGCAGCTGCCCGCGCGCCGGGCCGATCAGGCCGGCGACCGGCCCCTCGGGCAACCAGCCGGCAACATCCACCCGGTCATCGGCAATGCAGGGGGCGCCGTCGGCGGTCAGGTTCGGGCCGGGATCGCGCACCGTGCCGGCGGCAATGCCGGGCAGTTCGCCCAGGCCGACGCGAATGCCGGGCGCATCCCCCTTCGGCCCGTCCGTGGCAGTGCTCGGCAGGCGCCCCTCGGCAATGCCGACGATGCCGGCGGCGGCCCCCCGGCTGATCTGCGCCAGAAGCGCCGCGCGCAGCGGGCCAAGCCGGGCGTCCGTCATGCCGACCCCCGGACGCGGATCGCCCGCCGCCACGTCGCCGCGGCGAGCGATCCAGTCCAGCACCGGCGCGGCCGGCGCAACCGGCGGCCGCAGCGGCGGACCGGGATCCAGCGGCAGTTCGAAGGCGGTGCCGGGCGGCGGCGGGCCGGGCCGGATGTCGATCACCACCAGACCCGCGCGCGCATCGAATGCGATCGCGTGGCAGGCGCAGGGAACCGACAGGAACAGCCGCCCGCTGGCGGGATCACGCCACAGCGCCGAAATCCTTGCGCGCGGGATGCGGGAAAACGCATCGGTCAGGTCATAGCCGGTGACCGCGGGGCCAAGTTCAAGGGCATAGCCGCCGTCGATCCGCCCAAGCTGCCATGCGCCCGGAAGGGCCGCGCTGACAACCAGCCGCGTGAAGGCCGGATGCTCGCCCCCGCGGACCACGGCAATTTCCGCCGCCGCCGGACCGGCCAGCAGGGCGATGAGGAGCGCGAGGAACGGTTTCATGCGGCCTCCTGCTTCAGGGCGCGCATCGCGTCTTCCAGATCGGCGAAGGGCGGGCGCAGGTGGTGCGGCGTGTTCTGGCGGCCCACCTCGATGCAGATGTTCGGCGGGTGACGGTGCAGGTTCGCAACCAGAACCTCGCGGATCAGCTGGTAGAAATGCGCGTCTTCCTCGGTCACCTGCTTCAGCCTGGCCGCGAAAGGCCCGACCAGCCCATAGGCCAGGAAGACGCCAAGGAACGTGCCCACCAGGGCCGAGCCGATCATCCCGCCCAGAACCTCGGGCGGCTGGTCGATCGACCCCATGGTCTTGATGACACCAAGCACCGCCGCAACGATGCCCAGCGCCGGCAGCCCGTCGGCCATGGTCTGCAGCGCGTGGCTGGAATGCAGCGCGTGGGTCAGCTGCCCCTCCATCCGCTTTTCCAGCACGTCTTCCACCTGATGCGGGTCGTCGTAGTTCATCGAGGCGGCGCGAAGCGTGTCGCAGACCAGCTCGACCGCGTCATGGTCGTGCAGGATGCGGGGATACCGGCCGAAGATGGCCGAGCTTTCCGGCGCCTCGACATGTTCTTCCAGCGCGACCGGATTCGTCCGGGCAAGACGCACCAGTTCGAAAAGCAGGCACAGCAACTCGCGATAGTCGGCGGGCTTCCATCGGTTGCCGCGGAACACCTTGGCCAGGTCGCGCGCCGTCTGCTTCACGGCGGCCAGGTCGTTCGAGATCAGGAAGGCGCCGACCGCGGCGCCGCCGATGATGATCATCTCGAACGGCAGCGCGTGCAGGATGGGCGCAAGATGCCCCCCCGCCAGCAGATAGCCGCCGAAGACCATCAGGACGATGACCGCGATACCGATCAGGCCAAACATGCTTCACCCTTGTCGCTGCTGCCGTTGCCGTGCTGCCGTGCCGGGGGCCGGACACACGCGGTTCATTCCTTCGGCGCCGTCGAATTGCGCCCGGCCAGGATCGCGCTGACCTCGTAGGCCCGGTCCGGGGAAAGCCCGGCCAGCACGGCCGCGGCCGCGTCGGGGCGCATCCGGCCAAGGAATCCGGCGGCAAAGCCCGGGTCCATCGCCTGAAACAGCGCGGCCGCATCCTTCGGCTTCATCGTTTCATAGACCGCCGTCAGCCGCGAAAGATCGGCCTCGGCGGCGCCGTCGGCGATGGCGAGCGTGGCGCGCAGGCCCGCCTCCGCCTCGGCAAGCGCCTCAAGCCGGCCGTCCAGCGCCGCCTCGGCGAGGGCGACCGCCGCCACCCGGTCTGCGAGCGCCGCCTCTTGCACCAGGACACGGGCCTCACGCTCGGACAGGGCCCTTGCAAGATCGGCGGGCAGCGGCGGACAGGCGCCGGTATCGGCAGCGCCGTCCGCGGGAACCCCTTCGGCGGCCAGCGCGAGCGCGGCGCCCAGCCCGCCCCCAAGGCGCAGCCCGCCCGAGATGAAGAACATCAGCGCCAGGACGACCAGCGCGCCACGTCCTGCCCGGCGCCTCATTCTGCGGCCTCGGCCATGTCGCGCAGGCTGCGCCGGCGGATGAACCGCGGCCGGACGGCATCCGGCGCCGGCGACAGCGGCACCTCTTCCGGTTTCGCCCCGGGTTCGGGCAGGTCGTGCAGCGCGGCCACCAGCAGTTCCAGCCGGGCGGACACCGCCTCGGCCCGGGTCGACAGCGCCTCAAGCCGCCGTTCGGCGCCGCCGGCCACGCCCTGCGCGCGGGCAAGGGCATGCGTCATGTCGTCGACCTGCGCGGACAGGACGGCGATCGCCCCGCCCATGCCGCCTTCCAGCGTGGCGAACCGGCGCAGGCGCGCCGCCAGCACATAGCAATAGACGGCCGCGCCCAGCGTGGCGGCCAGCAGCAGCGAATCGGTCAGAAGGTTCATCGGCGCATCCTCAGTTCAGGATGAATTCGGTCACCAGAAGGTCGCGCACGCGCCCCTCGCCGGTAACGATCTGCACCCGGCGCAGCATCTGCGCGCGGAGCCGCGTCATCGCCGACCGGTCTTCAAGCGCCGCGATCTCGACCGCGCGCAGATAGCCGTTCAGCACATCGAGAATCCGCGGCATCAGATGCGCCACCTCGGCCTGATATGCGGCCGCAACCTCAAGCTGGGCGGTGAATTTCAGGTGCCGCCCGCCCGATTGCGGACCCAGCGAGACGATTACCGGGTCGACGGGAACAAAGGCGATGTCAGGCAGCGCGGCGGCCGGTTCCGCATGGCCCCCGCCGCCGCCCGGCCAGGGAACAAGCCGCGCATAGGTCGCATAGAAGCCCCCGCCACCCAGAAGCGGCACAAGCGCCAGACCCGCGATCCACAGGCGGGGGTTTCTTGCCGGTGTCCCGGCCGTGTCTGTCGCTGCATCGGTCATGCCGCCTCCTTCGTCTCTGGGACAAAGGTAGAACGAATGTCACTAACCGATTGTTAAGGCGAAAGCTTCAATCCTTTGCGCATCAAGGCGGACCACCGGTGGAGAAACACGTGCAGAACCTGATCGCGATCTGGACCGGGCTTTCGCTGCGCCGCCGCGCGGTCGTCGGCGGTGCCACGCTGTCCGTGTTCCTCGCCGTGCTGGCGCTGGCGCGCCTTGCCGGCAATCCGGGGACCGAGCTTCTCTATGCCGGCCTTGAAGGCCGCGCCGCCGGTGAGATCATGGCCGCCCTCGACCAGCGCGGCGTCAGCTATCAGGTGAAGGGCGATTCGATCTATGTGCCCGCCGGCCAGCGCGACCAGCTTCGCATGGCGCTGGCGGGCGAAGGGCTGCCCGCGGCGGGCGGAACCGGATACGAACTGCTCGATACGCTTTCCGGCTTCGGCACCACCAGCCAGATGTTCGACGCCGCCTACTGGCGCGCCAAGGAAGGAGAGCTTGCAAGAACCATCCTCGCCATGCCCGGCGTGCGCGCGGCGCGCGTCCACATCTCGCAAGGCCCCGAGGAACCGTTTCGCGCCACCGCGGCCCCGACCGCCAGCGTCACCCTGACGACAACCGCCGGCAGCCTTTCGGACGATCAGGCCCGCGCGCTGCGCCACCTTGTCGCGTCGGCGGTTGCGGGCATGCGGCCGGCGAATGTGCAGGTGATTGACGCCGTCGGCGGTCTGGTCGGCGCAACCGGGGACGGCGAAGCAGGAACCGGCACGGCGGCGTCGGACCGCGCCGCCGCGATCCGCGCCAGCGTCGAACGGCTTCTGGCGGCGCGGGTCGGGCCGGGCCGGGCCGTGGTGGAAGTGTCCATCGACCTGGTGAACGAGCGTGAACAGATCACCGAACGGCTGATCGACCCCGAGGGAAGGGTCGCGATATCGTCCGAGACACAGGAGACCACCAGCCAGGCGACCGAGCCGGGCGGCGAGGTCACCGTCGCCTCGAACCTGCCCGAAGGGGACGCGGGCGACGGCGCCGCCGGCAAGACGCAATCGTCGGAAACGCGCGAACGGGTGAACTACGAAGTGTCCGAAACCCAGCGAGAGCTGACCCGCACGCCCGGCGGGATTCGCCGCATGACGGTTGCGGTCCTGGTTGACGGAACGGTCACCGCCGGCGCCGATGGCGCATCCGTCTGGGAACCCCGCGGCGAAGAGGAACTGGCGGCGCTGCGGGAACTTGTCGCCGCCGCCGTCGGGCTTGACGAAAGCCGCGGCGATGTCCTGACGCTCAGGTCGCTGGAATTCTCGGCCGTGCCTGCCGCCGGCACCGAGGCAACCGAAGCGTCGCTTCTCGCCGCTTTCGGCCCGTTTGACACGATGGCGGCGCTGCGCATCGGCGCGCTTGCGCTGGTGGCGCTGGTGCTGGGGCTTTTCGTGCTGCGGCCCGTCCTCGCGCCGGCACGGACTGCGGAACTGCCGCCGCCCATGCAGCCCTTGGCCCTGACCAACGCGACCCGGCCCGCCGGCGCGCCGCTGACCGGCGAGATCGACGATGGCTATCCCGCGACCGGCATGCCCGTCATCGACCTGGTGCCCGACAGCGCCGGCGCCGCCGCCGAAGACCCCGCCAGCCGCCTGCGCCGGCTGATCGGCGAACGGCAGGCCGAATCGATCGAAATCCTGCGTGGCTGGCTTGAGCCCGAGGAGGAGCGCGCCTGATGTCGATCCTCCGGCTTGAGGTCTTTGAACCGGCCGCCGCGCCGGGCGCCGCCCCCGGGCTGGTGGTGACCGACCTCGGCGCGCTTGAGGAAGCCCGGCTTGCCGCCTACGAACTGGGCTATCGCGCCGGATGGGACGATGCCGCCGCGGCAGCGGCCGAGGAACAGGGCCGGATCCGGGCCGATCTTGGCCGCAGCCTGCAGTCCATGGCCTTCACCTATCAGGAAGCGCGGGCGCATGTCCTTGCCGCGATGGAGCCGCTTCTGACCGCCATCGTCGGCCGGCTGCTGCCGGCAATCGCCCGCGAAACCCTGGCCCCCGTCGTCCTGGAACGGCTGATGCCGATGGCCGATGCGCTTGCCGACCAGCCGGTTGCACTTGTCCTGCATCCGGCGGCGCGGGCCACGGTCGAAGCGCTGATCGCCCAGGCCACCGGCCTGCCCCTGACGATCCGCGAGGAACCAAGCCTGGGCGAGGCGCAGGCCTATCTGCGCATCGGCACCTCCGAGGCCAAGGTCGACCTCACCCGCGCCACGCAAGAGATCGCGGCCGCGGTCCAAGCCTTCTTCACCCTTGCCGAGGAGAAACCCGCCCATGGATGACCTGCCCGACGCCAGCCCCTTCGCCCAGGTTCCGATCGAGATCACCATCTCGGTCGGTCGCGCCCGCCCGCAGGTGAAAGACCTGCTGCGCCTGTCGCGCGACGCGGTCCTGCCGCTGGACCGCCGGGTGGACGATCCGGTCGACCTTTACGTCGGCGACCGGCTGATCGCCCGCGGCGAACTGACCGAGCTTGAGGGCGATCAGGCCGGCCAGCTGGGCGTGCGCCTGACCGAAGTCGCCGGCCCGAAAGGCGGGCTATGAGGTCGCGGCACCCTGGCTTCCGCCTGCAGCGCCGTGCCGACTTGGTTGCGCTGGCGGGCGCGGCGCTTCTCGTGCTGGCCGCGCCGGTCGCCGCGCAGGACCTGACGCTCTCGCTGGGCGAGGGCGAGAGCCTTGCCACCCGTTCGGTGCAGCTACTGACCGTCGTCACGCTGCTGTCGATCGTGCCCGGCCTTGCGGTCATGGTGACCTGCTTTCCGTTCATCGTCACCGTGCTGTCGATCCTGCGTCAGGGCATCGGCCTGCAGCAGGCGCCGCCCAACATGCTGATCGTCACGCTCGCGCTGTTCCTGACCTGGTTCGTCATGGACCCGGTCCTGACCGAAGCCTGGGCCCGCGGCGTCGGCCCCTTCACCCGGAACGAGATGAACCTTGCCGCCGCATTCACCGAGGCGGCGCAGCCCTTCCGCGCCTTCATGGCCGCGCGCATGGACGCCGAAACCTTCGCCGCGCTTGACGCGCTTCGCCCGCGCGCGACCACGCCGCCGGCCGAGGCGCCCTTTTCGGTGCTGGTGCCCGCGTTCCTGCTGTCGGAAATCCAGCGCGCCTTCGAGATCGGCTTCCTTGTCTTCCTGCCCTTCCTGGTGATCGACCTTGTGGTGTCGGCGATCCTGATGTCGATGGGCATGATGATGGTGCCGCCCTCGGTCGTGTCGCTGCCGTTCAAGCTGGCGTTCTTCGTCGTCGCCGATGGCTGGAGCCTGCTTGCCGCGGCGCTGGTCCGCAGCTACGGGCCATAATCCGCAAGGCCGGGGCCGGCCTCACGCGGCGCGCCGCGACCCGGGATGGCCGCCGGCAGCCGGCCGGGCGCCGGCAAGGCAAGTATCGGCCCCGCCGCCCTGCGCACGCGCGCAGCGGCGACTTGCCTGTTGTCTGCGCCGGCACCAGGAACCCGCCGCGCTGCGCACGCGCGCTGCGGTCCCGGCGACGGACCGGCCCGCCGGTGCGCCTTCGGCAACCTAGCGCAGCCGCCGGCCATCGGAATCGAAGTGGAACGCCTGTGCGGGATCATGGGTCAGGTGGACCGCCTCGCCCATGTCGAAGGAATGTTCGCCAAAAAGCCGCACCGTCAGCGACCCGTGCTCGGGCGACTGCACATAGACCAGCGTTTCCCCGCCCAGCTTCTCGACATGGCTCATCTGCCCGGCGATCCCGCCCGGCTGCCGCGAAATGCTCAGGTGTTCCGGCCGGATGCCCAGCGTGCCCTCGCCCGCCTTCAGGAAATTCATCTGCGGCGATCCGATGAATCCGGCGACGAAGACATTCGCCGGATCGTTGTACAGTTCCATCGGCGCGCCCACCTGTTCCACCCGGCCCGCGCGCAGGACGACGATCCGGTCGGCCAGCGTCATCGCCTCGACCTGGTCATGCGTCACATAGATCATCGTCGCGCCCAGTTCGCGGTGCAGCCGGGCAATCTCGATCCGCGTCGCCACGCGCAGCGCGGCATCCAGGTTCGACAGGGGCTCGTCGAACAGGAACAGCTTCGGCCGCCGGACGATGGCCCGGCCGATCGCCACCCGCTGCCGCTGCCCACCCGACAGTTCCGCCGGCCGCCGCTCCATCAGCGGCGCCAGCGCCAGCATTGCCGCCGCCTTGTCGGTCGCCGCGCGGATATCGCCCTTCGCGACACCCGCCTGTTTCAGCGCCAGCCCCATGTTGTCGCGCACGGTCAGGTGCGGATAAAGCGCGTAGGACTGGAACACCATCGCCAGTTCGCGCTTCGCCGGGGCCAGGTCGTTGACCCGCGCACCATCCAGCAGGATGTCGCCCCCCGTCGCATCCTCAAGCCCGGCGATGATCCGCAGCAGCGTGGACTTGCCGCATCCCGACGGGCCGACGAAGACGCAGAATTCGCCCTCGCCGACGGAAAGATCGACACCCTTGATCACATCGGTCTTGCCGAAGGACTTGGTGATCCCTCTCAGTTCCAGCGCGCCCATTCCGCCCTCACAATCTGACCGGCCGGCCCGAGCGGACGGATTCATCCGCCGCAAGGCACACGGCAAGCGACCGGACCGCATCATCCATGTGACGCGTCAGGTCGATATCCTCGTTGATGGCCCGCGCCATGAAGGCCTGCTCGCGCTCGCACAATTCCTGATGCCCCGGCTCGTCGGCCATGTTCAGATCCTGGTCCGGCTGCCCCACCCGGTGAACGCGCAGCATCGCGGTCTTCGTATGCGTGTCATGGTCATCCGACTTCGCGCTTTCCGGCATCCGGATCGACACGGCGCCGCGGGGCGAGACCACATCCTTCACGAAGAAGGCGGTATCGCTCATCATCGGGCCCCAGCCGGCCTCGTACCAGCCAAGCGAACCATCGGCGAAGACCACCTGGAAATGGCCGTAGTTGTACATATCCGCCGGAATCTCGTCGGAAAGCCGCAGCCCCATGCCCCGCACCTCGACCGGCGCGGCATCGGTGATCTGGCACATCACGTCAACGTAATGCACGCCGCAGTCGACGATCGGGCTGGTCGACTGCATCAGTTGCTTGTGGGTTTCCCAGGTCGCGCCGGACGACTGCTGGTTCAGGTTCAGCCGGAACACATAGGGCCCGCCCAGGCTGCGCGCCTCGGCGATCAGCCGCATCCAGCTGGGATGGTGGCGCAGGATGTAGCCCACCACCAGCTTCCTGCCGTTGGCCCTGGCACAATCCACCACCCGCCGCGCCTCGGCCACCGTCGCGGCCAGCGGCTTTTCGACAAAGACATGGGCGCCGGCTTCCATCGCCGCCACCGCATAATCGGCATGGCTGTCGGTATAGGTCGAAACGCAGACCAGACCGGGTTTCAGCCGCGCCAGAGCCTCATGATAATCGGGGGTGATCGCATAGCCCGCCAGCGCCGGGTCCAGCCGCGGCGCCGAACGGTTCACCATCCCGACCAGATCGAAGGCCGGATCGCGGTGATAGGCCAGCGCATGACTGCGCCCCATGTTGCCGAGACCGGCCACCATCACCCGGATCATTTCACCGCCCCCGCCGTGATGCCGCGGATCAGCTGCCGCGAGAAGATGAGGTAAAGGACCAGCACCGGCACGATCGCCAGCGACAGCGCCGCCAGAACCGCATTCCAGTTGGTCACGAACTGGCCGATGAAGACCTGCGCCCCCAGCGTCACCGTCTTCGTCGCCTCGGACGGCGCCAGGATCAGCGGGAACCACAGGTCGTTCCAGATCGGGATCATGGTGAAGACCGCGACCGTCGCCATCGCCGGCCGCACCAGCGGCAACACCAGCCGGAAGAAGATCGCGTATTCCGAAAGCCCGTCGATGCGGCCTGCATTCTTCAGATCGTTCGAGACGGTCTTCATGAACTCGGAAAGGATGAAGACCGAAAGCGGCAGGCCCTGCGCGGTATAGACAAGGATCAGCGCCGTCAGCGTGTTCACCAGGCCCGAGGCCACCATCATCTCAAGGATGGCAACGGTTCCCAGCCGGATCGGGATCATGATCCCGAGGGCCAGATACAGCCCCGTCAGCGTGTTGCCCCTGAACCGGTATTCCGACAGCGCAAAGGCCGCCATCGCCCCGAACAGCAGCACGAAGAACAGGCTGGCGCAGGTAACGATCAGGCTGTTCTGGAAATACAGGAAGAAATCCCCCTGCTTCAGCACGGTCTGATAGCCGACAAGGTCGAAGTTGCCCGGCAGGGGCAGGGCCAGCGGATCGGCAAATATCGCCTTCCGGCTCTTGAAGCTGTTGATGACGATCACGAAGACCGGGAACAGCGCGATCAGCGTATAGGTGATCAGCACCGCATGCGCGGCAAGGGTCCGGCCGGTGGAGGTGCGGGCGCTGCGCATCAGAACTGATACCTCCGCAGACGGGTCTGGATGCCGAACAGGTAGACGCAGACGCCGACCAGGATGATCCCGAACATCGCCCCGGCAATCGCCGATCCCATGTAGGGATCGCCGATCTGCAGCTGGAAGCCAAAGAAGGTGCGGTAAAGGAACGTCCCCAGGATGTCGGTCGAGAAATCCGGCCCCGCCAGCGCGCCCTGCGCCACGTAGATCAGGTCGAAGGCGTTGAAATTGCCGACGAAGGTCAGGATCGAGATGATGCCGATCGACGGCAGGATCAGCGGCAGCTTGATCTTCCAGAACTGCGACCAGCCGGTGATCCCGTCCATCTCGGCCGCCTCAAGCACTTCATCGGGAATGGACAGCAGGGCCGCATAGATCAGCATCATCGGAATGCCGACGAACTGCCAGACCGACACCAGCGCCAGCGCCGTCAGCGCATACTCCTCCTTGCCCAGCCAGGGCGCGAAGAGGGCCTTCAGCCCCACCGCATCCAGCATGCCGGGCGCAATCCCCCAGATCGGCGACAGGATCAGCTTCCAGACGAAGCCGACGATCACGAAGCTGAGGATCGTCGGGATGAAGATCGCGGTGCGGTAGAACGCCGCCATCCGCAGCTTCGGAGACGACAGAAGTGCTGCCAGCGCGATCCCGACCGGGTTCTGCACCAGCATGTGAATGACGAAAAACCAGGTGTTGTTGCCCAGCGCGTTCCAGAACGCATCCGACCATAGCGCATCGCCGAACAGCCGGGCGAAATTCGCCAGCCCGACGAACACCCGCTCGCCCGTCGCATCAAGATTCATCAGCGACTGGGCCAGCGTGCCGAACAGCGGAATGATCATCAGCGCGGTATAGACCGCCACGGCAGGCGCCAGAAAAACGGCAATATGCCAGCGTATCGGCCTGCCCCCTGCCATGCCCGTCTTTCCTTCTTCTGTCCGAAAATATCCCGGGGGGTCCGGGGGGCTGGCCCCCCGGACCGACGGTTCAGGCCGCGCTTACTTCTGCGGCTCGTACCAGCTGGCCAGCCCTTCCTGCAGGCGCTTGCCGGCATCTTCGGGCGATTCCGTCCCCTTGATCACGTTGGCGCTGGCGTTCCAGGTCTCGTTTTCCAGGTTCGGCGTGCCGCGCGACAGGATCTGGTAGGTCGACCGGATCGTCGGCTGGCAGGTTTCGCGCCAGGACACGAACTGCTGCGCCAGCGGGTCTTCCATCGCGACCGGGGTGGAATTCAGGCTGAAGAAGCCGGGCAGCGCATTGGCGTAAAGCGTGGCGAATTCCGGGCTGCCCACCCATTCCAGGAACACCTTCGCAGCTTCGGCATTGGGCGAGGCCGCGTTCAGGCCGATCGCGATGTCGGTATGGTCGCTGATATAGCAGGTGTCGCCTGCGGCCGCGACCGGCGGCGCGAAAGCGCCCATCTTGAACCCGGCCTGCGCGTTGAAGCCCGAGATTTCCCACGACCCCGCCGGATAGATCGCCGCCCGGCCCAGCGTGAACAGGTTCTGGCTGTCGGGATAGGTCTGCGCCTCGAACCCGTCGCCCAGATAGTCCTTCCATTTCGCCAGTTCGCGATAGGGCGCGACCCAGGGCTCATCGGTCAGCTTCTGGGTGCCGGCGATCAGCGCCAGCCGGCCCTCTTCGCCCTTCCAGTAGGTCGGCCCGATGTTGTTGTAGCCCATGGTCGCGGCTTCCCACTGGTCGTTGGTGCCCATCGCCATCGGGATGTAGGTGCCGTCCGCCTTGATCTTGTCCAGCACGGCATAGAATTCGTCCACCGTGGCGGGCGGCGTCAGGCCCAGCGCGGCGAACGCGTCGGCATTGTAGATGAAGCCGTGGATCACCGACGCCATCGGCACGCAGAAGGTGGCGGCGCCGTCGTCGGTCTGCCAGGCGCTTTTCGCCACGGGCGAGAAGTTCGCCATCGCGCCAAGGCTGGTCAGATCGGCCAGATAGCCCTTGTTGTAAAGCTCAAGGCTGGCGTCGAACGGCCGGCAGGTGATCAGGTCGCCGGCGCTGCCCGCTTCCAGCTTGGAATTCAGCGAGGCGTTGTATTCCGTCGGCGCGCTGGGCGCGAACACCACGGTGATGTCGGGATGCACGGTGTTGAAGGCCGGGATCAGCACGTCCTGCCAGATGGTCAGGTCGTCGTTGCGCCAGCTTTCGATCGTCAGCGTGGTCTGGGCCAGCGCCGGCCCGGCGATGATCGTGCTGGCTGCCAGCGCCAGGCGAAGGGTCTGTTTCATAACGTCACTCCCTGTTGTCGGGCTCGGCGGCCCGGTTTCTTCAGTCCAGATGCGGCGCCAGATGCCCCCCGGTGCGCAGCAGTTCCCTTGCGGCCGCCTCCGGCCGCAGGCCCAGCGCCACCAGGACGGCGGGTTTCACCGCGCCCATCGTGGCCGCAAGCGCGGCATGTGACGCGGCTGAATCCGCCCCCGACAGGGCGGAAACGATCCGCGCCGCCCGGTCGCGCAGCTTGGCGTTGTCGGCGACGACATTGACCATGAACCCGTCATGCACATGACCAAGCCCGATGCCGACCAGCACCGACAGCATGTTCAGCGCCACTTTCTGCGCCGTCGCCGCCCCCATGCGGGTCGATCCGGCCACCACCTCGGGGCCGGTATCCAGCAGGACCACCACGTCCGCCATCCGCAGCAGCGGGCTGTCGGCAACATTGGCGATGCCGATCACGCCCACCCCGGCGGCGGCGGCCAGCCGGGCGACTTCCAGCGTGTATTGCGTGGCGCCCGAGGCCGAGACGCAGATCACCGCATCCCCCGCCGCAAGGCCCGACCGGGCAAGATCGGCGGCGGCGCTGGCCGGATCATCCTCGACAGCGCCGGTCATGTGCAGAAGCGACCCCGCCCCGCCGGCGAAAAGCATCGGCGTGCGATCGGGCGCGATGCCGAACGTGCCGGCAAGTTCAAGGCAATCCGAAAGCGCCATCAGGCCCGAAGACCCCGCGCCGGCATAGCCCATCCGGCCGCCGGGCCGCGACAGCGCCGCCACAAGGCGGGCGCCTGCCCGCTCCAGCGCCGGAAGCGCCGCCCGGACCGAACCAAGCGCCCGTTCCTGCGCGCCCAGCAGCCGCGCCAGCGCCTCTGCCGCCGGAACAGCGTGCAGCCCCTCGGACGAAGGATGTCGTGCTTCGGTGGTCCGCTCGGCCATGTGATTCCCCCCGTGCTCAGATAATGCCAAAATAATACCACCTGTAAAGCGTCTTGTGGTTTCACCCCATGATTTCGCGGTTTTTCCACATGCTTCGCATGTCGCTTTTCATTTGGTATTATACTGGTATCATGCACGGCAGGGGGATTCGCATGGCGTTGTTCATCGGTATCGACGGGGGCGGAACCGGCTGCCGCGCGGTCGTGGCCGATGATGCCGGCCATGTTCTTGGCCGGGCAGAGGCCGGCCCGGCCAATATCGCCACCGATCCCGCGGGCGCGCTTGCCGCCATCCTGTCCTGTGCCCGCGCGGCGGTCGGCCAGGCCGCCGGCGCGGGGGCCGGGTCCGAAATCGCCCGCGCCCGCGCCGGTCTGGGGCTTGCCGGCGCCAATGCCGCAGGCGCCGTCGCCCGGCTGGCGGCCGCCCTGCCCTTCGCCGCCGCGCGGATCGAGAGCGACGCCATCGCCACCGCCATCGGCGCCCTTGGCACCGCCGACGGCATCCTTGCCGCCATCGGCACCGGCTCGGTCCTCGTCCGCCAGCAGGACGGGCGGCGGCGGCAGTTCGGCGGCTGGGGCTTCGTGCTGGGCGACGAAGGCTCGGGTGCGCGGCTGGGCCGCAACGCGCTTGCCATGGCCCTTGCTGCGGATGAGGGCCGCGTGCCGATGACGCCTTTCCTGGCGGAGCTGATCGCCCGCCATGGCGGCGCGAACGGCGTGATCGCCTTCTCGCTGGCGGCCGCACCGGCCGAATTTGCCGCGCTGGCCCCCGGCGTCCTTGCGTCGGACGATCCGGTGGCGCGCGCCCTCTGGGCCCGGAACGTCTCTGACATTGCCGGAATCATCGCTGCAATCCAGCCTGATCCGCCGGTTCCGGTCGTGTTCAGCGGCGGCCTTGGTCCCGCCGTGGCGGCCGCCCTGCCGGATGTGCCGCAACGGGCGGCACTGGGCACCGCACTTGACGGCGCGCTTCATCTGGCGCGAGAGGCGGCATGATGGCCGGATCACCCGCACCCGCGCTTTTCGCCGCGCAGGACTTCGACGATCCCGGCGCCGGGCCGCTTTACCTGCAACTCCAGCGCCGCATCGCCGAAGCGGTCGCCTCCGGCCGGCTGGGCGCCGGCGACAGCCTTCCCGCCGAACGCGACCTTGCGGCGATGACCGGGCTTTCCCGCGTGACCGTGCGCAAGGCGATCCAGGCGCTGGTGGCCGCGGGCCAGCTGATCCAGCGCCACGGGTCGGGCACCTTCGTCGCCCCGCGCGTCGAACGGCTGGAACAGGCGCTGTCGCTTCTGACCTCGTTCACCGAAGACATGGCCCGACGCGGCCGGACGGTCGACAGTCTCTGGCTCTCGCGCCGCATAGATGCCCCCGCGCCCGAGGAGGTAATGGCCCTTGGCCTGCGTGCCGGCGACCGCGTGGCGCGGCTGGAACGTGTCCGCCGGTCGGACGGCGTGCCGCTCGCCATCGAACGCGCCGCCCTGCCGCTGACCGCGCTGCCGGACCCGGCCTCGGTCGAGACCAGCCTTTATGCCGCCCTGCAGGCGCGCGGCTTCCGGCCGGTCCGCGCCGTCCAGCGCATTTCCGCCGCCAACCTTTCCCCCCGCGATGCCGATCTTCTGGCGGTTCCCGCCGGTGTCGCCGGGCTGCGCATCGAACGCATCGGCTATCTGCCCGACGGCCGCGTCGTCGAATACACCCGCTCGCTCTACCGCGGCGATGCCTATGACTTTGCCGTCGAACTGAAACTCGCCCCCGAGATGACCCAGGAAGGAGGCGCGGCATGACCCCGTCCGAAATGTCGCACATGGCCCGCGAAGTGGCCGAGATTCCCGAAGCCGCCGCCCGCTTCCTGCGCGATTCCGCGGCACAGGTGGCGGACGCCGCCCGCACGCTGCGCGACACCGACCCCGGTCTGGTGGTTACCGTCGCCCGCGGATCCTCCGACCACGCCGCCACCTATCTGAAATATGCGATCGAACTGACGGCGGGCCTGCCCGTCGCCTCGGTCGGCCCCTCGGTCGCCTCGATCTACCACCGGCCGCTGCGGCTTGGCGGCGCGGCCTGCGTCGGCATCTCGCAATCCGGCCGCAGCCCCGACATTGTCGAGATGATGCGCGCCGCCGGTGCCGCCGGTGCGCGCACCATCGCCATCACCAACTTCGCCGACAGCCCGATGGCCACCGCCTCGGGCCACTGCCTTCCGCTGCGCGCGGGCGCCGAACGCAGCGTCGCCGCGACCAAGACCTTCGTCACCTCGGTCCTGGCGGGCCTTGCACTGCTTGCAGACTGGCAGCAGGACGAAGCTTTGCACCGCGCCATCCAGTCGCTGCCCGACGCCTTCGCCGCCGCGCTGGCGCTGGACTGGGCGCCGCTTTCCGACCGGCTGGCCCATGCCTCGCAGGCCTATGTGCTTGGCCGGGGTCCGGCTGTCGCCATTGCCGCGGAATGCGCGCTGAAGCTCAAGGAAACCTGCGGCCTTCACGCCGAAAGCTATTCCGCGGCCGAAGTGCTGCATGGCCCCTCGGCCATCGTCCAGCAGGCCTTCCCGGTTCTGGCGCTCGGGGTCGAGGATGCGGCCCTGCCCCATGTCGTTGCCACGGTCGGGCGGCTGGCCGGCCAGGGTGCCGATGTCTTCCTGACCGGCGCTTCGGCCCCGGGTGCCACGCAGCTTCCCATGGTGGCGGGGCTGCATCCCTTGGTGGCGCCGCTGGTGCTGACCGTCGCCTTCTATGCCTTTGCCGAGGCGCTGTCCCGCCGCCGCGGCTTCGATCCGGACGCCCCGCCGCATCTGCGGAAAGTGACGGAAACCGTCTGATGCCCACCTCCTACACCGGGGCATCCGTCTTCGATGGCACGACGCTGCACCCCGACACGGCGCTGACGGTCGAAGGTGGCCATGTCACCGATTCCGCCGGAACAGAGACTGTTTTTCTCGACGGCGGTTATCTGCTGCCCGGCCTTCTGGACCTGCAGGTGAACGGCGCCGGCGGGCGGATGATCGCCGGCGACACCACCCCCGCCGACCTTGCCGCCTTCTGCGAAACCCATGCCAGGCTTGGCGCCACCGGCGTCCTGCCGACGCTGATCACCGATACCGCCGGGGCAACCGCCGCGCTGATCGACGCCGCGGTCCGCGCCCGGGGCACGCCCGGCCTGCTTGGCCTGCATCTGGAAGGCCCCCACCTCGACCCCCGCCGCAAGGGGGCGCATGACCCCGCGCTGATCCGGCCGATGACCGACGAAGACCTGAACCGCCTGTGCGACGCCCGCCGCCGCCTGCCGGCGCTGCTGACCACGGTCGCGCCCGAGGCGGTGACCCCGGACCAGATCGCCACGCTGGCCCGCGCCGGCGTGATCGTCGCCCTTGGCCACAGCGACTGCAGTCACGACACCGCCCGCGCCGCCTTTGCCGCCGGCGCCCGCTGCGTGACACATCTCTTCAATGCGATGAGCCAGCTTGGCAACCGCGAGCCCGGCCTTGCCGGCGCGGCGATGACCTCGGCCGTCTTCTGCGGCCTGATCGCCGATGCGATCCACGTCCACCCCGCAGCGATGCGCGTGGCGATGGCCGCCAGTCCCGACCGGGTCTATCTGGTGTCGGATGCGATGGCCCCGGCGGGCAGCACGGTCAGCGAATTCCGGCTTGGCGGGCGGCGGCTGCTTCGCCACGACGGGCGGCTGACGCTGGAGGACGAGATCACCCTTGCCGGCGCCGACCTGACGCTGCCGCAGGCGATCGCCAACATGATCGCCCATGTCGGCACCCCGCCGGCAACCGCCTTCGCAATGGCGACCTCCCGGCCTGCGGCATTGCTGGGCCGCAGCGACCTTGGCCACCTCCGGCCCGGCGCCGTGGCGGATTTCATCCACGTCGGCCCGGATTTCACCCTTCGCGGCGTCTGGCGGGCGGGCAGGCGGCTGGCCTGAGCCGTTGCCCTGTCCGGCTCAGTTGACGACCGGCGCCTCGGGCACCGCGACCGAAGCCTGCTGGCGCCGCGCCATTTCCTGCCGGTAAAGCGCCAGGAAATCGACCTGGTCCACGTTCAGGGGCGGGAATCCGCCGTCGCGCGTCACGTCCGAGATAATGCGGCGCACGAACGGGAACAGCAGCCGCGGGCATTCGATCAGCAGGAACGGATGCAGCTGGTCATCCGGCACGCCCTCGATCAGGAACGTGCCGCCGTATTCCAGTTCCAGCAGGAACAGCGTGTCGCCGTTCAACTTGTTCTTCGACGTCACCTTGAACTTGGTCACCAGGTCATACTGGTTGTCGGCCTGCCGCTTGCGCGCATCCAGGCTGACCGCGACCTGAACGTCCGGCTGCACCTCGCCGGCGTTCAGCCCCTTCTGCGCCACCGCATTCTCAAAGCTCAGGTCGCGCACATATTGCGCCAGAACCTGCATGCGGACCTGTTGTTGCGGCGCCGCGGCACCCGCGCTGTTCTCGGCCATCGAAACCTCCTCGCGGGCGCAGGGCCCGAATGATCTTGCGGCTCCCTAGCAGAGCCGCCCACGCCGCTCAATGCCAAAGGGGCCCGGGCCTAGTCCTGCGTCCAGCCCGACGGCCGCGGCGGCAGGCTGCGGCGGTCCGGATCGGCGGGGCGCACCTCTTGCCAGTCGCCGTCAACCGTCTCGCCGCGCGCGGCGCCCTGCGTGACGATGATCGCGCGCGACAGGATCGCCTGCGAAATCATCGCCTGCACCGGCGGCAGCAGCAGAAGCAGGCCCGCCACATCGCCGAGGAAACCGGGAAGGAACAACAGCCAGCCGGCCAGCAGCCCGAACATGCCCGCGGCGATCCCGGGGCCGGGGCTGCGCATCGCCGTCAGCCCCTCGCGCAGGCGCACCGCGCCCCTGAGCGCCGCCAGCCGCATCAGCATGACGCCAAGACCCCCGGTCAGCAGCACCCAGGCCAGCGTGGCCCAGACACCGATCTTGCCGCCGATCCACACGATCAGCGCGATTTCGACCAGCGGCCAGGCCATCAGCCCCGCGATCACCCACATTTCAAGGCCCCTTCACACGGTTGGAGGCCGCCCAAGGTTTACTTGCGGCCGCCCCGCCCCTACATAGGGGGCACGCTGCCCGGCCCCAAGCCGGGCGCGCGACTTTCCGCATGGGGCCCCGATGAATTCGACGCTGATCCAACTCCTCGTCCTTGCCGGGATCGCGGTCTTCCTGATCCTCAAGCTGCGGTCCATCCTTGGCACGCGCGACGGGTTCGAGAAACCGCCGGTTCCGCTGGAAGACGTGCGCCCGCAGGTCAAGCGCGACTTCGAGGTGATCGAGGGCGGCCCCGACCGCGACATCACCGATCATGTCCCCGATGGCAGCCCGTCGGCCAAGGCGCTTGCCTCGATGAAACTGGTCGAGCACGGCTTTACCGTCGGCCCGTTCCTGACCGGCGCACGGCAGGCCTACGAGATGATCCTGATGGCGTTCGAGCGTGGCGATATCGACGCGATCCGCCCCTTCCTGTCGGATGAGGTGGAATCCAGCTTCATGGACGTGATCGCCCAGCGCGAAAGGGACGGGCTGACGATCGAGGCGAATTTCGTCGGTCTAAAGGAACTGGCGCTGGAAGAGGCGACCTTCGACCGCAACTCGGGCATGGCCGAGATCACCGTCCGCTTCGTCGGTGAACTGACCTCGGTGGTGCGCAACAAGGCCGGCACCATCGTCGAGGGCAGCACCAAGTCGATCAAGCGGCAGCGCGATGTCTGGACCTTCGCCCGCCGCATGGGTGTCGACGATCCGAACTGGCAGCTTGTGGCCACGGGCGATTGACCGCGTGCCATGGCCGCGCTCTTCCGCAGCCTTGTTCTTCTGGCGGCCCTGACCATGCCCGACCCGGCCCGCGCGCAGGTTGTCGATTTCGAATCGCTTGCCGGCTGGCGCGATGACGGGCAGGCCGATGCACTCGCGGCCTTCCTTGTCACCTGCGACCAGCTTGACACCTCGGAATGGCGCCCGCTCTGCGCGCTTGCGGCCGATGTTCCGGCGGCCGACGATGCCTCGGCCCGCGCCTTCTTCGAACTGCTCTTCCGCCCGGTGATCGTCGGCGACCCGCCGGCGCTGTTCACCGGCTATTACGAACCGGAACTGAACGGCTCTCCCGTCCGCACCGCGCGTTATGCCTGGCCCATCTACCGCCGCCCGCCCGAACTGCAGGACGGCATGGTCTGGCACAGCCGCGCCACCATCGAGACCGGCATCCTGAACGGCCGCGGGCTGGAAATCGCCTGGATCGACGATCCGGTCGAGGTGTTCTTCCTGCATATCCAGGGCTCCGGCCGCATCCGCATGACCGATGGAAGGGTGATCCGCGTCGGCTATGCCGGCCGCAACGGCCACGCCTACCGCTCGGTCGGGCAGGAACTGGTCCGCCGCGGCGTCTTTGCCCCGCATGAAGTGTCGGCCGGCGCGATCAGGATCTGGGTCCGCCAGAACCCCCGCCTCGGGCTGGAATTCCTGAACCTCAACCCGTCCTACATCTTCTTCCGCAGGCTGGCCGACCTGCCCGCCGACAAGGGACCGATCGGCGCCATGGGGCGGTCGATCACGCCGCTGCGGTCGATCGCGATCGACCCGGCCTTCACCCCTCTTGGCGCGCCGGTCTGGATTGAGAAGGACGGACGCGCGCCGATGCACCGGCTGATGGTGGCGCAGGACACCGGCGGCGCGATCAAGGGGCCGCAGCGCGCCGACATTTTCTATGGCTTCGGCGATGCGGCGGGCGACGCCGCGGGCGACATCAAGGACGGCGGGCGGATGGTGCTGCTTCTGCCGATCGACCACGCCTTTGCCATGGTTTCGGGCGGCTGACCGGCAATGCCGCGCCGCCGCCTGCGCCCCGAGGAACAGGATCTCTGGCAGACCGTCGTCCGCTCGATCCGGCCGCTGCACAACCCGCACCTGCCGCTTGCCGAGCCCGCGCCCGCCGCGCCGTCGGTGACGGCCGAGCCAGTGAAACAGCATGCACAGAGCCGCATTCCGCATTTCCGCCTGGGCGAGAAACCCTTGCCGCCGCCGCATCCGGCCCCGGCGGCCGATCCCCTGCGGATGGACGCCCGCACCCATGCTAGGATGACCCGCGGCAAGCTTGCGCCCGAGGCGCGGCTTGACCTGCACGGCATGACGCTCGCCGAAGCGCACCCCGAACTGATCCGCTTCGTTCTGAACGCGCAGTCCGACGGGTTGCGCCTTGTCCTTGTCATCACCGGCAAGGGGCGCGGCCACCACGATCCGGTGCCCCGCCCGGTCGGCGCGCTGCGCCATCAGGTGCCGCACTGGCTGCGCCTGCCGCCCCTGTCGGCCGCCGTGCAGCAGGTGGCCGAGGCGCATCTGAAACACGGCGGCGCGGGGGCCTTCTACGTCTACCTCCGGCGCCGGTAGCACCTAGTCCTGCGTCGCCAGCCCCTCGACCGGGGCAAGGATGATGCCCGTTGCATTGCGCAGCGTCAGCACCACCCCGGGCAAGAGGCCGATGCGCGCCGCGGCCTCGGCCCGGAAGGCCGCATCCACCGTGGCGATGCCGCCAAGAATCTGGATCAGCGCCGGCGACTTGCCGACGTTGAAATGCCCGCCGCCCACGTCGAAGGCGGCCGTGTCCAGATAGGTGACCTCAAGATCCTCGATCACCGAGAGGTCCTTCAGGTTGCCCAGCCGGTCGGGCGCGCCCGACAGCTTGGCCGAAATGTTGAGGACCGAATCCTTGCTGCTGCCGAAGATGACGAACGGCTGCGGCAGCCCGCCCATGCCGCGCGCCTGCGACCGGAAGAGATCGACATCCAGGTCGGGCGACAGCAGGATCACCCCGCCCAGCCGGCCCGTCACCAGCCGGTCGTCGCGGATCGCCGACTGGCGCAGCGATTCCATCACCAGCGCCCCGCCCATCGAATGCCCGACGACGACAATCCGTTCGGCCCCGGCGCGCGCCACTTCGGCCATCAGCTCTTCCAGCGCGTCGCGCCCGAACAGGGCCGAATCGCGGTCGTAGACATAGGCCAGCGCCGAACCGCGGCTTGGCCAGGCATAATGCACCGCCACGCCCGGCACCTTCAGGTCGTTGTGCATCTGCGCCACGCGATAGACGCTTTCGGCCATGGTGTTGTTGAAGCCGTGGACGTAGACGACCACCTCGCGCGTGCCAACGCGGCGCATCTCCTCGCGCAGCGCGCCGCGGAAACTGGCGACATCCGGATAGCTGACATCGGCAAGCGTCAGGAAATCCGTCGCCGGATCGGCGCGCCGGGCATTGTGCGGCCAGGTCACCTCGCCCGGCGTGTGCCCGGGCGGAACGGCAATGTCATAGCGCAGGAAGCTTGCCGCATCCGACCGGCCATAGCCGAAGGCATCGCCCTCGGGCTTGCGCGATGTGCCGACGAAGACGACCTCGCGCTTGCTCTCGGACATGGCGGCGGCCGCCTTCTCGGGCGACAGTTCGGCGACGGTCACGAAGGTGCCCCGCGGCGAACAGGCCGCAAACGTCAGGATCAGGAAGGCCAGGACCAGGCGCCGCATCATGCACCCTTCCTGCCACGAACCCCGGCAGGGTCAAGCGCCGCGCGGGCGGACGGCGCCGCCGGCCGGCGCGTTTTCGCCGTGACGGAAACCATCGCGAAACATATCAATGAACGGAACGGCAGGAGGAGGCGCCATGTCCACCACAGTTTCGGGCCCGCTCTCCGGCCAGACGGCCCTGGTCACCGGCGGCACCGGCGGCATTGGCCTTGCCACGGTGCGCGCGCTGGCGGCGCTTGGCGCCATGGTCACCTTCACCGCGCGGACGATCGAAAGCCTGGCCCGGGCCGAGGCCGCCGCCGGGCCGCGGACGCAGGGCACGCTCTGCGACATCACCGACCGCGCGGCGCTGACCGTGGTGCTGGCGCCCGGCTTCGACATCCTGGTCAACAACGCTGCAACCATCGCACCCATCGGCCGCATCGAAAGCCTGACCACAGAGGCGTTTTCTGCCAGTATAGAGACGAATCTGATCGCCCAGTTCGATGCGATCCGCCACGCCCTGCCGGCGATGGTGGCGCGGGGAAGGGGCACCATCGTCAACCTCTCGTCCGGCGCGGCGCACCGGCCGCAGGAAGGCTGGGCCGCCTATTGCGCGGGCAAGGCCGGAATGGCCATGCTGACGAAATCGGTCCACCTGGAATACGGCGCGCGGGGCGTCCGGGTGTTCGGCGTGGCGCCCGGCGTCGTCGATACGCCGATGCAGGGGGTGATCCGCGCCTCGGGCATCAACCCCGTCTCGCAACTGCCCCGCGGAAGCCTTGCCCCGCCGGAACACCCCGCGCGCGTGCTTGCGTGGCTCTGCACCCCGGCGGCCGACCATCTGGCCGGGCAGGAACTGGACGTGCGCGATCCCGCCCTGCGCGCCGCCGCCGGCCTTCCGCCCTTGGCCTGACCTGCCGCAACCGCGCAGCCCGGGCACGAAGGGCCCGGCCTCATTGCCCCGAACGGCATCCGGGCGACGTGACCTCGACCGGAACGCCCCCCCCCTGCGCCAGGCCTGCATCCGGGACAGGGGCCGAGCCTCAGGCGGCGGCGGGGCGCGGCCCGGCCGCCTTCGGGAACGGCCGGAAGGTCCAGAGGACCAGCGCCGCCAGCAGGCCCAGGCCAAGGCTGGTGAAATACATCCCGGCATAGCTGCCCGTCCGCTCGAATATCCAGCCGCCCAGCACCGGCCCCAGCGCCATGCCCAGGCTGCCCGCAGTGCTGGTGCCGCCGATGATCGTGCCCATCATCCGCATCGGGAAGTTCTCGCGCACCAGCACGGCATAAAGCGGCATCGTCCCGGCGTAGATGAAACCGAAGAGCGCGGCGACGGCATAGAATTCCCACAACCCGCCGGCAAAGACATAGGACATGGCGACCACGGCCTGCAGGAAAAGCCCCGTCACCAGCACCCGCTTGGCCCCGAACCTGTCGCCCAGAAGGCCGAACCCCAGCCGCCCGCCCATCCCGGCGATCCCCTCGACCGAATAGATCGACACCGCGGCCACCGTGGTCAGCCCGCAAAGCTCGGCATAGCTGACGGTATGGAAGATCGGCCCGGAATGGGTGGCGCAGCAGAAGAAGTTCGCCGCGACCAGAACCAGGAACGGGGCCGAGAAGATCGCCTCGCGAACCGATCGCCCGTCCTCGGCCGGCGGGTCGTCGCCCGCCTGTGTTGGCGCGGCGGCGGCCATCATCTGCGGCGGCCGGCGCAACAGCAGCGCGGCCGGAATCGTCACCACCGCCACGATCACCGCCAGAATCGTCAGCACTCCGCGCCAGTCCTGCCAGCCGATCAGCCAGGCCACCATGGGCGACATGGTCACCGGCGCCAGCCCCATCCCGGCCGATACCAGCGACACCGCCAGCGCCGTCTGCCGGGTGAACCAGCCGGTGACCGTCGCCATCATCGGCGCGAAGAAGGCCGAAACCGTGGTCCCGCCCATCAGCCCGAAGGTGATCTGGAACTGGATCAGGCTCTCGGCCCGCCCGGCCAGGGCCAGGGCGGCCGAAAACAGCACCGCCCCGGTCAGCACCACGGGCCTTGCGCCGAACCTGTCCGACAATGCACCCCAGACCATCGCACTGGCCGCCATGGCCAGAAAGCCGATGGTCATCGCCGCCGAAATCCCGGTGCGCGACCAGCCGATCGCTTCGACCATCGGGTTCAAGAGCACCGGCAGCGCGAAAAGCGCCCCCATGGCCGCGCAGCCCATCAGGCCGCCCGCGGCGACGACAACCCAGCGATAGGGATGGTCCTGCATCGCCTGTTCCCCCGGTCTTGCCGAACCGCCCCAGATTGCCGGATTTCGCTGCATTTGAAACCCGTCTTTTGCGCGGACCGGCCGCTCCTTCGGCGCAGCGCCATCGCTGATGGCCGGCATGGGAACTGGCCAGGCCGCCGGTTCTGGTGTAAGGAAGGCGACCGCCGCAACCGGCCCATCCCGTTGCCGCCGCAGAAGAAACCGGAGAGTGGCATGCGTCACGACCATCGTCAGCTTGCCCGCAACTCGCTGCTGCTTGCGGCCGTGCCGGACCCGGTGGTTCACAGCGTTCTGGAAGCGGCGCGCGAGCGCAGCTATGACCGCGGCGAAACCATCTTCCTGCAGGGCGAACAGGCACGCGCGATCTACATCGTCGCCGAAGGCTGGGTGAAGCTTTACCGGATTGCCCCGAACGGATCAGAGGCCGTGGTCGGCGTCTTCACCAGGGGGTCAAGCTTCGGCGAGGCGGTGGCCTTCCGCCACGACACCTACCCTGTGGCCGCCGAGGCGGTGACGGACTGCACCCTGATCCGGATCGAGGCGGACGTCTTCCTGCGCCAGATTCGCGAAAACCCCGAGGTGGCGATCTCGATCCTCTCGGCAACCTTCGCCCACCTGCACGCGCTGGTCGGCCAGATCGAGGCGCTGAAGGCCCAGACCGGCGCGCAGCGGGTGGCCGAATTCCTGCTGGAACTGGCCCCCTGCCGCGAAGGCGCCTGCGAGGTGACGCTGCCCTATGACAAGGTCCTGATCGCCGGCCGACTGGGGATGAAGCCGGAAAGCCTGAGCCGGGCCTTCGCGCGGCTGAAGGACCAGGGGGTCACCATCCGGCAGAACCTGGCCGTGATCGACGACGTCGGCGCCTTGCGCGACTATGTCGAGGAAGACCCGGCAATGGCCTGGTCGAAGGGGGGATGATGTCCGACCGGCTGCTGCGCGCCCTGGCCCTGATCGACAGGGCGAACGCCGCCGATCCGAAGGGCGAGGCGCTGGTCTACGGCGCGCGGATGTCGGACGAACTGGCACGGCTGGTGCCGGGGGCGTCCGAGGTGCTTCAGGTCGCAGCGCGGGGGCAGCATGTCGAACGCTGGCTGCTGCCGCGGTCGGCCTATCCCGAGGGCAAGGCCGGCTACCTGGACTGGCGGCGCGAGCAGGGGCGGCGGCATGCCCTGCGGGTGGCGGCGATCATGGCCGAGGCCGGCTTTCCGGCCGAAGAGGCCGAGCGCGTCGGCGTCCTGCTGCGCAAGGAGGGCATCAAGCGCGACCCTGAGGTGCAGGCGCTGGAAGACGTGATCTGCTTCGTGTTCCTGAAGTGGTATTTCGCCCCCTTCGCCGAGGACCGGGATGCAGAGCAGACGCTGGATATCGTCCAGAAGACCGCCCGGAGAATGTCAGAGGCGGGCCGGGCGCGGGTTCTGGCCGAGTTCACCCTGCCGGAGCCGCTGGCCGGGGCGTTCCGGGGCGGGTGACGGGCTGTCTGCGGTGGACGGATTTTCGCGACAGATGGAATCAACAGGTCGCGCCTTGGCCCGTCACGCCGCCAGCGCCAGCCCGGCGAAGGCCAGCATCAGCAGCGTCAGGCCGAGGTCGAAGCCGCGGAGCCAGCCGGGGGCGGTGGAAAGCCGCAGGTAATCGCGCAGGATCACATGCGCCTTGAAGCCGGCGAGCGCCAGCACCGGCAGCGCCAGCGCCGCGCCGGCAAGGCCCGAGGCCGCAAGCAGGGTGGAGGCGGCGGAAAGGGCAAGGAGCATCGCCCAGGCGCGGGTCGGCCGGGTCATAGCAGGTAGACCACCGGAAAGAGCAGGACCCAGACAAGGTCGACCATATGCCAGAAGGCCGCCCCGGTCTCGACGGCCTTTGCTGTGCCAAGCCAGCCGACCAGCGCCAGCAGGACCATGCCGGCTGCGACATGCGCGGCGTGGAAGCCGGTCAGCAGGTAGAAGAAGGTGTAGAAGGCATGGGTTTCGGTGCCGATGCCCTGCGCGAAGAGGTCGGCGTATTCGGTTCCCTTCAGGACCAGGAAGACCGCGCCGAAGGCGATCGCGGCGGCGAGGAGGAGGCGCAGGCGGCGGGTCTGGCCGGTCTCGGCCGCCCGGGTGGCCAGCGCGGCGAGCCAGCCGGAGGTGACGAGGACGAGGGTGTTGGCGGCGGCGCCGGTGCGATGCAGGTGGGACTGCGCCTCGGCGAAGCCCGCGGGGTCGGTCAGGCGCACGGCGAGAAAGGCGATGAGGCCCGCGCCGAAGACGGCGATTTCCGAAAGGATCAGCACCCACATCAGAAGCTCGCCGGGAAGCTGGCCGGAGGCATGATTTTTCCGCGAAAAATCATCGCTTCGATCTTTCGCAGAAAGATCGTTCATCCGGTCACAAGCTGCCGGTATATCTGCGGCAGCGCCTGGGTCAGTTTCTCGGGATGCGGGATCAGCGCGAAGGCGCCCTGGCCGAAGAGGCGGGGGAACCACGACTTGCCGTCGCGGTCGACGGTGATGCCGAAGACGGCATGCCCGGCGCGGCGGGCTTCCTGGATCGCCATCCGGCTGTCCTCGATCCCGTGGCGGCCTTCGTAATGGTCAAGGTCGTTGGGCTTGCCGTCGGTGATGACCAGAAGGAGGCGGCGCTTGCGGGCTTCCTTGGTCAGCAGCGCCGATGTATGCCGGATCGCGGCACCAAGCCGGGTGTAGTGGCCGGGTTTCAGCGCGGCGATGCGGGCTTCCACCGCGTCAGTCATCGGCTCGGCGAAGCGCTTCACTTCCTGCACGAAGACCCGGTTGCGCTTCAGCGAGGAAAAGGCGTGGATCGCGAAGGCATCGCCGCAGGCGTCGAGGCCCCAGGCCAGCGCCGCAAGCGCCTCGCGTTCGATGTCGATCACGCTGCGGCCGTCATGGCCGTGGCCGGGGATCGCGCTTTCGGTGGATCGGCTGACATCCAGCAGGATCGACACGGCGAGGTCGCGCCGTTCCGGGCGGGTCTGCCGCCAGACGCGGTCCGTCCCCTGTCCGGTGGAAAGAAAATCGACCCGCGCGCGCACCGCCCGTTCGGTGTCAAGCACATCGCCGTCCGGGTAGCCAGGCATCGAGACGAGGCTGGGACGCAGGGCCTCGAACTGGCGGCGGACGGCGCGGATGCGGGCGGAGGCGCGCGGGTCGGCCCGAAACGGGGGCGTCAGGTCGCTGGCTTCGGCCCGGGAATGAAGCACCCGGGCGTGTGAGGGAAGGTAGCTGGCAGTCCGGACGTCCCATTCGGGATAGGTGAAGGTGCCTGAAATCTGTTCGCGATCCACGTCTTCCGGGGCGAGGTCGAGGTGCAGTTTCAGCCGGGTGGCGGGGGCCTTGGAAACCTGGGCGAGGCCGATCTCCTCCTGATCGTCGGCGGCCTTCTTCGCGGTGTCCTCGTCATCATCCTCGACCCTTCGGTTGAGGTTGAGGAATTCGGTCATCGACAGGATCGCCTCGAACTTGTGCAGGATGAAGCTGTCGTTGCGGTCGGCCTGGTCGGCCTTGCGGCGGCGGGCTTTCCGCGCGGTCTTCTCCTGCGCTTCCTCGGGCGGGCCTTCGGTGGCGCGGGCCTCGACGGCGGTATGTTCGCTGCGGGAAAGGACGCGCAGGTCGGGCCAGAGCGGGACGGGGCGGAACGGGCGGTAGCCGCGCGGGGCTTTTGCCGGGAGCGGCGGAAGGGGGATATCGGCCCCAAGGGCAGCCCTGATGCGCGCCTCGACGGCGGCTTCGACGGGGGGCAGGCCGGGGGTGCGGCGGAAAAGGAGCGTCGCCTCGCAGAGGTCAGCATGCAGCCGGGCGTAGCCGGGTGCGAGGCGCAGGGCCCGCGCCGTCATCGCCTGTGCCGTATCGATGGCGGCGAGGTCGGCTTGCAGGGGGTCATCGGTGTCTGGCGGAGTCCGGTCGCGCAGCGCCACGGCGGCGGCGGCAAGCCAGAGGTAGAGCGCCGCATTGGCGCGTGGGTCGGGGAAGGCGGCAAGGCTTTCCGGCAGCCGCAGGGTGGCGCCGTCGAAGCTGGCCCTTGGCGCCGCCTCGCGCCATGTCCCCAGGCGACGCAGCAGCGACAGCCGATGGTGCGAGACCGTGTCGGCCACCGGCTTGATTTCCACCGCCGGATCGCCGCCCAGGCCGCGGAAAAGGACTGCCAACCGTCCGCCCACCTGTGACAGCGGGACACGGGCTCCTTCGTGGATGGGGTCGCCATCCAGAAGGCTGGCAAAGGCGTGCCACAGTTTCCCGACGGATTCCTCGGGTTCCCATGGCTCGAACTCGATCCGTGACATTGCCGGCCTCACCCGAAAACGGCAGTCACAAGATCGCGGAGCCCGGCCTTCACATCCGGGTCGTCGGTCAGGGGCTCGATCATCGCCGCGCGGATGGCGCGGTCGACGGGCATGCCCCCGTGGATAAGCTGCGCGCAATAGACGACGAGACGGGTGGAGACGCCTTCCTCGACATCCTGGCCCTTCATCGCGCGGAGCTTGTTGGCGAGGCGCACGAGAGGCTGCACCTGCGCCTCGGGCAGGCCGGATTCGCGGGCGACGACGGGGATTTCGTGTTCGGGTCTGGGGAAGGTGAATTCCAGCGACACGAAGCGCTGGCGGGTGGAGGGTTTCAGGGTTTTCAGGATGTTCTGGTAGCCGGGGTTGTAGGAGGCGACCAGCAGGAAGTCGGGGTGGGCCTCAAGCTCCTCGCCGGTGCGGTCGATCGGCAGGATGCGGCGGTCGTCGGTCAGCGGGTGGAGGACGACGGTCACGTCCTTCCGCGCCTCCACGACCTCGTCGAGATAGCAGATCGCACCTTCGCGGACGGCGCGGGTCAGGGGGCCGTCGGCCCAGACCGTCTCGCCGCCTTTCAGGAGCCAGCGGCCGATCAGGTCGGCGGCGGAGAGGTCGTCGTGGCAGGCGACGGTATAAAGCGGCCGGCCGAGTTTCGCGGCCATATGGGCGACGAAGCGGGTCTTGCCGCAGCCGGTGGGGCCTTTCAGCAGGACCGGCAGGCGATGCGCGGCGGCGGCCTGGAAGACCGAAACCTCATCGCCCTGGGGCAGGTAGAAGGGGGCTGCCGCCCCCTCCGTTTTCATGTGGGAACCGTCCATGCGCATCACTCCGCCGCGACGTGGTCGACGTCATGCTCCAGCCGGTCGCTTTCCAGCGGGCCGGGAGTCACGATCTCACGCCGCGGGAAGGCGACCGCGTAGATGAACAGCACCGCGCCCAGGACCACGGCCACGCCCGAACCGAAGCGCATGGCGTAGAATATCCAGAGCTGGTCCTGCACGTCCATGAAGGCCTCGCCGTTCACCCGTTGCAGGTGGGTCTGGATCGTGCCCGCGAAGGTCAGCGTGAAGGTCATGAACACCACGCCGCCGGACATCAGCCAGAAGGACGCCATGTTCAGGACCTGGTTGTAGGGGTCACGGCCGCGCAGATGCGGCATGGCATAGCTGATGATCGCGAGGTTGAGGCAGACATAGGCGCCGAAGAAGGCAAGGTGGCCGTGCGCGGCGGTGATCTGCGTGCCGTGGGAGTAGTAGTTCACCCCGTGCAGCGTGTGGAGGAACCCCCAGACGCCGGCGCCGAAGAAGGCGAGCGTCGCGCAGCCGAGCGACCACAGGAGGGCGGCCTTGTTCGGGTGGTCGCGGCGGCCCTTCCAGACCATGACGAAGGCAAAGCTCATCATCGCGAAGAACGGGACGACTTCGAGGCTGGAGAAGATCGAGCCGATCCACTGCCAGTAGCCGGGCGTGCCGATCCAGTAATAGTGGTGGCCGGTGCCGAGGATGCCCGAGAAGAGGGCGAGCGCGGCGATGACGTAGAGCCACTTTTCAACGACTTCCCGGTCCACGCCCGTCAGCTTGAGCATCAGGAAGGCGAGGATCGAGGCCATCACCAGTTCCCAGGTGCCTTCGACCCAGAGATGGACGATGTACCACCAGTACATCTTGTCCAAGGCAAGGTTCGACGGGTTGTAGAAGGCGAAGAGGAACAGCAGCGCCAGCGCCCAGAGGCCCAGCAGCAGGATATTGGTGATCGCGGTCTTCTTGCCCGCCAGCACCGTCATCGAGATGTTGTAGAGGAAGATCAGCGCGGCAACGACGATGCCGACTTTCACCCAGCGCGGCTGTTCGATGAACTCGCGGCCCTCGTTCCCCAGAAGCCAGTTGCCGTCGAAGAGGTTGAAGAGATAGGTCACGACGACCCCGGCGGTGCCGAGGACGAAGATCGCCAGTTGCAGCCAGGCGAGCATCGGCGAGTGGATCTCGCGTTCCGATTCCTCGGGGATCAGGTAGTAGGCAGCCCCGAAGAAGCCGAGCAGCAGCCAGACGACAAGGCTGTTCGTATGCAGCATCCGGCCGACGTTGAAGGGGATCAGGCCGGACAGGAAGTTCGGGTCCACATAGATCCAGCCCAGCACCAGCCCCATCGTCACCTGCACGGCGAAAAGCGCCAGGGCGACGGCAAAGTAGCCGAGCGCGATTTTCTGCGATTGGTATTTCATGATTGCGTCTCCTCAGCCCGCGTCATTCGGCGGCCAGTCCTGCGCCCGGATCGTGTCGGTCCAGAGCAGGAAGTCGGCGAGGTTCTGGTATTCGGCATCGGTCAGGCCGAAGTTCGGCATCTGCCGGCGGCCCTCGATGCCCGTGGGCATCGCGTCCATCCAGCCTTTCAGCGCATCGAAGGCGGCCTGATGGTCGCCCTCGGCCACGCCCCAGCGGGTCATCACGTTGCCCAGTTCGGGCGCGAAATAGGCGCCTTCGCCAAGGATCGTGTGGCAGTTGATGCAGGCGTGCTTTTCCCACAGGTGTTTGCCCGCAGCGACACTTTCGGTCAGCGTGGCGGTGTCGGTCGAGGTCGTGGTGATATAGCGGTGTGACAGGGCCGTGAGGCCCACGAATATCAGGATGAAGAACAATGACCCGCCGTAGAAGATGTTGCGGGCCATGCTCTTGGTCATGACTTCGCGCATGGCGGAATCCTTCCCCGGAGCGTTTCAGGTAACGCCTGTGTGATCCCCCGCGCGGCGGCGGGCCTTAACAAAAGTCAACCGGGACGGTGCGACATTCGCGCCCGAAGCGGCGGCGCGGTCAGGCCAGCGCCTCGACCCGCGCAAGGGGAAAGCGGCGCAGCGCCGCGTCGATGGCGCCGCGGTCCATCAGGCAGAAGGCGGTTGAAAGCGCGTCCGCCAGCGCGGCCGATGGTGCGCTGACGCTGACGGTCTGCCAGACAGGTTTCTGCCCCTGCGGACCAAGGATGTGCGGCTCGCCGTTCACAAGCGTTCCGGCGGGGGACGATGTCGCCAGCGCCCGGTCGACCAGGGTGGCGGTGGCCAGGGTCGTGCCGGCAGGATCGGCGATCGGAACCTGTTGCGGCGCATCGCCAAGGGCCGCGATCTCGCCCATGTCGATCAGGGCGGCGCCGAAGCCTTCGGCGCGCAGCAGCGCGGCGATCCGGTCGGCCGCCCAGCCCTGGGCGATGCCGTTCAGTGTCAGCGCCTGCCCGCGGCCAAGCCGGATTTCCGCGGGCGTCGCCGTCACCCGGGCAAATCCGATCAGCGCGCGCGCCGCCGCGCGGTCGGCCCCGCCGGCGATCGCCTGCCAGAGCGGCTGGACCGTCGGATCGAAGACCCCGTCCGTTGCCCGGTGCACGCCGGCCGCCACCGACAGGATGTCAAGCAGGTCCGGAGAGGGCCATGCCAGATGGCCGTCGCGATTCAGCCGTGTCAGGGTCGAATCGCGATACAGGCTGAAATGCCCCTCGATCCGTTCGATCTCGCGTCCGATGCGGGCGAAGGTCCGCGCGGCGCGGGTCGGGTCGGCGCCGTGCAGGGTGACAGACAGCGCCGCGCCAAAGCCGGTGCCCGTCCAGCCGGCGGCCTGCGATGGCCGGGGCAGCACCAGCGCGGCCGCCGAGATGGCAAGGAAGCGGCGGCGGTTCATGAGGTTGGCGGCTCCATCGCGTTGCGGCCCTGCCGCGGCCCCCAGAAGACCGGCCACAGCGCGACGGTGAACAGCGCGAAGGCGATCAGCCACAATGCCCCGGCGACCAGAACGGCGGGGGTGTAAAGCGCCGGCACTTCCGATCCGACAAAGCGGATCAGCGCCGCCAGCGGCACCAGCGCATAGGCCAGCGCCACCGGGCCGGGGGCCACGAGCGCGCGGCCGGTATGGCCAAGGACGGCGCGCGACATCACCGACAGCGTCATCCCGCCCACCCCGCCGATGCCGAGGAGATGCAGCGCCGCCACTTCGGAACCGCGGCCAAGCTCCGCCAGCCCCAGTGCGACGAACCCCGCCGCGTTCACCGCATAGGACAGGTGCAGCGTCCAGAGGATCGGCTGGTTCCTGGTCCAGAGCCCGCGCCAGAGGGCAACCCGCAGCAGCCCCGCCATCCCGGCGACCAGCGCCAGCGGCCCAAGGATCGTGCCGGGCGCACCGATCAGATAGCCGACCGGCTGCGTCAGCGCCGCGGCGATGGCCAGCGCGGCAAGCGGCATCGGGTTCCGCGGCAGGTCATGCTCGCGCCCTGCCCTGACCATCGCGTTCTTGGTGAAGCCCGGCGTGACCCGCCCGCCCAGGACCATGATCATCGCGCACAGCGTCATCAGCCCGGCGCGCAGGCCGGACCAGAGCGTGTCGCCCGTCCAGCCCAGCCATTCCAGATGCACCATCAGGTTGGCGGTCCAGAAAAGCGTCAGCATGACAAGGAAGATCAACTGCTGCGGTTTCGGCCGCCTGATCAGCTGGGTCAGCACCTTGGCGGCCAGCACGGGAATGAAGCTGAGGTCCGCCACCGCCACCAGCCCGGGGGGCAGTTGGCCCGAGTTCCAGATCGCCAGCCGCCCTGCAAGCCAGAGGCCCGCCACGGTGGCGATGAAAACATGCGGCGCGGCCTTGGCGCCGGTCCAGTTCGGCACCGCAGTCAGGAAGAACCCGCCCAGCGCCGCCGCGCCATAGCCGAAGATCATCTCATGCGCATGCCACAGGTGCGGCGGGGCCGCGGCCGGCAGTTCGACCAGCCCGCCAAGCGCATGGACCGCCAGATACAGCTCCCACACGATCATCGACAGCATGGCGAAAAGGCCCGCCGCGAGGAAGAACACGCGGAAACCATCGCCCAACAGGCGCTTGAGGGCGGTCATGCGGCAACTCCTTCCGCGCGGGCGCGGCGTTTCAGGACGGGGCATTGCGCGCCGTCGTTCATGATCACCTGGCAGCGCAGGCAAAGGACGCATTCGTTGGCGTTGATCCGGCCGATCGCGTCGATCGCGCCGACGGTGCATTTCGTCTCGCACATCCGGCATTCGCGGCCGCATTGCGGGCGGCGCTTCAGCCAGTCGAAGATCTTGAGCTTGGCCGGGATCGCGAGGCCCGCGCCGAGGGGGCAGAGGTAGCGGCAGTAGAAGCGTTCGATGAAGAGCGAGGCGGTGAGGAGGGCGGCGACGAAGAGGAGGAAGGGCCAGGCGCGGAGGAAGCGGAGAGAGATGGCGGTCTTGAAGGGCTCGGCCTCGGCCAGGATCAGGGCGTCGCGCATCGAGTAGAAGGAGAGGGCGAGGATGGCCATGAAGAGGGTGTATTTGATCACCCAGAGCCGTTCGTGCAGCGCCTGCGGGACCGCGATCTGTTTGACGCCGAGGCGCTGGGCGGCGGCGTTGGTGAGTTCCTGCAGGGCGCCGAACGGGCAGAGCCAGCCGCAATAGACGCCGCGGCCCCAGAACAACATCCCCAGCGCGGTGAAGCCCCAGAGGATGAAGATCACCGGCTCGATCAGGAAGGTCTCCCAACGGAAGCCGGTCAGCAGGGAATGGACGAAAGCCACTACCTGCACGACGGAAAGCTGGCCGTTCAGGCCCATGCCGAGGATCAGGAAGGTCGAGGCGAGGAAGGAAAGCCGTCCGATCCGCCAGAGACGCGGCCGCCTTGTGATCCATTCCTGGGCGAAGAGGATCAGGGTGAGGATGGTCAGCATCAGGCCGACAATGGCGATCTGCGGGCGCTTGGCCTCCCAGGCCTGTTTCCACAGGGGTTCGGGTTCCGGCGGCGGGGCGAGGCGGAAGGCGTCGGGCAGGGTGTAGGGCAGCGTCACGGTCATCGCCACCTCGTTCGTAGCGGTGGGGCGGGTGGCGCGGACCTCGACCGTCAGCGGCTGGGTCGGGTCGATCCCGGGCGGCAGGGCGAAGAGGCTGATTTCCTTCATCTTCGGGGCGTCGGGCATGGCCAGCGCCTTCAGCATCTGGTAGCGGTCTTCGGTCGGCTGCCAGCGGACCTGCCCCTGCACCACCGTCAGCCGGTCGAAGATGCCGGTCTTCCTCCAGTCGGTGCCCCGGTGCGACTGCACGCCCTGAGACATCACGATCAGCGCCGAGCCGCCTGCGCCCAGGTTGCCCACGGCGCGGGTGAAGCCCTGCTGCCCCAGAAGGTTCTGGCCGACGGTCGGCGGGTCGATCACGCCCACCCAGAGACGCAGGAAATCGCCCTCGCCGGGCTCGACCGGCACTTTGGCGCCCTCCAGCGCGGCTGCGGCCTCGGTCATCGTCACCCGGACTTCGGCGAGCGCGCCCGTCGACAGAAGCTGGTCCCAGGTCGCGGGCGCATAGGACAGCCGGTCCACCCCGCCCCCGGCCGAAATCAGCCCGCGCCCGATGGCAAGCGTCCGGCCCGTCCGCAGGATGCCGTCGCGGATCACCCCGGTGGAGACGGTGGCGCGGCTGATCACCGGCGGCAGGGCGCTGGTGTCGGGCGCCGGGGCGGAAAGGTCGAAACCCTTGAAGCCCGCGACATAGGCGGCGATGTCGGCGTCCGAAATGCCCAGCGTCAGCACGGGCTCGTTGTGCCGGACCAGCAGTGCGCCGGTGATCCGGGCTTCGGGCGACAGGGCGACCAGCACGTCCAGGGGCCGGCCGGAATAGCCGACCGACCCGGCAATCTCCCAGGTGGAGCCGATCTCGCCCACCACGCGGCCGTCCTTCGTGACCGTCCAGCCCGGCACGCCCGCGTCATTTCGCTGCACCCGGACCGGCGCGGCCACCTCCAGCAATGCCGCCGCCTGTTCGGCGGAGGGCGGCGTCACCGACAGCGCATCATCGGCGATCAGCCCTTCGGCCCCGGCCGGCGCGGCCAGGGCAAGAAGCATCAGGGCAAGGCGGATCAGGCGCATCGTCAGGGGTCCGTCGCGGTGGCCGGACCCTGCGGCGACAGGGCCGCGTTCGCCTTAACGAAAGTCAAGGTCACGCGCCCGTGACTCGCACAGGGTCCGCGCAGCCTCACCAGCTGAACGGAGAGATTCCCATGACCACCCGAGCAAGACCCGCCAGGACGTTGTTACTGGGCACGGCAGCCTTGTTCCTGGGGCTGGCCGCGCCCGTGATCGCGCAGGACAAGCCCAAGGACCACACCGACGGCCCCGCTGCCGCCTATGAACCCTCGATGACCACGCTGGGCCAGATCAAGGTCGAGATTCCCGGCTTCAAGCCCGACGACCCGGTGATGACGGCCGAGGAGTTCCAGACGGCCGCGACGATCTATTTCGAACGCTGCGCCGGCTGCCACGGCGTGTTGCGCAAGGGGGCCACGGGGAAACCCCTGACCACCGACATCACCCGCGAGAACGGCTATGACTATCTGCACAGCTTCATCACCTACGGCTCGCCCGCCGGGATGCCGAACTGGGGCACCTCGGGCCAGATGACGGAAGAGGAAGTGGGCATGATGGCCCGCTATCTGCTGCTGGAGCCGCCGCAGCCGCCGGAATGGGGCATGCCGGAAATGATGGCGTCCTGGAAGGTCCTGGTGAAGCCCGAGGACCGGCCGACCGCCAAGATGAACGACATCGACATCGACAACCTGATGTCGGTCACGCTGCGCGACGCAGGGCAAGTGGCCCTGATCGACGGCGGCACCTACGAGATCAGGGCGGTGATCGACACCGGCTATGCGGTGCATATCAGCCGCATCTCGGCAAGCGGCCGCTATCTCTTCGTCATCGGCCGCGACGGTCTGGTGAACATGATCGACCTCTGGATGGAAACCCCCGCCACGGTGGCATCCATCAAGATCGGCATCGAGGCGCGCTCGATCGAGACATCGAAGTTCGAGGGCTGGGAAGACAAGCTGGCCATCGCCGGGGCCTACTGGCCGCCGCAATACGTGATCATGGACGGCGACACGCTGGAGCCGAAGAAGATCGTCTCGACCCGCGGCATGATCTATGACGAACAGACCTACCACCCGGAACCTCGCGTGGCCTCGATCCTGTCGTCGCACTACAAGCCCGAGTTCATCGTCAACGTGAAGGAGACGGGGAAAATCCTCTTCGTCGACTACACCGACCTGAAGAACCTGAAGGTCACCGAAATCGAGGCGGAACGCTTCCTGCATGACGGCGGGTTCGATTCGACCAAGCGCTACTTCCTGGTGGCGGCAAACCAGCGCGGCAAGATCGCGGTGGTCGACACCAAGGAAGACAAGCTGACCGCGCTGGTGGAGACCGGCGGCCAGACCCCGCACCCGGGCCGCGGCGCTAACTTCGTGCATCCGGTCTACGGGCCGGTCTGGGCGACGTCGCACCTTGGTGACGAATCGGTCGCGCTGATCGGCACCGATCCGGAAGGCCATGCCGACCAGGCCTGGAAGATCGTCGACAGCTTCTTCGCGCTTGGCGGGGGGTCGCTGTTCATCAAGACCCATCCGAACTCGACCAACCTCTATGTCGACGCGACGCTGAACCCGGATGCCGAAATCTCTGGTTCGGTCGCGGTGTTCGACATCACCAAGATGGGCGGCGATACGGCGGTGGACCCGGAATACACCACGCTGCCCATCGCGGAATGGGCCGGAATTCCGGAAGGCCAGCCGCGCGTGGTGCAGCCCGAGTTCAACAAGGAAGGCACCGAAGTCTGGTTCTCGGTCTGGAACGGCAAGGACCAGGAATCGGCCATCGTCGTGGTCGATGACAAGACGCTGGAGCTGAAGACGGTGATCAAGGACCCGCGCCTGATCACGCCGACCGGCAAGTTCAACGTGCTGAACACCAAGGACGACATCTACTGAGACGTCCATTGCCCGCGGCCATCGTGCCGCGGGCGATCCTGGCGGGGGTGGCCTGTCCCCCACCCCCGCCGCCTTCCGCACAGCCATCGGGATCCGACAGCCATGAAATTCGTCAGCCGCGCACAGCTTCCAGGCCCCCATCCGGGCCATGTCCACCTGATCGGCGCCGGCCCGGGCGACCCTGATCTCCTGACGCTGAAGGCGCTGCGGCTGATCCAGGCTGCCGATGTGGTCGTGCATGACCGGCTGGTCAGCCCCGAGATCATGGCGCTGGTGCCCCTGGGCGTGCGGCGGATCGACGTCGGCAAGCTACCGAAATTCCACAAGATTCCGCAAGAGGCGATCAATGCCCTGCTCGTCGACCTCGCCCGTGAAGGGCTGACGGTGGCGCGCCTGAAGGGTGGCGATCCCTTGATCTTCGGGCGCGGCTCGGAAGAGGCAGAAGCCTGCCGTGCCGCCGGCATCCCGGTTTCCTACATCCCCGGCATCACCTCGGCCCAGGGTGCCGCCGCCTCGACCGGCGTGCCGCTGACCCACCGGGGCCTTGCGACCGGCGTGCGCTATGTGACCGGCCACCGGGCGAAGGATGCGGCGCTTGACCTCGACTGGGCCTCGCTTGCGTCGGAGGACACCACGCTGGTCGTCTACATGGGCGCCGGCAACATCGCCGAGATCGCGCTGCAGCTGATGCGGCACGGGATGGGCCCAGCCCTGCCGGTGCTGGCGGTTTCTGCGGCGACCACCCCGCGCGAGACGCGGCTGCTGTCGACGCTGGGCCAGATCGGCACCGATGTCGCGAAGGCCCAGCCGGAGGCGCCGGTGCTGTTCATTGTCGGCCGTGTCGCCGGGCTTTACCCCGAGATCGTCGCGCTGGATGCGTCCCTTTGCGAGGGGGCGGGGATGGCGGCCTATGCCTAGGGGCGGTTCATCGCGCTACGGGGCGCGCGCTGGCGGGATCGTGGCGCCCCCCTCCCCCCTCCCCTCCCCACGGGGGGGAGGGGAGGCGCGGGAGGCTGGCGTTGCGGCAGCCGGAACGGTCGAGCCTAAGTCCCGCAGTTGCGGCCTGCAGTTCCCGCCCCCCTCGTGGGGGAGGGTTGGGGTGGGGGGACTTGCGCTTGCCCTGTGCATAACCCTTCCCGTCGCCGCCGAGATCGCCCCGACCCGCGCGACGGAACTGGAGCACATGGTGCTGCAGGACTGCGGTTCCTGCCACGGGCTGACCCGCAAGGGGGGGCTGGGGCGTCCGCTGACCGCCGACGCCCTGACCCATGCCGACCGCGCGGGTCTGGCGCTGATCATCCTCGACGGGGTGCCCGACACCGCCATGCCGCCCTGGCGCCCGCTTCTGACCGAGGCCGAGGCGCTGTGGATCGCCGATTACCTGAAAGGGGAAACCCCATGAAACGCCCCACCTTCCTCGCGACCCTCCTCGCCGCCGTCGTCGCCGCGCCGCTCTGGGCCGGGACGGATGACCTTACCGCCACCGGCGACCTGGGCCTGGTCATCGAACGCGCCACCGGCAGCCTGGTGCTGGTGGACCGCTCCGACCGCGCGGCGGTTGCGCGGATCGAGGGGCTGGGCGATCTGTCGCACGCCTCGCTCACCTACTCCCCCGACGAGCGCTTCGCCTATGTCTTCGGCCGCGACGGCGGGCTGACCAAGGTCGATATCCTGACCCGCGAGATCGTCGCACGGACGGTGCAGGCGGGGAACTCCATCGGCGGGGCGATTTCCGACGACGGCAGGCTGGTCGCCGTGTCGAACTATGAACCCGGCGGGGTCAAGGTCTTCGACGCCGACACGCTGGCGCTGGTCGCGGACATCCCCGCCGATGGCAAGACCATCGGGCTGGTCGACGTGCCGGGCCGCCGCTTCGCCTGGACCATCTGGGATACGGGCGAGGTGTTCCTCGGTGACTTCTCGGGCGCGGAGCCTGTCATCATCCCGCTGGGGAACGCCGGAAAGAACCCGTTCGACGCCGTTCTGACCGACGACGCCCATACCTACCTGATCGGGCTTTTCGGCGAGAAGGGCGTCACTGCCTTCGACCTGTGGGACGCCAACCCCAAGCCGCAGAAATTCCTCACCGACTACGGCAAGGATGGCGAGGACATGCCGGTCTACAAGATGCCGCACCTGCAGGGCTGGGCCTTCACGGAAGGGCAATATGCCCTGCCCGCAGTGGGCCGGCACGAAATCCTCTGGGTCGACCGCGACAGCCAGGAGACGGTGGCGACGACGCCGGTCCACGGCCAGCCGGTGTTCATCATCGCGCAGCCTGCCTCTCCCTATGTCTGGGTCAACTTCGCCACGCCGCTCAACGACACCGTGCAGGTGGTGGACAGCCGCAGCCATGAGGTCGTCGCCACTCTTACCCCCGGCAAGGCGGTGCTGCACATGGAGTTCGCGCCGCGCGGGGCCGAAGTGTGGATGTCCAGCCGCGACGACAACAAGGTCGTGATCTACGACACCCACACCCGCGAGAAGGTCGCAGAGATCGCCGCCGAAGCGCCTTCGGGCATCTTCTTCACCGCCCGCGCGCACCAGACCGGCCTCTGAGATGGAGCGGATCGACCCCATCGACCTGGCGCTTCTCGACGGGTTTCAGCGTGACCTGCCGCTGGTCTCGCGCCCCTTCGCCGTCATAGGACAGGCCCTTGGCCTGACCGAAGCCGAGGTCATCGACCGCCTGAGCCGCCTGCAGGCCACGGGCCGCATCACCCGCGTCGGCGGCACGGTCCGGCCCAACACTGCCGGGGCCTCGACCCTCGCCGCGCTGGCGGTGCCGGAGGACCGGATCGAGGAAGTCGCGGCCATCGTGGGCGCAGAACCGGGGGTCAACCATTCCTACCTGCGCGAGGCGGAGTGGAACCTCTGGTTCGTCGCCACGGCCCCGGATGCCGAAGCACTGGCCGCGATGCTGGCGCGGATCGAGGCAGGGACGCTTGCCGATACCAGCCGAAACGACGCCGGGGCCGAAGACGCTTCCCTCCCCCCCTCGTGGGGGAGGGAGAGGGTGGGGGGGCTGCCGCCGCCCATGGACGCCACGCCCCCCAACCCCTCCCCACGAGGGGGAGGGGAGGCGCCCGGTCCCCGACCGCAGCCGCAGCCCCTGCCGCTTCTCGACCTGCGGCTGGTCCGTCCCTTCAACATCGACCTCGGCTTTCCACTGGCAGGCGGCCCCGTCGCCATGCCGGGCGGGCGCGGGGTTGAAACGGCGGTCCTGCGCGCGAGTGACCGGCCGCTTCTCGACGCCCTCAGCCGGGGCCTAGACCTGATCCCCCGGCCATATGCCGCGCTGGCCCTGCGCCTTGGCCGGGATGAGACTGCCGTGACCGACCGGATCGCCACCCTTCTGGCGGCAGGCATCCTGACCCGGCTGGGTGTCATCGTCCGGCACCGCGCGCTTGGCTTCACCGCCAATGCGATGGTCGTCTGGGATGTGCCGGACGACCGGACCGAAGCTGCCGGGATCGCGCTCGCCGCCCTGCCGGGGGTGACGCTGGCCTACGAACGCCGCCCCGTCCCCGGCCTCTGGCCCTACCGGCTCTACTGCATGATCCATGCCCGCTCGCGCCCCGAGGCGCTGGCCGTCCTTGCCACCGCCCGCGCCCTGCCCGAACTGGCCGGGGCGGATCACCGCATCCTCTTTTCCACCCGCTGCTTCAAGCAGTCGGGTGCCAGATTGTCGGAGGCCGCCTGATGCGCAGCACCCTTCCCGCCGAGGCGCTGGACGCCACCGACCGGCTGCTGATCAACCGTCTGCAGGATGGCCTGCCGCTGACCCATGCCCCCTTCGGCCCGGTCGCGGCTGAAGCGGGCATCCCGGAAGCCGACATCGTCGCCCGCATCGCCCATCTGCGCGAGATCGGCGCGATCACCCGCTTCGGCCCCTTCCTTGATGCCGAGGCGATGGGCGGCGCCTTCTGCCTCTGCGCCATGGCGGTGCCGCCCGCGCGCTTCGACGAGGTCATGACTTTGGTCAATGCCCACCCGGAGGTCGCGCATAATTATGAACGCCTGCACCGGCTGAACATGTGGTTCGTCCTGGCCTGCGAACGGCCGGAAGAGATCGCGGAAGCAGCGGCGCGGATCGAGGGGGAGACCGGGCTGACCGTCCTGCGCTTCCCGAAACTGAAAGAGTTTTTCATCGGCTTCCGGGTAGAGGCATGACGCTTGACGCGACCGACCGGCGGATTCTGAAGGCGACGGCTTCCGGCCTGCCCCTGACCCCGCATCCGTTCGAGGAAGTCGGTCGCTGGCTGTTCCTGCCGGAAAACGAGGTGATCGCCCGGATGCAGGCGATGCAGGACGATGGCGTGATCCGCCGCGTCGCGCTGGCGCCGAACCACTATGCGCTGGGGCTGGCCGCCAACGGGATGAGCGTCTGGGACATTGACGACACCCACGCCGAAGCCCTGGGCGCGCAGGTCGGGGCGCTGCCCTTCGTCTCGCATTGCTACCTGCGTCCGCGCGCGCTGCCGGACTGGCCCTACAACCTGTTTGCCATGCTTCACGGCCATAGCCGCGAGGAGGTCGAGGCGAAGCGGGCCGAGGTCGCGGCGCTGCTGGGCCCGGCGGCCCGCGGCAGCGACGTGCTCTATTCCACCCGCATCCTGAAGAAATCGGGCATGCGCCTTGCCGGAGAAGGCTGATGTTCCGCCTGACGCAATACATGCGCGAACTGGTGCACCCGACCCCCGTCCGCCGCCGGTCCGGTCCGGTGAAGCCGGTGGTGATCTGGAACCTGACCCGCACCTGCAACCTGCGCTGCCGCCACTGCTACACCACCAGCGCCGATGTGCCGTTTCCCGGGGAACTCAGCCATGAACAGGCGATGGGGGTGCTGGACGATCTGGCCGGTTTCGGCATCCCGGCGCTGATCCTGTCGGGGGGAGAGCCGCTTAGCCGTTTCGACTTCTTCCCGCTGGCGACACGGGCGCGGGAACTGGGCTTCCGGCATCTGTCCCTGTCCACCAACGGCACCAGGGTGGCCGAGAACATCGACCGGCTGGTCGAACTGGATTTCGACTATGTCGGCATCTCGCTGGACGGGATCGGCCAGATGAACGACTGGTTCCGCGGTGTCGACGGCGCCTTCGATGCGGCGCTGGCCGGTGTCCGCGCCTGCAAGGCCAAGGGCGTGAAGGTGGGCCTGCGCTTCACCATCACCGAAGACAACGCCGACATGCTGCCCGCGATGATCGACCTTTGCGATGCGGAAGGCGTGGACAAGTTCTACCTTTCCCACCTTGTCTATGCCGGCCGCGGCAACAAGAACCGGGGCGAGGATGCCGCCCGCGCCCGCACCCGGAAGGCGATGGACGAACTGATCGACCGCGCCTGGGTCGCCGTGGCCGAGGATCAGCCGCTGGAGATCGTGACCGGCAACAACGATGCCGACGCGGTCTGGTTCCTGCGCTGGGTCGAGCGCAACTTCCCCGCGCAGCGGGCGGCGCATGTCGCAAGACATCTTGAGGCCTGGGGGGGCAATTCCAGCGGCTTGGGCGTCGCCAACATCGACCCGCAGGGCAAGGTCCACCCGGATACCTACTGGTCCGACTACACCGTCGGGTCGGTCAAGGACACGCCATTCTCGGCGCTCTGGACCGGGGCGGACCCGATGCTGGCGACGCTGCGCCAACGCCCCCGACCGCTGAAGGGCCGTTGCGGCGCCTGCGCCTTCAAGGACATCTGCGGCGGCAACACCCGCATCCGCGCCCTGCAGGTCACCGGCGACCCCTGGGCGGAAGACCCCGCTTGCTACCTGACCAATGCCGAGATCGGCGTCGACGAGGCCGACCGCATCGCCGTCAGCCCCTTCCGGGGAAAGAGCCATGATCCCGAACACCGCTTCCTCTAGCGTTTGCGCAGCCCCCCCTTCCGCGCCTCCCCTCCCCCTCGTGGGGAGGGGATGGGGGCGGAGGGCCTTGCTGGGGGCCGGGCAGCCCCCCCTCCCTCTCCCTCCCCCACGAGGGGGGAGGGAAGCTCTCTTGTCTGCCGCGTTGCGCGGGGCAACCATGGCACTCGCCCTTCTCGCCGCCCCCACCCCCGCCACGGCCCGGCCCGACGGCGCGGCGATCTATGCCGACCTTTGCGCTTCCTGCCATGCCGAAACCCGCCTCGGCGGAACCGGACCGGCGCTGATCCCGGAAAGCCTCGGCCGGCTCAAGGGTGACAGGCTCGCCGCCACCATCGCCGATGGCCGGGCGATGACGCAGATGCCCGCCTTCAGGGGCACGCTTACCCCCGAGGACATCGCCGCCGTCGCCGACTACATCAGCCAGCCGCTCGACGCGCCCCGCTGGGGCGAGGCAGAGATCGCCGCCTCCCGCACCCTGCGCACCGACTACGCCCCCGCCGCCGCCCCGATCTTCACCGCCGATCCGATGAACGTGACGCTGGTGGTCGAGACCGGCGACAGCCATGTCTCCGTCCTCGACGGCGACACGTTCGCGGTGCTCGACCGGTTCGAGACGCCCTTCGCCGTCCATGGCGGGCCGAAGTTTTCGTCCGACGGGCGTTATGTCTTCATCATGTCGCGCGACGGCTGGGTGCAGAAATACGATCTCTGGTCGCTTGCCGAAGTCGGCCGCACCCGTGCGGGGCTGAACAGCCGCAACATCGCGATGAGTTCGGACGGCAAGTATCTCGCCGTCGCCAACTACCTGCCTGCCACGCTGACGATCCTGAACGCCGCCGACCTGAGTGTCGCGAAGGTCTTCGATGTCGCCGCCCGTGACGGCACGCCTTCCCGCGTCTCGGCCGTCTACCAGGCCCCCGAACGCGGCACCTTCGTCCTCGCGCTGAAGGACGTGGCCGAAATCTGGGAAATCGCTTTCACCGAAGACGGCGGCCCCTATGCCGAAGGCTTCGTCCACAACAACGAGAACGGCATGGAAGAGGCGATGGGCGTGGAAAAGGGCCTCTTCGCCCGCCGCCGCATCGCCACCTCGGCGCCGCTGGATGATTTCTTGTTCTCGCCCGACTATCGCGAGCTGATCGGCGCCAACCGCGAGGGCGAGACCGGCGTCGTCGTCAACCTTGACGTGGGGCGCGAGATCGCCACCCTTACCCTGCCCGGCATGCCCCACCTCGGGGCCGGCATCAGCTGGCAGTGGAACGGCCACCGCGTCGTCGCCATCCCGCACCTGAACGAACCCCGGATTTCCGTGATCGACATGGAGGACTGGTCGCTGGTCAAGACCATCGAAACCTCGGGCCCCGGCTTCTTCCTGCGCAGCCATGACGGCACGCCCTACCTCTGGGCCGATGTCTTCACCGGCGATCACAAGGGCGAGATGCACATCATCGACAAGCAGTCGCTGGAGGTGGTGAAGGTGCTGAAACCCGAACCGGGCAAGACCGTCGCCCATACCGAATTCACCCGCGACGGCAGACATGCCCTGGTCTCGATCTGGGAAATGGATGGGGCGGTGATCGTCTACGACGCCGCGACCTTCACGGAAATCACGCGCTTGCCGATGGTGAAACCGTCAGGAAAATACAATGTCTGGAACAAGATCACCTTCGAGGACGGCACCAGCCACTAGGCCGCGCAGCCCCTGGAAACTGCGCCTCCTCCTCTGGCCATTCGCCACGGCGGCGGTTGCGGTCAACCTCTTCCTTCTCGGGCTGATCGGGGTCTCGGTCGGCCTTTCCGGCATCGCGCCGGTCACCGCGCTCTGGCTCTCGCTGCCGCTGGGCCTGCCGGCCACCTGGGCCGCCGCGCGCTGGGTGGATGGCCTGATCGCCGAGGCCAATCGGGGCTGACTGCCGCAGTGCAGAAATGCGCCGGCCGGCTTGATTGATGTCAAGGCCGCGCCGCTCCGACTGCGCCATAAGCGGGCCATGACGATTCTTCACCGCCTTCTCTGCCTGATCGCAGCCATGACGCTCGCCCTGTCCGGGGCGTCCGTCTCTGCCCGGGCAATCCAGGGCCCCGTGGCCGAGATCGTCATCTGCGGCGATGGCGGACCCGAAACCGTTCACCTGGACGTCAAGGGCAACCCGGTGGACGACGCGGCCTGCTGCGAATGCCCGAAATGCCTGACGTTGGTCCATGGCCTGCCGGCTGCGTGCTCCGGTGCCGCACCTTGGGCACTGCGGCGGCGCAATGCCCGTCCGCGTCCCGGCTTCGCCCATATCCGTGTCCGGCGCCACGCCCGGCCCGCTTCCCGCGGCCCGCCCGTGAAATGCGCGGTCGCGGGAATGGAATGCCGCAGAATCATGATATGCCCGGATTCGCCTGAGTTGAATCAGGCGCCCAGTGGCAATCCAGCGGCACCCGTCGGCCAGATCACAAAGGTTTTCCACCGATGACATTCTTCCGGCTGGTCGTCCTATTCCTGGCCCTTGTCCTGCCCCTGCCCGCGGTTGCCGAGCCGGTGCTGGCCACCTACCTTCCCAAGGTCGCGGCGTCCGACCTGATGGCGGGGGCCGATGCCTACGGCCCGATCCGCCAGGACGCGCCGGTCGCCCCCGTCCTGAAGGGCGGCGAAACCGTGGGCTGGGCCTTCGTGACCAGCGATTTCGTGTCGACCACGGGCTATTCCGGCAAGCCGATCCATACGCTTGTGGCCGTCGACAACGACGCGCATGTGACCGGCGTGAAGCTGGTCAAGCATTCCGAACCCATCGTGCTGATCGGCATTCCCGAAGCGAAGATGGTGGCGCTGGCCGAGGGGTATATCGGCCTTGACCTGGTGGCCGAAGCGCAGTCGGGCGGCACGGCGCATGACCTTGAGATCATCTCGGGCGCGACGGTGACCGTGATGGTGATCGACGATTCCATCGTGCGGGCCGGGCTGAAGGTCGCGCGGGCGCTGGGTCTGGGCGGGCTGGCCCCGGATGCCGCGCCGACCGGCCCGGTCTTCGAACTGAACCCCGACGCCACCGCCGCCGCCGACTGGATGTCGCTGGAAGGCGACGGCACCCTGCGCCGCCTGTCGCTGGACGTGGGCCAGGTCAACGCGGCCTTCGCCGCCCTTGGCGATCCGCGCGCCACCGAACGCGCCCTGACCGAAGCCCCGGAAACCACTTTCATAGAGATGCAGGCGGCGCTGGTCTCGCACCCCGCCATCGCCAAGGCGATCCTGGGCGAGGGCGAGGCGGCGAACCTGCCGACCTGGCTTCAGCCGGGCGAGAATGCCATTGTCGTCGTCGGGCGCGGCCTCTACAGCTTCAAGGGCTCGGGCTACGTCCGCGGCGGCATCTTCGACCGGATCGTGCTGATCCAGGATGACGTTTCGGTCCGCTTCCGCGACCGGATGCACAAGCGGCTGGTGGCGGTGCAGGCCGAAGGCGCACCGGAATTCACCGAGGCCGACCTGTTCAAGATCCCGGCAGACGTCGGGTTCGACCCGACCAAACCCTTCCGCATCCAGCTTTTGGTGCAGCGCGAGGTCGGGCCGATCGAGAAGGTCTTCACCACCTTCGACCTGGGCTACCAGTTGCCCGAGAAATACCTGCGCGCCATCGCCCCGACGCCGGTGCCCGAAGCCGTGGCCGAGGTCACCAACCAGGACGAGGCCGCCGCACAGGCCGCGCTGTGGAAACGCATCTGGCAGGACAAGCGCCCGCAGATCGTGATCACCGGCGCGATGCTGGCGGTGCTGACGCTGGTCTTCTTCTTCCAGAGCCTCGCCACAAGGAACGCGCGTGCCTTCTTCTGGTTCCGCATGGGCTTTCTGACCGTGACGCTGGTCTTCCTGGGCTGGATCACCAACGCGCAGCTGTCTGTCGTCAACCTGATGGCGCTTTTCGGTGCGCTCGTCTCGGGCTTCTCCTGGCAGGCGTTCCTCCTGGACCCGCTGACCTTCATCCTCTGGTTCTCGGTCGCCGCCGCGCTGCTGTTCTGGGGGCGCGGGGCCTATTGCGGCTGGCTCTGCCCCTTCGGCGCCCTGCAAGAGATCACCAACCGCATCGCCCGGGCGCTTCACGTCCCGCAATGGACGCTGCCCTGGGGGCTGCACGAACGGCTGTGGCCGATCAAGTACATGATCTTCCTTGGCCTCTTCGGCGTTTCGCTGATGTCCATCGAACAGGCCGAGCATCTGGCCGAGGTGGAACCGTTCAAGACCGCCATCGTGCTGAAATTCGTCCGCGCCTGGCCCTTCGTCGCCTATGCGCTGGCACTGCTGGCGGCGGGGCTGTTCGTCGAACGCTTCTACTGCCGCTATCTCTGCCCGCTGGGCGCGGCGCTGGCGATCCCGGCGCGGCTGCGCATGTTCGACTGGCTGAAGCGGTATCGCGAATGCGGCAATCCCTGCCAGTCCTGCGCCAACCAGTGCCCTGTTCAGGCGATCCACCCGACGGGCGAGATCAACCCGAACGAATGCGTGAACTGCCTGCATTGCCAGGTGCTGTACCAGTCGAAGACCATCTGCCCGGTCGTGATCAAGAAGATGAAGCGGCGCGAGACGACCGCAGCCTCGCCGGCACGCAACATCTCCGGGCATCCGAACTCACCCCAACCTCAACCTGCTGAATGAAAGGACTTCCCACCATGTCACAGGAACCGAAATCCGGGCTTTCCCGCCGTGCCATTCTGGGGGCCACCGCCGGGGGCGCGGCCATCGCCGGCGCCCTTGGCGGCGGGCGGCTTGCGCTGACCGGCGGCCTTGTCGGCGGCGCCACGCTGGCCACCGCCGCCGGAGCCCAGAGCGGCGAAGGCTACAACGTCGCGCCGGGGCAGCTGGACACGCACTACGGCTTCTGGTCCTCGGGCCAGACCGGCGAGATGCGCATCCTTGGCATCCCCTCCATGCGCGAACTGATGCGCGTGCCGGTGTTCAACCGCTGCTCGGCCACCGGCTGGGGCCAGACCAATGAATCGCTGCGCGTCCACCAGCGCACGATGACCGAGAAGACGAAGAAATACCTCGCCGCCAACGGCAAGACGATCCACGACAACGGCGACCTGCACCACGTCCACATGTCGTTCACCGACGGCAAGTACGACGGCAAGTATCTGTTCATGAACGACAAGGCGAACACCCGCGTTGCCCGGGTCCGCGCCGACGTGATGAAATGCGATGCGATCCTCGAAATCCCCAACGCCAAGGCGATCCACGGGATGCGGCCGCAGAAGTTCCCCGGCACGAAATACATCTTCTGCAATGGTGAGGATGAGGCGCCGCTGGTCAACGACGGCACGACGATGGGCGATGTCGCGACCTATGTGAACATCTTCACCGCCGTCGACGCCGAAGCGATGCTGCCCGCCTGGCAGGTGATGGTCTCGGGCAACCTGGACAACTGCGATGCGGACTACGAGGGCAAGTGGGCCTTCTCGACCAGCTACAACTCGGAAATGGGCATGACGCTGGCCGACATGACCGCGGCCGAGGCCGACCACGTGGTCGTCTTCAACATCGCCGCCATCGAGGCCGCCATCGCGGCGGGCGAGGGCGAGGAGCTGAACGGCGTGCGCGTGCTGGACGGGCGGAAGGACGCGAACAGCCAGTTCACCCGCTACATCCCGATCCCGAACAACCCGCACGGCTGCAACATGGCGCCGGACAAGGTTCACCTCTGCATCGGCGGCAAGCTTTCGCCCACCGTCACCGTGCTGGACGTGACCCGCTTCGACGCGCTTTTCAACGACAACGCCGATCCACAGACTGCCATCGTCGCGCAGCCCGAACTGGGCCTTGGCCCGCTGCATACCGCCTTCGACGGTCGGGGCAACGCCTATACCTCGCTCTTCCTCGACAGCCAGGTGGTGAAGTGGAACATCGAGGACGCGGTGAAAGCCTATGCCGGCGAGGCGGTGGACCCGATCAAGGACAAGGTCGACGTGCACTACCAGCCCGGCCACCTGAAGACGGTGATGGGCGAAACCTCGGAGGCCGAGAACAACTGGCTCGTCTGCCTCTGCAAGTTCTCGAAGGACCGTTTCCTGAACGTCGGACCGCTGAAACCGGAAAACGACCAGCTGATCGACATTTCGGGCGACAAGATGGTGATCGTGCACGACGGCCCGAACTTCGCCGAGCCGCATGACGCCATCGCCGTGGCGGCCAGCAAGGTGAACCCGCTCTCGGCCTGGAACCGGCAGGACCCGATGTGGGCCGAGACCCGCAAGCAGGCGGAAGCAGACGGGGTGAACCTGGACGACTGGCAGGACATGGTGATCCGCGACAAGGACGACCCGAAGAAGGTCCGCGTCTACATGACCAGCCAGGCGCCGAACTTCGCCCTTGAAAGCTTCACGGTGAAGGAGGGCGACGAAGTCACGGTGATCGTCACCAACCTCGACGACATCGACGACCTGACCCACGGCTTCACCATGGGCAACCATGGCGTTGCGATGGAGATCGGGCCGCAGGCGACCTCGTCCGTCACCTTCGTCGCCGCTCAGGCCGGGGTCTACTGGTATTATTGCCAGTGGTTCTGCCACGCGCTGCACATGGAGATGCGCGGCCGGATGTTCGTGGAACCGACCGGGGCCTGACACTGATGCTTGCGCGCCTGATCGCCCTTGTCATGCTGATTTCCACGCCGCTTGCGGCGGCGGAACTGCATGTCCGGCCGGGCACGGGCACGCTGGCCGCAGCCATCGCCGGGGCCAGTCCCGGCGATGTGCTGATCCTCTCGGGCGGGGCCTATCTTGGCCCCGTCACCATCGACCGGACGCTGACCCTGCAGGGCGACGGCGCTGCCACCATCGACGGCCAGGGCCGGGGCAGCGTGATCACCGTCACCGCCGACGACGTGGTACTTGCCGGCCTGCATGTCACAGGCTCGGGCGGCGACAACCAGGCCATCGATTCCGGGATCAAGATCGTGAAGGGTGCCGACCGCACCCGGATCGAGGGGAACCGGTTGACCGACAACATGCACGGAATCGACGTGCACGGCGGGCTTGACACCATTGCCCGCGCCAACACCATCGAGGGCCGCCAGAACCACCGGATGAACGAACGCGGCAACGGTTTCTATGTCTGGAACAGCCCCGGCACCGTGATCGAAGACAACACCGTGCGCTGGGGCCGTGACGGCATCTTCTCCAACGCCTCGCGCAAGGGCACCTACCGGAACAACCTGTTCCGCGACCTGCGCTTTGCCGTCCACTACATGTATACCCACGACAGCGAGATTTCGGGCAACGTCTCGATCGGCAACCACCTGGGCTTTGCCATCATGTTTTCCGACCGGGTGGTGGTGAAGGACAACCTTTCGCTTGGCGACCGCGAACACGGGGTGATGCTGAACTTCGCCAATGCGGGCGACATCGCCGGCAACCTGGTGCGGGGCGGCACCAAGAAGTGCCTCTTCATCTACAATGCCCACAAGAACCTGATCTTCGCCAACCGCTTCGAAGGCTGCGGCATCGGCATTCACTTCACCGCCGGATCGGAGCGCAACATGCTGACCGGCAACGCCTTCATCGGCAACCAGGAGCAGGTGAAATACGTCGGCACCCGGCATATGGAGTGGAGCTTTGAGGGCCATGGCAACTTCTGGTCCGACCATCCCGCCTTCGACCTGAACGGCGACGGCATCGCCGATGGCGTGTTCCGTCCGAATGACCTGATGGATCACATCCTCTGGTCGCAACCCGCCGCCGCGCTGCTGACCGGATCGCCCGCCGTGCAGCTGGTGCACTGGTCGCAGTCCTCGTTCCCGGCGATCCTGCCGGGCGGCGTGACCGACAGCCACCCGCTGATGCAGCCCGTCACCATTCCCGTCCCCGCCGACTTCGCCGCCATGGAAGCGGCCGTCGCGGGGCGCTGGACAGAAGGCCACTACGATGACCTCGACCCTGACGATCTCGGAACTCACTAAGCGCTTCGGCGAGGTGGCGGCCCTGACCGGGGTCAGCCTGTCCGTCGCCCCCGGCGAACGGGTGGCGCTTCTGGGCCACAACGGCGCCGGCAAGTCGACGCTGATGAAGATCATCCTCGGCCTGATCCCGATGACCAGCGGTCAGGTCACGATCTGCGATGCCGCGCCCGGCTCTGCCTCGGCCCGCGCCGCCGTCGCCTACCTGCCGGAAAACGTGGCCTTCCACCCCGCCCTGACCGGCGAGGAACAGCTGCGCCACTACCTGACCCTGCGCGGCGAAAGCCCTGCGCAGGCGATGGGGCTGCTGGAGAAGGTCGGCCTTGCCCACGCCGCGCGCCGCCGGATCGGCACCTATTCCAAGGGCATGCGGCAGCGCGTCGGGCTGGCGCAGGCGCTGATCGGCCAGCCCCGCCTTCTGGTGCTGGACGAGCCGACCTCGGGCCTTGACCCTGTCTCGCGGCGCGAATTCTACGCGCTGCTTGACGATCTGGCCGCCAAGGGCGCCTCGATCCTCCTCTCCTCGCACGCCCTGACGGAAGTGGAGGCGCGGACCGACCGGATCGTCATCCTGTCGAAAGGCCGGATGGTGGCCGAAGGCTCGCTCGCCGATCTGCGCCGCCGGGCCGACCTGCCGGTTGCCCTGCATGTCACGGCGCGGAACGGCTATGCGCCCGAGATCGCCCGCGCGCTGCCCGGTGCGATCATGGTCGACGGGGCGCTGCACCTGACCTGCCCGCAAGCCGACAAGCTGGCGACCCTTGGCCGGATCGCCGGGCTTGGCGACAAGGTGGCCGATCTCGACGTGCTGCCGCCCAGCCTGGAAGACCTCTACAGCCATTTCAGCCAGGGGGCCGCGCCATGAGCCGCGTCCTCTCGACCGCCGCGATCGAGTTCCGCATCGCACTCAGGAACCGCTGGGTCGCCATTGCGCTGGTGCTGATGGCGGTCTTCTCGCTCGTCCTGTCGCTGGCCGGATCCGCGCCCACCGGTGGCCTTGGCGTAGACCGGCTGTCGGTGACGGTCGCCTCGCTCACCTCGCTGTCGGTCTATCTGATCCCGCTGCTCGCGCTCTTGATCAGCTTCGACGCCATCGCCGGCGAGGCCGAGCGGGGCACGCTGCCGCTGCTCCTCGCCTATCCCATCGCGCGCTGGGAAGTGCTTCTGGGCAAGCTCGTCGCGCATCTGGCGATCCTGGCGCTGGCCGTGTTCCTTGGCCATGGCCTTGCCGCGGGGGTGGCGATCTGGGCCGACAATGGCGCGCTCGCGGGGCTGCCCGCGCTCTGGCGGCTCTCGTGGTCCTCGGTTCTTCTGGGCGCGACCTTCCTCGGCGCAGGCTACGCCCTGTCGGCCCTCTCCCGCCGCCCCTCAGGCGCAGCCGGGCTTGCCATCGGCCTCTGGCTTGGCCTCGTCGTGCTTTACGACCTTGCACTGCTGACCGCCATCGTCGCCGACAACGGCGGCTGGTTCACCACCGACGCCTTCCCCATAGCGCTCCTCGCCAACCCGGCCGATGCCTTCCGCCTCTTCAACCTCACCGCATCGGGCGCCACCGCCGCCGCCGCCGGGGTGGGCGGGGCCGCCGATGCCATTCCGCTCTGGCAATCGCTGGCCTCGGTCCTTCTCTGGCCGCTTGCCGCGCTGGCCCTTGCCGCCGCCGCCTTCCGAAAGGTCACGCCATGAAACGCGCCCTCATCTTCGCCCTACTGCTGGCCGCCTGTCAGGAAGACTTGGTGCAGAACACCGATCCCGTCGCCCTGACGCCGGAAACCGTGGGCCATTTCTGCCAGATGAACCTTCTTGAACACGAAGGGCCGAAGGGCCAGGTGCATCTGGAAGGGCTGCCCGGCACGCCGCTCTTCTTCAGTCAGGTCAGCGATACGGTGGCCTACCTGCGCCTGCCCGAGCAAAGCCATGTGATCCTTGCCGTCTATGTCAGCGACATGGGCGCGCCTGGCGCCACCTGGACCGATCCGGGGGCTGCGAACTGGATCGACGCGCGGACCGCGCATTTCGTTGTCGGCGCCGATGTCGAAGGCGGCATGGGGGCCGCGGAAATCGCCCCCTTCGCCGACCTTGCCGCCGCCGAGGCCTTCGTGATCGAGCATGGCGGCAGCATCATGGGGCTGGACGCCATCCCCGATGACGCGGTGATCGCCCCGGACACGGCACCCGACGGCGAAGACGGCGACTATGCCCGCCGGCTGCGCGCCCTTACCGACCAGACCGGAGGCTAGGCCATGCTCACCCGTCGCCGCTTCATCGCGATTTCCGCAGCCCTCGCGCCCTCGCTGGCCCCGTCGCTGGCCTTGGCCACGACCGGCCTGCATGTCGAAACCGGCATCGCGCTGGGGGCGCAGGTGACGCTGCGCCTGCACCACCCCGACGCGCCCCGCCTGGCCGGGCTGGCCATGGCCGAAATCCGCCGGCTGGAACAGGTGTTCAGCCTTTACCTGCCTGATTCCGCCCTGTCGCGCCTGAACCGCGAAGGCACCCTGCCCGCGCCGCCCTTCGACCTGCTGCAATGCCTGACCCTTGCCGGCGCGGTCAACGCCGCAAGTGCCGGGCGTTTCGACCCGACGGTGCAGCCGCTCTGGCAGGCCGAGGCGCGTGCCCGCGAACGCGGGGCCGCGCTTGACGACGGCGAAAGGGCCGCGGCCCGCGCCCTGATCGGCTGGGCCGGCGTCACCCTGACACCCGATGCCGTCACCCTGCGCCCCGGCATGGCGCTGACGCTGAACGGCATCGCGCAGGGCTATATCGCCGACCGGGTTGCCGATCTCCTGGCCAGCCACGGCCTGACCCGCGCCCTGATCGACACCGGCGAGATGGTCGCCCTGCCCGAAGGCGACTGGCCGGTGCAGCTTGCCGCCGGGGGCGAGGTCCGCCTGCGCAACCGCGCGCTTGCCACATCGGCGCCGCTTGGCATGACCTTCGGCGGCGACGGGGTGACCAGCCACATCCTTGACCCGGCGACCGGGTTTCCCGTCCGCCCGACCTGGACCTCGGTCAGCATCTCGGCCCCGTCCGCCGCGCTCGCCGACGCGCTTTCGACTGCGGCCTGCCTGATCGAAGTCAAGGCTGCCGTCCTGGCCATGTGCAATGCCTTTGCCGGCACCACGCTCGAATCCGCCATCCCGCTTTGAAAGGAAAGCCCATGATGCTCAGACTGGTCCCCGCCATCTTCCTCGCGCTGGCCACCCCGGCCCTTGCCGCCGACCCTGCCAAGGGCGAGGCCGACTTCAAGAAATGCAAGGCCTGCCACTCGATCATCGGCGCCGACGGGACCGAGATCGTGAAGGGCGGCAAGACCGGCCCCAACCTGTTCGGCATCGTCGGCAACCCGGTCGCCTCGTCACCCGACTTCAAGTATGGCGACGGCATCCTTGCCGCCAAGGCCGCGGGCGCCGTCTGGGACGAAGCGGGGATCGCCGCCTATGTCGCAGACCCGGCCGCCTGGGTGAAAACCGCCTCGGGCGATGATTCGGCCAAGTCGAAGATGACCTTCAAGCTGCCCAAGGGCGGCGAGGACATGGCCGCCTATCTGGCAACCCTGAAGTAAGCCCGGCGCGGGCCTGCCCAGCAAGGCAGGCCCGTCCATTCATGCGCAAGGGCGGCCGCCTGCCCGCCAATCACAGCACGTAGCGCGAGATATCGGCCGATTTCGCCAGATCGCCCACCGCGGCCTGAACGAACGCCGCATCCACCACCACCCGTTCACCGCCACGGTCGGGCGCGGTGAAGGAAAGTTCGTCGAAGACCCGCTCCATCACCGTATAGAGCCGCCGCGCCCCGATGTTTTCGACGCTGCGGTTCACCTCCGCCGCGATGCGGGCGATGGCGGCGATCCCGTCGTCGGTGAATGTCACCGCCACATCCTCGGTTCCCATCAGCCCGGCATATTGCCGTGTCAGGGCATTGTCGGTCTCGGTCAGGATGCGGACGAAATCCGCCTCGCCCAGGGGCCCCAGTTCCACCCGGATCGGCAGCCGCCCCTGCAGCTCGGGCAGAAGGTCCGACGGCTTGGCGATGTGGAACGCCCCGGACGCGATGAAGAGGATATGGTCGGTCTTGACCGGCCCGTATTTGGTGGAAACCGTGGTCCCCTCGATCAGGGGCAGAAGGTCGCGCTGCACGCCCTCGCGGCTGACATCGGCGCCGCGGGCATCGGTGCGGGCGCAGATCTTGTCGATCTCGTCCAGAAAGACGATGCCGTTCTCCTGCACCGCCGCCAGCGCCGCCGCCTTCACCGCCTCGTCGTCCAGAAGCTTGTCGGCTTCCTGCCCCAGCAGCAGGTCATAGCTCTCGGCCACGGTCACGCGCTTTTTCGTGCTGCGCTGGAACGCCTTGCCGAACAGGTCCTGCAGCCCCTGCATCTGGCTTTCCATCCCCGGCATGCCGCCCATCATCATCGGCAGAGCCGGCCCGGCATCGCTGACCTCGATCTCGATCATCGTATCGTCCAGCTCTCCGGCGCGCAGCTTCCTGCGGAACATCTCGCGCGTCTGGTCGCGGCTTTCCTTGCCGGCGATGGCGTCGATCACCCGTTCCTCGGCCGCCCGCCGCGCCTTCTCGCGCACCGCCTCGCGCATGGCGGCGCGGGCATCGACAACGGCCACGTCGACCAGATCGCGGATGATCGAATCCACGTCGCGGCCGACATAGCCCACCTCGGTGAACTTCGTCGCCTCGATCTTCAGGAAGGGCGCGCGGGCCAGTTTCGCCAGCCTGCGGCTGATCTCGGTCTTGCCGACGCCGGTCGGCCCGATCATCAGGATGTTCTTCGGGTAAACCTCCTCGCGCAGGTCGTCGCCCAGCCGCTTGCGGCGCCAGCGGTTGCGCAGGGCGACGGCGACGGCGCGCTTGGCCTCGGTCTGGCCGATGATGAAACGGTCAAGCTCGGATACGATCTCGCGCGGGGTCAGGTCTGTCATGGTCTCACTCGGGCCGTGAATAGGGGGGCAGGCGGTGCTTGCCGGGGAAATCGGGCAGCGCGCGCATCACCACGGCGCGCAGTTGCACCCACCAGGTGCCGATGGCGGTGATCAGCCCGCCCAGCGCGATCAGGATGAAGACCCAGGTGCCGAAATTGCCGTCATTGCCCGCCACCCAGGCAAGCACCAGCGCGATATAGGCGATGGCGGCCGACAGGAAGCTGCGCCGGTCGATCACCAGCGCCAGCACGGTGATGATCAGCAGCGCCACCACCAGCATCGCCATCCCCGCCGTGCCGCCCGAATTGTAAAGCGTCAGCGCCACCGTGTTCACCAGCGCCGGCGCGGCAAGGAGATGCAGCCAGAACGCCGTCGCCGCATGCCGGCCCAGCCGGTGCGGGTCCTTCATGTCGAACCACATGCCGGCAAGGAAGGCCGCCACCCCGAAGACCAGCGTCGCCGTCGCGAAGGCCGGGCTTTCGCGCAGGTCGAAAATGCCGCCGAACCCGGTGCTGCGACTGCCCGAGATGAAGCCCCCCAGCGCATCGACCGAGGCGGTCGCCGCATAAAGCGCCCCCAGCGCAAAGCCCCCCAGCACGAACATGCTGAACGGCAGCCGGAACCGGCGATACCACAGCCCCATGGCCAGCGCCGCCAGCAGGAACGGGATGAAGACGGTCATCCGGTCGGGCAGCGCATCGCCCTGCAAAAGCGCGGTGAACCCGGAGAGCAGGATGCCGCAGCCGAAAGTCACCGCCAGCACCATCGACGGCAGGTTCATCCGCCGCTTCAGGGTGAAATAGCCCGCCCACCACCAGGCGATCGCGGCGCAGATCAGCGGCACGAAGATGGCGATGGCCGGCCCGCCGAACCAGGTGATCAGCCCAAGGATGCCGCTCAGCAGGATCACCAGGCCGATCGAGACGAATATCTCGGAAAAGCCGCGGAAGAACTCGAACGGCTCATCCTCGGCCGGCATCGCCGCCCGCTGCCCCGCCCGCGCCTCGGCCAGCGCCCGCAGCGCCGCCGCCTGCGCTTCGGTGATCGTCCCCGCCGCGACGGCGGCGCGCAGGTCATCGGATGTCATTCGCCAGGCGCTCCATGCCGGTATCTTCTGTCCGCAAATATCCCACGGGGGTCCGGGGGTGTGAAACCCCCGGGGCCGCGTCCGCCCGGCTCATGCCTTGCGGATGCTCTCCACCGTCAGGTTGCCGTTGGTGTAGACGCAGATATCGGCCGCGATGGCCATGGCCTTGCGCGCGATCGCCTCGGCGTCCAGCCCGCTTTCCATCAGCCCGCGCGCCGCGGCCAGCGCAAAGTTGCCGCCCGACCCGATCGCGGCCACGTCGTTCTCCGGCTCAAGCACGTCACCCGCACCGGTGATCACGAACAGGTCCGCCCCGTCGGTCACGATCAGCATCGCCTCAAGGTTCCGCAGGTATTTGTCCATGCGCCAGTCCTTGGCAAGGTCGACGCAGGCGCGCGCCAGCTGCCCGGGCGCGGCTTCCAGCTTCTTCTCCAGCCGATCCAGCAGGGTGAAGGCGTCCGCCGTCGATCCGGCAAAGCCGCAGACCACGGCGCGCCCGCCCGGCGACAGCCGGCGCACCTTGCGCGCCGTGCCCTTGATGACGGTCTGGCCAAGGCTGACCTGCCCGTCGCCGGCCACCACCACCTCGCCCCCCCTGCGCACCGCAAGGATGGTGGTCCCGTGCCAGCCGGGGAATCTGTCGTCCGCCATCGGCGCCTCCAATTGCCTCACGCCCTATATGGCCGGGGCATCCGGGCCTCACAAGGCCATTGACCGGAATCGCCGCGCCGTGCCTGCTGCGGCGATGATCCGCCCGCGCCGAGACATCCTGATCGCCGCAATCATCGCCGCGGCCGGCCTTGCGGCGCTGGCATGGTTCTTCCTCGCCTCGCCCGGCCTCTCGCAGCCCGAGGAAGCGCATATGCTCGCCCTGGTCCTGGGCGCGCTGGCTGCCGTCATCGGCCTGTTCCTCATCCTCAATTTCGGCGCTGCCGCCCGGATCATCGGGCAGTTGCAGCGCGGGCGGGGCGTGGTCGGCCGCTGGACCATCGGGCCCGAAGCCCTGCGCCAGTTCCAGCAGAGGGAAACCGCGCGGAACCAGCGCAACGCCTGGCGCCCGTCGCGGGGTGAAACGCGCCATGGGACCGAGGTGATCTTCGGGGCCGAGGCGATGGTGCTTGGCGGCAGGTTCCTGGCGCTGCCCACCGCCGGACTGCAGTCGATCCGCGGCATCCGGCTTGAGGCCGGACCGCCGCCCACGCTTGTCGTCGGCGCCGGCACCGTGGCGGCTGTCGGCGACCGGATCACCCGTATCGACGAAGACTGGCGCATCCCCGTGACCGATCCGGCCGCGGCCGATGCCGTCGTTTCGCATTATGGCGCGGCCCTTGCCGGCAAGGTCATCGTGGCGCCGCGGCGATGGATCTGGCGCATCCGCCTTGGCGTCGCGATGATGGTGGTGCTGCCACCTCTCGGCCTTGTCGGCCTCTGGATGGCGCAGGGGGCGCAGGGCAGAAGCGCGGCCGAAATGATCCTGCCGCTAACGCTGATGATCCTGGGTGTCATCGGCGGCATCGGCGGCGGCGTCATCGCCCTTGTCGCCCGGCGCTTTCACCGGCGCCAGCAGGGGCGGGGCTGACTGGACAGCCCCGCGAAAGCAGGGCAGATCAACGGTGCCGGCAGGCGGGCGGGGGCGAAACAGGCAAATGGCGGTCGCGGCGTGAACCCGGTTCTCCTGACCATCCTGCCGGATGCCCTGGTCATGGCCACCGGCGCGGCGGCCGGCCGCATCGTCCCGCGCGAGGCCTGGGTGCAGATCGACCGGCTGATCTACTACATCCTCTTCCCGGCGCTGATGTTCCAGGCCACCGCCACCAGCAGCCCCACTTTGCACGACCTGATCACGCTTGGCGGCGGCGTCGCCGCCATCCTGACGCTGGGCTTCGCGCTGGGCTGGGCGTTGCGGCCGCTAGGTGTTTGATCCCACGGTTTGATGGTGTGATCCTTTCGTTGGAATGGAGGGAAGCCCTATGGGACAGATACGTCACGGGAGCGCCACGACCACGTTCGCCGTCCGAGCAGCGATACAG